>JAESGN010000118.1_pt1 | contig 204739 bp, 186 predicted proteins | sample 9269731 | NCBI WGS metagenome assembly JAESGN01 (sample SAMN15720683, study PRJNA650826) | algae metagenome | isolation source: Mojavia pulchra JT2-VF2 and co-occurring heterotrophs from desert soil | place: USA: Cadiz Valley, Joshua Tree National Park, CA | collected 1998-06-08 | reverse complement strand
TGCCCTGACCGAAGATGTCATTGTCGAGTAGCAGCGCAATGGCGATGCCGCCGATGACGGTGATCAAAAGCACGCCGCCGACGATCAGCAGCGTGTTCCAGATCGACTGGAAGAAGGCCGGATCGGTATAGAAATACTGGTAATTGAACAGGCCGGCGAAGCTGACATTGGCAGGGTTGAGCAGATTGTAGTTCTGGAACGAGAACCACAGGGTCATCGCCAAAGGCACGATCATCCATACCAGCAAAAGCAGGACCGACGGCGCTAGCATCACCCGCGCCAGACCGCTCGTGTTCCGTGTTGCCATGATAGTCCCCTCCCAGAAAGACACCCGCTGGGGCATCCAAACTCAATGATTGTCTCAGTGGCGACCTTCGCCCGTTGCTGCGTGGTAGGTCGCCAGTACCTGATCCACCGCCGCGACCAGAACCTCCTCCATATCCTTGCCCGCAACCGTCGCGAGCGGTAGCTCGCCGAGATACTGCCGCAGCAGGGTCTCGGGAATTGTCTTCCCATCCAGTGCCTTGTGCAAGGCGGAAACGGCCGCAAGCGCCTCCGGCCGCGTCCAGTAATAGCGGATACGGTCGCTGTAGCTGTAGTGGCGCTGCAATCGGAGCGTGATGTCATCGCCATGATAATGTCCGCGCCAGTCACCGGGCGAGGAGAGCATCAGCTCTTCCATGGTCCGCGCCAGGGGACGATCGCCATAGTCGCTGACCATCTCGGATGCGATCATGTCGAGAGCGTAAAGCGCCTCGCGATAGGCGAAGGTCAGGCCGGGACCCACTTTCAGGATGGGATATCCATCGCATACCAGTGTCGTGAGAGCGGCCTGTGTCTGGTAATCGGTGGAATGGGCCTCGAAAACCAGTTGTGGTTCGGCATCCAGCACGGCGCTCAAGGCAATGGCTGCCTGTGGATTATAAGCGACGACATTGTCGCTGCCGAATTCCACGCCGGGCTGTACGACGAAGGCGATGACCCGTTCGAACGCATCGGAAAGACCATGCCGTGCGAAGATTTCGCGGTGAAGCTCGATTGTCTGGCGCGCTGCCTGCGGCTCCGTTGGTGCAACCGTGTCGAGCACATGATCGGCGCCGCCCGGCACCGGCACTTCGGTACCGAGAATATAAAGCGGTTTTGGCAAGCCGGACTCGATGGCTGCCTTTTCGGCGACGGCCGCGAGTTTCGCGGCCCGGTTGGCAATCGTGACGTCGTCCAGCGCTGCCGGCTCACCGTCGCAGCCCATCGATGCATCAAGATGGATCTTGCGAAAACCCGCCGCCACATAGGCCTCGACCATCGCGGCGGCTTTTGTCAGCGCATCTTCGGCCTTTTCCCTGCGCCAGGGATTGGGGCCGAGATGATCGCCGCCAAAGATCACTAGTTCGCGGGGCAATCCTTCTTCCTCGGCAATGCTGTTGACGAAGGTGACGAAGTCCCGCGGTGTCATGCCGGTATAACCGCCGAGGTGATTGACCTGGTTGCAGGTGGCCTCGATCAGCACCGGTGTTTTGCCGGCGGCGGCGCGGCGAATTGCGGCGCGCAAAACCACGGGATGGGCGGAGCAGACTGAGGTGATGCCAGCGGGCCTGCCGGAGCGGCGCGCGGCGGCGAGATTTTCGAGTATGCCGGTCACAGGATTTCCTCCGACAGTTGCGCGGCCAGAAAGGCGTCGAGTTCGGAAAGGCTGACGGCGCCCTCCATCGGGCCGCGGCGAGTGACATTGTGCGCGCCGGCGGCATTGGCGTAGGCGAGCGCCTTTTGTGGATGCATGCCGAGGCGGCGGCAGGTGAGATAGGTTGCGCCGAAACAGTCGCCGGCACCGGTCGGGTCGACTTCGCGAACCCTCAGGCCGGGGGCATCGATACGTCCATGGGTACGGCTGAAATGGCTTGCGCCATCCGCACCGCGTTTCAGCACGATCTCGCCGATCCCGGAGGCGAGGAGCTTTTCGATCGCTGCGTCCTCGTCATCCAGACCTGAGGCGGCCTGAAGCTCTTCGCCGGAAGGCAGCAGAAGATCGGTGACACCAAGGAGATCATCGATCAGCCTGCGGCCGGCATCGTCCTGCGCCAGTTCCTTGCGGATGTTCGGATCAAAGGACACCGAGCCGCCGCGCGCCTTGACGCTTTTGATCGCTTCCAGAATGATCTCGCCAATACCGGCAATCGCGAAGGCCGATCCCATGACATGCACATGCCCGGCTTTTTCAATGAGGGCCTGCGCTTCATCCGTCATATGCGTTTCGCGCGCCGCCGAATGGGCTATGTTGAAAACGAAGTCCCGTGCGCCATTTTCCCGGTAACGCACGAAGGCGCTGCCCGTCGGCCGGTCGGCTATTGTGGCGATGGCCGAGACATCAACGCCGTCGCGGCGAAGCCTTTCGACATTGAGACGGCCGAAATCATCGTCACCAACTGCGGCAATGATGCCGGCGCTTCCGCCGCAACGCGCCACCTGATCGGTGAAGATGGCCGGTGCGCCGCTCGGGAAGGGGCCGATCAGCGATTGCGGTTCGAGAAACCCGTCGCCCACCGTCGTCGCCATGATTTCCACGAGGATTTCACCTGCCGTGATGGTCGGACCTTTCGTGTGCGGCGCCAGTGCGGATGTCTGCCTCATCGTCTACTCCTCATGCATTCGGTCCCGGCCTTTCGGGCGAGGAAAATCCCGCCATTTCGCGGACTCTTGCTTTCGGATATCATTCAAAAATTTACGCGCGTCAATATATGTGGTGATAAAAATTTTGCTGCATCGCAGCGGGATGGCTGCTCGATGAAATAATTTTTGAAGATGTTATTCGCGGTAAAACAATCATTTATGGTATTTTCGGCGACGTGGCCGTGATTGGTTTTATTTTCGTATGTTGACAAAGGAGTGAGTTTTGAAGGATAAAAAATTTACGCATGTATTGTTGTGCGTGGACATCCGTAAAGGAGGAGCGGGTATCATGAACAAATTTATGGGAATTCTGTCATCGTCCGTGGTCGGCATCGGCCTTTTCGCCGGTCTTGCGCAGGCGGAAGAAATCAACATCGCCACCGTCAACAATGGCGACATGATCATTATGCAGAAGCTTTCCAGCGCCTGGGAGAAGGAAACGGGCAACAAGATCAACTGGATCGTGCTGGAAGAGAATGTCCTGCGCGAGCGTGTCACCACCGATATCGCCACCAATGGCGGCCAGTTCGACATCATGACCATCGGCGGTTATGAAGCGCCGATCTGGGGTAAGCAGGGCTGGCTGGCGCCGGTCGATGATCTCGGCGACGATTACGATTACGCCGATCTGCTCGATCCGATCAAAAAAGGCCTGACGGTGGACGGTAAGCTTTACGCGGTGCCGTTTTATACCGAAAGCTCGTTTACCCTTTACCGTAAGGACCTGTTCGACGCGGCCGGTCTGAAGATGCCTGATAATCCGAGCTACGACCAGATCAAGGATTTTGCCGCCAAGCTGACCGACAAGTCGAAGCAGCAATATGGCATCTGCCTGCGCGGCAAGCCGGGCTGGGGCGAGAACATGGCTTTCCTCGGGACCATGATCAACACCTATGGCGGACGCTGGTTCGATATGGACTGGAAGCCGCAGCTGACGAGCGAGCCGTGGAAAAAGGCGATCTCGGATTACGTCGCGCTGATGACCTCTTACGGCCCGCCCGGTGCGGCAGCCAACGGCTTCAACGAGAACCAGACGCTGTTTTCATCCGGCCGCTGCGCCATGTGGATCGACGCCACCTCGGCGGCAGGCCGGGTCTATGATCCCAAACAGAGCCAGGTCGCCGACAAGACCGCCTTCACGCGGGCTCCGGTCGAGGCGACGCCGAACGGGTCGAGCTGGTCCTGGTCGTGGAACCTTGCAATTCCGAACAGCACGAAGAAGCTCGAAACCGCCAAGTCCTTCGTCAAATGGGCGACCTCGAAGTCCTATGTGAAGACGGTCGGTGAAAGCGAAGGCTGGGTAGCCGTGCCGCCGGGCACGCGCAAATCCACCTATGAGCTGCCGGAATACAAGAAGGCGGCGCCCTTTGCGGATACGGTGCTGAAGGCCATCATGTCGGCCGATCCGTCGAAACCGACCAAGGATCCGGTTCCCTATACCGGCGTGCAGTTCGTCGCCATACCGGAATTCCAGTCCATCGGCACGGTTGTCGGCCAGCAGATCGCGGCAGCCCTTTCCGGCCAGCAGACCGTCGATGCGGCGCTTGAGGGCGCACAGAAACAGGTCGAGCGTGACATGACCCGCGCGGGCTACATCAAGTAGCCGCGTCCTCCCGGCGTGCCGCCCGTTCGTCACTTTGGCGGCGGGCGGCATGGGTGGCCCCACACCCGCCGCCATCATTCCTGTGCTTGTCACAGGAATCCAGCCAGCCCAAGCCCTTGGGCTGAAAGAACTCTCTCCGCCGCATGAGAGTCACGTCGACTGGATTCCCGTGACAAGCACAGGGATGAGGGGGTGAGAAAATTGCATCTAACAACAAGCGAGCATGGCCGAGTTGTCCGCCATGCATCACGGAGATCGACATGAGATTGAACAACAAGGTCGCGCTGATTACCGGCGCCGCCCGCGGTATCGGCCTTGGTTTCGCACAGGCTTTTGCCGATGAAGGCGCAAAGGTCATCATCGCTGACATCGATATCGCCCGTGCGACGGCGTCTGCCGCCGCCATCGGCCCTTCTGCCAAGGCCGTAAAGCTGGATGTGACTGACCTTGGTCAGATCGATGCGGTGGTGAAGGCGGTGGATGAGGAATTCGGCGGCATCGATATCCTTGTCAACAATGCCGCTATCTTCGATATGGCGCCGATCAACGGTATTACCGAAGAGAGCTATGAGCGGGTTTTCGACATCAATCTCAAGGGACCGCTTTTCATGATGAAGGCCGTCTCCAATGTCATGATTGCCCGTGCACGCGGCGGCAAGATCATCAATATGGCGAGCCAGGCCGGCCGTCGCGGTGAGGCGCTCGTCACGCTTTATTGCGCTTCCAAGGCCGCGATCATTTCCGCCACGCAGTCGGCGGCGCTGGCGCTCGTCAAGCACGGCATCAATGTCAACGCCATCGCGCCCGGTGTCGTGGATGGTGAGCACTGGGAAGTGGTCGATGCACATTTTGCCAAATGGGAAGGCCTGAGGCCGGGGGAGAAGAAGGCGGCGGTAGCTAAATCCGTGCCGATCGGCCGTTTCGCCACGCCCGATGACATCAAGGGGCTGGCGGTTTTCCTCGCCTCTTCCGACAGCGATTATATTCTCGCCCAGACATACAATGTCGATGGCGGCAACTGGATGAGCTGAAAAGCCGGAGATGACCATGCATGCCATTCAATTCGTCGAGAAGGGACGCGTCGTGCTGGCGGAGGTTCCGGTCGCGGATCTACCGCCGGGCCACGCCCTCGTGCGGGTCAAGGCTTCGGGGCTTTGCCACACCGACATCGATGTACTCCATGCACGTTATGGCGACGGTGCCTTTCCCGTTATCCCGGGCCATGAATATGCCGGTGAAGTCGCGGCCGTGGCCGCTGATGTGACTGGCATCAAGGTTGGCGAACGGGTGGTGGTCGATCCCAATCTGCCCTGTGGCGTCTGCGCGAGTTGCAGGAAGGGGCTTACCAACCTCTGCAGCACACTGAAGGCCTATGGCGTCTCCCATAATGGCGGCTTTGCGGAATTCAGCGTGGTGCATGCCGATCACCTGCACCGCATCGGTTCCATGCCCTATCATGTCGCGGCATTGGCAGAACCGCTCGCCTGCGTCGTCAATGGCATGCAGAGCGCGGGCATCGGCGAAAGTGGTATCGTACCGGAAAACGCGCTGGTTTTTGGTGCCGGCCCTATCGGCCTGCTGCTTGCCTTGTCGCTGAAATCGCGCGGCATCAGGACGGTGACGATTGCCGACATCAATGAAAGCAGGCTGGCCTTCGCCGAAGATCTCGGGCTTGAGGTGGCGGTTTCCGGCTCGGAAGCGCTCCTGCGGCAACAGAAATCGTTCGATTTCGTGGCCGATGCGACCGGCATCGCCGCTGTTGCGGAAGCGATGATCCCGCTGGTTGCCGATGGCGGTACGGCGCTGTTCTTTGGCGTCTGCGCGCCGGATGCCCGCATTGCTGTCTCGCCCTTCGAAATCTTCAGGCGTCAGTTGAAGCTTGTCGGTTCACATTCGCTGAACCGTAACATTCCGCAGGCGTTAGCTATTCTGGAGACGGATGGTGATGTCATGGCGCGGCTGGTGTCGCACCGACTGCCGCTTTCGGAGATGCTGCCGTTCTTTACGAAAAAGCCGTCCGATCCGGCTACAATGAAAGTGCAATTTGCGGCCGAATGATCTTTTGGCCGTTGATAACCACATTCGACCGGCTTTTCGTGCGAAGGCCGGTCGATATAGAATACCACATGTAATATTTCATGGGGGCAAGCACTTTGGCCAAATCTATCAGGACGATGGAAGAGTTTTCGGAATTCGTCGGCCTTTCCCGCCCGACCGTTTCGAAATACTTCAATGATCCGGCCTCGGTCCGCAAGAAGACCCGGGATGCCATTGAGGACGCGCTGAAGAAATCGGGCTTCAGGCCCAATATCTTTGCCGTGAACCTCAACCGCCGCCGCTCCAATATCATCGGCATCATCATCCCGAACTCGACGGACCCGTTCTATATGGCGCTGACGAGCCGTATCGAACTCATCGCCAATGAGGCGGGGTTCCTTGCCTTCGTGCTGTCATCTGACGGCAAGGCGGAGATTGAAGACCGCGCCATCCGCACCTTCAAGTCGATGAATGTCGCGGGCGCCATCATCGCCCCGCTCGGTGTCAAATCCCACCGCGCCACGCTGGAGCAGCTCGCGGCCAGTATTCCGATCGTTTATGTGGATTCGCCTCTCGATGAGACCTCGGCCTTTGTCGGCACCGACAACCGCCAGAGTGTCGGGCTGATGGTGGATTATCTCTGCCGTTCGGGCGAGCCGCCCTGTTTCTTCGACATGCCGCAGGTCAACACCAATGCTGCGACGCGCCGCACGGCTTACGTGGAGGCCATGCAGCGTCTCGGTTTCGAGCCGCATGTGATCGATGTCCCTGATATCGTCACCTGGGATTTCGAACGTTTCGCCTTTGATGAAGCCTCCCGGCTGCTTGATGGGGCAGGGCTTTTGCCATCGCGCACCATTCTGTGCGCCAACGACCGTATCGCCTTCGGCGTCATCGCCGCCGCCTTCCAGAAAGGGATCAAGGTTGGTCACGGTGCGGATTACGATCTCCGGGTCGCCGGCCATGATGATCATCCGCTGTCGCGTTACGCCTGCCCGCCGATTACCACGGTGGCGCAGAACTATAACGAGATCGGCAGGCTCTCGATCGAGCTTCTGTTGCAGAAGCTGGATGAAGAGGCGGATGACGCAACCCGGATGCGCGAGCGCATTCTCCTCAGCGCCGATCTGATGTTGCGTAAATCGGCCTGACGGTTTTTGGCGCAGAGTGCGGTCTTCGCTTAACGGATCACGGCGATCACCTGAGTATCACAGGTGACCGCCGTGATGAAAAGCGTTGAACGCAAGGCTTTTAGCGGTGGCTTGGCAGCTTCGGCAGGAACACCGTCAAAAGGCCGAGCAGCGGCATGTAGGAGCAGATGCGATAGACGAATTCAATGCCTTCCTTGTCCGCATAGACGCCCAGAACCGCCGCCCCGATACCGCCGAAACCGAAGGCGAAACCGAAGAACATGCCGGCGATGAGGCCGACGCGACCCGGCACCAGTTCCTGTGCGAACACCACGATGGCCGAGAAGGCCGACGAGAAGACGAAGCCGATCACGACGACCAGAACCGCCGTCCAGAACAGGTTGGCATAGGGCAGCATCAGCGCGAAGGGAATGACGCCGAGGATCGAGAACCAGATGACCACGCGGGAGCCGAAACGGTCACCGATCGGGCCGCCGAAGAACACGCCGAGTGCTGAAGCCCCGAGGAAGAGGAACAGCAGAACCTGCGCGTCCTGCACGCCAAGACCGAACCGGTCGATCGTGTAGAAGGTGAAGTAGCTGGACAGGCTGGCGAGATAGGCGTTCTTGGTTGCGGTCAGGACCACCAGAACGAGAAGCGTCATCATAACCGTGCCGCGTGCCAGCGGCAGGGCGCGGCTGACAGGGGCCTTGCCGACGGTGGCGCGGCGATGGCGGGTATACCAGACGCCGACCCACGAAAGCACGCCAAAACCGACGAGCGCAATCAGCGAGAACCAGCTGAGGCTCGACTGGCCGAGCGGTATGACGATGAAAGCGGCGAGCAGCGGGCCGATGGCCGTTCCGGTATTGCCGCCGACCTGGAAGAAGGACTGTGCAAGGCCGTGACGGCCGCCGGATGCCAGGCGCGCAACGCGCGAGGCTTCCGGATGGAAGATCGCCGAGCCGATGCCGATGAGGCAGGCGCCGATCACCAGAACCTCGAAACTGTGGGCGAAGGCGAGCGTGATGAGGCCGGCGCAGGTGGACAGCATGGCGACGGGCAGGGAGAAGGGCATGGGCCAGCGATCGGTCACCATGCCGACGACCGGCTGCAACAGCGATGCGGTGACCTGAAAGGCGAAGGTCAGCAGCCCGATCTGCATGAAATCGAGCGCGTAATTGGCCTTCAGCAGCGGGTAAAGCGACGTCAGCAGCGATTGCATGATGTCGTTGAGCATATGGCAGAAGCTCGCGGCAGCGATGATTGAAAACGCCGTGCGTTGCGGGTTGAACCCGGCGCTGGTGACGGTGGCCATGGTGTATCCTCTCCAGATTCCCGATGGAAGGGCGGGAAACGTGTCTTTATTTCTTCCCGCTTTTATTCATATTGTTTCTGGCCTGCATTTGTGTTCTGGACGAGTTTCTTTGTGAGTGGGCCAAATGGCAAAAATCAAATCGCGGCCGCCTGCAGGGCTGACGCAGGACGAGCATGAACGCAGTCTGAAATTGATCGACGGCACCAATGAACCGGTGCTGGCGCTTTGCCGCGTCTATCCCACGGGGCACCGAACCCCGCCCCACAGCCACAGCCGGGTGCAGATCTGGTGTGCCCGTCAGGGTGTGGTGCTGGTCAGCACCGCCGATGGGCGCTGGATGATACCGCCCGGTCACGGGCTCCTCATTCCTGCCGGGCTGCAGCACGAGGCCGAGACCATTTCCACGGTGGAGATGCACTCGATCTACGTTCATCCCGATCTCTTCCATGCCGGCGCGCCGCGGGTGGTGGAAATAACCGATCTCGCCTCCAGCCTGATTTCGGAACTGCTGGCTGAGGAACACCAGCCGTCGGCATTTCATCGGCAGGGCCTCGTGCGCGCGCTTTTGCTGGACGAGGTCAACCGCCTGCCGGAAAGGCCGCTCGGATTGCCTTTTCCCGATAATCAGCGTCTGGCTGCGCTCTGCCGCGATTTCCTCAAGAAGCCCGTAGCACGGGTGGAGATCGACGACTGGGCGGCAGCCATGGGAATCAGCCGCCGCTCTTTCACGCGCCTGTTCCGCCGGGAACTCGGGGTGAGTTTCGTCACCTGGCGCCAGCAGGCCTGCATTTTCGCTTCACTGCCGAGGCTGGCGGCCGGCGAGGCGGTGACCAATGTGGCGTTGGATGCCGGTTATGAAAACATTCCCGCCTTCACCACCATGTTCCGGCGGATGCTCGGCAGTTCGCCCCGGGCTTATCGGCAGGCGGCGCGGCAGCGCGGCGGAGCTTTTCCGAAACCGGAAGAAATTGGGGACTAGGCTTCAGGCTCCTCCTCATCCCTGTGATTGTCACAGGGATACAGCCCGCCAAAGTCTTGAGCTGAAAAGAGTCCTCTCGCCGCGTAGACGCGCGTCGACTGGATTCCGGTGACAAGCACAGGAATGAGGGAGGTGCCCTAAGCCGCCGTCGCCCGCATGTCGCGGCGGAAATCGGAAGGTGACATGCCGGCGATCTGGCGAAACGCCTTGTTGAAGGCGCTGACGGAGCCGAAGCCGCTTTCCATGGCGATCTGCAGAATATTGTCCTTGCCGGTCATCAGCATTGCCTGTGCACGCGAAAGGCGTAGCAGGGTCAGATATTTGATCAGCGTCATGCCTGTGGATTTCCGGAACAGGTTCATCGCGTATTTCGGATGCAATGATGCGGCGCGGGCAATATCGGTCGCGTCGATATCGTCGAGGAAATTGGCGGCGATGAAATCGCACATGCGCACCACGCCGATGGATGGCGCCATGCCTTCCTCATCCTCTCTGTGTTTTGCATCGGCGGCGGACGATACGACGGAATAGGGTTCGAGAAACATCCGTTCCACCCGCAGCAGCAATTCCTCCACCGCATGTTGCGCTCTGGCCGGATCACCCGAGGCGACATAGCGGAACCAGCGGCCGAAATTCTCCTTATCCGCCAGGTCAGTTTCGGCGCTCACCATTGTGGCGCCACCCATCAACTGGCTGGAGACGGCGGCAGGCAGGCGCATACGGAAGAAATGCACGAGCGGCAGATGCGCGCCCGCATAAAAGGAATCGTCGGAGGAGCGGTCCATCTGGTGCGGCTGGCCACCCCAGAAAATGCACATCTGGCCGGCCTCGAGCGAGAGTTCATGATCGCCCATGCGGTAATGCACCGATCCCGACATCACATAATTCACCTCGACCTGCGCGTGCCAGTGGGGGCGGAGCATGATGGGCGGGTGATTATGAAAGAGCTGAAGCGTTGTCGGCATGCCTTCGATGCTGCTCGCACCCGGTTGGTAGAAGGCTCTTTCGGCAATCTTACTTTCCGCCAAATCGGTGTTCCCTTTTTACGAGACAGATTTCCTGCCGCCGCTAATGTGCCCATGTTCGCTTAAGAACGGCAATTGAAAAAGGGAGGTTTTCAATGTGCTTGAAATTTCTAGGCGCGTCTACCGCTATGCTGCTTCTTGCAGCCCCGGCTTTCGCGCAAACCGAGACCGTCACCATCTGGAGCTGGAATGTCGCGGCTTCCGCGCTGAAATCCACGGTGGAAGGTTTCAATAAACAGAATCCGGATATCAAGATCGTCGTTGAAGACCTTGGAAACAATCAGGTTTTTGACAAGACGCTTGCCGCCTGCGCAGCCGGTGGTGATGGTCTTCCGGACATTGTCACCATAGAGAATTTCGAGGCGGAGCTGTTCTGGAGCCGCTTCCCCGATTGTTTCGCCAATCTGACCGAGCTTGGCTACACGCCTGAGAAACAGGCGCTTTTCCCTGATTTCAAGCGCACGGAACTAGAGGTTGACGGCGTCGCCTATGCGGTTCCGTGGGACTCGGGTCCAGTGGCGGTGTTCTATCGCCGCGACTTCTATGAAAAGGCGGGTGTAGATCCCGCCACCATCAAAAGCTGGGATGATTTCATCGCTGCGGGCAAAAAGGTCATGGCTGCCAATCCCGGCACGGTGATGGCGCAAGCCGATTTCAACGGCGACAGCGAATGGTTCCGCATGATCGCCAATGAACAGGGATGCGGTTACTTTTCGACCGATGGCCAGAGCATCACCATCAACAAGCCCGCCTGTGTCGCGACCCTTGAAAAGGTCAAGGAGATGAAAGACGCCGGCATCATCACGGCCGCGATCTGGGATGAAAAGATCCAGGCCAATACGGCAGGAAAGGCCGCAAGCCAGATGTATGGCGCCTGGTATGAAGGCACGGTGCGTTCCAGCTCTCCTGATCTTTCCGGCAAATGGGGCGTCTATCTGATGCCGAGCCTGACGCCGGATGGCCCGCATGCGGCCAATCTCGGCGGTTCGTCACTCGCAATCAGCTCGACATCCCAGCACAAGGAGGCCGCTTGGAAATATATCGATTACGCGCTGACCACCAATGAAGGGCAGGTGACGATGTTGAAATCCTTCGGCCTCGTTCCCTCGCTGCTGTCAGCCATTGACGATCCTTTCGTCAAGGAAAAGCAGGCCTATTGGGGCGGGCAGGCTGTGTGGACCGATATTCTCGCCACCCTGCCGAAGATTGTGCCAAGCCGCGGCACGGCGTTCCAGTCGGATGCCGATGCGATCTACAAGGCGACGCAGACGAAGTACTTTGCGGGCGGGTACCCCGATGCGAAGGCCGCGCTGGATGATGCGGCCAAGCAGATCGAAACGGCAACAGGTTTGCCGGCCGCGGAGTAAACAGTCGGTAGCTGATGGACCGAGCGGGTGCCGCGCGTTTCTTCTCCCCGAGGGGGAGAAGTCCGCGGCAGCGGGATGAGGGGCGAGGCCAGCGATAGACCGCGAGCTAGCCCCCTCATCCGGCCCTTCGGGCCACCTCCTCCCCCACTGGGAGAAGAAACGCGCGGTACCGCCTTGCCATGGCCTCGCCCTCAAACGGGGGCAGGCCTCTTTCAAACTTTTCCATTTACCCGGCAAAACCGCCGGCATCTGGAGGTCGTCATGCCGTCAAGGAACAGGATCGCTTATGCGTTCCTTGCGCCCTATCTCCTGATTTTCGCCACCTTCTGGGTCTGGCCGATCATCAGCTCGTTCATGCTGTCGTTCCAGAATACACGCATCAATCCGTGGCGGTTCGCCCCCTCCATGAACTGGGGGCGGCTCGTCTCCGACCCGGCTTTTTATAATGCGCTCTACAATACGCTGATCATTCTGGTCATTCAGGTGCCCGTCATGATCGCGCTCGCCACCGTCATGGCGGTGCTCCTGAATTCGCCGCTCCTAAAGGCGCGGCCACTCTACCGCTTTGCCTTTTTCGCGCCTGTTGTTGTCGGCGAGGTTGCCTATGCCGCCGTTTTCCGGCTGATGTTCAGCGCCGATTTCGGCATCATCAACAAGCTCATCACCTCCGTCGGCCTTTCGCCCATTTCGTGGTTCGACAATGCCAATGCCGCCATGGCGCTCGTCATCATCGCGGTTACCTGGCGCTGGGCGGGGTATAACGCCATCATCATTCTGGCCGGGCTGCAATCCATCCCGGGTGATGTCTATGAGGCGGCGACGCTGGACAAGGTGAGCAAACGGCAGCAGTTCTTCTACATAACCCTGCCGCTCCTCAAACCCATCATCCTCTTCTGCGTCGTCCTGTCGGTCATCGGCACCATGCAGCTTTTCGCTGAACCCTTCCTCATCACCAACAGGGGCGGGCCAGGCGGCGGCACGGAGACGCTGGGGCTGTTCCTTTACCGGCAGGGCTTCACCTCGCTCAATTTCGGTTATGCCTCGGCCATTGCCTACACCATGGCGGCGCTCGCCATCGCCATTTCGCTGCTCAATCTATGGGTCGGGAGGGAGCCGAAATGAGATCGAAATCGAGATCGCTTTTCTGGCAGAAGATCGCGCTGCATGCGGCGCTGACGCCGCTCGCCATCATCTGGCTGTTTCCGCTGTGGATGATGTTCGTGTTCTCGACGATGCCGGATTACGGCATTTTCAGCCCGGACATTGTGCTGGTGCCGTCCACCAACTTCATCGATAATTTCGAGAACCTTCAGGCGGATACGAATTTCCTGCGGGCCATGTTCATCTCGATCACCGTCGCTGTCATCTACACTGTCCTTTCGGTGTTCCTGACCTCGATGGCGGGCTGGGCGCTGGCGCGGTACCGCTTTGCGGGACGCGGGGTGGTGATCGCCATCATTCTCGGCACCATCACCCTGCCTTTTGCGGTCGTCGTCATCCCGCAGTTCATCATGGTGGCGCGCGAATTCAAGCTCGCCAATACCTGGGTGGCGCTGATCGTGCCGCCGCTGTTCAATTCGCTCGGCGTGCTGTTCATGCGGCAATCCTTCTCGATGATGCCGACGGAACTCTTCGATGCGGCACGGGTGGAGGGCGTCAAGGAGTGGCAGATATTTCTGCGCATCGCCCTGCCGCTGGCGCGTCCCACCATGGCGGCGCTGTCGATCATCCTCTTCCTGGCCTCGTGGAACAACTACCTCTGGCCGCTTCTCATCAATTCCCGCCCAGGAATGATGACCGCACCCGTGGCGCTTGGCACCCTCATCGGGCTCACCAAAGTGTCATGGGGCGGCATCATGGCCGGCGCGGTGCTGCTCACCGCACCCATCCTCGTGGTTTTCGTGGCCTTGCAGCGTCACTTCATCGCCGGCATTTCCGCCGGGGCAGTCAAGTAAGGGGAGGCCGCATGGCGGAACTTTCGCTCAAGAACGTGGTCAAGCGTTACGGCGCGCTCGAAGTCATCCACGGTGCCGATCTGGATATTGCCGACGGCGAATTCGTCGTCTTCGTTGGCCCCTCCGGATGCGGCAAATCCACGCTGCTGCGCATGATTGCCGGGCTGGAAGACATATCGGATGGTGATGTCAGCATCGGCGGCAGGACGGTCAATGATGCCGATCCGGCGGATCGCGGCATCGCCATGGTGTTCCAGTCCTATGCGCTTTATCCGCATATGACGGTTGCCGAAAACCTGTCCTTCGGCCTTCGAATGAATGGCAATCCCAAGGCCGATACGCAAAAGCGGGTCAACCGCGCCGCCGAAATCCTGCAGATCAACGAGTTGATGGAGCGCCGGCCGAAGCAACTTTCCGGCGGCCAGAGGCAGCGTGTCGCCATCGGCCGCGCCATCGTGCGTGAACCGCAGGTTTTCCTGTTCGACGAGCCGCTCTCCAACCTCGATGCGGAGCTGCGGGTGCAGATGCGCGTCGAGATATCGCGGCTGCACAAGCAGCTGGGGACAACGATGATCTATGTGACCCATGACCAGACCGAGGCGATGACGCTGGCCGACAAGATCGTCGTCCTGCGCGCGGGCAATATCGAACAGGTCGGCGCGCCGCTCGATCTTTACGATGATCCCGCCAACCGTTTCGTTGCCGGTTTCGTCGGTTCGCCGAAGATGAATTTTCTCGACGCCACCATCATCGGCAGCGGCGCGGAGAGCGTGACGCTCTCGCTCGACAGCGATCCTGCGGTGCGGCTGACCCTGCCGACAAAGGCCCGCTTGAACGACGGAGCCCGTGTTTCGCTCGGCATCCGGCCCGAACATTTTTCCGATGCGGGGCAGGGCGATGCCGATCTCACCGTGCATGTCGATGTCGCCGAACATCTCGGCAATACCAGCTACGTTTATGCCCGTACCGAAGGCGGCGAGCAGCTCATCATCGAGAGGCCGGAATCGCGCGACGTCGGCAATCGCGACCGGCTGACGGTCGGTCTTTCCGCCCGCCGGGCCTTCCTTTTCGACAGCAAGGGCGAACGCCTGCGCTGAACCTTTTCCCAAGCACCTACATAAGACGAGGATTTCATGACGACCGAACAACCGATCCGCTGGGGCATCATCGGCCCGGGTACTATCGCGAAAACATTCGCTGACGGCATCGCCCATTCCCGTACCGGCAGGTTAGAGGCCATCGCCACCCGCAATCCGGACAAGCCCGGCCTGGCCGAGGCCTTCGCCGGTGCGCGCATCATCCATGGGTACGATGCGCTGCTTTCCGATCCCGATATCGATGCCGTCTATATCGCCACACCCCATACCGGCCATGCCGAATGGGCGATCAAGGCCATCCGCGCCGGCAAGAATGTATTGGTGGAGAAACCGATTGCGCTTTCCGCCTACGATGCCGACGCCATTTTCCACGAGGCGAGAAAGGCAGGCGTCTTTGCCGGCGAGGCCTATATGTATCGCCTGCACCCGCAGACGGCTAAATTGCTCGAACTGGTCAAGAGCCGCGCGGTTGGCGATATCCGGATCATCCGTTCCAGCTTCGGTTTCAACATGGGTTCGTTCCGGGCCGATCACCGGCTCTTCGCCAATGAGATGGCGGGCGGCGGCATTCTCGATGTCGGCGGTTATCCGGTCTCGATGGTGCGGCTGATTGCCGGCGCGGTGGATGGCAAACCCTTTGCCGAGCCGGAAAAGGTGGCGGGCGCTGCCCATCTCGGCCAGTCGGGTGTCGACGAATGGGCCTCGGCCGTGCTGAAATTTTCCAACGGCATCGTCGCCGAAGTGTCCTGCTCGATCATGGCGGGGCAGGACAATGTGCTGCGCATCATCGGTTCGGAGGGCCGGATCGAGGTCAAGGATTTCTGGTACGCTTCCGGCCATAAGGGCGGCACCGGCCGGATTGATATCTTCAGGGGCGACAAGGTGGAAACCATCGAGCTGCCGGAGGATCGTTGGCTTTATTCCTTTGAGGTCGATGCAGCGGGTGAGGCGATCCGTGAGGGCAAAAAGGAATTCGATGCACCGGGCATGGGCTGGGCCGACAGCCTCGGCAATCTGCGTGTCATGGATCAATGGCGCGCCTCGGTCGGCCTTGAATACAGCGTCGAAAAGGCAACCTCGCGCGTTGCCAACATTACCGGCGGCAAGGTCGTGGCTGGAAACGCGGTTCCGAAGCGGCAGATTCCGGGCCTTGCCAAGCCCGCCTCCGTGGTCGCGCTCGGTTTCGAATTTTTCCCCAATTTTGCCTCCGCGTCCCTGACGCTCGATGCCTTCTACGAGGCGGGCGGCAATCTGTTCGATACGGCTTATGTCTATGGCGCAGGCAGGACCGAGGCGATTTTCGGTGACTGGCACACCAGCCGCAATGTGCCGCGCGAGGAGATCGTGCTGATCGGCAAGGGTGCGCATTCGCCGCTCTGCTATCCTGATATGATCGCCAAGCAACTCGACCAGTCGCTGGAACGTCTGAAGACGGATTATGTCGATGCCTATTTCATGCATCGCGATAATCTGGATATTCCGGTCGGTGAGTTCGTCGATGCCATGGATGCCGAGGTTCGGCGCGGCCGCATTCGCGGCATTTTCGGTGGTTCGAACTGGACGCGCGAGCGCATGGACGAGGCGGCCGCCTATGCTCAGAAGAACGGCAAACAGGCCCCGGGCGCGCTTTCAAACAATTTCTCGCTCGCCGAAATGCTCGATCCGATCTGGGCGGGATGCGTGGCGGCATCGGATGACGAGTGGAAGGAATGGCTGAAATCCCGCCAGATCCCCAATTTTGCCTGGTCCAGCCAGGGGCGCGGTTTCTTCACCGACCGGGCAGGGCGCGACAAGCAGGATGATGAGGAAATCGTCCGCGTCTGGTATTCCGACCGCAATTTCGTCCGCCGCGACAGGGCGATCGAGCTTGCGCAGAAACTTGAGCGGCACCCGATCCATATCGCGCTCGCTTATGTCATCGCCCAGCCTTTCCCGGTCATCCCGCTGATCGGACCGCGCACGATTGCGGAGCTGGAGGATAGTCTTTCGGCGCTGGATATCAGGCTGACGGCCGAGCAGGTGAAGTGGCTGGAGGCGTGAAAGACAACGAGCGGTGGATTTATCCGCCGCTCGTTCGGATAGGGCAAGGCATTGCGGCATATTTCTTCTCCCCGCCGGGGAGAAGGTGGCCCGAAGGGTCGGATGAGGGGGCAAGCTCTCCGCATATCTCGACGCTTGCCCCCTCATCCCGCTGCCGCGGACTTCTCCCCGGTGGGGAGAAGAAACAAGGGGCATCCGCTCGCTCCAACTGACGATCTTCGGGGTGGAGACATCATCTTCCACCTTCTTTCCTCTCACGGTGACTGCTAAAGCGTAGGTTCATAAACCTGCAGCGAAACACCGCAGCTAAACAGTCACCGGGGTTCCCATGAGCGATATCGACCGAAGCCGTGCCCAGCAGTTGATGCGAGAAGCGGGCATGGATGCGCTGGTGCTTTTCCAGCCCGAAGCCTTTCGATATGCGGTCGGCGCGCATGCCGGTGTGGCAACCATGTGGGGCAGGGCGGGTTCGGCGATTGCGCTGGTGCCGGCCGATACGGGGGCGGGGATTGCCGCCGTCGTCAGCGATCACGCCGCCCCGACCATCAAAAAACTCGCGCCTGATGTCGATCTGCGCTGCCATCGCATCTGGATCGATATGGTCGATCTGTCGGGTGTGGGAACCATCGCGCAGGTGGACGATGCCTATCGCCGCAATAATTGCGGCGGGCCGAGGCCGGAGACATTCGACCGCGCCGCCTGTTTCGGCCTGCTCTCCGATCTGCTGCGAGAGCGCGGGCTGTCTGCGGCGCGCATCGGTGCGGACCTTGAATTCATGCCCGCCGCCGATTTTTCAGCGCTAAGGCAGGCGCTGCCCGACGTGAAATGGATTGATGGTTCGACGGCGCTGAAACGTCTGAGGGCAGTGAAATCCGAACGCGAGATAAAACTTCTCAGGAAGGCCGCCGCCGCCGCCGAGGCAGGCTTGGTCGAGATGGCAGCCGCCGTTCGACCGGGCGCGATGCTTGGCCAACTCTCCGACGCCTGGAAATCCGGCGTGCAGGCATATGCCGCGAAATCCGGTTTTTCGCTGAGCGGGCATTGGGATTACATATCCGTGGGGCCTGCCTTGTCGGATATGGCGGCGGCTGTGACGCCGGGTGCGCTGATCAAGGCCGATGTCGGCACGCTGGTCGACGGTTATTCATCGGATGGCGCGCGGAGTTTCTCGTGGGGACCGGTCTCGCCTTTGGCGTCCGATATCTTCAAAGCGCTTGAAGCGGCCTTCGCCTGCGGGCTGGAAGCGCTTCGCCCCGGTAACAGCTTCGGTGCGGTGCACGCCGCCATGCTCGCCTCGATGCGCAAGGACGGTTTCAGCGAATATTATCGCGGCCATTTCGGCCATTCCGTCGGCGGCGGTGTGGGTATCGAGGAATGGCCATTCTTTTCCCACGACAACCCGGAAATCATTCTTCCGGGCATGGTGGTCGCGCTCGAAGCACCTTTTTATGGCGAAGGGCTGGGGGCTTTGATGATCGAGGACCAGTTTCTGGTCACACCTTCAGGGGTGGAGTGCATGAACAGCCTGCCACGCACCCTGCGGGATTTGTCACTGGAGTGACGACCTGCCGCCGCGCTCTGCCTCAGAGAAAATCGTCGCGGCGCGGGGTGAAGCAGTCGATCAGCTCGCCCTCTTCCAGGCACAGGCAACCATGCTCGATATGGCCGGGCACAATAAGGCTGTCGCCCTTCTGCAGGTCATAGGCTTCACCATCGCGGTAAAAACGGAAACTGCCGCTGGCGACATAGGTGGATTGCACATGCGGATGGCTGTGCAGCTTGCCTTCGGCACCGGTTTTGAAACGGAACGAAACCACCATCAGCTCCGGCGCTTCGGAAAGCACGGTGCGTTCGACACCATCGTCGGGTGAAATGGTGGGGAATGTCGGTAGCTGCTGCATGTCGTTCTCCTCAATCATGTAATGCGGTTTAGGCAGTTTCAGCGTGGTGCGCGCAGCATGGCGCGATACCGCGTCTGGCTGCTTTTCAGGTGGTTGCGCATGGCGCTTCGCGCCGCATCCTCGTTGCCGTCCTGTATGGCGATCAGGATCGCTTCGTGTTCGCCGACGAGACGGCTGAGATCGGCAGGTGAAAGCACGGTTTCCGAGCCGTTTTCGGCCACGGCGCGGCGTGGAATGACGGTCGGCCCCAGCACCTGCAGGAACTCGCTGAAGCGGGGATTGTTGGTCGCCTCGGCCACGGCGAGATGAAAGGCGAAATCGGCTTCGGCCGTCGGGCTGCCCTTGGCGGCGCTGGCGCGGAAGGCATCGAAGGCCTCGATGATCTTTTCTTCCTGCGCCGGTGAACGGCGAATGGCGGCAAGGCCGGCGGCATCGCCTTCCACGGCCGTGCGTAGCTCCAGCATCTCGATCAGCGAGGAGACGCGTGCGAGATCAACATTGTGGAAGGGCCGCCGCTCCGCAGGTGCGGGCTCCAGCACGAAGACGCCGGCGCCCTGACGGGGTTCGACCAGACCGTCGGATCGCAGCGAAGCGATAGCCTCGCGCACCACCGTGCGGCTGACGCCGAATTCCTGCGTCATCTGCGCTTCGGAGGGCAGGCGGTCGCCCGTCTTGTAACGGCCCTTGGCGATCTGGCTGCGGAGTTCCTCCGAAACCTTCACCACAAGCGTTCTGCCCTGTGGAGCGCCCGGTTCGGAGGTTGTCGCTTTTGTCATCTTGGTCGCCGTTCTAAAAAATGTCGGTTGCGTGCACCGGTCCTCGATACGTCATTCGCTGCCCGGCTTGCAATCCCGCCGCTTGCGCCGGGAATGTTTCATGCGGCATCTCAGCTTTCCTTGAAGATCGGATTGTCGACGAACACACCGCCCTGAAACCGCACCAGCGCATCCTCAGGGGCAGGCTTCGGCGTTGTCGCTGATATATGCTGCCGGAAGGTCTCGGCATTGTCCTTCGGTTTCCAGCCGAGATAACCGAGATGCGAATTGTCCCACCAACCGGCATCATTGGCCGATGCGCCCCAGACGACCGGGCAGCCGAGCACCGGCGCGCGAAACACCGCTTCGATCAGCGATACGAAATCATCGTATGAGAACCAGGTGGACAACATACGGTAATTGGTCGGTTCCGGCGTGCAGGAGCCGATGCGCACCAGCGCCGTCTCCTGCCCGAACTTCTCGAAATACATGCGGGCAAGGCTTTCGCCGAAACATTTGGAAACGCCGTAAAGCCCGTCCGGCCGGACGGGCACGTCGGGACCGAGCCTCTCGGTCTGGGAATAATAGCCAATTGTATGGTTTGAGCTGGCAAAGACGATGCGCGGCCGGCCATGGGCGCGGGCGGCCTCGTAGAGATTGTAAAGCCCGATGATATTGCCCTGAAGGATTTGTTCGAAGGGCTTCTCCACCGAAATGCCGCCCAGATGAACAATGCCGTCGCAACCGGCGACCATGGCATCCACGGCATTCGCATCCGCAAGGTCGCATTGCACGCATTCCTCGTTCGGCCCTGCCGGGTTGAGCGGGGCGAGATCGGCAAGACGCAATATCTCGGCCATCGGTGCAAGGCGTTCACGCATCACGCGGCCAAGCTGGCCCGCCGCACCGGTAACAAGAAGCCGTTTCATTGCAATTCTCCCAAGCCTGTTCCACGTCCGCAGCGTGGTCGAGATATGCCGGCACCTCTTGACCTTGTCATACAGATCGTACAAAAAGCGGATAACATATATTATGTGCCATACGCAACAATCATGAAGGATGAGTTTGATGCTGACCGTCGAGACAAGGCAGGCCGTGAACCCGGAATATGCAAAAACGCTGGATACCGAAGGGCTCCGCCGGCATTTCCTCGCCAACGACATGTTCCGTTCCGGTGAAATCAGGCTGATCTATACCCATTACGACCGTTTCGTCATGGGCGGCGCGGTGCCAAATGGTGCGCCGCTGACGCTGGACAAGGTGGAAGAAACCAAGACGCCGTCCTTCCTCGACCGGCGTGAAATGGGCATCGTCAATATCGGCGAGGCGGGCACCGTCAGCGCCGGCGGCGAGACCTACACACTCAATCGCGGTGACGTGCTTTATCTCGGTGCGGGCAGCGGCGCGGTAACGTTTGATGGTGCCGGCCGATTCTACATCACGTCTTGCCCGGCGCATCGCAGCCTGCCGGCAAAGCTCGTCAGCCTTGCCGACAGCAAGGAGGTCAAGCTCGGCGCGACCGAAACCTCCAACAAGCGCACCATCAACCAGTTCATCCATCCGCTTGTCATGGAAAGCTGCCAGCTGGTGCTGGGTTATACGATGCTTGAGGACGGCTCCGTCTGGAACACCATTCCCTCGCATATTCATGACCGCCGCATGGAAGCCTATCTCTATTTCGGCATGGATGAAAAGTCGCGCGTCCTGCATCTGATGGGCGAGCCGCAGGAGACCCGCCATCTGTTCATTTCGAACGAAGAAGGCGCGATTTCGCCGCCCTGGTCCATCCATTCCGGTGCCGGCATCGGTTCTTACACCTTCATCTGGGCCATGGCGGGCGACAATGTCGACTATACCGACATGGACTTCATCCAGCCGGGGGATCTGAAATGAGAAATCCCTTTTCGCTTCAGGGGCGTAAGGCGCTCGTGACAGGCGCGAATACCGGTCTTGGTCAGGCGATTGCGGTGGGGCTCGCCGCAGCCGGTGCGGAGGTGGTCTGCGCCGCGCGCCGCGCACCGGATGAAACGCTTGATATCATCGCGAAGGATGGCGGCAAGGCGAGCGCCCTGTCGATCGATTTCGCCGATCCGCTGGCGGCGAAGGACAGTTTTGTCGATGCCGGCTTCGATATTCTCGTCAACAATGCCGGCATCATCCGCCGTGCCGATTCAGTCGAGTTTTCCGAACTCGACTGGGACGAGGTTATGGATGTCAATCTCAAGGCGCTGTTTTTTACCACGCAGGCCTTTGCGAAAGAGCTGTTGGCAAAAGGTCGGCCCGGCAAGGTGGTCAATATCGCCTCGCTCCTGTCGTTTCAGGGCGGCATTCGCGTCCCGTCCTACACGGCGGCGAAACATGGCGTTGCCGGTCTCACCAAGCTTCTGGCGAATGAGTGGGCTGCGAAGGGCATCAATGTGAATGCCATCGCGCCCGGTTACATCGAAACCAACAATACCGAGGCGTTGCGCGCGGATGCCGCCCGCAACAAAGCCATTCTCGAGCGTATTCCGGCCGGCCGTTGGGGTCATTCCGAAGATATCGCCGGTGCAGCGGTCTTTCTGGCTTCGCCGGCGGCGGATTACGTGCATGGCGCCATTCTCAATGTTGATGGCGGCTGGCTGGCGCGTTGATCTGTGACAGATTTTCGAAATTCATCATACAAGATGTATGATGAGTTGTTGACAAAGATGCGGCAAGCGGCTTAGGTGGCTTTCAGTCAGTGAACTTGCAGAGGAATTTCGATGATGAACCCTGAACAAATCAAGACGGCGCTTGGCTCCGGTCTGTTGTCTTTCCCGGTCACCCATTTCGATGCCGAGGGTCGTTTTGCGGCCGATAGCTACAGGGCGCATGTCGAATGGCTCGCCGGATACAAGGCGCCGGTGCTGTTTGCCGCCGGCGGCACGGGTGAGTTCTTTTCGCTGAAGCCGGATGAGATCCCCACCATCGTCTCCGCCGCCAAGGAAGTTGCCGGCGAAACCGCCATTGTTTCCGGCTGCGGTTACGGCACCGAGATCGCCGTTGATATTGCCCGCTCTGTCGAAAAGGTCGGTGCTGACGGTATCCTGCTTCTGCCGCATTACCTCATCGATGCGCCGCAGGAAGGGCTTTACGCCCATATCAAGAAGGTGTGTCAGTCGGTCGGCATCGGCGTCATGGTCTATAACCGTGACAATTCCGTGCTGCAGGCCGATACGCTGGCGCGTCTCTGCGACGAATGCCCGAACCTCGTCGGTTTCAAGGACGGCACCGGCGATATCGGCCTTGTGCGCCAGATCACCGCCAAGATGGGTGACCGCCTGATGTATCTCGGCGGCATGCCGACGGCGGAACTGTTTGCCGAAGCCTATCTCGGCGCCGGTTTCACCACCTATTCCTCGGCGGTCTTCAACTTCGTGCCGGGCCTTGCCAATGAGTTCTATGCGGCGCTGCGTGCCGGTGAGCGCGCCACCTGCGAGCGCATCCTGACGGAGTTCTTCTATCCGTTCATGGCGATCCGCAACCGCGCCAAGGGTTACGCCGTCTCCGCCGTCAAGGCCGGCGTGCGCCTGCAGGGCTTCAACGCCGGTCCGGTGCGTGCGCCGCTGAAGGACCTGACGAATGAGGAAATCGGCATGCTCGATGCCCTGATCGGCACGCATAAGCGCAAAGCCTGATTAGGGGGCCTGATCGAGACAAGCGGGAGGGGAGCCATGAAAATCACGGCGGTGCGCACGCATCTGCTCGAGCACCGGCTGGACACGCCGTTTGAAAGTGCATCCATGCGCTTTGATCGACGCGCCCATATTCTGGTTGAGATCGAATGTGACGACGGGACCGTCGGCTGGGGTGAATGCCTCGGCCCGGCACGGCCGAATGCCGCCGTGGTTCAGGCTTATGCGGGCTGGCTTATCGGCCAGGACCCGCGCCAGACCGAAAAAATCTGGGCCGTGCTTTATAATGCCCTGCGCGATCAGGGCCAGCGCGGCCTCAGCCTCACTGCCTTGTCCGGCATCGACATTGCGCTCTGGGACATCAAGGGCAAGCACTACGGTGCTTCCATCTCGATGCTGCTCGGCGGGCGCTGGCGCGAAAGCGTTCGCGCCTATGCGACTGGCAGTTTCAAGCGCGATGGCGTTGACCGCGTCTCCGACAATGCCTTGGAGATGGCGGAACGCCGGGCAGAGGGTTTTCACGCCTGCAAGATCAAGATCGGTTTCGGTATCGAGGAAGACCTCAGGGTCATCGCTGCGGTGCGGGAGGCCATCGGGCCGGATATGCGGCTGATGATCGACGCCAATCACGGTTATACCGTCACCGAAGCCATCACGCTCGGCAAGCGCGCTGCCGATTATGGTATCGACTGGTTTGAGGAACCGGTGGTTCCGGAACAGCTTGATGCCTATGCCCGGGTGCGGGCGGGCCAGCCAATCCCGGTTGCGGGCGGCGAGACCTGGCATGGACGTTATGGCATGTGGCAGGCGCTTTCCGCCGGTGCTGTGGATATTCTCCAGCCCGATCTATGCGGCTGCGGCGGCTTTTCCGAAACACAGAAGATTGCGACGCTTGCCACGCTGCACGGCGTGCGCATCGTGCCGCATGTCTGGGGGACCGGCGTGCAGATCGCCGCCGCGCTGCAATTCATGGCGGCGATGACGCCAGATCCGGTGCGGGTCAATCCGATAGAGCCGATCATGGAATTCGACCGCACCTATAATCCGTTCCGCCAGGCCGTGCTTAGCAAGCCGATCGAGGCGGTAAACGGCATTGTCGCCATTCCCGATGGTCCCGGTCTTGGAATTGAGATCAACCGCGACGCATTGCTTGAATTCAGGATGCCAGACCCGTGAGCGAACTCGTCAGAAAACTGAGCGGCACAGCACCTCGGCCCGCCTTCCCGAAAGGGGCCGTCGACACGCAGATGCATATGTATCTGCCCGGTTATCCGGCCTTGCCGGGCGGGCCGGGCCTGCCGCCGGGCGCCCTGCCGGGACCGGAGGACTATCGCAAGCTCATGCAATGGCTCGGCATCGACCGGGTCATCATCACTCAGGGAAACGCCCATCAGCGCGATAATGGCAACACGCTCGCCTGTGTTGCTGAGATGGGCGAAGCGGCCCGCGCCGTGGTCATTATCGATGCGAGTACGACCGAGAAGGACATGGAAAAGCTTGCCGCCGCCGGTGCCGTTGGCGCGCGCATCATGGATCTGCCTGGCGGTGCGGTGAACCTTTCCGAGCTTGAGGCGGTGGATGAGAGGGCGCACGCGGCTGACTGGATGGTGGCGGTGCAATTCGACGGCAATGGTCTTCTCGACCACCTGCCACGTCTTCAGAAAATCCGCTCACGCTGGGTGTTCGATCACCACGGCAAGTTCTTCAAGGGCATCAAAACGGACGGTCCGGAAATGACTGTTCTTCTGAAGCTGATGGATCGCGGCAATCTCTGGTTCAAGTTCGCCGGCGTCTATGAAAGTTCGCGGGAGAAGTGGCCCTATGAGGATGTCGCCGCCTTTTCGCGGGTGATCGCCGCCCATGCGCCGGAGCGCATCGTCTGGGGCACCAACTGGCCGCATAATTCGGTGCGCGAAACGGCTGCCTATCCGGACGATGCTCGCCTTGCTGAACTGACGCTCGGCTGGCTACCAGATGAGGCGGCCCGTCATCGTGCACTGGTGGAAAACCCTGAGGCCCTGTTCAAGCTGCGGCCATTTACGACGGCATAGTTCACACCGGGATGGCCGATAGCTTCCAGGCCCCGTCGCAATAAGGCCCCGCTATGCCGGGGCCGTTTCCGTTTCGGCGGCAAGCAGCCTCTGCTGTTCGTGCTCGTCAAACGCCATCAGGTTGCCATGCCGGCTGCGGCGTATGCGGTTCATATGCTCGCGCGGACTTAGCCCCAGCGTGCGTTTGAACATGCGCGAGAAATAATAGGGGTCGCCATACCCCACCTCGGCGGCGGCCGCCGAGACTGAAAGCCCTGCCTCGAGAAAATGCATGGCGCGTTCCATGCGCTTGAATTCCTGATATTTCCGCGGCGTCCGGCCAACCCGTTTCTGGAATTCGCGCAGGAAATAATCGCGATTATAGGGGGCTGCATCGGTCGCCCTGCCGGCAATATCAGGGTCCAGCGGATTGGCCGAAATCATGGTGATCGCCTTCATCACCGCAAGGTCGAGGCCTTCCGTGCCTTCCGGCTGGAAACTCGGGCGGTCAACCCATCCGAGGAAGGCATCGTCGATGAAGGCGATCAGAAGCACCATGAAAAGATGGTGCTGGCCGAGTGTCACGGAAGAGGGCGGGGCGCTCTGCCGGTAGTGACGCACGAGCGGCTCCAAAAGCGCCCAGCGGCTCAGCCGTAGTTTCGGCTTCAGGTCCATCTGCGCGATCAGGTTGTGGCGGCCATAAATATCGAGCGTGAAATGCTGCGCCACGCCGCGATAGGTCACGGCCTGCTCGTTCCAGCCAACAAAGCGCTGCCCCTCCAAAATCAGCATCGCATCACCGGGCTCCAGCACCCGTGATTCGCCATCGACGAGATAATGCCCTCGCCCTTCCAGGCAGATGATGAGGTCGTCTACCTGGTTGGATTTGTCGATCTGCCAGGTGCGCGAATGTTCCATCTTGATCGTCGCGCGCGTCAGGTTGAGGTTCAGCGCCGCAGGTGGAACGGACGACAGAATACCACCTTCGATTTCGTCCATCTTTTTCCTCGTCTTTGTTAATTCACCTTGGCGCGGAAATTTGGTTTTGTCATCGGATAAATAGCTTTTACGCGCCGTATCAATGAGGGAGGAGATCGGCCGCGGTGAGAAATTGCGCCATCATACGCCCGCCGCCGGCCGTTCCGGGAGATTCACTTGTACGAAATTGTATTCTGTCATTCGCGTTCCATCGGGGCGCGGGGAGGAGCATCATGAAATCTCAGCGCTTCCTCGGGCTGGGATATCTGACGCCTTACATCATCGGGCTGCTGGTCTTCACGGCAATCCCGTTTCTCGGCTCGCTCTATCTCAGCTTCACCCGTTACGACCTGATGAGCGATCCCAGCTGGGCGGGGCTGGCCAATTACGAGCGGCTCTTCACCCGCGACCGCACCTTCATGAAATCGCTGAACGTTACCCTGTTTTACGTGTTTCTGACGGTGCCGCTGAAGCTTGCCTTCGCCCTCTTCATTGCGGCTATACTCAATTACAAGCTGCAATTCATCAACTTCTTCCGCACGGCCTTTTACGTGCCGTCCATCCTCGGCGGCTCGATCGCGATTGCGGTGCTGTGGCGCTACATCTTTGCAAGCGAGGGGCTCGCCAATATGGCGCTTGCCGCCATCGGCCTGTCGCCGGTGGACTGGTTCGGCGATCCCGGCAACGCGCTTTTCACCATCACGCTGCTGCGCTGCTGGCAGTTCGGTTCGGCGATGGTGATCTTTCTCGCCGCCCTGCAATCCATCGACAAATCGCTTTACGAGGCGGCCGCCATCGATGGCGCGGGCAAGGTCAGGACCTTCTTCTTCATCACGCTGCCGCTTTTGACACCCGTGATCTTCTTCAACCTCATCATGCAGATGGTGCAGGCATTCCAGGAGTTCAACGGACCTTACATCATCACCCAGGGCGGGCCGCTGAAGTCCACTTACCTCCTGCCACTTTATATCTACGACGAGGCCTTCAAGAAGTTCAACATGGGCTATGCCTCCGCCATCGCCTGGGTGCTTTTCACCATCATCACCGTGCTGACCCTCGTGGCCTTCTGGTCCTCGAAGAAGTGGGTCTATTACGCCGGCGACAAGCGGAATTGATGCCATGACCGATATCGCAACCCTAAACGACATGCAGGCGGCCCGCCGGGCACGGCTCAGGCTGCTCTCCACCTCCGTCCGCTACGTGCTGCTGTTCGCCGTCGGCCTTGTCATGCTTTACCCGCTGATCTGGCTGGTGGGCGCAAGCTTCAAGACCAATTCGGAAATCTTCTCCGGCGCCGGCTTCATCCCGGAAAACCCGACGCTGGATGGCTATATCCGCGGCTGGGAAACCTCGACGCCCTATACGTTCGGCCGGTTCTTCTGGAATTCCTTCCTGATCATCCTGCCGAAGGTCATCGGCACGGCGATTTCCTGCACCATGGCGGCCTATGCCTTTGCCCGCTTCGATTTTCCGCTGAAGAAAATCCTGTTCGGCTCGGTCATCGCCATCTTGCTCCTGCCGAATGTCGTCACCCGCATTCCGCAATATATTCTGTTCCGTGATCTCGGCTGGCTGGATAGTTTCCTGCCGCTCTGGGTTCCTTCGGCGTTCGCCGGTGATGCGTTTTTCGTCTTCATGCTGGTGCAGTTCCTGCGCTCGCTGCCATCGGACATGGAAGAGGCCGCCCGCGTGGATGGCGCCAACAGCCTGCAGACGCTCATCTATATCGTCGTGCCGATGCTGGCGCCGGCGCTGATCTCGGTCTGCCTGTTCCAGTTCATGTGGACGATGAACGATTTCCTCGGGCCGCTGATCTACCTGTCCTCGGTCGACAAATATCCGGTGAGCCTTGCGCTCAAACTCTCCATCGACACCACCGAAGCCTTTGAATGGAACCGCATCCTGGCGATGTCGGTGCTGACGATCGCACCTGCGCTGATCGTGTTCTTTGCGGCGCAACGGTATTTCATTGAAGGGATCTCGTCTGGCGGGGTCAAGGGCTGACAATGGCAAGCGTTCAACTTAAAAATCTCGAAAAAATCTATGGCGGCAGCTTCAAGGCCGTGCATGGCATCAATCTCGACGTCGAGGATGGTGAGTTCATGGTGTTTGTCGGCCCCTCCGGCTGCGCCAAATCCACGACGCTGCGCATGGTGGCGGGGCTGGAGGAAATCACCGGCGGCGAAATCCTCATCGGTGACCAGCGTGTCAACGACCTGCCGCCCGGCAAGCGCTCCATCGCCATGGTATTCCAGAATTATGCGCTTTATCCGCATATGAAGGTGCGCGGCAATCTCGCCTTCGGCCTGAAGATCGCCGGTGTCGCCAAGCCTGAGATCGAAAAGGCGATCGACAATGTCGCGCGCATTCTCGAAATCGAGCCGCTGCTCGACCGGTTGCCGAAGCAGCTTTCCGGCGGACAGGCGCAGCGTGTGGCGCTGGGTCGCGCGCTCATCAAGAAACCTGGCGTGTTCCTGTTCGATGAGCCGCTGTCCAATCTCGATGCCAAGCTGCGCGCCTCCATGCGGGTACGCATCACCGATCTGCACCGCCAGCTGAAGGCGGAAGGTCTGTCCTCCACGGTCATTTACGTTACGCATGACCAGACGGAAGCCATGACCATGGGGGACCGCATCTGCGTGATGCAGGCCGGGCGCATCATGCAGGTCGCGACGCCAAAGGAGCTCTACAACCATCCCGCCAATCTGTTCGTGGCCGGTTTTATCGGTATGCCGGAAATGAACCTCGTGGATGTGACCATCGACGGTGCGGAATTCGTCATTGGCGGGCAGCGCCTGCCGATCGGCGCGCATCTTGAAAGGCGTCTTTCAGCAAAGCCGGTAGATGCCGTCATCGGCATTCGCCCGCAGCATCTCTCGCTGGCAGGCGAGGCTGATGGTCCGGTCTTGCAGGCGAAGCTGACCAACGCGGAATTCATGGGTCATGAGGTCTATCTGCACGCCGATCTCGGCGGCCAGAAGCTGGTGAGCGTGGTGGGGGCGGCGGAGTTCGAAGCGCTCGGACGCGACGGTATCCTACGGCTGAAGCCGGACCCGGAGAAGCTGCATATTTTCGACAAGGCCGATGGCCGCAACGTCTCGCTGTGAGGAGGGGACGCGCGTGCCTGATTTTTCGAGGAGGAGAAGAACAATGAAGACGATGACAAGAATGATGGCGATGCTCGCCGGTGCCGCCTATGTCGCCATGGCGGCGGCCCCCGCGGCGAATGCTGCGGAACTGCGCATGTCGTGGTGGGGCGGTGAAAGCCGCCATGTCGCCACCCAGAAGGCCATTGCCGCCTGCGGCGAGAAATACGGCCACACGGTGAAGGGGGAATTCACCGGCTTCGATGGCTATCTGGAAAAGCTGACCACGCAGATGGCCGGCAAGACGGAAGCCGATATCGTTCAGGTCAACTGGCCATGGCTGCCGCTGTTTTCCAAGAACGGTGAAGGTTTTGCCGATCTGCGCCAGCTGAAACCGCTCGATCTTTCGCAATGGGCAGAGAGCGATCTGGACGCTGGTTCGATGAACGGCGTGTTGCAGGGGCTTTCCGTCTCCACCACCGGCCGCGTCTTTTTCTTCAATGCCACCACCTTCGAAAAGGCGGGTGTTGAAATCCCCAAGACCTGGGATGAGTTCTTTGCGGCAACCAAGACCATCAAGGAAAAGCTCGGCAAGGACTATTACACCTTCAATGCCGTGAAAGAGACCGCCCAGCTGCTCGTAACGCTGGCCATCGTGCAGAAGACCGGCAAGGATCTGGTCGACCCCAAGACCAACCGCGTGGCCTGGACGCCGGAGGAGCTGGCAGAGGGGATCTCCTTCGTCGGCAAGCTGGTCGAAACCGGCTCCATCCGCTCCCAGAAAGAGGAAGCGGCCGATGGCAACGTCAATCTCTATGAAAAGCCGTCCTGGTCCGAAGGCCGCATCGCCGGCTCCTATGAATGGGATTCGACCTATTCGAAATATGCCGATCCGCTCAAGGAGGGGCAGGTTCTGAAACCGGTGCCGATGCTGAAGCTTGCTGATGCCGCGACTGAAGGCGTTTATCGCAAGCCCTCCATGGTGTTTTCGATCTCGAAAAACTCCAAAAATCCAGAAGCGGCTGCGCAGATTCTGAATTGCCTGCTTAACGAGCCGGAGGGCGTCGACGCGCTTGGCACCTCGCGCGGTCTGCCGGCGTCGAAGGCTGCGGCGGCGCGTCTGGGTGACAAGGGCGAGCCGGAAGTGCGCGCCGCCAACGCCATCGTCATGGCGGCATCGGGACCGGTGGTTTCCCCCTTCAACGAACATCCGGAAATCCGCTCGGGCTTTATCGATACGCTTGAAGAATATGCCTATGGCCAGCTGACGGCGGAACAGGCAGCCGAGCAGATCATCGATACGACCAACGATGTTCTTGCCAAGTTCGATTGACGACAATGGCCCGCCGCCTCTGGATAGTGGCGGGCCCTTTATCCGGCCGCCGGATGATATGAAGCATGTCCGCCAAGGGTTTGGCCGGCCATTCACGAAAGACGAGAAGAGAGCATGAACGAACCCCTTGTCATCGCGTCTTCGGCGCGAACGGCAGCGCTTTGCCTTGCCGCGCCCGGCGCTCGATATTTCCTTCCGTCCAGAACGGAATGGCGTCTGACGTCGCCGGATGGCGACGAACGGAGCGGCGAAACCGCGACCGTCGTGACGCTGCTGCATGATCTATCCCCGGATACGCGCTATATCTTTAAAGCGGAAGGGTTCGGAAGGCTGGAGTTCAGAACTTCTCCCTGTGCCGGGCTTGTGGAGGCTGCGGCATTTCCCCTGACGCCGGATGTCGCGCTCGATGATGAAGAGGGTGTGCGCGCCAATGCGCAGGTGCTGGAAAGGGCGATTGCCGCCGTGCCGCAGGGCGGCGCGTTGCGGCTTGCAGCCGGTGTCTGGACCGCCTTTCCCGTGCGCCTCAAAAGCAACATGACCTTTCACCTTGCGCAGGGAGCCGTGCTGCGCGCACCCTCCACCCGCAAGGGTTGGCCGATATTGCCCGCACACGATGAGGCCGGCCGCATGCTGGGCAGCTGGGAAGGATTACCGGATGCCTGTTTTGCCGCGCCGGTTCATGCCATCGGGGCAGATAAACTCGTCATCGAGGGCAGGGGCATTCTCGATGGCTCCGGCGACGCGGGCGACTGGTGGAGCTGGCCGAAAGAAACCCGCGATGGCGCGCGCCGACCGCGCGGCCTTCACCTCGTCTCCTGCCGGAAGACAAATCTGCTCGGTTTCACCATCCGAAACGCCGCCTCATGGACGATCCATCCGCAGGGCTGTGAAGAGATGATCGCCGCCGGTCTCAGCATCGTCGCGCCGCATGACAGCCCGAACACCGATGGTTTCAATCCAGAAAGCTGCCGCAACGTCACGATATCAGGCGTGCGCTTCTCCGTCGGAGACGATTGCATCGCGGTGAAGGCGGGAAAGCGAGGCCCTGACGGCGAGGACGATCATCTTGCGGAAACACGCGGCGTGCGTGTAGGTCATTGCCTGATGGAGCACGGCCATGGCGGGCTGGTGATCGGTTCGGAAATGTCCGGCGGCGTGCATGACGTGGCGGTTGAGGATTGCGACATGATCGGCACGGATCGCGGCCTGCGCCTCAAGACACGGCGCGGGCGGGGCGGCACCGTCAGCAACATCGCCATGCGCCGGGTGCTGCTGGATGGCGTGAAGACCGCGCTTTCCGCCAATGCTCACTACCATTGCGACGCCGACGGACATGATGACTGGGTGCAGTCGCGAAACCCGGCGCCGGTCGATAGCGGTACTCCCTTTATCGACGGCATTACCGTGGAGGACGTGGAAATCCGCAATCTCTCCCATGCTGCCGGCGCTTTTCTCGGTCTTGCCGAAGCGCCCATCCGCAACGTCACCATCCGCAACGTCACCATCGTCTCGCGCGATCTGTCGGCCATCGCAACGCCGCCGATCATGGCCGACCGGGTGCGCCCCATGCGCCATGAGGCGATTGTTTTCGAGCAGGCGCATATAGTCTGCGATAATCCCGCCCTGCTGAGCGACGCTTCCGTTTCCATTGTGTCAGATTTCGATTGAGAAACTCCATGAAAGCCAATGAATATTTTGATCAATTCTCGAGCCGCTATCGTTACTACAAGGGCGGAAGCTGGTGTTATGAGGATGGATGTGTCTATCGCGGCTTGCAGCAGCTGTTCGAGGCGACCGGAGAGGCGCGCTGGAATGACCATCTGCACCGTCTGGCCGATGCACAGATAGCGGCTGACGGAACGCTCGCCGGTTACGATCCGCAGGAATATAATATCGACCATATTCTCGCCGGCCGCATTCTCTTTCCCCTTGCGGTGGAAACGGATGATCCGCGTTACCTCGCTGCGGCGGAACATCTGGCGGGACAACTCCGCAGCCATCCGCGTATTGCCTCCGGGAATTACTGGCACAAGAAGCGTTACCCGCACCAGGTCTGGCTGGACGGGCTTTATATGGGGCTCCCTTTCCAGATCGAATATGCGCAGGCGACGGGCCGAACAGAACTGATCGACGATGCGCTGCGGCAGTTTTCAGCGGCGCTCGCGGCCACGGCGGATAGTGGCGGGCTTTATGCCCATGGTTACGACGAGAGCCGCAGCCAGCGCTGGGCCGATCCTCAGAGCGGCAAGTCTCCCGCCATCTGGGCGCGCGCGGTGGGCTGGCTCGCCATGGCGCTGGTGGACGCACTGACCATCCTGCCTGAGGATGGAGCGACGGCGGAGCTTCGGGAGAGCACACGGCGTCTTCTGGCGGGCATCATCGCACGGCAGACTAAGACGGGCCTCTGGATGCAGGTTCTCGACAATCCGGGCCTTGCGGGCAATTATGAGGAAACATCCGCCTCGGCGATGTTTGCCTATGCCTTGCTGCACGCAGTGCGACTGAAGCTTGTGCAGGGCGAAGAGGCGAATGCCGCCGTTTCGGCGGGTCGACGCGCGCTTGAGGCGCTTCTGGAAACCCGGCTGAAAGCCGATGAAGAGGGCGTGATGCGCCTCACCGGCATCGTGCATGTCGCGGGCCTTGGCGGCTTCGAGGGCAATTATCGCGATGGAACGCCGGAATATTATCTGACCGAACCGGTGGTGTCCGATGATGCCAAGGGTGTCGGGCCGTTGATGATGGCCTATGCCGAAAGCCTGCTTCTGGCCAAGCCGCAGGCGCAGGCTGTTTCAGCGGCGTCATCTGCGGGGTAAATTCCCCCGTCGGTCACGCCTTGTTTTTTTCGATGAAACGGATGGCGTCGCCGACGGTCAGGATCGTGCTTGCGGCGGAATCTGGAATTTCCACTCCGAATTCCTCCTCGATTTCCATGACGATCTGAACCGTCTCCAGGGAATCCGCACCGAGATCGTCAGCAAAATTGGCATCGTCCACCACATTGGCGGGGTCGGCGCCAAGCTGGTCCACGATGATTTTTCTGATACGTTCTGCAATGGTGGACATGGTGAGACTCCGAGAAAGTTGTTTGCCGCCGAACCCGCCCGATCTGAATTTGCGCCGAAGATATCCAAGTGAAATCAAGCTGAATTCAAAAGGACAGGCCGCAGAGTCAAAGGGTCAAAAGATCGATGACATCCGGACGTAGCACGCCTTTCGCAGCCGCGAAAGGGTGTCGATCACCCTTTAGTACCCTATAATAATACGGGATGTTTGCCACGTTAACCAGTTTGTGACTGGCAGCGGCAAACCGCTACGCGCTAAAGCTCGTTGCTTGTGAACTTTTAAATCCACCAGCCACACCGAGCCTCACGCCATGGTCCAGTCGTCCCCGGAACGCTTCATATTACTCGACGGCATAAGGGGAGTGGCTGCCCTTTTCATCGTCCACCGCCATGCCGAGGATCTGTTCGGGAAAAGCACGGCTTCGAGCTATCTCGCCGTGGATTTGTTCTTTGCGCTCAGCGGTTTCGTGTTGGCGCATGCCTATAGCCGGAAGCTGAGCGAAGGGGCGATTACACCGGGCTTTTTTTTGAAGGCGCGCTTTGCGCGTCTTTACCCTCTTTATGCGCTGGCGCTGGCGTTGATGGCGGCTTATTTCATCTGCCTCTACGTGCTGGGCGTGCCGACGCCGATCGACGATCTGCATCGTCTGGTCGATCCCGGCGAGCTCGCTTTTGCCCTTTTCACGGGGCTGCTGTTTTTGCCGGCGCCCTTCACGTTGACCCTGAACGGCGCGTTGTTTCTCGTCAGCCCTGCATGGTCGCTTTTCAACGAACTGGTGGTGAATGCGTTTTATGCCCGCTGGGGTGTTCGGGCCACGATGAGACAGACCGCTGTGGTGCTCACCGTCAGCGCGCTTGTGCTGATGGTGGCGGCCGCCGAGTTCGGCCGTTTGCATGCGGGGTTTCGCTGGCACGAAATGTATGCAGGCATGGGCCGGGTGTTCTTCTCGTTTTTTGCCGGCGTGCTGATTTACCGTTTCCGCAATCGCGTACCGCAGTTGAAACCCTTTCAGGCGGCGCTTTGCCTTCTGCTGGTCTGTTTCATTCTGGCTGTGCCCATGTCGCGCGAGCTTCGGCCGTTCTTCGATCTTGCGGTTGTCCTGTTTGTCTGGCCGCTGCTGCTATTCGTGGCCAGCAAGACGGTTCCGGGGCGCGGGGTGGGAATGGTGTCGGTGTTTCTCGGCACGGCGTCCTATGCGGTCTATGTGCTGCATATTCCGCTTCTGGCCTGGACGGAGTTTCTGATCCCGGCGGGGCACAGGGAAAATCTCGCTCTGCCGGCGGGCATTGTTTTTCTCATCGCCACGACGTGCCTGTCATGGTGGCTGACGGTTTATTATGACCAGCCCGTTCAGAAATGGTTGAAGAACCGGTTGAGAAAGCGGAGTGAAATCCGCCAGCCGGTATGATCCTGCCTTGCGGCTGCGAACCTCAATAATGGGCGAAAATCGGGGCTGTCAGCACGAAAGCTGCGACGAGGCTGATGATCGTCAGTTTCGCCGCTCGCATGCGGCGCATTTTGCGGCCGCTCCAGTCATACGTCATACTCACCTCCACGCAGACGCAAAACTTACCGGCATGGGGACAGTCGGGACCCGGCGCAGGCCGGTCATGGTCCCGCAACTCACCTGATGCACATTCCATACCCAAGCTTCCCGGATGCGCCTGATCGCGCGCGGGACGCTCAATTTCAGTGTTGCCTGATATATGGCTTTTGCCAAGCCGTTATTTTCATCGGTGATTTTGAAGGCCGATTCGCGTGGTTGCCACGAAAAGGGCGGCAACAGCATCACCGGTAAAGAGGCGGCAGACCCTGGATGGCATAACGCGGCAGCGGTCTCCACGGTCTTACGCGTTCATGTTTGTGAACCCCGAACAGAAACAGCATTTCCTCCGAGATATCGGCGGGGTCGGTCAAGCCATCCTGAAAGAGCTGGATCACCTTGCGGGCGGCATTGTTGTAGAGAATGATTTCGTCATCCATGGTGTGGCGATCATAACCGAGACCTTCCAGCACGGACTGGAGCATTTTGAGGTCCTGCGATGTGATGATGCAATTTTCATATGCGGAAGACATGGCGTCCTCCTTTCTTGTGAGGTTCACAAAAGCCGGAGCGTCGCGCTGCCATCCGGAGATGGTGCGAGGACGCTTCAACGCCTTGAGACGCGGGCAGCGCCAGGGAAACCGTTGCCGGCCCGTGGCGTCATGCATGTCGCGTGAATTCCGAATCGCTTCCCTGGTGGTCAGCAGGCGGGACAGGGCTGGAAATGCAGCAGGCCTGACGGTGGCAACGCCCTTTAATTACCGATGAAGAAGCGTGCGCCGTTTATGGGGAATAGGCAAGTTAATTCCGTTACCGCAGGGAAGATGCAGCATTCGCTGCCGCAGGCAACAAAAAAGGCCGGGGCAATATTGCACCGACCTTCCTCATATCGCTCTCAACACCAGTGCCAGTACATCCGTGGTCAAAAGTCTGAAGCGACTAAAACAACTGCGAACATCGATTTCATTCGCGCTCACCAGCAGTTGCCATGAGAGCTATTTAAACTGGCAATGTGGCCAAAACAAGTCCGGCGCCTATCGCGATGTTTTTATTCGTCGTGGCTTGCCGGCTGCGCGTCGCACTACTTCTTTTTGCCGTCCGCTGTCGTGGCATTTGCGAACTTGACCTGCGAACCGGCTGGCGGCGCTGCAGCCACTTTCGCCGTCTTGTCCTTCTTCGGTTTTCGGACTTCCTTGTTACTGCGCAATTGACCCTTGGCCATGGTGTCCTCCTCCTGTTGGATTGATGGGGCCTTGAGCGGGTATGAGATAATCCGTTCAAGACCCGTTCGATCGTCGATGCTGGAAATCCCGTCCGGCTATTTCTTGCCGGATCGTTTTTTTGCGGAAACGGGCGTGTCGGTTATGATCGTCGCTTCCTGGGCTTCGCGAAGCTGGCGAAGGCGTTCCGTTTTGCGGGCGCGCTGAGCGGCCTCGGCGTTTATGATCTGCTTTGCGGCGCTATCCGTCAGTGACGCCTTGTCCTGCGCGGATAGTTTGCCGGGTTTGAAAAAAGCTTCTTTTGTCGCAGCCATGGCATTCTCCTTTACGGAAGAGCAGTATCGAACGGCTAGCGGGGGCGGGCAACCTTTTTGGGGGCGGGCAACAGCCCTTCGCGCTGCATTTTTTTCTTCGCCAGCTTGCGGTGGCGGCGCACGGCCTCTGCTTCTTCGCGGACGCGCTTTTCCGAGGGCTTTTCATAGGACTGCCGGGCCCGCATCTCGCGGAAAATGCCCTCACGCTGCATTCTCTTTTTCAGAACGCGAAGGGCCTGCTCTATATTATTGTCTCGAACGAGTACCTGCACGAATATCTCCTTTATGCAGCCGCAGCTGCTATTTTCTGATTTTAATCCTGTCCGGATTGATCCAGCTCGATCCCGTTTCGCGCGCCGATGGGCTTTCGCTGTTGCGCGACGGCGATGGCGCCGAGGTGGGCGCACTTATTTCATCGAGTGCGATGTTGCGCTCGAAATTTTCATGCTGGAAACGCACCCTGTAGCGTACAGTTCCCTGCGCTTCGGGCAGGATCGATACGACCCTGCCAGGACCGTCGGGCTGGTTGTTGCCCAGCACGCCTGGCTTCAAGAATATGGCATCGCCGCATCGGTAGGGATTTTTACGCATGAGGACCTCCATGGCCCAAAAACAAAAGGCCGGGCTTTGACCCGACCTCTCACAATCACTTAAACCTGCAGCCAGTACATCCGTGGTCTGCGTGGTCAAATGACGAATATCAAGCTGCCTGAAGGTTGTCAGCCGAGCTCTTGCCGGACCGACGGTCCTGGACGATCTCGTAGCTGATCTTCTGGCCGTCGTTCAGCGAACGCATGCCAGCGCGCTCAACAGCGGAAATGTGAACGAAAACGTCCGTGCCGCCGTTGTCAGGCTGAATGAAGCCGAAGCCCTTGGTGGCGTTGAACCACTTTACAGTACCAGTGTTCATAACGATTTCCTTTCGTAGAATCGTTGTGGTTCCCGCGATACCTTGCGGGATAAGATCGATTATTTGAGAGGAAATCCGACGGGGAACAGTCTGTTCCAGAACGACGTCACAAGCAATGGTCGATATCCAAAATATAGGCTCAATTTTTGATTTTGCAATGGGCGGAGAACAAAAAAGCACCGGCGAGCCACTGCCCAGCGGGTAAGTATCTGGTTCAGGACACTATTTCCCGATCGCCGCAGAGTCCTTCGGGCTTGGCGCGGCCCTCCGTCCCGTGCGCATCAACCCGCGCCGGGAGACACGTCTTTCTCACGGTCATCCGGCAGGCTGCCCGCGCCCGGCGTCTTGTCATAGTCGGTGAGGGAGGGTTTGGCATGCGGGCCGGCGGGGGGAATGTCGTTCGGGCTGGAAGGCCCTTTTTCAACGGTTTTCGATTTCTTTTTCTTCGTCATATTGCGTCCTCCTTCTTGCAGGGAAAACGCCGGAGAAAAGGTACTGGTTCCGCCTCCACGCCGCGCGGGCGCGTTTTTCCGCCATCAGCGGCGGGAACGCGGTTTTTTCTCTTCCCGGTTCATATCTCGCCCCACCCATTTGAAGAATACGACGAGGCTGACGCCGATGATGATGAGCGGAACGAAGGATTCAAAACTGGACATGACTCACTCTTTCTTCCCCCGGCGATCATTTTATCGGCAGGGAAGAAGCGCGTAATCTGCGGAATATCGTCCGTTCTTTTTTGGTAATTGCCGTCTGCGGCCCATCTGTCGACGAGGCCGCAGGCTGTCGCGGCTAAACTGGCAGCGATTTCACCGCCGCTGTGCCGCCCTCACGGGCGCTTTTCAGCGCGGCCACGCCTGTCAGAACGGACATCGCGCCGGCGCGTGAACCCGCCCGCTGCCGCAGCCGGTCGTTCGAGCCCGGCTTGAAGATCATGTCTCGCATGCGGTTGTCGCCGCCATAGTGGCCGCCTGGCTCATGCGGCACCCATATGCGTTCAACACCGCCGCCGAAGCTTTTCACCAGCAGGATTTCGTCGGCCGGCGGCTCCGTCCAGGGCTGCTTTTCATATTGGCGCATTTCGATACGGCCTTTATGGCCGTTGAAGGCAATATGGTGGCCCTCGATCGGCATATAGGTGTTGAGCGAATAGGAGACCTGCACGCCGCTGGCATAGCGGATCGAGGCGCTCATGGTGTCGGGAATGTCGATTTCCTCGCGGAAGACGCAGGCATCGCGCATATAGCCGTCCACCGCCGAAGGGTCCTCATAGAGAGCATCGAGGAAAGGATCGGCGCCCAGATCCATGAAATAATCGCACTCGTTTTTGTGTGGACAGGTGCGACAGCGCGTTCCCCGGAACGGGCCGTTCTTGCCATAATGCAGCAACTGTCCGAACCCCTTTACCTCCACGGGGTCGGAATCGAGATACCAGTTCAGAAGATCGAAATGGTGCGTGGCCTTGTGCACGAACAGGCTGCCGGAATGTTCGGTGAAGGCGTGCCAGCGGCGGAAATAATCCGCGCCGTGCTGGTTATCGAGATACCAGTGAAAATCGACCGAGGTGACGGTGCCGATTGCACCCTCATCGATCAGCTCCTTGATGCGTGCGGCGGTGGGAGAAAAACGATAGTTGAAGGAGACATCCACACGGCGGCCGCTTTTCGCCTCCGCGGCGCGAATACGGTCAATCTTTTCCGGGGTGGTGGTCATGGGCTTTTCGCTGATGACATCGGCCCCGCCTTCCAGCGCGCGGATGATGATGTCGTCGTGAGTATCGTCAGGCGTGCAGACGATGACGAGTTCCGGGCGCTGCTCTTCCATCATCCGGTCGAAATCGTCGTAAAGCGGCGCGCTTGATCCCATCATGGCGCGGGCGCGTTCGGCGCGCATCAGGTTCAGGTCGCAAATGCCGACCAGTTCGACATAGTCGCTCCAGCCGGCCAGCAATTCGCGGCCCCACATGGTGGTGCCGCGATTGCCGGTGCCGACCAGCGCATAGCGTTTGCGTTTCACCTTTTCAGGCATTTGCTCTCTCCCGGATATATCAACAAACAGTCTTGAAACGCTCCACCACGGTGGCGAGGACCTCGTCCACCGGCCGCGCCTGCCAGCGATGCGAAAAGATTTCCACTTCCTGCGGGCCATGGAAGCCGGCGGCCTCGATCATGGCGCGAAATGCCTTAAGGTCAATCACGCCGTCGCCCATCATGCCGCGATCATTGAGCGGATCGGTGGTAGGCACCAGCCAGTCGCAGATGTGATGCGCCAGAATTTGCCCGTTCCTTCCCGCACGCGCCACTTGCTCCTCCAGTTCAGGGTCCCACCAGACGTGGTAGACATCGATCGCAACGCCTGTTCCCGACCCTAACCTGTCGCAGAGATCGAGCGACTGTTTCAGCGTGTTGAAGCAGGCGCGGTCGGCGGCATAGAAGGGATGCAGCGGTTCGATGGCCAGCGGGACGCCGGCGGCGCGGGCATAGGGGAGCAGTTCGGCCATGCCGTCTTCCACCATCTGCCGCGCACCTTTCAGATCGCGCGAGCCGGCGGGCAGGCCGCCCACGACAAGCACAAGGCAATCGGCTTTCATCGCGGCGGCTTCATCGACGGCGCGTTTATTGTCTTCGATGGCGATGCGGCGGCCTTCGGCATCGTGGGCGGGGAAAAAGCCGCCACGGCAATGGCCGCTGAGACGCAGCCCGTTCCGTTCGACGATGCGGGCGGCTTCGGCAAGCCCGACACCGTGCACCTGCTCGCGCCAGGGCGAGATGGCGGTGATGCCGTGCGCAAGGCAGGCATCGACAATAGCGCCGAAATCGCCACCCTGCCGCACGGTGGCGAAATTGATGGAAAGGCCTTCAAGGCTCATGTCGGTATCTCCCCTCATTCTGTTTCAGCTGATACCCCGGACGGCGAGAAACGCGTTCATGCGCTGCGTCGCCAGATCCGGCTCTGCAAGCACATTGGCCTTGTCCGCCAGCCGGAAAAGCTCGGTGAAATGCTGCGTGGAGCGGGTGCTTTCCTGGCCGCCAACCATGGTGAAATGGTCCTGTAACCCGTTGAGGTAGGCGAGAAACACTACACCGGTCTTGTAGAAGCGGGTCGGGGCCTTGAAGATATGACGCGAAAGCGCCACCGTCGGCTCCAGAATGTCGAAGAATTCATTGTCCGCGCCACGCTTCAGGCTGGCCAGCGCTTTGGAGGCGGCCGGCGCAATGGCGTCGAAAATGCCGAGCAGCGCATCCGAATGGCCCTGTTCGTCGCCGGCGATCAGTTCGGCATAGTTGAAATCGTCGCCGGTATACATGCGCACGCCAGCCGGCAGGCGACGGCGCATGACGATTTCCTTTTCCTTGGAAAGAAGCGAAATCTTGATGCCGTCGATCTTGTCGGCATTCTCCTCGATCATGGCAAGGCAGGTTTCCATGGCCGTCATATGGTCGCCCGAACCCCAATAGCCCTCCAGCGCCGGGTCGAACATTTCGCCCAGCCAGTGGATCACCACTTTTCCTTCCACACGGGAGAGAACCCTGGCATAAGCCCTCAGATAATCATCCGGCGAGCGGGCGGCAGCGGCCAGCGCACGGCTGGCCATCAGGATCACGCGTCCACCTTCTCCCTGAACAAAATCAAGCTGTTCGAGGTAAGAGTCGACAATCTTGTTGAGGTCGTAACCACTGCCATTGAGATGGTCGGTGCCCACCCCGCAGGCAATCAGCGCATCCTTGCGGCTGGCGGCTTCCTTCAGCGAACGGGAGATGAGTTCCTGCGCCTGCGGCCACGCCAGCCCCATGCCGCGCTGCGCCGTATCCATCGCCTCGGCGACACCGAGACCGAGGTCCCACAGGCGGTGACGGAAGCGCAGCGTGGCGTCCCAGTCGATGGCGGGCGTGAGCCACGGATCATTATCGGCAAGCGGATCGGCCACCACATGGGCGGCGGCGAAAGCGACGCGGTTGAAATCCGCAGCACTTCGTTTTTCAACGGCGAACGGCGTGCCTGAGAGTTTGTAGACCTCGATGCTGCGGTCGTCTTTCGGAAGCTTGAGCTCGCTCACATCAGCCTCCTCAGGAAAGGGCGGGAACGTCGAGCCAGCGGCGTTCCTTCCACGATCTCAGCCCAAGTTCGGCAAGCTGCACGCCCTTCACTCCTTCCATGAGGCCATAGGGCCACGGATCATTGTCGACGAGGTGGCGCACGAACATTTCCCACTGCGCCTTAAAGCCGTTATCGTAGACGACATTGTCCGGCACCTCCTGCCAGGTCTTGTAGAAATCGATGGTCTGCGGCTGGTCCGGGTTCCACACCGGCTTCGGCGTATTGGTGCGGTGCTGGGTAAAGCATTTGGTCAGGCCCGCCACCGCCGAACCATGGGTGCCGTCCACCTGGAAGGTGACGAGGTCGTCGCGGCGCACCCGCACCGCCCATGAGGAGTTGATATGGGCAATGGCGCCGCCTTCCAACTCGAAGGTCGCATAAGCGGCGTCGTCAGCATCCGCCACATAAGCGCGGCCCTGCTCATCGAAACGTTCCGGAATATGGGTGGCGCCGAGGCAGCTTACGGATTTCACCGGTCCGAACAGATTGTCGAGCACATAACGCCAGTGGCACAGCATATCGAGAATGATGCCGCCGCCATCTTTCAGGCGGTAATTCCAGGAGGGCCGCTGCGCCGGTTGCCAGTCGCCTTCAAAAACCCAGTAGCCGAATTCGCCGCGCACGGAGAGGATTTTGCCGAAAAAGCCGCTGTCGCGCAGCATGGCGAGCTTGCGCAGGCCCGGCAGGAACAGCTTGTCCTGCACCACGCCATGTTTGATGCCGGCGCTTTCGGCGAGCCGGGCGATGGCCAATGCCTCTTCCATCGTGTCAGAAATGGGTTTTTCGCAATAGACGTTCTTGCCGGCCTTGATGGCTTTCTCCAGCAGGCTGCCGCGCATCTGCGTCGTGCCGGCATCGAAGAACAGTGTGTCATCGGGGTTTGCGAGGGCAGCGTCGATGTCGGTCGTCCAGCGCGCGACATTGTGCTTTTTGGCGATTTCCTCGATCTTCGCGCCATTGCGGCCGACCAGAATGGGGTCGAGCATGACCCTTTCACCGTTCTTCAAAAGCACACCGCCCTGATCTCGAATGGCGAGAACGGAGCGCACGAGATGCTGGTTGTAACCCATGCGGCCGGTGATGCCGTGCATGATGACGCCGATACGTTTCATGAATTTCCTCCCAAGGCGGCCTTTTCCCGAAAGCCGCTTCTGTCAAACATGGAAATTTGTAACCATTTGGTTATTTGTGGTCGTGAAGGATGCGATCTGTCAAGGTGTTTTCGACAGGAAAAATTCGTCTTGTGCGAACTGTCGCGTTTACGTATCGCCACCGCGCCGCAAAAGAAAACGACGCGCTTCGCGGATGCGAATGGCGCGTCGTCGCTGTTGTTAAAGAGGAATTCGGTTCGGCCGGCTCAGACCGGCCGCACTGCAGCAAGCAGGGTATCGACGATGTGCTGGCCCCAGCGTTCCAGCTCGGCCGGATCGGTGAGGTCGCGCTGGAAGATCGTCGACAGCGTGAACCGGTTCGAAAGATAAAAAGCGCCGAGCGAAGCGATGGTCAGATAGACGTCGATCGGATCGAGGCCATCACGAAATTCGCCCGCGTCGCTGCCTCGCCGCAGCACGTCCTCGAGTTCTGAAATAAAATTCGAATGCATCGCCGCAATCGTCGGAGATTGCCTGAGATATCGGGCTTTATTGAGGTTTTCCGTGGCGAGGATACTCAGGAATTCGGGATGGTCGAGGAAGTAGTGCCAGGTGAAAAGCGCAAGCTCGCGCAAGCCCTCCGACGGGGCCTTGCGGGTCAGGTCAAGCCGTCTTTCGGTGTGGCGGATATGGCGATAGGCATCCTCCAGAACGGCGAGATAAAGCGCATCCTTGTCGCCGAAATAATGGTAGATCATCCGCTTGTTGGTGCCGGCGCGCCGGGCGACGACATCGATTCGAGCCCCCGCCAGCCCCTTGGCGGCCACCTCGCGACGGGCGGCTTCGAGAATGGCGGCGCGCGTTCTTTCCGGGTTTCGCACCTGTGTCGTCGCGCGTTTGCGCTTGGGCGACGGTGTATTCTCCATGGCCGGATCGGGGGCCGGATCGGACGGCTGGTTTTTTGTCGTTTCTTCCATTTCAGCACCCGCTTGACAATGTTTGCGATCAGTGTTCCCATGTAACCAATTAGTTATAAAACGGCAAGTGTCGTTTACGTTCATCATCAATTGGCAGTCAATAGGGAGGAGTTGCCAATGCCCATGATGCTTCACAGGAGAGGCGTGCTTTCAGCAGGGCTTGCGGCCCTGTCGCTTGCAACATTGGGAGGGGGTTCGGCGCAGGCTCAGGCCGCGCGCCTTCGCATGTTGTGGTGGGGTTCGCAGGAGCGCGCCGATCGCACCAACAAGGCGATAGCAGCTTATAAGCAGGTCAAGCCGGATCTCGACATTGCCGGTGAATTCGCGGGCTGGAGCGATTACTGGCCGCGCCTTGCAACGCAGGTTGCCGGCCGCAATGCGCCTGACCTGATCCAGATGGATTATCGCTACATCTTCGAATATGGCCGCCGCGGCGCGCTGGCGCCGCTGGATGACTATATCGGCAAGGGCCTGAAGATCGAAGATTTCGGCAAGATGAACATCGATTCCGGCCGGGTCGATGGCAAGCTCTACGGCATCAATCTCGGTGTCAATTCCAGCGCTGTCTTCTTCGATAAGGCAGCCTGGGAGAAATCAGGCGCAACGCCGCCAGCGATCGGCCAGACCTGGGAAGAGTTTGCCGAAAACGCCGCCAAGCTCAGCAAGAACAAGCCGAAGCCCGGTTATTACGCGACGGCCGACGCCAGCGGCGTGGAGCCGAGCTTTGAAAACTGGCTGCGCCAGAACGGCAAGTCGCTCTACACGCAGGATGGCGGCATTGGCTTTGATCCGACCGATGCGACCAAGTGGTTCACCCTGTGGGCGGATCTGCGCAAGAGCGGCGCCTGTGTGCCCGCCGATGTGCAGGCACTTGACCAGCTCAACATCGAAACGAACCCGCTGACGACGGGCAAGGCGGCAACCGCATTTGCCCATTCCAACCAGTTCGTCGGTTATCAGAAGCTCAACAAGTCCAAGCTTGCCATAAGCTCCTATCCGAAGAGCACGAAGGATGGCCCTTCCGGCCATTACCTCAAACCTTCCATGCTCATCAGTGTCGCAAACGGCAGCGCCGGCATCGAGCAGGCGGTCGGCTTCATCAATTTTCTCGTTGCCGAACCGCAGGGTATCGACATTCTCGGTGTCGAGCGCGGCGTTCCGGCATCGGAATCCATGCGCAACCAGCTGAGCAGCAAGCTCGACGAGGTCAGCAAGATCATGGTGGACTATATCGCCGAGATTACCCCCGGTGTCGGCGAACTGCCGCCGGCACCGCCTCCGGGCGCGGGCGAATTCGCCTTCGTCCTCAAACGCACGGCGGAGGAAATCGGTTTCGGCAAGGTCACGCCGGAAGAGGGCGGCGACCGCCTCGTCAAGGAATCCGAAACCGTTATCAAACGGAAGTGATGGTTTATGGCCTTTCGATCTGAAACTCTTGTAGAGGAGAGCCGTGGCGCGGCTCTCCCGAAACGGGGCGGTGTGAAGCGGATTTTCGACCGCAACATTCACGCCTACCTGTTTCTCCTGCCCTGGCTGATTGGCTTCTTCGGCCTCACCCTCGGTCCGGCGCTCGCGTCGCTTTATCTGTCTTTCACCAATTACGACCTGTTGCAGTCGCCGGACTGGGTGGGGGCGGCAAATTACGTGCGCATCGCCACGGCCGACCCCAAATTCGCCGCCGCCATGCAGGTCACCTTTACCTATGTGCTGCTGTCGGTGCCGCTGAAGCTGATCTTCGCGCTTCTGGTGGCGCTCGCCTTCAATCGCGGCATCAAGGGCCTGACGCTTTATCGGGCGATCTTCTATCTGCCGTCGCTGCTCGGTTCCAGCGTCGCTATTGCCGTGCTCTGGCGCCAGCTTTTCGCCTCTGACGGTCTCGTCAACATGATCCTGTGGCAGGCTTTCGGTTATGAAGGGCCGAGCTGGATTTCCAATCCGGATTACTCGATCTACACGCTGGTCATCCTGTCCGTCTGGCAGTTCGGTTCTCCGATGATCATCTTCCTCGCGGGTCTGAGACAAATCCCGCAGGATATGTACGAGGCCGCCGAAATCGACGGTGCGAGCAAGGTGCGGCAATTCTTCCGCATTACGCTGCCGCTTTTGACGCCTGTCATCTTCTTTAACGCGGTCATCCAGACGATCGACGCCTTCAAGGCCTTCACCCCCGCCTTCATCATTTCCGAAGGCACCGGCGGGCCGATCAACTCGACGCTGTTTTATACGCTTTATCTCTACCAGGAAGCCTTCGGTTTCTTCCGCATGGGTTATGCCTCGGCGCTTGCCTGGATTTTGGTGATCATCATCTCGCTGTTCACGGCCTTCTCGTTCCTCAGCGCGAAATACTGGGTGCACTACGATGACTGATGCTGTTACCGCCCCCCGGCCGGGACAAGGCCCGCAACGTTCACCGCTGAAATCGGTGATGCTCCACACGGCTCTGATCATCGCGTCCTTCGCGATGCTCTATCCGATCCTGTGGATGATATCAGGTTCCTTCCGGCCGCAGGACGAGCTGTTCGGCTCTTCCTCGCTCATCCCCTCGGCGGTCGATTTCGGCGGTTATATTCGCGGCTGGACGGGGCTGCAGGTGAGCTTCGGGCAGTTCTTCTGGAACTCCTTCTTCATATCGATACTCGCCACCATCGGTAATGTCGTCGGCTGCTCGCTTGCCGCCTTCGCTTTCGCCCGCCTCCGCTTCGGCGGGCGCAATTTCTGGTTCGCGCTTATGCTCGGCACGCTTATGCTGCCCTATCACGTCGTGCTCATCCCGCAATATATCCTGTTTCTGGAAATGGGCTGGGTGAACACCTCGCTGCCGCTGATCGTGCCGAAATATCTGGCGACGGATGCCTTCTTCATTTTCCTGATGGTGCAGTTCTTCCGTGGCATCCCGCGTGAGCTGGATGAGGCGGCTGTCATGGACGGTTGCTCACCCTTCCGCATCTACTGGAAGATCATGCTGCCTTTGTCGCTGCCGGTGCTGGCCACCGCCGCCATCTTTTCCTTCATCTGGACCTGGGACGATTTCTTCGGGCCGCTGATCTATCTGAACGACATCAATACCTACACCGTGCAGCTCGGTCTCCGATCCTTCGTGGATTCCACCGGCAGCTCGGATTGGACCTCGCTTTTCGCCATGTCCAACCTGTCACTGGTGCCGGTCTTCCTGTTCTTCCTGTTCTTCCAGAGGCTGCTCATCGAAGGCATCGCCACCACGGGCATGAAACGCTGAACGGAACCGAGATCGGGAACGCATTTTAAGACAATCAACACTGTCGCTGCCGCCCTGAATGCGGCGCGGCAGTCGGGAGAAACAGCATGGCAAGCAGCATTACTCTGGAAAAAATCGTCAAGCGGTTCGGCGCCTTTCCGGTCGTTCACGGCATCGACCTCAAGATCGAGCCGGGTGAGTTCACCGTCTTCGTCGGCCCCTCGGGCTGCGGCAAGTCCACGCTTCTGCGCATGATCGCCGGTCTGGAGGAAATCTCGGAAGGTGATCTTCGTATCGACGGCGAAAGGGTCAACGAAACAGCCGCCTCCAAGCGCGGCATCGCCATGGTCTTCCAGTCCTATGCGCTCTATCCGCATATGAGCGTCTACAAGAACCTCGCCTTCGGTCTCGAAACGGCAGGCTACAAGAAACCGGAAGTCGAGGCGCGGGTGCAGAAGGCCGCCGATATCCTGCAGATCGGCCCGCTGTTGCAGCGCAAGCCGAAGGCACTTTCGGGCGGTCAGCGCCAGCGTGTGGCCATCGGCCGCGCCATCGTGCGCGAGCCGAAAATCTTCCTCTTCGACGAGCCTTTGTCCAACCTCGATGCCGAACTGCGCGTGCAGATGCGCGTCGAAATCGCCAAGCTGCACCAGACGCTGGGCAGTACCATGATCTATGTGACGCATGACCAGGTGGAGGCCATGACCATGGCCGACAAGATCGTGGTGCTGCGTGACGGCCGCATCATGCAGGTCGGCCGCCCGCTCGATCTCTACAACAATCCGGCCAACCAGTTCGTGGCAGGTTTCATCGGTTCGCCGAAAATGAATTTCCTCTCCGCAAAAGTGGCTGCAGGGGACAGTTCCAACCGCACCATCGAGGTGGCCGGCCAGCGCATCGTGCTGGAAAAGCCCGTCGCGGCTGCGCAGGGCGAGCCGCTCACCTTCGGTGTGCGTCCCGAACATGTGAACCCGCAGGCGCAATCCTCGCTCGGCGAAGCTTCTATCCAGCTCGTGGAACATCTCGGCGGCTCGACGGTGGTTTACACCAACACCCCCGACGGCCAGCCCGCCACTGTGCTGCTGGACGGCCAGCGCCAAATCCGCATCGGCGAGACAATTCCCTTTGCCTTTGATCTTTCGAAGACGCATGTGTTCGGGGCGGATGGGCGGCGGATATAAGGTGCAGAACCGGATGGGGGAGGCAAACCCTCCCCTCATTCCTGTGACGGGCACAGGGATGAGGGCCGCAGGACGCTCTGTGACGGACAGCGAGTTTTTAGTTCGCCGCATTGGTTTTCGATAAGGGAAAAAGCGGTTCTACGAACCGGCAAGAATTCGCCGCAGCATCACCGCATCTGCCGAAAACTGCCCGACGTCGTCACCTTTGACGAATTCCAGCATCGCATAGCCCGTCTTTTCCCAAGCGCTTTCCGGCAGCGCATCAATGCAGGCCCGCCAGTAGTCCGTGCGCTCGGCAAGCGGCAGGCGGTTGGCGTCGGCAAGCCAGGCGAAGACGTGAAGATGGCAGATGCGCGAGCCGAGTGCGGATATTTCCGCAAGTGCATCGTCCAGCGGCAGGCCGGGTGCGGGTTGCCAGTAGAAGAAAAGGTTGGGTGCGGCCAGATCCTGCGCCAGTTGCAGGGCCGAGGGCAGGGTGTCGGTCAGCGAATTGGGGTGATATTCGAGGCCGATCGTCATGCCATAGTCTTCCGTCCGGCGGGCGATTGACGCCAGCGCCTCCGTTGCCGCGCGGCGCTCCGAGGGCGAATAATCCGCTGAGGGGCGTTTGCGATGGCCCGGCCAGATGCGGATATGGCCGGCGCCGAGCGCCTTTGCTGTTTCCAGCACGGCGGTCATGTCCTTGGGCGAAAAATCGGGTGCGAAAATGTAGGAGCCGTAGGAAGAGACGACGAGGCCCGCTTTCGCCGTCCGCGCCGCCACATCCCTTGCATTGGCAAGGTCGCCTGACGGCACATGGATATCCGCGCCCCATTCGATTGCCCTGATGCCATTTGCGGCGGCAAGGTCGATGACGGCCTGCACCGACAGGGAGCGGAAGGTGACGGAGCAGAGGCCCGGCTCAAACATTCTCATGCGATCAGTTCCAGATGTTCCGGCCGCACCTGCTGTTGCAATGGCGCTGCGCGGCAGAAGCGTTCGATTTCGGCAATCGCCATGTCGCCGAGCCTTGCACGTTCAAGGCCGGTGGCGCCGGCGATATGCGGCGTCAGAAAGACGTTCGGCAGGCTGTAAAAGGGTGACTCCGGTGGCGGCACTTCCGGGTCGGTGACGTCGATGACGGCTTCGATGCGTCCGGTTTTCAGTTCGGCCAGAAGCGCGTCTTCATCCACCAGTGCGCCGCGCGCCGTGTTGATCAGGGTTGCGCCGTCCTTCATGCGGGCAAGCGCTGCCGCGCCGATCATATGCCGTGTCTGCGGCAGGGAGGGCGCATGCAGGGAGATGACATCACTCACCGCCATCAGTTCCTCGAGCGAGACAAGACGCACACCTAGCTTTTCCGCCTCCGCTACGCTCAGGAGCGGATCAAAAAGGATGAGGTTGAGATCGAACGGTTGCAACAGATTGATGACGCGGCGTCCGATGCGCGATGCGCCGACGATGCCGACCGTCAGGCCGAGATTGCCGATGGCCTGCGCCTGCAATCGCTCGACAGGTGCGCGGTCGCGATGCTCCAGATAAAGACGTCGGAAGCCGAAAGTGCGCTTGCCGGCCAGCAGGATCATTGCCAGCGAAAATTCGGCGACCGGCTGCGCATTCGCCTCCGCCGCGCTGCACACGGTAATGCCGCGATCGAACACCGCTTGCGACAGGAAATATTTGACCGTGCCGGCGGCATGGGAAATCAGCCTGAGACGCGGCATCAGCGCCAGTTCCCGCGCGCCGATATCCGGACAGCCCCAGCCGGTCAGAAGAATATCCGTCCGCGCCAGCTGCTCCTTTACTGAAGCGGCGTGGAAATCGCAGATTCGCCCTGCATCGAGAATCTCGACGCTCTGTGACAGCCTTTCGAACGCCTGCGGTGTCAGCACATGCTGGGTTCGCTCCGGGTCCATGGCGAGGCTGAGACGCGGAAGCGGGCTCGTCATTGCGGCTCTCCCGTGGCCGCCATGCTGCTGACCGGAACACCCTGTTCCGCAAACAGGCGGTCGAGCGCCCCCATATCCGGAAGTGCCGGAACTGTCGCCAGCGCTTTTTCGCTTTCTGGCCCGGCCACCCCCGCAAAGACCGCGCAGGCAAGCAGGGTTTCGCCCGCCGGAATCTCGCCCCGCAATTGCGGCACCGTGGTCTTGGCGTTGATGAGATTGGTGTTGGGCAGCGCCTTCAGCGCCACGCCGTGACGGATTATGCTGGAGCCGAGATCGATGATGGCGGATATGTCGGCGCCGCAATCGGCTGTCGCCCGGCCCGCCTCTTCGCTCACGGCATCACGGTCGCCGTCGTTGCGGTTGATGGCGAAGCCGCCTTCGGTCACCGAAAGGAGGCCGGTCGACCTGATCCGGTGCAGCCTGACATGCCAGTCACCGGCCGCAACCAGCGTGGTTTCAACGTCGACATCGGGGAACGGCTTCCATGTCGCCCGCAGGCTTTCTCCCGCCAGCAGAACCTTTTCGTTGGTCTCACGCACGCGGTAATGCAGGCCGTCTTCGGAAAAGGCCAGCATATTGTCGAAACCATTGGTGCGGAAGCCGCGCTCATCCACTTCCACGCCGAAACCATAACGCGAGGAATAGGCGAATTTGGCATATTTTTCCGGCCCACCGCGCATGGAAAGGTTTTCCTGGCCGCTGGAAAGCGCCGTGACATTGCCTGTCGCCCGCATCATCACCATGCCGGGATGCGCGAGCGGCTTTGGGTTTGCGGATGTTTCAGGCTGCTTTTCCTCCGCCAGCCAGAAGGGGTGGTTTTTTGGCAGGGCCAGCGGCAGAAAGGCCTTGAAGGCCCAATAGGGCGAGCCCGCCGAATTATAGCTCTCAGACATGGTGAGCTGCGGATAGGCATAGCCGATGGAGAGCACGCCGTCGCGGTCGGCAATCGGCTTTTTCGCCCACCAGCGCAGATGCTGCAGATAAAGCCCCTTGATCTCGCCCCAGGGCAGCGCCTCCTCATCGGCAAAGGCCAGACCTGCCCAGAAGCCGCCGCAGGCGAAACGATAGGTCATGGAGCGCCCGAAGGCGAGTGTGCCGCCATCCTCATCGAACCAGCTGGCGAAATCGCCAGCGAAGAGGCGAGCGCGCTCGCGGTAGCGTTCGGCATAGGCATCATCAGGCTTGCTGAGCTTCGCGTAGATCAGGCCGTAAAAATGCATGGCGAAGGCGATGTAGTGATCGATGCGGCGGTAGTTGCCATCGCGATACCAGCCGTCAGCGATATAAAACTCGTCCAGTTCCTTCTGGAATGTCTCGGTCAGGCTGCGGTCGAAATCGATGCCGAGATGATCAAGGGCCATATCGACCATCACCCGGAAAAACTTCCAGTTATTATCGGCGTAATTGCGTTCGCGCGCCGTCAGCAGATAACGGCGCACATTGTCTTTCTGCACCTCGGACAGCGGTTCCCACAGGTGTTGAGGCGCAAGCCGCAGCGCAAACCCGATTGCGGCAAGCTCCACCAACCGCTGGTCCTTCTGGCGCACGTTACCCCAATATTCGGGATGGGAGGGATCGGTGCCGTTGGCTATTCCCTGCGCCAGAAGCGGCCAATGGTCGAAATGATCGCCGCTGAGCGCAAGCGGGGCGATGCCCCAGAGCGGCCGGGCGAAACCTTCCAGATCCGCCGCCGCCCGGTCGAAATGCGCGGCGGCCCCGCTGAGCGTCACTCTCGCGCCGCCCGGCGAAAAATAGGCAAGAAGCGGCGCGAAACTGTCATCCAGCGCCCGCCGGACATCGGCGCGGCTTTTGAGCGGATTGCCGTGCAGCGGATTAAACCTGGCCATATTTACCTTGGTCATGGTGTCATGCATCGCGTGTGGCCTTTCCCGTCTTTTTCGCCTTGCCGGCCGTCTGTCCTTCCACGAGCTGCACGCCAAGCTGCACCTGGCGGGCATTGGCGGAAGGTTCCGTCAGCCGGCGGCGCATCAGTTCCACCGCCTCACGGGCGATTTCGCGACGATCGACCCGGATTGTGCTGAGACGGGGCGTGGAGAGTTCGGCAAAGGGCAGGTCGTCGAAGCCGATGATGGAAAGATCATCCGGCACGCCGAGCCCAAGCTCCTGCGCCGCCCCAAGCGCACCCAGCGCAATCGCGTCATTCATGCAGAAAATGCCGGTGAGTTCAGGGTTTTTGGCCAATAGCTGACGAACCGCATCGCCTGCCTGTCCGAAACCGCTATCCGCCGTCGAAAGCAGAAACTCCTCATAGGTCGCGCCCTCTTCCTCGAGGATCGTATGGCGAAAGCCGCGCATACGCTCCCTTATGGTGTGGCGATGATGCGGGCCGATATAGGCGACCTTGCGATGGCCGAGTTCCAGAAGCCGCCGCGCCGCCAGCGCGCCGCCGTAAAAATTGGAAGGCGAGACGCAATCCAGCATCATCGAGGGATCGGCGCTGTTGACCAGAACCGGTTGCAGCACACCCTGCGTGATGCGGTGGATGATTTCGTCCTCGGGATCGAGACCGATGGCGAGAAGACCGTCCACCTCGCAGACCCGCTGGGTCAGGGCGTCGTCGATCTGCTTCTGATGCAGAAGCCTGATATCAAGTTCGAAGCCATCCGTCTGGGCAAGGCTGCGCAGCATGTCGAAAATATCGTGATAAAAAGCGCCGATATCGCCGGTCGCCCTTTCGGCGGACATGAGCGCAAGGATTTTCTTGCCCTCCAGCGGCACGCCCCCGGTCTGGGTCGTGACCGGCCGCAATGGATAACCAAGCTCCGCCGCCACCCCCAGAACCTTGGTCTGGATGGATGCGCTGATACCCTTTTCCCCTGCGAGAACCCGCGAAACGGTGCTGATGGAAACGCCGGCGCGCTGGGCGATATCCGACTGGCGCGGGCGGCTGATGTCGGGCGTATCGTTCATATCGTCTCCTGCGCTTGCAAAAAAATCTAATATGATGCAAATATTGCAAACTAAGAAAATTTGCAAGAATTTAAGTGTTCAGTGAAAAATTTGCAAAACGCGGGAGGAGCAGATGCAAACTATCGACAGACGTGGATTTTTGGTGACGGCGGCGCTGGCCGGTCTCGGCGTGGCGGCGGGCGGTTTTCGCGCGGCCGCGGCCGAAACCCGGCTTCGCTGCGTATGGTGGGGATCTGCCGACCGCAGCAAGCGCACCAACGACGTGATCGCCCTTTACCAGAAGGCGAACCCGCAGACGGAGATCAGCGGTGAGATGATCGCCGGTTCCGATTACTGGACCAAGCTCGCGACATCGATGGCGGGACGGAACGTCGCCGACATCTTCCAGCTAGAACCTTCCACCATTGCCGATTATTCCGGCCGTGGCGCCTGCATGGAGCTGGACCAGTTCGTCGGCAAGTCGCTTGATCTTTCCACCTTCGGCAAAAGCGAAGTCGATCTCTGCCGTATCGATGGCAAGCTTTACGGCGTCGGCCTCGGGCTGAATTCCTTCTGCATGATGTATGACGCCGATACGCTGAAGGAAGCCGGCGTTTCCGTGCCGCAGGATCAGATCACCTGGAAGGCGCTGGCGGAACTGGCGCGCGATTTCAAGAAGAACGGCCCGGCAAAACGGAACTATTGGGCGGTGCCTTATGGTGCGCGTTATCACTATGTTTTCGATGTCTGGCTGCGCCAGCGCGGCAAGCTTCTGTTTCAGGACGGCACCATCGGCTTCAACAAGGAAGATGCGAAGGAATGGTTCGCCTATTGGGAGGACCTGCGCGAGAACAAGCTCTGCGTTTCCGCCGATATCCAGACTCGTGACGACAATACCATCGAATCCAACGCCCTGACGCTTGGCAATTCGGCCATTGGTTTTGCCTATTCCAACCAGCTTGTCGGTTATCAGAAGCTCAATAAACAGACGCTGTCCATCGGCATGCTGCCGGGTGAGGGGGCGGGCAAGCCGACCGGGCATTATTACCGGCCGGGCCTTATCTGGTCCATTTCGTCCACATCGACCAATGCGGAAGCGGCGGCGAAATTCATCAACTTCTTCGTCAATGATCTGGAAGCGGGCAAGGTGCTCGGTGTCGAGCGTGGCGTGCCGCCGGCCAAGGTCGTGCGCGAGGCATTGTTGCCGAGCCTCAACGAGACCGAGCGCAAGACGGTGGATTATATCGAAAGCCTGTCGGGCAAGCTCGATTCCTATCCGGAGCCTGCCCCGATCGGCGCCAACGAGTTCGACCGTGGCGTGATGCGTCCCATCGCCGATTCGCTCGCCTTCGGCCGCGCCAGCGTGGATGAAGCGGCGCAAAACCTCGTCGACACCGGCACGCGGACCCTGCGCAAGCGCGGCTGACGACGAAACGGGCGCCGCCACACGGAATCGAAGCCGTGTGGCGGTGCTTTTTATGGCATGCCTAGGGTGAATGGCGCTTCACACCTTTGAAAATTGTTTGTCAGACAAACAGTGCTGGACAAGTGCATGGCATTTAAGCCAGAAATTCTGATCTGGATCGATAAATCTGAAGATTAGAATATGGCGCCCAATTTCCTTCTCGTTGATGCTGAAAAAGAGTTCGATGTCCTGAAAGCGGCGGCGTCGCTGATCCGCGTGCAGATATTGAAGCTGCTGCACGAGGCGAGCGGCCTCAATGTCAACGAAATTGCGCAGAGGCTGGATTTGCCGCAGTCCACAGTTTCCGCCGGCGTTGCCGTTCTCGAGGAGGCGGGGCTGCTGCGAACCGAGACGCGCAAGGCGCGCAAGGGCAATCAGAAAATCTGCTTCGCCACCTGTGACGAACTCATCGTTTCCTTCCGCAAACCCGAGGCGCCGGCAGCATCAAATTACATCGCGGTCGCCATGCCGCTCGGCCTTTATACCCAGAGTTCGGTCACCGCGCCCTGCGGTATCTGCTCGCCGGAGGGCATTATCGGCCTTCTTGATGTGCCCGATACTTTCATGGATCCAGACCGGATGAAGACGGCGCTGTTGTGGCTGACATCGGGCTTCGTGGAGTATCAATTCCCCAACAATGCCAAGATTCAGGGGCGGAGCGTCGAGGAAATAGAGTTTTCGATGGAAGTCAGTTCCGAGGTGCCGGGAACGCACAGCGACTGGCCGTCCGATATCACGCTGTCCGTCAACGGCAGGGAAATCGGTGTCTGGACATCGCCCGGGGACTTCGGCGACAAGCGGGGCGTGTTTACGCCTGACTGGTGGAAGCTTTCCGGTTCCCAATACGGCATGCTCAAGACCTGGCGCATCACCGCGCAGGGAACCTATGTCGACGGAACCCGGATTTCGGATGTGACGCTCGCAGATATTGATCTCGCCAGCCACCGCTCCATCCGGTTGCGCATCGAGGTCAAGGCCGATGCAAAACATCCGGGCGGGCTGAATATCTTTGGCCGCGGCTTCGGAAATTACGATCAGGACATTGTCCTGCGCCTGCGCACCGCTGACTGATCCAGCCAATTTTCAAAAGTATGATTTTCGCGGTTGACAGGCGCGGATTCCCTCGGCAACTATATTATCAAATATGGTTTATATCATATTTTAGGATATAAATGCGCAGGGAGGAGAGCCTATGAAAGCGCGGGTTTCAGTCCACCGGGACTTCCGGATTGGGCGTATCGACGATCGTCTGTATTCCGCCTTCATCGAGCATATGGGGCGTGCGATTTATGGCGGGATTTATGAGCCCGGCCATCCGCAGGCGGATGCAAACGGCTTTCGCCAGGATGTTCTGAAATTTGTTCAGGACCTGAAAATTCCGGCCATCCGTTATCCCGGCGGCAACTTCGTTTCGGCCTATCGCTGGGAAGACGGCATCGGGCCGCGCGACCAGCGCCCCATCCGCCTCGACCTCGCATGGCGCTCCAAGGAAAGCAACCAGATCGGCATCAACGAGTTCGCCGACTGGGCGCAGATGGCTGGTATCGAGATGATGCTCGCCGTCAATCTTGGTTCTCGTGGTCTGGATGACGCCCGTAATTTCCTTGAATATGTGAATTTTCCGGGCGGCACCGCGCTTAGCGATCTGCGCCGCAGCCACGGCACGGAAAAACCCCACGACGTGAAAATGTGGTGCCTCGGCAACGAGATGGACGGCCCCTGGCAGATCGGCCACAAGACCGCGGTGGAATATGGCCGCCTGGCGAACGAAACCGCCAAGGCCTTCAAGGGCTTCGATCCGACGATTGAAGCCATCGTCTGCGGCAGTTCCAATGACGGCATGCCGACCTATCCTGAATGGGAACGCGAGGTGCTGGAGGAATGCTACGAGAATGTCGATCACATCTCGCTGCACAAATATTTCGGCAATAACAGCCGCGACACGCTGAATTATTTCGGCAAGATCGAGGAAACCGGGCGTTACATCCAGACCATCGCCGGCGTCATCGATTATGTGAAGGCGAAGAAGCGCGCCAAGAACGATGTTTCCATCTGCTTCGACGAATGGAACGTCTGGTATCACATCCGCGAGGAGGACGGCAAACGCATCAAGAGCTGGGACTGGCCGGAAGCGCCGGCACTTCTGGAAGAGACATACAACTTCGAAGATGCGCTTTTTGTCGCCGGCCTGCTCAACGAGTTCATCCGCCGTTCGGACCGCGTGCGCATCGCCTGCATCGCCCAGCTCGTCAACGTCATCGCCCCCATCCGGGCGGAAAAGAACGGGCCGGCCTGGCGTCAGACAATCTATTATCCCTATCAGTTCGCCTCGCTTTATGGCCGTGGCGTTGCGCTGAACGTTGCGGTCGATTGCCCGACTTACGATTGCAACGCGGCCGATGACGTCAAATATCTCGATGTCGCCGGTGTCTATGACGAGGCGGAAGGCATTGTGACGCTGTTCGTGCTCAATCGTCATCTGACCGAGGCGGCAGAGATCAATGTGAGCCTCACCGGGTTCTCCTCGGCGACGCTCAATCTGCATCTGGCCATGGCGGGATATGACCTGCGCGTCGGTAATGGTCCAGATCAGCCGGATCGTGTCGTGCCGGTGCCCGGCAGCGGCGTCGGCGTTGAGGACGGGGCGCTGAAGGGTTCCGTGCCGGCGCTGTCATACCATGTGCTGCGGCTGAAGGTTCAGTGAGGCGGCCATGGGTGTCCGTCTCAACAATATCGCCAAGTCCTTCGGCTCCTTCGCTGCGATCCGGGATGTCTCGATGGAAATCCCGACCGGCAGTTTTGCGGTCTTCGTCGGGCCTTCCGGCTGCGGAAAATCTACGCTGCTGCGCATGATCGCTGGTCTTGAGGAGACCAGCGGCGGCCATATCGCCATCGACGACCGCGATGTCACGGCCGTCGAACCGGCCGATCGCGGTGTCGCGATGGTGTTTCAGAACTATGCGCTTTATCCGCATCTCAGCGTGTTCGAGAACATGGCCTTCAGCCTGCGTCTCGCGCGCCGCCCGAAAGCGGAGGTGAATGAGAGAGTGGGCGAGGCTGCCCGCATCCTGCAGCTTGAAGACCACTTGCATAAAAAGCCGTCGCAGCTTTCCGGCGGCCAGCGGCAGCGCGTGGCGATAGGCCGCGCGATCGTCCGCCAGCCGAAGGTTTTCCTCTTCGATGAGCCGCTTTCGAACCTTGATGCGGAGCTGCGTGTCCAGATGCGTCTGGAGCTGACACGGCTTCATCGCAAGCTCGGCGCCACGATGATCTATGTCACGCATGACCAGGTGGAGGCCATGACGCTTGCCGACAAGATTTTCGTGCTGAAGGGCGGCGTGGTGCAACAGGCGGGTGCGCCGCTTACCCTCTATGACGATCCGGATAACCGCTTCGTGGCGGGTTTCATCGGCTCGCCGGCGATGAACTTCCTGCAGGCGGAAATTGTCGAGCAGGCAAACGGCGTCGTGACGCTTTCGCTTGATGGCGGCCAGAGACATCTCGAAGCGCGGCTTTCACAGCCTGTTTCCACCGGCCAGCGTATCGAAATCGGCGTTCGGCCGGAACATCTGATGATTTCGCAAGATGGCGCCCTGCCTGTCAATGTCGAGGTGGCGGAGGAGTTGGGTGATGTCTCCTACCTCTATACTCGCGCGCCGTCCGGCAAGGAAATCATCGTGCAACGGCAGGGATCGCGCGAAAGTCTGGACGGCCGGTCCGTGTCGCTGAGCGCTTCGCCCGACCATATTCTGGTTTTCGACACGGACGGCAAAAGGTTGCGATAGGCGCGAGGAGGCGTCTTTCGATGCAGCAGACCGCCTCTTCAAGGGGTGTTTCCACATAAACGGGAGGAGTAAACGATGCGATTGATCAAGACATTGCTTGTTGGCGCGGTTCTGGGTTTGACCGCCCTGCCGGCGCTGGCCAAACAGGATATCGTCTGGTGGGACTTTCTGTCCGGCGGTGACGGCGTGCGCATGAAGGCGCTGATCGATGCCTTCAACAAGGAGCACCCCGATATCCAGGTCAAGGGAACGACGCTGGAATGGGGTGTTCCCTTCTATACCAAGGTGCGAACCGCCTCTGCCGTCGGGGAAGGGCCTGATGTCATGACCTACCACCTGTCGCGTGCGCCGCTCGCCCTGCAGGAAAAGGTGCTGAGCGAGATTACCGACAAGGATCTCGAGGAGGCCGGACTAAAGAAAGACGATTTCTTCAGCGCACCGCTTGAAGCGGCCACCCATGACGGCAAGCTTTATGCTGTGCCGTTCGATATTCACGCGCTTGTACTTTATTACAATGCCGATCTCCTGAAAGGCTCGCCCTACCTCGATGCCGAAGGCAAATTGACCGGCATCCAGACGATGGATGATTTCGAAAAGGCGCTGGCCTGGGCGAAGGAAAAGGGCGTTGAAACGCCGGTCACCTATCAGTCCGGCGGCGAAGCCGGTGTCTGGCGCGTCTTTTACACCCTGTTCTCGCAGCAGGGCGGCGAACTCGTCACCAATGGCGAGGTTCTGGCCGGCGACAATGCCGAGAAGGCCGCCAAGGCAATCGACACCATGTCGAAATGGCGCGAAAACGGCTGGGTGCCGGAACAGGCCGAGTATCCTGCCTCCGTCGCGCTCTTCTCCGCCGGAAAATCCGCCTTCCAGCTGAACGGCGTATGGGAAGTGCCGACCTACAAGGACCTGGAGAAAAACGGCAAGCTGGGCTTCAAGTGGAGTGCGGTCGAGGTGCCGCCCTTCATGGGCAAACGCGCCACCTGGGCGGATTCGCACGCTTTCGCCATCCCCAATCAGGGCGACAAGACCGTTTCCGGCGAGAAGCGCGCCGCCGTGATGAAGGTGATCGGCTGGATGGAAAAACACGCCATCAGCTGGGCCGATGCCGGCCATATTCCGGCCTATAAATCGATCACCGAAAGCAGCGAATACAAGGCGATGCAGCCGAACGCCACCTATGCATCGCTGGCGGAAGCGGCGGTGTTCGATCCGAAGACGACGATCACCGGTGTCGCTTCGCCCGCCTATGATGCGGCTCTCAACGTCATCGCCCCGGCCATTCAGGGCTTCATGAGCGGCACGGATGCGGTGGAGCAGATCAGGGAAGAGCTGCAAAGCAAGCTGAAGTAACAGGAAACCTGCCCTCCGGTTTCTGGCCGGAGGGCAGCACGCAATGCAAGGTTCCGGAGACATTCCATGGCTATGATTGAAAACCGGCGCAAGAAATCGCTGATCGCGCTGTCGATGGTGACGCCGTTCATCGTGGTCTTCGTCACCTTCTTCCTTTACCCGCTGATCGAGATGGTCCGCATCAGTTTCACCGATGCGCCGCTGATCGGCGACGGTGACTGGGTGGGGTTCGCGAATTACGCAAAGCTGCTGAGCGACCGCCTTTTCGTCACGTCGCTGAAAAACAACGGCTATTTCGTGCTTCTGACCGTCGTGCCGACGACCGTCATCGCCCTGATGATCGCTCTCGCCGTCAGCCGCCTTTCGGGCGTCAAGCAGACGATTGCCATGAGCCTGTTTTTCCTTCCCTATGTGCTGCCGGTTTCGGTCGTCACGGAAATCTGGGCGTGGATGCTCGATCTGCAGTTCGGCATTCTCCAGCCGGTGATTTCGCTGATTGCCGGCAAGCCGGTCGCGGTTTTCAAGAACCCCTACTGGGTCATGCCGATGGTTGCCGTCGTCACCATCTGGTGGACGAACGGTTTCAACGTGCTGCTGTTCATCGCCGGTTTGCGCAATATTCCGACGGAGCTTTATGAGGCGGCCTCACTTGACGGCGCAACGACGTGGCAGCGCTTCTGGCGGGTGACATGGCCGCTTCTCTGGCCCGTCACCGCGCTCATTCTCACACTGCAACTGATCCTGCAGCTGAAGATATTCGACCAGATCTATCTCCTGAGCGGCGGCGGGCCCTTCAATTCCAGCTTCGTGCTTCTGCTCAAGGTCTATCGCGAGGCGTTCCAGCTGAACAATGGCGGTTACGCTTCCGCCGTCGCCACCGTGCTCTTCCTGCTGATCGTCACCGTTTCCATTCTCCAGTTCCAGTTGCTGCGCATCCGGAGGAACTCATGAGCTTCACGAAAAGACTAGAAAACGTCGTTCTGACCCTGCTGACGTTCTCAGCGGCGCTCGTGTGGATCTTTCCGCTCTATTGGGGTTTCGTGACGTCGTTACGTTCGGACAATAATGTTGCCGGCAACATGTCGCTGCTGCCAGATGAGTTTCAGCTGGGGGCTTATGTGAACGCCCTCTTCAACACGCGGCTGTTGACCTGGTACGTAAATTCCATCGGCACCGCCGCAATCGTCACTGTCTCCGTGCTGCTGATTTCGATGCTGTGCGCCTATGCCCTGTCGCAGATCCGCTTTCCGGGACGGCGTCTGCTTTATGGCATCGTGCTTGCGAGTTTCATGGTGCCGGCGCAGACACTCGTCGTCACCCAGTTCATCCTGATGAAGAACCTCAACCTCATCAACACCTGGGCGGGCATCATCCTGCCGCAGCTCATCACGCCCATCGTCATCATCGTTTATAAGCAGTTCTTCGACAGCGTGCCGAAGGAGATGCGCGAAGCGGTGGTTCTGGATGGCGGCGGCGAATATACCATCCTGTTCAAGGTCTATCTGCCGCTGAACTGGGGGATCACCACCGCCATGGCGATCGTGACCTTCATCACGGTGTGGAACGCCTTCTTCTGGCCCTTCCTGGTCGTCACCTCTGAAAACATGATGACGATCCCCGTCGGCATCACCCAGGTCAACGACACTTTCGGCATTGTTTATGCGCGCCTGATGGCCATCGCCATGCTGGCGGCGCTGCCGGTCATCATCGCCTACGTCATCTTCCAGAGGCGCGTGACGGAAGCGATCATGATCTCGTCCGGCGTGAAGGGGTGAGGGCGGCGCTGCTCAGATGACGTGGGCATTGTGCAGGGCGGTCAGCACCTCGTTCTTGAGGTGTGCGAGTTCAGGAGACCGCCGGTCGCGCGGGCGCGACACATCCACCTCTATCCGCTGCTGGATACGGCCATCATGGGCGCCCATCATGTAGATCCGGTCGCCGAGATAGAGCGCCTCGTCGATATCGTGGGTGACGAGCAGGAAGGAGATGCCGCGCTGTTCGATGAGCTTCAGCACAAGGTCCTGCAACTTCATACGGGTGAAGGCATCGACCGCACTGAAAGGTTCATCGAGCAGCAGAATGTGCGGCTCGGTATAGAGCGCCCTTGCGATCGCCACGCGTTGCGCCATGCCGCCCGAAAGGGCCTTCGGTAGCGCGCCGCCGTGGCCGCTCAAACCGACATCGTCAATCAGCCCCTTCACGCGCTCGACATCATATTTCCTGCCGGCCGCATAACCGATGTTTTCGGCAACCGTCAGCCACGGCATCAGGCGGGGTTCCTGAAAGACAAAGGCGATGGGCGGTAAGTCCGATGCCTTCTCCTCGTCTTGCTGAACTCTGACAGCGCCTGAAAAACGCCGGTCGAGGCCGGCGGCGATGCGCAGCAGCGTGCTCTTTCCGCAACCGCTGGGGCCAAGGAGAACCGCCGCTTCGCCATCACCCAGCGTGAGCTGGATATCCTGAAGGATCACCGTGTCGCCGAAAGCCTTTTCGCGCACATCGACATTGAGCAAACTCATCGCAGGCGTCCTTCCTGCTGAAGGGGATAGCTGTCGCGCCAGCGCAGGCAGCGGTCTTCGACAATCTTGAAGATGCTGTCGGAAATCTTGCCCAGCACCGCAAGGCAGACGATGGCGATCATGACGAGATCAAGCCGGGAAAGCTCCCGCCCGTCGGAAAGCATGTAGCCGATACCTTCGGACGCGGCCAGAAGCTCGGCCGCAACGACACTTAGCCAGGCAAGCGACAGCCCGTAACGCAGGCCCGTGAAGAGATGCGGCAGGGAGGCGGGAATGAAAATCCGCCAAACCAGCACGGGCAGCGGCTGACGATACATCTCGCCAACCTCCACCAGCTTGCGGTCAACATTTCGGATGCCGGAAAAAAGATTGAGGTAGACGGGAAAAAAAGCGCTTTTGGCGATCAGCACGATTTTCGAGGTCTCGCCGATGCCGAACCAGATCATCAGCAGCGGCACCCATGCAAGGCTTGGGACCGCCCGCAGCGCCTGAAATGTCGGCTCGAGATAACGCTCGGCGGCGATCACCAGCCCCACCAGCGAACCGACCACGATGGCGAGCAGGGAGCCGATGACGAAGCCGACGAAGACGCGCGCGGTACTGGCCGCAACATTCGTCCACAGGGGACCTTCCGCAAGCCGCAGGAAGGTGTCGTAAAGTTCGGAGGGCGGCGGCAGCACATAAGGGCTGACCCAGCCGAGGCGAACGAAAAGTTCGAGCAGCAGCAGCGACCCGACGGGCACGATTGCGCCGCGCAGATCAAAGCGGCCAAGGAAATTCCCCACCCTTTGCGCAAGTGGCAACCGGGAAGGGAATTGTTTCGCAGTCTGTTTCACGCGCTGGAATTCGCGCGGATGGGAATTCATGCGCCAAGTGCCTTTTTCGCCGGTGCCGGATCGATCAGCGATGACAGGACAGTGTCGACATTGACGCCCGGGCGCAGGACGTCGTCGCCCAAGAGCGGCGTGACGATGCGGATCGAGTTCAGCAATTCCTCACCGGGAACGGGATCCTTCCAGTCGCGCTTCTCGATCGTCAGCTTGGTGATCTTGGGATCGTTGCCGGTGACCTGTGTGACGAAATCGATGAATTCGCCCTTGTTTTCACGGATCCATTTCTGCGTCTGCACCCAGACGCCAAGAAGCCTGTCGACCGCTTTCGGGTGCTTCGCCAGAAACTCCTCGGAAACGCTGAAGACGCTGCCGTCGCGCCAGCTGCGCTCATCGAAAATCGCCCGGTCGCCCGCAAGCTCGGCCTGGGATGTATGCGGATCGATACCGACCCAGGCATCCACCTGACCCTGCTGAAGAGCGTTGAAACCTTCCGGATGCTGCAGGTTCACGACCTTGAGGTCATCGATGGACAGCTTGTTCTGGTCTAGCGCGCGGACGAGGGTGAAATAGGGCGCGGTGCCCTTGGTCACCGCAATGGTCTTGCCCTTGAGATCGGCGACGGTCTTGACCGGCGAGTCCGGGCGCACCTGAATGATGGAGGAACCGCCCCAGCTCGCCACATAGATCACCTTCAGCGGCACGCCGTTGGCGCGGGCGAGAAAGGCTGACAGTGCGGCCGAGCCGGCAAAATCCGTCGAGCCGACTTTCAGGAATTCGAGCGAATTGTTGCTGCCGCGGGATTGCACCCAGGTGATCTTGGTGCCGACATCCTTGAAAGCCTCCTCAAGCCAGCCCTTGTTCTTTATCAACAGCGTGTGGGAGGAGTAAAACCCCCAGTCCAGCTTCAGCTCCGCAGGAAATTCCGGAGAACTCTGGGCCAGGGCATTGCCCGTGACAAGTGGTGCTGCGAGCGCGCCGGCAATGCCGAATTTGAGGATCTGGCGGCGGGAATGTTCGGCCTTCATATTAATTCACCTAATTTATGTAATTTGTGTACTTAAAGGGTATGGGCGGGTGTTTTTAAGGTCAATCCGCCGTTCTGGAACCCCATGCCAAACTTTGCGAGCGGCGTGGAAAATCTCCCTACCGCGAGTGCGATTGGCGCGATGGCGCGTTATTCAGGAAAAAAACGATTGGCTGGCCGTTGCAGGCCAAGATGGTCGCGCAATGTCGGCCCCTCATAGTCCTTGCGGAACAGCCCGCGCTTTTGCAACTCCGGCACCACCTGCGTCGTGAAGTCGTCAAGGCCGGCTGGCAGGAAGGGGAAGGTGACATTGAAACCGTCCGAGCCCTCTTCGTGGAGCCATTGCTCCATTTCGTCGGCGATGGTCTTTGGCGTGCCGACAAAGGCAAGACCCGCATAGCCGCCCAGCCGTTGGGCGAGCTGGCGCACCGTCAGGGCTTCGCTTCGGGCAAGCTCGATGACCCTTTCGCGGCTGGATTTGCTGGCATTGGTCTCGGGAATATCAGGCAGGGGGCTATCGGGATCGAAACCCGAAACATCGTGGCCGAGCGCAATGGAAAGCGAGGCGATTGCGCTGTCATAATGGACAAGGCTGTCGAGCCTGGCGCGTTTGGCCTTTGCCTCTTCCACACTGTCACCCACGAGAACGAAAGCGCCGGGCAGGATGACAATTCCGTCGCGGGAACGACCCGCCGCGACGGTCCTGTCCTTGACGTCCTTATAGAAGGCCTTTCCTGCCGCAAGCGTGGGTGTTGCGGCAAAAACGACCTCCGCGGTTTCTGCGGCAAGCTGGCGTCCCGGCTCCGATGCGCCGGCCTGCACGATGACGGGCCAACCCTGCACCGGGCGCGCGATGTTGAGCGGTCCGCGCACGGAAAATTCGGGGCCCTTGTGGTCCAGCACATGCATCTTATCGGGATCGAAGAACAGCCCGCTATCGACATCCCGGATAAAGGCGTCGTCCGAAAAGGAATCCCAGAGGCCGGTGACGACATCGTAAAATTCTCGCGCACGGCCATAGCGCTCCGCATGGTCAGGCTGTTCCTCGCGGCCGAAGTTCCGGGCTGCGTCGGGATTTGACGTGGTGACGATGTTCCAGCCGGCGCGGCCATTGCTGAGGTGATCGAGCGAGGCGAAACGCCTGGCGACGTGATAGGGCTCATCGAAAGTGGTGGAGGCGGTGGCGACCAGCCCGATACGGGAGGTGACGGCGGCGAGCGCCGAAAGCAGGGTGAAGGGCTCGAAGGAGGTGACGGTATGGCTGCGGCGCAACGCCTCCGTGGGCATGTTCAGCACCGCCAGGTGATCGGCCATGAAGAATGCATCGAATTTCGCGGCCTCGAGCTGTTGTGCGAAACGCGCGAGATGGGCGAAATTGAAATTCGCATCCGGGAAGGCGCCGGGATAACGCCATGCACCCGTGTGGAGACTGACGGGCCGCATGAAGGCGCCGAGATGCAGTTTGCGATCATTTGCCATGGGCTTCGCTTTCGTTGATGTTTTCGGCTCGCGCGGCGCGTTGCTGATGGCTTTAACTGCAGGCAGGCCTTTGCTTGTCGCGACGATATCCCTGCCGGACGATCGACGCGGCGAAGGCTATTCCGATTATGATTTCCGAACCGAAAGATTTTTGCTGAAATTCTGCATTTGGCGGTGATCCCGTGGCGGCAGCCGCTCGGTCATCTTCGAAGTGTAACAGCGGAGTGGCCGCACTAAGATGGGTGGCGGCAAGCATTTATCTGGCATGCAGATTTTAATTAATGTATGGAAATCAAAATTTTGATTGAATTTCCTGATGTAATATCTCTGGTGTCATCAGTCGCAAGGCACCAAGATTGCATCTCTGCAGGAGCCGGTGCGGACGGACCATATCCGAAGCCGCACCGGAGGCATCTTGCGCGGTGCTTAAACCGCCAGCAGTTTCTCGTTGCCGATACGGGTGGTTTCGATGGCGCCCTCCGTTTCGATACGCTTGCCCGTGGCGGGATCGAAGAAGTGGAGGTGGGCGGTGGGGAGATCGAGGTGGATGCGCTGCCCGGGTTTTACCGAGAGGTCTTCACCAATGGCGGCGGAGAAGGTCTCGCCGGCGATATTGGCATGGACGATGCGGCCCGAGCCCAGTTCTTCGACGAAATCCACGATAGCCGGTACGCCCGCGCCGTCCGTGCTCACGACGCATTGTTCCGGGCGGATGCCCACTGTCACGTCGCGGCCCCGCAGTTCCAGTGCGGTTTCGGGGAAGAGTTTCACCGGTGTGCCATCCAGCATCACGGCGGGGGATTCCACCTCCACCCTTGTGGCGAAAAGGTTCATGGCAGGCGAGCCGATGAAGGACGCCACGAAGGTGCTGGCCGGGCGATGATAGATATCCAGCGGATGGCCGACCTGCTCGACATTGCCCTTGTTCATCACCACCAGCCGGTCGGCCAGCGTCATGGCTTCCACCTGATCATGGGTGACGAAGATCGATGTGGCGGAGAGACGCTGGTGCAGCTTGCGGATTTCCGCGCGCATGGTCACACGCAGCTTGGCGTCGAGGTTGGAGAGCGGCTCATCGAAAAGAAACACCGCAGGTTCGCGGATGATGGCGCGGGCCATGGCGACGCGCTGGCGCTGGCCGCCGGAAAGGGCGGCCGGTTTGCGCTCCAGATAATCGGAGAGGCCGACGATCTTTGCGGTTTCCTCGATGCGGCGCTGGCGTTCGGCCTTGGGAACACCGGCGACCTTCAGCGCATAGCCGATATTGCCGGCCACCGACATATGCGGGTAAAGCGCGTAGTTCTGGAACACCATGGCGCAGCCGCGCTCGCGCGGCTCCAGCGTGTTGACCACCCGCCCGCCAATGGCGATCTCGCCGGAGGTGATGTCCTCCAGACCGGCGATCATGCGCAGAAGCGTGGATTTGCCGCAGCCCGATGGGCCGAGGATGACGACGAATTCGCCGGAGTCGAAAGTGAGGTCCACGCCGTGCAGGGTGGGCGTCTTGCCATAGGATTTGCGGACCTGACGGATATCGATCTGAGCCATGATGGGAAAACCTTGTTGTTGAAAGCCGCGCTGTTACTTGTCGGACGAGACGAGGCCGCGGACGAACCAGCGTTGCAGGAAGGCTACGACGAGAAGCGGCGGCAGGATGATGATGAGGGAACCGGCCAGCGTGACGTTCCAGTCCGGCGTACCGTCATCGGCGGGCAGAAGTGCGCGGAGCGACATCATCACCGTCTTGTAGGACGGGTCGGTGACCATCAGCAGCGGCCACAGATACTGGTTCCAGGCATAAACGAACATGATGGTGGTGAGCGCCAGCATGTTGGTGCGCGACAGCGGCAGCAGCATGTCCACGAAGAAACGCGCGGCACCCGAACCGTCCATGCGCGCGGCCTCCGCCAGCTCGTCCGGGATTGTCATGAAGAACTGCCGGTAGAGAAACGTGCCGGTGGCGGTGGCGATCAGTGGCAAAGTGAGGCCGGCATAGGAGTTGAGGAGGTTCCATTCCAGCGTGACCTCGATGCCGAACAGGCCGAGAATCGAGCGGAACGGCTGGAAAAGATCGGCGGCGACCGAATAGGTCGGCACCACGCGCACTTCGAGCGGCAGCATCAGGGTGATAAACACCGTCCAGAAGAACAGGTGTTTGAGCGGCGAGCGGAAGAACACGATGGCAAAGGCGGTGAAGGCCGAAAGGGCGACCTTTCCGATGGTGACCAGCGTCGCCATGATGATGCTGTTGAAGAGGGCGTTGCCGAGATTGGCGCGTTGCCAGGCAGCCTGCGCATTGGTGAAGAATTCGCCCTGCGGCATGAAGCTGAAGGGGACGCTGTTGACCTGCTGGACCGTCTGGCTGGCGCCGGAAATAACGACGATGAAGGGGCCGATAAGCAGGAGGAGGCCGGCCGCCATGATCGCATAGGTCAGGGCGTCGGCGTAAGGGGTGCGCTGGATCATGGCCGTCTCACTTGTAATGGACTTGCCGCTCGACAAAGCGGAACTGGATGAAGGTGAAGACCATGATGAGGCCGATGAGGACGAGGCTCTGCGCCGAGGCGCCGGAATAGTTCAGCCCCTCGAAGGCTTCGCTGACGATGCGGTAGACCATCACTTCGGTAGCATGGTTGGGGCCGCCCTCGGTGGTGGAGGCAACGATGCCGAACGTATCGGCGCCGACGAAACCCTCGGTCATCATGATGACTGTCAGGAAGAACAGGGTTGGCGCGAGCAGCGGCACCTGAATGTCGATGGCGCGGCGAATGGGCCCGGAGCCGTCCATGGCGGCGGCCTCCGTCAGCGAACGCGGCACGGATTGCAGGCCGGCGAACAGGAAGATGAAGGTGTAACCCGCCCATTTCCAGATGAAGATGACGATGACGAGGATGAGCGCGTGTTCGCCGTATTTGGCCGGGTTCCAGATATCCGGCCACCAGGAATTCAGCGATGCGGCGAGACCGCGTTCCGGCGACAGGATGAAGCGGAAGGCCATGCCGGCGGCGGGACCGGCAATCGCATAGGGCAGGATATAAAGCACCCGGAAAAAGCCGGAGCCGGGAAGCTGGCGGTCGACCGCAAGGGCGAGCACGAGGCCGATGAGGATCGCGAAAAATGGACCGGCGATCGCGAAGATCAGGCTCGTGAGGATCGATTGCCAATAAAGCGGATCACCGAAGGTTTCCACGAAATTGGCCAGGCCGACAAATTCCGCCTGGCCGCCGAAGGGCGGTTCCAGGGTGAATGCCCAGTTCAGCACCGCCGCAACCGGCCAATAGAAGAACAGAAGGATGAGCAGGAACTGCGGCAGGGCGAAGAGCACAGGCAGCCACGTGCTTTTGAAGACGGTACGCTTTTCCATTGGAGTCCGGCAATGTTCGAGATTTCGGCGGGCCTGCCCGGAGATTGTCCGGACAGGCTTCTGGCAGCGATGAAAGAGTGCTTAGTTCAGCTTGGCGCCTTCATAGGTCTTTTCGAAGCGGCGCAGACCGGTGTTGGAGCGCTCGACGGCCTTGTCGAGTTCAGCCTGGATATCGGCGTTCTGCATGAAGATGGCTTCGAGCGAAGTGGCGACTTCCTTGCGGATCTGCGTGAAACCGCCGAGGCGGATACCGCGGGTATATTCGGAAGGCGGGGTGAAGGTCAGGCTCTCGATCGCCTTTTCGCGGCCCTTGTAGGGAGCCTTGTCGTAGAAACCATTGGCCTTCATGGCGTCGAAGCCGGTCTTGGTAACCGGGATGTAGCCGGTAACGGTCGACCACCACTCAACCATATCAGGCTGGGCGATGAAGTTGAGGAATGCGGCTGCACCCTTGTATTCGGCGTCCGGACGACCGGCCATGACCCACAGCGAAGCGCCGCCGACGAGCGAGTTGTGACGCTCCGCGCCCTTCCAGATCGGCAGCATGGCGACGTCCCACTTCACGCCTTCAGGCATGGCCTTGCCGACGGTGCCGTGGCTGGCGATCGAGGACATGAACATCTGGCAGGTCTGCGAGGTGAAGGCGGGCAGGATGTCCATGCCGAGCTGCTTGGTCTTGACGACGAACAGCTTCTCGTCCTGCATCTTCTTGAAGAACTTGACCTGATCGACAAACTTGGTCTTGTTGATCGTCAGTTCGGCGTCGAGACCCTGATAGCCATTGCCCTTGGTGGCGATCGGCTGGTTGTGGATGGCGGAGAACTGCTCCATCAGCATCCAGGTGTCGAAGTTGAAGGCGAGCGGGCATTCGAAACCGGCGGACTTCAGCTTCTTGGAAGCTTCTTCAACCTGCTCCCAGGTGTCGGGCTTGAAGGTGATGCCGGCTTTTTCGAAAGCGTCGACATTGTAATAGAAGACGGCCGTGGAGGAGTTGTAAGGGAACGAGTTCAACTCACCGGCGGCCGTGGCGTAATAATTGGCGATGCCGGGGAAATAATTGTTCCAGTCAATCTTGTAGCCATTGTCGGCCATCAGCTTCTTGGCGGGGACGAAAGCCTTGGACAGCATCATGTCCAGCGTACCGGCGTCATAAATCTGGGTGATGGCGGGCTGCTTCTTGGCGCGGTAGGCCGCAATCGTGTTCTGCAGGGTGGATTCGTAATCGTTCTGCGAGGTGCAGACGATCTCGAACTGGGCCTGGGAATCGTTGAACTTCTTGCAGGTCTCCTGCACGCGGTCACCAAGATCGCCGGAAAGGCCGTACCAGAATTCGAACTTGGTCTTTTCTGCCTGGGCGGCCGTGGCGCCGAAGGCGGCGGCGATGGCGACGCCGGCCACGAAGGAAGTCAGAGCGGAAGATTTCATGAGTTAGCCCCGTTGATGGAATGATGGCCTGCTCGGCAAGGACCTCATGTCCCAGGCACGTAGCCACGGGCTCTGCTAACAGCCGTCTTTGACGGATCGCTTACATTTTGTTGAACATTTTATGATGACTGGCCGCGCAGCCAAATCTGCGCGGCGGAAAAGCCGGAAAACCTTTATTTATCCTTATTTATCAAGCGGTTTGCGTTTTTGGCCCGTTTCACTACTTGCTGCTGAACATCTCTCGCAAGTCAACCTTGGCGTGCGGCTTCGATGGTAGCAACGTCGATTTTCTTCATATCCATCATCGCGTCGAAGGCGCGCTTGGCTTCCGCGCCGCCGGCGGCCATGGCGTCCATCAGCACACGCGGCGTGATCTGCCAGGAGACGCCCCATCTGTCCTTGCACCAGCCGCAGGCGCTTTCTTCACCGCCATTGCCGACGATGGCGTTCCAGTAGCGGTCCGTCTCTTCCTGGTCTTCGGTCGATATCTGGAACGAAAAAGCTTCGCTCTGTTTGAAGGCCGGTCCGCCATTGAGGCCGATGCAGGATACGCCTGCAACGGTGAACTGCACCGTCAGCACGTCTCCCTTCTTGCCGGACGGATAATCGCTCGGCGCATGGTGGACGGCGGTTACCGCGCTGTCTGGAAAGGTCTCGGCATAAAATCTGGCGGCTGCCTCCGCATCCTTGTCGTACCAGATACAGATCGTGTTCTTTTCCACGTGCATAATCCTCCCTAGTTGAAATCGTCCCCCTGTCGCCGGGCAACTTGCTTGCCTATTGCCGGCTCCCCATCAGGCATAAAATGCAGCCGCGGCGCAAACGTTCCGAAAACGCTGCGTCGACCACCGTTAAGCCAGCGCCAATAGGGCCGTCAGCCAAAAAAATCCGCCGACATAGGCCCACACCGCAAACACGACCATCAAATCAGCCATGTTTTCCCAATGCATTGCCGAGCCCTGCGATCTAGACGGAAAGCAAGCTACGGACCCGGAGCCAAAGTAACGATAGAACTGTTACACCGTCGTGACTTCAACCACGGGAACACGCCTGAAATTTTTAAAGGAAAACCGGAGAATGGACATTTTTATGGGCCATTTAAATACATATGACAAAAATCAATATTGTCCTTAAATGTAATTTAATAATGTAATCGTAATATTCGTGAATAATTTTGGATGGAAACATTCTATTTTAATCGGAGGATTGTGCGTGAGTATTCTTGATCGTGGTGCCAATGCTTTTGCGGTTCTCGCCGCGCTTTCCAAATCCCAGGCCATTATAGAATTCGACCTTTCGGGAAAGATTCTTACCGCCAATGAGAATTTTTGTCGGGCGCTCGGTTATGAGCTTTCGGAAATCGTCGGCAGGCACCACAGCATGTTCGTGGAGCCCTCCGTCGTGTCTTCGCAGGATTACAAGGCCTTCTGGTCCAAGCTTTCGGCCGGCCAGTTCGATCAGCGGCAATATAAGCGCATCGGCAAGGGCGGCCGCGAAGTCTGGATCGAGGCATCCTACAATCCGGTGTTTCGTCGCGGCAAGCCGGTGAAAGTGGTCAAGATCGCCACCGATATCACCGATCGCAAGCTGAAGGCGGCGGAAGATGCGGGCAAGATCGACGCCCTGTCACGGGCGCAGGCCATCATCGAATTCTCCCCTGATGGAGAGGTGCTGACCGCCAACGAGAATTTTCTGGCGGCGCTGGGGTATTCGCTGGCGGAAGTGCAGGGCAGGCATCATTCCATGTTCTGCGAACCGGCCTATACGCAGTCGCCGCAATATAAACAGTTCTGGGAAAGGCTGGCCGGCGGCGATCTCGTTGCGGACGAGTTCATGCGGCTTGGCAAGGGCGGCCGCAAGGTCTTCATTCAGGCGTCCTATAACCCGATCTTCGATCTCAACGGCAAGGTGTTCAAGGTCGTCAAATTCGCGACCGATGTGACCGGCCGCGTCGAAAATGTCGAAAAACTCGCACAATGCCTCACCGATCTGGCCGAGGGCGATCTTGCCCAGAGCATCGACAAGCCTTTCATCCCTTCGCTTGAAAGATTGCGCACGGATTTCAACGCAGCGTCGGAAAAGCTCAAGAGGGCAATGACGCTGGTGTCTGAAAATGCCGGCGCGATTTCTTCCGGCTCCAACGAGATCAGGTCCGCTGCCGATGATCTCGCTCGCCGTACGGAGCAGCAGGCCGCTTCCATCGAGGAAACGGCAGCCGCGCTGGAAGAAATTACCACTGCCGTCAACGATTCAAGCCGCCGCGCGGAAGAGGCGGGCAAGATTGTCGCCCGCGCCCGTGATCATGCGGAACATTCGGGCCAGGTGGTGCGCGATGCGATCGGCGCCATGGACCAGATCGAAAAATCATCGCGTGAGATCTCCAACATTATCGGCGTGATCGATGAGATCGCGTTCCAGACCAATCTTCTGGCGCTGAATGCCGGCGTGGAAGCCGCCCGTGCGGGTGAGGCGGGCAAGGGTTTTGCCGTGGTTGCGCAGGAGGTTCGCGAACTCGCGCAACGCTCCGCAACGGCGGCCAAGGAAATCAAGAGCCTGATCAATGCCTCCGGCACGCAGGTGGAAAACGGCGTCGGTCTTGTCACCAGGGCTGGCTCGGCGCTGCAGGAAATCGCCGAGCAGGTGCGGGACATCAACACCAATGTCGTGGCGATTGTCGATGCAGCGCGCGAACAGTCCACGGCGCTTGCGGAAATCAATCAGGCGGTCAACACCGTCGATCAGGGCACCCAGCAGAATGCCGCCATGGTGGAGGAGCAGACCGCCGCAAGCCACAGCCTTGCGCGGGAAGCGACCGCGCTGTTCGAGCTTCTCGGGCAATTCCGGTTCGAGGAAATGGCCCGATCCTCCGCCTCAGCGCGCAGCGGCTTCGAGCAGCAATCCGCGCCGGTGAGCTCGCATCGCAGCGCATCCCGCCCGCTTACGGCGCGCGGTTCCGCTGCGGTTGCCGTCAAGCATGAGGAGTGGCAGGACTTTTAGGGTGAGGCCTCAGCAAGCCGAGCCAATCACGCCAACGTCATCCTCGGGCTTGTCCCGAGGATCTGCAACGTATTGATTTTATTCGACGTGATTAGATCCTCGGCACAGGGCCGAGGATGACGTCGACAGAATGTTGATCCTCCATTACTGACTTGAAAGGCGCTGCCCGCCGTCCGCGCCCCATCCGATCACGCCAGTCCATTCGGTGTTCGATACGTGATGACAAGCCGGAAAGCTGGGCATATCTTCCGGATTGGCCGATAATCGGCACATCGCGTTTGGAGTTTTCGGGGACTTTCGCTTGGCAGGGATATCGACAAGCCGCGTGGCTCTTGCCCTGTGTCTGCTGGCCGCAGCCTGCGGCGCGGCGCAAGCAGAAGAGCCCGCCAAGGGAAAGACTTCCTGCGCCTACACCCATGATGTCGCGCCGGAATTATGCATCAATGCCGGCAGTTACAATAATGATCTTTGCCACGCCATGGAGGTTCTGGCCGCCCGCCATGCCGTTCCGCCTGATTATTTCGCACGGCTGATCTGGCGGGAAAGCCTGTTCCGGGCGAGTGCGGTCAGCCCGAAGGGGGCGGAAGGCATCGCCCAGTTCATGCCGGGAACGGCGCGGCTTCGCGGTCTTGACGACAGTTTCAACATCATCGCCGCCCTTGAGGCATCTTCCCGTTATCTCTCCGAATTGAATGTGCAGTTCGGCAATTTCGGCCTTGCCGCCGCAGCTTATAATGCGGGCGAGGCGGGCTTGCGGAACTTCATCGCCAACGGCCGCCTGCCGACCGAGACCCGGGATTATGTGTTTGCGATCACCGGTTATCCGGTGGAGACCTGGAAGGACAACCCGCCGGAAAAGGCGGCGCCGGCACTGGATGACAGCCGCCCTTTCCTCGATGCTTGCGTGCGCCTCGCCGACACCCGCACCATGAACGATCCCGTCCTCATTGCATCAGCCGACTGGGCGCCCTGGGGCGTGCAGCTTGCGGCGCATTATAACCCTGCTGTAGCGAACCGGCTGTTCACCCGGGCGATCCTGCAGCTTTCGGAACCGCTGAATGCCGAACGGGCTCTGATCGTGCGGCAGAGGGGTGGAAACTTCGGGTCGCGGCCGCGTTATGCCGCCCGCATCGGCCGCGAAACCAGAGCCGAAGCCAACACCCTTTGTGGCGATATCCGGCGGGCGGGTGTTCCCTGCACCGTGTTTCGCAACCGATAAAAACGGCCGCGTCGGACCGATAAGTCTTCCTCCCGCGACAAGGCTGATCATAACAAGTTGATCGGCTTGAAGGCCGTCCCATCTTTCAGGGGGGAATGATCGTGCATAGATTTGCCGCGAATGCTGGCCGACAGGGGTCGGCTGCATGTGGGGAATGATCTGGAAATGAAATGGTTTGAAACCTGATGTCTGGCGGCCGTTCTGGTCGTCGTTGCAGCGTGCACCAGCACCGACGAGACGCAGGTCTCCCGCACGGTCGCAAGTTTCGTGGGGCAACCGCGTGACGCCGCAATCGCCCGGCTTGGCCGCCCGAACAAGGTTATCATCGAAAACGGCGAAACCGAGTCCTATTGGCTGAAGGTCGATGTGGAGACCTATGCCGGCCTCAGCAATAGGCGCGAAGTCAAGACCGTGGACGGGCAGGCGAGGGTCTCGGAAACCGAAGGCATGAAGATCAAGGAACATCGTCGCGACTGCATCATCAAGATCACCGCGAATGCCGCCTCAACCATCAAGACGAGTGAGATCATCGGCAATCCCGCCAACTGCGAGACGCTTCTCAATCGTCCAGCCTCCTGAGAAGGTCCGTCGCAGCCGCTCCGGTTCCCGAGTGCCTCAGAGCTCCATCTTGATGGTCAGCATATATTCGGTGCCCTTTGCCCGGTCGCGCGTGCGGGATACTTCAAGTGTGACCTTGTCCAGTTTGTGCCCGAGGCTTTCCTTGATCGTTCCGCCCGGCGTGTCTTCGCGCCGGAACGAGGTGTTGCCGTAACCGACGCCCATTTTGCGTGTAATGGCGTTTTCCGTGTAGGTTCTTCCGAACATGGCGGAAGCCTGGCCGCTGCGCACCGTCGTCTCGAAGCCGCGGGAATCGATATCCCGATAGGCCGAGGCGGCAATCGAATTGTCCGAACTGCTATAGCTGCCGCCAGCACTTATTCTGGCGAGGCGATGACCGTCGTGCTCGAGAGAGAGATTGCCGTCGGCCGAAGATCCGAAACGCCCGCCGTTCATCGCGTCCTTATAGGTGAAGCGGAAGCGGCCGCTGCGCGCATCCACCTGATAATTATAGGAGGCGTCGCCGCTGCGGATCTGGATGCCGGGCGCCGGCTCGCTGCCGAGGATCGGGGAAACCTTGTCCGCGAACTGGAACAGGGGTTTGGTGACCTGATCGAACTCCGACTTCGACAATTCCAGCGGCTTACCATCGGGGTCGAATTTCCCAACCGCCAGGCAGGGGCGCTGGTTGATGATGCTCTTCAGGGCAAAGACCGTGCAATTGTCGCTGGTCGTGCCGGCAATCGCGGCGTGGACGGAATTGCGCAGGGTGTAACTGCCGCAGCAGGAGAAGGCTTCATTGTCCCGACTCGCATCGCGCGTATAGCCCGTAAAAACAATGCCGCTCGCCCCGTTGGTCAGGCCGACATTGGCAAAGTGCGGGCCGCTTTGTAGCGGAAAGAGCTTCAACTGGCCCTGGTCGGCAAGCGTTTTCGGGTTGGAAGGTGATGGAAGCGGCATTCTTCTTCTCTCCTGAAACACGGGAACGGTGTGTTTTTTTACCATCGTAAATTGAAGCCGCAACCCTTAACTGTACCCCGTGATATATCCCGTTCCTGTGGATGAGAGTGACCGCTGTTGTTACTGTGAGCCTGTGCGCATATGTTGGAGTACTTAATCTTGATTTGCGGGCAAGGCGGACAGGCGCATAATGACCTCCCAGTTGGATTTTTTCGCACCCGCGTCAGCGCGGCTTCCTCAGGCTGAAAGAGGGCGAAAAGCGGGTGGTCGCGAAACGACCCAAAAGACCGCTACGGACGATGAGACCCTTGCCGGATACCTTGAATCCACCGGCAATTATCGTGTCCTGCGCCGGCTGCAGCCGCGCACGGTCGTTGATCGGCCAAGGCCGGAATTTCCCCGCCAAGGCGTCATCCTCGATACGGAAACGACGGGCCTCGACCATCGCACGGACGAGATCATCGAAATCGGCGTCATCACCTTCACATTCGACGATAACGGTGCGATCGGCGATGTCACCGGCATCTATGGCGGGTTGCGGCAGCCTGCTATTGCCATTCCCGAAGAGATCACCCGCCTGACGGGGATTACCGACGAGATGGTCGCGGGACAGTCGATCGACATGGCGCGGCTGACTTCCCTCATTGCCGATGCCGATTTGATCGTCGCTCACAATGCGGGTTTCGACCGCCCCTTTTGCGAGACCTTCTCACCCATCTTCCGCGACAAGGCCTGGGCCTGTTCCGTTTCGGAAATAGACTGGCGGGTGCGTGGTTTTGAGGGCAACAAGCTTGGCTATCTGATCGGACAGTCAGGTTATTTCCACGACGGCCATAGGGCGGTGGACGATTGTTTCGCCCTGCTGGAAGTGCTGGAGCAGACGCGCCCCGGCCAAAGCAGCACGCCCTTTGCCGAACTCCGTGAGGCGAGCCAGCGGTCAAGGGTGCGCCTCTACGCGGAAAACAGCCCCTTCGACATGAAGGATCATCTAAAAAAGCGGGGCTATCGCTGGTCCGACGGTTCCGATGGCCGGCCGAAATCCTGGTGGGTGGAACTGCCTGAAGAAAAGCTCGATGAGGAACTGCATTTCCTGCGGACCGAAATCTACCGCTGGGATGCCGACCCGACAGTCAAATATCTCACCGCTTTCGACAGGTTCAAGGCCGGCTGAAACGCGAGATATTTTGGGCTTCAGATTGCATACAATTTCTGCAATGAATCGAAAACAATCGATGTAAAATTGAGCAGGTCCGCACACGGGTTTCGGGTGCGCAGAAAAATATCATTTTACATCAATGGCTAAGCCGATTGGCACGCCTCCTGCATGACAAAGACGTCGCAGGAGAGTGTTTATGAGCAAAGCCGCAGCAATCGACATCGCTTCCGTATCCAAGATTTACGGCAACACCACCGCCGTGCATGCGATAAGCCTCAAGATACCGGCCGGGAGCTATTGCTGCCTGCTCGGCCCGTCGGGCTGCGGCAAGACCTCGACGCTCAGGATGATCGCCGGCCACGAGAGCATCTCCAGCGGTGATATCAGGCTCGGCAATACGGTCGTCACTGATCTGCCGCCCGCCAGACGCGGCACGGCGATGATGTTCCAGTCCTACGCGCTGTTTCCACATCTCGATCTCGTCGACAATGTCGCCTTCAGCCTCAAGATGAAGGGTGTGGACAAGGAAGCTCGCCGGGCGAAGGCGCTTGAGATGCTGCAGCTGATGCAGCTTGAGCCCTATGCCAACAGGCGTCCGGCCCAGCTTTCCGGTGGGCAGCAGCAGCGCGTGGCGCTGGCGCGTGCGCTGATCACCGATCCCGAGGCGCTGCTGCTGGACGAGCCGCTTTCGGCGCTCGATCCGTTCCTCAAAATCCGCATGCGCGCCGAATTGAAGAAGCTGCAGACCTCGCTCGGCATCACCTTCGTCCACGTCACCCACAGCCAGGAAGAGGCCATGGCGCTGGCCGATATCATCGTCGTCATGAATGACGGCCGTATCGAACAGTCAGCCACCCCGCGCGAGGTGTTCGAGCGTCCCGCCACCGCCTTCGTTGCCCGTTTCATGGGCGACCACAACGTTATTTCCGGGCGTTATCGGGAAAAATCAGATGATCTCGTCACGCTCGAAGTGGTGGGCGGCGGCACTTTCACAGCAAGCGGCGTCGCCCCCGATGACGGCGCAGTCGACATCGCCGTGCGCACCGACCGCGTCCGCGTCGGCGAAGCAGACCATCCGGGCCTCGGTTTCACCGGCATCGTCTCGAATGTCGAATATCGCGGCGCAAGCGTGAAGATCGCCGTAACCGGCGCGGGCATCGAGGATTTCAACGTCATCCTCAGCGATGCCGCCTTCTTCGAAAATCCGGTCAGGACCGGAGACGCCATACCGCTTTCATGGAATGCGGCCGATGCCATCGTGCTCGGCCGGGTAGAGAAGTGACCCCAAAAATAACCAGAGGAGAACTTTGAAATGACCGATACCACCAACAGCAAAAAGGGCCTGTCCCGCCGCGGCCTCCTGAAGGCGGGCGCAGCCGCCACGGGTGCCGCAATCGGCTCCGGCCTCATTACCGGCTTCCCGACCATCTGGGCGCAGAACCCGATCACCATTCGCCAGTTCGGCACCGGTGTGTCGAACCTCAACGCCATTGCCGAAAAGTGCAAGGCCGATCTCGGCATCACGCTCGAAATGACGGCGACGGATTCGGATGCCGCCGCCCAGCGCGCCGTCACCCAGCCGAATTCCTACGATATCGCCGATATCGAATACTGGATCCTGAAGAAGGTCTATCCGGCCGGCGTCATCCAGCCGATGGAAATCAAGAAGCTGAAATATTACGACAAGATCGTGCCGCTGTTCAAAAACGGCAAGCTGAAGCCAGACAGCGTCGTGGCGCAGGGCACGGCCCCGCACACCGTCGGTTTCGTCGAAAAGCCCGGCGACAAGACATTTGCGAAGGGCGAGACCGATTATTTCACCATGGTCCCGACCATCTACAATGCCGATACGCTCGGCATCCGCCCCGATCTCGTCGGCCGCGATATCTCCAGCTGGGCCGATATCATGGACCCGAAGTTCAAGGGCAAGACCTCCATTCTCAACATCCCCTCCATCGGCATCATGGATGCGGCGATGATCATGGAAGCCATGGGCAACATCAAATATGCCGACAAGGGCAACATGACCAAGGAGGAGATCGACAAGACCATCGACTTCCTCATCAAGGCGAAGAAGGACGGCCAGTTCCGCGCCTTCTGGAAGAGCTTCGACGAAAGCGTCAACCTCATGGCGTCGGGCGAAGTCATCATCCAGTCCATGTGGTCGCCCGCCGTCGCGGCGGTCCGTTCCAAGGGCATCGCCTGCAAATACCAGCCGCTGAAGGAAGGTTATCGCTCCTGGGGCGGCGGTCTTGGCCTTGCGAAGCACCTTTCGGGCGCGAAACTCGATGCGGCCTATGAATATATCAACTGGTACACCTCGGGCTGGGTCGGCGCTTACCTCAACCGTCAGGGTTATTATTCCGCCGCCATGGAAACGGCCAAGGAGCACATGACCGCCGACGAGTGGGGCTACTGGGTCGAAGGCAAGCCGGCGCAGGGCGATATCATCGCGCCCGACGGCAAGGTCATGGAAAAGGCCGGCGCGGTGCGCGATGGCGGCTCCTTCGAGGAACGCATGGGCAAGGTCGCGTGCTGGAACTCCGTCATGGATGAAGACCGCTACATGGTCCGCCGCTGGAACGAATTCATCGCGGCCTGATGTCCTGAAAAGACGGCGCCGGCGGTCAATGCCGCCGGTGCCTGCCCATAAACAGCGAAAGGCTTCATGATGGTGACGGTCAGACTCATCGGCGTCAGCGACAAAAAGGACAGGCCGCCCCGCAGCTTCGCGCTGCCGCAAAAGCTCGTGTCCTATGTTCAGGCCGCTCCGCTTTTGCTGATCCTCGGCTTTTTCCTGGCTCTGCCGATCCTCATGATCGCCGTCGTCAGCTTCTGGGATTACGATTTCGCCCAGATGTATCCGGATTTCGTGACGTTCAACTATCTGGAAACGCTCGGCTCCTGGGTCACCTGGCAGACCTATCTCAACACCCTGAAATATGCCGCCGTGGTCTGGGCCATCACGCTGTTCTGCGGTTTCTGGGTCGCCTATTTCCTCGCCTTCCACATCCGCACCACCACCATGCAGATGGTGCTCTTCCTCGTCTGCACCGTGCCCTTCCTGACGTCGAACATCATCCGCATGATTTCCTGGATTCCGGTGCTTGGGCGAAACGGCCTCGTCAACAGCGCCCTGGTCGGAACCGGTATCATTCCCGAACCGATCGAATGGCTGCTTTATTCGGATTTCGCCGTGGTGCTCGCCATGGTGCATCTTTATACGCTGTTCATGGTCACGCCGATCTTCAACACACTGATGCGTATCGACAAATCGCTGATCGAGGCGGCGCGGGATGCCGGCGCGACGGGCTGGCAGACGCTCAGCAACGTCATCATTCCGCTTGCCAAGCCCGGCATGGCCATCGGCAGCATCTTCGTCGTCACGCTGGTCATGGCCGATTTCTCCACGGTTCAGGTGATGTCCGGCGGTCAGAGCGCCTCGGTGGCGCTGATGATGAAGAACCAGATGTCGCTGCTGCAATATCCGGCCGCCGCTGCGAACGCCGTCATCCTGCTCATCCTCGTTCTTCTGATGGTCGCGGGCATCCTGCGCATCGTCGATATCCGCAAGGAGCTTTGATCCCATGCATCAGGAAAAACGCGGCCGCGAATTCTATATCCTCGCCTTCTTTTTCGCCCTCTTCGTGCTGTTTCTTTACGGTCCGCTGTCGGCCATCCTCATCCTCGCCTTTCAGGGGCCGAATGGCGGCCTGACTTTCCCGCTGAACGGCGTTTCGCTGCACTGGTTCGGCAATCTTTTCGAACAGCAGGCCGTCGGCGATTTCGGCGGCTCCTTCCGCCGTTCCTTCGCTCTCGGGCTGATGGTCATGGCCGTTACCGTGCTGGTCTCGCTGCTGGCGGGCCTTGCCTTCCGGCGCAAATTCATCGGTGCGACGCCGTTGTTCTATCTGTCGGTCGCAAGCCTGGTGGTGCCGTCGATCATCATTTCGCTCGGCATCGGCGTTCTGTTCCAGCAGCTCGGGCTGGAGCCGTCATGGTATACGTCCGCCTTCGGCGCGCATCTCACCTGGACGCTGCCCTTCGGCGTGCTCATCATGCTGGCCGTCTTCAACCGGTTTTCGCCGTCCTATGAGGAAGCGGCCCGCGATCTCGGGGCATCCTCCTGGCAGACCTTCGCCCATGTGGTGCTGCCGATGATCGCGCCGAGCCTGATCGGCGTCGGCCTCTTCGGCTTCACGCTTTCTTATGACGAGTTCGCCCGCACATTGATGACGTCAGGCACCTACAACACGCTGCCGCTGGAAATCTACGGCATGACCACCAATGTCACGACGCCGGTGCTTTATGCGCTCGGTGCTGTTACAACCCTGTTTTCCTTCCTGGTGATTGCGGCCACGCTCGGCCTGATCGTCACGCTCAATCGCCGCCATTCGCGCGGATAAAGAAACGTAAAATGCGCATTCTCGTCATCAATCCCAACACCACGCAATCCATGACCGCGACCATTGCCGACGCCGCGACGCGGATAGCCGGCCGCGATACGGACATACTGGCCGTCACCTCGTCCATGGGGCCTGTCTCCATCGAAGGTTATTACGACGAGGTTTTCGCCGTGCCCGGCCTGCTGCTGGAGCTGGCAAAGGCGCCGGCGCTTGGAGCCGACGCGGCGATCATCGCCTGTTTCGACGATACCGGGCTCGATGCGGCCCGCGCGCTCGCCGATATTCCCGTTATCGGCATCTGCGAGGCGGCGGTCTCCGCCACCGCCTTCATCGCGCAGAAATTCACCATCGTCACAACGATGGAACGCTCACGGCTGCCTCTGGAACATCTCGTCCACCGTTACGGCATGTCCGCCCGCTGCAACGTGCGCGCTGCCGATATTCCTGTCCTGTCGCTGGAAGATCCCGGCTCGAACGCCCGCGAAAGGCTGCGGGAGGAAATCTCGCTGGCGCTGAAAGAGGACAGGGCGGAGGCGATCGTGCTCGGTTGCGCCGGCATGGCCGACCTTGCCGCCGAACTGCGCGATGAATTCGGTGTACCGGTTGTCGATGGCGTCGCGGCGGCCGTCAAACAGGCGGAATCGCTGGTGTCGATGGGGTTATCAACCGCCAAGCGCGGCGCTTATGCCACGCCGCTCACCAAGCCCTATCGCGGATTGCTGGAGGCATTTCGGCCGGACAGGCTCTCCGGGCCATCGGCAGACGGCGGAGACGTTTTCGCCGCCTCCGTCCATAAAACGACGAAGGCGAGCTGATAGGCCAGATCGCGCTGGACATTCTGCAATGCCGGATCGCTCAGAACTATTCTTGATCCGTTTCTCATCAGCATGTTGAACCGCTCGGCCCTGGCAAGCATGGCCGTAACGTGAGCGCGGCTGATCCCGTACGCACGGGCGGCCGCCTTGCGGGAGAACGCGCAACCCGTCGCATCGCAAGCGCCTGTTTTCGCGGCCGACAGCAAGTCCAACAGGATGGGGAAACCGGGCGCATGCCCAAGGAACATCCGCATCTCCTCCGAAAGAAAAGACAAGTCCTGCGCGTGCCGCAGTGACCAGCTCACACCGTCGATAACGGCGTCTGTTCCGATAGCCTCTTCGTCTGATGCCTCCATTGCCGGGGAGATTCCCCATGGCGAAGCCGCGGTGAGATAGGCCGTGGCGAGCGTCTCGATTGCCGCAATGAGCCAGCCATTCAGGCTCCACGGCCGCTCGCGATTATCGCCGCCTGGCGGGTGCCGCTGCGCTGTATCTTCCAGTTCCAGCCAGTCGATCAATGCGCGTGTCCTGCGGCTGGATGCCCAGCCAGGTGGAACGACAACTGCCTGAACCGCCGCCAGCGTAAATTGCCCGCCATGAACAGATCCGAGGCCGACGGCGCACATGACGGTGGCGAAAGCGCCGAAGTCTCCGAACGCGCGGACGAGGCGCTGCTCCTGTTTGAAGACGGCCGATATGTGGGTGCAAAGATGGGTGACAGCATCACCAAAGGCGTCATCGTTCAGGATGCGGTTCGCAAGTAAGCCCAGCCTCTCTCGAAGCACGTCCGGCTGAGACCGGACGAAGTCCCTTTTGGGGTGCGTCTTTGAAACTGGAGCGCCTGCTTTTCCGGATACCTTTCTCCCGTGGTTTTTTGCTCTTCGCTACTTTATGGCGAATTCGAAAACGTGAGTTCTGCTCGCTGACGACGGCTGCTTGGGGCAGGCGTGACAGCCGAAAGGTTCCGCTCCGGAAGATGCGTGCATTTTGTTGCACTCCCCCGAGGCTCTGTTGCGCGGTATTAAAAAATACTCTCATAAATTGAATGTTAAGGGGCGCGTTAAAATGTGTTCCCTTTTGAGACGGTTTGCGAGGGTGGCGCTGACAAAGAAGTTATCTACTGTTTTTATTGCATAATTTAATGAAGCCGTGGATGCGAAATCTTTAGTCCATTTGCCGTGAATACAATCTTTGATGGTTGCTTTTTAGGCATTGACGACATCGCGAAAGATGCATCCGAAACCACATGACACCGGAATGTTACTGCCATGTCTCGAACGCGGTCGGCAGCGATGCCGGGCGGCGCGTAGAGCCCGTCATGCCTTTTATTCATCCCCGATTCTTCAGAGGAGGTTGAAATGATTCAACTTAAACATGTTGTTTTTGTTGGCCTTGCGGCCATCGCGATGCAATTCGATATCCCGTCCATGGGCCAGCCGGCCCTTGCGAACGCGGCAACCCTCACCGCCGAGCAGACGGCGGCTTTCCAGTCGAAACTGGAACAGGCGGAAGCGAGCCGCGAACTGCTCGGCCGCCGATCCGTGTGCCTGATGGAGCATCTGACGGCGCAACAGCAACTCAGCGCCGACCGCGAGAAGGCGCTGGGGCAGGCCATGTACCTGCAGATCGAGTTGGAGCGGCAGGTGGTGCAGTCCGAAACCAGCGTGAAGGGCTATGAGGAGCTGGTTCAGTCCGAGAGCGAGAACGTCAGGGCGCGTCAGGCCACCTTCGAAAAAGCCCGGAAGGAAATGGACGAGCAGGCCAAGCGAGTAAAAATATGCAGCGGCGTCCTCTTCTTCCTGCCGGGAATTTGCCAGGCGGGTGACGCGGCGGTCAAGGCGCTGGGCTGGATGAATGATGCGGAGAGGGAATACCGCACCGCGCAGCCGCGTCTGGACAATGCCCGGGCGGCTCTTGAAGGCGTTCGCAACCAGCTCGAAAACAATCGCCGCCAGCTTGCGGCGGCACAGCAGAGCCACTCGGAGAACGAGAAAGCGGTGAAAACTCTGGAGGAGCAGATCACCAAGCTCAAAGCGACGATCTCCACCATCAACGTCAAGGTTCAGGACTTCAACATTCAGGTCGGCAACTTCACCAGCGCTCTGAAGGAAGCGAGCGAGGTCAATCCTGACGACGCGAAAATACGTCAGGTTACGCGGCTCTCCACCGAGATCGACGGCCTGACCAAAGACGTGCCGCAGTTCATTTCCTCCACCGAGGCCGGACTGCCGGACGACGCGAAGAAGCAGTGCGGATCGTGAACGATCAATCCCATGACTCTCCGTAACCACCCATCAACAGGAGCATGAAAATGAACAATGTCGTGACTTTCGAAAGCCGGACCGCCCAGATCAACAGCGCAATCGACGCCGGCGTCGATGCGATCGTTTCGCAACCGAATTTCAGCCTTCCCAAGTCGGATACGGCGCTTGTCCGGTCCTATGTCGATAAGGTCCAGGGAACCTATGATGTCGAGCGCGCCAAGCGCGACACCGACAATGCGATTGATCTGCTTTACATCGCCTACAACACAACACCGCAGGAAAACGGCGATATTCGCGTCCGCATCAGCGCTATCATGAACAGGCTGATCACGTCGCAGCAGAAAAGCGAAATAGTCATGAAGAATGCGATGGAGGCGGCGACCCGCATCGGTCTGTCTATCGCCGATCTTTTCCCGGACTGGCTCGATGTCAGGGAAGAAAACGATCAGGCCGAAATAAAGGCATTCGTCTCCAACGATCTGATAAAGCTCGCAACGGGCATCCGGGATAGGGCGCTCAGCGTTCGAGACGAGCTTCTTGCCCTTGCTGCGACCTATGACGCCATCATCAGGGACACGGCCCAAACCACGGATATGAGCGAAACAGCCTTGAGCAAACGCCTCGCCGATAAAGCGGTGATGGAACGGGAAATCCGGGAGGCGGACGCACGACGGGAACAGCTTGAATCGCTTGTCAACGATCTCAAGGAACAGGTTGCGGCATTCGAAAAGAAGGCTCGGGAATATGAGCAGCGGGCCAATACGGCCGAGCAGCGTGCTTTTGTCATGTCGATCGTCCGGGTCGGCGCGCAGATGATTTCAAGCGCGATTCCCGCCATTGCCATGGTGGCAGGCGGTCCCGCCTCCATGCTGGCCTCGTCGGTTGGCGGCGCACTTTCAGGACAATCCAAGGCCGGACAGGATACGGACGGGCAGGGGCAGGGCGGCGGCTCCCGCACCCCGTCAGGCGGCGGAAGCAAGGCCGATGCGGCCGCCAAGCAGAGCGAGCTTTCCGAAAAGAAAGCCGAGCTTCGCAAGAGCGAGGAAAAACGCGACGCTCTGAAGGGAGATGTCAAGTCGCTCGAGGACGCCAAGGCAAAGCTTGCGGACGACGCGGAAAGCGCCGACCCCAAATCGAGCAAGGCCATCGAGCTTGCCGAACTCGATAAACGTCTGGCTGCACGCGCCGCGGAACTCAAGGCGCAGGAAGAAAAGATCGCCGCTCAGCAAACGGTTATTTCCAGCCTGCAGGCCTCGCTCGATGCTTTGGACAAGGGGCTGGGCAAGCTTTCCGAAGAGCAGCAGCAGCAGGCGGCCAGCCTGCGCGAAATCCAGATGCAGATGATCGACAAGGCGGAGGCCTATGAGAAGGAGCGCCGTACCCAGGCGGCCGAGCTCATCAGGATCAACGCCCTCCTGAAGGGAAAGCAGGCAGAGGATGACAAGATCAAGCTTGCGGTGCAATCGCTCAATGTCAGCATTTCGGCGCTGAAACGCATGAAGGAAATCGTTGAAGAAATAGCCTTCTTCTTCAAGGGCTTCGCCGATTTCATGCAAGCGGTTGCAGATGATGCCCAGCATCAGATCACCGGCATTGAAAATGTCGCCGGGCAGGAGACGCTGCGAAAGAACCGCTTCGCGCAGCTCATCCGTTCTGTCGACGAGTTCTTCGTCAGGCAAACCGCCCAGTGGCACGCGGTGGTGATCGTCTCCGACCGCTTCAACCGCAGCTTTGCCGAAGGATGGTCGAAGCTGAACAAGTTGCAGGGCGGATATATCGACAGTGCCAATCTGCCGGCCTATCTGGCAGGTGTCGCGGAGAAGCTCTCGGCCATCGTCGCCGAACGCGAGGCCGCTGCGGACGCAAAAATCGCGTCGCTGCAGGCCTATCGTCAGGATCTGAGCAAGACCGCCTGATCCCCTGAGACCCTGCCGTTCCCTTTCCGGCCCGGCAGGAAGCGCATCCATGGTCTCAGCCGGAATCGTCCCCCTTGGCATGGATCATGGGCATGTCCTGCCGGCGCATATGCCGGCAGGACGGCCGCCGGAACTTCGACATTCACCAAATCAACGACGGGCACCGGGCCGCCATCGAAGCGCGCCATGCCGCGTCATTTTCAGAAAGGAGAAGACCATGCCGACAGTCAACAACCCTCCCGTTTTGGTGCCTCAGGACACCCCCGCCTGGTGCTTTGCCGCCGTCGAGCAGATGGTGCGGGCCTATCGCGGGCTTCCTGCGGCCACCCAATACGACATTGCGAGACGCAATACCGCAGCGCTCGCGACCGTCGATCCACAGGTTCAGGAACGCTGGGAGCTGGCGCAGGTTCTGGATCAATCCGCCGGCATCCTTGAACTGGGCGGGGCAAATCCGAACAGCAATATCGTCAAGCTGGTGTCCAGCCAGTGGAACGCCTTCGATCACACCACGACCGGCGGCCATTTCGTCAACGGTCTGACGGCCGATATCGTCAGGAGCGAGATCGATAACAACCGCGTCTTCGTGATCGGAACCGAATACCACTATTACCTCGTCTACGGCTACACCGTGAACGGCAAGGATCTCGAACTGCATATTCTCGACCCATGGCCGGCCGGGAGGGGCGGCGCCAGAACGCGCCTCGGCCTGCAGGAGTTTTTGGGCATGCCGGCCCGCGTCGCCATCACCTTCGGTTAGGCCGGCAAGCCGAACACTAACCGCATTCCCATCGATTGCCGGAGATATCCCGGCACCCAATCAACACAGAATCCCACCATGCGATCCCGCACGTCAACGTCCGGAAACAGGTGGCTCATGTCCCAAAAAAGGAGACAAACATGCCAATTCTCAGCAATTTCGTGGTCAAGCATATCCGGCCCTTTGGTGAAGCGGGCTATGATGCTTTCGGCAATGCGCAGACCATCGAATTCCTCTCAAGCCTCGGCCTCAGCACGGGGGATATCACCAATATCTTCGCGGCATGGCGTCTGGCGGCCCTGGCCGATCCCGTCGGCGAGAGCAATCTTCTCGTTGCGGCAGCCAATGCGCTGGCGCAGGCGCGATGGGAGAACCTCTATGAGACCCAGATGAGCACGGTGCTGTTCCTCGATGATGTCCAGCTTGAATCCCTCAGCCATCTCGAGCCCGGTCCGAACCGCAACTTTTCGTGGCGGTCGCCGACCCCCATCGCCGCCGCGGTGACCATCCACAACGGCAGCAACAGGCATCACATCATCTGGGAGGCAACGGGTTTTTCCGGCGGCACGGATGAAAATGGCTGGATTTCGCACTTCACCGACTTATTGCCGACCGAGCGATAGGCCCTTCGTCGAATAATCGCCAGACGACGCCGGAAACTTCTCGCAACTTTCCGGCGTCCCTGCCGCCAGCCCCTTCATATCCCTGTCATAATGGTGTCTGATACCAAAACCGTCTTGAGGCCGATATGTGTTGACGAATAGCCGTTGCACGCAGGGAGTTCTTTCGTGAAATCGTCAACACGAACCATAGAGACCGAAGTGCGCAGCCAGAGACACGGCACGCCCGGCGAGGTTTTTGCGGCCTTCCTGAAGCTCGGCGTCACCTCTTTCGGCGGCCCCATCGCCCATCTTGGTTATTTTCGCGATGAACTGGTTGTGCGGCGCAAATGGATCGATGAGGCCGGTTACGCCGATCTCGTGGCGCTGTGCCAGTTTCTGCCCGGCCCGGCCTCCAGCCAGGTGGGGTTTGCGCTTGGGCTGTTGCGCGCAGGTCCGCTCGGCGCGCTGGCGGCCTGGACGGCATTCACATTACCATCCGCCATTCTCCTCCTTCTCTTCGCCATGGTTGCCGCCTCCATTGATGGGCCGGTCGGCACCGGCCTCCTGCATGGGCTGAAAATCGTCGCCGTCGCCGTCGTGGCGCAGGCGGTCTGGGGTATGGCGAAAAGCCTCGCGCCGGATCGTGAACGCGCCAGCATCGCGCTGGCCGGCATCGTCTGCGTGGTGTTTGTCGCCGGCGCCTTCGGGCAGGTTCTGGCGCTTGCCATTGGGGCCGTTGCCGGGCTGGTCTTCTGTCGTTCCGATGCCGCGGGGCAGGCCACCCATCTCGCCTTCCGGGTGCCCAAAAGCGTCGGATACGTAGCGCTTGCCGCCTTCGCCCTGCTTCTCGCCCTCCTGCCGCTGCTTGCGGCTGCGGCAGCTTCACAGGGCCTCTCCTTGTTCGACGCCTTTTATCGCGCCGGTGCGCTGGTTTTCGGCGGCGGCCACGTGGTGCTGCCGCTGCTGCAATCGGAAGTCGTCGCCACAGGCTGGGTCACGGAAGATGCCTTTATCGCGGGTTATGGCGCAACCCAGGCCGTGCCCGGTCCGCTCTTCACCTTCGCCGCCTATCTCGGTGCGGTGGTGGGGCCGCAGCCCAACGGTGTTGCGGGCGCGGCGATCGCCCTTGTTGCGATCTTCCTTCCCGGCATGCTGCTGCTCGTCGGCGCGCTGCCCTTCTGGGAAGGGTTCCGCAAGCACCTTCTGGCGCAGGCTGCCATGCGTGGCGCAAATGCCGCCGTCGTCGGCATTCTTGGCGCGGCGCTTTATGATCCGGTCTGGACAAGCGCCATCTTCACCCCGAAGGATTTCGCCCTGGCGCTGACAGGCTTCATCCTGTTGACGATCTGGAAAACACCGCCATGGGCCGTGGTGGTCCTCTGCGCGGCCGGCGGCGTTCTACTTGCCTTGATATAGTCGTCATACTGCGGTGCCCATGGTCTCGAACATCCAGCCGGAAAAGGCCTGCATGGCGGGTGTGGGCGGTTTCGACTGCAGCCGGGTCAGCCAATAGCTTCCGAGCGAAATGGTAACCGGAAAAGGCTGGATGATTGCACCGGAGGCGAGATGCCGCGAAAACATCGATGGCGGCGCCAGCGCCACGCCGAGCCCCTGCAGGGCGGCTTCCATCATGCCCAGAGACGTGTCGAAAACAATGCCTGCATTCACCTGTGCTGCAGGCGTTATGCCGGCGGCCGCAAACCAGTTGCTCCATTCATCGGCCCTGTAGCTGCGCAGCAGCGTCGTTTCCATCAGATCGGCGGGCGTTTTCAGCGTCTCCGCCAGTTTCGGGGTGCAGAGTGGGGAAAGAGGCGCCTCGAATAGTCGAAAGGCATCCGTGCCGTGCCAGGAGCCCTGGCCGAAACGGATGGCGAAATCCAGCCCTTCAGCCGCCATATCGACGCGGTTGTTATTGGTGGAAACCCGCACATCGATGAAGGGATGCTGCTTTTGAAACGCCTGCAGCCGTGGCAGCAGCCAGCCCACGGCAAAGGTTCCCACGACACCCAGAAACAGCAGCTCGCGCACCTGTCCGGCCTCAATCCGGTCGAGCGTCGTCGCCATCTGGTCGAAGGAGCTGGTCACCGTCGGCAGCAGGGCCTCACCTTCGGCGGTAATTTTCAGCCCGCGTGGAAGCCGCTGAAACAGCGCAACCCCCAGCCGCTTTTCCAGCCCCTTCACCTGCTGGCTCACAGCCGCCTGCGTCACGCACAGTTCGATGGCCGCGCGGGTGAAGCTCAGGTGCCGGGCGGATGCTTCAAAGGCCCGCAAGCCGTTCAGGGGAAGAAATTGCCGAACCATTCAAGACCTAGATTTTCTTGTGTCTCTTCCGAGATATCATGATTTGTTCGTGCAATGTAGGGCGGTTAAACGTTTTTCGCTGGGGATGGCGAACAAGCCGAAAATCCACTCAAGGTTTTGGAGAATGCGAAAGATGAAACTTAATCGCAGACATATCGCACTGGCTGCGTTGCTCTCGACGAGCCTGTTCACGCAGGCCTTTGCCGCCGATGAAACGAGGCTGAAAGCGATAGCGGATGCCGCGATCAAGCCGGTCATGGAGAAGAACGGCATCCCCGGTCTTGCCGTTGGTATCAGCATTGATGGTCAGAGCCACATCTTCACCTATGGCGTCATGTCCGAAAGCACGAATGAGCCCGTGACCCCGCAGACGCTGTTCGAACTCGGCTCCATCTCCAAGACATTCACCGTCACGCTCAGCACCTATGCCGAGATAAACGGCCAGCTCTCGCTTTCCGGCAAGGTTGAAGATTATCTTCCCTCCATGAAGGGCAAGCCTTTCGGCAATGTCGGGCTGATGCATCTCGGCACCCACACCGCCGGCGGCTTTCCGATTCAGGTGCCCGACAACATCAAGACGGAACAGCAGTTGCTGGCCTATCTGAAGGCCTGGAAACCCTCCTACAAGCCTGGAACGCACCGAACCTACGCCAATCCCAGCATCGGAATGCTGGGATACATTACCGCAAAAGCCATGGGCCAGAGCTTTGATGTCGTCATGCAGGACACGTTGTTCCCCGCGCTCGGTCTGAAGAACACCTTCACCGTAGTGCCCAAGGCAAAGATGGTCGACTACGCACAAGGTTATAAGCGAACCGGCGAACCGGCCCGCATGACGCCCGCCATTCTTTCATCCGAGGCCTACGGCGTCAGATCGACAGCGCAGGACATGATCCGCTTCGTCAACGCCAATATGGGTCTGGAAAAGCTGGATGGAAAAATCCAGCAGGCGCTCACCAACACCCATACGGGATATTTCAGCGTCGACGCCATGACGCAGGATATGGTCTGGGAGCAATATGCCCATCCAACGCCGCTGAAGACGCTGCGAGAGCTGAACTCCGGCGCCTTGCTCAAGACCGTTCCGGTCTCCGAAATCTCGCCGCCCATGAAGCCGCGTCAGGATGTCTTCATCAACAAGACCGGCTCCACCAATGGTTTCGGCGCCTATGTGGCGTTCATCCCCAGCCAGAAATTGGGCATCGTCATTCTGGCCAATAAAAACTATCCCAACGAGGAGCGGGTTTCCGCTGCCTATGAGATCATGACGGCGCTTGAAAAAGCGCAATAAGACCGTCCGTCGATCTGGTGCTTTTTACTGGCGCGGGAGCCGATTTTTCCGCGCCGGAATGCGTAACAGTGGGTAACACGCCGTTGCCGATGACAGAGGCAGGCAATCGCGCTAACGGAGAAAAGATGCGCCGGCTGCCGATTCGATCTCGGTTACACGCGCAAATCATAAAAGCAAATCTCTGCGCGGCTACGGACTGAAACGGGAAAACCCGGGAAGCGCGTGCCGGCTGTTTCCTGGGGGGACGACATGAGCGATACCGGTGGTTATTTTCCGCGCTGGCGACTGAAAACCGAAGGGCGCATCCTGCCCGATGAGCGGCTGCCTGCGGGACAGACAGCGGTGCTCGGTCTTCAGCATGTCGTGGCGATGTTCGGTTCCACGGTTCTTGCGCCGCTGATCATGGGGTTCGATCCGAATGTCTCGATCCTGTTTTCGGGTATCTCGACGCTCATTTTCTTCATTGCCGTCGGCGGTCGTGTGCCGAGCTATCTCGGCTCCTCCTTTGCCTTCATCGGGCCCGTGCTTGTGGCAACGGGTGCAGCCGCGGGTGCGGCAAGTCCTGATATCGCGCTGGCACTCGGCGGCATCATCGCCGCCGGTGTGCTCTATGCGCTGATCGGCGTCATCGTCATGATCGCTGGCCATAACTGGATCGAAAAGCTGATGCCGCCGGTTCTGACCGGCGCGATCGTTGCGGCAATCGGTCTCGTTCTCGCCCCCATTGCGATCGCAAGCGCTTCCGGCTCCGGCCCCGGCAACCCCGATGGCGACCAGCTGTCGCGCTGGATTGCGATCCTGACTGTCACATCGGTCGGTGCGATTGCTGTCTATGCCCCCGGCATGGCGCGCCGTTTGCCCATTCTTCTCGGCGGCGCGATTGCCTATCTCGCTTATCTCGTGCTCGCCAACGGCTTCGGCTTTGGCAAGTCTGTCGACTTCTCGGGCGTGGCGGCTGCACCGTGGTTCGGATTGCCGACATTCACCGCACCGGTGTTTTCAGGATCCGCGATTGCGCTGATCGCACCGGTCGTCGTCATTCTGGTGGCGGAAAATCTCGGACATATCAAGGCGATAGGCGCGATGACCGGGCAGAACCTTGATCGTTATCTCGGCCGCGCCTTTATCGGCGACGGCATTGCGACGATGTTTTCAGGCGCCTTCGGCGGAACCGGCATGACGACCTATGCCGAAAACATGGGCGTCATGGCGATAACCCGCATTTTCTCGACGCTCGTCTTCATCGTTGCCGCACTGGTTGCCATCATTCTCGGCTTCTCTCCGAAATTCGGTGCGCTCATTCAGACTATACCGGGGCCGGTCATCGGCGGCCTTTCCGTCGTGGTCTTCGGCCTCATCGCGGCGACCGCCGGACGGATCTGGGTTGAAAACAAGGTCGATTTTTCCGAACCCCGCAACCTCATCACCGTGGGTATTGCGCTGGTATTGGGCGCGGGCAACTTCAAGCTTAATGTCGCCGGCTTCACGCTTGATGGTATCGGCACGGCAACAATTGGGGCGATTGCCTTTTACCACCTGCTGGGCCTTGGCAGGCCGGCGTCGGACAAGTGATTGCCTGCCGCCTGAACATCCACCATCTAAAGAGGCAGCATCGGTTTTCCGATGCTGCCGGAATTTATCGGTCAAGCCCCGTCACAACATGCGCGGAAGCACATCGGTCGGGCCGCGCCTGTCCATGAGCCTGTGTTTGAGAGCACCCAGCACATGAAGGCCGATCAGGATCAGAATTGCGTAAGCGCCGTATCGATGCAGCGTTTGGAAAATCACGAAGGCGCTGTCGTTTTTGGGAAGCAGCTCCGGCAGATGTGAAATTACGAAAAACGGTACCCCGTCGCTCTCAGAAAAACTGCTGGACAGCGAATATCCGAGCAGCGGCACAAGGAAAGTCAACAGGATCAGGAGCTTGTGTACCGCATGGGAGAGAATTCTCTCCCATGGCGCCAGAGCCGCTGGCGCTGAAGGCATGATCTGCCTGTAGCGCCAGCGAAGCGCCAGATGAACGAGGGCAAGCAGCCAGACCAGAACACCGAACTGTTTATGGTTGGGATAAAAGATCGAGGCGGTGGCCATGTCGCTTTCCGGCAATCGCGTCATGTACCAGCCGGATGCGATAAGCCCGATGATGAGCGCCGCCCTTACCCAATGCAGACAGCGTATCGGCAGGGGATATTTTACGGCTCGGCTCTCATTGATGATGTGTGACATCGCAATATCTCCTTGATCGAGGTCCATTCGGCCCGATTGATTTTGGCGAATGATGAAAAGACGGGCTCAGTGGCCCGCCTTCACATTTTTCAGGGCAAAGAAGACCGCTGCCGAAAGCAGACCGATCAAGGTTCCCGCCGCGGTCAGCAGAACCGCATGCGCCTGTGAAAAGGCGCTCTTGCCGGCGGTTACCAGAGCTGCCGCGAGGTCTTGCGGCAATTTTCCCGCCAACACGTAGGTATCGCCGATCGAGTGGCTTGCCGCGTCGGCCAGTTGTGGCGGAATGCCGGCCGGCAGCACCAGCGCCCCCATGTAGATCGCCGATAGCGCCACGCCAAAGAAAGTGATGCCGAGGCCCGCGCCGAGTTCGTAACCCGTTGCCTCCAGGGAGCCGGCAGCGCCCGCCTTTTCAGCCTCAACTGCGCCCATGATGGCAATCGACGAGGCGGTCAGGCCGATGCTGAGGGATAGGCCGAGCAATGTCAGGCATGCCGGCACGGCGAGGCCCGGATCATGGAAATCGGACTGCGCCAGCGTCACAAGGCAGGCGGCTGCAACAAGAAGCGAGGCGCTCGCAACCGCCCGAAGGCCGAGACGGTTCGACAGGAAGCCGGCAACCGGGCCGCCAACGGCCGCCGCGACCATGATGGGCAGCATGAAGAGGCCGGCCTGCAGCGGCGACTTGCCGAGGACGAACTGCAGCTCCTGCGCAAGCGTAAGCTCGACGCCCGCAAGCGCTCCGGCGGTGACGACGGCCATGCCGACACCCGTGACGATGGCCGGGCGGGAAAAGAGCGTCACGTCAAGCATGGGTTCTGCGACGGAGAGCTGGTTGCGAACGAAGATTGCAAGGGCAGTCGCGCCGATCAGAAGGGCCAGTCCGACGATTGCGAACGGCTCTTTACCGCTGAAACCGGTTTTGGCGGCAAAGACCAGTCCGATGATCCCCACGATCAAAAGCAGGGCCTGGCTTATCTGCCATTTGCCCGGAGAGAGGATTTCCTTTTCCGGGAGGATGAAGGCGATGATCGGCATGATCACAAGCACCACGGGAACATTGATGAGGAAGACCGATCCCCACCAGAAATGCTCGAGAAGGGCGCCGCCCACCAGCGGGCCGACCGCCGCACCCGCTGCGCCGACCGTTCCCCAAAGGCCGAGCGCCATGGCGCGCTCGCCCGGATCTTCGAATGTGCGCCTGATGATGCCGAGCACGCAGGGCATGATCATCGACGCGCCAAATGCAAGCAGGATGCGTCCGGCGATCAACATCGACGGCGTAAGCGAAAACGCCGCCACGACGGAGGCGAGGCCAAAAACGAACAGGCCCGTCAGCAGCATTTTCCTGTGGCCGATCCTGTCGGCGAGGGTGCCCATCGGCACCAGCAAACCGGCCATGAGCAGCGAATAGATATCGATGATCCACAGGACCTGTGTGGTCGATGCCTGCAGCGCAAGCGTCAGCGACGGCACGGCGATATGCAGGATCGTCATGTCGAGAACGACAGGCAGAAATGCCAGCATGACCGCAATGAGAATGATCCACCGGTGCGCATGAAGCGGCGAGGGCGGGGGGACGTGGTTCGGGTCGAAAGACACCGTCATTGTTTTCACCATCAAAATGCCAGATCGCGGCAGTGAGACGTCGCTGTTGCGGCGGCGACTACTTCCGCAGCCTGAACGCTACCGGCTGCGCTTTGTGGTTTCATGGAGGAAGTGTGGAGAATGTGTGGAGATGGGCGGCAACCGGCAGCGGGCGCTGGTTGCGGTCAGGACACTGGCTGACCGAGCGAAATTTCGAACATGGCGCCGCCTTTTTCAGATGGCGCATAACGTATCTTGCCGCCGTGAGCCTCCACGATTGCGCGAACGACGGAAAGGCCGAGCCCGTTGCCGCTCTCTTCCGTCAAGCCGGTCTGGCTACCCCTTCGAAACGGTTCGAAGGCGCAAGGAGCGATATCACCGTCAAGCCCGGGCCCTTCGTCCGTGACCCGCAAGACCGTGACACGGTTTTCAACGCCAAGGCTTATGTCGATCGCGCCGCCCAGGGCGTAACGGCGCGCATTGGTGATGAGCGCAAGGAGGGCCTGTCGAATGCGCATGGTATCGGCCCGCACCACCATATCGGAGAGGTGAAGCCGAAGCTCGAAACCTTCCTGCCTCAATTCCTGTTCCAGCACGGCGGCAAGCTGCTCTATTTCTTCCTTCAGCCGCACGGGTTCGATACGCAGCTCGAGATGGCCGCTATCGGCAAGTGTGACGGTGCGCAGATCCTCGACAAGCCGGGCAAGGGAATCCACCTGCAGCACGAGACCCTGAAGCGACGTCTCATCCGGTTCGAACACACCGTCGATCATGCCGCGCAGTTGACCTTTGAGGATAGTGAGCGGCGTGCGCAACTCGTGGGCAATGGTTGCATTCCAGAGCTTCATATCCGCCGCCATATCCTCCAGACGCTGGGCCATGGCGTTGAAGTCCTCGACGAGATGGGCTGTCTCTCCCAAAGAATGATCACCCGGCAGGGCGCGCGCCGAAAGATCGCCGTCCTTGATGCGTCTCGCGCTGTGGGCGAGGGATTCGAGCGGCTGCAGAATGCGCCGGGTCAAGCGGACGGAGGCGATGGCGGCAACGATGAGGGCGATGAAGATCAGGGCGGAGAGGATGATGAAATCAACGCCCGTCAGCCAGTTGTCCTCGCTTTCAGACCAGGGATAAAAATAGAAGATGATGCTGAAGGCGATGTAGGTGCCGAAAAAGACCACCAGGCCGGCAATCACCGTCATTGATGACATGGCCAGCAATATTTGGCGGCTGAGGCCTTTTTTCAGCATCATGGCTCGACCGCCAGACGATAACCGACACCTCGAATGCTGGCCAGCATGCCTTCGCCACCGGCCTGCTCGAGTTTCTTGCGCAGTTTGCTCAAGTGGCTGTCTATCGTGCGGTCCAGCGCATCCGAACCGGGCAGGCAGGCATCGACCAGCTCGCCGCGTGTAAAGGCCTTGGTCGGCGTGCGCGCAAGATGCGCCAGCAGCCTGAATTCGGTCAATGTCAGCGACAGGCGAATGGTGGCATCGTCTTTTTCGATCTTTGCCTCGTAGCTGTCGAGATCGATGGTCAGGTTGCCGACCCGAACGACGGCGCCCGCCTGCCTGAGCCCCGCGCGCCGCAGCACCGCCTTTGCCCGTGCGACAACTTCGATGGGATTGAACGGCTTGACGATGTAGTCATCCGCCCCGATGCGCAGCCCCTGAAGACGATCAACATCCTTGTCCAGTGCTGTGACCATGATGACGGGCGTATGGCCGCGCCTTTGTATCTCCGCCAGAACCTCCCAGCCATCCAGCCGCGGCATGGAGACATCCGCCAGCACGATATCTGGTTTCAGGGCGCGATGAAGTTCCAGCGCCACCTTGCCGTCACGGGCATGCACGGTGCGGAAACCTTCGCGGGTAAAATAGGCTTCGAGAATGCCGGCGATCTTCATGTCGTCTTCAGCGATCAAAACTAGTTCTGCCATCGTCTTCAAACTCCTTGATACATCCATGCCACCGAACGGCCACGCCGTCGAGTATTGGGTGCCGGCCTCCACAAAGCCGCAACAAAACCTCCACAAAGCGCAAATGCACAGAGCCTAGATAGCCGCCATCGAGCTCGTTGTTTAAAATGGATGGTGGATACTCATGCGACGCGGATCATACTTCTGGAAACTTGGCGCGCTGTGCCTGCCGATCTTTCTTCTCTGTGCCTGCAGCGATAACGGAACGGGTGCCGGTGGTGCCGCCGAAACGACGCCGCCCGCACGCGTCAGCGTCATGACCGTTCAGCCGGAACCCGTGACGGTCTACGACGAACTGCCCGGCAGGGTGTCGGCCTACCGCACGGCGGAGATCCGGGCGCAGGTGAGTGGCATCATCCAGAAGAAGCTCTTCACGGAAGGTGCCTTCGTGGAAGCCGGCACACCGCTTTTCCAGATCGATCCCGCACCTTTTTCAGCCGATGTAGACGCTGCAACCGCCGTGCTGGCGCGGGCGGAGGCGGAACTTCTGAACGCACAGGTTAAATACGAGCGCGCCAGATCGCTGTCTTCGCGCGAGATCACCAGTGCGGAATCCTTCAATAACGCCACCGCCGCCCTTGCGCAGGCGAAGGCGAATGTCGCGGAAGCGGGCGCCATTCTCGCCCGGCGAAAGCTGGAGCTTTCCTATGCGACGCTGCGCAGCCCGATCAGCGGGGTCATTGGCCAGTCCTTCATGAGCGAAGGCGGACTTGCCTCATCCTCGGCAACTGCACCATTGGCGGTCATTCAGCAGATCGATCAGGTCTATGTGGATGTTCGCCAGTCAGCGATGAGCCTGGAGGCCCTGCGTGACACGGCTTCCGGGGCGGGCACCGAAAATCCGGACGAGTTGCCGGTGAAGATCATCACCATCGCCGGCAAGCCGTTCGGCCACGATGGAAAGGTCCTGTTCTCCGACATCTCCGTCGACAGCGCCACGGGCAGCCTCGGCATTCGCATCCTCGTTCCAAACCCGGAGGAACAGCTGCTTCCGGGCATGTATATCCGCGCGATGGTTCCGCGCGCCATATACGGCGCTGCGATCCGCGTGCCGCAGGAAGCAATCATCCGCGATCCGGCCGGACGGCCGCAGATCGTTGTTGTCGGCGCAGACAAGACCGGTGCGCGCCGCGCGGTGGAACTGGGGCCGCTGGCCGACGGTCGATACATCGTCACGGGAGGCCTTGCCGCCGGAGAAACCATCGTCGTTCTGGGGCAGGATCGCGTCCAGGGCGGACAGCCGCTCGAAATCTCGCCCTTTTCCCCTGCCGCCCCAGAGACCCGAACCTAAGGAGCGGACAGATCATGCCGCAGTTTTTCATCAACAGGCCTGTTTTCGCCTGGGTCATCGCCATTCTGATCGTGATCGCGGGGGTGATGTCCATCCCGCAACTGCCCGTCTCACGGTTTCCCGTCATCGCTCCGCCCAGCGTTTCGATCTACGCCACCTATACCGGCGCCACGCCGCAGACGATCAATGACAGCGTGACGAGCCTGATCGAACGCGAACTTTCGAGCGCGAAAAACATCCTCTATTTCGATTCATCCGCCGACTCCTCGGGTTCGGCCACCATTACCGTCACCTTCAAGCCGGGCACCAATCCCGAGCTTGCGCAGGTGGATGTTCAAAACCGGCTGAAGGCCGTGGAACCGCGCCTGCCGGAACAGGTCCGCCGCGCCGGACTGACGGTGGAATCGGCATCGTCAGGATTTCTGATGATCGTTTCGCTGAAATCGAGGGACGGCTCGCTCGACGCTCTCGCTCTCGATGATTATCTCGTCCGCAACATTGCGCCGGAACTGAAACGTGTCGGCGGTGTCGGTCGCGTGCAATCCTTCGGGTCCGAAGCGGCGATGCGTATCTGGCTCGATCCCGTCCGCCTTGTGGCCCATTCCATCTCGATGGCCGAGGCGACACAGGCCATACAGTCGCAGAATATTCAGGTCGCCCCCGGCCGTCTGGGTGAAACGCCAACCGTGCCGGGCCAGAAGGTCAGCGTGCCGCTCAGCGTAAGCGGTCAATTGCAGACGCCCGATGAATTCGCGCAGATCATTCTGCGTTCTAACCCAGACGGCTCCAGGCTGACACTGGGAGACGTAGCGACAATCGAAGTCGGATCACAGACATCGAGCTTCTCCATCCTCGATGGCGGCAAACCTGCGACGGCCGCTGCCATTCAGATGACGCCCGGCGCCAATGCGGTGAGCACCTCGACCGGTGTGAGGGAGCGTCTGGCGGAGCTTTCCACGACCATGCCGGAGGAAATGGAGTTCGCCATCTCCTATGATACGGCACCCTTCGTGAAGGTTTCGATAGAGAAGGTAGTCCAGACGCTCGCCGAGGCCATGGTCCTGGTTTTCCTGATCATGCTGCTGTTTCTCCAGAACCTGCGTTACACGCTTATTCCCGCCATCGTTGCGCCGATCGCGCTTCTCGGCACATTCGCGGTCATGCTGGCGATCGGCTATTCGATCAATGCCCTGACCATGTTCGGCATGGTTCTGGCAATCGGCATCATTGTCGATGACGCCATCGTGGTCGTTGAAAATGTCGAGCGCCTGATGGCTCAGGAGGGCCTGTCGCCGCTTGAAGCGACGCGCAAGGCGATGACGGAAATATCCGGCGCGGTCATCGGCATCACGCTGGTCCTGACCGCCGTCTTCCTGCCGATGGGCATGGCCTCCGGTTCGGTTGGAGCGATCTACCGGCAATTTACCGTCTCTATGGCCGTATCGATCCTGTTCTCGGCATTTCTGGCCCTCAGCCTCACGCCCGCTCTGTGCGCGACCCTGCTGAAGCCGGTCGGTCACGATCACCATCAGAAGAAAGGTTTCTTCGGCTGGTTCAACCGCGCCTTTGAGCGCCTGACCGCGCGTTATGCCGGCTGGGTCGCCATCCTTGTGCGCAAGATCGGGCGTACCATGGTGGTTTACCTCGCTATCATCGGCGCGGTTGCCTATGGATATGGCACGCTCTCGACGGCCTTTGTGCCGGATGAGGACCAGGGTTCCTTCATGACATCCTTCACCCTGCCGGCGGAGGCCACGGCCGAGCGCACCCGCGTCGTCGTCGACCTCTTCGAAAATCACGTCAAGACCCGGCCTGACATCGCCAATAATCTGACGGTGATGGGTTTTGGTTTCTCGGGCTCAGGCCCGAACACGGCGATGTCCTTCACCACGCTCAAGGAATGGGGCGAGCGCAAGACAGGCGTGGACGACGAAGTCGGCGCTGCGACGAGCGCGATGGCGGCCGCCGACGAGGGGCAGATATTCAGCCTCAAGCCGCCCGCAATCGATGAGCTCGGCACGACATCGGGCTTTGCGTTGCGGCTGCAGGACCGCGCCAACCACGGGGCGAATGCGCTCGGCGAGGCTGCGGCCCAACTGACCCGGCTTGCGGCGGAGAGCAAGCTCGTGACCGATGTCCGCATCGATGGTCTTCCCAGCGGCCCGAGCGTCACCGTGAACGTGGACCGGCAGAAAGCGAGCGCGCTCGGCGTGTCCTACTCGACCATCGCCGATACGCTCGGCGGGGCCATTGGTTCGACCTATGTCAATGATTTCCCGCGCGATGGACGCCTGCAGCAGGTGATCGTGCAGGCCAGGGCCGCAAGCCGCATGCAGGTGGATGACGTGCTCAACCTCCACGTCCGCAACGATGCCGGCAAGATGGTTCGCCTTTCGGAAATCGTCACGCCGCAATGGTCGACAATGCCGCTGCAGTTCACCCGCTATAACGGCTATCCCTCGACCAGCATTTCCGGCTCCGCCGCATTGGGCGTATCCAGCGGTAAGGCGATGGAAGAAATGGAACGGCTCGCAGCCAAATTGCCCAAGGGCTTTGCGGTTGAGTGGACCGGTCAATCGTTGCAGGAACGCCAGTCCGGTGCGCAGGCGCCCATGCTGATGGCGTTTTCGTTCCTCATCGTTTTCCTTGTTCTTGCAGCACTTTACGAAAGCTGGACGGTGCCGCTTTCCGTCATGCTCGTCGTGCCGCTCGGCATTATCGGCGCTGTCATTGCGGTGCATCTGCGCGGGCTGGAGAACGACGTGTTCTTCAAGGTCGGCCTGATCACGCTCATCGGGCTTTCGGCAAAAAATGCCGTGCTGATCGTGGAATTTGCCCGAAAACGCCAGCAGGAGGGGCAGACGCTTACTGATGCCGTCATTGCGGCATCACGCCTGCGTCTGCGGCCGATCGTGATGACATCGCTCGCCTTCACGCTCGGCATCGTGCCGCTTGTCATCGCCAAGGGCGCGAGTTCGGAGACGCAGAACGCCATCGGCACCGGCCTTTTCGGCGGCATGATTTCGGCGACCGTGCTGGCGGTGCTCTTCGTTCCCGTCTTTTACGTCGTCGTGGCCCGTCTGCGCCGCAACTGATGCTGGAGGCAGGCGTCCGCCTCAGCGGACGCCTGCCTCCAGATTAGTAGTCCATGGCTCTGAGATCATCGAGCAGGTTCGGCCCTTTCGGCTCCCAGCCGAGCTTCTTCCGTGTCAGGGCGCTGGAGGCCCTGAGATCCATCGAAGCGAACAGGGCAAACCAGCCGAAATGGCCGGCGGCCTCATCTTTGCCTATGGAAACGAGTGGCAGCCCCAGCCCCTCGGCAACGATCCCGGCAATATCGCGCACGACAACGCCTTCTTCCGCCACGGCATTATATCGAGCACCCCGTTCACCCCGAACGAGCGCCATCACGTATAGCTTTGCCACATCGTCCACATGACCGGCGGACCAGCGATTGCCACCGTCTTCGACATAAGCGACGACGCCTTTGTCGCGCGACATCTCGATATAGGGCGAGATGAGACCCTGCTTCACCGTGTCATGCACCTGCGGAAGCCTGATGACGCCGAGATTGACGCCCGCCTGCAATAGCTCCTGGCCCGCCAGTTCGGAGGCGATGCGCGGGTTGAAATGATGCGTGTCGAACACATTCTCCCGTGCAGGTTCGCCATTGCCGGGATCACCCATGCCAACCCCTGAGGTGATGAGCATCGGCCGTTCGGAGCCAGCCAATACAGAGCCCAGCGCCGCGATCACCCGGCGATCCTTTTCGCAATTGGCGGCAAAATTCGCAAAATCATGATCGAAAGCCGTATGGATGACGGCATCGGCAGTTTCCGCACCCGCGGCAAGCCCTGCTGCATCTTCCAGCGTGGCGATATGGGCGGAAGCGCCTGCGGCCTGCAGCGCTCTTGCGCCGGCCTCCGAGCGGGTGAGACCGATCACCTCATGGCCACTCGCCAGCAGTTCGCGAAGAATCCGGGAGCCGATGAACCCGGTGGCACCTGTCAGAAAAACACGCATATAAATCTCCCGCGTTGACGGGAGAGGTGATCTCATGAAGAATTGTCCTGTTAAAGTAGTGACCTTATCATGGTATAATTCTCAACAGGCTGCGGCGGGGAAATGCAATGACGGACAATGCACTCAGCACCTTCCTGCGCGATCGTCGCCTGCGGCTTGATCCCGGAACCTTCGGTTTTCCCATCGGCCGCCGCCGCACACCGGGCCTGCGCCGGGAAGAGGTTGCCCAGCGCGCCAACATAAGTCCGACCTGGTATACCTGGCTGGAACAGGGTCGTGGCGGTTCGCCCTCGGCGGATGTGCTGGATCGCATCGCCAAGGGATTGATGCTGACCGATCCCGAGCGCGATCACCTGCATATACTGGCCTTCGGACATCCGCCCGAGCAGCGTTACCGTCAACCCGAGACCATAACGCCCCGGCTACAGGGCGTGCTAGACGCCATGCCCTTCAGCCCCGCCATCATCAGGACGGCGACATGGGATGTTCTGGCATGGAACCGGGCCGCCGCCCTCATCCTGACGGATTACAGCAAACTGGGGAGGGAGAACCGCAACATTCTGCGTCTGATCTTCTCCGATGAACGGGTGCGCACCGCCCAGGAGGACTGGCGCAATGTCGCCCGCTATGTCGTCGGCGCGTTCCGGGCGGATGCTGCGCGCGCCGGCGCGGGGGCCGGCATCCAGCAACTGGTCGATGAGCTCTCTGCCGCCAGCCCCGAATTCAAGGCCATGTGGGATGACAATGAGGTCACAAGCATGCATGAGGGCCTCAAGCGCCTCCACCACCCGGTTCTCGGAACGATCGAACTGGAGTTTTCAAGCTTTGCGGTGGAGGGACGCTCGGATCTCAACATGATGGTCTATAATCCCGCCAATCCCGAAATGACCGAACGGTTTCGCTCGCTGATCTCAAAATCCGCTTGATCCCATCACGCCGTCCTATCCACAATCGGGGCGCTCCAGTTCCAGAACCGAGACGCCCAGCCAGCGAACGATACTCTCTTCAAGTTCCGCCTCGTCGGGGGTGGCGTCACAGGCCCATGCGACAATGCCATCGGGGCGTACCAGCAAGGCACTCAGTCCCATTCGATCTTCGGCATCCACCGCAACGTAGTCTAGCCGATCAGACCAGCGTTCCGCGACATTGCCGAGCATTGGGCGCGCATCGAAATCGAGTAGCACCGCATGGCAGCTCCGCAGGTGCTCATTCAGTCTTGTGCCGTCAAGGAGCGCGAAATCCGGCGCGCTGCGGCCGACAAGGGCTTGGGGAGAGCCAAGATCGTAGCGGATACCGATGCCCCAGACGCGCTCGGCGAAATAGGTTGCGCCATCGCGCGTGGCGGCGAGATCGCGGATGATGCCTTCCAGCGCCCGCGAGCTTCGGCTGGGCCGCATCAGCGCCACCTGCGCACGCGACCAGTCCAGAACCTGCGAGGCTATGGGTTGGCGCTCGCTGGCATAGCTGTCGAGCAGGTCCGGCGATGCGTCGCCGCGGATGACCGCAGCGAGTTTCCAGCCAAGGTTCATCGCGTCACCAAGGCCGAGATTGAGCCCCTGGCCGCCCAGTGGCGAGTGAATGTGGGCGGCATCGCCCGCCAGCAGCACGCGTTTCCGGCGATATTCCACCGCCATGAAGGCGCGGTCGGTCCATGTGGTGGCCAGATCAAGCCTTGTTACCGAAACATCCGTGCCCGAGACCCTGCGCAGCACCGCTTCGACATGTTCACGCGTGATCGGTGCGGAACGATGAAAGGCGCCACCGTCGAAATCGGCCATGGCGATCGTACCTGTTGGCGTGAACATGTACATGCCAGCAGTGGTATAGTGGCGGCCGGGCTTCAGCGCCCCGGCATCGGCCAGTTCGACCTGCGCGGAATAGCCGGTGAATTCGGGTTCAGTGCCGGCAAAAGCGATCCCTGCCACCTTACGCACTATGCTGCGAGCGCCATCGGCGCCGACAAGCCAGCGGCCCCGAAACACCGCGCCGCCCGCCTGAACGGCGATATCCTCCTCGGATTGCTTGAAGCCTTCCACGGCAAACCCACGCCGTATCTCGACGCCCAGAGCTTCGGCCCGCGCCGCCAGAACGGTCTCTATACCCGCCATATCGGTGGCAAGGTTGCTAGCCGAACCGGCAAGGCGATAAGGCCAGCGTTGCGCGTCGATCTGGTCGTGAAAAAACTGGATGCCCGCGAAATGCCCGGCGGGCCGCCGCTGCCCTTTCATCCAGTGCGCCGTCCCAGGTGTGTCACGGCCTGCCTCCCGCTCTTTGATCGCCTCGAGCAGACCGCGTCGATCAAGGCTTTCGATCGTCGGCACCGTCAGGCCGCGCAGGCCGAAGGGAGGCCGTTTCAGGGGTGAATCCGGATATGGCGATGCTTCGAGAACCAGCACCGAGCAACCGGCCTGCCTTAACTCGCAGGCGAGAAACAGGCCGACCGGGCCAGCGCCGACGATCAGGACGTCATGAAAACAAATAGAGGGTATATGCACGGTCGGACTCCTTCAGTCGATGTTCGACCGGAGCGTTTCTCCAACCCGAGACCCACACGGACGAACAGATGGATGCACAATGCATCCTTCGTTCGTCGCGGGGATCTCCGACCAGAGGCCAAAGACCAGAGCTTCCGTTACCAGAAGGACTTGGGCTTACCAAACCAAGTCTGCCTTTTCCGACGGGGCCAAAATAGCGCAATGACTGGCGGTATGCAACGGATGCCGTTTTCGAGGCCAGTGAGGGCCATGCCAACGGTTTGAAGGCATCCAACCGACGCCGCAGTTGCGGTAGGTTCTCTCCACATGCGGATTGAATGCATTATCTGTAAGCGCAATAGAGGACTGTTGGGGAAAGACTGAGTGATTGAACAAGCGCGCTGACGACTTCGGTATCGATCACTTCGCCTGAAATAACGATCTCGATGGTAATCGTCTGATCAAGCGAGTTACTGCGCCGTGCAAGCGATTTGACCGATAGCTGGTGATCTCCGATCTGCGCCATCAGGCACGCCCGGACCTCGGCTTCGTTTTCGGCGGCCGTGCGAACCTCGATCGTATGTTGTTGTGCGGTGATTGGACCATGCGGAACGACCCTTGCAACCAGCCGGACCAATTTGGGAGACGTTATGTTGATCAGCAAGATCAGGAGCGTGGCTTCGGCCGCTTCGAACAGTTCTCCGTAGCCGGCCAAAACGCCGATCGCTCCGGTCGCCCAGACAGTTGCTGACGTGCTGAGCCCACGGATGTTATGGCCGTCGCGCATGATCAAGCCGGCGCCAAGAAAACCTATTCCCGTGACGACCTGGCCACCCATTCTGATGTCTTCGTTGACGTTGAGTATTGCAGGCAGCGCGCAATAGGCTGCGGCGCCAAAGGCGACAAGCGCATGCGTCGTCAGCCCGGTCATGCCTTGTCGCCATTGTCGCTCGAGGCCGATTATCGTTCCGAATACGACGGCCGCAATCAAGCGAACCGAAATGGATAACGTGTCATGGAGCCAAGGGATGAGGTCATTGATCAAGTGCGCCACCCGCCGATTTTTACACGCGCTACAAGTCTAAACTCCAGATTTTCCGAATGCGTCCAGCATAGAAACACTTATGAAACTGATGAAGTCGACCCCAAGATTTCATGAATTATATTGGGTGCTGCAGCATTCTTGCAGTGCCGATCATAGTTGAGGCACAGTGTCTGCAAAAGCATGCAGGAAGTTGGAAGTCCGGCGCACTTGCGGGGAGATGGGGCATGTTGACACTTCTGCTAAGCCTTCGATACGTCATGGCCCTTGCGTCTGTCGGCGTGATTGCAGCCTCGTCGCTTATGTTCTGGGAAGGTTTGTCGGCCATCGGCAAAGCCTTCGTCCAGGTTCGGACGAACCCCGATCAGGTAATTGTCGCAGCGGTGTTGCAGGGCGTCGACAAATTGCTCTTCGCTGTTGTTCTTGTGATTTTCGGCTGTGCAATTACGGTCGGTTTCGTTGTCAGTTCAACCGCAAACTGGAGAGCGCAACTCCCTCCCTGGATGCTGATAGAAGGCGTCGCCGAACTCAAGAATCTCTTCTTTCAGATGATCATTCTCTATCTCGTCGTGCATTTCGTGACGCTGGTCGCGGAATTGGAGGAGATGCCCGATTGGAATGCATTGGTGTTACCGGTTTCCATCCTTCTCCTCGCGGCTGCCATGAAGATCATCGCGACGACACACGGTTCGTCGCGCCATGTTGCGGAGACCAGCGACGTCAACCGTTCTTCTGCGGGAGACGACTAACTCACTACTTCTTGTAGTTGTGTCATATTTTTTTTGCGTTACAGCTAGTATCCGGTAGATGAAATTGTGAGTGGATGCAGTTCTAAGTACCTGCATTCTTTAGTTTTAAACGTGCATCTGCGGCTTACCGCAATAACTCTGTAGCCAAGATCGATAGTCGGCAGTTTCCTGTCAGCTAAAGATGGAGTGTGAGTTGAATGCGCCAATGTAACTTCATCACTATCCCAAGATTGAGATGGCTGTGTGCAGCCCTGTTATTCTCGGCGGTTTCTTTCGATCTCAACGCGCAGCCACTTCAGAGCGTAGAGGTTGTTCCAGTACTATTGATGAATGTCTCTCCGAAATACGAATTCGTTGGCCGGGTAGAGGCGGCGAATTCGGTGGACATCCTCGCGAGGGTGCCGGGATTTATCCAGCAACGAACGTTTCAGGAAGGGCAGATGGTCACTATTGGCCAGCCCTTGTATGTAATCGAGCAGGACGGCTATCAGCTGGCGCTGGACGATGCGCAGGCTACGCGTGACGCCGCGCAATCCAGCCTCGTGAACGCCGAACAAAGCCTCAGCCGGAACCTTTCACTCGCCAGAGGCAGCGTTTCCCAGGCGGTTCTCGAGCAAAGTCAGGCCGCACGCGATTCCGCAGCCGCCAGTCTTCGTTCTGCCGATGTGAAGGTCAGCCAAGCCAGGCTGAACCTCAGCTACACAAAAATTTCCTCGCCGATCCAGGGGAGGATAGGTGTCTCGCACGTTTCCGTTGGCGGCTTTGTGGCCAACGCCACGACTGTGCTTGCTCGCGTGGTCCAGATGGATCCAATTCGGGTGGTTTTTTCGATAAGTGATCGCTCTATCCTCGACCTGCGCGCCGCCGCCGGCGGAGTTTCCAAGGAAGAGCTTGCGAGGCACTTCAAGACCAGCCTGCGTTTGTCCAATGGCCAGATTTACATTCAGACGGGCGAGATCGAGTTCCTCGACAATCAGGTTGATATGCAGACCGGGACGCTGGCCGTACGGGCGTTGTTTGCCAACCCGGATGCTTTGCTCGTGCCCAACCAGTTCGTGACTGTTGTCGTGACTGAGGGAGCGCCCGTGATGAAACCGGTGGTTCCGCAGGAGGTCGTACAGCAGGATCAAGAGGGGAAATATGTGCTCGTCGCCGGTGCAGGCGATCGTGCAGAATTGCGCCGCATCAAGGCTGATAACGAAATATCCGGCAACTGGATCGTGGAGGAAGGTCTCGCCGGTGGCGAGCGGCTTATTACGGGAAACCTCCAGAGTGTTGCCGAGGGTATGCCGCTCAAAGTGATGCCCGGGGATACCGGCGGCGCGGGAACGAAACCATGATAGGCCCCGGAAGCTTCATCCGGCTTCCCCGCTTTGCGATGGTTATCGCGATCGTCATGGTGATTGCCGGCGCCCTTGCGATGACGCAGATCCCGGTCACGCAATTTCCGCCGATCACACCTCCCGAAATACAGGTTTCTGCGAGTTATCCCGGCGCCAACGCCAATGTCATGGCGGAAAGCGTGGGGGCTCTGATCGAGGAGCAGGTGAATGGTGTTGAAGGCATGCTCTACATGTCTTCATCCAGCACCAACAACGGCACCTATTCGCTCACCGTTACATTTGCCGTCGGGACGGATCCCGAAATTGCGCAGATCAACGTGCAAAACAGGGTGGCGACGGCCACGCCGCGTTTGCCGGCAGTGGTTTCGCAGACGGGCGTTACGGTCAGAAGCCGATCGTCAAGCATGTTGATGGGGGTCGCGGTTTATTCGCCGAAGGGCACGAAGGATGCGCTCTTTGTCAGCAATTACGCCTCGATCAACATCAGAGATGCGTTGGCCCGCATTTCGGGTGTTGGCGATGCCGGCGTCTTTGGTCCCGCCTACAGCATGCGCATCTGGATGAACCCCGATCGCATGGAGGCGCTGGGTGTCACCGCGGCTGATCTTGGTGCCGCAATCCAGGCCCAGAACGCCCAGGCGTCCGCTGGCCAGATTGGCTCGCCGCCGATCTCGGACGGACAACAATTACAGCTCACCATACTTGCAAAGGGCAGGCTGAGCGATCCCTCGGAATTCGGCAACATCGTTGTCCGCACCAACAGCGACGGGGCGATCGTGAGATTGCGTGACGTGGCGAGGGTCGAGCTTGGCGCTCAGTCCTATGACACCGTGTCGACTTTCAACGGAAGGCCGAGCGCGACGATTGTTCTTTATCAATCGGCCGATGCAAATGCCTTGTCGGTATCTCAGGCCGCAAGAGCCGAACTGGAGCGCTTGCAGCAGCAGTTCCCTGAAGACATCGCTTATACCGTTGTCTTCGACACAACGAGCTTTCTCAATGCGACGATTCAGGAAATCATCATAACCCTTGCCATAACATTCGTTCTGGTGGTCGCGGTTGTCTATGTCTTCCTGCAGGATTGGCGGGCCACAATCCTCCCGACGCTCACGATTCCGGTTTCGTTGATCGGCGCTTTTACCGTTCTTTATTTCATTGGCTACTCTGCAAACACGATCACATTGTTCGCAATGGTTCTGGCGATCAGCCTTGTCGTGGATGACGCGATCATCGTGGCGGAAAATGCGCAGCGCGTCATGCAGGAAGAAGGGCTGTCGATTACCGACGCGACGCTCAGGACAATGGAACAGGTTACGGGCCCGATCATCGCAACAACGCTTGTGCTTGCGGCATTGTTTGTTCCCGTATCCTTTCTGCCGGGAATAACCGGACAGCTCTATCGGCAGTTTGCAGTCACGATATTGGTGACGATCAGCTTTTCGACGATCAATGCCCTCACTCTCAGCCCGGCGCTGTGTGCCATGCTGCTGAAGCCGCCGCCGGCGAAACGGGCGAAGGTCTTTGAAAGGTTCAATTCTTCATTGGGCTGGATCAGGGATTTCTACATCCGGATGTTCCTTGCGCTGTCGACGCGTTTTGCCGTGTCGATCCTGGTCATCCTTGGGATTTTCGCCGGGACCTATGCACTGGTGCGCGTGCTGCCGACGGGTTTCATCCCTTCGGAGGATCAGGGCTATCTTTTCACAAATGTCCAGCTCCCGAATGCCGCAGCGATCGGGCGGACGGAACAGGCCGTGGCGCAGGTCCAGACAATTCTGCGCAACACGCCCGGCGTTGAAAACGTCATCGGCATTTCAGGCATGAGCCTCATTGGAGGAGGCGGGTCGAACGCCGGGATGGTGATTGCTGCCTTGAAGCCGTGGAGCGAGCGTGGCCCGGACGAAAGCGCCGATGCTATCCTGCGGAAACTCAGAGGCGATTTTACCGTATTTTCCAACGCCTCCGTCGTTGCTTTCAATCCACCCGCGATACCTGGACTGGGCACCACGGGCGGTTTCGATTTCCGGCTGCAGGCGCGCGATGGGCAGCAGCCGGACGAGCTTGGTCAGGTTATGCGCGGCCTCATAGGCAAAGCAAATCAGAGCCCCGATCTTGCTGGGGTGTTCAGCACATTCTCGGCGGATTCGCCGCAATTATTCATGGATATCGACCGAAACCGGGCGGAACTATATGGCGTATCGCCGGCGGCCATTTTCAGCGCCGCGCAGGCGCAGCTTGGTTCTGCCTATATCGATGATTTCAATCTTTCCTCCCGCGTCTTTCAGGTGCGGTTGCAAAACGACGGTCAATTCCGCTCTCGTGTCGAGGACATCCAGCGTCTCAGAGTGCGGTCTTCAAACGGTGCGCTCGTGCCGATACAGGCCGTGGCGTCTGTTTCCACGATATACGGCCCAAGCTCGATCAACCGTTACAATCTTTTTCCCGCTGCCGCGATCAACGGCCAGCCGGGTCCTGGCGTGAGCACGGGAGAAGCGCTTGTCGCGATGGAGAATGTCGCCGCTGAGGCGCTTCCTGCGGGATTTGGTTTCGAATGGACCGGGCTGGCGTTGCAGGAACGGCAGGCTGGCGCGCAAACCGCCGTGCTGCTCATCATGGGCGTTGTCTTCACCTACCTGTTCCTCGTCGCCCAGTATGAGAGCTGGTCGGTGCCGTTAGCCGTCATATTTTCCGTAGTTGCTGCTGCGGCCGGCGCGCTGTGCAGCCTCCTGATTGCGGGTCTGGATCTGAATGTCTACGCACAGATCGGACTGGTTCTCCTGATAGGACTTGCGGCCAAGAATGCAATTCTGATTGTCGAATTTGCCAAGGACCGGCGGGAGGCGGGCCTCGAGATTACCGAGGCTGCACGGTTGGCCACATTCCAGCGTTTCCGGCCCGTCTTCATGACGGCGATGGCGTCCGTTCTCGGCGTGCTTCCACTGGTTTTTGCGACGGGGGCCGGAGCGGCAAGCCGACAGGCGATCGGCGTCTCGATCTTCGGCGGCCTGCTGGTCGGCACTTTGGTCGGCATTCTGATCATTCCACTTCTATACGTCCTTGTTCAGACCACGCGGGAAAGGATCAAGTCGTCCTGGTTTGGCAGGCACGCGCAACTCCGGCAACCGATGGCAGGCGAGGGGGAATGAACCATGTCCGGAAAAGATGACGCAAAGCTGTCGCTGGCAACGTTGACGGGCATGGTCGTCGGCTCAATGGTCGGCGCCGGGATATTTTCGCTGCCGCAGGCATTCGGAAAGGCGACCGGACCGCTTGGTGCGATTATCGCCTGGACCATCGCCGGAATTGGCATGCTCATGGTGGCGTTCGTTTTCCAAGCCCTGGCGCAGCGGCGCCCGGACCTGGATGCGGGCATCTTCATGTATGCGAAGGAAGGCTTTGGAGATTATCTCGGCTTTCTCTCGGCGCTTGGTTACTGGGCAGCGGCTCTTCTCGGAAACGTGACTTATTTCATTCTGGTAAAATCGACGCTTGGTCTGTTTTTTCCAGCCTTTGGTGATGGCAACACGTTGATTGCGGTTGCGACATCGTCCGTATTGCTGTGGGTGTTTCACAGTCTGATCCTGAGAGGTATCCGGCAGGCGGCAGCGCTCAATACCGTTGTGACAATTGCCAAGCTTCTGCCGATCTTCGCGTTTCTCCTGCTGGTCCTGATGGCGTTTGAGTGGGAGACTTTTCGTGAGAATTTCTGGGGCGCCAGCGAGGCCGGATTGGGGCCACTTGCGAGCCAGGTCAGAAATACGATGCTGGTCACCGTTTTCGTATTTGTCGGGATAGAGGGTGCGAGCGTTTATTCGAGATACGCTCGAAAGCGCGCCGATGTTGGAACCGCCACGGTTGCCGGCTTTCTGTTTGTTCTTGCTCTGATGCTGGCCGTCACACTGCTCTCCTATGGGATCATGCCCAAGGAAGAGCTTGCACAGTTGCGCAACCCGTCAATGGCAGGGGTGCTGGCAGCGGCTACGGGACCGTGGGGAGCGGTCTTCGTCAGTATCGGCCTGGTCATATCTGTCGCCGGCGCTTATATCGCCTGGGTGCTTCTGGCGGCGGAAATCCTCTATTCCGCCGCGACAAACAAGACCATGCCAAAGTTTCTGGCCAGGGAAAACAGGTCTGGCGTTCCGGCCAATGCGCTCTGGCTGACGAACATCATAGTCCAGTTGTTTTTGATCGTATCGATGTTTTCGAACTATGCGTTCATGCTCGCCGTCGCGATGACAAGCTCCATGATCCTTGTGCCGTATCTGCTTGTCGCGGCATTCGGCGTGAAAACGAACTTGCAGCGCAATGGCGCGCTGATCAAAGGCGAGCTCAATCGGACTGAAACGATACAGTCGTTCCTCGCGCTGATCTACACCGCCGGACTTATCTATGCGGCCGGAGTGAAGTATCTCCTTCTTACAACCTTGATATATGCTCCAGGTACTTTGCTTTTCTTCATGGCTAGAACTGAGCAAAGTATGAATATATTTAACCGTCTGGAGTGGATTGTCTTTACAATTCTGGGCGCCGGATTTTGTATTGTCATTTTCAGTATTATGAACGGTTATCTGGTTATTTAGTTTTTGCGATTGTCGAAGAGGTGTTTGCTCGCTTTTGCGAGCTTGGTGCTGAATTTATACTTTAATGGGAGAGGTATGTTTATGGCAACGTCGCAACAGAAACTCACGTTATTCTCACTGACGGCAATGGTTGTCGGCTCCATGGTGGGGGCGGGTATTTTCAACCTTCCGGGCCGCTTCGGATCTGCCACGGGACCCTTTGGCGCGATCATCGCCTGGGTTATCGCGGGGACGGGCATGTATATGCTCGCGCGCGTCTTTCAGGCGCTCGCGGAGAAGAAGCCGGACATAGATTCAGGTGTTTTCGCCTACGCCAAGGAAGGTTTTGGAAACTACATGGGTTTCCTTTCCGCCTTCGGTTATTGGCTCGGCAGTTGCCTTGGCAACGTTTTTTACTGGGTTTTGATCGGCTCGACTCTCGGTCGCTTTTTTCCGTCAATCTTCGGAGATGGAAGCAGCGCGACGGCAATCATCGTATCGCTTGTCGGCATATGGGCGTTTCATTTCATGATTTTGCGCGGCGTGGAGCAGGCGGCTTTTGTCAATACGATCGTCACCATTGCCAAGATCGTTCCGATCCTGGTCTTCATTGTGGCGTTGATCATATTCTTTAACTACACACAGTTTTCCGAGAACTTTTTCGGTGGCGCCGACATGCCCGTGAAGTCGCTTGTCTCACAAGTGCGGGATACGATGCTCATTACCGTTTTCGTGTTCCTCGGCATCGAAGGGGCAAGCGTTTACTCCCGCTTCGCCCAGAAGCGATCTGACGTCGGCTCTGCCACGATCCTCGGCTTCGTCGGTGTGACAGGCCTCATGGTCGCCGTAACGTTGCTGCCCTATGCGGTCTTGCCCCAATCGGCCATTGCAGCGGTTCAACAGCCATCCATAGCCAGCGTTCTCGAAGCGGTCGTTGGGCATTGGGGTGCTGTGTTCATATCCATCGGCGTCCTGATTTCTGTTCTCGGCGCATATCTGGCGTGGTCTCTCATTTGCGCGGAAGTGCTTTTTGCCGCAGCCAAGTCGCAGGACATGCCGAAAATGTTTGCAGAGCAGAATGGCAACAGGGTGCCCGCAAATGCGCTTTGGCTGACCAATATCGTTGTCTCGCTTTTCGTCATTTCGACCTACTGGTCGCGAGATGCATTCAACTTCATGCTGGACATGACAAGCGTGACGGCGCTCTTGCCCTATCTTCTCGTTGCTGGTTACGGCGTGCTGGTGGCTCGTCGGGGTGAGGGTTATGAGACCACACCGGAACAACGGGGGCGCGATCAATTCTTCGCCTGGGTTGCGGTCGTCTACACGCTCTTCATGTTTGCCGCCGCCGGTTTGAAATATGTCCTGCTTGTCGCAGTGCTGTTCGTGCCGGGCACCATTCTCTACTTCTGGGCGCGACGCGAACAGAAACTCACATTGTTCACACCGGCCGAACTCATCGTGTTCGCAGTGACGATTATCGGAGGCCTGGTTGGGGCCTACGGATTGCTTACAGGTATCATCACACCCTAAACTGAGAGGCGAAGGTCATGACACAAACGACACCTTTTGGCGTTCATTCCGAAGTTGGGCAACTGCGCAAGGTCATGGTCTGCGCACCCGGGCGAGCGCACCAGCGGCTGACACCAACCAATTGTGACGCGCTTCTCTTTGACGATGTCCTGTGGGTGGAAAACGCCAAGCGTGATCATTTCGACTTCATGACGAAAATGCGGGATCGCGGAATCGAGGTCTTGGAGATGCACAATCTCCTGGCGCAAACCGTGGCCATACCGGAAGCCAGAACCTGGATTCTCGATCAACAGGTCGTGCCCAACCAGATCGGGCTGGGTCTTCTCAATGAGGTCAGGTCCTATCTCGAAGGACTGGGAGATCGGGAACTCGCCGAAACGCTGATCGGCGGATTGTCGACCTTTGAGTTTCCGGACAGTGTCGGGGGAGAGCAGCTCGCTCTGATACGCGATGCTGCGGGGGTCAACGAATATCTCCTGCCACCTCTGCCGAATACCCTCTACACACGGGACACGACATGCTGGATCTATGGCGGCGTTACCCTCAACTCGCTTTATTGGCCGGCGCGTCATGAGGAGACGATCCTCACCACGGCTATCTACAAGTTTCATCCGGACTTTGCGGGCAAGGTCAATGTCTGGTGGGGCGATCCGACCAAGGACTGGGGCCTTGCCACGCTGGAAGGCGGTGACGTGATGCCGATCGGCAAAGGCAATGTCCTGATCGGCATGAGCGAACGAACGTCCCGCCAGGCCATCAGCCAGGTCGCGGCCGCCTTGTTCGAGAAGGGAGCGGCGGAACGTGTGATTGTCGCCGCCATGCCCAAGCTGCGCGCAGCCATGCATCTCGATACGGTCTTCACCTTCGCCGACCGCGACTGCGTCCTGCTCTATCCGGATATCGTCAACGGTATCGAGGCCTTTTCTTTCCGCCCGGACGGCAATGGAGGGGTCGAGCTGCACAAGGACAAGGGCAGCTTTGTTGAGACTGTCAGGGATTCCCTCGGCCTGAAAAAGATGCGCGTCGTGGAGACCGGCGGCAACGACTATATGCGCGAGCGAACCCAATGGGACAGCGGCGCGAACCTCGTATGTGCTTCACCTGGCGTCGTCTATGCCTATGACCGAAACACCTACACCAATACCCTGCTTCGCAAGGAGGGCATCGAGGTCATTACGATCACGGGCGCCGAGCTTGGGCGCGGTCGCGGCGGCGGCCATTGCATGACGTGCCCGATTGTCCGCGATGCCGTTGACTATTGAAGCATTTCACGAAACCGCTGGGAGCGCGCACCTGACACGCGCGCTTCCTGTCTTGCCGTAATGGGATGCCGTCATCCAGGCAGCCCCTGTTGAGGAGACGACGCCTCATGCAAAGTTTCGGACGGAAATATAGCCATCTGGTCCACAGTGCTGGCTGCGGCTGCTTCAATCCTTCGCTGCAGACCGTCTCGCGTCGGCTGGAATCCCTGTCGAGACGGGGATTCCTGGCGGGTCTCGCAGCTGCCGCGCTTTCGACCGGGATGCCGAAGTCCTCCACTGCCCAGGAAGCCCAGTCAAAAACCGTATTCCGCGAGGTGCGTCTTTTCGACGGTAAATCAGGCACGGTGCAAACGGGTGTGCAGGTTCTTGTAGAAAACGGGAAAATCATCGCTGTTGACCCGGCCAACAATCCGGTACCTGCAGACGCGACTGTCATAAATTGCCGCAATGGTGTTCTGCTGCCGGGTTTGATCGATGCTCACTGGCATACGATTTTTGCGGCGGTTCCCCTTAATATCCTCTTGGCTGGAGACCCCGGTATCATTTTTGCGGCCTCGACTGCCGAAGCCGAGCGGACGCTCATGCGCGGCTTCACAACGGTGCGCGATCTTGGAGGACCTGTATTTTCATTCAAGCAGGCCGTGGACGCAGGGATGATACCCGGGCCACGCATATTCCCGTGCGGGGCGATGATAACGACGTCAGGTGGTCACGGCGATTTACGTTTGTCGACGGAAATCCCAAGGGATGGAGGGCGGCTAAGCTCAAGCGAGCTGATGGGGGCATCGGCAATTGTCGACGACATAGGCGAGATGAGATTGCGTGTTCGGGAGCAATTGCTCCAGGGAGCATCGCAGATCAAGATCGTCGGAAGCGGGGGTGTGTCGTCTCCGCGAAGTCCGCTCGACATGACGACATTCAGCGAGGAAGAGCTGAGGGCAGCCGTCGAGGTGGCGCGGGACTGGAACACCTATGTTACGACCCACGCCTATACGCCTCGCGCGGTGCAACGGGCGCTGGCAGCGGGTGTCGCCTGTATCGAGCACGCCCATCTGATCGATGAGGAAACGGCGGGAATGATCGCCGACAAGGGAGCATGGCTCAGCATGCAGCCCTTCCTGACGATGGAGGACGCGGCATCGCAGAGTGGACCGGGTCTGGAGCGTATCCAGCAACTATTCGCCGGCACGCCCAGAATCTATGAGTTTGCCCGGAAATACGGGATCAAGACGGCCTGGGGGTCGGATGTTCTGTTTTCGCCACAACTCGGTCCGCGTCAGAATTTCATGCTCACGCATCTGCGTCACTGGTACACAAGTGCAGAAATCCTGCAGATGGCGACATCAGGCAATGCGGAATTGCTGGCACTTTCCAGTTTCCGCAATCCCTATCCCGGCAAGCTCGGTGTGATCGAAATCGATGCACTGGCAGATCTTATCGTCGTTGACGGGAATCCGCTCGATGACATCAGCCTCATGGAAAATCCTCAGAAATACCTTTCCGTCATCATGAAGGATGGCCGCATCCATAAAAACATTCTTTGAAATCAATCCATCCGGGTTCTATGGCGGCCGCCGAAGGCCAGCTTTAGCGCTTTGGGCCACGAGACAAGCGAGCATACCCGATTTGGTAGCTGTCAGGAGCGGAAAATGCCGGAAGCACCTCGCAAACCGATGACAGGCATGCTCGTTTCCGGCATTCTCGTTTTAGCTCTCCTGTTCGCAGCGCAAGCGGTTTTTGCGCCCCTATTTTTCGCTCTCTTCATCATCGCCATCGTGTGGCCTTGCCAGCTTGCCTTGCAGACAAGGCTTCCGCGTCTTCTGGCGCTGCTGATCACGTTGATCATCACGATCGGCTTCATCGTCGCGATCGGTTCCTCGCTCGCCTGGGGATTGGGCAGGCTGGGCCAGTGGCTGTTCATGAATGCCGACCGCCTGCAAGCCACTTATTCGGCTGTCGTGGATTGGCTGGAACAGCATGGCATAGCGATAGCCGGGCCGATCGGGGACTGGTTCGATGTCACCAGACTGCTGTCGGTTCTGCAGAGCACGGCGGGGCGCCTGAACAGCTTCGGCGGGTTTACGCTGCTGGTGCTGATCTTCGTCATGCTGGGGCTTCTGGAGGTCGAGGATTTCGCCGTTCGCTTGGGGCTGCCGGCTACGCAGCCTCACGGCCAGATCATCCTTGCAGCGAGCCGCATCATTGCAATGAAATTTCGCCGTTTCATGCTTGTGCGTACCTTCGCCAGCATTCTCACGGGATTGCTCGTATGGCTCCTGTCCATCGGGGCGGGATTGGAACTGGCTGCGGCCTGGGGCGTCATCGCATTTGCCTTCAACTACATTCCGTTTCTGGGGCCATTGGTGGCGACGACCCTGCCGACCCTCTTCGCCATTGCCCAGTTTGATACCTGGCAGCCAGCACTGCTTATCTTTGTGAGCCTCAACCTCATACAGTTCGTTATCGGCAGTTACCTCGAACCGAGGCTGGCGGGTGCATCGCTGGCCATATCGCCTTTTGCGGTCATCTTTTCGGTGTTCTTCTGGAGTTTCATGTGGGGGCTGGCCGGAGCCTTCATAGGGGTTCCGATATTGATCACATTCATCGTCTTCTGTTCGATGGTCGCCTCCACGACGTGGCTCGCCACCGTCCTTTCAGACAGCGAAACTGCAAATTCAGATGGGTAGGAGCGGCGAGATGCGTATACTCAACACGATTACATTGCTTCTTATCGTCATCGGCGGGCTTGACTGGCTTCTCATCGGCCTGTTCCAGTTCGATCCCATAGGGCTTTTGTTGGGAGGCCCGGGCGCCATCCTTGCGCGTATCATCTATGCGTTGATCGGGGTTTCCGCTCTCTGGCAACTCCTTCCCCTCTTCGGTGCGGTGGCTCGTCGCGACGCTGAAGCCAAGATAAAGCGTAGCAATGTCCATCGGCCATAGATGATGCAATCTGCTCCGGGGGCACCATTTTTGGCGGAGCAGAATGTCGTTGTGAAAGCGCAGGACGACCTGATCCTTCGCGGCTATAGCCTGATCTCGTCCTATGACCGATGGCGTTGAAACCGCCCGGCCACCCAGACATATCGGCTTCGCCGGATATTCCATACCCATCGTCCCTCAATCCATCGATAGCCCTTTCGTGGAGGAGGAGTGTGTTCTTTCCGTTTCGGCGGCGGCGGCGGGCGTCTGCCCACGGGAGCACGGGGCCCCACCGTTTCCGAGGATGCTGCCCCTGGTACCAGTATCAAGGCTCCAATGAGCTGAAGAAACAATCTGCGATGTCTTTCCATTTCACTCACCTCTCGCGTTATTACATTGAACCGGCGGATCGACGTGGCAATGCCGGATGGTTGTCTTCGTCCAGCAATTCGGCGGCCTCCCTGAGAATACGTTCATCCTCGGAGTTGGCCGGCGAGACGGAAAGCGTGCCCGTTCCCACCGTTCCCGCCGTCAGGGCCCTCAAGGGAATCCGGGGCAGCATGGTCGCCAGCGTGACGAATCTGTCGTGTCTGATCCTCGTCGGCGCCCTCACATCGCTAATATCGATGATCTGGAGATTGCGTTCTTCGGCCAATGCGATGGTGCGGGGATCATCGATATCGAGCGCCCCGGCTTTGGCTGATGCACCTGAGAGCCATCGTGATGTCGCGAGAGCGAGATCGTCCTTTGTGGACAGTACGATGATCGGTTTTTTCAGGTTGCCGACGACTTTCAGTTGCTTCCGGAAGATATCGATGTCGATATCAGGCGCGGCAAGTATCACCTGGTCGATCTGGCCAAGGGAAAGACTTTTCGACTGAAGGCGCAATTGCCGCAATGTCTCGACGGTCAGCCAACTGCCCATGCTATGTGCCAGAATTTTCGTCTCGACTTTTCTGGTGCCGAGATCATCAAGGGTTTGCACGAGTTCGTCACGGGAGAAATTGCTGGAATCCCTGTCGGCGAGATAGCTCGAGAAATTTCCCCGAGACGGCCACGCAAACAATATCGGTGTGCTTCTGGCGTCAGCGTCGGCCGATATCTGGACGAGCCGGAACAGGCTTTCCTGGAAATTGTTGTTGTAACCGTGCACGAAGACCAAAGCCGAGCGCCCGGCTGCAGCCATATCGACGAATTTCTCGTGAGAGATAACTTTGCTTTCGATGACCGCAAAGGAAGACGCGGCATTTGGTGTTCCGCGTGGCCATTCGATCGTCCCCGGTCTGTGTCCCGGTGGAACCGAAACGACCATGCGGAGATAGGTCGGATATTGGGCTCTTTCGCTGGAGAAGCCGTTATTGCCCAATTTATCCGGTTCGCGCGTTGTCACGACCAGAATTGTCTGCTGTGTCGCGCCCCTTGCCGGCTGCACGACCTGCAAACTCGCCTGGCCTGGCCGCGCACACGAGGCCAGGAAAAGACATACAGAAACACTCAGCAAAAGGCATAACGCCTTAAGGGTGGATACCCCGAAACACCTTGGTTTCTCCAACATGGCGAGATTAAAACATACCCCGAGGATATTGGTAAATAGGGATAATATCACGCTGCCAGGTGATGATCATCGGACGAGTTCTTGCAGCGCTTGCCGAGGGAGACGCCAAGCACCACAACGATCGTAAGAGCCGCAGGCCGGATGCCAGGAGGTGGATAAACTGTCGAGCCCGATGCGCCGCCATGCGCTATGGCGTCGGCATTGGCCGGGATGGATTTGCGTGGCAGGGGCGGGGTAACATCCATTGGCGTCAGCCATGGCCGAGATGGAAGCCTTTGCGAACTCAAGGGACAGACCATGCAAAAGAATGGGAATGCATTCCGCTATCTTGCCGGCACGCGGGCAATGCCTGCCGCTTCGGTTATTGGAGGTTCGGGATCGGGCACGACTGATAATGTGTGTTTGAGACATTTGAGCGCGAAACAGGATCGGGAGTGGCGCACACCCTCTATCTTATAGAGTTTCCGCCTCAGAAACTGCTCGTAGCCTGCGGTTCCCGCCACTGCCACCTTGATGAGATAATCATATTCACCTGTTGTCAGATAGGCTTCCAACACCTCTGGAAGAGCGGCCATCGCTTCCCCGAAACGCTCCAGAACCTCGTCGTCGTGGCGCTCCAGCATCACCTCGATGATAACGGTTTCGGTCAGTCCGAGCTTGGCTTGATCGAGAATGGCGGTGTAGCCGCGAATGACCCCTTCGTCTTCCAGCCGCTTGACGCGCTGCCAGCAGGGGCTGGGCGAGAGCCCCACCTTTTCCGAAAGCTCCGAATTGCTCAACCTGCCGTTCTCCAGGAGGGTGCGCAATATTTTGCGGTCAATTCTGTCTAGCGGCTTCGTCATGCCGGCCTCCCCAAAATACGTTGCAAAAAAATCTGCCGTCGCTGCGGCAGCCTGCGAAAGAAGTGTTTTCCGACGCGCCGTTTGGTGGTGTCATTCGAAAGCACCTTCGGCTGATCTTTGAGTACCGTACTGCAAGGTACAGGCAGCAGGGAGGAGCAGGCGTGGCATCGATAGAGCAGCAACATTTTCCAAGGCCGAGAACGCTCATCCATCCCGGCATTTCCGCGCCAGTGCGCATCAACAGCCTTCGCTCGCCATCTGCGCGCCATGTGCGGCTGTTCGTCGCGCCGGGGCGTAGCCTTTACGATGGCATCGTGCGGCCGCTTTTCGAAAACGGCATTGAGAATGCCTCGCTCACCATTCTCGGCGGTTATTTTGACATATTGTCCTATTGCGTGGCCCCGCCCGACCCTTCCGGCAGAGCGGTCATTGCCTATACGAAGCCCATCGACGCGGGTGCTGCCTGGCTTGTCTTCGGCAATGCTACGCTCGGGCGCAGCATGAAGGGCGAGCCGATTGTTCATTGCCATGCCGCCATGCGCACCGCGGCGGGTGTGGTCAAGGGCGGCCATCTGCTGACTGAATCCTGTATTGTTGGCGAGGGCGGCGTTTCCGCCCTGGTGACGTCACTCGACAGTTTCGTGCTGCAGCAGTCCTTCGACCCTGAAACCAACATTCCCCTTCTTCAACCCAGGAACCGTACGGAGCGCGCCGATGAACACGCATAACACTGTCGAAACCGGATCCATGGGGCGTGTGGCCTATGCCCGCATCGCACCCAATGAAGACCTCGTTCTCGGTGTCGAAAAACTGTGCCTTGCCGAAGGTTTCAGAAATGCCTTTGTGCGCGGCGCGCTGGGCAGTCTGGTCGATGCCTGTCTCGGCACCCGCAGCGGCGCGTTCTTGCAAATACGCGGTCCCGCCGTGGAAATCGTCTCCATTGCCGGCGAAGTGCGTGCCCAGCCGGACGGCTCGCTGCGCGCCTCGCTGACCGGTGTCGTCGCCGATACCGAAGGTTCGGTTTATGGCGGTCCCTTCATCGCCGGAGCTAACCCGGTTTGCATGACTTTTGAAGTGACGCTGGAAGAGTGGTTGCCTGCGGAAAAGCCGCAGGCGGCGTGAGTTGTAGTAAGGCGGGCCGGTGAGTTGCTGAGCGCAACTCATACTGCGTGCCTCTGTCTTTCGGTCAGAAGTAGTTCGAAAGTAACGCAGACCGGGTTTTTGCCGCGCACCAGCCGCCCGCCGCTGATATGTGTGGTGAGGTCCACCATCGCAATATCCAGCATTGCTTTGCGGCCTCCGGGAACGGCTTGGCCGATACGGCCCTTGTTTATGAGGATTTCGCTCGCGTAGGCAGTGAGGCTTGTTCCGTCTTCATAATCCGCACCGACCAGGCTGCCAATTCCATTGACTTCGGCTTCTCGCAGGCCAAACTGGGTAGAGACCTCTTCGAGTGCCGTGCATATATCGGTATTGGGGCGCACTGTGCATAAAAGTGCCCGAAGACCCGAACGCTTTTGGTGGCGCTGTTGCGCGATGGGTGTAAAAAGGGGGAAGTTGGTTTCCTCATCCTTTTGCACATCGAGGATCGCTCCATCCAGTGCCAGAGCTTCTAGCGGTGTTTCTACAGCAAATTCGGTCTCGAAAGGCAGCAGATGCCCCATGGAGACAACGCCGTCGGCACTCTTCCATGACCCATGGCAATGCAGAAACGGCGCGCTATCACGCCGGCCCATATGCAGGCCGGCATCGATGATTGTGCCACCCGGCACGGAAAAGGTTTCGCTATACCATGCGGCATGTGCGTCATCCGGTGCGGCCGCCGGCATGACATAATGCAGCCGTTTCATCGGTACGTTCTTAAGTCTTACGTAACCGCCTTCGAACCCCAACTCCGCAAAGGCATCGGCAATCGCTTGGTTGGCGCTTACGCCGGGCCGGACCGTCAGAGTAACAGGATAGGCATGGCAGCCGACGGCACGAAAGCGTTCAGGCGTTATCGGTCCGGGATGGACGATGTGGCGGGGAAGCTCTTGCGTGCCTGTCTCCGTCATACCGCAAGCCCCGCGGTAATGAAGCCCCCATCCACGGCGAGTACCTGTCCGTTGATGTAGCTTGCGTCATCCGACACGAGGAAAGCCACGGCAGAGGCGATCTCGTCCGTCCTGCCATAGCGATGCATCGGAACGCGGCTATGCCATTGGTCGCGAACATTTTCCGTATGAACTGCCTGGGTGAGGGGGGTATCTACCGGACCGGGAGCAATTGCGTTGACACGAATGCCCGATTGCCCCAGCTCGTTTGCCATTACCATCGTCAGAAGATTGACGCCGCCTTTCGAAGCGCCATAGGCACTGCGGCCACGATTTCCACACATGCCGGAAACAGAGCTGATATTCACGATCGAGCCGGCAAGATCGCGCTCCAGCCAGTAACGTGCGGCAGTGCGCGCTACCGCGAAGCTGCCGACGAGATTGACATCAACGATGCGGCGAAATTCTTCGACGCTTGTGTCGACGGACAGCTTGTCGATACCGATGCCGGCGCTGTTGACGACGGCGACCAGATCAACCGCATGATCGGCACCGTTAGCCGTCAGGGCGGCGAATGCCCTCTCTATCGATGCCTCGTCCGCAACATTGCAGACGATGCCGCGCGAGAGATCGATACCGAGCTTTTCGCAGGCTATATCCAGCGCCTCGCGCTTGAGATCCAGCAACCATGGCTGCCAGCCGCGCGCCATCAGGAGTTGCGCAGTGGAGAAACCGATGCCGGATGCACCGCCGGTGATCGCGACGGCCCCTTTTGTCCCTGTTTTCTCTTGTGTCATACCGTCTCCTCCCGATTGAATGTCACGCCTGTCAGCCTGTCCGCTTTTCTTCGAAAGCCGGCATCTGACCGCGTTTCTCCAGTTCCTCGCGGATCATTTTCTTGGTGATCTTGCCGTAGGCGGATTTCGGCATGGCATCCCAGAACACCACTGATTTCGGCAGCTTGTAGCGGGCCATCTTGCCTTCCAGATAGGCCTTCAGATCGATGGCGGCGATATCCGCGCCCTCGCGGGCCACGCAAACGGCCACACCGACCTCGCCCCATACCGCGTCCGGCACACCCAGAACCGCAGTCTCGCTGATGTCAGGATGCATGAGGATTTTTTCTTCGATTTCACGCGGATAGATGTTCGAGCCGCCCGAAATATACATGTCGGAGGCGCGCCCGGTGATGTAGAGGAAGCCGTTCTCATCGCGATGACCAAGGTCGCCCGTGCGGAACCAGCCATTGCGGAAGGCTTTGGCATTTGCCTCGGGATTATCGTAGTAGCCGGCGAAAACGGCGGGACCGATTACACAAATTTCGCCGGTTTCGCCTGCGTCAACTTCCTCGCCCGCATCGTTCTGGATCTGCACTTCCATGCCGGTGCGGTCGAAGCCGCAGGTGCCGATGCGCGTTTCCGGACCGTCCTCGGCGTTATGAAAAGAAGGCGGCAGCACGGTGATGTTACCGGTGACTTCACCCAGGCCGAAATATTGCACCAGCACCGGGCCGAGCTTTGCAAGCGCCCGTTTCTGGTCCGCGCGATACATCGGCGCACCGGCATAGATGACATAGCGCAGCGAGGAGTGATCGAAACGATCCACAGAGGGGTCTTCGACGAGCATTTTAAGGATGGTTGGTACAGTGAAGGCGTTGGTGATACGCCATTTTTCGATCAGCGCCCAGACGGCGGGCACATCGAGTTTTTCCGCCGCCGGCAGCACGGTTTTCGCGCCATGCGCCACCTGCACCAGCTGGTGAATGCCCGCACCGTGTGAAAGCGGGGCAACGACGATGGAGGCGTCGTCCGGTCCGGTGTCGGGCATCAGATCGCAGAGATGGTTGGTGATGACGAACGCCATCTGGCCATGGGTAAGCACTGCAGCCTTGGGCCGGCCGGTGGTGCCTGAGGTGAAGAAGAACCAACACGGGTCATCCCGATCCACTGCCTGGCTTTTGACTTTGTGCCCCATATGACGGGCCACGATGGCATCGTAATCCTCACCGAACTTTGCCGTGCCGATGGCGATGCTGAAATCGATCGTGCTTGCCTCATGGCTGGCTTTAGCATGATCGGGAAAAGCACTGGCGCAAATCATGCCGCGTGCGCCGCTGGCCTTCGCCAGATAGGCAACTTCATCGGGCGATTGACGGTAATTGGTCGGCACCCACACCGCACCCACGCGGAAGCATGCGAACATGGATTCGAACATCTGGTTGTTGTTGGAGGACTGCACCAGAATGCGGTCCCCCTTTCTGACGCCGAATTCAGTCTCCAGCGCATGGGCCATTGCGTCGACGCGGGCTTCCATTTGAGCCCAGCTCCAAGTCTTTTCACCCCAGACGAAACCGATATGGTCCGGGTTGCGGCGTGCCGCCTGCGTCAGGAAATGCGAGAGGTTCATCACCCGCGTGGTGGAGGGCGCAACCCCGCCCGCGGGATGCTGTACGGCACTTTGCGTCGTCATTTCACACGCTCCATGATCGAGACGTAATTGGCAACCGCCGTGCCACCCATGTTGAACACGCCAGCCAGCGAGGCATTGGGAATTTGCATGTCGCCTGCCTCGCCCATCAATTGCATCGCCGCCATGACATGCATGGAAACGCCGGTCGCCCCGACGGGATGACCTTTCGATTTCAATCCACCCGATGGGTTGATTGGCAGGCGTCCGGTCTTCAGGGCCGTTCCATCCTGGACAACGCGATATCCTTCACCGGGCTTCGCAAGCCCCATGGCCTCATATTCGATAAGTTCGGCAATGGTGAAGCAGTCGTGCGTTTCAACGAAAGAGAGGTCGTCGAGCGTTGCGCCGGCAAGTTCCAGCGAGCCGGCCCAGGCGCGGCGCGCGCCTTCGAAGGCCAACGGATCGCGACGGCTCAATGCCATGATGTCGTTGACATGCTTGCGGCCCCTGAAACCGATGGCGCGGTTGAGTGTGGCTGCCGTTTCCTCGTCGGCCAGAATGATCGCGGCAGCGCCATCAGAAATCAGCGAGCAGTCGGTGCGGCGCAGCGGGCCTGCGACGTAGGGGTTCTTGTCCGAAACCGTATTGCAGAAATCGAAGCCGAAATCCTTGCGCATATGGGCATAGGGATTGACCGCGCCATTGGCGTGGTTCTTTGCGGCAATCATCGCCAGCTCTTCCGAGCGGTCGCCATAACGTTGAAAATATGCCTGTGCGATGCGGCCGAACTGGCCGGCAAACCCGCCGGGAATATTGGCCTCCTCCGCACGGTAACAGGCGGAGAGCAGGATTTCGCCCACCTCTGCGGTCGGCAGCGCCGTCATTTTTTCGGCGCCGACAACGAGTGCGATGCGGCCGCGCCCGGCTTCGATGAAGTCCATGGCGCTATAGAGGGCGGCCGATCCTGTTGAGCAGGCATTTTCGAAACGCACTGCCGGCGTATAGGCGAGGCGCTCATCGCCCATCGCTACCAGGGCGCCCTGAAAATCCTGTTTCGAGAAGCCATTGTTCATCACGCCGACGAAAATGCCGTCGATATCGCTGACATCGACGCCCGCATGGTCTATGGCCGGCGCCACGACCGAAGCCATCAGTTGCTCGGTATTTTCAAGGGCCGACTTGCCGAAAGGCGAATGCGCCCAGCCGACGATCTGCGCTTTGCTCATTTGCTCGTTCTCCTCGTTTGCCGTTTCGTGTCGCCTTCACCGCGCGTGCGGGCGCGGCTGGCCATCATTTCTGCGATGCGTGTCTCGATGCGGGTTACTTCCTCGCGCAGCAGCGCTGCGAGTTCCGGCTGGCGCTCCGGTCGCATGCGGCTGTCCACAGCGGCAATGCTCAACGCTCCCGCTACCGCGCCATCAGGCGCGCGGATGGCAACGCCAATACCCCAGGAATTAGAAAGGATCAGGCCGGGGTTGAGCGAATAGCCATTGGCTCTCGTCAACTCGACATCACGGCGCAGGCCCTCAAGCGTGATGCCGGGATAATTAGCGGCAATCAGCCCGCTATTGGCCGCAATGATACTTTCCACCTCGGCGTCCGGCAGCGCCGCCAGCATGGCGAGCGAACCCGCACCAATACCCAAGGGGTGTTCGAAACCGGCCTGAAGCGCATGGGTGCGCACCGGCCAGGTGCCTTCTTCGCGGTAAAGGCACAGGGAAAATGTATCACGGCGCACGGAAAGGAAGCTCGAATCCTCCGAGCGGCGGGAAATGCGCGTCAGGCCGTCCTGCGCCATTTGAAGAAGGCCAAACCGGCGCGACGACAGGCTGCCCAGCACATAGGTTTCTTCGCCGAGGTAGTAACGCCGCGTTTCCTCATCCTGCTCCACAAGGCCGGCGCGGATCAGAGCCAGCAGCAGGCGGCGGGCCGTGGGCTTGTTCAGTCCGCTTTCTGTCACGATGACCGAAAGCGCCACGCCGCGTTCCGCGTGCCTCCCGACCATGGAGAGCAGCGCCAGAGCCCGGTCCACCGCACGCGCGCCAGTCAGATCTTTTTCTACCGGGATCGTTGTTGTTGTTGTTGCCATCTCAGGAAAACGCCCCCACCGCACAGCTTTGCCCGCCATCGACCGGCAAACAGACGCCGGTGATGAACTTAGCCTCATCAGATGCGAGAAAAACGGCGGCGCGGGCAATATCGAAGGCATCGCCCATGCGGCCCACCGGGACAGCCGCATTGCGCGCCGCCACCATCTCCTCGACAGACGCATATTGATTGCTGATCTGCTTGTAGATCAGTGGGGTGTCGATCATTCCCGGAAGAATGCAATTGGCGCGAATGCCCTGCCGGGCATATTGCATGGCCAGCGCCACAGTCGCCTGATTTACAGCTGCCTTCATGGCGTAATAGGCAAAATAGGGATAGCCGGTCCAGCGAATGGAGGCGAGCGACGAGATATTGACAATGGCCCCGCCGCCCTGCGCCAACATCACCGGCAACACAGCCTTGGAGGTGCGATAAACGGAGCCGATATTAAGATCGACCGAGGCGCGAAAGCTTTCCTCATCCAGCTCAACCGGCCCGCCCATATGGGTCACGCCGACATTATTGTGCAGAATATCTATGCCACCAAAGGCCTCGCAGGTGCGGGCAACGGTGGTCGATACGGACTGTAGTTCAGTGACATCGGCGGCAACCGCAATCGCCTCCAAGCCTTCTCCGCGAATGATCTCAGCCGTCTCTTCGGCTGCGTCAGCGGAGAGATCGACACAGGCTACGCGCGCGCCTTCGCGGGCAAATTGCACGGCCGCAGCCTTGCCGTTGCCAAAACCCGGCCCCGATGATCCTGCGCCAAACACAAGCGCACGTTTTCCCGTCAGGCGACCTGTCAAAGCAGTCTCCATTCCAATCGTCAGACATAGTCGGGTTGGCCCCGCTACGGGCGGGGCCAGTTACTCAACGGGCCGGTCAGGTCAGGCTTGCACCAACGGCCTTTTCAAGAATGGCCCAGGCTTCATCGCCGTATTTGCCTTTCCACTCGGAATAGAAGCCTGCCTCTTTCAGCGCGGCGCGGAAAAGTGTCGCATCCGTGTCGTTGAAGGTCATGCCCTTGGAAATCAGATCTTCCTTGACCGAGGCATTGAGCTTCGCCACATCGGCGCGTTCATCCTTGCCCGACTGGTTGAGGTTTTTGGCGACGATGGCGCGCAGGTCATCCGGCAAACGCTCCCAGGCGCGCTTGTTGGCCAGGAACCAGAACCCGTCCCACATGTGATTGGTGACCGAGCAGAATTTCTGCACTTCGAACAGCTTTGCGGTGGAAATGATCGCCAGCGGATTTTCCTGGCCATCGACCACACCGGTCTGCAGTGCAGTATAGACCTCGGCGAAATTGATCGAGGCAGGGGCAGACTTGAACGCCTTGAACATAGAGGTCCAGAGCGGGCTCACTGGCACGCGGATCTTGAAGCTTTCGAGATCTGCCGGCGTGGCGATGGGCTTGGAAGCGCTGGTGATCTGGCGGAAGCCGTTGTCCCAGATTGTGTCCATGGCAACGAGATTCTGCTTGGCAATTTCGCCACGGACATATTTACCGAGATCGCCATCCATGGCCGCCCATACGGACTCGTAGTTCGGGAAGGCGAAACCGATGCCGCTGATGGAGGCGTTCGGTACCAGCGTCGACAGGATCAGCGGCGAAAGCGTGAAGAATTCAACGCCTCCAGAGCGCACCTGGCTCAGCACGTCCGTATCCGCGCCCAACTGGCTGCTGGGGAAGATATTGATCATCACCTGACCGTCGGTTTCCTTGGCAATCCGGTCAGCGGCCTCCTTGGCGCGAATGTTCATCGGGTGCGCGGCAGGCAGATTGTTGGCATATTTATAATTGTACTGGGCAGCGCGGGCGCGCGACACGAAGGCTGTGGCCAGAACGGCGGAACCGGCGCCGGCGAGCATGGTACGTCTGTTGATATTCATTGCTTTCTCCTCCCAAAATAAAGCATGCATCATTCATCGGCGTGGCGGGTGGACCCGCCACGGTCTTAGAGCAGAATGGTCGAAAAGCCGGGGATTGCGGCGATCAGCAGCAGGCCGATGACCATGGCCGCGAGATAGGGCCAGATGGCGCCCATGGCTTCATCCGGCGAGACGTTGCCGATCTTGCAGGCGATGTAGAAGCCGATGCCGATGGGCGGCGCCATCAGGCCGATATTCATGGCAACCACCACGACCATCGAATAATGGATGTCGTTGATGCCAAGTGTACGGGCGATCGGGAACATGATCGGCGCGAGCAGAACGATCGCCGGCAGACCCTCCAGAACGCAGCCGAGGATCATGAAGATCAGGATCGACACGACCATATAGGTCATCCAGCCGCCCGGCAGATCGGTGATCATCGCGGTCAGCTGGAAGGCAAAGCCGCTCTGCGTCAGCCCCCAGGCCATGGCCGATGCGCAGCCGAGGATCAGCAGGATCGCCCCGGAAAGGGCTGCCGTCTCGACCAGCATGGAATAGAGCTTTTTGAGGCTGATGCCGCCATAAAGCACCGCGCCGATGATCATCGCGTAGAGCACGGCGATAGTGGACACTTCGGTTGCCGTGGCGACACCGCCGCCCACCAGGCTGCGGATGAGGAAGGGCAAAACGAGCGCCGGGGCGGCAATCAGGGCTGCCTTGCCCACCAGCGGCCAGGGGGTGCGCTTTGCACCTTCCATGTTTTCATGCCGCGCCTTCCAGCGGGCCAGAACGGCCAGCACCAGAAGCAGCACCATGGCAATCATGAAACCGGAGGTGAAGAGGCCGGCAATCGACACACCGGCCGCCGACCCCAGGACGATCAGCACGATGGAGGGCGGAACCGTATCGGCCATGGCGGCACCGGTGGCCAGAAGCGCGATCATTTCCTTGGGCTTGTGGCCACGGCGCTTCATTTCCGGAAAAAGCGCCGGTGCGACGGTTGCCATATCGGAAACCTTGGAGCCGGAAATGCCGGAGACGAGAAACAGCGAACCGAGCAGCACATAGGACATGCCCGCCCTGATATGGCCGAACATCGAGGACAGAAGCTCGACAATCGCCCTGCCCATGCCGGTGGCATCGAGCACGCAGCCCAGCAGCACGAAGACCGGCACTGACAGCAGAATGATGCCGGACATGCCCTCGTCCATGCGCCCGATCATCACAATGGTCGGAACCCAGGTGGTGAAGGTCAGATAGGCGAGGGTTCCAAGGCCGAAGCAGAAGGCAATCGGCACGCCCAGCACCAGAAATACCGCAACGAACAGGCCGAGGAAGATCGCCAGATTAAAATTGCCGAGGGATTCCAGCATCGGCGATGCCAGATAGAGCAGGCCGGAGGCAACGGCGACGGTTACAAGGGCCGTGATGATATCGCGCAGCTTTTCCCGCCGGAAAAGATTGTTGAGCACCAGAAGCAGCATGAGACAGGCGCCGACCGGCAGCGCCGCAGCGCGAAACGACATCGGAATATTCAGCGCTGCTGACGTGACCACCCATTCCTCGATGGCGTATTCCATGGCGGGCTTGATGATTGCTGCAAGAAATGTCGCCACCAGCACCAGCGCCAGCGAATTGATATAGCCCAGAACACGTTGCGGGAACATGTTGAGAAACAGCGTCAGGCGCAGATGTTCACTGCGATCGATGGCAATCGCCGCACCCAGCATGGCAAACCACAGGAAGCACAAGGACGCCGTTTCATCGATCCAGACAATCGGTAGATGCAGGGCATAACGTGACGTCACGCCCAGCAGAAGCAGGCCGATCATCACCGCCAGCAGCACGGCCGCCACGGCCTCGATGGGGCGCATGAACCACGAGCCCGTTACCGGTCCGGTGTGCAACAGTTCGCCATCGAGTACAAATACGTCGTCATTCGCGTCTGCGGTCATGGTCATCGGGGCCTCCTCTCCCACAGAACAACCTTCGCAATAAGATGTCAGCAAAACAGGATGTCCATGCCACGACCGCGACATCAGGATAGCTGTTGTTGCCAGACTGGCCAGACCCCTCCAAAAGTCTGAATGTATCGGTATATTGCCTCCACAATATGGACCACTACAAAACCATGTATCCGGGATACACAGGAATATTTGTGAAATCAACAGTAAATAGACGGATTTGTGCAGTTTATTTGCGCATCTGCAAGGTCCATATAGTGGATCATACTTTGTTTCGACCTTCATTCGCCGGTAACGACCATGCAGCACGGCACCTGATGCAAAGGCCAGCCAATGCAGATCGTGTCGGCCCGACCGGGGCAGGCCGCCATACATGCGGGGTGCCTGCGTCGCGCCACGGAGAGCCGGAAAACATTTCTGCTTAGCCTTGAACTGGCTGGGATGGGGAAGGGCCTTGACGTGACGACCACTGGTCGAACTGGGAAAATGACGGTGGTGCGGCTGAGCACTCTCTAACCGGCAATCCGGGCGTTGATTATCTCTTGAAATTCTCCCGTGCGGAGGTTTTTGCGGCAAGGGGATATGTTCTCAGCGATGCCGCCGCCCGGCGTTCTTCCTGTCAGGCGCGGGGCGATGTTTCGCCCCGCCTTTTCCCGAACAACCGCGGCGGATTCGGAGCGGCTTTATCTGATGCAGCAGGTGAGCCGCTGGTGCATCCGGGCCGCCCGCAATGCTGCTTTCAGACCAGGGCCAGAATCCGGGCCGGACCGCCTGTTCCGCCACGATGTGCCGGCGCGCCGACGACGACGGTTGCGCCCTTGACCGGCAAAGCCTCGAGGTTGTTGAGGCCTTCGATACCGTAGCGCCCGGCCGGAAGCCAGGAATTGTGAACGGCGAAATCGGCAGAGTTGCCCGGATCCAGCGAAAGCGTGTCGACGCCGATCGCGACCGTGTCGCGCTTGAGCAGAAGGTCGGTTGCCGACTTGCCGAAACCGGGAAAGGCGAATTTTCCGGCGTCGTCGGTGCGGAATGAGGGGCTCTTCACTCTGGTTGCCCAGCCGGAGCGCAGGGCGACGATCGCACCTGCCGGGATATCGCCATTTGCAGATATCCAGCGCTCGATGTCTTCAGCCTCGATGGTGGAATTGGCATCCTCTTTTGCGCGGTCGGTGATGTCGATGATGACCAGCGGCGCGACAAGTTTCTGCGGCTCCAGCTGATCGACGCTCGCGCCGTCGGCGCTGAAGTGGAACGGTGCATCGATATGTGTGCCGGTATGTTCGTAGATGGTGAGCTTGTGGAGCTGATAACCATCCTTGGTGATATCAGCTGCCCATTCGTATTCGATGCCCGGTTTGCCGTCGAAGGTGGGAAATGCGGAATCATAGGTGTGGGTGAGATCGATGACCCGTCCGGGTGTTTGCGCAAGCACCGGAGCCGCGAGGCTGCCTGCCGCCACCGCCGTTACACCGGCCACGGCGCCCTTGAACAGCAGGCGTCGTGACAGCATGTTCTTTTTCACGTTCTCGATCACGCAGTGGTTGCACATTCCTCAGTCCCTCCATTGAGAAATCCCTGATCGCAAGCGTAGCGCAAAGATGGGGTGAAGCAAGACAGGACCGTCCCTGATTTTTGACCCGTGTTCAGATGGCGGTTTCGGCAAGTCGCCGCCCAAAGGCTGCAATTGCCTTGCCCACCGGCAGGCGGCTTCTCTGATATCGTGAAAGGGCGGTGGGCAGGTCGTCCGTTTGCCGCAGGGCGTCGCGCAGCGCCATTGCGTCTCCCGCGGCCTTGGAAACGCCCATCGCGGTGTGAGGGCGAACCACAAAGGCGGCATCTCCGACCAGCGCCATGCGCGGCGACACCATCTGTTCAGCCTCATAGTCAAAAATGCCTTGGATCGATGGGTTTTCCTCCGCTTCCACCGCAAGCGCCAATTGCGGCGGCAGAAGGGAGGACGCGTCCCTGCGCAGTTGCTCGCGGCGCTGCTCAGTCAGTTCGCCACGGGGCAGCGAATATTCGAAATGCCTGCCGTCGCGGCCGGTGAAGGTTCGGCCAAGCTCATCGGCCGGTGTAGGACGATACCACACCCAGTTGTAACGGCGCTGTCCATGTTGTGTCTCACCAAGTGGCCCCGGCACGAGGTAACCCAGAACATGAATTCCGGGTGTGATGTAAAAAGCGAAGCGGTCGAGCAGCAGGGACGCATCGGCCGGTAATCTGGTTTCGGGTATCAGCCCGCGCCAGGCGACATAACCCGCAAAGGCGTTTTCCGAATGGCGATTGACCGCCTTGCGGATGGCCGAACCCAAGCCATCCGCGCCTATTACGAGATCAGCGCGCTCTTGCCTGCCGTCGGCGAAGGACAGCATCACTCCATCAGGGCCTTCCCGAACCGCGTCGACATGGTGTCCCAGGAGATAGGTATCGGCGAGGAGGCGGGAGGACACGCGCTCAAAGAGGTAGTCCCATGAAATCTGCATCTGCGGCGTCTTCTGGCGCTGGGCCACGCGGCCGCCAGCATCGAGGTAGATGCGCTCCTTCGCAACCACACCGACATGGGTGACGTCTTCGCAGCCGATCTGGTCCAGAACCTCGAACAGGTCCTGCTGCGGCACCAGTCCTGCACCACGCCCGCCGAGGCCGGACGACGAGCGTTCGTAGACTTTCACATCGTGCCCGTCCTGCTGCAGCAATATCGCCGTGAAAAGACCGGCAAGCGAGCCGCCGGCGATGCGGATTGTCAATGGTTTCATGGCCGTTCCTGTCTTTCGATATTGGTTTTGCGGCGTCGCGCCTTGTCTCGGTGAGAAAAGACCGGCGGATCGGACATGCCGAAACGCCGGTCAATGGGCGGACAGGATGTTCAGCCCGGCATGATCGCCGGCTGGTTTGCGGGAAATTTCGCCACGTCTTCGACGCTGACGTTGAGGTGCTGGGCCACCAGCGCCGGTGGGGTATGCGTCAGCCAGAAGGACAGGCTGACCTCCTGGTATTCGGCGGTCTTGAAGACCGCGACGAATTGCAGGTCGGTCTTCCCGGTATTTTCGATGATGTGTCCCTGACTTCTTTTCACGTAACCGATATCGCCGGCGCGGAAATCGGCGGTCTGGCTGCGCGGGCCCGCGTCGAACACGGTCATCCGGCCTTCACCCTTGATCCAGTATTGCCATTCGTCCGCATTGGGATGCCAGTGCATTTCGCGCACACCGCCGGGCTTGATCGTTTCGATGGCGGCGGCGATGGTTTTGGACACGGTAAAGGCGCTGCTATCCGCAAGGCGAATGACCCCGGCAGCATTTTCCTTCAGTGGTTTTGATGCAGCGAGTTTGTAGGTGAAAGGGAATGGGGGAAGTCCCGCGCCGGCAACGGCTTCCTGATCCCTGGAGAGCGGTCCCGGCTCCTTGCCCTGGAAAATCCAGAGGTTCTGCAGCGGAATGTTCCGGAACACGTCCTGCGCGACGCCGAAATTCTTGGCCAGCAGTTCGGGTGAGGTATGCGCCAGCCAGTCCGTCAGAAGCAGGGTGCCATATTCGGACTGGTCGCCTTCGTCGAACACGATGACGAATTCGCACCCTTCAGGGCCAAGTCCCTGCAGCGAATGGGGGTAGCCGGCCGGAAAATACCAGAGATCACCGGCCTCGACATCCTGCACATAGGCGCGGCCCTGCGTATCGAGCACCGTGATGCGGCAACGGCCATTGGTCATGATCGCCCATTCTGCGGCACGGTGCCAGTGCATCTCACGAACGCCGCCCGGTCCGAGCCGCATGTTGACGCCGGACACGGCATCCGAAATCGCGAAGTCCGATTTGGTCACCTGACGTGCCCATCCGCCGTTCTGGATACGCTTGGCGGCGTTGTTGAACGAGCCCCAGAAGAGCTGCATGTCGCCCACATCGGTCGCCGGCGGGCTCTGGAAGGATGGAAACTGATCGTTGATCGCAGGGTTCTTCGGGCCGGGATCGCTGAGACCCGCGGCATTGGCGTTGATTGCTCCCTCGGCGGGCTGGTCGGGATTGCCGAAAGAGGCTGCCCCGGCCGTGCTGGCGGCAAGGGCGGTGCCGCCGACGGCGCCGATTGCGAGGACTGCGCGTCTGGTCAATGTTTCCATTTCAGAACTCCTTGTTCATGGCGAGTTGGGACGAGGTGTCGATAGAGCGGGTCTGTGATGCGAGCTGGAGCACGGCGATGCGGTCGATCAGCTCGGCATTGAAGAGGCGGTGCTGCAGCTGGCAGAAGGCCTTGGGATCGAGCGCGTCGTGCCGGTCCGTTTTCTGGGCGGCGCGGGTGGCGACGCAGGATGTCTTGTCCAGTGCCGGAACAGCCTGTGCGCCTTTGGACGTTTCACTGAGCGTCGGCGCGGGAGCGGAAAGTCCGCCCAGCCTGTCGATCGCCTGTGGTGTGAGGGTGCGGAAGGCGCTGGCTGATGCGACGTCTTCGGAGGCCGCAAGCGCCGGTTCGCCATTCCTGATCAGGAAAGCATTGCCACCGAGCACGGCAACCGTACCCAGTGCCAACACCGCTGCGACTTTGAGACGACGGGGTCTCTGCTCGTCCGCATTCTTGCTGATGGAGGTCATGCCCTGCTCCTAAAAAGGGTGATGGTGTCGTCAGGAACGTTCGGAGGGGAAGCGCTTGACTGGAGCAAAGGCTACGGCGGAGAAGCGGAGCCGGCATCTATACAGAGGTCTAGTTCGTATAGCGGAAGGTGTTGGCGGCGGGATAAGCGCCCAGAGGCATCCGCTCAATGGCAATGCCTGCCCGGACGCCAGGCGTCGGAGCATGAAATAGCGACGGATTTCACTTGGAAGAGATGCAAGCAGAGCGATGGAAGGCTTGTCTGCGAGCGGATATAGGCTGGCTCGCCCGCTCGGTGGCGAAGCGTCAACCGTCAGGACGGCCGGGCGAGAACGGATTCCAGGCATCCGATCAGACTGACGATATTGACCGGCTTGCCGAGAAAGGCCAAAGCGCCGCCGTTCAAGGCCGCATTCCGGGTGCGCTCATCCTGATAGGAGGTGACGAAGATCATCGGCGGGTGGTTGCCGCGCCTGTTCAGCTCGCTCTGCAACTCGATGCCGGAAAGACCGGGCATTTTGACATCCACGACGATGCAGTCGATGTCCGCCTGCTGCTTCGATTCCAGGAATTGTTCGGCAGAAACAAACAGGCGGCATTCGTAACCGAAGGACATGATGAGATCATCCATGGCTTCGCGAATGGCGGGATCGTCGTCGACGACGGCAATGACGGGAACGGGGGGCAATGAAAGCGACCTTTTCTGTTTTTCTTTCTTTCTCTATGCGCCCATGCCGCTCTCAAAGATACCATACTAAGATACAGGTGGCCTGAACTTCTCGCCGATCAGCTCCGCTTTCCGCACGAGGTCGGCAACCGATCTCGCTTCCATTTTGCGCATGACATTGCCTCGGTGCAGTTTCACGGTGACTTCGCTGATGCCGAGCTCATAGGCGATCTGCTTGTTCATCAGGCCGCGGACAACGGCGCCCATGACCTCGCGTTCCCTTGGCGTCAGCTGTTCGGCAAGGGAGGTGACTGCCTCGTTCTGGGCGCTTTCGCGGCGGCGCGACGCATCCCGCTCCATCGCGGCCGCGACGGCGTCCAGAATGTCCTGTTCCTTGAAGGGCTTGGTCAGAAAATCGACAGCGCCGGCCTTCATCGCCCGCACGCTCATCGGGATATCGCCGAAGCCGGTCATGAAAATGATCGGCATCCGGTTGCCGACGCGTTCCAGCTGCATCTGGAAATCAAGACCGCTTATGCCCGGAAGCCGCACATCAAGCAGCAGGCAGCCGGGCCGGTTCAGATTGGCTTTTTCAAGAAAGGCGGCGGCGCTGTCGAAAGCTTCGGCATCGAACTTCATGGAGCGGAAAAGATCGGTGAGCGCCTCGCGCATCGACACATCGTCGTCGACGATGAACACGATGGGTGACGGCGGCTCCTTTGTCGTCTTGCGTGGCTCAGGCATGTTCCATCTCCTGGCTGATCGGCATGGAAATGGTAAAGACCGCCCCGCCGAGAGGATGATTGTCACCGGTAAGCCTGCCGCCCCGTGCTTCCAGTGTCGTGCGGCAGATGGACAGCCCCATGCCCATTCCCGTCTCCTTGGTCGTGAAAAACGGCGAAAACAGCTTTTCCTTCATCTGCACCGGGAAACCCGGTCCATTGTCGTGAACCGCAATATGAATATTGTCCCTGTCTTCGCGCTCCTTCCGCACCGTGATGGTGCGATTGCCGGTGCCCGCCTCGTCCATGGCCTGAATGGCATTGGTGAGAAGGTTGATGAGGACCTGCTGCAATTCGATCCTGACGGCCGTTATCGGCGGCGTGGCCGCTTTTTCCACATGCACCGTGGTTCCACTGCGTTCCAGCTCATGTTCGAGAAGGCTTAGCGTTTCGTCGATGAACTCATCGAGGTCGAAGGTTTCCAGCTTGCCGCTCGTATGGGCGAGCAGGCTGCGCGTGTTCTGGATGATTTCACTGGCGCGCTGCCCGTCGCGGATCATGCGTTCGGCCGAGCGGCGGGCGGCGGCAATATCCGGCGGATCGCGATCGAGCCAGCGCAGCAATGTCTGCGCATTGACGATGATGGCGCCAAGCGGCTGGTTCAGTTCGTGGGAGAGCGATGCGGACATGGCGCCGACGGCTGCCGCCTTCGAGGCCTTTGTCAGCTCCGCCTGTGCCTCGGCCAGCGCCTTCAGCGCCATTTCGCGCTGGGTGATATCCACCATGCTGACCACCACACGGTTGAAGGAGGCCGCCTCCGCGGGGAAACTGATTGAAAGAAGCACCAGCTTGTCTTCGCCGACGTCGGTGCGCACCACCACCTTGTCTTCGAAAACACGCCGGTTGTCGATGATCGCCTGCAGGACATCGACGAACTTGCCGGACGAAGAAACGACCGATTGCTGGAGGGTGCCGCGGATAGAGGAATCGTAACCCAGCATTTCCTTTCCGGCTTCATTCGATGCAACGACCGTGATGAGATCGATGCATTGCTGCGTAAAACCCGGATTGGCGCGCGCATGGGCCCGCATGTCGGTGATGCCCCGTTGCTTGAGGCCCATCAGCAGGGCGTGAAGCTTCGAATAGTCGCGTTCCCAGAGTGCGACGCGCGTACGGTCGAAAATGGAACGATAACGCTCCTCGCTTTCCTTCAGCGCCGCATTGACGGATAGCATTGCCAGCCGGGCGGTCTCCGTTTTCAAAAGCAGCATGGTTGTGACGGCAAGTGCCGCAAGGGCGACGACCAACCGAAGCGCCGACTGGAAATCCGCATCCTGCGCGTGGGTCGCTGCATAGGACAGGAGGGAAAGAATGGCGCAGGCGCAGGAGATCGCGATCAGTCCCGACCAGCTTACAGTCTGCGCAGCCAAAAGGACCGTGATGACATAAAGCACCGCGATCGCGCCTTCTATGTCGGTATAGGTATCGACGTAAAATACCGCGGCCGCCAGCGCCAGCGCCCCAAGGCCAAAGGCCAGATGGTGGGCTCGGCCTTCCGGCTCGCGCGCGCGAAACATCCTTGACGCAATCGACATTGTTCCCCCGATGCGATTTTTGCCGACAATACGGTTTTTTCAGCACAACCTGACCTATACATAGGTCTTGGTTGCCACCGTCGTCGAAACATCAGGATAGCGGTAAAACGGCACGGCGCTATATCGAAAAATCCGCATATATGGCCGGTCATCCACAGGCCATGCCTGATGGCCCGAGGTGAGGTCCAACCCAAACGGTGGGGAGAAGAGCGCGCAACGACCGCTGCGTTGCGCGCCGGGCCTTCGGTCGTCAGGCGGCTGCCGGGCTCACCGTGATCGGGACACCCTTGTAGGAAGGCGTTCCGGAAAGGCGGTCATAATGGCCGAGCGCCACCACCGCATTCATTTCCGGATAATAGCCTGCGGCCGACCCCTTCGGGATATTGTATTCGACGGCGGTGAAACCCTGAACGAGGTGTCGGTCTTTATTTTCTGGGCCGATGCCGTGAATATCGATGCGATCACCATCCTTCAGGCCGCGCTCCGCAAGGTCGTGCCGGTTCATGAAGATGATGTCCCTTCGGCCGAAGACGCCGCGATAACGGTCATCCATGCCATAGATCGTCGTATTGTACTGATCGTGACTGCGGATCGTGGTCAGCACGAGGGCTTCCGGATTGGAGATGAGCGGGTCTTCCTCAAGTCCTGTGGCGACAAGGAAATTGGCCTTGCCGCTCTGCGTGTTCCAGCGGCGGAAGGAGGCCGCGACATCAAGGCGAAAGCCGCCTTTTATCCGAACCCGGCTGTTGAAATCCCTGAAATCGGGAAAGACCTCTTCGATCTTGTCACGGATCCGGTCGTAATCGGCAATCAGCCAATCCCAGTCTATTCCATGGCGGCTGCCGATTGTCGCTTTGGCGATGCCCGCGATGATGGCCGGCTCCGACCTGACCAGCTCCCCGGGCGGGTTCAGGAAACCGCGAGAGGCATGCACCATCGACATCGAGTCCTCGACTGTCACGGCCTGCGGGCCCAAGGACTGGGTATCCAGATCGGTGCGTCCAAGGCAGGGCAGGATCAGCGATATCTTCGCTGTCAGAAGGTGCGAGCGGTTGAGTTTTGTTGCGATGTGAACGGCGAGATCGAGGTTGCGCATGCCCTTGAAGGTCGCGCCGGTATCCGACATGGCGACGGCGAGGTTTCCACCAAGACAGATTAGCACCCGGGACTCGCCGGCAATGATCGCCTCGACGGCCTCTATGGCATTGTGGCCTTTTTCCGCAGGGGGACGAAAACCGAAAGCGCGCTCCATGCCGTCCAGCAGCGCCTTGTTCGGGATTTCGGTGATGCCGACGGTGCGGTCGCCCTGTACGTTGGAATGGCCGCGAATGGGCGCTATTCCCGCACCCGGGCGGCCCATATTGCCGCGCAGCAGCAGGAGATTTGCGATCTGCTGCACGTTGCCCGTGCCTTTGGCGTGCTGCGTGATGCCCATGCCGTAACAGATGATGACATTGGAGGCGTTCACATAAATCCGGGCAGCGCTTTCAAGCGCCTCCTTCGTCAGCCCACTGACGGAGCAGATGGTGTCCCAGGAGGTAGCGTCGATGTCGGCGCACAGTGCGTCGAGACCGTCGGTGTGTTCTTCGATGAAGGTTCGGTCGAGCACACCGGCACCACCCGCCTTCTGGTTTTCTGCATCCAGTTCGAACACCGCTTTCATGATGCCCTTGAGGGCTGCGAGATCGCCGCCGGTGCGCAGTTGATGGTAGGCGGAGGCGATGGGCGTCGAAGAGAGTGTCGCCATTTCGATCGGGTCCTGTGGCGCGGCGAAGCGTTCCAGCGCCCGTTCCTTCAGCGGATTGAAGACCACGATCGGCACGCCGCGTTTTGCGGCATTATGCAGCGTCGTCATCATGCGCGGATGGTTGGTGCCGGGATTGTGGCCGAAGCTGAAGATCGCATCGGCATGATCGAAATCCTCTAGCGTCACCGTGCCTTTGCCGACGCCGATGGATTTCGGAAGGCCGACGCTGGTGGCCTCGTGGCACATGTTGGAACAATCAGGGAAATTGTTCGTCCCATAGGCGCGCACGAAAAGCTGATAGAGAAAGGCGGCCTCGTTGGACGCCCGGCCGGATGTATAGAATTCCGCCTTGTCGGGGTCGTCGAGCTTGTTGAGTTCCTGCGCGATCAGATTGAAGGCGTCGTCCCACGCGATTGGCTCATAGCGATCGCTTTCGGCATTGTAATGCAGGGGAAGGGTCAGCCGGCCGGCATCCTCCAGCTTGTGATCCGTCCATTGCCACAGTTCGGAAACCGTATGCTGGGCGAAAAATTCGGGTCCGGATCGTTTCGCCGTCGATTCCCAGGTGATGGCCTTGGCGCCGTTTTCGCAGAACTCAAAGGATGAGGTGTGTTTGGGGTCGGGCCAGGCGCAGCCGGGACAGTCGAAACCTTCGGGCTGATTGGCCTTGAGCAGCGTCATCGTGCCCTGCGCGACGATCTGCTGGTGCGCGAGCGTTTTCGCAACGGCTTTCAATGCATCCCAGCCGCCGGCTGGGTGATCGTATTTTTCAATACCTTCGGGCCGTTCTTCCGCCATGTTGGAATTCCTTCGATTTTGCAGATTGACGATTGTCGTGCCCGCTGAGGCTAACGCAACGGCGAAAGAGTAAACATAATACTCAGGCATAGGTTGCCTGCAGGTCCGAGGCCGAAACGAAAAAAAGGCCGCCTCCTGCGGCGGGGGCGGCCTTGGCGGATCGGGAGGAGATCCGCAGCTCCGGGGGAGGGGGACACCGGAGACGATGGCTTCTGCGAGCCAATCGCCCTGGGGCGGGGCGACAGGCGAAAACTATCCCGGGTTCGAAATTGCCGAAACTACACTTAGGTATCGGGTGGACTGTACCAGCAGCCGATTTCTCCCGAGCCATCCTTCTTTCTATCCTCGGTGCCGATCAGACAGCCGCAACAGGGGCGCTCAACAACGGGCGGTCGATTGCAAAAGGAGAACGATCATGGACACGACCACAGCCGCCAAAAACCGCAAGCTTCCACTCGCAACGCCGACCGACCTTGGCGCTGAAGCGAGCCGCGACATCTCCGCTGCGCTGACCGCGCTGCTGGCGGATGTCTTCACGCTCTACATCAAGACCAAGAATTTCCACTGGCATGTTTCCGGTCCGCATTTCCGTGATTATCACACGCTGCTGGACGAACAGGGCGCCCAGATCTTTGCGATGACCGACGACATTGCCGAAAGGGCGCGCAAGATCGGCGGCACGACCATCCGCTCCATCGGCCATATCGGCCGCCTCCAGCGTCTCCTTGATAATGACGCCGACTTCGTCACGCCGGAGGATATGCTTGCCGAACTGCGTGAGGACAACAAGCAGCTTACCGCCATCCTGCGGCAAACGCACAGCCTCACCTCCGACCTCAACGACCACGCCACCACCAGCCTGATCGAAAACTGGATCGACGAGACCGAGCGCCGCACCTGGTTCCTGTTTGAAACCACCCGCCGCGCCCGCTGAAACCAGGCAGGAAACCGAAATGACCGACAATCCTATCGAGCTCGCAATTTCCAGACGGTATGTTCTGCTGGCCGGCGCCGCTCTTTCCACCGCGATGGCCATGCCATCAACAGCCTTTTCAAAATCCATCCCATCCCGCAACGAAGGAGCATTTCCAATGACCGGATCATTCGTAAAGACCAAGGACGGCGTCGATATCTATTTCAAGGACTGGGGTCCGAAGGATGCCCAGCCGATCGTCTTCCATCACGGCTGGCCTTTGTCCTCCGACGACTGGGACGCGCAGATGCTGTTCTTCGCCCAGAACGGTTACCGCGTCGTGGCCCATGATCGTCGCGGCCACGGCCGTTCCCAGCAGGTGAGCGACGGCCACGACATGGATCATTATGCCGCCGATGCATCCGCCGTTGCCGAACATCTCGATCTCAGGAATGCGGTTCACATTGGCCACTCGACCGGCGGCGGAGAGGTTGCGCGTTACGTCGCCAAATTCGGCGAGCCGCAGGGCCGCGTTGCCAAGGCCGTGCTCGTCTCCGCCGTTCCGCCGCTGATGTTGAAGACGCCTTCCAATCCCGGCGGCCTGCCGATCGAGGTCTTCGACAGTTTCCGCAAGGGCGTAGCCGAAAACCGCGCCCAGTTCTTCCTCGACGTGCCGACCGGTCCGTTCTATGGCTTCAACCGTCCGGATGCCAAAGTCTATCCCGGTGTCATCCAGAACTGGTGGCGTCAGGGCATGATGGGTAGCGCCAAGGCCCATAATGACGGTGTAAAAGCCTTCTCGGAAACCGATCAGACGGAAGACCTGAAGGCGATCACGGTGCCGACGCTCGTTCTCCACGGCGATGACGACCAGGTCGTGCCGATCGCAGATTCTGCCGAATTGTCGGTCAAACTGCTGAAGAATGGTACGCTGAAGGTGTATAAGGGGTATCCGCACGGCATGCTGACCACCCATGCCGATGTCATCAATCCGGATCTGCTGGCCTTTGTGAAGAGCTGATCACCGGAAACGGCCGCCGCCGGAAAAAGCGGATGGCGGCCAATTTCTCGCGCGGAAGGAGATTCCGATGCCGTTCAAACCATCTTATGAAGACCTTGCCCTTCGTGACGGCATCGCAAGCCTGCCCGAGATGGAGGATATTCAGCTGGAGCTTCCTCTGTCCCCGCAGGCCGAGGCGGAAAACCGGATCGACGCGAACCCGGAGCCGTCGAGCGACGAAACGAAATTTCAGGACTGATCGATGCGATCGCCGTCCTCGACGGTAGCTTATTGTATCAGCAACCAGTCTGACTACATCGAGGTACCGTTTTCGGTTTCGGTGGAAAACTCTCGACACAACGCTTCTCCATCAAGTGACGCAATATCGTTATTCATGATGGAGATCCGAGATGACCAACGCAGTGTCGCTTCTGTCGATCCGCAGGGTTTTGAATGAGTTCTGCGCAGAGAACCGCCTGCCGATCGGCTGCTCGATAGCCGTTGACGCCGCAAAATACCTGATCAGGATCGCCTCCACGGACGCCGTGTCCGGATCAATGCTGCGATCTGCGCTGGATCAGTGGATGGCGGAACGTGTCGCGGTTGCGGCCTGAAATCTCCTGGCCTCAGATACGGAAAAAGCCGTTCCTCGACTGGTGTCGAGCGACGGCTTTTTTGGTGCAGAAACGCCCAAGCGTTAAATCGGACAGCAACACGAGGATGTGGTGAAGCGCGGTCCGGGAACCGCGCTTCCAGAATGACGTCTCTCAGCGCAGCTTTCTGAAAGCGTCACGAAGCTCTCTTGAGAAGATCCCGGGCTGCTCCCAGGCGGCGAAATGTCCGCCATGATCGACCTGATGATAATAGGTCAGCGATGGATAGGCCTGCCTGCTCCAGCTCTCCGGCGCCTGATAGATTTCCTTCGGGAAAACGGTGATGCCGACGGGGATCTTGATGTCCCTTGTCTTCTGGGCGTCCGCGCTGAAGTTGTTGTTGTTGTTTTCCCAATAGAAACGCGCGCCGGACGCGCCGCTGTTGGTCAACCAGTAGAGCGTGATATCGTTGAGCATTTCATCCCTGGAAAGCACGCTTTCGGGCTCGCCATTGCTGTCGCTCCATTGCGCGAATTTCTCGTAGATGAAGGATGCAAGACCGACAGGTGAATCCGACAGGGAATAGCCGATCGTCTGCGGTCTTGTGACCATCATTGCGCCATAGGCAGCGTTCCTGCCGAAAAACTCTTTGAGCGAGTCATAGGCATTTCGTTCCTGCGCAGACAGGTCCGCAGGGGCCGGATCACCGCTGTTGATGGCTTTCATGAGCGTAGCGGGAACGGTGGCCGGCATATTGAGATGGATGCCGAGCAGACCCTTTGGCGCCTGCCGGGCAAGCGCATCGGAAATGACCGAACCATGATCGCCGCCCTGGGAAACATAGCGCGTGTAGCCGAGGCGCTTCACAAGGGTGTCCCAGGCGCGCGCAACACGGTCCGGTCCCCAGCCCAGATCGGTCGGATGGCCTGAAAAACCATAGCCGGGGATGGAGGGAATGATCACGTCGAACGCGTCTTCGGCTTTGCCGCCATAAGCGGTCGGGTCCGTCAACGGGCCGATAACTTTTGTGAACTCGAAGATTGAACCCGGCCAGCCGTGGGTGAGGATGACAGGCAAGGCGTTGGGATGGCGTGAGCGGACATGAATGAAGTGGATGTCGACGCCGTCGATCGTGGTGATGAACTGCGGCAAGGCGTTGAGTTCTTTCTCTGCATTTCGCCAGTCATAGTCGCTGCCCCAGTATCGAACGAGATCCTGAACCCGCGCCAGCTGGATGCCCTGGGAGATATCGCCAACGGTTTCCTTATCCGGCCAGCGCGCATTCCTGATCCTGGCCTTGAGGTCGTCAATCTGTGACTGATCGACATGAACCTGGAACGGCCGGATGCTGTCGTCGGCAGAGGCGGTTTCGGATTGGGGTGGTTTGACAGTCTCAACTGCCAAGGCAGGGGTGAAGGCCATCAACACGGCCATTGCAGACCCAAGGACAATCGCGGTGCCGTGCCCGCCTTTTTCCGGGTGAAGGACGTCGGTCATATTTCTCTCCATATCGGTGTGTTCCGCGACCATTTCGCGTCCGAAACAGGTAGATGTTGATCGTATCCCGGCTGTTTCTTTCGACCTGCTGTTGCGTCACCAAACGTCGGTTTTCGCACGGCTGACACTTCTGGATACAAAGTCGGCCTGAAGCAGAACGGAGAGTGCGCCGTGACCGGCGCTGCAGACTTCTCGCGTTACGGGGTGAGAACGGCTCGCGGTTCGAGCATGCCGTCGAGACCGAAGGCGCCGATCTCCCTGCCGATACCGGATTGCCTGAAACCGCCGAAGGGGGCGCGAGGATCGTGCGGTGCGCCGTTGATGACGACGCGGCCGGCCATCAGCCTTGCGGCTATGTGTTCGGCACGTCTGAGGTCGGATCCAAGCACATAGGCCTGCAATCCGTAATCGCTATCATTGGCGATCTCGACGGCCTCATCTTCGTCCTCATAGGCGAGAAGACACAGGACGGGACCAAAGATTTCTTCGCGGGCGATGCGCATTTCGTTCGTGACATCTGCGAAAATTGTCGGGCGGGCGAACCATCCTTTTTCAATCCCGGCCGGTCGTCCGGTTCCGCCTGTCAGCAGGGTTGCTCCTTCTTCGACACCAAGCCGGATGTAAGTCTGAATCCTCTCCCACTGGGCAAGGCTGGCGAGAGGGCCTACCCGAACCTCCGGATCACGGGGATCGCCAACTTTGAATTTTTCAGCCGCCATCCTCAACCGCTCGGCAATCTCGGGGAGACGGGACCGCGGAGCCAGGATGCGGGTACCCGCGACGCAGGCCTGGCCGCTGTTTGCAAAGCCCGACATCAGGGCGACAGGTATGGCCTTGTCGAGGTCGGCATCCGGCAGGATAATGGTGGGTGCTTTTCCTCCCAGCTCCAGAACCACTCTTTTCATGCCGTCGATAGCCGCGCGTTGAATGATCTTTGCAGCCTGGGTGGAACCGGTGAAACTGATGGTCGCAACGTCGGGATCCTGCGTCAGCGCCGCACCGACCACCGGACCCGTGCCGTTGACAATGTTGAAAACCCCTGCCGGCAGGCCGGCCCGATGCAGCCTTCTCACCAGAATATCCGTCTGAAACGCACTCTGTTCGGCCGGTTTGATGACGAGGGACGAGCCTGAACCGATTGCATGCGCAAGCTTGGTGGCGATAAAACCGAAATTGCTGTTCCAGGGCGTGATGGCGGTGAGAACGCCGCGCGGCAGCATCGTGACCGTGCTTTTGCCCACGACCCGGTCAAAGTCGTAGTTCGCCACGGTCTCAGCCATAACATCAAAAATCGACGCTGCGTTTTGAACGGAGAAAGCCGTGAAATAAGCGGGCGCGCCGTATTCTTCGGTCATGACCTGCGTGAGCTCATCCGGTCGCTCTGCGATCGTATCGCGCAGGCTGCGCAGCATATCGATACGCTGCGCCTTGGTGGATGTTGCCATGGCGGGAAAAGCGCGTTTCGCGGCTTCCACTGCGGCCCTTGCATCATCGGCGTTGCCAAGCCGGACATCGCCGATTTTTTCTTCCGTTGCCGGATTGAAAAGGTCCAGCCGTTCATTGCCGTCTGGCACCACAAATTTACCGTCGACATAGATGTGTTCAATTGATCGCATTGATCTGGCCTCGTTTAAGATGGTTGGAAATCCGGCTCGTCTGGCCGCCGCGGAACGCGCTGGAGGCGCGCCGCATGGGGAGCAGGCAGGCTTCCTTGAGTTGATCAGAGGGATGGCAGGAAGAAGTTGAAACGCGAAAACGGCTGCGGCGGGCGCCGAGCCGTTCCCTTGTGGTCACATCGATGAAACTGCGCCCAGAAGTCCTGCAAGCGGCGAGGGCTCGTCGGATGTAGCATCATATACGCACGGTGCTGCGAATATCGCCGCAAACACGATGGCGACGACAAACGCACGGGCGGAAACAATCGGCTTAAGCGAGCTTGAGCGTAACATCGATGTTCCCCCTGGTTGCCTTCGAATAGGGGCAGATCTGGTGGGCATCCTCTATTATCGTCTGCGCGATGGGACGATCGATACCGGGCAGGCTGACAGTCAGGCGAGCCTGCAGAAAGAATTCGCCACCCGTTGTGCCGAGGTCGACCTCCGCATCGACAGTGGTGTCGGCTGGAAGCCGGAGCTGGTGTTTTGCCGCCGCCTTTGTCATGGCGCCGATGAAACATGCCGACCAACCTGCCGCAAAGAGCTGCTCGGGATTCGTGCCCGGCTTTCCGCTGCCCGGAGGGGAAAGCTTGATGCCAAGCGCGCCATCGTCACTTTGCGCCGATCCGTCACGCCCACCGGTCGTGTGGGTCTTGCCGGTATAAAGAACAGTCTCGATCTTGGTCACGGGAGGTTCCTTTCATTTTGCCGCTGTTGCGGCGTTTCGTGATAGGAGCTTTGTGACGGATCGGCGTATCCGGCATGTTTCCGGAAACTGCAAAACTGTATCGAAAAGTATCGTTGTTACTGGTTATCGTTGACCTGCGTCCCTCTCAGGCAAAAGCCACCTCGGCTGCAAGCCCGCCGCCTTGCCTGTTATAGAGGCGCACCGAGCCGCCGATTGTTCCGGCGAGCTGCTGCGCGATCGCAAGTCCGAGTCCTGTTCCGCCGGTGTCGCGGTTTCTCGAGGTTTCAATCCGGAAAAAGGGCTGCATGGCATTTTGCAGCATCTCGTCGGGGATGCCCGGCCCACGATCGAGCACCGTGATGACGACGGTGCCTTCAGTGCGCCGGTCGACCTTGATTTCCGCACTGCCCCCGAATTTGAGTGCGTTATCTATCAAGTTCGTCAGGATTCTTCGCAGGGCATGTGGCTTTGTCGATACTGTGCCGCGCACCATACCGTCAACCGTGACTGCTTTTCCGGTATCCTGATAGTCGTAGGCTAGGCTGTCGATGAAAGAGGCCAGATCGATACGTGAGGATTTCTCGCCATTGCCATGAGCGCTGCGTGCATAAGCGATACCATCCTGTACTAGACGTTCGATTTCACGCAGGTCACTGACCAGCTTTTCCTTTTCCGGCGTATCGTCTGCCATGTCGGCCCGCAACCGCATCCGGGTGATGGGCGTCTGCAGGTCGTGCGAAATCGCCGCGAGAATCTGGACCCGCTCCTCGAGGTATTGGGCGACGCGATCGCGCATCGCGTTGAAGGCGCGGGCGGCGTGGACAACTTCGCTTGGGCCGCTCTCACTCATCGGCAACCCCTTTTCGCCCGGATCCAACGCTTCGGCTGCCGCAGCCAGCGCGCTGAGCGGTCTGGTCGTCTGTCGCACTGCAAACCAGGTGCACAGAAGAAGAAGCGCCATCTGCGCGGCGAAGACATAAGGCAGCCATTCCGCCAGCGGCATCACGCCGCGCGGTGTCACGTCAATTGTCAGGGGCGAGCCGTCCGATAGCGTCAGATGCGCCTGAAGCCGCTTGCCGTCGCCGGGAATGGACTCGACCTTGACGGGGAAACGGTGTCCTGCGGCCTCCTCGATCCTCTGCGCAATTTCAGCGCCGCGGCCGGACATGTCGGAAACACCTGGAACACCCGGGCCGAGGACGAGTTGATAATTGCTGCGGCTCAGGCGATGGACCCATTGCGCCCGCTCTTCCGCAGGCAGGCGGTCGATTATGGCGATCGATACAGCCAGATCCTGCTCAAGAGTGCCGAGCATGATCGCCTTTGCCGACATATATCGTTCGGCAAAGAGGATGCTGAACGACAGACCGTAGGCAATGGCGAGGCCCGCAAGCAGGATGATGAAAAGTCTGGACCGCAACGAGCGCGGCCACCAGCCGGCGAGCAGGCGTGGGCCGTTCATATCCTCGGCTCCGAAATCTCCACGGGCACCGCAAAGACATAGCCCTCCGCCCGCACGGTCTTGATGTAGACGGGTTCGCGCGCGTCATCCCCCAGCCTTTGGCGAACGCGGCTCACGAGAAGATCGATCGACCGGTCAAAAAGTTCGGCATCGCGGCCCTGCGTGAGATTTAACAGCTGGTCCCGGTTGAGGACGCGCTGGGGATGATCGATGAAGACCCTGAGGAGCCGGTATTCGGCGCCGCTCAAGGCCACGGTCGTGCCCTCCCTGTCGAGCAGGTGACGGCCCACCGTGTCGAGGCGCCACTCACCAAAGGTCAGGAGCTGCCCGGCCTCGCTGATCTGCAGATTGGGAGGCAGCATCCGCGTCCGGCGCAGTATGGCTTTGATCCGCGCAAGAAGCTCACGGGCAGCGAAGGGCTTCGACAGATAGTCGTCGGCGCCCATTTCGAGCCCGATAATGCGATCCATCTCGTCATCGCGGGCCGTCAGCATCAGCACCGGCGTGGCTTTGTGTTTCCCCGCCCGCAGCTCTCGGCATAAAACTAGCCCGTCATCGCCAGGCATCATCACGTCGAGCACGATGAGATCGACGGTATTGCCGTCGAGAAAACTTCTCATCTGCCGTCCATCGGCCGCCACGCGCGTGCGCAGGCCGTTCTTCTTCAGGTAGCTGGAGACCAGCTCCCGGATTTCCCTGTCGTCGTCCACGACGAGAATATGGTCGATATGGTCCATTGGATGCCTTCGTCGTCCGGACGGTTCGAGTGGCCCGCTACCGCGCGCCCCGCTGTCACATGCAGTAAGACAACGGTTCGCGGGCTTCGGCAAGTTTAAAGCTTTGCGACGTCCAGAACAGCCCTGGCAAAAGCTTCTGGCGCTTCCTGCGGAAGGTTGTGGCCTATGCCGCCGATGATGTTGCGGTGCTGGTATTTGCCGGAAAACTTCGATGCATAGGCGGAAGGGTCCGGATGCGGAGCGCCGTTCGCGTCGCCTTCCAGCGTTATCGTCGGCACGGTGATGACGGGAAGTTTCGCAAGCTTACGCTCGTAATTATCGTACTTGGCTTCCCCGTCTGCCAGTGCCAACCGCCAGCGGTAGTTATGGATGGTGATGGCCACATGGTCGGGATTGTCGAATGCGGGGGCCGAACGATTGAAGGTCTCGTCACTGAATTTCCAGGTCGGAGATGCCGTCTGCCAGATCAGGCGCACGAAGTCGCGGGTGTTCGCTGCGTAACCCGCACGGCCGCGTTCCGTCGCGAAATAGAACTGATACCACCACGAAAGTTCCGCCTTGGGCGGAAGTGGCTTTCTATTGATTTCCTGACTGCCGATGAGATAGCCGCTGACCGACACGAGCCCGGTGCAACGCTCGGGCCAGAGTGCGGCCATGATGTCGGCGGTGCGAGCGCCCCAGTCATAACCGGCCACGACGGCCTGTTTGACGCCGAGTGCGTCGAGAAAGGCGATCATGTCGACCGCAAGCGCCGCCTGCTGTCCGTTGCGTGCCGTGTCGTCCGAGAGAAAACGGGTCGTGCCATATCCGCGCAGATAGGGGATGAGTACCCGATATCCAGCCGATGCAAGGATGGGTGCGACATCGACATAGCTGTAGATGTCATAAGGCCATCCGTGCAGCAGCAGCACGACTGGGCCGTCTGCGGGGCCGGCTTCTGCATAACCGACGCTGAGTACACCCGCTTCAACCTGCTTCAGGGCGCCAAAGGAGGTGGCTCCCTCGTGTCCGGTTGACGGCTGAGGCGAAGGCGCTTCGCCCTTGGCATGAGCAAGGCCTGCGGCCCCGAATTCGACGGCGGCAACCGTCATTGCGGCAATGCCGAAGAAGCGGCGGCGCTGGAAATTGATCTCGGAATTCATTGCTGTCTCTCCTGTCCATGTTGGATGCGGGCAGGTAACGCGGTGCGTGTATCCTCGATGTGTCCCAAGGGGGACGAATGTGAATGGTTTTGTAGCAGGGGGCATTCCGGATACAGACTGATACATTCGGTCAGCCCTCTGGACGCAATCAGCCGCCCCGGTGTCTGGGGCGGCTGTGTTGGACTTCGAGGCGGGCGCGGTTTATTTCGCAGATTGCCGGGCGGCCTGTTCGATGACGTCTGCAACCTTATCGGGCTGGGAGGCAAAAACCGCATGGCTTGCAGCAATCTCGGTCACCGCACTGCCGGCGCGCTTGGCCATGTCACGTTCGAGATCGGGGTTGATTGACCGGTCCTGCGTTGCGACAATCGACCAGCTTTTTTTGGTTTTCCAGGCGGGTTCGCCGGCCTTGGCGGCAAAGGCGGCCTTGGCGGCGAAGACCTGACTTCTTGCCATGAAGGCCGCGTCCTCACGCGGCAGATCGCCGGCGAAATCTTGTCCAAAGACGGCGGGATCGAGATAAAGGAACGTGCCATCCTTCGTCGGCTTGATGCCGTTGCCGGCCGGCGGTTTGGAGCCGGCGAGGTCGAGAAGGCTCTCTCCTTTCTCCGGCTGGAAGGCGGCGACATAGACCAGCCCGGCCACATCCGGCCGGTTGCCGGCTTCCGAGATCACCATCCCGCTGTAGCTGTGCCCGACAAGCAGGCTCGGCCCCTGCTGGAGATCGAGAACACGGTTGGTGGCCGCCACGTCATCGGCAAGAGAGGTGATGGGCTCCTGCACGATCGTGACGTTGAAACCACGGCTCTCAAGGATGTCTGTCGCCCTGCGCCAGGCCGAACCATCGGCCAGCGCGCCATTGACGATGACGATATTCTTCACCTCTGCCGCTTGTGCGGCAAAGGCGATCAGCGCGGTTGCGACGGCAAGCGCGAATTTTGGCATGAGACGATGGTGCATCATATTTCTCCTTTGGTTTTGATGGGAACGGGAGGAAAATCCGGGTCAGCCGAAAGTGAAGGCATAGGCCTGCGCGCCGGGGTCGAGGAAGCGGATGGCAAAGGTTCTCGCTTCGACGGCGCCGGTCTGGCGGACGAGCTGGTAAAGACGGGTTGAGGTGACGACGCCATTGCCCTCGGCATCCGTGTCGGCGCCATGATCCGCACCCGGCGGATGCCCGTCGACGGTGACCTGGAAACGAACCGGTTTTCCGGCGTTTGCCGGCCCAAGGACCAGATGCAGGTCACGGGCGCTGAAGCGGTAGGTTATGCCGCCATCAGCCGCATCAAGTGTGGCCGCTTCCGCGCCAACCGTCCAGGTACCGGAAAGTCCCCATTCGTTGAGGGAAGGCGTCTTGACGGAGTAGTCGCGCGGCGTGTCTGCACGCATCGCCTCGTTGGATGCGAAGCTGCGAGCCTGCCGGTAGCCTATATAGGTTTCGCCCGAGCGCATGTGCCCGATATCCGCACCGGCTTCGGCTCCTTTCGCCTCCGGGCTCACCGGCGCGCTGGCGGAGGCGCTGCTGCCGGCCTCGCGCAGCAGGTCCTGGATCGCCTCTTCGGTCTGCCGGTAATTGCCCTCGCCGAAATGGTGGTAACGGATCTGGCCCCTGGCATCGATCAGGTAATGCGCCGGCCAATAGCTGTTATCAAAGGCGCGCCAGATCCTGTAGTCATTGTCGATTGCCACCGGGTAATCGATCTTGAAGCCGGCGACGGCCTGTCTGACATTGTCGATCTTCTTTTCAAAGGCGAATTCGGGGGCGTGAACGCCGATGACGACGAGGCCCTGATCCCGGTATTTGTCCGCCCAGGCACGCACATAGGGAATGGTGCGGATGCAGTTGATGCAGGAATAGGTCCAGAAGTCGATGAGCACCACCTTGCCACGCAATTGCTCCCGCGTGAGCGGCGGGGAGTTGAGCCACTGGACGGCGCCATCGAGGGATGGGGCCTTGCCCTCAACCGGCAGCTCCGACCGGGCCGCGGCTGCGCTGCCGCCTGCCGCCGTCGTCACTTCAGGCGCTTTGGCGGTTTGGAGCCGATCGAGCACCCGCTGTTCGAAGGATGCCGTGCTCGCATAGGAAATCTGCGACAGGACACCCGTATCCAGCCCGAGTGCGATGACCGTGACGCCGGCAAGCACCGCCGCGCCAAGCGCCTGCCGAATCCGCTCGCTGAAACCCAGAGACCGCTTCATAACCGCAAATACCCGGCCGCCGATGAGGATGGCGACGGCAAGGGATGTCGCTGCCCCGGCGGCATAGGCGGCAAGCAGCAGGCTCGTTTCCAGATTGGCCCCCTTCAGGGCCGCCCCCGTCAGCACGAGCCCGAGGATCGGTCCGGCGCAGGGCGCCCATAAAAGGCCGGTGGCGATGCCGAGTATCAGCGAGCCCGCAATCGTCGGTACTGACCCGGGCTTGCCGCCGGCATTGGCGAGCCGGTTACCGAGTTCGACGACCGGGCGGGTGATGATGCTGGCCGCACGGGGCGAGACCAGCCCGACGCCGAAGACCGCAAGCAGCGCAAGAGCCGCGAGCCGGCCATATTCATTGGCGCTGATTGCCCAGCTGCCGCCCACCGCGGCCAGCGTCGCGACGGCGCAAAAGGTTGCCGCCATTCCCGTAAGCAGGGGCAGCGTGCTGCGCAGGAACGGTTGCCCGGCCCGCGCAAAAACGAAGGGAAGGATGGGCAGGATACAGGGGCTGAGAATTGTCAGCGCCCCTCCGAGATAGGCAATGACCAGAAACGTCATCATCTTGTCCTTTCAGGCAGGAATTTGCGGCTCCGGGCGGCGAAGGCGACCCGGTGATGGCGCCAATTTCCCGGTCTCACGTATCCCTGATGTGTCGGGGCTTCGGTGAATTTGTATTCGAGTGTAAAAGCCGCCAGCGGCGCACGGCCGCGAAAGCGAAGCCTGTCATTCGTCACTGCGCATAGCGCGTGAAGACGAAATCATGGTCCTTGACGTTGCCTTCGTGGCAGGAGAGACAGGTCTCATGCTGTGCGGCATCCACCGGCTTGCCGTTGACAAACCGCCCGAAGCCCCAGCCGTGGCTGCCGGCATATTTCTTGGAATCTTTCACCATCACCTGCACGGTGGTTGCCGCTCCCGGCACCGTGGCCGGAGGAAACTCGGTGGATTGCTGCCGCTTATAGGCAAGCTTCACCAGTATCGAGCCATCGGGAAAGGGCAGGGTTCCGCTCTTGTAGGCGTTGACGGCGATATCGTTTGCCAGAACAGCGCGAAGCTCGTCCAGCGGCGGCGCTTCCTGCGCGGGCGCGATGAACTTCCAGTCACGATATCCTTCGGGAAGAGTGACGCCATAGATGGGAGAGGCGTTTTCCGGCGGCGTGTCCGCAAAGCTCGAATAAGCGGCCCCAAAACCTGCTCCCGCAACCGAGAGAACGACGGCAAAGAAAATCTGGCTCTTCATGAAACATCCTGCCTGATCCGAAAAAGATCAGGCAATGATCTGCGCCGGAGGTATCCGGCATGTTTCATGAAACCCGCATTTATGTATCAGATCGTAGCAGGGAATGTGCCCATCAAGCCTGTGGCTAGATCAGCCTTTCCGCGACGCATTCTTCATCGTTTTGCCGCTTGCGACAGCAAACCAGCGTCGCCGGCCAAGAAACATTTCCGGTGTGGCGGCATGCAGATGCGCAGGAACGACAGTGCGATACCGAGAGCGGGGGACCGGGAGCGTTAAAAACATGCGTGCTGGCGTCAGGCAACGCCAGCACAATTGCGCGTAATCAGGTGCCTTGCCTCCAAAGGGTGCGAGGAGGAAAAGGCAACAATCAATCAGGACGCTGCAGCAAGGCCAGAGCGACCGTGGATGCAGCCAGGATCGCGGTCAGAGCCAGCGGAGCAGTTGCACCGTAGGAATCCACGATATAGCCGCCGAAAACCGCACCGATACTGATGGCCACCTGAAAGGAAACGACCATCAGGCTGCCTGCTGCTTCCAGGGCGTCGGGTGCGCCGCGGGAAAGGTTGGTCGGCAGCACCACGGGCGCCATGCCGAAGGCAAGGCCCCAAAGGGCGACGAGGGCAAATGCGGCACCGGTATGAACACCCCAGACAACGAGGGCGATCGTCGCAAATGCCATCAGGGCGGCGGTGACGATGAGCGCGAGGCGGATACTGGTGTCAGCCATCCGGCCCCCCAGCACATTGCCGATCACCGAAGCGACGCCAAAGCCGAGCAGGGCGAGGGCAATCGGCGTGGTGTCAAGCAGCGTCACCTGTTCGAGGAAGGGACGCACATAGACCGAACCGGCGAAATGCCCCGTCATCAGCAACAGGATTGCCAGCATCCCCAGTTGAACGCTGCGCCGCCGCGTCAGCCGCAGAACATCGGAAAGACTGTTGCTCGTACTTGCCGGCAGCGACGGCAGGCTGAGTATCTGCAGCAGCATCGCAATTACGGCAAGCCCCGCCGTCATCGACATGGCGATGCGCCATCCCACCCAGTCGCTGATCAAGGCGCCCATGGAGGGAGCCGCAATGGTGGCGAGTGAAACGCCGAGTGTGACGATAGCCATGCCGCGCCCGGTCGAATTTGCGCCAACGAGCCGCGCCACGACAGCAACCGAAAGCGCCCAGAAACCGCTGAGCGCAATACCCAGTCCGGCCCGGCCGACCAGCAATAGCCAGAAATCGGCAGCAACTGATGCGAGAATGTTGGAGCCAATCGCCAGCGCGCTAAGACCGACAAGCACAGTCTTGCGGTTCAGTTTGCCGATGAGAACATTGCTCAGCAAAGCCGTTACAGCGCCCACGGAAGCTGTCGCCGTAACGACCTGTCCCGCCGTGCCCTCTGTAATGCCGAGATCGCGCGCCATGGGCGTCAACAATCCCGCTGGCAGAAACTCGGCCGATACCAGCGCAAAACTGGTGGCCGCCATCGAAAGAACCGCAAACCAGGTTGCGGTGGTCCATGCGGGTTCCTCTGCGGCCTCCAGGCCAATCGTTGCCCCATCAAATTCTGATGTCGTGTCCGTCATGGTCTCTCTCCTTGAGTTGGGAGAGTTTTAGACGAATTTTTTCGGATGATATGTATCTAAAAATCCGAATTTCATGCCTATTCCTCCGAAATTTGTGCGTTGCACAACGTTTGGATGTACATGTGCGTGGCCGCTGTTTCAGGTTCAAACGCGGGCGATGTGGTTTAGGGAGATGCCGTACATCACGTGGGTAAATTGATAGAGGGACATTCCAGGTAATGTTGCGGGGATTATGGAGGCGTTCGGCCCGCGAGTGGATCACGCGCCTCACGGTAATTGCCGCTGATCTCGATATTTTTCAATTCACGGAGCCCGTTATGTTGGTTAAGCCATCATACGGCACGGCACAGACGGGCGAACGGCACGTTTTCGCTGTCCTTGGCATTTAGGGTTCCAGGTCATGGCCTGCCGTTGGTCGGACAGGTGTCCAGTTTTGAGTTCCAAAGGGCGCTGGCAGGCACCGTCGACGCCCGTGGCATGAGGCGTTTATTTACGGCCTCGTTGTGCCAAGCCCCTTGGCTCACATCGCGTCGGAAGATACCCATTTGTTGCGACCGCTCTGTTTGGCGTTCAAGAGTGCGGCGTCTGCTCGTTCCAGCACGCTACTCACTGTCCCTCCCGCCGGTGCGGTTGCAATACCGACGGATACGGTGACCGGGTCAAGCAGGCGACCGCGATAGTTGAATGGCGCGCGTTCGACTGCACGCCGGAGTCTCTCCGCAACCTTGATGGCATCTTCAATACCCGCAGCCGGCATCAACACAGTGAATTCCTCGCCGCCGAAACGGAATAGTTCACCCAGCTCGCCGACGGCTTCGGAAAGGACTTGGGCAACATATTGCATCACCGCGTCACCGGCATCGTGGCCAAAGCGGTCATTGAAGCGCTTGAAATGGTCGATATCAAGCATGAGACAGGCGAGTGAATCGTCTGGCTTCTCAATATGCCTGTTCAGCGCCTCATCAAGAGACCGACGGTTCAGGAGACCGGTCAAGGCATCCTGTCTGGCCATGCCAAGCAGCCGCTGCCGCAGCTGGAGGTTTGCGACGGCAAGACCAATATTCTCGGCGAGGAGTTCCAGATAAAGTCGCTCTGTCTCCAGCGTTTCGTTTCTTGCGGGAATTTCGAGGTACAACAGGCCTACGGTGTCCCCCAAGGCGGTCAGCGGTATACAGAGACCGGTTCCGAAATTTCCATGGAGGTGATGGCAGACGACGTCGTCCCCGTCCGGGTTGTTGGTGTGGGGGCGTCCGCGACGCAGAGCCCAGCAATCATCGATCAAAAACTCGGGCGCGGAAAACGAAGGGTCGGACCATTTTCCGGTCGATTGGAGAAGTGTACTGTTTTCCTTGAGCACAAGCAGCCGGCCCGCGATAGCGGGGAAAATCTGCGGCATGAATTTCGCAACGACGTCGGACAATTCATCCTGATTCTGGCACGCCTGAATTCGATGCATCATTTGGAGGATTAGGTCCTTGATGCGTTGGTTCCTGCGGTGCTCTGCATCAAGCCGTTCCCGTTCCAGCCCGTTGCTGCGGAAGATGCGAATGGCTTGGTTCATTTCTCCAATTTCGTCACGTCGCCCTTCGTCTGGTACCTCTATACTGTAGTCCTGCCGGGCAAGGCGCATGACGATATTGCTCATTCTGATAAGGGGCGCGGCAACACGTCTGCTGAGGACAAAGTACAATACGGCCAAAAACATCAGTGCGGTCAGGGCAAGCATCACCTTGGCGATAGATCCGTAGAAATCACTTCGGCTTTTGGCCTGGTCGACTGTCGCCTGCGTGCGTGCCGCAACGGTCTCTCTCACCTTTGCAACGGTATTCAGCAGACTCGTATGCAGTTGATAGTACTCGTCGCCGAACAGGACCTGTTGCGCATCACTCTGGCGCCCGGAGCGATAAGAAGCGATGGCCCCTCGCTCCATCGCATCCAGCCTGTCAGCGCTCTTTCGTATATCCTGAAACAATCCTTCTTCCTGCGGCGAGGCACCGAGCGCGGAGAGTTTATCCAAGGCTTTCTCGAGGTGGTTTTCCTGATCTTCGTCGACATAGAACTTTGCCAGATGCTGCTCGTCGCCTCGCATAACGTAAAGACGTGCCTCCTCGGCGCGCTCGTCCGCGATGATCACCAGTTCCTCGGCAAGATCGTTTAATTCGAGATGAGACTCGATTGTCGCGCGCTCTTGAGACGCGCTTCTTGCCGACAAAATGAATGTGGTGGCTGATACTGTCGTCAGTATCAGCGTCACGGCATAAGCCAGGTTTGTGATGGTGCCAAGTCGCATGGTGGTGCCAAATCTTGCCGCACGGTATCACGACCGGGTGCGGCGGGTCCAATTTGTGGGTTTGACCAATCATTTCGCCAGGTCTGTCTGATCCCCTATGGCTACCTCTTAGTCCCGCAGTCCAAAATGTCCAACGCGCTGTGTGGATTAAATTACCAAATCTTTAGTTGTGTGCCATTTCGCCAGTACCTAGCTTACCGGTAAGGCCGCATCCGATGTGGACATGCGCCACATGATAATGCGCGTGGTACTGCATTCTGCGTTCGTATTTCGTTGACTGGCCCATGCAGGACATAGCGTGCAGCCAGATCGTCTTCACCTGCTTTTGGGGGAACGCGGGAGTTTGGTAAAACGGCGCTTTACCGTTCGTCTCGGTGAATGAAGCACCCATAGCGCATAGCACAGAAGGAGACGGGTCTGTCATCGGCTCGTGGCTGCTCGATCTGACGGCCGAGGCCCTGAAGCAGGACCCTGATCTAGACCAGTATGGTGGCCGGGTTTCGGACTCCGGCGAGGGGCGCTGGACACTGCAGGCGGCTGTCGAAACGGGCGTACCGGCTCCCGTGCTGGCATCGGCGCTGTTTGAGCGCTTCTCGTCACGCGGTGAGGCCGAATTTGCCGGCAAAGTGCTCTCGGCAATGCGCAATGCCTTTGGTGGCCATTTGGAAAAGGTAAAATAGGCGCGCAGGCCATCGACAAGTAACGATCGGACGGGCCGGCTTCAGGCGGAAGCCGCTACTGGACAAGATAGTGGATATAGTCCACTATTTTGTCTCCGGCGCGATATGCCGGGCAAACGCGAACAAAGTTACAAAAAACAAGGGGAACTTATGTCGCATTCAGCCACGTCGGCCGACGTGGTGCTGTCCGTTCGTCATCTCACGGTGGATTTGCCGCCGGGAATGGAGCGCAGCCACGCGGTCAAGGATATTTCGTTCGACCTTCACGCCGGGGAAATCCTTTGCATCATCGGCGAGTCGGGATCCGGCAAGTCCGTTACCGCAAGTACGATCATGGGACTTTTGTCGCCGGTCATCACAGTCAGTTCCGGCGAAATCCACTTTAGAGGAATGGACATCCTCTCGGCCAGAGAGGAAAAAATCCGGCCTTTACGCGGTCAGGCGGTCTCGATCATATTTCAGGATCCGCTTTCCGCGCTCAACCCGTTGATGACCGTCGGCGACCAGATATCAGAAGTCCTGGAAGCCCATGGGGCCGGAACGCCGCAGAGCCGAAACGCCAAGGTTCTGGAATTGCTGGAGGAGGTGGGCCTTCCCGACCCGTCGTTGATGCGACTGCAATATCCATTCCGCCTCTCCGGCGGACAGCGGCAGCGTGTCATGATCGCCATGGCGCTGGCGCTTGATCCGGATGTCCTGATTGCCGATGAGCCGACGACTGCGCTTGATGTTACCACGCAGGCGCAGATCCTTGACCTTATCCGAAAAATCCAGAAGCGGAAAAACATGAGCGTGATGTTCATCACCCATGATTTCGGTGTGGTTGCGGAAATTGCCGACCGTGTTGTGGTGATGGAAAAGGGATATCTCGTCGAGCAGGGAAGGGCGGATCAGGTTCTGGTCAGCCCGGTTCACCCCTACACGCAGCGGCTGGTTGCTGCTGTGCCGCGCATGCGCAACGCACAGCGCCCGCTTGACGAAGGCGCTCCCGTTGTTCTCGAAGTGGAAAACCTCGAAAAGGAATACCGCAGTTCCGGCTCGTTTTTCCGCAAGGCCCGGACCGTCAAGGCGGTGAACGGCGTCAGCTTCAAGCTGAGAAAAGGGCAGACACTCGGTGTTGTCGGGGAGAGCGGCTCGGGCAAGTCGTCGCTTGGGCGCGTTTTGCTGAAGTTGCTTCACTCGGATGGCGGCGCCATTCGCTTCGACGGTCGCGATATAGCTGCGATGGACGAAAGCGCGTTTCGATCCTTGCGGCCCTATATTCAGATGATCTTTCAGGATCCGTTTGCTTCGCTCAATCCGCGCCACACCATCGGCAGAATTCTGACGGTTGGTCCGCTGGCTCATGGAATGGCCTTGCACGAAGCGAGAACAAAGGCCCTTGGAATTCTAAAGCTCGTTGGTCTGGACGAGCAGGCCTATGACCGTTTTCCGCACGAGTTTTCCGGCGGTCAGCGCCAACGCATCGGTATTGCCCGCGCCCTGATGTTCGACCCGGTTGTTCTGGTGGCCGACGAAGCCGTTTCTGCGCTGGACGTGTCCATACAGGCGCAGGTCCTGCAACTTCTGGCCCATGTTCAAAGAGAAATGAAGGTGGCGATGATCTTCATTACCCATGATCTCAGGGTCGCAAGCCAGATTTGCGATGATGTGCTTGTCATGCACAAGGGAACCGTGGTGGAGCAGGGGCCGCCCACCCAAATCTTCCGATCGCCCACGCACCCCTATACGCAGAAACTCGTTGCGGCCATACCCGGCGCAGACTGGGAGCCGGCGGCTACGGCCTAGGCCATGTAACAATTTAGACGTCCGGGCAGTTTGCCCTAACGTCTATTTGTCTCGAGCGCCAATTCCAAACGCTCTGACCGCCGGACTTCGCCTGGTCCGACGGCGCTTTAACACGTTGATATAAGGCAATGAAATATATAAATAAATTTCATAATTTGTGGAAAAGTAGTTGCATTTGTCCACTAACTGTCATTTCATATAGTCACAAAACTGCAATACGACATGGCCGAAACCTGCACTGTGGCGCGCCCGGAAAGCGTACCCGCAACTGCTGTCCTGTGGCCATTCGATCGGAAAACTCATGCATAAGCCAACTGCGAAACCGCCCGTATCACCGACCGACATCAATCTCGATGTTCTCGAAGACACGTTGAGCTTCTACATCCGCACGATCAATCTTGCCGTGTCGCGCGATCTCGATGACCGGCTGGAGGGACTGGATGTGGCGAAGGGAACAGGAAAAATCACGACCCTGCTGCTCGTTGATGACTATCCTGGCATCCGCCCTTCGGTGATAGCGCATCTCACGATGCGTGACCGTTCGGCCATGGGCAGGATTATTGACCAGATGGTTTCACATGACCTCATCCGCCGGGAAGTGTCGCAGGAAGACAGCCGCGCGCAGGAACTTTATATCACCGAAGCAGGGGCGGCACTCGCCGTGAAAGTTCGCGAGATCGTTCCGCAGCAGTCTCGCGATTTCTTCAGCTTCATTCCAGAGGACGAACAGAAACAGGTGATCGACATCTTGCGTCGGGCCTATCGGCATATCGTGGGGCTTTCATGACAAATCGATCGGAACAACGCGTTGCTCTCATCTCCGGTGCAAGCCGCGGCATAGGCGATCAAATTGGCGCAACCCTCTTGGAGGAAGGCTGGCGGGTTTCACTTGGTATGCGCACCCCCGCGCTGCCTTCCTGGGCCGCAGGTCACGAAGAAAAAGTTCATCTCTTCACTTACGATGCGAATGATGTGGTTGCTGAAAAAAGATGGACGCAAGATGCCCTTAAGCGGTTCGGTCGCATCGATGCCATCGTGGCGAATGCGGGCATCATGATCCCGAAGACCGTGATCGAAGCTGACGACGACGATATCGATGCAATGTTTTCCGTGAACGTCAAGGCGCCGCGGAGGCTTGTGAAGGCCGCATGGGATCCATTGTGCGAAAGCGGTCGTGGCCGAGTGATTATCCTCGCATCTCTCTCGGGCAAGCGCGTCAAGTCGGCATCGTCGGGCAGCTATTCCTTGTCCAAATTTGCCGCCGTGGCCCTCTCGCACGCCGTTCGGCAGGCGGGCTTCGACAAGGGCGTGCGCGCGACCGCCGTCTGCCCCGGATTTGTGGCAACCGACATGGCTGCGGTCCTATCCGAGCGGCCGGCCGCGCAGATGACCCAGCCCGCGGATCTCGCCCGTATCATTGCCATGCTGCTGTCCCTTCCGAACGAGGCCTCCGTTGCCGAGTTCGCCATTAATTGCCAGCTTGAGGAGTTTTTCTGACATGCCCGGTCCTTATGTCGTTCCCGTTCATGGGGATGCGGAATTACCGAAAGAAGTCGACGTCGTTGTCATAGGCGGCGGCATCATCGGTACCTCTACCGCGCTCGAACTTGTCGATCAGGGGCTGCGAGTTGCCCTGTGTGAAAAAGGCGGCATCGGGCACGAGCAATCGAGCCGAAACTGGGGTTGGGTGCGTATTTCCCGCCGCGACCCGCGCGAAGTGCCCCTAATGGCAGAGGCGCTTCGCATCTGGGCCGACCTCAATCGCCGGTCCGGGCGGGAGACGGGTTTTAAACAATCCGGCATCGTCTTCACCTGCGCCAATGAACGGGAATTTGCCGAGCACGAACGCTGGAACCACAATCTTGAGGGCTACCAGATTGAGAGTCGCATGCTGAGTGCGGCGGAATTCAAGTCAAAATATCCTGGATCCAACATGAATATTGCCGGTGCGCTCTACACCGCCGGTGATTGCCGCGCGGAGCCGCAGCGGGCAGCGCCCGCGATTGCGGAAGCGGCACGCGATCGGGGCGCCGCTATCCTCACAGAATGCGCAGTGCGCGGCCTCCAGCTTTCAGGTGGAAGGGTCTCCGGCGTGGTGACGGAGCGTGGCGAAATCGCCTGCAAGGCTGTGGTAATGGCAGGAGGCGCATGGTCCAGCCTCTTCCTGGGTAATAACGGGCTCGACTTACCGCAGCTCAAGGTCATGAACTCTGTGCTGCGGACAAAGCCGCTGGAGGGCGGGCCGGAAGAGGCAATTTGGTCAAATGGTTTTGCTATCCGCAAGCGTCTGGATGGTGGATATACGATCGCAAACGGCTTTCAGAATATCGTCGACATCGTTCCGGCATCTTTCCGCTACGCGTTGAAATTCCTGCCTGCTTTGCGGCACGAGTGGCGTTCGCTCGATCTGCGTCTGACGGGCAAGTTCTACGATGAATGGCGCATACCGCGTCGCTGGAATCTCGATGAGCCGTCGCCCTTCGAATATAACCGCGTGCTCGATCCGGTTCCGTCGAAAGCGATGACGGACGGCGCTCTGGCGAAGCTGAAACAGGCATTTCCGATTTTCGAAAAGGTGGAAATCTCGCAGCGCTGGGCAGGCATGATCGATGTAACGCCGGACGCCATTCCGGTCATCGACGCCGTTGACGCCATTCCGGGTTTCCATGTCGCGACCGGTTTTTCAGGCCACGGGTTTGGAATAGGGCCCGCGGCCGGAAAGTTGATGGCCGACATTGTAACCGGCCGTAACCCGATCGTTGATCGCCATGATTTTCGGTTCAGCCGCTTTAGCGATGGCTCGAAGATCAAACTCGTCAGCGGATTCTAGGGTGACGCCACGGGGCCGAGCGCAAGCCGTCATGTCAAAGCACAATGCAGGCAACTGTCGAAGGGAGCCAAACTGCCCAAAGAGGCGGAAGAAACAATAATCGTCATGTTCAACCATCGGATCAAGGGGAACTAAAAATGTCCGACCAGAACAAGCCGCTTATCAATACCACCCGCCGCCAGGCACTCGGCCTTTTTGCACTTGGTGCATCCGGTGTCGTCCTTTCCGGACTTCCGGTCTTTTCCCGCGCCATGGCGCAGGACAAGTCTGCCAAAGGCCAGCTGACCGTCGGCTTCTCTCAGGAACCCACTGTCTTCAATCCGCATATGCCCCACATTGAAGTGGATGAAGGGATCCACTTCAGCATTTTTGACCCGCTGTTTTACGTGGACGAGAAGGGCGCCTTCGTCGCCGCGCTAGCAGCGGAGGTCCCAACAGTCGAAAACGGCGGTATTTCCGCCGATGGTCTCAATTGGAAAGTCAAGCTTCGTGACGACGTCAAGTGGCACGATGGAAAGCCGTTTACCGCCGAAGATGTCAAGTTCACACTTGAGCTTCTCGTCGATCCGAATTTCCGGTCGTGGCGCAAGACCGGACATGAATTCGTCCGTGACCTAAGCGTCGTGTCCCCGACGGAAATCACCTGGAAGATGGAGAAGCCCTTTGCGCCCTATCCGTCTATCCTTGCTTCCACCTTCATGACCCCGAAACATCTTCTCGGTGCGGAAGCCGACCGCAACACAGCCGCCTATAACAACGCACCTGTCGGTACCGGAGCCTTTAAATGGAAGGAACGCGTCGCCGGCGATTACATCCTTCTTGAAGCCAACACCGACTATTTTGGTGACGGCCCGCATGTCGAGCGTCTGATTTACAAATATGTCCCTGACCTCAATGTTCTGTACACCCAGTTCAAGACAGGCGATATCGACGTTGTTGGTCTGCAGTGGATCACGCCGGACCACTATGACGAGGCCAAGGATCTTTCCGGAAAGGTTGTCAATGTCGTACCCGGTTCAACGATTGAATCGCTCTCCTTCAACATGGAGCGGCCACAATTCAAGGATCCGGCTGTCCGGGAGGCTCTCTACTCCGCAATCGACAAACAGTCGATCATAGAGGCGCTCTATTACGGTTTGCCAACTCCCACGGAGAGCTACGTCCCCCAGCAGTCATTCTATTACAATCCGGATTTGCCCAAACATGAATATTCCATCGAAAAGGCGAAGAAGCTTCTGGATGATGCGGGCTGGGTGGCCGGTGCCGATGGTGTTCGCGCGAAGGACGGGGTGAAGCTTGCCTTCACCTGCTCGACAACAGCGGGCAATCACATCCGCGAACAGGTGCAGCAATACATGCAGCAATCCTTTAAGGATATCGGCGTGGAAATGACCATCTCCAACCTGCCGCCGGCTGTCATGTGGGGCGACTACTGGATGTTGTCGAAATTCGATTCCGTTATTGTTGGTCTCGATTTTCTGACCGGGCCCGACCCCGATACATCTGATTTTTTCCGTTCGACGTCGAGCCCGGCGAAAGGCGGTTCGGGCCAGAATACCTGGCAGTTTGCCAACGGGGAAGTTGATGATCTTCTCGCGAAAGGCGGCAGCCTCTTCGTGCCGGAGGAGCGCAAGGCGGTTTACCTGAAAATTCAAGAGATCATGCGCAAGGAAATGCCGCTTCTGCCGCTGTTCCAATATGCGACGGTCCGCGGCCACAAGCAGGGTATCGAGAACGTCAAGCCGAACGTCAATACGCGCATCGACACATGGAACGTTGCGACCTGGCATCTGGCGTAAAGGCGAGCCACGAAACGGGGCTTTGCTCCGAGATATGTGGAACGCGCCGGCTTTGAAACAGCCGGTGCACTGACGGCTATTCGTGGACGGGCTTGATGCCTGTCCACGATGCGACCTGGAGTCTCACCCATGCTGACCTTTCTTTTGCACCGCATATGGCAGAGCCTTGTGCTCCTGCTGCTTGTTTCGATTATTGGATTTGCGATCCTCAATCTTGCGCCGGGCGGGCCCCTGTCGCAATTTGCTCTCACGCCGGGCATGACGCGGGAAGCTCTCGACCGCATCGCCCACCAGATGGGCCTCGATCGGCCTTTGCCGATCCAGTATCTGGATTGGGCCTGGCGATTACTGCAGGGTGATTGGGGTAAATCCTATCGCGACCAGCGCCCGGTTCTCGACATTATCTCCGGACATCTTTTCGCGACATTGCTTTTGATGATCTCATCGACGGTCGTCTCGATCCTTGTCGGTACGTGGATCGGGATCAAGGGTGCCACCAAGCGTTATACGTTGTTCGATTATACCGCGACAGTCGGCGCGATGATCGCACTGTCCATTCCAACTTTCTGGTTCGGCCTGGTTGCGATCTATGTTTTTGCGCTGCGGCTGAAATGGCTGCCTGCGGGCAACATGTACACCATCGGTGACCAGTCATTCTACGACTATGCGATCCACCTGATCATGCCGAGCCTGGTGCTAGCCCTCGTCAATATCGCCGTCTGGAGCCGCTATATGCGGACCGCGACGCTTGACGTCATCAATCAGGATTTCGTCCGCACCGCGCGGGCCAAGGGGCTGTCGCCACGTCGGGTATTGATGAAACATGTCGTTGGTAACGCCCTCCTGCCGATGATCACGCTTGCCGGCCTTCAGCTCCCGACGATCCTCGGAGGTGCGCTTGTTACGGAAACCGTCTTTACCTGGCCGGGCATGGGGCGTCTCTTCCTCGATAGCCTTGGTTATCATGACTATCCGGTGGTCATGGGCCTTTTGATGTTTTCCGCAATCCTCGTGCTGCTCGGCAGCCTGCTCGCTGACCTGATGGTCGCTCTCGTCGATCCCCGTATCCGGCTCGGATAGGACTTAACCGGCGAGCACCGCAATCAACGGAAGGAAAGACCATGTCCGCTGCCACACTCCAACCCACCCGCGCCGTGCCACGCTTCCGCTGGTGGCAGAACCGTACGCTTCTCCGCTTTGCCCGCCACAAGCTGGCAGTTCTTGGCGTCATCATGATCACGATCATGATCTTTGCCTGCGTTGTCGGCCCATATCTCTTGCCTTACGACGAGTTGTTCATTGATCTGCGCGCGCGCTTTGCGCCGCCTATGACCGGCTACCACATATTCGGTACGGACCCCCTCGGGCGCGACATCGCGGCGCGACTGTTCAATGCCGGCCGCATCTCGTTGCTTGTCGGGTTTTTCGCCATGGTGCTGTCGACGGTGATCGGGACAGTCATCGGTGTCGTTGCCGGTTATTACGGCGGTCGCGTCGGCGCAATCCTGATGCGCTTCGTTGATGCGTTTCTTTCTTTCCCGAGCATTTTCCTGCTTCTGGCACTGGCCGCTTTCGTCAAGCCGAGCCCGTTCATGATCACGGTCATCATTGCCGTCACGAGTTGGATGGAGATTGCACGTCTGGTCGAGGCAGAGGTCCGTTCCTTGCGCGAGCGAGACTTCGTGATGGCAGCCCGCATGCTTGGTCTGCCCAATGGCTGGATCATGTTTCGGGAATTACTGCCAAATGCTGCCGGGCCCATCATCGTCGCGGCGACGTTGACGGTGGCGCGCGCCATTCTTCTTGAGGCCTACATCAGTTTTCTGGGTTACGGCATTCAGCCGCCGCTGCCAAGCTGGGGCAACATGTTGAACGGTGCCCAGCAATATCTCGACAAGGCGCCCTGGCTCGCCATCGTCCCCGGTGTCGCCATCACACTCGCCGTCACGAGTTTCAACTTCATAGGCGACGGACTTCGCGACGCGCTCGATGCCCGCAGCGATCTGAATTGAGAGTGCGGGTTGATGGCTTCTTTCTCGCCCTTTGACGTCACGCTCTGGTATGCGACGGCCGCTTCCGCGCCGCTGACGAAACCTCTCTCCGGTCGCATCAAAGCCGATATTTGCATCGTCGGTGCCGGGTACTCTGGTCTCACTACCGCGCTCGAACTGGCCAGGGCCGGCGTTGACGTCGTTCTTCTGGAGCGGCAGGAAATCGGTTTTGGAGGTTCCGGCCGCAATGCCGGGCATTGCACTCCGACCTTTACGCATTACAGCCTGCCTGAACTGCGCAAGATGCTTGGCGAACCTTGGGCGGAACGGCTCATCGAACGGCAGACGCGGGCGAATGATCGCGTTTCACAGATGATCCGCGATTACCAGATCGACTGCGAATGGGTGCAGAGGGGTTATGTGATGGGCGCGCCGCATGAAGGTGCGATGGAGGAGCTGAAACGCAAGGTCGAGACCTACAATCAGGTCGGCGCCAGAACCCGGCTTCTCGACCGGGATGAAGTGGCCGCGGTGACCGGGAGCCCGCGTTTCCATGGGGGGTGGCTGCACGAGGAGGCGGGCCATCTCAATCCGCTGGGTTATGCCAGAGGACTTGGCAGGGCAGTCCTCCAGGAAGGCGGGAGGATATTCACCGGCTCGGGCGTAGCAGGGTGCGAGCGCGAGGCAGGTGGCGGCTGGAAAGTAACGACGGAGTACGGCGAGGTCGTTGCATCGAAAGTAATTTTCACCACCGGTGCCTACACTGTGGGCGGGTGGCCGAAGCTCGACCGCACCTTCAAGATTCAGCGCGTCTTCGTTGCCGCATCGCAAATCCTGTCCGCAGACACCCGCCTTTCCGTCCTGCCACAGAACACGACGATCCACGACGGCCGTGGTGACATCTATGTGTATAAATATAATGCCGAAGGCCGGATTGTGGCTTCGATGTTTCCCATGGGGCGCCGTGGGCGGGACATGATCTATACAAAACAGGTCATGAGCGAGCGGCTGAAATGGCTGCATCCCCAGATCACAGAGGATATTCGCTGGGACTATGTCTGGTTTGGCGAACTGGACATGCAATATCGCACCGTTCCACGCTTTTATGATCTCGCACCGGGCGTCGTGGCTTTGACAGGTCTCTCCGGTCGCGGCGTGCCAACAGGCTCGATGCTCGGTTCCATCCTTTCGGAATGGGCGCTCGGCAAGCCGGAAAACGGATTGGCCCTGAAACTGGAGCCGCTGAAATCCGCACCGTTCTACATGAATTTCGCGCCAGCCCTGACCCTAAGATATTACCGCCTGCGCGATAATATCGCGACAAGGCTCGCGGGCAGGGAGCTTCCGCCCCATGCGTGACGCGCCAAGCTTTAATCCGACGAACCCTAAATCAAACCTAGCGAGGAGAATGTTCATGACAATGCCGATTTTCAATATTTCCGACGATGTGGACCTTGTTCCAGCCATGCCGGCCGAAGGACGAGGCAGCGGCTCCTACCGCCGCCAGATATGGCAGGACGACATCGAGAATGGTACGATCGTCGCCGTCTGGAGGGCGGAGCCCGGCATCTACAACTACCCTGGCCGCGAACTTGAAGAAACCTTTGTGGTGGTGGAGGGCGAGGCGATCTATTCGCAGGCGGACGCCGATCCTGTGAAGATTGGTCCGGGCTCGATCGTCAGCATCGCCAAGGGGGTTCCAAGCCGTCTCGAAATCCTGTCGCCGTTTCGCAAGCTGGCAACGGTTATTCCGAAGCCTTAACAATCTGCCGTCTCTTCCAGCAACCTTGCACGCTGCGGTGCCGATGCGTTCTGGTTCGGCAGGGGTGCACGGCGCCGATATCGTGCATCGGTTGCGGGCCGATGACACTCTGGTATTCACCAGCGATCTTTTTGTATCCAAGGCCGCTTTGCTGGCGGCCACAACGGTGGTTTCGGCAAATGAACTGTTGGTCGCGTCGCCGGATGGCGGTTCGATCCAGTTCCTCGACACCACACTGAGCGATTTGCAAAAAAGCGGTTTCGCGGTCGCAGACGGCTTGTTCGTCTAAGCTGTCGCCGATAGCCTTATTATTCCTATTTGCCGTGCCGACAAGGCCAGCGACGCGAGGTTTTCAATATCGACGCGACGCTTTCCCCACCTGCGAAACCTCCTAAGCCCGCGCCTCCAGCACCATGTTGAAAGGCCCCGTAAAGGCCCGCCTGACGTGGGTAAAGCCACCCGAGCGGATGACCTCGGAAAGCTTCGCTTCCCCAGCCTGAGCCCCCAATCCTTCACCCACCTCCTGGTCAAGTGAAGTCGGCACGCAGATCATGGTTGAGGCATTGTAGTAAAGGCGGCCGATAGGGTTCATATTGTCCGCTGGGCGATCGCCCGCGATGGGCTCGACGATCATCCAGGTGCCGTCCTTTTTGAGAATGCGCGACATGTGCCCCGCGCACCCACGCGGATCACCCATATCGTGCAGACAGTCGAAACTGGTGATGAGATCGAAATCCGTATCCTTGATGTCTTTGGCCGTCGCCGCGACGAACTTCACCCGGTCGTCCACTCCATGGCTTCGGGCATGTTTGTTCGCCTCTTCTATGGATGGCTCGTGGAAGTCGTAGCCGATGAAGCTGGCGTTGCGATATGCCTCGGCCATAAGAATTGTCGAGAAGCCAACGCCACAGCCGACATCGGCCACCTTGGCCCCTTTCACCAGTTTGTCCTCCACGCCCTGAAGGGCAGGCAGCCACGATTGCACGATATTGTTCACATATCCCGGCCGAAAGAACGCGCCCGTTGCGCAGAACAGGCAACCCGCAGTGTCTCCCCACCGCACCCCGCCGCCGGTCCGGAAACTGTGCTCAACCTTTGGCTCTCCCTCGATCATCGCGGCCACCAGATCGAAAGCGCCTTCCAGATAGACGGGGCTGTCCTTGTTGACGAAAACCATCGCCTGCTCGAGTGAGAGACTGAACATCTCGGAACCGCTGTCGTAGTCGATGTACCCGTTCGCAGCCTGTGCCAGCGCCCACTCCCTGACATATCGCTCAGAAAGGCCGCCAGAGGCCGCCGCCAGGCCTGCGGACGTTACCGGTCCGACGCGATGCAGCGCATCGAAGAGGCCCAATCTCAAACCGATCCTGACAGTTGGAACGCTGAAGGCTCCTCCGAGGTCGCCCAGCATTTTGCCAATGAAAGAATGTAGTTTTGTTTCGTCGAGCTGTGTCATCGCATTCCCCCCAATAAGCTTCGTTGGCGGGCAAAGGCTGACCGCAAATTGATTGCGTCAGTGAATGCTCGTAGACCATGTAACATAGCCGAATGCCCCGAAATTGTCACGCGAACGACTATCGCCCTTTTCGGTAGTCCGCTCCTGTCCAGGGTCACCCACACGGGCGATGGTCGACGGTTTGGGGACGTCGTAAACTGGCTCGAAGTAATAAGGTTCGCTGGGAGATGGCACTGGGAGTCGACCCCCAGTCACGCCTTCGCAGAAATTGCGCTGAGCTCTTCAAGATCGAGATCATGCTCAAGCTCTCGTAGTGTTTCGTCATCGATCTTCCCTTCGCGTCGCAGACGAATGAGTTCTCTTCTGCCGGCAGCGACAGCTTGGAGAACGACATCGAAGTGGGCATGAAGAAGTGGCGAATATTTCTCGGTGCTTTCGGCATATTTGACGCTTGCCGTCAGTCGATGTTCGTATCTCTTCAGGAGTTGGGGATGGATAAGCTCTCCGTTTTCATCATGGGCAAGCGCTTGAACAGTTGCGAACTGGACCTGCGCCATGGAGGCTTCGGCCTCGCTCATTGTCATCGGTGCACGCTCCGGTTCGATATTGCCGAGCCCCGCCCACGCGATAATCCATCCAAGCGTCGTTCCCTGTATGAGAACGGTTCCCACGATGACCGCGAATGCCATGACCAGAATGAAGTCGCGTCCCGGAAAATCCTCCGGCAGGCTGAGAGCAAGCGCCAGCGTGACGACGCCGCGCATGCCTGCCCAACCCAGCGCTGTTACCCCTCCTGCTCCGAGGGGTGTGGAGCGAGCGAGTTTCAAGCCATGAAATAACCCGATGACGAAATCCGATACGAATATCCACACGAACCGCGCGATGACGAGCGTAACGAGGACCGTCACCGCGGGGAGGGCCATGGAACCAACCAGTGAGCCAAAGCCGCCGCCACGTTCAACGACGTCACGTAGCGACAGTCCTATCAGGATGAAAACCATTGCCTCCATCAGGAAAACAAGGACGTTCCAGAATGACGTGCCGCGCATGCGTGTCGCTGCAGACAGCACCGTGTGCTGATGCCATGATGCAATCAACCCCGCGGTCACCGTGGCGATCACACCGGATGTGTGCATCCGTTCCGCCAAAAGATAGGCGGCCCACGACAGAATAGCCGTCGCGGCGATCATCAGATATTCGTCACCCAGATGCCGGACAAGCTTTACCCATGCGAAGCCGACCACCGCGCCGATTGCGGCGCCACCTGCGGCCAGAAAGATGAATTCACCAAGTGCGTCTGTTGTGCTGAACGTACCGCCAGCCGCAGCCGCTACGGCAAAACGAAAGAGTACGAGTCCACTGGCGTCATTCAGGAGGCTTTCTCCTTCCAGAAGGATATGGAGGCGTCTCGGAATCTTCACCCGTTCGAGCACGGCCCGTGCCGAAACTGCGTCGGGAGGTGAAACGATGGCACCAAGGGCTGCGCAGGCAGCCCACGGCAGGGACGGCATCAGGAAGTGGACAACAACCGCAACGACGATTGTTGTGAACAGCACTGCGCCGATCGCGAGAGATGCAATTCCGAAGACGTGTCGTTTCAGGCGATCCACGGCGATCGACCAGGCTCCGTCGAGCAGCAGTGGCGGTAAAAATATCACCAGAACCAGTTCCGGATTGACGGAGATGGTGGGCAAACCGGGGACGAATGCCAACGTTCCCCCGCCCACCAAAAGCGCTACGGACGGCGGCAGGCCCATGCGGTGTGCGATGTAGTGCAGCACGATAATGGCGAGAAACATCGCGATCACGAGTTCGAAAAGATGCGTGCCGTCCATATGCGTCCCCAATCCGCGTCGGACAGGTATCAAATGACGAGTTCCGTGAAAATGCAACGGCCTTAATTTCTGTTGGTTCGACGGAGTTTCAGGCAACTGAGCGAAGGTTGGGGGACGCCCAGTGGCGGGAACGGCTACAACGCGAAAGAAAGCCCTGAGATACACAGGGCCTTGTCCTATACAGCTCTGGAGCATTACCACCCTCCAGAGAAAATCCCTTGGAATCCATTGCAAACGCCAGGTTCGATAGGGCTTCGCAATCTCAGGGCTTCAAACGAGTACTAGCTCTTTGGGCGGCGCGGAACCGTTCTGGTTTTTAAGGAGCCCCGCGATCGCAGCCTTGAGACCTACACCACTGACGCGGGTGCTCATCATATCTCGCGTAAGGGCGGTAATAATCTCTGCAGCTTCATGGATCGGCAAGCCGCCATCCCTTATATTGGAGACACAGTTGCGGCTGGAATCCGGGTTTCCAGACCTCGGGCCATAAGTGATATAGGCACCGAGACTGTCGGCAGCTGAAAGTCCCGGACGTTCGCCCACAAGCACGATCGTTAATTTTGCACCTAACGCCTCACCGACGGGATCGCCAACCGCGACGCGCGCTTGGTTAGCGAGGACAATTGACGCGGCCGAAAGGTTGAGAGATGCCAGCCTCGGCACAAGCGCCTCGATCAAAGGCACCGCATTAAGGTCAACTGCGCTGGACGAGAGGCCGTCCGCAACGATGATTGCGACATCATAACCCTCGATCGTCCTTTTATGTTTCAGCAGTGCCGCAGATTCTTCCGAAAGCTGCCGTCCGAGATCAGGCCGCCGCACATAGATGTTGCGGTCACGTGCCATGCTCTCAACATTGACAACAGAAAGGCCAAGGCGAGCGAGCCTATCCGCCAGCGAGGACCGGTCGATGCTTGTCCAGACTGCTTCACGCGCCCGCGCGTGGTCGAGAAGAAAGGCGAGCTGCGCGCGCGTCGGAAGGCCCGCGCCATGGCGGCCGAGCGAAACACGCGCATCGGTCATGTCCTTGAGGCCCAGAGTTTTATCGCTGGCTGCTGGTTTGAGCATTTTTACCATATCAGGCTCCCATCAGTTCGCTGTTTCGGACATAATTGGACAGCGCAATAGGCTCACCAACCAGCGCCCCGTGGCGATCAGTCAGTCCAATCTCAAACAGCCATTTCTCGAATTCCGGTGCGGGTGGCCGCTTCAGAGTCTCGCGGCAATAGACGGCATCGTGATGGGAAAGAGACTGGTAGTTCAGCATGATGTCGTCAGCGCCAGGAACTGTGATGACGAAGTTGACGTTGGCCGCGCAAAGCAGGGTAAGCAGCGTATCCATATCCTCCTGATCAGCGTCGGCGTGATTTGTATAGCAAACGTCCACACCCATCGGCAGGCCGAGGAGCTTTCCGCAGAAATGGTCTTCAATGCCGGCTCGGATGATCTGCTTGCCGTTGAAGAGATACTCCGGTCCGATGAAGCCGACGACCGTGTTGACGAGCAGCGGGTCGAACTCGCGGGCAACCGCATAGGCGCGCGTCTCCATCGTCTGCTGGTCGACGCCGAAATGGGCGTCGGCGGAAAGAGCCGCTCCCTGACCTGTTTCAAAATACATGACGTTTGCTTCGGGTGGGCTGCGTTTGAGCGATCGTGCCGCTTCATGCGCTTCCTTAAGGAGCGCCAGATCGATGCCAAAACCGCGATTGGCCTTTTCTGAACCGGCCACAGACTGGAAGACAAGGTCGACAGGCGCGGATCTTTCCATTGCCTGCATCGCTGTTGTGACATGTCCAAGGCAGCAGGTCTGAGTGGGGATAGCCAGTTTTTCCCGCAATTCGTCAAGCAGCGAGACGATGCGAATGTAATCATCCGTTGCATCGGTTGCGGGATTGACACCAATCACGGCATCGCCGGACCCCATGAGGAGACCGTCGATCGCAGAGGCGATGATGCCGCGGCTGTCATCTGTTGGATGATTTGGCTGATTCCGTGTGGAAAGTCGGCCGGCGAGCCCCAAGGTGTTTCGGAAACGCGTCACGACACGGCGCTTGGCCGAAACTGCGATCATATCCTGTAGCCGCATGATTTTCGACACCGCGGCGACCATTTCCGGCGTCAGGCCCCACGTCACCGCCTCAAGCTGATCCTGCGTCGTCTCGGGTCTCAGCAGCCACTCGCGGAATTCGCCTACGGTGAGCGAGGAGACCGGCGCAAACGCCGCCGCATCATGCCGTTCAGCAATCAGCCGTGACACCTCGTCCTCATCGGACGAAATCAGTTCTTCGCCCAGGAATGCCTTGAGCGGCAGATCGGCCAGCGCCATTTGTGCAGCAAGCCTCTCGACCGGACCTTCGGCGGCGATTCCTGCCAGTTGGTCACCGGAGCGCTCTGGCGTTGCCTTCGCCATGAGAACTTTCAGGTTATCAAAACGGAATACAGTTTTCTCGATCGTCGTAGTGTAGGGCATGGAATGGATTACCGGTTGAGGAGTGTCAGGGCTTTGTCGTGGAGCTTTGTGTTAGCCGACGCCAAAACCCGTCCATCCGAATGAAATGACAGCGCGTTGCCCTGCCAGTCGGTGATTGAGCCGCCGGCGCCCGTCACGATCGGCACGAGCGCCATGTAGTCATAGGGCTGCAGACCCGTTTCGAGCGCGATCTCACAATGCCCAGATGCAAGAAGGCCATAAATGTAGCAATCACCTCCGAAGCGTCTCAGCTTCGTTGCTCTGGAAAGGCGCTCGAAGCAATCAGTCTCGGCACCTTCGAACATGTCGGGTGAGGTCGTATAGAAGCGGGCGTCAGAAAGGCTTTCATTGCTGCTGGTTCGTGCGGGCGTTCCAGCAAATACCGTTTCTCCCGGCCGCCCCAGCCACCGCTCGCCGGTTGCGGGAATATCGATTACGCCACAGTATGGTTTTCCCTGATAGGCCAGTGAAATTAGCGTGCCAAACAGAGGAAAGCCGGTGATAAAGCTCTTTGTGCCGTCGATCGGGTCTAGCACCCATGTAAAGTCGTCGCCTTGCTTGACGCCAAACTCCTCGCCATAAATACCGTGTTCTGGAAAACGCGCCTCGATCATCGCGCGAAGATGTTTCTCAATTGCGCGGTCGGCGATCGTGACCGGGCTGTCATCGAGTTTTGAGATCACGTCCAATGGAGTCCTGAAATAGGAAAGCGCCAGCGGGCGTGCGGCGTCGGCGAGCGCTTCGGCAAAGGCGATGTAAGGCGCGGTATCTTGCAGGTGGATATCGTTGTTGGTCATCAGAGCGCTTTCAGGAAAAGAGGCCATCGGGGATCATGGATGATCGAGCGGGCGCGCATGTGTTTCCATATCCCGTATTTGTAGAAGTCGAAATCAAGTGTCGAAATCCTGTTCTGCACCATCGCCCAGGTGCTCCACTTGATGTCGGCCAGCGCCTTATGCACGATGAAGCGGGCGTGACATGCCTTGTTGTAAAAGCCGAAATACTCCTCGATGATTTCGCAGTCGACGTCCTCGGAATAGAACATTTCGCCGCTCCAGATCGCCAGATCGTAGAGGCGTTCATTGTTCGAGGCATATTCGAAATCGATGAGCTTGATCGACTTGTCGTCGCCGATCAGGAAGTTTCCCGGCATTGGATCGTTGAAGCACGGAACGAGATCAAGCCCGGAAGCCTCAAGTGCTGCACGCGCCTGCTTATAGGACCGGAACAGCCAGTCATGGTCGAGCGGCCAGTGGCCGCCAAGTACCCGCACCTGATCAAAATGCTCTTCGATCATGTCGAAGACGGTTTTTGTCAGTGGCAGGGCAGGGGCGTCGTGAAACTGCCGGTACACACGCACCGCCTCGTTTCTGATCGCCGGATCTGCAAAATCCTTATGGGTCGACGCGCGGCGGCCGTCGATAAACTCCGCGATCTCTATATCGAGGTGATCGAGGTAATCGAACGTCTTCGGCCCGACGCCGATCGCCTCGGCCTGCTTGCTCGCCGCCGCCGCCGCCTTTCGGTCGATGAACATCTCCGTGCCGCGGCCGGGAATCTTCAGGAAATATCCGAGGTCATCACCTTCGACCTCGATGCGAAAATTGGTGTTGCTGATGCCTCCGGAGACCGGACGGTAGCGCAGTCGCCTGCCTTTCCAGGGTTTCACCTGGATGATCGCGGCTTCCAGCGCCCGTTCGGCATCGGATCGTGCCATTCCCAATTCGTTCATAGGCTTGTTCCCATTATCGTTTTTTAGCCCGTGGTTATTATGGCTGCGTTTAAAGCGCCCGGAGTCTGCTTTCGAAGTCCGGCTGGCCAAGCAGCATTCGGCAACGCAGAAAACGCCAGCCCGCATATTTCAGGAATTCGACACCCCTTGGTGGTGACCGAAGCTCCAGCACGAGGCTGCGCAAGGCCCAATAGAGATCGTCCGCCGCGGCATAGACACGGCAGCGACTGAACGCCTTTTCGGTGAACGCGCCATCATGCATCTCGAGCAGCGGCTTCATCTGGCTTTCGAACTGGTAAAGTTCGTTCATCTGCACGCCGAGCTGATAATAGGGGTCGATATCAGCGGCCATGTCGAAATCAACGAGTTGCAAAGACTCGTTGGGGCCAAGCATGACATTCGAAGCCTGCGGATCACCGTGGGCCGGTTTCACATCGAAGCCTGCGGCCGCAACGGCCTCGCGGATTGGCCTCATCCAGGACAGCATCCACTCAGCATCGTCGGGCAGATCGGCATCGCCAGCGGAGACGATCGACCATAGCTCATCGATCCCGTCGAAGACCGACCATCTGTGACCGACGGGAACACCGGCTGCGATTGTCTTCTGCATCTCAATCAGTCTGGCAGCCCTTGCCGGCTGCATAAGGTCATCGATCTTGGCCGTCCGCCAGCCGTCTGCAAGTCGGCAAAACAGCGTCGCACGGGTCCTGCTATCGTAGACGATAGGCTCAGGTGAGAAGCCGAGCTTGTGAAAACGGGTTCCGGCAGCAAAAGCCACCTCATCATCGACGAGGTCGGCGACTTCATCAGCACCAAGGCGTAGGAAATAGCGCGCTTCCCCTTCTGCGCTTGCCACTGAAAAGCCGCTCGACTCGACGGCGTGGTATGACGGTGATGCGACCCCTGCAGTTGACAGAGCGTAGGCTGGTCTGGCTCCGACCACGGCAGAAAATGCAAGAAGCGCATTTTCCGCGCGTTCTTCCAACGGGTTTTGCGGTGAGCCCACTATCTTCATTCGGCAGCCTCGACGAGTTCTGCGGCCTGCAGGCCTTCGCAGGCGATCCTGTAGAGCATGTCGGCAAGAATCTGCGTGCCAATGGCCTGGTCTTCCGGGGAGGTATATTCGGTTGGATGATGAATGACGCCATCACGGCTGTGCACTGCAAGCACCACTGCCGGGCAAACCGCTGACATCGCAACTGAGTCATGGCCGCCGATCGTATCGAGGTGGCGAGCGCTCAACCCAAGATTCGCTGCCGCACTTTCAGCCAGAGCAATCAGCCCCGGCGCGAAGTTCCCGGCCTTGCGGCGGTCGATTGCGCGCACTTCGGAGGTTACTCCGGCCTTCAGCGCGGCCTCGTCGATCTTGATTTTCATCTTGCGCTCAGCTTCCGCCAGAACCTCCGGCGAGCCTGAACGCAATTCAATGAACAGCACTGCTTCGGCTGGCACCACGTTGGGTGAATTGGGAAAGACTTCCAGTCGGCCGACCGAGGTGTGCAAGTCGAGGCCATGCTCGGTCGAGATTTGTTTAAGGTCGGCGATCAGATAGGCCGCGGCGAGCAACGCATCCTTCCGGTCTGCCATCGGAGTGGCGCCCGTGTGGGCCTGACGGCCCAGGAAGGCCAAGCGATATTTTATAGCGCCCCAGAAGCGTGTGAATATACCGAACCGCTCGCCGGCGTTACTGAGAGAGGTGTCTCCCTCGATATGCAGTTCAATCAGGGCGTCGGGGATCTCGACCTTGTCTCTTCCCGCATAACCGATCTCTTCCAGCGATTGGCGCACCGTGACGCCGTCGCCGTCAGCCCTGTCAAGCGCCCATTCAAGTTCCGCTGCCCCGGCAAAGACACTGCTGCCCAGAAGGCTCGGCTGGAAACGTGCGCCTTCTTCATTGGTCCAGTTGACGATCTGAAAGTTGCAGGCGGAAATTCGGCCCTCAGCCTTGAGGCGCTCGGTCACCGCGAGAACGGCTTCACAGCCCGCGATGACGCCAAGCGCGCCGTCGAAGCGCCCGCCGTTCGGTTGACTGTCAATGTGAGATCCGACCATGATCACCGGAGCGTTGGCGCCAGCCAGCGTCATCTTGCCGAACTGGTTGCCAATTGCGTCGATGGACTGCGTGAAACCGTTGTCGGCAAACCATCGGCCCAGCCAGTCGCGTGCCATGCCGTCTTCTCTGGAAAGCGTAAGGCGGGTCATCGATCCATCAGGACCACCGCCGAAGGTGGACACGGCCTCCATCAGCGACTGAAGACGCTGGGGATTGATCGGGGCAGGAGAGGAGAGAACGTCAGGCATGTATGATTTCCACATTTGATTGATTGAATTGTTCCGAGAATTCCCGGGCCATCACGCCACTGGTTACGACGGCATCGATTCCGTTGAGGCCAAAGGTGTGAATGGAGCCAAGACGGCCAAATTTCGAGCTGTCGGCAACGACCACCGAGCGCTTGGCCTGCGCCTTGGCTACGCGGCGCAAAACGGCCTCGTCTTCGCCGAAGTCCATGAAGCCTCGATCAGAATGGATGGCGCTGATGGCGATGATGGCCAGGTCGAAGAAGTGCTCTTTCAGAGCTGCCACGGTTTCATGTCCGTAAGTCGCCTGGTATTCGGGCCGCATCCGCCCCCCGAGCACGCGAACACTTGCCTGCGGCAGGTGGAAGAAATGGGCAGCGACGGCGAGAGAATTGCTGACGACGGTGATATCCTTGCGGTTCTCGAGATGTTTCAGGCAGGCAAGGGTGGTCGTACCGGTGTCGATGAACACCTTCATCCCGTCCTCGACCAAGGCCGCCGCTGCCTCCCCGATCCTTGCCTTTTCCCGAGATGCGACGCGCAGACGCTCGGTAAAGGGCTGGTCGCTTTCCTGCTGGTCGAGAACTGCTCCGCCATAGACCCGGCGGGCATAACCGCGTGATTCAAGCTCCTTCAGGTCACGCCGGATTGATTCCTGGCTGACCTGCAGATGATCGGCGAGTTCCTTCACGTTGACGCGCTGGGTCTGTTTCAGCGTGTCGAGGATAAGCTTGAGGCGATGTTCCGTGAAACTCATGAAAATGTACCTTGAATGCTAGCGACTGCCGGGATCCCCTTGCTGGGACCGCGACCACGTTCAGGCCGAAGCCATTTGAGGTGTCTGCGTATCACCGCCAGCGACTGACTGAACAAGATGGCAGGCGGCGAAATCCTGGCTGCCTCGCACAGTCAGAACAGGCTGAAGGCTGCCACATTTCTCCATCGCACGCGGACAGCGCGACTTGAAGCTGCAACCGGTGGGAATATTGATCGGGCTTGGCGGCTCGCCTTCGAGAAGGCAATCTTCCGGCTGGTAACGGCGTTCCTCAAGCGTCGGCATCGCGCTTAGAAGCGCCATGGTATAGGGATGGCCAGGATCGAAGAACAACCGCTCATTGTCGGCCAGTTCGAAGACCTCGCCGAGGTACATCACAGCGACACGGTTGCAAACCTTGCGGACCATCGCGAGGTCGTGGGAGATGAAGATGTAGGTGAGGTCGTATTCTTTCTGCAGTTTCTGGAAAAGATCGAGCAGCTTGAATTGTTCCGTCTGGTCGAGCGCAGACAACGTCTCGTCCATAATGAGAATTTCCGGCTCCAGAACGAGCGCCCGCGCGACATTGATCCGCTGGCGCTGGCCGGCGCTCAGCCCTATCGGCAGCTCTTCATAGAGATCGGAGGACAGGCCGACTTCGCCCATCACCTTGAGTACGCGTTCGCGAATCTTGGCGCCGTCTCTCCATCCATGAGTGCGAAGCGGGCCTTCCAGCATCCTGCCCACAGATGTGCGTGGCGGAAGCGAGCCGAACGGATCCTGCAGAACCATCTGCAGCTTCTTGCGGAAGGAAAGAAGGTCCTTTCCGCTAAGGGTTGCGATATCATTGTCACCGCACAGGACCTGGCCGGAACTTGGCAATTCCAACCGGCTGAGAAGCCGCATCAGTGTGGATTTGCCGCAGCCGGACTCACCGACAATTGCAAAGCTATCGCCACGGCGCACATCGAAGGTGACATTTCTGACGGCCCGCACGTGATTGAAACCGCCAAAGCCGGTTTTCTTTCTAACCTTGTAGATTTGCGATGCGTCGCGCAAACTCAAGACTGTTTCGCGCTTGTCGTTCAGGCGCGGGATTTCGCTTTTCTCGATCCAGATCTTCGGCGTCTGCTGGACAAGGTCCTTCGTGTAGGCGTGGGCAGGCGACGCAATCAGCCGCTCGGTCTCCTGCTCCTCGATGATGCGGCCTTCCTCCATCACCAGCATCCTGTCACAGGCTTCCCGGGCAACCGGCAGGGAAGAGGAGACGAACAAGACGGCCGTGTCGAAGCTCGAAGTCAGTTCCTTCATCAGACGGATGACTTGAGCGGCAACGGTGACGTCGAGCGGTTGAGTCACATTGTCGGCGATGAGAAGCGCAGGATTGGTAACCAGAGCATCGACGATCAGGGCGCGCTGCATCATGCCACCGGAGAATTGCGAGGGGTAATCGCTGAAACGGCTGCGGGCAGATGGAATGCGGACCGCCTCAAGCAACTCGATTGTTCTCTTTTCCGCTTCCTGCCGGGAGGTGCCTGGCACGACGGCACGCAGCTTCTCCACGATTTGAGAACCAACTGGCAAGGTTGGATCGAGGGCGCCCATCGGGTTGGAGCCAACATAGGCGACACGCCGGCGCAGGACGCGCATCTCGCTCTCAGTGATGCCGTAAATATCCTTTCCTTCGAAGAGCACGCTTCCGGATTGCAGGGCGAGCGGCGCTTCCAGCCAGTTGACGACGGCTTTTGACAAGACCGTTTTACCAGCACCGCTGGCACCAACGACGCCAACGATCTCGCGCGGCGCAATGCTGAAAGAAATATCATCAAGGATGATCTTCGCCTCGACCCCACGTCGAGCGGTAACAGTGACATTCGTGAGTTGGAGAAGCGGCTGGTTCATCACTCTGACCCTCCGTGAATGGTGTTTCGGGCGCGCTCCAGCGACGCACCGATAAGATTGATGCTGGTCAATGTCAGGCCAAGGAACACGCCGGGCATGGTGGCGATCCACCAGGCATTGAGAAGATACTTCCGGCCATCCGCGATGATATTGCCGAAGGTCGGGGTCGGCGGCTGGACGCCCAGGCCGAGGAATCCGAGGGTCGATTCAAAAATCATCATTCGGGCCACATCGAGCACGGAGGTGAAGATCACCGGCGGGAGCAGCAGCGGCAGAAGCAAGCCGATGATTATGCGAGCATCGGTCGAGCCACCCAGCCTTGCTGCGCGCACGTATTCCCGTTGTCTCTCCGTCATCACGATACTGCGCATGATGCGCGCGTAGACCGGCCAGCTCGACAGGCCGAGGACAAGAACGATAGCGGGAATTGTCGGGCGTGAGACACCAAGGACGGCGATCGCCAGAATGATCATCGGTATTGAAAGCTGCGCGTCTGTAAGACGCATGATCAGCATGTCTATGCGGCCGCCGAAATATCCGGCGATGGTTCCGAGGGCGCAACCAATGATGAGCGTCACGGCAACAGAGGCGATGCCGATCAGGAAAGAATAGCGCAGGCCGACAAGCGAGCGAACCAGCATGTCGCGGCCGATCTGGTCAGTGCCGAGCGGATGGACCCAGCTCCAGTTGTCTCCGATGAAAAGCGGTGGCAGGAGGCGCGCCTTCACATCCATCTTGGTGGGGTCGATACCGCTGATTTCAGGATAAAGAGCGGCTGCGATCGCAAGCAGGAGGAAGATTGCAAGGCCGATGCGAAAACCGGGCGTTGAGGCGGCGCGGTCAAAGATGCGCCGTGCAATCGAGCGGCCTGCGGCCTTCGATATGAGCGGGGTGTTGAGTGCCGATGTGATGGACATCAATATTCAAGCCTCGGATCGATGGTGGTTGCGACGAGATCGACAATGATGTTGATCAGGACAAAAATTGCACTGGTGACGATGGCAATGCCCTGGATCAGGGGGAAGTCGCGCTGCAGCACGGCGTTGATGGTGAGAAGACCCAGTCCTGGATAATCAAAGATGTATTCGACGATAATGACGCCGCCGAGAAGGCCCGAGAACTGCACGCCGAGCAGATTGAGCAACGGTACCGAGGCATTGCGCAGCGCGTGGTTGGAAATGATCCGAGCCTGGCTCAGGCCACGCACGCGTCCGACCGAAACATAGGGCTCCATCATCTGCCCCGACACGGAACTGACCAGCGTGCGGATCAGGACCGGCGACAATTCGACCGCCAGTACGATGGCAGGCAGTATCGTATAGGCAAAGCCCTGATAGCCGATCGCTGGCAACCAGCCGAGCTTGACTGAGAAGAGCAGTGCCAGAACGATGCCGAGCCAGAAATTCGGCAGTGAGATGAAGACCGAGGAAATGTAGAATGCCAGCTTGTCGGGCCATCTGCCGATCGACAGTCCACCGGCAATGCCGACGATCGCCGAAAAGATCAGCGCGATCACCAGTGTAACGGCAGCAAGCTGGAGCGTCATTGGCAGGGCGTCGAAAATCAGGTCGAAGACCTTTGCGCGCTCGCCGCGGGTCGTGTCGTTGAATGTGGCTCCACCTGTCGACGCGCCGTTCGCCGGGCGCACGAAGGATTGACCGAGATCGCCGCGAACGACGCCGCTCATATACCGGCCGAATTGCACGGGGATGGGATCGCGCAGGCCCATATCAGTCGCGATCTTCTCAATCAGCGCCTCGGGCGCCATGCCGCCCGCCATGAGGCGCACCGGATCTCCCGGCACCACCCGCAACAGGGTGAAGATCAGCAGGGAGACGAGGAATATGATGATGACGCCTTGGAAAAGGCGCCGCACCAGGAAGTTCACGGCAAACATTCAGCCACTCCGCTCGGAAACTCACGTGAAAGTCTGCACGCCCCCTCAGGAAAGGTGGCGTGCACATGAATGCCGTCAGGCAGCTGGTTTGGCGGCGTCGATCGATCCGTCCGGATAGATGTACATGCCTTCAAAGTCCTTCTGCATGGCGTGGATCATTACCGAGGTGAACAAGGAAAGCGCCGGCATTTTTGAGGCTATGAGCGGCATGGTTTCCTCCTGAAGGATTTTCTTGCGTTCCTCCAAAGTTGGTGCCGAACGCTCCTTGTCGAGACTGGCATCGATATCCTTATCCTCGATGCCGCAGATGCGGTGAGAAGTGGAGTGGAAATGGGTGCGCAGCACGAGGTCCGGTTCCGGAGAGGCCGTCGACCAGCCGCAATCGACCATGTGCCCCGGGCCGCCGCCGGGCCGATGATAAAGCTGCTCGTTCCAGGCTGCGGGCTCAAGGACGGTTAGGCTGACGTTGAAGCCCTGCTCCTGCAACATGGCCGTGATCATCTCGCCATATTCCTTGGTCTTCGGGTAAAAACCGACAGAGGTAATGTATTCGAGCGGCGGTAGCCCTTTGCCGTTCGGGAAACCGGCTTCGGCGAGCAGGGCCTGTGCCTTTTCCGGGTCGAATTTCGGGTAGTCGGGCAGGTCGACATAGCCGAACTTGACCGGCGATACGAAGTTGGATGAGGCGTGGCCCGCCGAACCCATCAGCTCCATGATCATGTCCCGATCGATCGAATGGCAGGCGGCCAGACGGATACGCGGATCGTCAAAAGGTGCTTTCGAGCAGCGGAACCACAGATACTTGTTTTCGACCGAAACGACCTTGTTGATGAATATTGCCGGATTGTCCTTGATCGAATCCACCTGTTCGGGCTCAAGCCGTTCGACAATCGAAGCCTGACCATTCATCAACGACAGCATCCGGGTGGTAGAGTCGCCGGTGAAGGTGAAATTGATACCGGGAATGGCGGGTTTGCCTTTGAAATACCCGTCATACGCCGCCATCACGGTGTCGTTGCCGCGCTGTTCTACAAACTTGAACGGGCCGGTGCCGTTGAGCCGCTGCGAGAGCGGACCACCGGGGCCGCCGGCGATATCCTTGGCCGACATGATCGGCAGGAAGGATGCGAGGAAGATGAAAAGGTGGGCCGGATAACCGCCCTTCGATGTATCGACGATGACGGTGAAATCATCGGGTGTTTCGATGCTCAGGGTTTCGGTGGGGCCGGGATACCACTGTGCCGGACGATCTGCCCGTGAGCCGTATTCAAAGGTTGCCTTGACGTCTTCCGCCTTGAAGGGTTTGCCGTCATGAAAGACGATGCCGTCGCGCAGTTTGATCTGCAGGCGGTGGGGATCAAGCAGCTTGATGTCGGTTGCCAGCTCGTAGACGACCGCACCCGGGTCGTCGAGCTTCATCGGCGTGCGGGTCAGGAAACCCATCACGAAGCCTTCGATGTTCTTCTGCGACAGCGTGGTGTGAGCGGTGGGGTCCCAGTTGCCGGTGATGTTTTCGGCCGACAGGAAGGTCATTGTCTTGCCGGCCTGTGCAAAAGCCGACGAAATGAAGAAATCAGGATTAATCTGCATATAGCCGGCGACAGCGGCGGCGCCAACAGAGCCTTGAAGGAAGCGGCGGCGACTGAATTCTGAACCCATTGAGTTCCCCTTTTCTATTTTGAGCAAACCGTCAAATCAGTCAAAACGGTCAAATCAGTCATAAGCAAAAGGCGTGCCAATTCGATTTTTCCGTCAAAACCCAGCTTGTGGTCAGTGTGATTTGTGGGATTTGACCATTTATTGGTCGATTGAGAAAGAATTAGTCGACAGGCGCGACCGCTGAAAGCGCTAGCGTGGCTGTTCCCCTTTAGAGACACTGATCCTTGCTGCCCGTTGCCAGACGGCGCGCGGGACAAAGATCACCGGCGCCTGCAGGCGGGGGTGCTTCTGGAGCTTGGGTGAAGACTTCGTTTTTATACAGGCCCTATTCAAAGCGAACAGGCAGTTTTCGGGGCAATGCCGAGCAGCACGTCTTGCTGCATGCAGATTTTTGTGCGGGTTACGGTGGCGTTTAGCGGTGTTACCAAGCATCCTCGTAGATGCCGGCAACATCCGATAGCGACATCTCGCGCGGATTGTTGACCAGCAGGCGGGTCTGCTCCATTGCGTTTTCAGCCAGCAGAGGAATTCCCTCCTTTGGAATTCCGACATCCCTCAGCCGTACAGGAAGATTAAGGCGCGCGGGCAGCATCGCGAGTCCTTCGATGAATCCGGATAGACGCTCCATCTGGTCGGCAGATTGGAGATGCGCAAAAAGGTACGGCGCCAGTTCCGCATAAGAATCGCCGCACGCTGGTGCATTGAAGCGCAACACGTGCGGCAGTACCAGGCTGTTGGAAAGGCCGTGGGGAACGTGGTAGCGGCCGCCGATCGGATAGGCGAGAGCATGTACGGCCGCGACGGGCGAATTGGCAAAGGCCTGCCCGGCCAACATTGACCCTAGCAACATCGACTGTCTGGCGGCGAGATCGGCTCCGTTCTCAACCGCAATTGTGATGTTTGCCCCGAGAAGACGGAGGGCTTCCTTTGCAAGAACGCGGGAAACCACATTGTTGTTTGCACTGGCGGACGTAAACGCTTCTATGGCGTGGACCATCGCGTCAATCCCCGTCGCTGCGGTCACAGCCGGCGGAAGACCGATCGTCAGGTTCGCGTCCAGAACAGCGGCGTCCGGCAGCAGGACCGGTGATACAACCCCCTGTTTTTGATCTGCGCCGGTGGTAACGATGGAAATGGGCGTGACTTCTGATCCGGTCCCCGCTGTTGTCGGCACAAGCACCAGCGGCAGACGGCCACCCGTCACCTTGCCAACGCCGTAAATATCCTCAAGTGCTTCGCCACTTCTGGCGAGAAGGGCGACGAGCTTGGCGACATCGAGTGATGAGCCGCCGCCGATGCCCAGCACACCTGTAACGCCAAATTCGATCGCCTGCGCCAGGGCGGCGTGAATGATGGCTTCCGGTGGGTCGGCGATAACGCCGGCGAAGATTGACGTTTCAGCGCCGGTTTCCGCAAGGTGGGCGAGGGCCGGCTGAGCGAGCCCCGCCTTCACGACCCCGTCGTCCGAAACCACCAGAACCCGCGACCCGAGCAGGGCGCGAAGCTCCGAAATCCGTGCGATGGAGCCCGGTCCCGCGATGATCTGCGGGACGGTTGTGAAGGTGAATGAGGACATCGGGCCGCCTTTCACTGGTGCCATTTGACCAGAGGCTGATAATGATGCGGCTGACGCATGACGACAAGGTCCTTTCGCCTGACGATGTTTGTCGGATAGGGCGTGTCGAGATTGGTGGTATCGACGACAGCAGCGGCGATCCCCTGCTCATCGAGAATGGGCGATTCCTGACGGGGAAAGGCAAAGGAATCCGGCCCAAAGACTGCGCTCTTGCCCAGATATCCCCTTTCTGTGTCCAGCACATTGGCAAAGGCGAAATAGACGTTGTTTTCGCCACCGCGCACCCGTAGCGCATGCCAATGAAAAGGATCTGCCCCTTTGGGGATCGGATAGTTGTGCGGGATCTTGGTGCCCGCATGGCTGCCGGTGAATATTCCGGCGATTGCAGAAGGGCAGGCGACCAGATCGCAGCCCATCAGCGAAAGCGAGCGGATAGCTTCCGGATAAAGCGCGTCATGCCCGATCGCGAGACCCACCCGTCCGATGGCGAGATCGTAGATTTTCCAATCGTCGCCCGCCGTTGCCCAACTATCGGCGACGCCCAGATGCGTCTTGCGATAGCTTCCCACCAATCCCTCGGGACCCGCAAGGACCGCGCTGTTGTAGACCTTGTCTCCGTCCGCTTCGGCAAACCCTGCGACGAGATAGAAACCGAGCTTCATTGCCAGGCGCACGAAGGCGGAGACCGTCGGGCCCGAAAGCGGTTCCGCCCGGGAACCGGGAGCCTCAAGCCCGGTCAGCGACAGTTCCGGGAAAACCAGAATATCTGGCGCTGTGGTCGCCTTTGCCTCGGTGGCCAACGCGGTGATCTGGGCAATATTATCCGCTATCACCGGGGACGGGGCGAACTGGGCAACGGCTGCGCGCGATTTGCGCCCCGGCGGAATGGGCTGATAACCGTAGAGGCGGAAGTAGTCACCCGGATTCCAGGTGAAACTGTTGGTCATCATGTTCATGTAAAGCTCGGGCCGGCGCGACTCGAATACCGGTTCGCTCAGGACTTCGCGACGGCGCGCGCGGGCAAGATCGATCTGGCTATAGGCAATTCCGTCGCCTGTATCGATCGCTGCTGCAACTGTCCCATCAGGCTCGATCACGCAGCTTCCTCCGGAGAACTGCACGGTTCTCTCCAGTCCCCACCTGTTGCTTTCGATGACATAGCAGGCGTTTTCGAAAGCGCGGTTGATCCAGTAGGGGGCGGGCGCGCGCTCCTGCAGCCAGTTGGAAATGTGGCAGATGACGTCGGCGCCGCCCAGGGCCTCCAGCCGCGCCGTTTCGAAGAAGTGCAGATCCATGCAGACCAGCATCGAAATTCGGCCGATTTCCGTTTCAAACACCTCATGTACGATATCGCCATTCGCAGCCCACTTTGGCTCAGCGATATACGGATGCGACTTGCGGTGCCGGCCAACGACGCCGTCCGGACCGATCAGAACGGCTGTGTTGTAATAGAGGTCGCTCGCCGGATCGACTTCCGGCATGCCGACGACGATATAGCAGCGGTGCTTGCGGGCAATCGCATGGAAAATATCGGTGGTTGGCCCGGGGACGGTCTCGACGAAAGGTTTCACCTCAGCCCTGTCGAACCAGCAATAGCCGGTCGTTCCCATTTCGGGCGTGACGATCAGGCGCGCCCCCGCCTGCGCGGCCTCCTCGCAAAGGGCCGTCAGCCTGCTGATATTGCGCGCCTTTTCGAACATGGTCGGTTCGAACTGGATAGTAGCGGCGGTGTAGCTCTGTGTGGATGTCATGATTGTTCCCATTGTCTCTGTGAAAGGTCGGCCTTTTTCAGACGGCCATATGGCGGTGAACGAGTGCGTCGGAGAGCATGTCGATGGCGCCTGTCGCAACCACGGCGCCTTTTTCGAGCATGGCGAAGTGGTGGGACGCCTGGCGCGCAAATGCGACGTTTTGCTCGACGAGGATGATCGTCATGCCGATCTCCCGGTTGAGCCGGATAATGATCTTTTCAATCTCCTCGACGATGGAGGGCTGGATACCTTCGTTGGGTTCATCGAGAAGCAGTACTTTCGGGTCGGCGGCCAGCGCGCGTGCGATGGCAAGCTGCTGTTGCTGCCCGCCCGAAAGCACGCCGCCGGGCCGGTCCAGATTGGCCATCAGATAGGGGAAAAGTTCCGGCACCAGCGCTGGAATTTCGCGTTTGCCATCCGCACGTGCAAAGGCGCCCATGAGGATGTTTTCGCGGATGGTAAAATCGGGGATAATCTCCCTGCCCTGGGGGACGTAGGCGATACCGGCCCGCGCCCTCCTGTGCGTCGGGGATGCGCCGATGTCCTTGCCCTGAAGATGCATCTCGCCCGTCATGCGATCGGTCAGCGCCATCAATGTTTTCAAGAGGGTGGTCTTGCCGGTACCGTTGCGACCGAGAATACTTGTGACCTTGCCGGTTGGAACATCGAGGGTGACGCCGTGCAAAATGTGGCTGCGTCCGTAATAGCTGTGCACGTCTTTCAGGGTCAGCATCAGGATATTCCTTTCGAACCGAGATAGGCTTCACGGACTTTGGGATTGTGTTCGATATCGCCGACGCTGCCTTCCGCCAGAACCTCGCCCAGATGAAGGACGGTGATGCGCTCGGCGATTTCACGCACGAAACCCATGTCGTGCTCAACGACGAGGATGGTGTGGCGGCCTTTGAGATTTTTGATGATGTTAGCTGTCTTGCGGGTTTCCGCCTGGGTCATGCCAGCCGTCGGCTCGTCCAGCAGGATGACCTTGGGGTCCTGCACGATGAGCATGCCCAGTTCCAACCATTGCGTCTGGCCATGGCTGAGATAGGCGGCGGTCAAGTCCGCCTCGGCTTCCAGGCCGGTCAGCGCGAGCGCCTCATCGACGCGGTTTGCTTCCGCACGCGAAAACCCGAACCGGAGATTGGCGAACACCGATGGATTGCGGCAATTGGCCACTTCCAGATTCTGTCGCACGGTGAGATCACGGAAAATGCTGGGGATCTGGAATTTTCGGCCGATCCCGGCGCGGGCGATCCTGTGTTCGGGCCAGTTGGTGATGTCGGTATCGTAAACGAAGACCTTGCCCTGCGTGCTACGGGTCTTGCCGCTGATAAGATCCATCAGGGTCGTCTTGCCGGCGCCGTTCGCGCCGAGCAACACCCGCAACTCACCATCATGGACGGTGATGCTGACATTGTTGACGGCTCTGAAGCCGCCGAAATCGACGCCGAGACCGTCGATGGTCAATGCGATTGCACTCATATCACAATGCCTCGCTTTGTTGCTGTAACGATGGAGACGACGCTGATGGCTTAAGGCGGCGGACGAGCTGCCGCAGAAGATCATGCGCGACGCCGCCGAGGCCACGCGGCATGAACAGGACGACGAGGACGAAGATGAGGCCGATGATCGCTTTCCACGCCTCCACCAGCGCTTCGGTTTCACTCACCTCGGCCTCGATCATGTTGATCAGGATCGCGCCGATGCAGGCGCCGAGCAGGGAGGAGCGCCCGCCGACGGCAGCCCAGACGACCATGGTCACCGAGAAAGACAGGTCCATGAAGGTGGGCGAGGCAAACTCCGCGACGACCACGTAAAGCATGCCGGCAACACCTGCGATCCCAGCCGAAATGGCAAAAAAGAACATCTGGTAGAGCGAGACGTCGAAGCCGAGATAACGGGCGCGGACCTGATCGTCGCGGATCGCCTGCAGGATCATGCCCGCGCGGGTCTCCACCACCAGACGCGCTCCGATGAGCGTCAGCGACAGGCATATGGCACACAGATAATAGGTCGCTCGGCTGTAAGGGTCGAATTCAATCCCGCCGATCGTCAGCCAGCCGAGGTCCGTCAGGCCGTTGAAGCCATTTGTCACCGGTTGCGCATCGACCATGACGAGACGCACGAGCAGAACGAGTGCCAGCGTGATGATCGACACGAAGACACCGGAGATGCGTTTGCGGAAAACCAGCATGCCGAGTGCGCCGGCGATCATCACGGGAAGCACGATGCCGAGCACGAGGCCCACCGTCTGACTTTGAAACGGAAGCCAGAGGAAAGAGCCCTTGTTGATGCAGCATAGTTCCGTCGGTGCGCCGGGTTCGGCGTTCCATAGCATGAAATCGGGAACAGGCCTTTCGGAGCCCTGCTGCAGACTGGTCGCGCTGGACAGCTTCAGCGACATGGCGAGCATGTAGGCGCCGAGACCGAAGAACAGCCCCTGGCCGAGATTGAGAATGCCCGCATATCCCCATGTCAGCGCGATGGCGACGCCGAGCATGCCATAGACAAGATACTTGGAGATACGGTTCAGCCAGAATTCGTCGCCGAAAACGGGTGCTGCAAAGATCAGCGCGATGAAGACGACATAGGCGGCGATCTGCAATTTTCGTTCGATGCTCATGTTAGCGCCCCTTGAACGAGAACAGCCCGCTGGGCTTGACGAGAATGACAATGATGACGACCCCGAAAACCACCGCGCGCGCCAGAATGTCGTTCGTGCCGATGGCCACCAGTGCATTGATCTCGCCGAGAAGCCCTGAAGACAGGGCGGTGCCGAACAGGCTGCCGACACCGCCTGTCACCACGACCATGAAGCCGTCGACCACCATCGTTGTGCCCATGTCGGGGAAAACAGTCTTGAAGCCGGACATCATCACGCCGGCGACGCCGGCGAGACCGGAACCGAAGGCGAAGGTCAGGGCGTTGATGCGTTTCACGTCTATGCCGCAGGCCGCAGCCATTTTCGGATTGCGGATGATGGCGCGCACCTGCATGCCTGCCGTGGTTCGGTAGAGAATGAACCACGTCGCCAGCGTCAGCACGGCAGTCACCGCAATGATGAAGGTGCGGTAGGCGTTGATGTCTGCACCGGCGAGCCGGAACGTGCCCTGCAGATAAGAAGGCACGGCGACGTTTTGCAGCCCGGCTCCAAGGCCTTCGAGGTGAATGCCGAAAAAGGTGAGGCCAAATTCCAGCCTTACCGCCTGCTGCAGAAGGATGGCGATGCCCCAGGTGGCAAGCAGCGTATCCAGCAGGCGGCCGTAGAGCCGCCGCACGACCACCCGTTCTATCGCCAGGCCAAGCAGCGCGGTGATGACGAAAGCAAGCGGTATTGCGAGCAGAAGACTGGTTTTAAGCCAGATGCCCGAGAGAACGGCGACATATGCACCGATCATGACCATTTCGCCGTGGGCCATGTTGATGACGCCCATGGCGCCGTACGTGATGGCGAGACCGAGTGCCACCAGAAGAAGGATCGAGCCGAGACTGAGGCCGATGAAAAGAATATCGAGCATAACGCCACCGTTCATGAGAAGGGCGGGCCAGACTTTTTCCTGCTCCTTGCCAATCCCGAAGCGGGTTGACGCCACGCAGAGGAAAAAACGCAGATCCGCCTTGCCGAGACATGGTCCCGCCAGGCATGCCTTGGCGGGACGACGCGGGGAAGGGATCAGCCCTTGAGCTTGGTTGCGTCGAGACCGTTGCCGGTGCAGAAGAGATTGCTTTCCGTCTCGCCATAGGCCGAATAGGGCAACGGCTTGATCGGCGCCGGATAGGCGTTGACGACCTTGCTCTGGCCATCCGGCTGCCATTGCCCGATCCGCGGTGTCAGCCAGCAATGCAGGTTGTCGGGATCGGTCGTCACCTTGCCGCCGGGCGCGTCATAGGTCTGGCCGCGAATGCCGGCCCGGATCGCATCGGCAGACAGATCGCCGGATTTCTCGACTGCCTGTTTCCATAGAAATACCTGGAAATACGCGGCCTCAAGCGAATGGTATGTCACGGCTTTCGGGTCGTTTACGAATGTTCTGAAGCGCTCGATGAAGCTTTTGTTCGCAGGCGTTTCGATCGACATGAAATAGGGGAACGATGTGTAGCTGCCCGCCGCATATTCGGCCCCCATGGCCGCGATCTCGATTTCGGATGTCACTGTCGCGCAGATCGGGATTGTCTCCTGCGACAGTCCCTGGTTCTTGAATTCGCGATAGAAGGCGATGATCGAGTCGCCGACAACGTTGGAGAGAACAACGTCCGCGCCGGACTCCTTGATCTTGCTGACCATGACCGCCCACTCCGAGTGGCCGAGTTCCAGATATTCGTCCGCCACCCATTCCGCCCCGGCCGCCTCGATGAGTTTCTTGGAAACCTTCGCCATCTCGCGCGGATAGACATAGTTCGAGCCAACGATGAAGAACTTCTTCTTGCCCAGTTTCTCCACGATCCAGGGAATGTAATTGGAGAGCTGCTGGTTCGGAACTGCACCCGAATAGACAACGTTACGGGAGCACTCGAAGCCTTCATAATGCGTCTGGTAAAACAGCATTGCGCCGCGTCGTTCGAAGATCGGCAGTACGGCCTTGCGGCTGGCGGAGGTGTGGCAACCGAACACGGTGGAGATCTTGTCCTTGAGGATCAGTTTCGAGGCCTTTTCGCTGAAGGTCTTCGGATCGGAGGCACCGTCTTCAACGACGACCTCGACCTGCCGGCCGAGCACGCCGCCGGCCGCGTTGATTTCGGCCACGGCCATCATGACGCCGTTGGCCAGAAGCTTTTCAGCCACGGAAAGGCCACCCGTCTGCGAGTAGAGCGCGCCGACCTTGATGGCATCGGCGGCAAAGGCCCGGCCGCCGAGAGCCGGCAGGGCGAGTGCGGCGGAAGCGGTAGCTGCGGTTTTCAGAAATTCACGTCTGTTGAACACCATCTTGGTTCCCCTTTTTTTGATTGGCGCACGCAGCGGCATTGCCCGGCTCAGGGCCGAGGCTTTCATGCCGAAAAAGTATTGGAGGGCTGACGTCACTGTCAGCAGACAACAAAAAACCCGCGAGGCTTGTCACAGCCTGCGGGCACCTTTGCCATCACCGCATCACGGCTACGCCGCGTGCAACATCGGCACATGGCTTCATAGACGAAGGGATGTGCCGGAGGTGTTCGTCTGGAACACTTGAAAAACTAATCATGTTTTTGGGGTGGGCGCAAGAGCTGTTCGGCGCTTATAATTGAATTGGCGATTTCATCAATCGGCACGCGCCGGGCCATCGCCTCCTCGCGCATTTGACGGTATGCTTCACTCTCGCTTGTGCCGCGCTTGGCCATCAAAATTGCCTTTGCCCGAGCGAGCTTCTGGTCTCCCAGGACCTTGCGCTTGTATTTACGCGCCTCCTTGACGAGCTTTTGGCGCTCGAGCCAGAGGCTGCGTGCGATGGCAAGATTGGTAAGCAAGCCAAACGGTTTGATCGGTCTCTCGACAATGGCAAGTGCGCCGCTTTCCAACACGATCTGCAAAGTCGAGGGATTTTCGTAACCGACGATGGCAAGCATTGTCGGAGCAGGATTGGGGAGACATTTCAGCAAGCGTTCGATTTCCGGCCGCGCCTCGTCTTCCATTGCAAGGAAGACGACATCGGTGCCAAGCGGCAATTCGGCAGGCACAGGCCAGAGGCAACTGACCGTGCAGCCGATACGCCGCAGGTGATCGACCAGAAACTCACCTTCAGACGTCCGGGGATGAATAACAAGAACCTTGAGATCCCGCAAATCTCTAAGAAGGGCGAAAGACATGTTGCTCCCTCTCAGACCTTGACACGATGCGGAAAAGTTTGCGTCAGGTCCGGGCGATATTCGCGCATGAAGGGATCTGGCGCTACGCGCAGCGAAGGATCGTAGACGATGTCGTAGCCGCCCTGCGCGTTCACTCTTGCCACTCGCGGCCAAAGGTGCGTGTGGTTGGTTAGCCGGTCTACTTTCACAGCGCCCTGCGGGGCATCGTACTCGACCTCATATAGGGCTGGCAGCAACTGCTCAAGCCCATCGCTCCCGGCTTGCTGCAACGCCGCTGCATAGAGATAGACCTGGAAATAAGCTGCTTCTGCCGGAGCGGTCGGCAGCATCTCCCGTCCATATTGCCGCTGGAAAGCGTCGACAAAGGCGCGGGCGCGGGGCGTGTTGAGCGAGGCAAAAAATGGGGCGGCCGTAATGTGGCCTTCGGCGACGTCCGGTCGCATGCGGATCACGTCGGCCTCGCTGGTCGATTGGCTTGCGATTGGCATCGTCGCTGAATTAAAGCCCGCTTCCTTGAAAGCTGTGTAGAACGGGATGATGCCGTCGCCTACGATCGTCGAATAGATAACATCAGGCCTGGCCGCCTGGATGTGACGGATGATCCTGGCGATATCTTCAGTTTTGAGGTTCAGCGGGACGTACATCTCGTCGAGGACTTGACCTCCGATTTGAAGGAAGAGATCGCTGATCGTCCGGTTTGATTCATAAGGATAGACGTAATTCGAACCGACGAGAAAAACCCGCTTTCCGTAGTGCGTGGTCAGGAAATCAACCAGTTGAACGGAGTTTTGATTAGGGGCGGCGCCGGTGTAGATGCAATGCCGAGAGTACTCGAATCCCTCGTATAGCGTCGGATAGAACAGCAGCGCATTACGAGCCTCGATGACGGGCAAAGCTGCTTTGCGGGTGCTCGACATATGGCAACCGAAAACCACTCGGACCCTGTCTTCATCGCAAAGCTTGACCGCAAGTTCTTTATACAGGTTGGGTGTTGATCGTGGATCATAGGCCACAGGTTCGATCGCTCGGCCAAGTACACCACCAGCTGCATTGATTTCGTCGATCGCCAGCAGGCTCGCAGCCCTCTGGGTACTCTCCACAGCTCCAGTCACGCCCGTTTCAGAGAAAAGCACACCCACCCGCCAATTTTCTGAAGTCATCATCGCCACCAAAAAATAAAAAAGCCCCCGCCCGTTTCCGGTCGAGAGCTACCCTGCTCATGGAATGTCAGCGGCTCATTTAAGCCTGTTCCTGTATGATGTCAGTTTCCTCGTCGGGTGACAATAGCCAAAGGAAGCGTCTCGATGGTTGTCCTATGGGTGGGTGCCAGCGGTGATCGCCGACATATACGTTCATCTTCCATAACGCATAGGCGAATGCCCATGGAATAGCCGATGATCAGCATTCGCATCATAAGCTCGGGATCAATCTAGGGGCGGCCCGTGGCGCTGTAGAAAGGCTTCAACTGCGCTCGTAAGCTGTCGAGATCGAGATGGCGGTCGATCCCGCGTAGCATGTGGTCTGCAGGAACGGGATCCGGGCGGGTGGTCAAGTTGTCAAGGCAGGTCTTTTGTGCGGACGGCGATCACGGCGCGGATTTTGATCAACGCGCGCGGGCGCGTTTGGCAAGCAGAGCGGATGTTGCGGCGGTACGATCCGACAATTCCTTCGCAAGACGGGCTTCCCGAAGGCGCAGGGTCTTTGCATCGCGGGATTGCGCAATGGAATCGAGCTCTTCAAGCGCTTTTTCCTTCGCGAAGAACGGCGCCTGGATGTGGCTGAAGGCGAGTTCGGCCTTCTGGCGGGAAATACTGTATTTTTCTGTCATGGGTGTTCCGGTGATGATGCTCGAAGAGCGAGCGAAAAACAAAAGGCCAGGCAATTTGCCTGGCCTTGATTGGGTTGGCGTGCTTCCGGCAGTGCCAGTACATCCGTGGTCAAAGGGAAGCACAGACCCTTAGGCAGCCTGCAGATTGCAGGCCGACATTTTGCCCGACTTGTTGTCGCGCTCAAGCTCGAAGCCGATCTTCTGACCTTCGACGAGTTCGCGCATGCCGGCGCGCTCAACGGCGGAGATGTGGACGAACGCATCGGCGCCGCCATTGTCAGGCTGAATGAAGCCGAAACCCTTGGTGGAATTGAACCATTTAACTGTGCCAGTGGTCATGATGAACCCTTTCATAGCAATAGAGAAACCACAGCACTCAGGCGCTGCGGATAGTGATAGCGATTTTGAAAGGAAGGTTCGTTCAGAACGCGTTGCCAGTCGCGCGATAAGCAAAGCTCAGCAAGCAAATTCGATTGCCCCTTATATACAGCCCTTGCCGGAGTGTCAACCATTGGTTTTTCTTGAGTACTTCATCTCGTTAAAGGGTTGTGTTGCCGCGCGCAACGCTACGGCCCCGTCGCCTTGTTTTCCGCGCAATCCGGGCGCATGATCCGGTTTCGTCGTGCTGGCAGCATGACGCTGCGGTGTCAGAGAGGCGCCGTCTTCTTTTCTCCGTCCGATAGCGAAAATTCGCGCCAACGGTGCGACGTCATTTTTTGCCACGCCGCGAAGTTTTCACCCATTGCGACATGCGGCTGCCAGATGGTGGCCGATCGTACATCATCAGCCATTTCTTTAAAGCCTCCGCATGGCATCCATCCGGGGAGACTCCAATCGAGACGTCGAATGAAACAGCTTCACGTGGACGAAATCCGCGCGTGAGTTCCATATGAAAGGCAAGTCCATGGACACGTATAACGAACACAGGCGCCAGGCGCTCAGAATAGAAGCCTGGGAGAACGAAGGCGGCGCTTTAGTCGCCGATACGCTCGAGACTCAATATGGAAGAAGGATAGAGAGGGATCAAAGCTGGACGATATACCATGTGTTCACCGGCGTGCCGGTACGCATAGGTGGCCGCAGGCTGACGGATCTCAGCATAGCGGAAGCGACCGATGGCATGTTGTCGCTCAACCGGCGTAACGCCTTGCGAAGGGAAGAGCGCAACAGGTGCCAACCATGACGCTCGCTTTCCCCAACACGGCCCGCAGTTTTGACGAGGTGCGCAAAGCCGTACGCTTTTTCGGCCATGACGGCATGTTTGAAATCCGGTTTTTTGTCGAGGCGGAGGCGCTCGCCAAGGGCCGGGGACATGCCATGGGCATGTCGGAAGCCCAATGCCTTTCGACTTTCGACGCGATGCGCACGCCCATCTATGCCGCCGCGAAGAAGGTCTACGCCAAGTATAAGCGCAATATGAATATCCTCACAGCCTCAGACCTTGGCTAGGCAACTGCGCCTGATCCCCTTTCGCCGGGATTACCCATGCGGCAATCCTCGAGCATGGCGAAATTATGGAACGACACGCGGGCTGACGTCCGCGCTTGCGCCATCAAGAGCCAATGCCTCATCGATCTCGGCTGATGATACCTGCAGGAACTGGCGTCGGGTCACCGCGATGGAAATTGCGGGAATCTCAAGGTGGGTTGCCACCCGGCGATATGCCGTGAAGCTCAAGCCTTCTATCAATTCCTCGTCTACGACCAGGCGATATGTGCCCGCTCCCAGGGGTTCCGTAAGGGCTTCCAGACGGAACGGATGCATGAATGTGATTTCGGTCTCTGTGGTTCTTTCGATCATTTCGAACACCGCTTTCCGTTGCGTTGAACCGGCGCATTTGCAGCCAGCTATTCGCAACTATGCTCCGAAGAGGATGTAGACGATCAGCGCAACGCTTGCCGCAGACAAGACGTAGCCAGCCACAGTTGCGAGATTATGTTTCGTCGGTTGGTGAAATATGGAAGACATGGCGTCCTCCTTTGTCGGGGCCAGGGTATTCAACCCTTAAACAGCAGCGCCCGTAATATGGCTGCTGGAACAATCATAATGGACCTGTTCCGCTCGTTTAGCAATGAAGCAATTCGGTAGTTTGGGAGTGCTGATCAAAGGCCTCCGGTCTCTTTGGCGATAACCATGGCCGTGTTCTCCTCAACGCCATTTGCCGTGGATTGCGCCATTGATATCCAACGCGAGTTCCATCGCTATAACAGCGATAAAGGCGAGCCCATCCACATCCGCATCGGGCTGGATTGTGGTGAGCCAATCGAAGACAGCAATGATTTCTTCGGCACGACCGTGCAATTGGCCGCAAGGCTTTGCGCTGCCGCCGAGAGCGATCAGATCCTGATATCGGACAAGACCCCTGCAGGAATATGGCAGCGCCGATGTCCTCGTGCATGGGGATCGTTACAGGCTGAAAGGCTTTGCCGAGCCGGTCCTCGCCTATCGTTGCGAGTGGCTGCACTAATAACGGTTGCTCGCATCGAATGCGATCACGACGAACCCGCCTGCCGGTAACGGCAAGCGTGGAAACCCGTGTGCTGGCGTCAGGCAACGCCAGCACAATTGCGCTTGATCAGACGCCTTGCCTCCAGATGATGTGAGGCGGGAAGGCAGCGATCAATCGGGGCGCTGCAGCAAGGCCAGAGCGACCGTGGATGCAGCCAGGATCGCGGTCAGCGCCAGCGGAGCAGTGGCACCGTAGGAATCCACGATATAGCCGCCGAAAACCGCACCGATACTGATGGCCACCTGAAAGGAAACGACCATCAGGCTGCCTGCTGCTTCCAGGGCGTCGGGTGCGCCGCGGGAAAGGTTGGTCGGCAGCACCACGGGCGCCATGCCGAAGGCAAGGCCCCAAAGGGCGACGAGGGCAAATGCGGCACCGGTATGAACACCCCAGACAACGAGGGCGATCGTCGCAAATGCCATCAGGGCGGCGGTGACGATGAGCGCGAGGCGGATACTGGTGTCAGCCATCCGGCCCCCCAGCACATTGCCGATCACCGAAGCGACGCCAAAGCCGAGCAGGGCGAGGGCAATCGGCGTGGTGTCAAGCAGCGTCACCTGTTCGAGGAAGGGACGCACATAGACCGAACCGGCGAAATGCCCCGTCATCAGCAACAGGATTGCCAGCATCCCCAGTTGAACGCTGCGCCGCCGCGTCAGCCGCAGAACATCGGAAAGACTGTTGCTCGTACTTGCCGGCAGCGACGGCAGGCTGAGTATCTGCAGCAGCATCGCAATTACGGCAAGCCCCGCCGTCATCGACATGGCGATGCGCCATCCCACCCAGTCGCTGATCAAGGCGCCCATGGAGGGAGCCGCAATGGTGGCGAGTGAAACGCCGAGTGTGACGATAGCCATGCCGCGCCCGGTCGAATTTGCGCCAACGAGCCGCGCCACGACAGCAACCGAAAGCGCCCAGAAACCGCTGAGCGCAATACCCAGTCCGGCCCGGCCGACCAGCAATAGCCAGAAATCGGCAGCAACTGATGCGAGAATGTTGGAGCCAATCGCCAGCGCGCTAAGACCGACAAGCACAGTCTTGCGGTTCAGTTTGCCGATGAGAACATTGCTCAGCAAAGCCGTTACAGCGCCCACGGAAGCTGTCGCCGTAACGACCTGTCCCGCCGTGCCCTCTGTAATGCCGAGATCGCGCGCCATGGGCGTCAACAATCCCGCTGGCAGAAACTCGGCCGATACCAGCGCAAAACTGGTGGCCGCCATCGAAAGAACCGCAAACCAGGTTGCGGTGGTCCATGCGGGTTCCTCTGCGGCCTCCAGGCCAATCGTTGCCCCATCAAATTCTGATGTCGTGTCCGTCATGGTCTCTCTCCTTGAGTTGGGAGAGTTTTAGACGAATTTTTTCGGATGATATGTATCTAAAAATCCGAATTTCATACCTATTCCTCCGAATTTTGTGCGTTGCACAATGTTCGGATGTGCATGTGCGTGGCCACATTTCCTAGATTCATAGCCTGACTGGAAATCAGTCACCGACCACACGGAAGGTGAATGTGTCCGGCGCGAAGAGCTATCAACTTATGCGCCAATTGCCGGAGCCTGTGATGAATATTGACAATATATGCTACGCTTTCCATAGTTGAGGAGAGAAAAAGGAAAACGTCATGCCGTCAGGTAGCATTCACGTCAAAGTTAGCGGAGCGCTGCAAGACCATATCCAGCAGCAGATTGGTGATGACGGTCTTTATGAGAATGCGAGCGAGTATATTAGAGCGCTTATCCGGCGTGACCTGCAAACCCGCGACGAAGCATGGGAGGCCTTGCGAAAGGAACTGGCTCCCGCCATGCGCGCGGATGATAGCGAGTTTATAGCCGTCTCTGCTGACGATGTAATCGGCCGAAATAAGCGTCGCTAGTTATGGCAACTTACCGCTTTTATGCGGCTGCCGACGCCGCACAAGATAAAATTTGGCGTGACACCGTGGATGCTTGGGGCGAAGCGCAGCCTGAGACCTATATACGTGGCCTCCACGCGCATTTGCAGCGCCTCTGTGACAACCACCTGCTTTGGCGGCGTCTTCCCCAAAGACTTGCCGTTCCCGGTGACATCATGCGCGAGGCTTATTTCAGTAGGCATGAGCATCATTACCTGTTTTTCCGAGAGCTTGATAACGGCGATCTGGGCGTGATGAGTATATTGCATGCGCGGATGGATATGGCCGTACGCTTGAGAGAAGATCTTACGGCGCTCGACGCTAGGGGTTATCGGCTTTAGCGGCTTATCCAAACGGAAACCGGAGCTGAAATTACCGCTCATGAAGTGAAAGCTCTTGCAGATTTGGCAACTACAAGGTGATATTGTCGCCAGCAAGCGGCTAAGTGCAGAAACATTAAAGTCTAAAAATGGCTGAAGAGACCTCATCTGACATCCGGGAACTGGTTGCTTCCATACTGGAAGAGAATGATCCACAGTTTTCAAAGCATGCCCCTAAAGACGAGCTATCCGCGATATACGAGAGTGAGCTTCTATCATTTTCGACGGAGGCCCAACAGTTCGTCCGACGTATTGAAAACGCAGAGTCGTTGCAGAAAGCCTGCATCGAGTACTACGAGCGCTACTGGAAGAAGTTTCGTGCTGTATTGGGAAACTTGGGACCGGAGTTCGCCTCTGTACTGATGCGGCAACCCGACATAGAAGCGATACGAGCGATTCCTGACAAAACCGGCCTCGTAAGACGGACCTTCGGCCATCAGGAACTTCTGCCGATTTACGGAAATCTCCTCTTCAAGTTCGTGATATCAAACCATCTAGCGAAATCAGTCGCGTATGCAAATTTCGCACCGCGGCTGTTGAGTCCGGTGCTTCATCACTACACCAAGGGTGAGACTGTCGAGCGAGTTTGGGTCACTCTTGGTTTCGGCCCGCCAATAGACCAGAAGTCCACTGTTGTATCGAAACAAGTAATCGTTGACGCCTTCCACAAACTCGTTACCTATCTTGGCACTAACAAATCAGAGAATGAAGCAATAACGTTTATTGTGGAAAAATACATTCCGACTGTAGATATCGCCAGTAAGGACGTCATCGACATCGTTTGCGGTGATTCAAAGATGATGCTCCAGGAGTTTTGCCATTCTGCTGGATTGAGAGTGCCTCAGTATCGGATCGAACGAGTCGGAGGACCAGACCACGCCGCCGTAATGAGCTGTATTGTGTCAACCGATGGTCTAGAATCCTCTGCCGTGGAAGGCGGGTCGAAGCTCGAGGTATCCGCGCGCGCAGCAGCTAATCTCCTTGAGAAGGTAGCCACGTCAAGAAGCCATAGGCCACGTCTCCAGCAGTTGATCCGAGATAAATACTTTAGGAGAAGGAAGTACGGGCAGAATCTCGCGAGATTGTCTCCATCGATAGTCGCTAGCGCGGAGAAGCTTAGGGGCACGCTTGGCTTTGGTCAAAGTGTCGAAGGCCTAGCTGCATCCTTCACGTTGAGGAGCGATCTCGTGCCAGGCGAAAGTTTCAGAGACAACGAACGAGATTCGTTCTTCGGGTCTCAGCTTGAAGCGTTCATCACAGTGCGTCCTCATACCGATCGGTTCACACAGCGAACAATCGTTAAAGAAGCTGTGGTTCCGGTCATCGAGCGGTTTCACGCACAGGTCGGGAACTCACGGAATCCGCTGAGCGATGCACAGAGGCGGGATATCGTGCAGAGCGTTATCTATTCTGAGTATCGCGAATGCGGTCTTGAAAAAGCGGCTTTGTTATTTGAAAAATTTTTCGAGCGGCGTTCGACGCAGGTTCAGATTGGCGCGACTGTTCCTGAGTTCGATCCGGGCCTGTCGTTCACGACCATGCTGCTGGAGAGTATGCATAAGCGACCCGACCTCGAATCTCACGTTTCATACCGCCTGCTGACTGAAAAGCGCCAAAGTCATGCCCCGATTTTTGAGTGTTCGATTGAGTACGCTGGCCACATTACGAAGGGAGTTGCAGGCACAAAAATCAAGGCGCGCAACAAAGCATCCTATGAGATGCTGAAGATGCTAGCCGGGGCCTGTTAGTGATGTCAGACTATAGCTATGCCTACCACTATCTTTCTAACGTCCGCTTGGAGCCGCCGCCCGAACTGCGGACTTTCACTGGAGGCGGGAAGGTCTTGACGTCCTTCATTAATTCGCTGAGGAATCGTATCTTGATTTGCGGAGCTGGTGCAATCTCCGCAGCCACGGATCGTCACTGGCTACAGTCGAGCCTTTTCGCTCGCGCGAATATAGAGGCCTGCGCACTGTTTGTAGCCTTCTCGGAAGATGTGAATCCGAGAAAACCGGATATAAATACGCTTAAGCGAGCTGAAAAATATCTCTTCTCGACGAAAACGTTTGGTGCTGGCCAAGGTGTTCATATAAACGACTGCCTTCGGGTCATCTACAAGAAGGACGAAAGTCTTCAAGCAACATACGACGTGCTTTGTGAAGCCGTTCATCCGAACTGGCTTGGGGTTTTGAAACTAGATATTGCCGCCGACGAAAATATTGAAACACACGTTCGCGACGTCATAGTACAATCGGTAAACGCCTGTGGCCAACTAGTCATCGAGGCTGTTAGATGGCATTTCGACGTTATTGAGGCCGAAAGCTAAGTACACTTATAAACGTGGCCCCTGCTAGCTCCCAGCTATTTTACCTCCGCATCGAGCCAGAAGTGGGCATGAATGATGTAGAAGTAAAAATTTGTTTTTGGTTTCGATTTGCGCATTTTGGCGTAAAGCCCCTTATTTTCCAGCGAGTTGGTGCTTTTATTCCCTTCCGCCTTTGTCCTCAGCCCGTTGGGAAGGGCTTTTTTCCTCTATGGTTATCCCCACTCTGTTTACCTGGCCTATACTAAGCCTGTTCTGCGATGAACCGGTAAGTGCTCCGGTTTTGCGCTGAACCAGCGCCGGTTGTGGGAGAAGACGTCGCTCTCATATTTCGGGGTCTGACAGGGAAAGCCCTCTGGCAATGACCGGAGGAGAGATGGAATCTGGTTTGTGGTGGGCCTCTCTATTTCTCCGAAACGCATTTTCTGAAGGACACGCTCTGACAGGCATAAACCGCTGAGGCGGGGCACTGATAAGTGTCTTTATTTTCCACAGGCGGCAATTTTCAGTGCCCCGTTGCAATGCCCATCGAGCTGAAAGGCTGATGGAAAAAAGAGATGAAGCTCACAACACGGTCGCAACTGCGTCGCGTGATAGGAAAGGTGTGTTCAATGGGTCTCTATGAGATGTACGTCCTTGCTGCTCGTGCAGATACCGCCCTGGGGAGGAGGAGGTGGGCACGATCTCTTTATGTGAGGGCAAAGATTCGAAATCGGCAGCTCAAGAAACAATATTTACACAACCAGAAGGAGAGTGCGGATTCGTTGGTGGATACGAAGAGTGCAGGCCGGATGCGATCTGGGCGGCTCCCATAAACATATATTTATGTAATATCCAGCAAGAAAACATATAAAATATATGTTGCGATGGATTATATATGCGTGACTGAAGGCGGGTGAGAATCCGTGAGCAGAATTGACTTTTACGGACCTGCAATTTGCGGATTGCGGGCCGACTACGTGTAAATATATGAATTTTATGTTGAATTTGCTGATATGGATGGAGAATTGTTATGCGCGGAAACTATATGAGTGAGATGGACTTGATTGGAATGGAGTTCAGATTTGAGTGGCGATCGATCATAATAACAATATCATGATATTGTTATTA
>JAESGN010000117.1_pt1 | contig 207032 bp, 180 predicted proteins | sample 9269731 | NCBI WGS metagenome assembly JAESGN01 (sample SAMN15720683, study PRJNA650826) | algae metagenome | isolation source: Mojavia pulchra JT2-VF2 and co-occurring heterotrophs from desert soil | place: USA: Cadiz Valley, Joshua Tree National Park, CA | collected 1998-06-08 | reverse complement strand
GAGCGGCAGCTCTTCCAGGGTCGGGAAGTCGTCGAATTCCTTGATCTGCGTCTTGCCACGCAGGTTCGCTACCGGCTTGTAGCCATCGAGCCAGATATACTCGAGCTTAAACTTGGTCATGGGTACCTCTTGGAGTGCTCCATCGGCCAGAGGTGGCCGTGGATGGATTGGACTGCATGTTTGTCAACAATCTCAGTTGGTGCAGAGCCTCTGTGATTGCTGGCCGCGATCGACGATTTGCATCAGGCGCTCCTTGATCGACGGCAGTGATGTCTCGGCCGTGAACCTCGCCATTGCGACGGATTGCGGTGGAGCCACGAAGACTTTCCCGAGTCGTCTCTCGGCAAGATTGCAGTACCTGCAAGTCGCGTTACGTTTGTAGCGATGCAAGATCTTCGCTTCCTGTGCCCGTGTTTGCCCGGGTCTGCGCATTACAAACGCAACCAGAAGCCGGCGGTAGCGAAACTCAAAGGAAATGCCGACCCCGCAACTTTTCGAGAAATCGAAGGGATGCGGTCATGAAGGAATATGAAGACAAATTGTCGTTGCGGACCTTTGAGCATGTCGAAGACGCGCTACAAACCCGTGGTGTCGTTGTGTGTCTGTCTTCGCACCGTCGCTGGCGGTCCCGCATGCACGGGGATCGAGCCGCTGATGTCGCCGACGAGACTTGGCCGTTGATTGGTGAGGACAGCTGGAGATCTCTGGCAACTGCGGTGGAGGATAAGACAGAGAGGGCGACGTTGCGGGAGCCTAGCCTGTTGCTTGCGGGATCGGTCGCGCTGATCTCGTTTGCATCGATCGTTGGTTTTTACTGGGCGTTCTTGACGGCGATGAAGGCGGTTATCGCGCTGTCGGTTCCCCTTTTCTAAGCCTGATATATCACTCGGACTCAATAAGGAAATAATATTGCTAAAAATGATAAATATGATATCTGTTGAGGCAAGTTTGTGATGGGTGGTCGCGGCCCCCTTAGATGGCAACTCGTATAGGTGAGCCTCGATATGAAGTGGCTGCGAAGGATCGCGCGGATGCTGAGCGGGGGCCTCGGTGGTGCTATCGTGGCTTACTCCGTTGCCTGGGCCGCCGACGGCATCCCGCAAATAACGGCCTCCCAAGCTGCGCTCTCGGCCTTGCCGCCCCCGGGAAATCTTTCGCCTGCCAAAGTGACGCTTGGGGAGCGCCTGTTCCACGATCCGGTACTCTCGGGGCGTGAAAAGCTCTCCTGCAGCGCCTGCCACGATCTGAATACAGGAGGGACCGTCCGTTTGCGGCGCACGATCGGCTATGACGGTCAGGTTCACGCCTTCAATGCGCCGACCATATTCAATGTCGGCAACAATTATCGGCTCGGTTGGCGCGGAAGGTTCACGTCGCTTGCGGTGCAAAACGAGGCTGTCCTGAAGGATCCCGGTCTGATGGCCGCGAACTGGACCAAGTTGCTCTCGCGCCTGACCGACGACCCGAGCTATCTGGCCGTCTTCCGGCAAATCTATGGGGTGCCCCCTAGCCGGGAGACTGTGCTGGATGCCCTTGTCACCTTCCAGATGTCGCTCGCAACGCCCAATGCACCATTCGACCGCTTTCTTATGGGTGACAAAGGGGCGCTCACTCCGGTCGAGAAGGAGGGATACCGACTCTTTGTCGAATATGGCTGCGTCTCATGCCACCAGGGCGCAAACATCGGTGGAAACATGTTCCAAATCTTCGGCGTGTTCGGATCGCCCGATGCCGAAGATATGTCGATGCCGTCTGACCTCGACAAACGCCTGCAGGCATCGGACGGCGACGAGTCAGTCTTCCGGGTTCCCAGTCTGCGGAATGTCGAGGTTACAGCACCTTATTTTCACGATGGAAGTGCCGCCACGTTGCGAGATGCCATTGCCATCATGGGGCGAAGTCAGTTGGGCCGCAAACTTCCCCAAAGCGACATCACCAATCTCGAAGCTTTCTTGAAAAGTCTGACCGGGGAATACAATGGGAAACGTCTTTCGGCGGTTGTCACTGAAACGGTTCGGTGAAGCGCTTCCGCTTGCCGCATTGATCGCATTCGCCATCATCGTGGCTTTGGTCGCGGCGAGAAAGGATGTGGATCGATCGGTTCATGAAGCCATCATGATGAATCTCAGGGCGGTCGATGTGAACCACGCCGCCTTGCAGCGTGACGTCTTGCGGGCGCGTGCAGGGCTGCTACCCTCTTATGATGGGCTCGTCACCTCCGTCGTCAATTTGCGGCGTGCCGTCGATGGTTTGGGCGACCTGTTTGCGGGTCCACAGTTCCCCAGAGAGACCAGCCTCAACACGCTTCTCGCCAAGCTCATGGCGGGAATTGACCAGGACGAAACGCTTGTGGAGAGTTTCAAGACACGCAACGCTCTCCTGCAGAATTCCATCGGGGTCTTTGGACAGACGCTCACCTCGCTTTATGAAACCGAGGACTTGGCTGTCGCGCGCGCACTGACGCGGGTCGGTGATCTCAGCAACCTGATGATGCGCTTTTCTACCAGCCACGACGACCTTTTGAAGAACCGGATTCTCACCAAGCTCGGACAACTCGAGCGATACGACACGCAATCGCACAAACTAGAAATCTTCGGAACGATCATCGTTCACGCCAAGATGATCCTTGAAGTCTTGCCGCGCGTCGATTCGAAGATATCGGCGATACAGGCTTCACCCACTCCGATCCGTGCAGGCGAATTGCAGTCGGAATATCTAAGGCTGGCGGCGGATGCTGCCTCGCATACGCAATTGAGCCGGATGGTTTTGGGGATTACTGCAGCGTTGTTGTCCATCTACATCTGCGTTCTGATCTATCGCTTGCGGCAGCAAACCCTTCGCCTCAAGCGACGGCTGCACTATGAACAGGTCATTGCCGACTTAAAGGCGGAGCTTGCTGCATGCGTCCCCGACAATTTTCCAATCTTCATGGGCAATACGCTGAAGACGATCTCGGGTTTCTTTGGGGCCAGTAGCAGCGGATTCGTGATCTATGACGCCGATCGTGGCGAGGTAAGGGACGCCTGTCACCTCTTAGCCGGAGAGCAGGAGATGCAGCGTCTCATGGTCTTCGCGCAGGATCTCAACCGGGAAAAGGAACCGGTGCGTGTTCGCCTGGATGGGCGGCGTGCACGTTGTGCCGCGGTCCGGCTTTGTGATTCCCTGAATGGACGCAAGGCCCGCCCCACTCTGCTGGTCGGTGCAAAGTTGCCAGACAAGGACGTGGCAGCACTCGTGTTGCAATTCGCGGATCACCAACCAAAGCTGAATTCCGACGAGACGCAATTGCTTCAGTCGATTCTCCAGACATGCATCGAATTCGTGGATGCCGACAAAGGTCGGCAGGAGAAGGTGGGGCTGGAGCGCCGGTTGGAACATGCGCAGCGCCTGGAAGCTGTTGGCACGCTCGCCGGCGGCATTGCGCACGAATTCAACAATGTGCTCGGTGCAATCCTCGGCTATGGCGAAATGGCCGTTCAGCTGCTTCGCAAACCCACGCCCACGCGCCACTATGTCGAGGAGATCCTGAAGAGCGGTGCCCGCGCCAAACACATCGTCGACCAGATTCTCACCTTCAGCCGAAAGCGAGAGCGGATCGTCAAACCCTTCGACGTCGGGGATGCCGTCGCGGATATCCTGCCACTCCTGCAGGTGACACTCGGCAATCACGTCGCGATCGAACCTAGCCTCTGCCGAGGGGCGGCCGTCGTCGAAGGCAATCCGGTCGAGGTGCATCAGCTTGTAATGAACCTTTGCAAGAATGCGAGCCAGGCGTCAGCGCGCGGCCAGACGGTCAAGATCGACGTCCATACTGTGCATGTTCAGCGCCGAAGAGTGCTCTCTCACGGGGAGATTTCCCCTGGCTCGCATGTCCGCCTCGCTGTTTCGGACGAGGGGCCCGGCATTCCTCCTCATATCCTTCAACATATCTTTGAGCCCTTCTTCACGACCAATTCCCGGTCCGGGGGGTCGGGACTGGGTTTGTCCGCGGTCCATGGCATCGTGACATCCCTGAATGGCGGCATCAATGTCAGAAGTGCCCCTGCAATCGGCACGACTTTCGAGATTTTCCTTCCATCGACAAATCTGATGCCGCTGCCGATCGACAGCTTCTTCAACGAGAGAGCCGTACCGACTGGCAGCGGCCAATGCATCATGATCCTGGAAAACGACAAGACGCTGCTGGAGCTCTATGAGGAAAAGGTCGCGGCACTGGGCTACGAGCCGATTGGATGCGGAAGCATCGGGTGTTTGCGCGAGCTCTGCGGTTCGGCGCTTCATGCCGATATGCTGATCGTCAACCGGAAGTGCATCACTTCAAAAGAGGACCTGGCTTATATCGAAGACGTGTTCACTCAGCAAAAGATACTGCTGCTGGATGATCGAACGGCCGATCTTCGGTCAGGCTTTCAGCCATCGGATGCGCGTGTCCTGAGGACCCCCTTTAGTTCTGCCGCGCTGGCGAATGCTGTTTTTGATCGCCTGAACGGGCCTCCCCGGTTCGGCGCCAACCTCACCGCGCTCACGCGGGTTCTGTGAAACTGGCCTTGGGGGCGCGCGTGGCAAAAGTCTGGCCGCGAGATCTGACCTTCTTGATCCTTCATTCTGTTGGTGGTCATTTATCAGCACTGGTGAACTACAGACGCGGATCAGCGCGGATATCGAACTTGGAAGTCCGCAGCGGCAGCGAAAACATTGGTCACCCAGACCTTAGAGGAGGTGGTCGCGATGGCGTCGCCCTAGCTTAGGTGGCACAGATACAGAGGCCATGTGAGACATGAAATCTCGCCGCCTATCGACGGCTGCAATCGTGCAAGCTTATGAATATTAATAATTATATCTTGATATCAAGAACGGCTTTCGGGTCGTTGGATGTGCGTTAGTGCGTCGCGACCTCGTGTACGCTGGTGATCAAAATCTTGCTGTCCGCGCCGTAGCCAATGAGAGCAATTGAAAGCGCCTCGGTGAGGTTGCGCGCCTGCGTGTCGCTGGTGATGAGCTCAAGTTTGAACGCAGCCTTTTCGTCGCTCATATGCTGGACACCCCTGTAGTCGATCACCCTGATGTTCTTTGGTGAGATATCCTTGACGTCCGACACAATGAATTCGAACAGCATATGTTCGGCCAATGTTTCCCTCAGCTCGTATATTCTGGAGGGTGGAAAAATAACTTCAATTTTTTTCACGTCCTATTCCTTGCTTGATTTGCGTGCGGCCTGTCCGCCAGTTCGCGTTATCCCCTTCTCAAAACGTCCCATCTGTTCGCGCATCCCCGGCAGTGGCAGACGCGTGGTCGGGTCCGCGTGATGAACGCGGGATGTCAATCGGGCCGCCAAGTTAACGCAGATTTTCAACATCACCTGCGGTGCCTACGTTTGAAACGATGAGCGCACTCAGATGCGGTGGAGGCCTGTACTACGCTCTTTAGAGTCCGGTCACGGTCTCATGGGTGCCTCGGCTTCAGATGCTTCCGTATGGAAAACCACGGATGGGACTCCAAGATCACACCTCTGTGATCTGTCTAAAATGATAAAAATGATAAAAACATTGAAAAGTGAAATTTTGAATGTTAGGGGCTTGGACATCAGCCATCATTCAAAGAGGTAAGTTCCATGCCGCCAATTCAGCACGAAACTGACATACGCGAAGAGAAGAACACTCTGGCTCGGGGTGTTGAGGAATTCGATTTCATCGTCTGTGGCGCTGGCTCCAGCGGGTCCGTCGTCGCAGCCCGGCTTGCCGAGTGCGGCGGCGCGCGCGTTTTGCTGCTCGAAGCCGGGGAAGACGACAATGCCGACAGCGTCCGCGAGCCGGCGCAGTGGCCACTCAATCTCGGTTCGTCGCGTGACTGGGGATTTGTCGGGCAGCCTGCCGCTACTCTCGAAGGTCGACAACTGCCCTTGAGCATGGGCAAGGGACTGGGGGGAGGCTCCAGCATCAACGTGATGGTCTGGGCCCGCGGTCACAAAGAGGACTGGAACCACTTTGCCGCCGAGGCAGGCGACGATGCCTGGGGCTACGAATCCGTTCTAGGCTATTATCGCCGTATTGAAGACTGGCGCGGTGCACCCGATCCGATCCGTCGTGGGGTTGGGGGGGCGGTCCATGTCGCCCAGCCTCAAGCACCCCAACCGATTGCGCATGCGATGATCGAGTCGGCCAGGGCTCTTGGCATTCCGGTGTTCGATAGCGCGAACGGTGCGATGATGGAGGCCGATGGGGGCGCGGCGATTGCGGATCTGCGGATCCTCAACGGCAAGCGGCAATCCGTCTACCAGTCCTACGTCGCTCCCCTGGCGACGAGACGGAACCTGACCATCCTCACGGGTGCACTGGTCTCCCGTCTGCTCTTTGACGGCAAGAGGGTGAGCGGTGTCGAGGTTCTGGTTGACGGACAGCGCCGGCAGTTCAAGGCTCATTACGAAACGATCCTTTCGCTCGGGGCCGTCAACACGCCAAAGGTCTTGATGCAATCCGGCATCGGTCCGGAGGACGAGCTTTCCGCGCATGGCATTCCTGTTGTGCAGCACCTTCCCGGTGTCGGACGAAATCACCAGGACCATATCGCCTTCGGCTGCACCTGGGCCTATCGCAAGCCGGAAGCCGTAGGAGGCGGGGGCTGCGAGGCGAAGATCTACTGGAAGAGCGATTCCCGTCTGCTTCAGCCGGATATTCTGCAATGCCAGCTGGAATTCCCTGTTCCGTCCCCCACGGAGACCGGATTGGCGACGCCTGAACACGGCTGGACGATGTTTTCAGGCCTCGCTCAGCCGAAAAGCCGCGGCCGCTTGAGGCTCTCCGGTCCTGATGTAAACGATGCGATGCTGATCGAGCCCAATTCCCTCAGCGAGCCGGAGGATATGGCGACCGCCATTGCGGCTGTCGAACTTTGCCGGGAGCTGGGCAATGGTGCGGCCTTCCAGCCGCTCGTGAGTGCCGAAACGGCGCCCGGAGCGCGGGATCGCAAGGGCCTCATCGACTTCATTCGTCGGTCGGCGGTTACCTATTGGCATCAGTCCTGCACGGCCAAGATGGGCCGGGACAGCATGTCGGTCGTCGATCATGAACTGAAGGTCTATGGCATCAAGGGTCTGCGTATTGCCGATGCATCCATCATGCCCCGGATCCCCACGGGCAATATCATGGCGCCGTGCGTCGTGATTGGCGAACGGGCCGCAGACATGATCCGTGCCCAGCATGAACTCTGAGGCGGATTTGCCGTCGCAGCCCGCATATCAGTCAACGCCAGTCTGCGGCAGGCCAAGCCTCTGGCAGGGTGGCGTTGACGATGCCGCGCACTCGTGGCGGTCGAGTTTTCGTCAGGGAAGATCCAGGCGAGGGCTCCGCCCCACGTCACTGATCTCGTGATCCCCATGAAGGATTTTCACATGTTGGATAACATTCGCACTATTCCAGTTGTTTCATCGGCAGACCTAGACGCAGACGTTCACTCCACGTTTGCACGCTATCGCTCGTCCTTTCCTTTTGTGACGCTCGATACGGGCGGTTCAATCGTGCTCCGTCACGACGATGTCGCGCGACTGATGAGTGATTCACGGCTGCAGGCAACTGATATCGCGATGCCGGTTCAGGCTGGAATTACCGAGGGCGTGTTGTATGATATCTTCGCCCACGGGATGCTGACAGCCAATGGCGAGGTTCATGCCCGTCGCCGGTCTGCGATCTCCAGAGCCCTCGCAAACCAGGTGTTGGACCGGTTTAGGCAGCATCTGAGGCAAGCGGCTAATGCGTTGATCGACGCCAGCTATGAGAGTGGCAGGCTGGAACTTTCGTCCGGTTATGCAGCCAAGCTCCCCATTCTTGCCTTGGCGAGCCTCCTGGAGGTTCCCGACGCGGATATCCCGGCCTTCACCCAGGATGTCTACGCCATGAACGCGTTCTTCCGGCCGGATCCGAGTGAAGAGGCCGTTGATGATGCCGAAACGGCGGCACTTCGGGTGCGAAACTATCTGGACGCTCTCCTGGCCAAGGCCGAGGTCGATCAGTCGCAGGGCTTTCTCGCCCAATACCTGCGATTCGCCGAGGAGGACAACCTGAGCAGGTCCGAGGTGCTCGTGCAGATCATCCAATTGATCATCGGCGGAACGGAATCGGTCCGGACCGCGCTGATCGCTCAGACCGCTCAGTTGCTCTCCCATCCTGACCAATGGCGTGCCGTTTGCGCAGACCCGACACTGGTCGCAAACGCAGTCGCCGAAGGCATGCGTCTTGAACCCGGCATCGCCGGCGTCGTGCGGGTCTCCGTTCAAGACATCGAACTCGACGGCTGGACGTTGCCGGCGGGGCAATTCGTCCTGCTATCGGCCATATCCGCATTGCGGGATGATCGTGTTTTCGATCAGCCCGACGTCTTCGACATGACGCGGCCGAACCTGAAGCTGGCGCGGCTCGCCTTCGGCGGCGGGGCGCACCAGTGCGTGGCCGAGGCGATGGGGCGGGCCGAACTCGAGGAGGGGCTGTCGGTCCTTGCTGACCGCCTCCCCGGGCTTGAACTCGATCATCCACCTGCGTTCCAAGGGCACATGTTCGTCCGCAAGAGCAGCGAATGCTGGGTGCGGTGGAAGCGGTGAGCGGAGACACGTGCCTGTGCGAAACTGCAGGCCCGCCGCCGATGCGCTCTGTCCTGAGAGCGCGCAATCGTACCATGGAAGATAGGTCGTAACATGCGAATCCTGATCGTAGGGGCCGGCATCGCCGGTTTGGCTGCCCGGCGGGCCCTGGTCCGTCGCGGTTTCACCGTGAAGGTTATCGAACGAAACCCGTCTGCCGGCCTTGGCGGTGCGGGGCTGTTCCTGCCTGGAAATGGCGTGCGTGCACTCTGTGACCTTGGGCTGCAGGACGGCCTGTTCCGGCTCTCCCATCCCGTCAATGCCCAACGCTTCTATGACGAGAGGGGACGGTTGCTGACGGCGGTCGATACGAATGCGTACTGGCAGGGTGTTGCGCCATGTCGGGCGATCCGGCGATCCGACCTTTGGCAATTGCTCAACGACGGCATGGACCCGGGCGACATCGAGTTCCGACAGATCGTCGATCTCGTAAGCAGCGCCGACGGCTGCCATGTCGCTTTCGCGGACGGAGGCATGGACGCGTTCGACCTCGTGATCGGCGCCGACGGGGTGAACTCTATCGTACGAGGATTGGCCTTCAAGCCGTTGGTTGCTCCCGAATACGTCGGCAATATCTGCTGGCGCTTCATCGTTCCCAACACCTGCTCCGTGGATGAATGGTCCGTCATGCTGGGGGCCGATCGCAGCCTGCTGGCGAAGCCGATTTCAAAGACCGAGCTCTACATCTACGCAGATATCTCCGTCGATCAGGCCACCGCCCGTGACTATTCCCATGAGACAGCTTTGCTGCCGCTGTTCGGGGACATTGCCGGGCCGCTCAGGCCGGCTCTTGAGCTGTCATCCGAAGCCTTGGTCCACTTTGGAGAGCTGGTGCGCCTGCAGCTGCGATCCTGGTATCAGGATCGGGTGGTCTTGGTGGGAGATGCGGCCCATGCATCTCCTCCGAGCATGGCGCAGGGTGCCTGCCTTGCCATCGAGGATGCGCTGGTTCTCGCCGAGGAGCTCGCGGCAGCTCCCAGCATCGCGCGCGCATTGGCTCGCTATCAGGATAGACAAAAAGTCAGGGCAGATTGGGTTCACAGGCAATGTGCGGCACGCGACAAGCTGCGCCGCCTGCCGCCGGCACTCAGAAACGCACTTCTCGGATTTGCCGGAGGAGCGATTTATCGAAGATCCTACCGGCTTTTGAAAAAGCCGCTGTGAGCGGTGCCATCTTACAGTTGAAATCGCATCACCTGATCCTGAAAGAATCCGGCATGGATCATGGAGGAAAACGAAGTCACTCAACGAGAGGCTTCCCATGATGTCGCTGCCTGAAAAGATTTCCGTTTCCCCGCCGATACTGAGTTTCAAATCACTCAACGCGGCACCGCACGAGTTCTACAGAGAGCTTCGCCCCGAGTTTCCCTTCGTGCAACGGGAAGACGGGGCGTTCATCGTCCTGCGTGCCAATCACGTGCAGACCCTGGTCAGCGATCCGAGGACGCGGCAGATCGAGACCGAGTTGATCAGGGTCCGTGGGATTACCGGTGGTCCCGTGATGGATCTTGTCTCGAACAGTCTGCTCTTCTCGAACGGCGAGGTTCACCGCCGTCGCCGGCAGCCCCTCTCGCGATGCTTCGCTTTCCGGATGATGGAGGGCCTTCGTCCGAATGTCCGATCTCTGGCCGAAGAGCTGGTGACGCTCAAGCTCGGCGATGGGCAGATGAAGCTGCGCGATGACTACGCGGCCGCCATTCCCGCGATTACCATTGCGGGTATCCTCGGAATCCCGCGTTGCGATGTGCCCCTCTTCACGTCGCTGGCCTACCGGGTCTCGAAGCTCCTCACCACGTCCTGGACGCCGGATGATCTGCCCGATACCGAGGAAGCGATCACCGAGCTGTCTTCCTATGTATCGAGCCTCATTGATGATCGTCGAAAGCGTCCTCGGCCGGACTTTCTCTCCGACTTCGTCGCAAGCGTCGACGAGGCCGCCGAGATGTCCGCCCTCGAAGCCGTCATGCAGATCGTCTCGGTCGTGCTGGGCGGTACCGATACGACGCGGGCGGCGATCGTGATCATGGTTGGTTTGCTTCTCGATCGGCAGGACGGCCTATGGCAGGCGCTGGGTCATCAGCCTGCGATGGTCGGCGCGGCAGTCTCGGAAGCCCTCAGGTTTGAGCCCGCTGTCGCCTCAATCCCTCGCCTGGCAGTCGAGGACATCAACCTGGATGGGCATGTGATCCCGAAGGGCAACCCGATGCTCCTGTCCACCATGTCGGCTCTCAGAGACCCGGAGGTGTACGTCGATCCCGACCATTTCAATCTCACAAGGCCTCTGGGCAAATGGCATCCGGTCTTCGGCGGAGGGGAGCACAGGTGCCTCGGGGAAGCTCTGGCGCGGATCGAGATGGAGGAGGCGTTGTCCGCTCTTGTCAACTCACGCCTGGCGCTCGAACTGGGTGATCTGCCGCTCAGGGTCCACGGACATGCCGGCATTCGCCAGGTCGACGAACTTCTCATCCGTTGGCGATAGGTCAGACACGATGCCTTTGTGTTCAGTGTATGGCAGTGCAATACATAAAATGATATAAATGATAAAAATGCATCTTGTGATATAAAATTTGCGCGTTATGATCCGCCTTCTTCGGAAGTGAGAAGGAAGGTTTCGATGAGCGAATCGCTCAAATGTTACGCTTGCAGACCTCGCTTTGGCCGGCAGGTGGCGCTCCACGCAGACCTGTGTGCTGGCGGGAGAATTGCGGGATTTCCACGTCCGCACTCCGGTTGGCTTTCGCTCGACGGCTATGCACATGTCGGAGCTTCGTCATGAAACATGTTCTTGTTATCGACGACGATCTCGCCATCCGCAGCTTGCTGACGGATTACCTGTCCCAGCATGCGCTCAGAGTAACCGGCTTAAGCGGCAGCCAGGATTTGCAGCGCGTGCTCAGCACTGACGAGGTCGACCTGCTGATCGTTGATCTCAATCTGGGGCGGGAGGATGGGCTGGATATTGTCAGGAAGCTTTCAAGCACATCGGATTGCCCGATCATCATCATCAGCGGCGATCGCCTTGAGGAGGCCGACAAGGTTGTCGGCCTGGAACTCGGAGCCGTCGACTACATCACCAAGCCCTTTGGGACGCGGGAGCTGCTGGCCCGCGTCCGGTCGTCCCTGCGAGAGCGTCCGGTTATCAGTTCGAAAAAAGACAAGACCATCTACGGCTTTGATGGCTGGGAACTCAACATCAAGCTCCGCAGGCTCGTGCATGAAGGCCAAGAGGTGAAACTGACGGCGGGCGAGTTCAACCTTTTGACGGCATTCCTCCGTTCTCCACGCCAGATCTTGTCGCGGGAGCAGCTTTTGTCGGCGAGCCGCGTTCACAATGAGGAGGTCTTCGATCGCAGCATCGATGTGCTCATCCTTCGTTTGCGCAGAAAGCTCGAGACCGATCCTTCCAAGCCGTCGCTGATCAAAACCGAGCGTGGCGCGGGCTACCTATTCGATGCCGACGTGAAGGTCATTCATCGAAACAAGAATTGAAAAGAGACAGGCCCGTCGCCGTTTGCTGCGGGGCGGCTGCGGCGCCCCTTCCTACGGTCGGTTAAGTCTGTAATCGGCTCCTCGTGGATGACATCAACGAGAAACCGTGTGGGACGAGAGAAGGAGCCGGAAACAACACATGAAGCATCTGGTTTCGGGTACCCATTCCCGTCCGCGCTGCATCTGTAGGAGAAGAAGCATGTCGTTCATTTCAGGCTACCATCACCTTACCCTGAGCACAGACGGGGCTCAGGAAGATTATGATTTTTACACGAAGACACTCGGTCTGTATTCGATCAAGCGAACGGTCCTGTTCGACGGCGTGATCCCCGTCTATCATCTCTATTACGGCGCGAAACACGGCGATCCCTCGACTATCGTCACCACCTTTCCTTTCCGCAAGCCGGGTATTTACGGCAAACGCGGCACCAACCAGTCGAAGATCATCCAGCTGTCGATCCCGACAGGATCCGCCGACTTCTGGGTCGATCACCTCAACGAGCGGGGCATCCCAGCCCGCAAGACGAGCCGCTTCGGCATCACGCGCGTGGCGCTCGCCCATCCGTGCGGCATCGAGCACGAACTGGTCGAGAGCCCGGCCGATACGCGGACACCGATTGCGAACGAGGCCTGTGGCGTGAGCTCGGCCCATGGCATCCGGGGTATCTATGGGGCCGCAGTCGCGGTCTTCGATCGCACCTCAATGGACGACTTCCTGACCGTTGCTCTCGGTATGACGAAGGAGGCCGACAGCGACGAGGGCCTGATGTTCTCCGTTCCCAATGCGGGCGGCCCCTCAAGCATGGTCGAGGTGCTGCACCAGCCGACGGGACCTCAAGGTAGCTGGACGTTGTCAGGTGGCACGATCCACCATCTTGCGCTGAACACCGGCAATGAAGAGAACCAATTGAAGCTGAAGGCGCATATCGAGGGCCTCGGATTCACCGACGTGTCCGACCAGAAGGACCGCAACTACTTCAAGTCCTGCTATGTGCGCTCGCCGGGCGGGGCACTCTTCGAGATCGCCTGGTCGATTGAAGACGGTTGGGCCAAGGACGAGCCGGCCGATGCGATCGGTTCGACGCTGGTCTTCCCGCCGTGGTTCGAGGACCGCCGCGCGGAGCTGATTGCCGGCCTCGAACCCGCCAATTTCTGAGGCGGGTCACGATCATGGCCTGACATGGCGAGCCGCAATCCAACACGGATCGGGCTCCCATCGTCACGTCTTCTTTTCGAACGGGCGCGCCCTTCGGCAGGCGCCGACACGTTGAAGCCAGGACAGACTTTCATGCTCCTCAGATCGATCGCGGCGCTGGCGCTGACTTTCACGTTTGCGCAAGGGTGCTCGTCACGCAACAGCCAAGAAGTACATCAGGTGCCGGGCCACAGGTACACAACAAGGATCGGCTGTGTTCGCACAAAAAGCCTCGACACATTCGATACCCGCTGCGATGTCCCGCTTCTGGGATACAGCGGGTTCAGCGGCTTCTGAACGCTGTATGGCGAGCCGGTTGAGATCGGCTCGCTTGCCTCTTCATGCCCGCTGTGTGCGTCTGCAACTCCGAATGGTTTGATGCGGAGAAACTGCGGCCTACCGGATGGGCCGTGCCGATGTCGCCATTCGCAATCGGCGCTCGGCGGCGGAACGGACCGGATCCACCTCATCTTGATGCTGTCCGTCTGCGCCATCAGCAGTTGCGCTGTCGCGACTGGCTTTCCGGCAGATTGAACTTCTCGGGCCTTGGTAGGCGCATATGATCGAAGCGTTCGCTCGCACCTTCTGACATTTTCGGATCTGATGGCTTTTCAGGCTTCATCCACAAGGAGCCGACAGAAGCGCGTTGCTCACGGGCTCGGTGACCAAACTGGGCATAGAGCCCCCTAAACGTCACACTGGAGGTTCATCATGTCGCACGGTCTTCATCCTCATCTGTGCACACTCGCTGCGAGAGGACAAACGTCCAAAAAAACGGACTAGGCGACAAGAGAATATGGCCGTCGGTGCCTAATGTCGGGTCATCCAATCAATAGGAAAACCTAGTCATGGATGAAAAACACCAAATTCTTTTGTCCCGGCGGCAAGCACTGCTCGCGGGCGCCACCCTTTCGCTGGCAACGACACTCCCGGTCTTTGCCGCGGATACCCTCAACGCACTTCAACAGGAAGGAACGATACCAATGACCGAAAACTTCGTCACCACCAAGGACGGCGTCGAAATCTTCTACAAGGACTGGGGTCCGAAGGATGCGCAGCCGATCGTCTTCCACCACGGCTGGCCGCTGTCGTCCGATGACTGGGACGCGCAGATGCTCTTCTTTCTCCTCAACGGCTACCGCGTCGTCGCCCATGACCGCCGAGGCCACGGCCGCTCCCAGCAGGTGAGCGAAGGTCACGATCTCGACCATTATGCCGCTGATGCCTCGGCCGTCTTCGAGAAGCTCGACTTGCGCAATGCCGTCCATATCGGCCACTCCACCGGTGGCGGCGAAGTAGCACGTTATGTTGCCAAGTTTGGCGAACCGCAGGGCCGCGTGGCCAAGGCCGTCCTGGTTGCTGCCATCCCGCCGATCATGGTGAAGACCGAAGCCTATCCGGGTGGCCTGCCGATCGAAGTGTTCGACGGCTTCCGTGCAGCCCTTGCCGCCAACCGCGCCCAATTCTTTCGCGATGTTCCGGCCGGTCCGTTCTACGGTTTCAACCGCGAAGGTGCGACCGTGCATGAAGGCGTCATCCAGAATTGGTGGCGCCAGGGCATGATGGGTGGTGCCAAGGCCCATTACGACGGCATCAAGGCCTTCTCGGAAACCGACCAGACGGAAGACCTGAAGAACATCTCTGTGCCGACGCTCGTCATGCATGGCGACGACGACCAGATCGTTCCGATCGCCGCCTCGGCCGAGATCTCGGTCAAGTTGCTCAAGAACGGCGTGCTGAAGGTCTACAAGGGCTTCTCGCACGGCATGCTGACCGTCAATGCCGATGTCGTTAATCCGGACCTGCTCGCCTTCGTGAAGAGCTGAGCCGGCTCATATCAACCAGGCCGCCGCCTCACCCGCGGCGGCCTTCGTGTGCCCGCATCCATCTGGGGGCAGCCGGTTCTTCCGAACTCGGTGCATGAGCGCGCGCATGCGCAAGCGCCTCGTGCCCGCACGCACCAAAGGTTGCAGAAACTGCCGTCATGATCAAGGCACTCACCGACAAAGTATGGCAGCGTGCGCGCTTGCGTCATGTCGACACGGGATCGTGCGATTCTGAGATCTCGTGCGGATCGTTGCGGGACCTATACGGAGGTATGAGCGCCTAGCACTGCAGTCTGACGCCGTTCGATATGCGTATGATTCTTTCAAGCCGCAGCTCGACGCAAGATTTGTTCCATCAGCTCAAACCAGATGGGATCGTCATGTCTGCACTTTTGTATCAGGTCAAGGAGAGCATTTCCCCACTGCCTCAGGGCATGGCGCCGGTTGCGCCGCAATACCATCAGGTGACGGGATTGCTGGCGCACGCGATGTCTCTCGTCCAGCGGGATCAAGAAGGAGCGTTGGAATTCGTGCGTCGGGCTTCCGCGCTCGCAGGACAATTAGGCAGCCTTGAGAGACAGGCGGGGGCATCAACGCGCGGGGGGCTGGCTCCATGGCAGGTCGAACGTTTGAAGCGACACATCGAGAACGCCTATTCAGACCGCATAAACATAGACGATCTTGCCCAGATGACACGCCTGAGCAGCAGCTATTTCTCTGCCGCATTCCGGGTGAGTTTCGGCACATCTCCACACGACTACATCAGCCGTCGCCGCATTGATCAGGTCGAACACCTGATGTTGACCACAGACGCCCCGCTCTGCGAGATCGCCTTGGATTGCGGCTTCGCGGACCAATCCCACCTATCCCGTGTCTTCCGTCGTCTCAAGGGGACCACACCCGCCGCATGGCGCCGGGTTAGGCGGGTTGCGTGATCTGGTTGCCTATGTGTTTGGACGGAATGGCTGGTTATCCATTGGCTCAATGTGAACTCCAACTCCGTGTTGTGGAAGCATCGCGTTCAGTGTCGTACCTAAGCCGAGAGCACATCTGGACTGTCGGGCGCGGTCATCCCCGATAGCCTGAGCGCTGCGGCATACGTCGTCGTCCAGTGCCCGTGCGGGATCGGTGAACGGCATCGATCTCCGCAAGGGGGTTGCCCGTGAAGCCGAGACAATTTCGTGCTCAGGCCGGTTTCATCGATGAAGACGAGACGCGCCGGATCGAGATCGAGCTGGCTGTTGGAAACAGCGCTCTCCCTATGCAATCCCAAAGGAATGCTCAACGCGATTCCGCGTTCAATGGACGCGTTTTAGGCATTTCACCTGCGTCCGCGTATCTTGACTGGAACACCCTTATAGGCGGGAGTTCCGGACTTCCTGTCGTAATCAGTCAGCGTGATGACCTTATTCATCTCGGGATAATAACCGGCCACCGAGCCCGGTGGAATGTCATAGGCCACTGCAGTGAAACCGGTCACAGTCCGGGTGTCGTTCGCCGTAATTGCCTCGATGTCGATAAGGTCGCCGTCCTCCAGTCCCCGCGCTTCAAGGTCCCGGCGGTTCATGAAGATAACGTCGCGACGACCGAAAACGCCACGGTAGCGGTCGTCGAGCCCATAGATCGTGGTGTTGTACTGGTCGTGGCTGCGCAAGGTTGTCAGCACAAGGGCATCGGGGTCTCGCAGGCGGGCGTCCTCGTCCAGGCCGGGTGCAACGAGAAACTCGGCTTTGCCGGACGGCGTCTTCCAGATGCGCTCGGACGCCGGAACAGTGAGGCGAAAGCCGCCGGGTGTCTTGATGCGCTTGTTGAAATCCCGGAAGTCGGGGAACACGATCTCAATCTTGTCGCGGATCAGGCGGTAGTCGGCAGTCATTGCCTGCCAGTCAATGGCGTATTTCTCACCGAGCGTCGCTGCGGCGATGCCGGCGATAATCGCGGGCTCCGACTTCAGCTCATCGCCGGGGGGCTTGAGGAATCCACGCGAGGAATGCACCATCGACATTGAATCCTCGACGGTCACCGACTGTGGACCTGTCTTCTGCAGGTCCTGATCTGTGCGGCCCAGGACGGGCAGGATGATCGAGGTTTTGGCGATCAGCAGATGCGATCGGTTGAGCTTCGTCGCCATATGGACGGCGAGGTCAAGCTGTCGCATGCCTTGGAACGTCGCCTCGGGATCGGACATCGCCACGGCTAGGTTGCCGCCTAGGCACACCAGCGCTTTCGACCTGCCTTCGATAATGGCTTCGATCGCCTCGACGGCATTGTGGCCCTTCTCTGGAGTTGGCCGGAAACCGAAAGCCCTTTCCATGCCATCAAGCAGGGCCTTGTTGGGGATTTCGGTGATGCCGACCGTTCGGTCGCCCTGGACGTTCGAATGGCCACGCAGGGGACATATTCCAGCGCCCTGGCGCCCGATATTGCCTCGCAACATCAGGAAATTGGCGAGCTGCTGCACATTGGCCGTGCCATTGGTGTGCTGGGTAATACCCATGCCATAACAAAGGATAACGTTCTTTGCCTTGAGATAGACATCGACGGCGCTGTCCAAGGCTTCCACCGTCAAGCCGGACTTTTCGATGATTTCTGACCATTCAGTCTGCTCGACATCAGCTTTCAGCATATCGAGGCCGATTGTATGGGTCTCGATGAATTCGCGATCGAGCACGCCAGGTCCGCCGGCTGCAATATCGGCCGCATCCCGTTCGAAGATGCGCTTCATCATACCCTTCAGCGCGGCGAGATCGCCACCGGTGCGAACCTGATGATAGGCAGACGCAATCGGGGTCGAGGACAGGGTCGTCATCTCGATCGGGTCCTGCGGGGCGGCGAAGCGTTCCAGGGCGCGTTCCTTCAGCGGGTTGAACACGACAATTGGCACCCCGCGGCGGGAAGCCTCGTGCAGTGTCGTCATCATGCGCGGATGGTTGGTGCCGGGATTGTGGCCGAAGGAAAAGATCGCGTCGGTATGGTCGAAGTCCTCCAGGGTCACGGTGCCCTTGCCGACGCCGATCGACTTCGGCAGGCCAACGCTGGTGGCCTCGTGGCACATGTTGGAACAATCGGGGAAATTGTTGGTGCCGAAGGCGCGGACGAACAGCTGGAAGAGGAACGCAGCCTCGTTGGAGGCGCGACCAGACGTATAGAATTCGGCCATATTCGGGCTCGCCAGGCTATTGAGCCCAGAAGCGATCCGCGTGAATGCCGCATCCCATTCAATCGGAAGATAGCGGTCACTGGCATGATCGTAGATCAGCGGATGGGTGAGCCGCCCCTGGTCTTCGAGCTTATGGTCGCTCCATTGCCAGAGGTCCGCCACGGTATGCTCGGCGAAGAAATCCGGGCCTGCGCGCTTGGATGTCGATTCCCAGGTGATCGCCTTTGCGCCGTTCTCGCAGAACTCGAACGAGCTTGTATGTTTCGGGTCCGGCCAGGCACAGCCGGGGCAATCGAACCCGGAGGGCTGGTTGGCCTTCAACAGCGTCCTTGCACCTTCGGCGATGATCTGCTGGCGTGCCAGCGTCTGTGCGACGGCCTTGAGCGCGCCCCAACCGCCGGCGGGTGCCGTATAAGTCTCGATACCATCCGGCCGCTTCTTGCTCATCACCGTCTCCTTCTCAAATGTTTGGAAAATCTAGCATCTGCTGCGCGATGCCGAACCTAGACCGATGTATAGGTTCGGCTAGACGTCCATTGAATGTCAGGGAAACGCCATCCGGCATGCCGTCGACCAGAACAGGATAGGAAATGGATATGGCTGTTTGAGCGCTGCGTGGACTCCATGCGATGCAGGGTCCTCGGAGAACGAGAAATGACCCGTCCTGCGCCCACTGACGGTACATTTTTATCAGGCGGCGGGTTTGCTGATGGGAGTGTTAGCAAGACTGAGCGCGGTATGAATCTGCGAGACGACCGCAGCGCCTTCGCCGACGGCCGCCGCGACCCTCTTGGTTGATCCGGCACGGACATCGCCGATGGCAAAGACGTTTGGAAGACTGGTTTCGAGAGACAGGGGAGTGCGGGCAACGCTGCAACGCGTGTCGAAGGATTGCCCCGTCACGATGAAGCCCTTGGCATCGAGCTGAACGCGGTCGCTGATCCAGCCGGTATTGGGATCGGCCCCGATGAAGAGGAACAGGTGGTGCAGGGGTAGCTGCCGTTCGCTGCCGGAATGCCGATTGCGCACAGTTGCTGATGAAAGGCCGATTGTGGGGTCGCCGTCGATGGCATCAACTTCGCAGTTCATATGGAATTCTATATTGGGTAGCGCTTTGATGCGATCGATCAGGTATTGCGACATGGTCTGCTCCAGCGTCCGGCGGATGACCAGGTGCAGTTTTCTGACCTGTGGCGCCAGAAAGACGATGGCCTGGCCTGCCGAATTGCCGCCGCCGACCAGAACCACCTCCTCGCCAGCGCATAGCTTTGCCTCGATCGGCGAGGCCCAGTAGGAGATGCCTCTTCCTTCGAAGGTCGCGATATTGGCGATGTCTGGCCGCCGGTAGCGCGCGCCGGATGCGATCACGACGCTTCGCGCCTCCACAGTCTTGCCGCCTGCGAGGTCAAGCCTGAGGGGAGCCCCCTCTTCCATGGGCGGGACCAGGCTGTTGACTGCAACCGGCAGCACCATCTCTGCGCCGAATTTGAGTGCCTGAGTATGGGCGCGACCGGCCAGGGCCTGGCCGGATATGCCCGTCGGGAACCCCAGATAGTTTTCGATGCGTGACGAGGCTCCCGCCTGGCCACCCACGGACCGCTCGTCGATGACGATCACGTCAAGGCCCTCGGATGCCGCATAGACTGCGGTGGCCAGTCCCGCAGGCCCGGCGCCCACGACGGCAAGATCGTACAGTTTGCCAGGTGTGATCTGCGGTGTCATCCCCAGGCAGGCTGCGGCTTCAGCATCGGTCGGGTTCTTCAAAACCGTGCCGTTGGGGCAGACCATCAGGGGAAGTTCCGAGGCGAGAATGCCCAGACGTTCGATCAGCGCCCGGCCTTCTCCCTCGGTTGTCGCATCGAGCACGATGTAAGGGAAGGCACTGCGGGCAAGAAAGCCCTGCAGCCGTGTAAGCGCAGCATTGCCGGCCGTTCCAATCAACACGGAACCTGCGCCGGCATCAATGAGACCAACGCGGCGCAAAATGAATGCGCGCATGATCGTTTCGCCGACATCTGCAGAGCCAATGACCAACGCGCGCAAATGCGCGGCATCGAAGGCAACGGCCGTGCAGCCTGAAGATCCGGCGCGTGCGCCGGCAAGCGTCGGGCGGCCTGACAGTTGGTTGACCTCGCCTGACAACTGGCCGACTCCATGGGTTGTGATCGGCGCCTCATGCGAGAGACCTTCGTGGCGAAAGACGTCCATGGATCCTTCGAGCACCAGCCAGGCGGGTGCCGCGTGATCACCCACCTTGTATACGTATTCACCGGGCTCGAACCGCTTTGGCTCACCGCTTGAAAAGCGCATGGCCGTCTCGATCTGGTGGGGGTTGAGCACCGGAAACATCTGGTGCTGACGTGCACTGAGATCTGCCATCAATTGCCTCCGGTTCTTTGGGTCAATTGTCCACGTGCTTCACGACGTGCATTCAGTAGTATCGCGGTATCGGCCCTCGCTGCGGTGTCTGATCTGGTAGGTCGACGACCTTCTCGTCTACATAACACCAACCCCAGCCTTCCGGTGGGTCATAGCCTTCGATGATCGGGTGGCGCGTGGCATGGTAATGTGCGGTGGCATGGCGGCCGGGGGACTGATCACAGCAGCCAACATGACCACATTCGCGGCAGAGCCTCAAGTGAAGCCAGACTTGCCCGGCTTTGAGGCATTCTTCGCAACCAAGGGTCTGTGGTTTGACCGATCTGATCGTCGCTGTGTGGGAGCATTGGTGAGACATGGCTTCCTCTCCTTCGACGTGCGGAGGTGTTCAGTGCTTCAGCGCTTTTTCGAGGCACTGTACAAGCTGGTTGAAATCGACCGGCTTGCCAAGGAACGCGAATGCGCCGCCGTCCATGGCTGCTGCTCTCGTCCGTTCGTCTCGATAGGACGTCATGAAGATCATCGGCGGCTTATGGTCGGCCTGCGCATTCAACATGGCCTGCAATTCGATGCCGCTCAGGCCCGGCATTTTGACGTCGACCAGCATGCAGTCGATCTCGGCCCGAGCGCTATCGGCGAGAAAGTCATCAGCAGACGAAAACAGCCGGCTCTCGTAGCCGCAGGACAAAACGAGATCGTCAAGGGCTTCGCGGATCGACTGATCGTCGTCAACGATGGCTATGACAGGTTTTCTGGACAATGTACTTGAGCCTTGCATGGTGAAGTCAACTGACCTTGGTATAGGCTGCCGGGACGGAGCCTTGCACCATACAAGGGTCTAGGTTTTGTATCAAAGCCCCAGCAGTTCGGCCTTGCGTACCAGTTCGGCGACGGAGCGCGCCTCCATCTTGCGCATGACATTACCGCGATGCAGCTTGACTGTGATTTCGCTGATCCCGAGATTGAAGGCGATCTGCTTGTTCATCAGACCTTGGACCACGGCTGCCATCACCTCGTGTTCGCGGCGTGTCAGTGTCTTGGCCAGTTCGGAGACGGCGCCGTTGGCGGCGGATTGCTGGCGGACTTCGCGGTCTTTCTGGAACGCCACAGCGACCGCGTCGAGGATGTCCTGATCCCGAAACGGTTTGGCCAGGAAGTCGATGGCACCGGCTTTCATCGCCCGCACGGTCATCGGAATATCGCCATGGCCGGTCATGAAGATGATCGGCATACGATTGCCGAGTTTTTCCAGATGAAGCTGGAAATCCAGGCCATTCGCGCCCGGTAGACGCACATCAAGCAGAATGCAGCCTGGTCGGCCAAGGTCGGCATTGTCGAGCAGATCCTGAGGGCTGTCGAAGGATTTTGCCTCCGTTCTCGTCGACAGGAACAGATCGACCAACGCTTCGCGGATCGAAGGGTCATCGTCGACCACATAAACGATGGGTCTATCGCCGCTCGGCGCTTTTGCAGACTTTCTGGCATCATTCATGGGTGGCCTCGATCGGTACGATCATCTCGAACTCGGCGCCGCCATCACCATGGTTTCGGGCGGTCAGCGTGCTGCCACGGGCTTCCAGCATGCTGCGGCAGATGGCAAGGCCCATGCCGAGGCCGGTTTCCTTGGTGGTACAGAACGGCTTGAACAGGTTTCGACGGATATGTGCGTCAAGCCCGGGGCCGTTGTCGCGAACCCTGATCGCCACTTTTTGGGCCTCGGCTGCTTCGATTGTCACCTCTATCCGCCGCTTGGTTTCCGGTGTGTCAGCCATGGCCTGAAGAGCATTGGTGATCAGATTGATCAACACTTGCTGCAGCTCTATCCTGACGGCGTTGACAGTGGGCAGATCACCGTCAGCGATGATGTCGAACTGGACCCCGTTTCTGAGCAGTTCGCTTTCCATCAGGGCGCGTGTTTCTGCGACAAGCTGTGTCAGAGACACCGACTCGATGACGGGTGCATGGTTGCCGAGCATCGACCTTGTGCTTTGGATAATGTCGCTGGCGCGCTGACTGTCGCGGACAATGCGCTCGGCCGAGCGGGAAACCGCCGCCAGATCGGGCGGGTCGCGATCGAGCCATCGCTGCAGGGTCTGGGCATTGACGACGAGTGCGCCGAGCGGCTGGTTGAGTTCATGCGCAAGCGAGGCCGAAAGGGCGCCGACAGTTGCTGCGCGCGACGCGAGTGCGAGCTCGGCCTGAGCGTCGAAGAGCGCTTTCTGGGTCATTTCACGTTCCGTAACGTCAAACATTCCGACAATGACGCGGTTGAAATTGGCGGCATCTTCCGGAAAGCCCACCGTCAGCAACACCATTTTGTTGGTACCGTCCGCCGCGATGACGGTCCCTCGGCCCTCGAAGTGTCTCTTGTTTTCGAAGATCGCTACCATCAGCTCGAGGAAGGTCGTGTCATCAGGTGCAATGTATCGGCGCATCGACCGCACATCCTGCGCATCGACGATGCCGAGAAGTTCGAGTGCGGCCGCATTGGCCGCGATTGTGGGCACGCTGGCAATACAGCCGTCAATAAAGTTCGGATTGTCTCGTGCATGCGCACGCAGATCGACAATCCCCTGTGCCCGCAAGTCCATCAACATGGCACGCACCTTGGAATAGTCCCGCTCCCACAGGGCGACACGGCCTTGCTCGAAAATTGTGCGGTAGCGCTCCTCGCTGCTGCGAAGCGCGGCGTTGAAGCGCAGCAGATCGAGGCGCGCGCGCTGGTTGCGAATGATCAAGGCGCAGGTGATTGCCATTGCCGCAACAGCGACGGTCAGGCGGAGTGCCGCCGCCATGTCGCCCTGTAGCCCATGCGCTGTCACATACGAAAACATCGAAAGGCTGACGCAGATGCCTGTCAGAAGCAGCGTACCCTTTTCCGTCAGCGTTTCGGCCGAGAGCAGCAGGGTGATTACATAGAGCGTGGCGAGCGCGCTGTGGATGTCTGTGAAGGTGTCGAGATAAAAAACCGTCGCTGAGAGGGCAACAGCGAACGTGATTATTGCGATCTCGTGGTGTGCCGGCAGACGCCGTTTTGGGTTCACAAGAACAAGCGCCTGCAATGCCTTACCCCATTTCGGTTTGGATCGGATGATCAAGCCACTCCGGTTGACAAAAAGCAATCGCAGTATTGGCTATTTCCGTGCGATCTCAATTGCATAAGCTAAAAAAAAGAGGCCATCCCAGAGCGGCTGGGATGGCCTCAATCGGATCGCGACATCCGAAGGTTCAGGGGAGGGGATGCCTGAACCGTCAGGGCACTGAAGCCCAGCCTGTCTTCTCGGGAGGGGACAGAAGACATTCGATTCGTAGCCTCAGCGGCGGCCTTGCGAAACTATACCAAGGTGTGGGTTCGACTAGCCAAGCATTGGATATTGCGGGACCACCACCTCGTTTAAAAAGTTTCCATCAACTCGCAAAACCCCGATGGAGACCGACATGGACCGCAAGCTTACCGAACAACATCGCAAGTCGCCGCTCGCAACGCCGACCTCCCTGAGCTCCAATGCAACAACCGATATTGCCGGCGCCCTGACGGCACTGCTGGCCGATGTCTTCGCACTCTATCTCAAGACCAAGAATTTTCACTGGCATATGAGCGGACCGCACTTTCGCGATTACCACCTGATGCTCGACGAGCAGGGCGAGCAGATCTTTGCGATGACCGACGACATTGCCGAGCGAGCCCGCAAGATCGGTGGCACGACAATCCGGTCGATCGGACACCTGTCGAGGGTGCAGCGTCTGCTCGACAATGACGCGGACTTTGTCGCCCCGGACGACATGCTGGCCGAACTTCGCGAGGACAATCTCACGCTGGTCTCGCTGATGAAGGAGACCCACGAATTGTGCGACGAACATGGCGACATCGCGACCGCCAGTCTGATCGAAAACTGGGTGGACGAGGCAGAGCGCCGTGCCTGGTTCCTGTTCGAGACAACCCGCGGCGCCAAGTGAGCCATTTGAGCCTTTAACAGGTCATGCCGGTTCGGCTTTGAGCCGGCCGAGCATATCGGAGAGACCGATGAACACTGAATTTTCTCTTTCCCGCCGGCAGGTCCTGCTGACCGGAACCACCATTTCTCTGGCTTTGGCCATGCCGGCCCTGGCTTCGGAGACGCTTGCCTCCCTCAACCAAAAAGGAATTGAACCGATGACCCATAATTTTGTGACCACCAAGGACGGCGTCGAAATCTTCTACAAGGACTGGGGTCCGAAGGATGCACAGCCGATCGTCTTCCACCACGGCTGGCCGCTGTCGTCCGACGACTGGGACGCGCAGATGCTGTTCTTCGCCAACCAGGGTTACCGGGTTGTCGCGCATGACCGCCGCGGCCACGGCCGTTCGGCTCAGGTCAGCGAAGGTCACGACATGGACCATTATGCCGCCGACGCGGCTGCCGTCTTCGAACATCTCGACCTGCGCAACGCGGTGCATATCGGCCACTCGACCGGCGGCGGCGAAGTCGCCCGCTATGTCGCGAAATACGGCCAGCCGCAGGGTCGTGTTGCCAAGGCTGTGCTTGTCAGTGCCGTGCCGCCGCTGATGGTCAAGACAGCAGCAAATCCTGATGGCACGCCGATCGAGGTTTTCGACGGCTTTCGCGCAGCGCTCGCCGCCAATCGCGCCCAGTTTTACATCGATGTCGCCGCCGGCCCGTTCTATGGCTTCAACCGCGAAGGCGCCAAGGTCTCGCAGGGCGTGATCAACAACTGGTGGCGCCAGGGCATGATGGGCAGCGCCAAGGCTCACTACGAAGGCATCAAGGCCTTCTCGGAGACCGACCAGACCGAAGATCTCAAGGCAATCACCGTTCCAACCCTGGTCACCCAGGGCGATGACGACCAGGTCGTGCCCTACAGGGACGCTGCTGAACTCCAGGCCAAGCTGTTGAAGAACAGCACGATCAAGATCTACAAGGGCTTCCCCCACGGTATGCTGACCACCCATGCCGACGTGATCAATCCGGACCTGCTGGCATTCATCAAGGGGTGAGCTTCCAGTCCAACGGCGTCTGTGGCGGCTTGCTTGAAGCCGCCGCAGACTTGAGCGACCTCAAGGCCTAAGAATTGAACTGGTGGTTACATCTCGCTCTTGATGCTCCATCTGCACAATTTTGTGGGTGATATATCTATCGCGTTCAGCAAGTCGTCGAAGCTGCCGACATCGTCCGGCGCCGCTCGCCGAGCTCAACACAGCCAGCGCGAATAATCAGGTGTAAACAGCTGCTACGAGGCGCCGGCAGGCGTCCACTAGGTTTGCTTGCTGAAGCAGCGCGCCGCCGATCAGGTACATGACGTCATTCCCATAGGCCTGCCGCATTTCGGGTACACGGCTGAGTGTCATGCCGCCACCGGGAGCGGCAACGATCGCCCTAGGCCCTCCGATGTCGTCTGCGCAGGCTTTGGCGATGGACTGGCATTCTTCACGGGTGAAGCCAAACCGGCCGCCGAAGTTCGGATAGATGACCGCGTCGGCGCCCATCAGCCGATGCAACGTGCCGAAGAAGCAGCGATGGGAAAAACCGCAATCGGGTGAAACAACGTTGGCGCCGGAAAACGCAGGGTGGGAGATGATCGGTAGCGAGAAATCCGGATCTTCAGCCAGGGCTCGGATGATATCATAGCCGGCCATTGCCGGGGCAATCATCACAGCGCCTGCGCCGGCGTCCTGTGCAAGCCTTGCGCGCTGGATGATCAGTGTTGCCGGACCGGTGATATTCGGGACGAAGCTTGTGCGTCCGCCCGTTTTCGCATTCGCCTCACCGACGGCCTCGACGCAGGCCCGGAGCCGCTCCGCGAACGGCGACGTCTTCTGGTCTACGAGCCCGTGATCGTCCTTGACGAAGTGCATTCCGCCGAGCGCGAAGTCATGGGCTAACCGAGCCAGTTCGGCAGTCGACAGGCCGACGGGCTTGATGGCCGACATCAGAAGGGGGGTGTCGCCTATGCCTGCCATCGTGCGAAGTCCCGCAATGCCGTGGCGGGGGCCCTTGCACAGGGCGAGGATCCCTGGCGACAGCGTGATGTCTTCGACCTTCAGGCCCGGCTTGATCGAACTGTTGCCGAAGACGATGTTGAGGAATTGCAGGAAATCATCGCCAACGTCATCCTCCGAATAGGAGATGTCGGCGAGATATCCCGGCCTGCCTGCCGGGTCCTTCTCCAAGGTCTCCAGCCTGCCGAGGATCTCGTCCTCGACATATCCCTTAGGAACGCAGCTGCGGGGTATCTCCACCGTCTGTTCCAGCGCGATGTCGAGGGCGCGTTGTTTCGCTTCCTCTGCATCGCTCGCACGAATGAAATAGGTGACGCTGAAGCGCGGAGCCATCAGAGCGCCTCCGCCTTCTGGGCCGAATGGACGTGATCCAGGCGAACTTCTGCGAGCTCATCTTCTCCGATATCAAGTGACTGGCCGGTAAGTTCACCGACAGCGACAACGAGCGCACCGGCGTCGAGCCCATATTTCCTCATGAGGTAGGGCTTTGACGCACCGTGGGCGAAGGTATCCTTGAGGCCGAGACGCTTCAGGCGGATGCCCAGTCCTTCTTCGGCCAGGATTTCCGCTACCAGGGAGCCAAGGCCGCCGATGATCGTGTGATTTTCAAGGGTAATGATGCCCTTCTTGCCGCGCGCTGCTTCGATCAGGCCCTCACGGTCGAAGGGTTTCAGGGTGGAAGCGTGCAAATGATGAATGCCGACACCCCGCGCCATGAGCGGACCCGTGGCGCGCAAGGCTTCTTCCGTGCAAACCCCGCAGGAGACTACGAGAATGTCGTCACCTTTCGACAGCGTGCGCAGTTTGTTGAACTCGAAGGGCGTCGAGAACAGGCGTGGCACCTCGCCGCGCAGGATTCGTACATAGACAGGCCCGTCGATGCTGTCGGCGACTTCGAGCACGGTCTCCACTTCCGTCGCATCACCCGTTTCAAGAATCGTCATGTTCGGCACGGCGCGCAGGATAGCGATGTCTTCGATTGCCTGATGGGTGATGCCGCCGGGCGTGGTGATGCCGGGTAGGAAGCCCATCAGGCGGACCTTCCGGTTGGAATAGGCGATGGAGTTGATCAGCTGGTCGTAGGGTCGGCGATAGAGGAAAACCGAAAACGTATGGATGAACGGGCGGTATCCCTGCATTGAGAGGCCACCGGCAAAGGAGAGCATGTTCTGCTCGGCCATGCCCAACGACAGGAACTGCTCGGGATGCCGGTCGCGGAAGCCGTCGACCTCGCAGGACGAGGTGAGGTCGGCCGAGAGGCAGAGGACTTCCGGCCGCGCCGTCGCGAAGGCTTCGAAAGCCTTGGCATAGGGTCGGTTGACGATTTCGACCATGGTCAGGCTCCTTCCATTGCGGTGAGATCGATGCCGAGTGCGGCGGCAAGTTCCACCTGCATCTCCTTTCGCTCCTCGGCACTCTTGAAGCGGACATAGTGCAGGCGCGGGAACCGCTTCTTGAGAAAATCCATGCCCTGATAAGGCGAGGTGTTGGCGAGGATGACCAGCGGCTTGCCGGTTTCGGCACTGCTAGCGGCGTTCCGGAGCGCATCAAGATCATGGCCGTCCACCGAGCGGCAGGTCACGCCGAAGGATGCGACACGCGCGGCGAGATCTCCTAGATCGAGCACCGACGACATGGCGCCATCGCATTGCTGGCGGTTCACATCAACGACCACGCGGATGTTGTCGATCCGGTGGTAGCTCATCGCCGCCAGGCATTCCCAGGTCTGCCCCTCCTGGAATTCGCCGTCTGACATGTAGACCCAGACCTTGCCGGGTTCTTTTTTCCTAAGTCGTGCCCAAGCGACGCCCGATGCCATGGACAGCCCCTGCGCGAGCGACCCGGTCGTCACCTCCATGCCGGGGCTATGCTCGGCACCGATCATTTCGACCGAGCCACCGTCCTTGTTGAAGTGGTCGAGCGCATTCTCGTCCATGCGGCCCGTCTCGATAAGTGCTGAATAGATGACGAGCGCATAATGGGCAGGCGAGATGAAGAAGCGATCGTATTCCGGACTTATGGGCCCGTGATAGCCAGCGCCCGTAAAGGCATCCGGATTTTGGGCCGAGGGAACGCCGCGAAAGGGCAAGGGTACCTTTGGCAGCGTTGGTTCGCCGAGCGTCAGCAACTCGTTATAAAGCACGGCCAGGCTTTCTGCGGCCGAGCAGGCCTGGCTGAGATAGCCGCCATTGTGCTTCATCGTGTGGAAGAAGACACGGCGCCGGATGCCGAGCGCGATCTCTTCGGTGGACTTTTCGTTGGTCAGGCTCATCGTCTCAGCTCCGTTCCGGGAATAGGGCCTTCAGACCCTCGGGCGACGGCGTAGCAATGCCGCGCTCGGTAATGAGGCCGGTGATCAGACGCGCAGGCGTGACGTCGAAGGCAGGGTTGGCGGCAGGGCTGCCCTCCGGCGAGATGCGCACAGTCATGATCGATCCATCCGTGGCGCGTCCCTGCACGAAGCTCACCTCGTCGGCGGCACGTTCCTCGATCGGGATTTCCTTCACCCCGTCATGCACGGTCCAGTCGATGGTCGGCGAAGGTAGCGCCACATAAAACGGCACGCCGTTGTCGCGAGCCGCGAGGGCCTTGAGATAGGTGCCGATCTTGTTGCAGACGTCGCCGTTTGCCGTGGTTCGGTCAGTCCCCACGATCACCATGTCGATATCACCGTGTTGCATCAGGTGCCCGCCGGCATTGTCGACGATCAGGGTGTGGGGCACGCCATGACCATTCATCTCCCAGGCCGTGAGATAGGCCCCCTGGTTGCGCGGCCGCGTTTCATCGACATAGACATGGACGGGAATGCCGGCTTCGACGGCCATGTAGATGGGCGCCGTCGCGGTGCCGTAATCGACCGTCGCCAGCCAGCCGGCATTGCAGTGAGTGAGGATGCGGACGGGCTCGCCGGGTTTCTTCTTTGACGCAATCTGCCTGATGACCTCCAGCCCGTTGGCGCCTATTGCACGGTTGAGTTCCACATCCTCCTCGGCAATCTCGGCGGCGCGCTTGTACGCCGCATCCGCGCGATCGCATTCCGGCATGCCGGCGAGATGGGTGCGCATGGCGTTCAGTGCCCAGCGCAGGTTGATCGCCGTCGGGCGGGTCTCGTTCAATTCCTCCCAGACGGCATCGAGATGCGCATCCGATGGATCTTTCGCCATGGCGATCGCGACGCCATAGGCGGCAGTCACGCCGATCAGGGGCGCCCCGCGCACCCACATGTCGCGGATTGCGACGGCAACGTCACCGACGGTCTTCAGGGTTACGATACGGAATTCGTGCGGCAGCCAGCGCTGGTCGATGATGTCGACCGATCGGCCGTCTTCGTTCACCCAGATGGTATGGTAGTGGCGTTCTCCGACTTTCACGCGAGAATCTCCTTTTCAAGTCGCTCCACGGCCGCTCGAATGTCCCGGAGGCTGTGGATGCGCTGACGATTGACGGCGAGGTGACGCCCGAGCTTCAGCGCCTTGCTTTCGCAGGATGCGCGGCGTTCGGGGTCGGCGATGGTTTCGAAATCGGCATTGTGGGCGAGGCCGAGGATACGGCGGTGGATCTCGATGCCGGCGAAACCGAGCATTTCGGCAAAGATTTCATCAATGACGATGTTCAATGCCTGCTCGGCAGCAAGCGGATCTCGTTGGCTTTCGAATAGGCTCGCCTGATAAAGGATACCCCGGCGTTCGGTCCGCCAGAGATGAGCAAATTCGGCGCAGAATGTGTCCCAAAGCGTCTCGATCGTCTCAAGCAGGTAGACGCGCATTTCCTCGCGTGCACCGGGAGTGGTCTCATGACCCGCCTGTGAGAAATAGCTCATCCAGAAATTGGCGATCAACATGCCGATGTCGAAGCTGACCGGGCCGTAAAAGGCGAATTCCGGGTCGATAACCCTTGTCTCGTCCTCGGTGACCATGACAGAGCCGGTGTGAAGGTCGCCGTGGCAGAGGGTTTCGGCCTTGGCCGTGAAAAGATGCTTCAGCCGCTGGGCCTCAACCTTCAGGTCACGGTCGGAGCGCAGCTCGGCGACGAGCGGATCGAGATGCGGCGTCGTGTGGCGGTTGAGCGTTGCCTCGAAATAGGGGTCGGAGAAGACAAGGTTTTCGGTGATGTCGCAAAGCTCGACATTGTCGCTAAACAGAGCGACATCCGCCTTTTTCTCACGTGTCACCATGGACAGGTCGGACCCGCGAAACAGCGTCCGTGCGACAAACAGACCGAGGTCACGGCCGACCCTTGGCAGCCTTCGCCCGTCGATCAGGGCGCGACGCAGGATGACGTGCGGCGTCAGGAACTCCATGACGATGATCGCCTGAGTCTCGTCGAAGAACAGGACTTCCGGCACCATTCCGGGGTCGCGCGCACTCTGGCGCTTCAGCGCATGATACTCGAAGTACGAACGCTTGAGCGGCAGCGGCCAGCTCTCGCCGACGAGCCGCACATAGGGCAGCGCCTGTTTGACGATGACGGCGCCCTTTTCGCCTGTAACGATGAACACCAGATTGAGGTTGCCGTCGCCGACTTCCTTGATGGTCCAGCGGGATGAATCCTCGCCTATCCGGTCCTTGACGGCGGTATTCCCGCCCAGTCGAACCGGCAATGTCTCTGCGCTCAGTGCCTCGAAGACCTGGCTGTCCATGGCAATCTCCTCCTCTACACGGGGCGGCCTCCACCGCACGTTCCATGCCGTCTTTCCGCAAAGCTAAGGCCAGGCCCTGGCAAATGTCAACGGCCTTGACATTTGATGAACGGCTATCCTAACGTGATGCCAATGGGAGGAATGCATGGGTGAAATGGCAGTGTTTCGCGTTGAGGGCGTGCGCAAGGCCTTTGGCCCGGTGCCGGTGCTCCAGGGGTTGGATCTCGAGCTCAAGGCTGGCGCGGTAACGGTTCTGATGGGTGCCAACGGCGCCGGAAAATCCACGCTCGTGCGTATTCTTTCCGGCGTCTACACGCGGGACGCAGGGACCATCACGCTTTCGGGAGCTGCCTTCGATCCGGCAACACCGGCTGAGGCGATCCGTGCGGGTGTAGTCACCGTGCACCAGAACATCAATGACGGCGTTGTTGCAGACCTTGATGTGGCGACAAATCTCACTCTTGACCGGCTGAATGGACGCGGTGCCAGGTTGTTCTTCAATCCGCGCCGGGTGCGTCGCGAGGCCGCGTTCGTTGCCGCACGCATGGGCTTGGCGATCGATCTTTCCGCGAGCATCAATGACCTGACCCTCGCCGACCGGCAGATGGTGGCCATCGCCCGGGCCATGGCGCATGAGCCAAGGGTGTTGATCCTGGACGAGCCCACGTCCTCGCTATCGAGCGCCGAGGCCGACCGCCTGTTCGAGCTTGTTGATCGCCTGAAAGCGCGTGGCGTCGCCATTCTCTACATTTCCCATCGCATGTCTGATATCCGTCGCCTTGCCGACAGCATTCTGGCGCTGCGCGACGGCCGCATTACCGGCCGTTTCGAAGGCCCCGAACTGGACTATGAGGGTGCGGTCAACGCGATGCTTGGACGAAAGGTCGCTGCTGGCGAGGTTGCCGCACGTGCGGCGGGCCATCCCGTCTTGTGCGTTCGTGGGCTGAAGCTGTCGCCACAGACGCGTCCTTTTGATTTTGACCTCGGCGACGGCGAGATCGTCGCGGTCACGGGGCTCGTCGGCGTCGGCAAGACTGCGCTTGCGGAAACGCTGTTCGGGGCCCGTGCACCGGCAGCCGGCGAGATGGCGCTCGACGGCACGCGTTACGCGCCGAAGACAACAAGACAGGCAATTGCACGCGGCGTTTTCCTCGTTGCCAAGGACCGGGCGATCAGCGGCATCGTCCCGGATTTCAATATCTACGAGAACATCAGCCTGCCGTTCCTGAAGCGTCTTTCCTCCCTGGGTATTGCGAGCCGCAGGGCGGAGAGGGCGAAGGCGCGCCAGCAGATCGCAGACCTCTCAGTCGTTTGCCGAAGCGAACGCGACGAGATGCAGACGCTGTCAGGCGGCAATCAGCAGAAGGTCATGGTCGGCCGTTGGCTGTCCGAGCCGTCGCGCCTGTTGATCCTCGACGAACCATTCCAGGGCGTCGACATTTCCGCGCGCCGGGACATTGGCGACAAGCTTCGCGCTTCCGCCGCAGGCCGATCCACCATTCTTTTCCTGACGGAACTCGACGAAGCCTTCGAGGTCGCCGATCGCATCCTGGTGATGTCGGAACAGACCATCGTTGGCGAGCATCGCAATACAGACATCGATGTCGAGCGGCTGCTCTGTGAGATCGCCGGGGAACCCTACCAACAGGTCAGCGCAATATGATGAATGAAGAGAGCAAATCCACAACCACCGGCGTCGTTCCGCCAGCCGCATTGAACATACGTGAAACCGCGATCAAATACGGCTTTCTTGTCCTGCTTGCGGGAATGGTCGTCTATTTCTCCGTGGTCACCGGAGGGTTTGCCTCGCCACAGAGCGCCGTCTTCATCCTGCAATCGGTTTCGATCACGGGGATTCTGGCACTCGGTGTGACGGCTACGCTGGTGGTCGGTGGTTTCGACCTTTCGATCGGCTCGGTCGCCACGACGGCCATGATGGCCTCGTCCTACGTGATGGTGGTGATGGGTGGCGATGCCATGACCGCGACGCTCGTCTGCCTTGCCGTCGGCGTGGCTGTTGGTCTGATCAACGGCCTGATCATCGTTTACATGCGGGTACCGGATCTGTTGGCGACGCTCGGCATGATGTTCCTGCTTCTGGGGCTTCAGCGCATTCCAACCGAAGGCCGCTCGATCGCGGCTGGCATGACACTTCCCGATGGTTCCACGGCCACGGGCGCCTTCAGTCCAGCTTTCCTGGCGCTCGGCCGCCATCGGTTTGATCTGATCCTGCCGAACCTCCTTCCGGTCTCAGTGGTCGTGCTGATCGTGCTGGCGATCGTCATCTGGTTCTTCCTCGAATACACACGCTTTGGCAGGATGATGTATGCCGTTGGGTCCAATGAGCGCGCGGCCAGCCTGGCCGGGGCGCCGGTGAATGCCTACAAGATCGCGGCCTATATCATCTCCGGCGTTTTCGCTTCGATCGGCGGCATCCTGCTCGCCGCCCGTCTCGGCCGCGGGGACATAGCCTCGGGCAACAATCTGCTTCTGGATGCCGTGGCTGCCGCCCTCATCGGCTTTGCCGTGCTGGGCGCTGCCAAGCCGAATGCATTCGGCACGGCCATCGGCGCGCTGTTCGTCGGCATCCTCCTGCAGGGCCTGACGATGATGAACGCGCCCTACTACACGCAGGATTTCGTCAAGGGCGCCGTGCTCGTCATCGCCCTGATTTTCACCTTTGCGCTCTCGAAAAGAGGCAAACGCTGAGACGGGAGGTCTCGGCGAATAGTCAATGTTCAAAAGTGGAGGAGACTGAAATGCATTTTACACGGAGAACCCTCGGCAGGATAACGCTCGGGCTGATGGCAGCAACGACATTCGTCGCTCCATCCTTTGCGGCCGATATGCCCAAGCCGTTCGACAAGCCCGGTGATGTCAAGATCGCGCTCGTGCGTTACCTGTCTACGGGTGACTTCTTCCAGTCCTACCTCGCCGGCGTGGAGGCGCAGGCCAAGGCGCTCGGCGTGCAGCTTCAGGTCCTTGACAGCCGGCAGGACGCAGCGCTCCAGGCCGACATGGTCGACCAGGCGATCGCGCTCGGCGTGCAGGGCATCATCATCCAGCACGGGCTCACAGAGTCGATGAAGGAAGCCGCTCAGCGTGCGGTCGACGCTGGCATCAAGGTCGTTGCCTTCGACGTGAATGTCGAAAACGACAAGATCCCCCAGGTCGAACAGTCAGATCGGGACCTGGCCCGCCTGGCGCTTGAGCAGGCCGTGAAGGACAATGGCGAGAGCTTCAAGGCCGGCTATGTTTACGTCGCCGGGATCGCGCCGCTCGACCGCCGCGATGAGACCTGGAAAGAGTTCAAGGCCAAGTATCCGGGTATCAACGAGGCCGCCCAATTCGGCACGATGGACAACCCGATTGCCAATTCGGTTGCCAACCAGGCCCGTTCCGTGGTCTCCGCCAACCCCGACATCACCGTGATGTTCGCGCCCTATGATGAATTCGCCAAGGGTGTGAAGATCGCCGTCGACGAAGCGGGCATGTCTTCCAGCGTCAAGATCTATTCCGCCGACATCTCGACCTCCGACATTGCCGCCATGCGCGAACCCGAATCGGCCTGGGTTGCGACCGCCGCGACAAACCCGGCTGTCGTCGGGCAGGTTTCCGTGCGGACACTTGCCATGTTGCTGGCCGGCGAAGATCCGGGCAAGCAGGTCATCGTGCCGCCCACGCTGATCACCCAGAAGGACCTCAACGATCAGGACATCAAGAATATGGAAGAGCTGGGTACGAAGCTGCCGCAGTTCGCTCATGCCGACGTCGCGATGCCTGCATGGATGCCCAAGCCCTGATCTCGGTATGATCACAATAAGGAAGGGGCGGCCCGCCGGGCCGCCCCTTTTTGGTTTTCATATCCCGGGAAGCGGGTGGATTACGTTCGATCGAAGATCAGCGCAGGGCGGCCGCGATATTGCCGCCGTCGACAGTGGTCACATCGGCGGTCGTGCGTTCGGCGAGGGCGTGGTGTACGAAGGCCCGCGCCACATCCTCGGCGGTCACTTCGAAGCCAAGCAGGTTCCCTCCCATGTATTCCTTGACCGAAAGGCCTCGGGCAGCGGCTCGATTGGCGATCATCTCGTCGTTGAGCAGGCCAGAGCGGATTCGATCCGCATTCACGGCGTTCACCCGGATGTTGTCCGCTCCATGCTCCAGCGCGTACTGGCGCGACAGGAAGAGGGTGGCTGCCTTCGGCAGGCCGTAAGCGCCGAATTTGGCGCCCGGGTTGACCGCCTGCTTGGATGCATTGAACAGAAGCACACCCCCTGTCTGCTGCGCTTTCATGATGCGCACCGCATTCTGCGCCACGGTCTGGTGGGCGAAGAAGTTCAGCTCGAAGCTCTTGCGGAGCAGCGCATCGTCCATGGTGGCGATCGCACTTTCCCAGGCCGCACCGGCATTCGATACGACAATGTCGACGCCACCGAAGGTGGAGACCGTGTTGTCGAAGGCAGCGCGCACGGAGACAGGGTCGGTGATGTCGCAGGCGATGCCGATCGAGCTGTTTCCGGCAGACCGGGCTGTCGCCGCCGCCTTGTCACCGTCGAGATCGAGCGCCACGACATGCGCGCCTTCGGCTGCGAATGCCTTGACGATGGCTGCGCCGATGGCGCCGGCTCCACCGGTCACCACGGCGACCTGGCCTGTAAATGGTTTAGGCTTGGCACCGGCGAGCTTTGCCTGTTCCAGCGACCAGTATTCGAGATCAAACAGATCTGGACGGCTCACAGGCTCGAAACGACCGACGGCTTCCGCATCGCGCGCCGCCTCGATCCACATCTCACCGACATCCACGGCAATTGTTGCATCTTTAAAGGTTCGGCCATGGCCGAACATGCCAAGGCCCGGTACCAGCGTTAGACGTGGCATGGGGTCGAGCATGATGCGCGCAACATCGTCGCGGGCGTCATTACTGCGGAAATACTCGGTATAATCAGCGACAAATGCGGCAACGCGTTCGTCGATGAGAACGCGATATCCGGTGATGCCGTCCCTGGACGGTGCGGGCAACACCATTGGGCCGGTCTTGATGCGGATCGAGAGGTCGGGCGTTGAGACGCCTCGGGCTGCCATGTCGGCGACTTCCGCCGCATTGACGAAGTCAAGGATTTGCGGCGACGTGCGGAACACGTTGACCATGCGATCATAGCGGCCTTCGCCCCTGTCGACGGCGACAGCACCGCGCAGCAGCGGAGCGATCTCGTTGACGTTTGCCAGTTCGTCGGGGAGCCTGGCGGGTGTGAAGGGATTGCGACCGTTCTTCTTGACGTGATCCTCCGCGACCGTGACGTAGTGGATCATCCGGTCATAGGCCTCTCTGGCCGTGTCGCCGAAGGTGAAAATCCCGTGTTTGTCGAGGATCAGTCCCTCGACCGTGGGATCCTGATCGAACACTTCGGCTGCTGCCTTTGCAAGCGCAAAACCGGGCATGATGTAGGGCACGAAACCCATCTTGCTGCCGAAGAGTTCGCGGCTCATTTTGCAGCTCTCTGCCTGGTCGGCGATGGCAAGGATCGCCGTCGAATGGGTGTGGTCGATGAATTTGTGGGGCAGGAAAGCGTGTAAAAGTGCTTCCACGGATGGATTAGGGGCGCCCGGATCGATCAGGTTGGCGCGCAAAAGCGACACCATATTCTCGTCGGAGAGTGTCGCAAGCTTACGGCTCTTCAAGAGCGAAGTGAGCTTCACGGCCGGCAGGCCCGCCGGTTCGATGATACCCATGTCCCAGCCACTGCCTTTCACGCAGAGAACGTCATGAGTATCGCCAACGAGATCGGTCATCTCGGTCTTGACGGACGTGTTGCCGCCCCCGTGCAGGACCAGCCGCGGCTCCCCGCCAAGAAGGCGTGTCGTGTAGGTGCGTAGCGCCAGATCGCGATTGACGCCCTTCGTGGCATAGTTTGCAACGAACCGCTCCGCCTCGTCGTCGCGCCAGAGATTCTCCATGATATTCGACCTCCCGATATACCGGTCCGACCGGCATCGGTGGACCAAAGCTTTTGAGGTTCAAGCCTTGCCCGAACCCGCCTTGCCGAGCCCCTCGCGGCTCCAGTGTTGCAGAACCCTTCGCGCCATCGAGGTGGTGACAATGAGATGCGAAGCAAAGCCACCCTTCAAAGCGGCGATCAGCGGTTCGAACTTGTTGTCTTCCTGGACGACGAGCATTCGTTTTTTGATTGCCCGGATGGAATCAAGATCCGCAGAGATGCAGCGTCGATTGTGGGCGCAATCCATCCAGCGGCCATCACGGTCGATCAGCTGTCCGGCAATGACACCTGCTGCCCCCCGTTCACCCATTTCGTGCATTCCTTGCGCCGAAAGGGCGCCGCATTTGACGAGATGACTGTCAGCCTCGATGCCGCCGACGGAATAGAGCGCCAACTGGCAGTCGGAAATAGCGGCAAGCTGCTCCTGGATGACCGGCTCGCCGCGTAACTCATCGGCCAGCCGTTCCGAGGAAAGCACCAGAGGTGCGTAAAAATTGATGCCTTCTGCATTCAGTCTTCGGGCAATTTCAGTTGTGCACTGGTCTGGGCGGTAGGAGTAAGGGGCTCCCAAATTGCCGCAGAGCTGAACAACCGTTACGCCGCGCAGGTCAGCAAAAGGCATGACGTCGGCGATGTGGTACACAGTGCGGCCCCAGGCCACGCCCACCCGCTCACCCTTGTTTATCAGTTCGAGAAAGACGGACGCGGCAACGACGGGCATTTCGGCGGCCGGATCCATGGCTTGCCGGTCTTCCGGCACAATCCAAACGGTCGTTAGACCCGTTGCGTCTTCCAGTTCGCGTGCCAGCACTTCGTCGGAAAAGAGCTCCGAGGAGGTGGTGATTGTGACGATGCCCATCTCGCGCGCTCGACGAAGGTACATAGCGACCGAGGCTCTGGAGATTTCCAGCCTTTGCGCCACTTCGTCCTGGCGTAGCCCATGTGTGTAATAGAGCCAGGCGGCCTTATGAATGATTTGGTCGGTGGCGCGGATCGACATATGGCGTTCTCATCAGGTGGTTCTGACATAATTCACTACCGCTGACAAAAGTCAACAACAGTGTCGGCGGAGATGGGGACATGCATGGGGAACCCCCATCATTCTTGCTGCGCGGAGGATTGCGCAATCTCGGCCGGCGGTCGATGCACATTGCCAATGGCTGTCGGTCAGATATGGACGTGCAGGCACCTTTGCGCCTCTCCTCGCCGAGATGCTCCAAGCTGACGGGGATAGGAGGCGCCTATCAGGCGTCACTCAATACTCAATCAATCGAATGGGTTTCCCGAGTTACCCGAGGTTAGATTTTCGGGTTGCCGCGGTCGACCCTGGCATTGATACCGAGATACGTCAGAGCTTCACCCCTTTGCGAATTCGCGGGCGGCTTGGATGAACGCGGTGAAGGCAGCCGGCGGATTTTTCCTGCCGGGATAGTACAATGCCAGAGGTGCCAAAGCTGGCGTCCAGTCCTCCAGGACGCGCACCAGCCGTCCGGCTGCGATGTCTTCGCGCACGTCCGCCTCCATAACGTATCCCAAGCCTACTCCTTTCTGTGCGGCTATCTTTACCAGGCTCGACTCATCCAGAGTAATGGAACCTTGTACGTCAATCTGAAGGGCGTCCCCATCCTTCTCAAATCTCCACCGGAACAACGCGTTGTTGGGAAGACGCGCGCGGATGCATCGAAACCTGTAGAGGTCGGTCGGCACGGTCGGCCTTCCATGCGTGCGCAAGAATTCTGGCGATGCGACCACGGCATTGCTGCGCTTCATACCCAGGGGTATGGCGATCATGTCGGCAGGGACGAGGTCGGCCGGTCGAAGGCCGAGGTCGAAGCCAGCCGCAACGATATCGACGATCCGTCCTTCAGTGACCAGGTCGACATGCACCTGGGGATAGCGCTGCAGGAAGGAGAGGATGAGCGGCTCCATCACTTCCCGAGCTGCCGTGGCAAACGCGTTGATGCGCAGCGTGCCCGTCGGAACCTCCTGGAGCGACTGCGCTGCCAGCATGGCGTCGCGGATGTCGGTCATCGCCGGGCCGACGCGTTCGACGAAGGTTTTCCCCGCTTCGGTCAGCGCGACGCTTCGCGTCGTCCGGTTGAACAGCCGGATGCCCAGGCGCTTTTCGAGCTTCGCGACGGAATTGCTTAAGGCCGTGGTGGACACGCCGAGATCATGCGCGGCGGCCCGGAATGACCCAAGGCGGGCGATGCTGAGAACGGCATCAAGATCAGCAAGAACGGAGCGCGTCATTGTCCCTCTTTTCGCAATGGTTCATCCTCCTTTATCCCGCTTATGTCGTCAACATGCTTGCTCTACCTTGAGGTCAGTCGAGCTCGAACGGAGGTCGAAACCGCAGCCCAAGTGGCTGTGTCAAAGACAGGAGAATCCAATGACGATCAAATTGCCAAAGGCCATTGAAGACTACTTCGATGCAGACCGAACAGGTAGCCCGGATGCCGTTGCGGCTACGTTTAGCGAGAACGGCGTCGTGAAGGACAAGGGCAAGACCCATCGCGGACACGACGCTATCCGGGAGTGGATGGTGGAGGCCGGCCAGCTCTATACCTACACGGCCGAGCCCTTCTTCATCGCTACAGAAAACGACAAGACCCTGGTGACGGCCCATGTCGTCGGCAGTTTCCCCGGGAGCCCGATCGATCTGCGCTTCTTCTTCGTCCTCGCAGGCGACAAGGTCGCCGAACTGGAGATCACCGTATGACCCCGTTTCTTACCCTGGAGGGCCGTCGGGCTCTCGTCACTGGCGGCACCTCCGGTGCAGGCGCCGCAACCGTCGCACTGTTCAAGGAGCTTGGCGCCCGCGTACTGACCACCGCTCGCAAAATGCCGAAGGACTTCTCCGGCGCGGCGTTCGTCGAAGCCGATCTGACCACTGTTGACGGCGTCCAAACTGTCGTTGACGCCGTTCACAGGGAGCTCGGCGGGCTCGATATCCTCGTGAACGTGTTGGGCGGCTCCTCCGCACCGTCGGGCGGGTTCGCCGCGCTTACCGACGTCGAGTGGCAAAAGGAATTTGACCTCAATTTCTTTCCGGCCGTCAGACTGGATCGCGCTCTTATTCCCGGCATGATCGCACAGGGAAGCGGGGTCGTCATTCACGTGACCTCGATCCAGAGGGTCCTTCCGCTGCACCAGGCGACCACCGGCTACGCATCGGCGAAGGGCGCGCTCAACACCTATAGCAAGAGCATCTCCAAGGAAGTCTCTCCAAAGGGTGTGCGGGTGGTGCGGGTCTCCCCCGGTTGGATCGCCGATCCGGGCTCCAACGGTCTCGCCCTGCGTATCGCGGAGGAAGCCGGCATCAGCTACGACGATGCCGTGCAGACGATCATGGATTCTCTTGGCGGTATTCCGCTGGGGCGGCCCGCCAAGCCGGGAGAGGTCGCCGACCTCATCGCATTCCTGGCCTCGGACCGCGCGTCTTCGATCACCGGGACCGAGCATGTGATCGACGGTGGGACTGTTCCGACCGCTTGAATCCCCGGTAGTTATTGTCGCGGTAGGGCAGGTTGTCTCATCGTTGCTCCCAGATCGGCGGGTGGATGCATCCCACCCGCCGATCTGGGAGTGGACTGCGTTAGGAAGGCTGTGAATATCGCGGTTCAGCGCGGTTCGTTCTGGTGGTGTTAACCCGTTTACGTCCCTTGCAGACGATGTTGCCGCCACCAAACATGCGTTCGAGCGCGAGAATGGTCCGGTAACTCTGTCGGCCACTCCTGGTCCGGCAAGGTCACCACGGAAGCTGGTGAACCAACGGCTCGGCAATTCGAAGGACTTGCCGGGCGTCCGTTTCAGTTATTTGGCGGTGAGAATGAGAGTTCACATTCGAAGCCCGTATGCCCGTTCGGCAGCGTTTTGGTCCTCAAGGCCATGGTGCCGTTCATCTGCGCCACGAGTTTGTCAACGATCGCTAGGCCGAGACCGGATCCGGGCTTGCCGGTCTGGCCACGCCTGAATCGCTTGCGGTATACATTGAGGTCTGAATCGAGTGGAACGGAAACGGCATTCGTCATCGTTATGCGCCCATCTGCCGAGATGCCGATGGTGATGGGCTGGTCGGCAGCCCCATAGCGGGCTGCATTTTCCAGGAGGTTGTTGAAGGCGATCGCGAAGGCGTCGGGATCGACTGCCCGCCATAGCGCTGATAGCCCGGGAGCTGGCCGAAATACGATCATCGTGCTCTGATGGGCGTGCTGGAAGCTCTCAAGAAGCAGCTTCACCAGTGCGAGCAGATCCACCGAGGTGCTGGACACACCGATGCCTGCCTCCGCGCGCGCGAGTTGAAGCAGCTTTTCGAGCGTTTGTGACAGGCGGCGAAGCGCCTCCAACACTCGATCCGACCGCGACCTGTCTTCCGGCTCGGTGAGTTGGTCTGCGAGCAGTTCCATCTGCGCAAGGGCACCAGCGAGAGGTGTTCGAAGCTCATGGGCACTGTTGGCGGCGAGGTCCCGTTCGGCTTGGAGCGCGAGTTTCAGTCGGTCGAGCAGCGTATTCACCGAACTGCTGATCGTGGCAATCTCTGTCGGGAGGCCTTGCAACACGATTGGCTCGAGATTGCTTCCGTCGCGTGCACTGATCGAGTCCCGCAGTTCGTTGACCGGCCTCGTCGCCCGCACGACGACCCAGCGGGTCGCGAGCATGCCGAGGGGCAGAAGCAGCAGGATCGGCAAAAGGAGCGTCAAGGCGCTTTCGAGCGTCGCCTCGCGCCGATGCGCAAGCGAATCCGCCACCTGCACGAAGAGCGTATCGCTGACGGTCGCGATCGTGAAGATCCGTTTGTCATCGCCGCTCCAGAAGCCGGGCGTAAGCGGCGCGGGATAAGGCTCAGTCCCGATATTGTGCGAATGCAAGAGTACCCGTCCGGAGGCATCGCGTATCTGATAGGTCAGGTATTCGTCTTTCGCGCCAGGATTGAGCGCCGCTACCTGGTTCGGCCCTGTGCCGGTGTCGCGACGGAAAAAGTCGTCGACCACGAGAGGAGCGAGGCGCTCCGTGGTCTCCTGCAATGCACTGTCGAACACCTCATCGAATTCAGCACGCATGACATGAATGGAGAGCGCGACCGCGACCATCCAGAAAACAGCGAGCAGGATCGACAGCGACAGCACAAGGCGTCCGGCAAGGCTTCGGGTCTCAATTCGCATCGGCGGAAATCCTGTAGCCGATACCGCGCACGGTCTCGATGACTTCCTTGCCCAGCTTTCGGCGCAGGCGGCTCACATAGACTTCGACAGTGTTGCTCTCGACCTCCGCCCCGAAGGCATAGAGTGCCTCCTCGATTTGCGCCTTGGACACGATCGCACGTTTGCGGGCGATCAGCCGGTCGAGAACGGCCCATTCTCGCGAAGAGAGAAGGATCTCCTCGCCGTCCCGGGCAGCAATTCGCCGCTCCGAAGGGTAAACGGCGATCCCTCCGATGGTGAGATCGGGCAATTTATGCGTGCCGAAACGTCGCGATACGGCGTGAATGCGGGCCTGCAATTCGCCGAGATCTACAGGTTTTACAAGATAGTCGTCAGCCCCGGCATTCAGCCCGGCGATGCGATCGGACACCTGGTCGTGTGCAGTCATGATGATGACGGGCATTTCGTCGCGCCGGGCGCGCAAAGCCTTCAGGATGTCGAGCCCGCTCCCGTCCGGCAGCCGCAGATCAAGAAGCATGAGATCATAGGCGGCAGCCTGGAGGCTTGCCTCTGCCTCGTCGCACGAAAGTGCCCAGTCCACGGCATGGCCTTGGCGGTGCACGTATGTCGTCACCGCATCGCCGAGCATTTCATCGTCTTCCACCAAGAGCACGCGCATTCAATGACCTCCGGAGCATTTCGGGCGAGAACGGAATCGCCTTCACTGCTCTATCTCTTTGTCTTCACGCAATTCCTGACGCAAAACCGCTTCGCACTTTTGCTGGAGTTGCTCTGCCCTCGCGGTGCTGGTTCCTCGTCGCATCCGAAACTGACAGGCCGCTGAACTACTCGCAAGATCGACGAAACACCTTCAGGTAGCTGTCAGCTTTAGCACTGATCTTCCTCCCGTGCTCAACACAGGAAGGGACACATTCCATGCGTAAGATCATCATCGCCCTCAGCCTCGCAGCCGCTTTTGGCGGCACTGCCCTCGCGTCAGAGAAATGCAACGTTGCCATGGCCGATTGGAAGCCGCGCGAAGCGCTGCAGACCAAGCTCGAAGGCGAAGGTTGGAAGGTCCGGTCGATCAAGACCGAAGACGGCTGCTATGAGGCCTATGCCATCAATGCCGAAGGCAAGAAGGTCGAAGCCTACTTCAATCCGCAGACTTTTCAGTCCGTCGACACGAAGATCGAGGACTGATCGATGACGTCGACAGTCAAGGTCTGGGATCGTTCGATCAGGCTCTTTCACTGGAGCCTCGCGGGCAGTGTCGCCTTGTGCTGGTTGACGGCGGACGAGTTGCAGAGCCTGCACGAAGTTGTGGGCTATGCAGCTGCCGGCCTGATTGGCCTGCGGCTTGTCCTCGGCACAGCCGGGACACGTTATGCCCGCTTCAGCCAATTCATCCGCTCGCCGAAGCGCACGCTGCGCTATGCCGGCGATATGCTTCTCCACAAGGAGACACGCTATCTCGGCCACAATCCGCTCGGGGCCGCAATGGTGATCTTGCTGCTTGTGATGGTCGGTGGCATCGCGCTTACAGGCTGGATGCAAACGACGGATATGTATTGGGGCGTCGAATGGGTCGAGGAAACGCATGAAGCCCTGGCTGAACTGCTGCTGGTGGCAATCGCCTTGCATGTGGTTGGCGTGATCCATGCAAGCCTCCGACACCACGAGAACCTGGTGCGTGCCATGATCACTGGTCGCAAACGCGCACCGGCCGAAGGCGATATCCTCTGATCCGTCAAATGCCGCCCAAATAAACAAGGACGCCGCAGCTTGCGGCGTCCTTTCGTTGCATTCTGGCTTGGCAAGAGCGGCCGCCCGTGGAGGTGGGAGCGGGCGGAATTTGCGTCACATCGTGAGATGAACCGAGAGCGCATAGAGCAGCAGAATGGAATTGGCTGATATCAGGCAGAAGACGGCGAGCGATCCGAGATCCTTGGCATGTTTGCCAGTGTCCGATAGTTCGGGAGAAATGCGGTCGATGATCTCCTCGATTGCCGTGTTGACCGCCTCCGTGGCGATCAGAAGCAGAAACAGCACGGCTGCAGACAGCCGGATGGCAGCCGTTACATCCATCACGCCGTAGGCAAGCACCAATCCTGCGCCTGCCAAAACCTCCTGGCGAAAGGCGGCCTCCTTCGCCAGCCGTGTCAGGCCGCTGGTCGAATAGCCGAACGCTGCCCACAGATGGGCAAGCCCCGCGCGCTTCAACGGAGCGTATTCGGTGTCATGAGTCATGAGGATGCTCCATTGCGGCAGTCTGCGAAGATGTCCAGTGCGGGATCACGGACCTCCGTCATCACCTGCATCAGGCCGAGGACACTGTGGAACAGGTTGTCGTGCGAATGTGGCGCGTTCGCCTTGGCTGTGAGGCACGATTTGTCGATCCGAGACGACTGCCTCAGACCTGGGGACATCCAAAGGACGAAGGGAACATGGGTCTGCTGCGTCGGTGCGAACATATAAGGCGCACCATGCAGATAGAGACCGTTCTCGCCGAGCGATTCCCCATGGTCCGACATGTAGATCATCGCCGTGTCCAGTCGATCGTTGTGCGCGCCAAGCGAGTCGATCACCTCCGAGAGGATATGGTCGGTGTAGAGCAAGGCGTTGTCATAGGCGTTGGCGATGGTCTCCGGTGTACAGGTGTCGAAGTCCACGGAGCGACAGTCCGGCATGAATTTCCGGTATTCCTCGGGATAGCGGAGGTAGTAGGCCGGGCCGTGGTTGCCGAGCTGATGCAGAACCAGGACGGCGTCGTCATCGATCTTGTCCAGCCATGTGTCCAGACCGTCGACCAGGATTTGGTCCAGGCACTCGCCACCGTCGCAAAAGCGCGGATCGTTCGACCGGAACAAGTCCGTCTTTTTAATACGGTCGGCGACGTGCTTGTCGCCGGTATTGTTGTCCCACCACTCGGTCTTGATTCCGGCGTGGTTTAGAACGTCCAGGAGATCTTCGGTGGCGAGTGCTTTTGTGTGGGAATAGTCCTTCCGGCTGTAGACGGAGAACATGCAGGGCACTGACACCGCCGTCGCCGTTCCGCAGCTTGACGTGTTGTTGAAATACACGATGTCCCGCTTGGAGAGCTCGGGATTGGTTTCGCGAGCATAGCCGCCAAGCTGGAAATTCTGCGCCCGCGCGGTCTCGCCGACGACCACGATGGTCACCCGCGGCTTGCGATGGCCGGCCGGCACATCGTCCACGACCTTTGCATCCCTGCCGAGTGGTTGGACGACAATGTTCTGCTCCTTGCTTTCGCCGATCACGAAACCCGCCGCGCTTGCGATCGGGAAAACGGGGTTCAGGGTGCGAAACCAGTCTCGATGCTGGCGGATGTTGAAGATGAATGTTCCGCTGTTCGCGAGGCCCGCCAGCCCGAACACCGCGAGGCAGGGCAGGATGATCACCAGATTGACAGCCGCCTTCTTCAGGATCGGCCTGTGCACAATGTCTACCACAGCGATGAAGAGCGTCGGCACCAGGCCAAACAGTATCATGTGAAGGATGAAGGCGGGTGTGATGAGGTGACCGGCTTCGGCCTGATTGGTCTCCACGGCGTTGCGGATCATCTCTCCGTCTATGATGACGCCGAAGTGGTCCATGAACCAGGCGCTCGCTACGCTTGCCAGGACGAGGATGATCAGCACCGGTTTGATCACGTACTTCGCCGAAAAGGTGATGATCAGCACAGTGAAGGCCGCGAACAGTCCGAGGCCGAGGGCGAGCAACGCCAGGGTATCGCCCTTCAGGAAGACTGAGGACTTGTCCCAGAAAGTTCTGTTCATGAAAAAGAGAAGATAGACGGCGGTAAGGATGCTTAGCCACTCGCTGCGCATCCGCGGCCTGAAGCTCAAAAGCATTCTGAACAAGCCCGCTTCCTTTCGTGCATGGATAAAGAGATCCGATGCACTGACGATGAAAGCTGACAGGGACCTGAACGCCGCCTCGGGAGCGGTCGGCCGGCTTCGAAAACAGGCAAGCACGTTGGCGTCAATAAGCCCCAGAAGCAGCGCCAGATCTGGACGGTGCGTTTTTTCGATCACGGATAGCGGGTGGAAAAACGTGTTGAGATATGCGAATGCTTCTGTAGAAGGATGTTTCATGGAAGACCAAGACCTGAGGTCTCAATCGCCGTTTCGACAGCGAACCCACCTCTCGGCCGTCATCGCAAGTCTGTTCGCGTCGCTGCTATTTTTGTTCGGCGCTGATGTCTCTGGGCGTTCCCATCCTGGACTCTTCCCCAATGGTGGTCTATCGCGATCCGATACCGGGCAGGCGACGGCTGGTGGTCATGGTGAGACCCGATTTCTCGTATCCTCCGAGCAATCCGCGCGACCGAAGCTGAGGCCGAACGCAGCCGGTGACGGCTGCCTGGTGTCCGACATCGACCTCCTTTGGACGGGTTGCCAAGGTGACATTGTTCAGCGCTTCGGTGCTGACAGTGCCTCTTCTTCTGTTCCAGTGCCGTACTGGTCGCGCGGGCCCCCCGATATTCAGCAACTCGCCTGACATTTAGCCGCCATCGTCGCGATGGCTCGACCCGCTTGCGCATCGGCTGTCAACGCCGTGGTCGCAACATGCTGGATATTCAAATGAAGAACTCACTTGCGAAGGTGATGAGCTATATGCTCGTCATCCTGCTCGGCTTGCTCATCGCATTGCCGAACATCTTGCCCGATTCCACTCTTTCCCGCCTTCCGTCCTGGCTGCCACATGAACGTGTGTCCTTGGGCCTGGACCTGCGCGGCGGATCCCACCTCGTTCTGGAGGTGGATCGCCCTGCCTTGGTGGACGAATGGCTGCAGAGCCTCACTCAGGAAGCCCGCTCGACCCTGCTGGAGGCCCGCATCCAGACCCGCAGTGTTCGCCGTGACAACGGTGCGGTGTCGATCGTGCTCGCCGACCCCAATCAGTTGTCGGCTGCAACCCAGGCACTTTCGGTTCTCAACAACCCTACCGTCACGCTTGCAGGGGCAGGCTCTCCGGAACTTGATGTTACAACATCGGGCACCGACACGCTGCGCATGGCGCCCACCGAACAGGGCATTGCCGCCCGCCTCAGCCATGCCGTAGAGCAAAGCCTCGAAGTCATCCGCCAGCGCGTCGACCAGGTCGGTGTCGCAGAACCGACCATCCAGCGTGTCGGTGCCGACCGCGTTCTCGTACAGCTTCCTGGCGAACAGGACCCCTCACGGCTGCGCGCACTTCTGGGTACGACCGCGAAGATGAGCTTCCACCTGCTCGGGGAAACCGGAGCGCCTGGGGTCAGGACGCTCGAGGACGAGAACGGGCGTAGCTATCCGGTGCAGACGACCGTGCTGCTCGCCGGCGACCGCTTGGTCGATGCTCGCGTGCAGTTTGATCAGCAAGGCGGCCAGCCCGTCGTCTCCTTCCGCTTCGATGGGGTTGGTGCTGATCGGTTTGCCCAGATCACCCGCGACAATGTCGGTCGACCCTTTGCGATCGTGCTCGATGACAAGGTGCTGAGCGCGCCGGTCATCCGGGAGCCCATCACCGGCGGTGCCGGGCAGATTTCCGGAGACTTTTCGGTCGACGAGGCCAATACCTTGTCGGCACTCCTGAGGGCAGGTGCCCTCCCTGCCAAACTGACTGTCATCGAGGAGCGCACCGTCGGCGCCGATCTCGGCGGCGATGCCATCGAAATGGGTATCATGTCGGGTCTCGCCGGCTTTGGGTTGGTCGTCGCCTTCATCCTTGCCCTTTACGGCACCTGGGGCCTGCTTGCGGTTCTGGCGCTGACACTGAACGTCGTGCTGACCTTTGCAGGTCTGACCATGCTGGGAGCCACGCTCACCTTGCCGGGCATCGCCGGCATCGTGCTCGGCATCGGTCTTGCGGTCGATGCGAACGTCCTGATCAACGAGCGCATTCGTGAGGAGGTGGGCAAGGGGCGAGGAGCCTTTGCGGCCATCGACCATGGTTTCGCCAAGGCCTATTCGACCATCATCGACAGCAATGTCACGGCCCTCATCGCAACAGTGCTGCTCTTCTGGTTCGGCTCCGGCCCGGTGCGCGGCTTTGCCGTCACCATGGGTCTCGGCATTGCGATCTCCATGTTCACCGCGGTTTCGGTCGTGCGCGTCGCCATGGTCGCGATCGCCCGCCGGTACAAGCTCAAGACGATTACAATCAAGCCGCTCCTGCCCTTCAAGCTGATCAAGGACGGCACGAAGATCGACTTCATGAAGGCACGGCTGATCGGCATCGGCGTCTCGGCCTTCCTGTCGATCTCGTCTATAATCCTGTTCATCACGCCCGGCCTCAACTACGGTGTCGACTTCAAGGGCGGCATCCAGCTCGAGCTCTCGACATCAGGGCCAGCCGATCTCTCGGGTCTTCGCTCCGGCATCGAGGCCCTTAATCTCGGTGAGGTGGCGCTGCAGGAATTCGGTGACAGCAATCACGTTATGCTGCGTCTCGAACGTCAGCCAGGCGGCGAGCAGGCACAGACGGATGCGGTCACCAAGGTTCGCGAGGCGATCCAGACCATCGACGCTTCGGCCAAGATCGAGCGGACGGAGGTCGTTGGTCCCAAGGTTAGCGGTGAACTGGCAACGGCGGGTCTGACCTCGGTCACCCTCGCGTCGCTTGCCATGCTCATCTACATCTGGGTCCGCTTCGACTGGCCGTTCGCCGTCGGGGCAATCGCGACGCTGATCCTCGACGTGACGAAGACAATCGGCTTCTTTGCGCTGACCGGGCTCGACTTCAACCTGACGGCGATCGCGGCGCTGCTGACCCTCGTCGGCTACTCCGTCAACGACAAGGTCGTCGTCTACGACCGCATGCGCGAAAACATGCGCCTCTACAAGTCGATGCCGTTCCGCGATCTGATCAATCTGTCCATCAATGAAACGCTCGCCCGAAGCCTCTACACGTCGGCCACGGCCTTCCTGGCCATGGTCCCCATGGCGATCTGGGGTGGTAGTGCGGTGGAGAGTTTCGCCGTGCCCATGGTGTTCGGCATCTTCATTGCTGCGTCTTCGTCGGTGTTCATCGCGGCACCGATCCTGCTCTTCCTCGGCGACTGGCGGACGCGGCGGAAGATCCGCCTCGAGGCTAAACTGTCCGAACAGCAAGTCGCCTGAACCCATCGAGGCGGGCCTGTTTGCCGCAGGCCCGCCTCAACTCAGTCGTTGTTGGTTGAACAGCAGAGGCCGGGGCAACCATCCGCGTTGATAAAGCGCAGGCCGGCCGTTTCGAAGGCAAGCCTCAGCTGCGCCTCCGTTGAGCGATGCATGCCGTGACGCTGGCCCTCGAAGTCGCGGATCGTGCTGCGGGAGACGAGCGAATGGGTTGCCAGATCTTCTTGGGTCCAACCGAGATAACCCCGTGCTGCACGACAGAGGGCGGGCGAAAAAACCGGGGCTGTTTTGGGTTGATCCATGCCTGAAATTGCCTACATAGGGTGATATCACCCATTTAGGGTGTAATTTTTGTATTTCCAGCCCGGGCATTCTCCGTGGCTATGCTGATTGGGAGGAACCGGATTTGGGATAACGCTTGACGCCTCAAGCCTGTTGTTGCTGCTGCTTGTTCTTCCGTTCCTGGGAAGCCTCGCCTCAGCCTTCATCCTGACCACGACCTCACGTGATCTCCCGGTCTTTGTTGCCGGGGCGACGACGCTGGCTACGCTGGTTTTGACCGCTTCGGCCTATCCCTTCGTCATGCACAACGGCGTCCTACGGTTTACCGCAGAGTGGCTGCCGCAGTTCGGTCTGGTTTTTTCTCTACGGCTCGATGGCTTCGCCTGGATCTTCTCCATGCTGGTCACGTCGATCGGCCTCCTCGTCATCCTCTATGCCCGCTATTACATGGGCAAGGACGACCCCATCCCGCGCTTTTTCTCGTTCCTGCTTGCCTTCATGGGAGCGATGCTCGGCATCATCGTCTCCGGCAACGTCATTCTGCTGTCGATCTTCTGGGAGCTGACGAGCATCTTCTCCTTCCTGCTGATCAGCTACTGGCACACGAGTGCGGCGGCGCGCGATGGCGCCCGCATGGCGCTGACGGTCACGGGCATTGGAGGTTTCTGCCTGCTGATCGGCATGTTGCTGCTCGGCAAGATCGTCGGCAGTTATGATCTCGACAAGATCCTTGCCTCCGGCCAGATCATCCGCGAGCATCCGCTCTATCTCCCGACCCTCATCTTCATCCTCCTTGGCGCCCTGACCAAGAGCGCCCAGTTCCCCTTCCATTTCTGGCTGCCGAATGCGATGGCGGCACCGACTCCCGTGTCGGCCTTTCTGCATTCGGCGACCATGGTGAAGGCCGGTGTCTTCCTGCTTGTGCGCTTCTGGCCGGTTCTTTCAGGCACTTACGAGTGGTTTATCCTGGTCGGCCTCGCGGGCATCTCGACGCTGTTGCTCGGCGCGTTCTTTGCAATGTTCCAGCGGGATCTGAAGGGGCTGCTCGCCTATTCGACGATCAGCCATCTCGGGTTGATCGTGACGCTTCTCAGCCTCGGCAGTCCGCTGTCAACGGTGGCGGCGATTTTCCACATGTTGAACCACGCCACCTTCAAGGCTTCGCTCTTCATGGCTGCGGGCATTATCGACCACGAGACAGGCACACGGGACATGCAACGGCTGAGTGGCCTTTACCGCTACATGCCAGCGACTGCGACGCTTGCCATGGTCGCGAGTGCTGCGATGGCTGGCGTGCCTCTGCTCAATGGCTTCCTGTCGAAGGAAATGTTCTTTGCTGAAGCTGTCGAAACCCATGCGAATTCCTGGCTCGACGTGATCCTGCCGTATGTGGCGACGCTCGCCGGCATCTTTAGCGTCGTCTATTCGCTGCGTTTCATTCACACGGTCTTCTTCGGCCCGCTCCCTGTCGGGCTGCCCAAGGAAATACCGCATGAGCCGCCGCGCTGGATGCGTGTTCCGATCGAGGTTCTCGTGGTTGTCTGCCTCGTTGTCGGGATCGCGCCGGCGATCACCATAGGGCCCTTCCTGCAGACGGCAGTCGAAAGTGTCCTCGGCGACCGCACGCCGGAATACAGCCTGAGCGTTTGGCATGGGGTCAACCTGCCGCTGCTGATGAGCCTCGTCGCGCTGGTCGGCGGACTTGTGCTCTACAAGGCACTGCGCGACTACCTCTCCCGCAGTGAGGATGGCCCACCCTATCTGCGCCGGCTTCGGGGTCAGCGCCTGTTCGAACGCGTCCTGGTTACCGTATCCTGGCGCTGGGCGCGTCTGGCAGAAAGCCGACTCGGCACCCGCAATCTTCAACCGCAGCTTAGGTGGATTGTCGTCACCGGCTTCATCGCCGCCGCTCTGCCGCTTTATCTCTCGGGCTTCGAGCGCAGGCAAATCGTCTTTTCGGCGGTCGACCCCGCCTTCGGCCTCTTGTGGCTGGTCGGCATGGCGTTGGCGATTGGCGCTGCCGTCTCTGCCAAGTATCATCGCCTGGCGGCGCTTATCATGCTGGGCGGTGTCGGTCTCATCGTCTGCATGACCTTCATCTGGCTTTCGGCGCCCGACCTTGCAATCACCCAGCTGCTGGTCGAGATCGTGACGACGGTCCTCATCCTGCTCGGCTTGCGGTGGCTTCCGAAGCGCAGCCCCGACATGGTCGAGGTGATGACCCTGCGCAGCCGCTTCCGTCGCTTCCGCGATCTAGCACTTGCAATCGCTTGCGGTGTGGGCATGTCGGTCGTCGCCTTCACGGTCATGACCATGCCGGTGCCTGATGCCATCGCGAGCTATTTTCTGGAGAACGCCTATACCGAAGGCGGTGGCCGAAACGTCGTCAACGTGATCCTCGTCGACTTCCGTGCCTTCGATACCCTCGGCGAAATCGCTGTTCTCGGCATCGTCGGTCTGACCGTCTACGGCCTGCTGCGCCGTTTCCGACCCGCTGATGACAGCATGGAGCTTCCGGAGCAGCAGCTCACTCAAAACCGTTTTGACGCCGACCAGCCGGAGCGCTCGCCGGGTGACATGATCCGCGACTATCTGCTCGTGCCATCGGTGCTGATGCAGTGGCTCTTCCCCTTTGTCATTACCTTTGCGGTCTATCTCTTCATGCGCGGCCACGATATGCCGGGCGGTGGCTTCTCGGCTGGTCTGACCCTGTCCATCGCCTTTCTCCTCCAGTACCTGGCGGGTGGAACGCGCTGGGCGGAGGATCGCATCCGCATTCTTCCGCTGCGGTGGATGGGTGCCGGGATCCTGATCGCGGCGGGTACTGGGATCGGGGCTTGGCTCTTGGGCTATCCTTTCCTCACCACGCATTTCCGCTATCTGGAGATACCGCTCATTGGCAAGGTGCCGGCTGCATCCGCCTTGCTCTTTGATCTCGGCGTATTCCTGCTCGTGGTCGGGGCGACCGTGCTGATCCTCGTGGCACTCGCGCACCAGTCGATCCGCATCAATCGCCTGAGGGCGCTCGAAGCAAAGGGGGAGAAGCGCTGATGGAAATCGTGCTGTCTGCCGCCATCGGTCTGATGACCACCTGCGGGGTCTGGCTGATCCTGCGTCCGCGCACGTATCAGGTGATCATCGGACTTTCGCTGCTCTCTTACGCGGTCAACCTGTTCATCTTCGGCGTCGGTGGCGTCAAGAGCAACATGCCGCCGATCCTGGAGGACGGGGTGGTGTCAGCGACGCTTACCGATCCTGTTCCGCAGGCACTGGTCCTGACAGCCATCGTCATCGGCTTTGCCACCACCGCACTCTTCCTCGTCGTGCTGCTCGCCGCCCGCGGCCTGACCGGCAACGACCATGTCGACGGGAGGAACGAATAGCCGTGATTGCCTGGAGCCACCACCTCATCGTCACGCCGATCCTGCTTCCCATGGTGACGGCCGCCCTCCTGCTGTTCATCGACGAACGCAACAGGACCGCCAAGGCGCTTGTCAGTCTGTTCGCCGTCGTCCTGCTGCTGACAAACGCCGTCCTGTTGTTCGCGATCGAAAGCGGTCCAAACGCCTTCGACAATGTCTACTTGCTGGGCAATTGGTCGGCGCCCTTCGGCATCGTCCTGGTCATCGATGGCCTGTCGGCGATGATGCTGTTGCTGACATCCCTTCTGGCGCTTGCGTCGCTGGTTTTCTCGCTCGCCAAATGGCACGCTGTCGGCGCCCATTTCCACAGCCTGTTCCAGCTCCTGCTGGCCGGCGTCAACGGAGCGCTTCTGACCGGCGACCTCTTCAATCTCTTCGTATTCTTCGAAGTCATGCTTGCCGCCTCCTATGGATTGCTGCTGCACGGGACGGGAACACTGCGTGTCAAGGCGGGGCTGCATTACATCGCCGTCAATCTTGTCGCGGCTCTCTTCTTCCTTATCGGCGTGAGCCTCGTCTACGGCACAGCCGGAACCCTGAACATGGCGGATCTCGCCATGCGGATGGCTGCAATGGAGCCGGATCGGCTGATCCTGATGGAAGCGGGGGCTGCCGTCCTCGGGGTGGCATTCCTCATCAAGGTGGGCATGTGGCCGCTCTGCTTCTGGCTGCCGACAGCGTACAGCGCTGCATCCGCACCGGTCGCCGGCATGTTCGCCATCCTGAGCAAGGTCGGCATCTATGTCATCCTGCGCCTCACCATGCTTCTCTTCGGCGAAGGTCCATCCGCGGGCTTCGGCGCGGAAGTGCTTTTGATAGGTGGCATGGCGACGCTTATCTTCGGCACCATCGGTGTGCTCGCATCTCAGGCGCTCGGACGTCTTGCCGGTTATTCCGTGCTGGTGTCTTCGGGTACGCTATTGATGGTGCTCGGCGTGAATGATGGTGTCGTATCCTCGGGGGCTCTCCTTTACCTCGTCAGTTCCACGCTAACGATCAGCGCCTTCTTCATGTTGATCGAATTGGTCGAGCGGGGGCAGGACGCCGGCGCTAACGTGCTTGCCGTGACCATGGAAGCCTATGGCGACGGGGAGGAAGCCGATATCGAGGACGACGGTGGCGCGACCATGCCGGGCACGATGGCGATCCTCGGTATTTGCTTTGCCGCTTGCGGTATCCTGCTATCCGGTCTGCCACCGCTCTCCGGCTTCATCGCGAAGTTCGCCATGCTGTCTGCCATGATGGGAACGGGATCGATCGGCACCACGCCCGACGCCGCCATCTGGGTCCTGATCGTGCTTGTGATCCTTTCCGGCATCGCGGCGCTGATTTCCATGACCCGGGCCGGCATCCGTACCTTCTGGGGGTCGATCGAGGGTGCGGTGCCCCGCGTGCTTGTGGTGGAACTGATCCCCGTCATGGTGCTGCTCTCGCTAACCCTGGTCCTCACCGTGCAGGCAGGTCCGGTCATGACCTATATGGACACGACGATCAGGACGCTCGCCAATCCGTCGGCCTATATCGACGCGGTACGTAACGCTTCTGTCGTCGATGGCCCCCGCCTTTCTGCTGCTGGCGAGGGGGGCGGTGCGCCATGATCCCTCATCCGCTCCTCAGCCTTTCACTGCTCGTAATGTGGTTGCTGCTGAACGATTTCACGCTCGGCCATCTCATCCTGGGATCGGTTGTTGCGATTTTCGGTGGTTGGACCATGGCGTCGCTCAGGCCAGACAAGCCGACGATGAAGAAGTGGTACCTGCTGCCCAAGCTCTTCTGGCGCGTTTTTGTCGACGTCATCCGCTCCAACGCGGCCGTCGCCCTGTTGCTTCTGCGCGGCAAGCGACAGAGGCACACCGCCGGCTTCATCACAGTTCCTCTTGAGATCGAACATCCGACTGCGCTTGTCATCATGGCGGTCATCCTGACCAGCACGCCCGGCTCGGCCTGGCTCGCCTATGACGCCCGCGGCAAGACTGTGCTGATCCACGTCCTCGATCTCATCGACGAGGAGGAATGGGTAAGCAATATCAAGGACCGCTACGAAAGCCTGCTGCTGGAGATCATCGCATGAGCGCCATCATTCTCTTCACCGCCGTATCGATCTCGAAACTGCTTTTGGCATTTGCCCTGATGATCGCTGTCGTGCGCGTGTTCATCGGCCCTCGCGCCCAGGACCGGATCCTCGCAATCGACGCATCCTATGTGATCGCCATGCTACTGCTCGTCACCTTCGCAATCGGCAGTGGCCGCACGGTCTATTTCGAGGCTGCTCTGGTGATCGGCATGCTCGGCTTCGTGGCGACAGTGGCGCTTGCCAAGTTCCTGATGCGCGGGGAGGTGATCGAATGACCATGCCTGTCGCTGATCTTTCGCTGTGGGTGGTGATCGCAGTCTCCGCGCTTCTTGTTCTCGGATCTGTCCTGACGCTGCTCGGCGCAATCGGCCTTCTGCGCCTGCCAACCTTCTACGAGCGCATCCACGCACCGACGCTCGGCACGAGCTGGGGCGTTGGGGCGATCATGCTAGCCTCGATCCTCTACTTCTCGATCGTTGGATCTAGAGCCGTTTTTCATGAAATCCTGATCGGTATCTTTGTAACCCTGACCACTCCAATCACCCTCATTCTCCTGGCCAGAGCCGCCCTTCACCGGGATCGATCGGATGGAGATACGTCTGTTCCTTCCGCGAACGTCGAGCCCTGAGAAAAGTATAATGATCTGGTCGACAGCGGGCTTTCAGCGTCGCAATGGCGGTGTTCGTGGTGGGGCGCTGCGGCGGTGGCCTGTTCCCTCAAAGGCGGCTGCCAAGGTCAGCAGCGCTGCGTCGTCATAGGCGCGGCCGGCAAAGGTTAGGCCGACCGGCATGCCGATGTCGCTCATGGTTCCCATGGGGACGGTTACGGTGGGTATGCCGAGATGGCGGATGGCGAGATTGCCATTGGCGACCCAAGCCCCGTTGCTCCAGCCCAACTCGGCCGATACGGGGTTCACATCCATGTCGGCGGGTCCGATATCGGCCACCGCGGGGAAAATCACCGCGTCGAGGCCGAGACGATCCATCCATTGTTTGAGATCGATACGGCGGGTCTCTTCAAGCCCGCGCAGGCCTTCGGCGAGATGCGGGATCTCCGTAATATCATGGTGAGGATGATCGCGCACTTGCGCCGGATATTCGGGAAGATAGTCGTCGAACCCCGTATAGCGGTCTGGCAAGGCTCCTTCAGGGTGGGGGAAAATGCGTTTGCCATCCACATTCGCGAGCGTCGGCAGGCGGGGATCGCCATTGGCGGCCAGGAAGTCGTCCCAGGCACAGGCCGAGAGATCCAAAATCTCTCGGTGAAGAAATTCCGGTCTGACAAGGCCACGTGACAGGATTGACGGCGCACCCGGTCGGTCGGCCTCGTAGTTGGTGACGACGGGGAAATCCACTTCGACCACGGTTGCGCCAGCGGCTTCGAGATCACGCCTGGCCTGCTGCCACAGATCGATCACGGAGGGGCGCGTCCGGATCGGCTTTCCCGTCGAGCCACCGATGCCGCCCTGCGGATTTGAACCTGCATCGGGATCCTCGTTGATATACATCCGCGGAACCCCGAAGCGCTTGCCTGCGAGCTTCTGTTGCGCTTGCGATCGACCTGATGGCGCAAGTGTCGCGTAGGAGGCAGGGCGGATTTCCGACGGGGCGGGGAGTGCTATCCAGGGCTGAGCGCGCCAGAAATCGCCCCGTATTTCCGGATCATCTGCCACGATGATATCGAGCAGCTCCAGCATGTCGGACATGCTGCGCGTATGGGGCACGACGACATCCATGGTCGGAACAAGCGGCCAGTTGCCGCGTACAGATATGACCCCTCGCGACGGCGTGTAGGCGCAAAGCGCGTTGTTCGAGGCCGGCGCCCGGCCGCTCGACCATGTTTCCTCGCCGAGGCCGAACGCTCCAAACGAGGCCGCCGTTGCCGTTCCAGACCCATTCGACGAGCCGGAGCCGAAGGCACTCGTCAGCCACTCGGCATTGTAAGGGCTTTCGGCTCGGCCATAGACGCCGCGCTGCATGCCTCCATTGGCCATGGGCGGCATGTTGGTGAGGCCGAGGCAGATAGCGCCGGCCTGGCGCAGGCGCTCGATCGTGAAGGCATCTTTTTGCGCCACGAGATGCTCGAATGCGGGACTGCCGGCAGCGGCCGTCAGACCACGGACGAGATAGCTGTCCTTGGCGGTATAGGGAATGCCGTCGAGCGGCGAGAGTAGGGCGCCCCGGCTGCGCCTGGCATCGGATGCTTCCGCCTCCGCGATTGCATCCGGGTTCAGGACAACCATGGCATTGAGAGCGGTCTTTGTTCCTGGCGCATCGTAAACCGCAATCCGCTCCAGATAGGCGTGGACGAGTTCGACGCTGGTGACCTCGCAGGCGTCGAGTGCTGCCCTCAGTTCCGCAATCGATTTCTCGAAGACTTCGAAATGGGGCATGCTCATCTTTCCTGCTTCAGCGAAGGCTGCTGCTGGGTGATGCAGTGGATGCCCCCGCCGCGCGCGAAGATGGCGCGGGAGTCGACGGTTACCACGCGTCGGCCGGGATAAGCCTGTTCCAGCACGTCACGGGCTGCAGCGTCTGCCTTCTCGTCGCTGAAGCCGCAGGCGACCACGCCGTCGTTGACCACCAGATGATTGACATAGCTGTAGTCGACAAAGCCCTCGTCATCGCGGATCACCTCCGGCGCGTCGAGGTCGAGGATCGTCCAAGCACGGCCGGCCGCATCCGTCGTGTCGGCGAGTAGGGCGCGTAGTTCCCGCATCACCGCGTGATCCGGGTGTTCGGGATTGGGCTGGCGATGGAGGAGCAGAACGCCTGGCGCGGCGATGGTGGCGACGATGTCGACGTGGCCGGATGTGCCGAAGGCTTCGTAGTCGCGGGTTAGGCCGCGGGGCAGCCAGATCGCCTTGGATGCACCGATCGTGCGGCAAAGTTCGGCTTCTACGCGGGCCTTGTCCGCATAGGGATTGCGGCGCGGGTCGAGTTGCACGGTCTCTGTGACGAGTACGGTGCCCTCGCCGTCGACATGAATGCCGCCACCTTCGTTGACCAGGAGGCTTGCCACACGTTCTGCGCCGCAATGGTCGGCAATCAGCCGGGCGATGTCCGCCGAATGCGTCCACTCTGCCCAGCTGTGATCACCCCAGCCGTTGAAGATCCAGTCGACCGCTCCCAGAGCATTCGGCCGTTCGTCATCCAGCACGAAGGTCGGGCCGAAGTCGCGCATCCAGAATTCGTCGAGCGGCATTTCGATCTGTTCGATATGGCTGCCGAGCATCCGTCGCGCGCGCTCCCGCTCGGATGGATCGACCACCATGGTGACGGGTTCGAACTCGGCGATGCTATGGGCGACGGTCGTCCAGGCCTCATAGCCGGTCTGTTGCCAGCTCTCGCCTTCTCCAAGTGTCGTGCCGGTGCGTGGAAAAGCCATCCAGGTGCGGTCATGGCGGGCGGTCTCAGATGGCATGCGCCAGCTCATTGATCTGCATCTCCGGAAGAGCCGTCGACATGAGGCTCGCTTCGCACTGCCGCTGGAATTGCTCCTGATCGGCTGCTGTCGCGTATTGTTTGTCCTATTTTGGCAAGGTGGTCCAGATCCGGATACCGGTTTGCGAACATCAGCCTCTGTGCTGGGTCATCTTGCCGCTCGCCTTCAGGTTGACTTAAATCTGCTCCGATTCACGCTGGTTTTACCTGCGGTTAAGCATATTGGCGTCATGCTCTGCATCATTCGAATTGATAGCGGCGGCCGACATTGCCGGCCAGGGAGCGAGCGCGGATATGCCTGTTTTGACTTTCGCCAATACGAAGGGCGGTGCCGGCAAGACGACCGCCGTGCTGTTGATCGCGACCGAACTGGCACGAATGGGCCTGCGGGTTGCCGTGCTTGATGCGGATCCGCAACACTGGATTTCTCTCTGGCACCAGCATCTCGGGGCCAACTGCCCGGAGCGGCTGCAGGTCGTACCTTACGTGTCCGCCGCTAGTTTGGACCGTGAGATCAAGCGCTGGAAACCGGCTGTCGACCTCGTTATCCTGGACCTGCCCGGGCATCGAAGCCCGTTGATCGCTCAGGCGATGGGGCACTCTGATTACGTGCTGATCCCGTCTCAAGGGTCGGCGATGGATGCGCAAGGGGCAGCCAACGTCATCGATCTTCTGAGCTATCTGGATGACAAGGCCGGTGTTCGAATTCCCCATTCGGTCGTCCTAACGAGGATCAATCCAATCATCACCACGCGGGCGCTGCAGGGTGTAAAACAACTGCTGGCGCAAAAGAGAGTGCACCTGCTGGCGACGCCGATCATCGAACGTGCCGCATTCCGCGATGTGTTCTCGTGCGGCGAGACGCTCTACACGATGGATCCCCGCCACGTCAGCAATCTCGAACGGGCCCAGGAGAATGCCCAGCTACTGGGGCGCGAAGTCCTCGAGCGGCTGATGCGATACTGCACCATCGGCAAAACAACGCCTCCGGTATCTGAACCCGTCCGGCTGGTGGCCTGACCCCCATTTTTCGAGCCGGCAAGATGGGGCTCTTAGAACAGGGCGTCGTCGAACAGTTCGTCATCCGACATCGGCTGAGCTTGAACGGCAGGCGCGGTCTCCGTGCTTTCGGTGCTGGCGCCGAAAATCGCGACGTGAATGTCTCGCTCGGATTTCATTGTGTAGGTCTTGAAGATCTCTGCTCCAATGCCGGACAGCACGTGTTCAAGATCGTCGCACGATGGTTCCGACGTGATGGCGTCGGCCGCCAGTGAAATGCAATCGTCGAGAATGGCCGTCAGGTCCTGATGGAAATCCAGCCCGGCGGTGGCTTTTGCAACCTTGATCGCAATCTCCTGCCCCTTCTGCTGCAGATCGTCCAGCTTTTCGTCCAGAGCGTTCCCTGCCTGTATCACATGGGCGAGGGCGATATCGATGCGGGCGACGAGGTCCGGGTCGCCATTGCCGTCCATGCCCGCTTCGGTCCGGCTGAGGCCCGCAGCCTGCTCATCCAGAAGCCGCAGATGGGCAAGTGCGCGATCGGTGACATCATCGAGCCTTGCCGAAAATGCGCGCAGTTCATTGGTGACGACATTGATGGCGCGGCTTTCCTCGCCGAGCTTGCTGCAACGAAGGTTGGTGTTCAGCGCCATATACTGGATGTCGGTCCGAACGATCTGGATAGTTTCCACGCTCTCCACAAGATCCTTGACCATTCCCCCGACGGAAGCGCTCAATCGCTGCGCTTCGCCCGCGGATTGTTCGATTCCTCCGACCAGGCTTTGCGCCGTTTCCAGGCTTTCCCGCACCATTCCCATGGCTGAGGGTTTTGCGGTGTCGTCGGCGACCGGTAGCATGGAATTCTGCAGGTCCATCAACACCGTCACGTCATTGGAAAAAGCCCCGATGTTGCGAACGATTGTTGCGCATTCCACTCGGAAGTCCTCGGACATGGCAATCAGCTGGTCCCGCACCAGGCAGGTCACGAGGAGGATGACCCGCTCCTTGTCCTCGTCGGACAGGCAATGTTCTGTCGATGCCGCCAGATGGGCGCCGGCAATGTCAAAGGCTGCCTGGCAATGCTCCAGCCGCTGACGGGTGACGTCACCGATCTGCAGCGACGACAAAGTGCCGGCGAGCCTGCCCTGCACCTTCATTGCGAGACCGGTTACCTTGGCGGCGAGATCGGCGAGGGTGCTGCGTTGCGTCTGGATCGCGCTGGCGTTGCGACCGAGATCTTCGACGATGGCCGGAATGGCACGGTCGTGCCGGGCTAGCCCGTCGTTTCCGGTCCTTGCGTGGTCGATCAGGTCCTGCAGCGCAGCGATGCGCTCTCCGAACGACTTTACCTCCTGGCTGGCGAACTGGATGCGCTCGACGATTTCTTCAGCAAAACCGGCGAAATCCACGATGCCTGCGCCTGTGATCTTGGCCGTAACGGCGAAGGTGCGCAGATAACGCAGCGTGTCCTCCATCGCGAGCACTTCGTCGGACAGGGCGCGGCCGTAGTCTCCAATCTGGACGAAGCGCTCTCGCATATCCTGCTGCTGGGCGGGAAGGGCTGCGATCAGTCCGGCGGTGGAAAGGAGTTCTTTTGTGGCTTCCGCCGCTTCGTCTTCCTGCAGAGCATCAGAGATGCCGCCGAGCGAGGTCAGCAGTCCGCCAAAGACGTCAAGCACGGCCACCAGCACGGTGCCACCATCGAGAAAACGCTGCTCGATCTGGGCCAGTGCTTCGTCCAGCCTCTTGCCGATGGCGATTGTCGGGATAGAGAAGCGTTCGGTCTGTTGCGCTCGCTGGGTGTTCATCTCGAATCTTCTTTGCTCTTGGTCATTATGTGTCTTTGCCGGACGGCGCGGATGGTGCCTCAGCCGAGGTGTCGCCGGTCTGCTGCCAATATTTCGCGGGCGATCTGCTCAAGTGGCACGATACGGTCGACGCCGCCTCTTGCTATCGCCTCTTTCGGCATGCCGAATACGATCGATGTCGCCTCGTCCTGTGCCACGGTGTAGGCGCCGGCCGCGTGCATCTCGTGCATTCCCCGTGCGCCGTCGTCGCCCATGCCTGTCATGATCACCCCCATGGCATTGGAGCCAGCAGCTCTCGCGGCGGAACGGAAGAGCACGTCGACGGAGGGACGGTGGCGCGAGACCAGAGGTCCTTCCTTGATCGCCACCATGTAGCGCGCACCCTGGCGCTCCAGCAGCATGTGACGACCGCCGGGAGCGATCAGCACATGGCCGCGCAGCACCGGATCGCCGTTCTCCGCCTCCTTGACCTCGACCTGGCAGAGCGTGTTGAGCCGCGAGGCGAAGGCGGAGGTGAATTTTTCCGGCATATGCTGGACGATGACGATGCCGGGCGCATTGGCGGGCAGGGCGACCAGCAGTTCACGCAAGGCTTCGGTCCCACCGGTAGAGGCCCCGATGCAGATCACCATCTCCGTGGTCTTGGCCATCGGGCGCCCGGTCGGTGGCGGCAGGACCGCATCGGCTGTCAGCTTGGCTTCCGTTGCGCCGGGAAAAGGCGTGCGGCGGCGGTCGGACTTCACGCGCGCCAAGGCTGCACCCTTCACCGTCTGGCGGATCATGGCCCCTGCTTCGGCCAGATGATCGGCAGCCCCGATCTTCGGCTTGAGGATGATGTCGACGGCGCCGGCTTCGAGCGCCTGCATCAGCGTCTGCGAGCCCGCTTCCGTCAGCGAGGAGCACATGACGACTGGGATCGGGTGCTGGGCCATCAGTTTGCGCAGGAAGGTGATGCCGTCCATCTTCGGCATTTCCACGTCCAGCGTCACCACGTCGGGCACCTCCTCCTGGATGCGTCGGGCGGCGACGAAGGGATCGGATGCCACACCCATGACCTCGATGTCGCCATCGGCCTCCAGGACTTGGGTCAGCGCCTGGCGGACGCTGGCGGAGTCATCGACGATCAGTACGCGGATTTTTTTCGCCATTTCGAGGTCAGACCTTTTGGAAGACGGTGTTGGCCACCTGCCGCACGGGGAGCGCCAGACCGGTGATCGTTTCGGAATGGCCGACATAGAGATAGCCGCCGGGGACGAGCTTGTCGCAGAGCCGGGACAGCACCTTTTCCTGGGTCTTCTTGTCGAAATAGATCAGCACGTTGCGGCAGAAGATCACCTGCATGGGATCGCCGACCCCATAGGACGCATCCATCAAGTTGAGCCGGGCGAAGCCCACTTTCGCACGCAGCTTGGGGTGAATGCGTACTTCCCCCCGGGAGGGGTCGCGCGGTTCCATCACATAGCGCTTGCGACGCTCCCGATCGACAGGCTCGATCATCGCCTCGGAGAAGATCCCGCGCTTTGCGACGCGGAGCACGTCTGTCGAGAGATCGGTTGCCAGGATTGAATAGTCCGGACCACCCTTGGCCTGAACGAAGTCTTCAATCACCATGGCGAGGGTGTAGGGTTCGGCACCAATCGAGCATGCAGAGCTCCAGACCCTCAGCCGTCTGTGACCTTTGGCGACGAGGTCGGGCAAGGCCTTGCTGGTCAAATGGTCGAAATGGGTCGGTTCCCGAAAGAAGTCTGTCTTGTTGGTGGTGACAACATCGATGAGGTGGATCGCCTCGCTTTCGATGCCACCATCATTGAACAGATATTCGCAATACTGGTTGAGCCCATCGATGCCGACGAAACGCAGACGGCGGCGCAGCCGTCCCTCCAGCATCGTCTTCTTCCCGATAGGCATCTTGATGCCGCTGTAATCGTATATGTAGCGCGACAGGATGTCGAAATTGCGCGAGCTCAAGCTGTCGCCGAGAGCGGACGCCGTCGACTGCCGTTGCGGACCCGCGGTCGCGGGTGTCTTCAATGCCGAAGCGTTCATGCGTGTTCCAGGGTTTTGGTGGCAACGGTGCCGAGTGAGCGCACATCCGTGCCGGAGAAGAGCTTCGTCAGATTGACGATAACGACGAAATCGCCGGCCCGGCGGACGACGCCTGCGATGTAATCGGACTGCCAGCGGATGCCGATGTCAGGGGCTGCCTCGATCGCATCGCTGCGGAAGGAGGTGACTTCGAAGACACGATCGGCGACGAGGCCAAGCGACAGGGCGCGTCCGTCGATCGTCACGTCGATCACGAGAATGCGGGTGTGCGGCGTCTTCTGGGTTTGTGACATGCCCAGCCGCAGGCGGAGATCGATGACCGGTACGCCCTGACCGCGTACATCGCGCAGACCGAGGAGATAATCGGGACCGTGCGGAATCCGGAAGGGGTCCTCGTGGTCCAGGATTTCCCGGACCACCTCGACAGGAACGGCAAAGCATTCGTTCTCGAGGCTGAAGGTGACATATTGCGATTCAGTTGCTGCATGGGCCATGAGGCGCACTCCTTGAGGTAGACACCGCCGTCGGATCCCGGGTTGCGAAACGCGCGCAACACGGGATCGGGGAAGGACCACCGGCCCGCCCGGCAGATAGGCGGACCGATATTTTGGTTTCTGTCAGGCCGCCCGGTCAGGCGGTCTGGCGAAAGTCGTCGTCATCGCTGTCGGGACCACCCATGTTCATGTCGAGCGCAAAGCCCTTGGATGCGCCGGCGCTCGGTCGTGCAGCAGAGCGCTTTGCCGGAGCGTGGTTTGTCATTTTCGCGGCGACTGCCTTCAGCTGCTTGGCCTGATGGCTGCCCTGAGCGCTTGCTGGCTTGCCCGACGTATCGACCTTGAAGAAGGCGATGGATGCCTGCAGCTCTTCAGCCTGGGCTGCGAGCTCTTCCGAGGTGGCCGACATCTCTTCCGATGCACCGGCATTCTGCTGGGTTACCTTGTCGAGCTGCTGGATCGCCTCGTTGATCTGGCTCGACCCGATGTCCTGCTCGCGGCAGGCGGCCGAGATTTCCGAGACCAGTTCTGCGGTCTTGCGGATGTCGGGCACAAGCCGCGTCAGCATCTCGCCGGCTTGGGTGGCGACCGAGACGGTCTCACTGGACAGGCCGGAGATTTCGGCCGCTGCCGCCTGGCTGCGTTCGGCAAGCTTGCGTACTTCCGAGGCGACGACGGCAAAACCACGGCCATGTTCGCCGGCACGAGCGGCTTCGACTGCCGCGTTCAATGCGAGCAGGTCGGTCTGGCGGGCGATTTCCTGAACGATCGAGATCTTCTCGGCAATCGTGCGCATAGCTGTCACGGCCTTGTCGACGGCCTTGCCGCTTTCCTCGGCATCGGTTGCCGACTGGCGAGCGATCTTTTCCGTCTGGGCGGCGTTGTCGGCGTTCTGCTTAATGTTCGCCGCCATCTCTTCCATTGAGGCAGATGCTTCTTCAGCAGACGAAGCCTGTTCGGTCGCGCCCTGCGACAGCTGCTCGGAACCCGAAGACAGCTGCTGGCTGCCGGCGGAGACATTCTCCGAAGCGGCAAGTGCATCGCCGACGACGCCGCGCAGGCGCTCGACCATGCTCTCCAGCGAAAGTCCAAGCACATCCTTGTCGGACAAAGGCTTCGGCGTAACGGTCAGGTCGCCATTGGCGATCTGGTCTGCCACAGCTGCCGTGGTCCGCAGGTTTTCCACCATGCTCAGCATTGACTGGCCCAGCGTGTCCTTGTCCGACAGCGGCACGGGTGTCTGTGATAGATCGCCCGCAGCGATCTGGCTGGCGATGCCGGCAGTCTTCCGCAGATTGGCGGTCATCAGTTCCATTTTGTCGACGACATCCTTGATCTCGTCATTGGTGCGGATGTCGATTTTCTGGTTCAGATCACCGATTGCGACCGCTCCGACCACTTCCTGCATCTTCTTCAAGCCACTGTTGATGCCAAGGGCGATCCACAGGGCGACTGCCGTCGAGAGGATCAGCATCAGAACCAAGCCGCCGATCAAAAGGCTGCGGGAGAATGCATACTGCTCGTTTGTGGCTTGGTCGGTTGCCTGCAGACTTGCCTCGATCTGGTCGTTGAGTTCGCCAAGTGCCGCCAGCAAGTCGTTGGCTGCCTCACGGCCTTCGGCCATCGTGATCTGCGCCGCCTGACGATTGCTGAACTCCGTATTCTCGACAGCCAATGCAATGGTACGGTCTTGAAGTGCTTCCCAGGCAGGAAAGAGCTGGAGAAACTCGTCGAGCTTGGCTTTCACCTGTGGATCGGTGCCCTTGGCGATCTCGGCAGTCAACACCTGGATCTCTTCCTGGTCTGTTGCCACGTCACGCACGAACCCGTCGATCAGTTTGGGATCCGTATTCAGGATCGCATTTTTTTCATTGGCTATCGCGGTCAGAACGGCATCCGACAAATCGCTGGAGTTGCGGAGATATGTCGCGGGTCCTTCAATGATCTGCGTAACCGCTTGATTGAGAGATGAAAGATTGGCGATCGCCATGATCGACATTCCGGTCGATAAAAGTATCAGGAGGCTGAAGGCAATGGCCAACTTAGATTTGATGGTGAGCCGCATAATGTCTGTCCTTGCTGAAGTGAAAATTGCTTGTTGAAACTCATTCATTCGATGTTACGCCATCCACTTGAAGACTGATGCCTCACTCCTCCGAGGACACGATACCGGCTCCTGATCCAGTGGCGTCCCTCCCGTCCCCGGCGCCACAGGTGGCGCCGGGTGTCGTCTCTTTGCCGTCACGACGAGCTCAGGCGCTCTGGCGGAAATCCTGGTCGTCGCTATCCGGTCCGCCCATGTTCATGTCCAGGGCAAAGCCGTGGGACTTGGCCTGAGGACGGTTTGCAGTTTTCGGGCGCTTCGCTGAGGCCGGATTCGCCATCTTCTGCGCAACGGCCTTCAACTGCTTCGCCTGGGTCGTATTGCCCTGTTTGCCCGACGTATCGACCTTGAAGAAGGCGATGGATGCCTGCAGCTCTTCGGCCTGTGCCGCGAGCTCTTCCGAAGTGGCCGACATTTCTTCCGAGGCACCGGCATTCTGCTGGGTTACCTTGTCGAGCTGCTGGATCGCCTCGTTGATCTGGCTGGAGCCGATGTCCTGCTCGCGGCAGGCTGCCGAGATTTCCGAGACCAGTTCTGCGGTCTTGCGGATGTCGGGCACAAGCCGCGTCAGCATCTCGCCGGCCTGGGTGGCGACCGAGACGGTCTCACTGGAGAGGCCGGAGATTTCGGCCGCTGCCGCCTGGCTGCGTTCGGCAAGCTTGCGTACTTCCGAGGCGACAACAGCAAAGCCGCGACCATGTTCACCAGCGCGGGCTGCTTCGACTGCCGCGTTCAAGGCGAGCAGGTCGGTCTGGCGGGCGATCTCCTGAACGATCGAGATCTTCTCGGCAATCGTGCGCATGGCGGTGACGGCCTTGTCGACGGCCTTGCCGCTTTCCTCGGCATCGGTTGCCGACTGGCGAGCGATCTTCTCGGTCTGGGCGGCGTTGTCGGCGTTCTGCTTGATGTTCGCCGCCATCTCTTCCATCGAGGCGGATGCTTCTTCGGCAGACGACGCCTGTTCGGTGGCGCCCTGCGACAGCTGCTCGGAGCCCGAAGACAGCTGCTGGCTGCCGGATGAGACGTTTTCAGAGGCGGCCAGCGCGTCGGCGACGACGCCACGCAGGCGTTCCACCATGCTTTCAAGCGACAGCCCGAGCGTGTCCTTGTCAGACAAGGGCTTGGGCGTGACGGTCAGGTCGCCATTGGCGATCTGATCGGCGATGGTCGCGGTAGTCCGGAGATTGCCGGCCATGACGTTGACGGTATCGACAAGATCCTTGATCTCATCCTTGGTCTTGATTTCAATGTCCTGATCGAGATCGCCGATGGCGATAGCGTTGATGGCAGCCTGAATTTTCTTCAGACCATTGTTGATGCCCAGTGCGATCCACAGGGCGACGGCCGTAGACGTGACGAACATCAATACGAGGCCGGATATCAGCAGGTTGCGGGACCAGGCGTACTGCTCATTCGTTGCATTGTCGGTCGCACGTAGGTCGGCGGCGATCTGATCGTTCAACTCGCCAAGGGATGCGAGAAGGCTATTTGCCGCGTCTCGTCCTTCCGCCATGGTGATCTCCGCAGCGCGGCGATTGCTGAACTCCGTATTCTCAACGGCCAGTTTCACGGTATCGTCTTGCAGCTTTTTCCATGCGGGCACCAAGCCAAGAAATTGCTGGATCTTCGCGTTGATCTGCGGGTCCCGATCTTTTGCAATTTCGGCAGCCAGAGTCTGAATCTTGCCCTGGTTGGTCGCCACTTCCTGAACAAAAACCTCGATCAGTTTCGGGTCAGTATTCAAGACAGCGTTCTTTTCGCTGCTGATCGCATTGAGCACGGCGTCGGACAGATTGCTGGAATTTCGGAGATTTGTGGCCGGACCCTGGATGATGTCGGTGATCGCAGTGTTCAGCGAAGAGAGATTGAGGATTGCCATGACCGACATACCGGTCGAGAGCAGGATCAGGAGGCCGAAAGCAATGGCCAGTTTCAACTTGATAGTGACGCGCATAGTGTCCGTCCTGGATGGGGTGAAGAGCGATGGTTTCATTCGACGTCACGTCGTCGCACGCCTGAAGACTGAGAAACTCATTCTTCCGAAGACCTGATCCAGGTCGATGATCCGGCAGCGTCATTCGCCGGGGGGTGGTGTCCGGCGCCTGCCAGCGGCGCCGGGTGTTGTCTCGTTACCGCCAGGAAGACCTCAGGCGGTCTGGCGGAAGTCCTGGTCGTCGCTGTCAGGGCCGCCCATGCTCATGTCGAGGGCAAAGCCCTGACCCTTGGATGTCCCGGCGTTCGGCCGTGCAGCCGGGCGCTTCGCCGAAGCCGAGGTCGCCATCTTCTGTGCGACTGCCTTCAGCTGCTTCACCTGGGTCGTATTCCCCTGCTTCGCGGACGTATCGACCTTGAAGAAAGCGATGGATGCCTGCAGCTCTTCGGCCTGAGCTGCCAATTCTTCCGAGGTGGCCGACATCTCTTCCGATGCGCCGGCATTCTGCTGGGTCACCTTGTCGAGCTGCTGGATCGCCTCGTTGATCTGGCTGGAGCCGATATCCTGCTCGCGGCAGGCGGCCGAGATTTCCGAGACCAGTTCTGCGGTCTTGCGGATATCCGGCACGAGCCGCGTCAGCATCTCGCCGGCCTGGGTGGCGACCGAGACGGTCTCACTCGACAGGCCGGAGATTTCGGCCGCTGCCGCCTGGCTGCGTTCGGCAAGCTTGCGTACTTCCGATGCGACGACGGCAAAGCCGCGGCCATGTTCGCCGGCACGAGCGGCTTCGACTGCCGCGTTCAACGCGAGCAGGTCGGTCTGGCGGGCGATTTCCTGGACGATCGAGATCTTCTCGGCAATCGTGCGCATGGCTGTCACGGCCTTGTCGACGGCCTTGCCGCTTTCCTCGGCGTCGGTTGCCGACTGGCGAGCGATCTTTTCCGTCTGGGCGGCGTTGTCGGCGTTCTGCTTGATGTTCGCCGCCATCTCTTCCATCGAGGCGGATGCCTCTTCAGCAGACGACGCCTGTTCGGTTGCGCCCTGCGACAGCTGCTCGGAGCCCGAAGACAGCTGCTGGCTGCCGGATGAGACATTGTCGGAAGCGGTCAGCGCATCGCCGACAACAGCACGCAGGCGTTCGATCATGGAATTGACATGACCCAGCAGCATGCCGATTTCGTCGCTCGTGCGGATTTCTGCGAACCTGGTCAGGTCGCCTTCCGACACGCGCTGTACGGTGGTGACTGCCGTGCTGATGCCGCGGCTGATGGAGATGATGATCCAGACAGCGGCACCGAGGGCTGCAATCGATGCAGCGGCTGCAAGGCCGATCACGATCGAGCGGATGTTGACGTATTCGTCCGTTGAGTTCTTGCTTGCCTCAACCAGACGCCCGCGCTCCAGCTGGAAGACGTCTGCCAGGAGAGCATCGATCTCGGAGTTCGTCTCGCGGGCGGTGGTGGTCGAGATGCGCGACGCGGCATCGACATTGCCCGCCAGGATAAAGCTGCGGATCTGATCATCCTGCTTGCGGAAGTCGGCGGTCAGGCCCTTCAGCTTGTTCCACAGCACCATGCCCTGTTCGGTGGCCTTGCCAAGAATGATGCCGAAGGTTTCGTCGAACTCGGCGCGGGCCTTGTCACTGTTGTCGATGTATTTTTCGATTTCGGCCGTGGACGTGGCTCCCAGCATGTTCTTCTGCTGACGAACCTGCTGCAGCTGGGCGATGTTCAGATCCTGGGCAGCGCTCAGGCGTGCTGCCGGACCGTTCAGTGTTTCCGTCCACTGAGTGTTGACATCGGCAATGCTCGACACGCTGTAGAAGGCAGTGCCGACAAGCATGGTGATGATGAAGCCGAATGCCAGGAGAAGTTTAAGTTTGATGGTGAAGCGCATGGCCCCCTCGCTTTCTATCAAGCTGTCGCTGAGATGGTGGATCCGCGCTGCGAGGCGAAAATTGCCTGCAGGTTGGGAAGAATGATGAATTCGCCTTCCCTCTTGACGAGGGCGTGAATGTAGTCGGGACGCCAACGCATGCCCACGATCGGCGGTGGCTCGCTGGCCGAAGCCGGAAGGCGGGTGACCTCGTGCACCTTGTCGGTGCGGATGCCGATCAGGGAGAGTTCCCCGTCGAGATCGAGCTCTGTCACCACGATCCGGCTGTCGATCGTCACCTCTCCAGCTTCCATGCCGAAGGCGACCCTGATGTCGGCGAGCGGAATGACCTTGCCGCGGAAGTTTATGACGCTGCCGACGAAAGGCAGGCTGCCGGGTACGCTCGTCTCGGGCAGGAGATCCAGGATTTCCTGGACGATCGTCGCTTCAATGGCAAAGGTCTCGCCATTCAAGGTGAAGGTCAGAACCGAGAGGTCGTCCGCGCCCATGAAGACCGCGCGGTGGTCTGTCTTTGCGTATTGTTCGCTCATCCTGCAGCCCGCAATTGCGCCTCCTGTTGCTGTCCGGCCGCGATCAGATGCGCGACATCAAGGATCAGGGCGACGTTTCCATCGCCCAGGATCGTCGCGCCCGAGAAGGACGACACCTGGTCGTGCAGCTTGGACATGGATTTGATGACCGTCTGGTGGTCGCCGATGATCTGGTCGACGACGAGACCGACGCGCTCCCGTCCGGTCGAGATGACGACGACCTTCTGGTATTGATCCGGCTGGCTGCCGGTGCGGAAGAGTTCGCGAAGGCGCAGGAAGGGGACCAGATCATCCCGCAGCGAGATGAAGCTGCGCCCGCGGGAGCGAAGATCCTCGTCGATCGAAAGTTCGAGGCATTCCTCGACGGCAGACAGCGGAATGACGTAGTTTCCGTTGCCGACCCGCACGAGAAGCCCGTCGATGATGGCGAGCGTCAAGGGAATGCGCAGGGCAATTTCCGAACCGGACCCCTCGTCGCTCTTCACGTCGATCGAGCCGCGCAGTGCCTCGATGGTCTTCTTCACCACGTCCATGCCGACGCCGCGGCCGGAGAGGTTGGTAACCTTCTCGGCCGTGGAGAAGCCGGGCTGGAAGATCTGCTGCAGCAGTTCCTGGTCCGACAGGGACTGTCCCGGCTGGATCAGGCCGTTGGCTTCGGCCTTGGCCCGGACCCGCGCCCGGTCAATGCCGCGCCCGTCGTCCTTGATGGTGATCACCACTTCGCTGCCGGTCTGGTGCGCCGAGAGGGTCACCTGGCCTACAGCCGGCTTGCCGGCCGCGATGCGGTCTTGCGGCAGTTCCAGGCCGTGGTCGATCGAGTTGCGCACGAGGTGGACCAGCGGATCGGCCAGCCGGTCGATGACCGTCTTGTCGACTTCCGTGGTCTCGCCGGTGGTGACAAGTTCGATTTCCTTGCCCGTCTCGCGAGCGAGGTCGTGAACCAGCCGACGGAACCGGCTGAAGAGGCTCGCGACCGGCATCATGCGCAGCACCATCATCGTGTCGCGCAGTTCACCGGCCAGACGCTCGATTTCTTCGGATACCGAGCGGAGCCCGAGGTCGACGGCGGAGCCTGCCATCTGGCTCAGTCTCGACTGTGCGATCACAAGTTCGCCGACCCGGTCCATCATTTCGTCGAGGCGAAGGGCCGGGACGCGGACGTTGTCCGATTGCCGTTGGGACTTGGCGTCGCCTGCTGGCACACGCTGCTCGTCGCGGGTGGATGCCGCCTCGTTGACTTGGACTTCAGCGGACTGGGGAACAACAGCGGCCGATTCCGCGAGCGTGGCTGTCGGTGTCTCGTCCTTCAGCTCCATCACCATGTCGTCCATGACGAAGATGAAGACGTCCTCGATGTCGGAGCGGGGCTTGTCGGTGACGATCGTAGCGCTCCAGCCCAGATAGAGCTGTCGCGGATCCATGGTGTCGAGCGACGGCAATGCATCGGTGCTGACGCTCAAGCTGCACTCGCCAAGCTCGCGTAACTCGTCGATCAGGCCGAGCGGATTTGTGCCGTTGATCATCGAATCGGCGGGTAAGCGGAAGTCGAGTTGCCAGGTGCGCAGCGTTGGCTGCGTCAATGCCTGTGGCGCGGCGGCGACGGGTGATCTGGTTGTCGAAGCCTCATGGCCGACCGCCCTATGCAATTGCTCAAGCAGTCTGGTGCTCATGGCATCATGGTCGCCATTGGGCTGGTCGAGCAGGGCCTGCATATGGCCCTGCGCATCAAGGACGGCGGCGATCAGTTCGCTGGTCGCTGGTGCTTCACCCTTGCGGACGCGATCGAAAGCGGTTTCGCAGTGATGGGTGAAGGCTGCAAGCTGGTCGAAACCGAACATAGAGCCCGATCCCTTGAGCGTGTGCAGGCCGCGGAACACGGCATCGATCTGCGCCTTGTCGTCGAGGTTGCGGGTCAGGTCCAGCAGACCCGCCTCGATGACCTCAAGTTGTTCGGCCGCTTCCGTGCGGAAGACTGCTATGGGATCGAGATTGTTCATCGGCCGAGGACCTTGCGCGCAATCTTGGTCAAGTTTTCCGCGTCGAACGGCTTGGTCAGCCAGCCTGTAGCACCTGCGGCCTTGGCCTGCTGCTTGATGTCACCATCGGATTCCGTGGTCAGGAAGATGACCGGCGTGCCCATATAGGCTGGCAGCTGGCGCAGGTTGCGGATCATCGTCAGCCCGTCCATGTTCGGCATGTTGAGGTCGGTCACGATGAGGTCGAAGCTGCCGGACTTCATCTTCTGCAGCCCGTCTGCGCCATCAACAGCCTCGGTTACATTGTAGCCGGCATTGGTGAGCGCGATCCGGGTGGTCATCCGGATGCTGGCGGAATCGTCTACGGTGAGAATGTTTGCGCTCATCTCTGGTCTCCATTCATGATTGTCAGGGCATCACCATCGAACGCGGCAAAGAGGCCTGCCCGTTCCAGCGTGGTAAAAAACGGTCCTCGGTGGGCGGCGCGGATGCGAAGCTCAATGCCATCCCGCGCGGCTGTCGCCTGGGCCGAAAGCAGAAGCTGCGGCAACGTGAGATCGCAGTCGCAATCCTCGGCGATTTCGATTTCCAGGGGCCGCTTGCCCGCCTTTGCGTTGCGAAAGGCTGCCAGCATGGTTTCGTGCGTTGCCGCAGCCGTCTTTATTGTCAGTGCGCCTTCGAGACGAAGCGTGCTCAAATCTTGGCTCATGCTGCAGTTCCCAGTGTGGTTTTGGTTGGTGCGGGAGCGTTGGATGCGCTGCCGGTGTCTGATGATGCGGGTGTCGTTTCCGCAGCCGCCTTGACGTAGAGCGGGCGTATGGTTGTCCATCTGCGATCGAAAGCGGCGACGCAGGCAGGATCAAAGTGGGTCCCGCTGCCTCTCAGGATCTCGCGGTGCGCTTCATCGGCGGGCCATGCCTTTTTGTAGGGGCGTTCGGAACACAGGGCGTCGAACACATCTGCGATCGCGACGATCCGGCCTTCGATCGGGATGTCGTCCCCGGCAAGGTTCTGCGGATAGCCCGTGCCATCCCATTTCTCATGATGGCTACCGGCGATGGTGGCTGCAATCCGGATAATGTCGGAATCGCTGCCTTCCAGGATCTCCGCACCGAAGGCGGCATGTGCGCGCATTTCTGCCATTTCGCTTGCGTCCAAGGGGCCGGCCTTGAGCAGGATCGCGTCGGAGACACCGATCTTTCCGACGTCGTGGAGGGGGCTCGCCAGGTAGATTTTCTCGCAAGTGGCGGCGTCGATGCCGAGTTCGTCTGCGATCATCCTGGCAACGACTGCGACCCGCTCGAGATGAAGGGCCGTTTCCCCGTCGCGGCAGGCCATGGCCTTGGACAGGCGCCAGATGATTTCCTTTTCCTGGGCCGCGATGCGCGCCCTTGCTGCTGCCACATCCCGTTCCAGGGCCTTGGCATGATTGGCAAGTGCCTTCTGGGCGATGCGCAAGGCCAGGAGATTGCGAACCCGAATGCCGAACTCGGCCTGATCGATCGGCTTGTTGAGGAATTCCGTCACCCCCGCCTCGATCGCGGCGAGCTTGATCCCCGGATCCGTCTCGGAGGTCAGCATGATGACCGGGACATCCTTTGCGTTCGGCAACTGCCTGAACCGCGAGATCAGCTCAATACCGTTCATACCGGGCATGTTGTAGTCGACCAGTATCAGATCGGCCGGCTGGTTCCGCAGCACGGTCAGCGCCTGCGCGGGATCCAGAAAGGGCAAGATTTCGCACGCATCGATGGCTGCAATGGCGCGTTGGATGAAAGATAATATGGACGGACTATCGTCGATCGCAAATATACGCATGGGTGTCCCTCGGCCGAACAGGTTTACCTGCAGGGCGGGATAGTTATGTGGAGATTTTTTTGAGGTCCGCGTCATGCGGTGAACGTAAGCGGCTCCATACGGAGGCTCGTGCATGCATTAACACTGCAGCTTGCGTGTTAACGCAGACTTAAGCGTGTATTCAATCAGCACACCTCAGCGCAGATATGCGTTTTCGTGATTTTTTTGCGCGTCAGTGACTTTAGAGTGTCTTTACATTTTATCGGAGCGAGCTCTTCGGGTGTCCGATGGCGACGACCCATACAATTCCCGGTAGCGGGAAGCGAAGTACCCCATATGTCGAAACCCCCAGCGGGAGGCGATCGCTTCGATGGTCTGTTCGATGGGGCCGTTCAACAGTTCCTCACGCACGCGGCTCAGGCGTATCTGCAAGACATAAGCGTTGGGTGTGGTCGACAGATGCTGACGGAACGAATTCTGCAAGGTTCGGATGCTGGCGCCAGCGAGTCGGGCCAACTGCTCTATGGACATGTCTTCGGCTGCATGACGATCAAGCCAGTCGATGGCCCGTTCCAGATGACGTGGCAGGGCTGACCGCTCCGTAGCTATGGTCCTGGGCCAAAGGCTGGCGAACATCATGATCAGGGCATCGTGAACCAGAGCGGGTGTACCTTCCGCATCCGCCGGATCGTCCGCCGGATCGATCCCATGCAGAAGATGGCTGGCAATCCGGTGGATGATATCGATTCCGGCGGCATCGGGTCCGACGAGGGAACTGAATTCGCTCAATCCCCTGCCGGCACTGCCATGGCTGCGGTTGAGATTGTGTGCCACCTGATTGAACGGGATGGCCACTGCAAGCTTCTCGCATCCGGGGCTTGCAATGATTTGGACCTTGCGTGTGTCCTTCAGAAGCACCGCACTCCCCGCCATCGCCTCAATCTCGTCGTCGGGTGTCTGGAAGACAAACTTACCGGCTTCGATGAAATGGATTTCCACCTGATGCTGTTGCGGGCGCTGGTAATGCGATCTGTAACCGGATGTGGATCGGACCTGCCAGATCGTCATGTCCTGCACTGCAGCGACATTCGCGGTGATGTGGAAGGAACCTTCGTCCTTGAGGCTTTCGATCCGGGATGGACGAAAGACCGCCTCGCTGAATGTCTGGATCTCAAGTCGATCTTCGGACCAGATCTTGTGCTTTTTCAGGACGGACATAGGTTGGTCAGACAATATCGGCAGGTTGAAAATGATTTGGGAAGGCCAATTTAAACGTTAGTCTAATCCGGTGCCAGTGGTTCGGCCGGCTTTAATTGGATTTCGGTTCTGCCGAGGGCCAGCTATCGGGTTGGCTTACTGTCTTTTCGAGCAAATCAGACCCGCGTAATCCGGGCCGCAAAGCGTGTTCCGGCGCTGCCATCCAGCTATCGACCCGAACCTTCGATCAGACGAGCGATGCTGGCGCTTCGTCCCAACTGGGGTTATGTGCCTTCGGAAAGACGACGGAGCAAACTATGAGCGGTATCGACAGGTCAAGGGCACAGAGCTTGATGCAGGCGGCAGGTATCGAGGCCCTTGTCTTGTTCCAGCCCGAGGCATTCCGCTATGCGATCGGCGCGCCGGCGGGCGTCGCCACCATGTGGGGGAGAGCCGGTGCGGCTGCAGCGCTTGTGCCGGCTGATGCCGGGTTGCCGCTTGCCGCCGTTGCCAGCGATCATGCGGCGCCTTCGATCAACCTGAGGTCACCTGGCCTCGACCTGCGTATGCACCGTATCTGGATCGACAGTGTCGACCTTCAAGACGCAACAAGCCTTGCCGATATCGACGGATGTTACCAGCGTTCAGGGGCGAGCGGGCCTAGACCGGAAACCTTCGATCAACGCCTGTGTTTCGACCTATTGGGTGAACTTCTCGCCGAACGGGGGCTCCGACACGGCAGAGTGGGTGTCGATCTGGAGTTCATGCCGGCGGCTGACTTCGAGTCGCTGCGCCAGGCGCTGCCGATGGTCGACTGGGTGGATGGCTCCGAGGTTTTACGCCGCTTGCGGGCGGTGAAGACGCCGAACGAAATCAAGCGGTTGCGGCGGGCCGCACGGGCTGCGGAAGGTGGGTTGGTGCGCATGGCGGAAGCAGTTCGCCTGGGCGCCCATCTTGCCGAGCTCTCAGCCGCCTGGAAGGCAGGCGCACAGGATGCGGCGACGGCCGGCGGATTTCAACTCAGTGGCCACTGGGATTTCATCTCGGTTGGCCCCGACCTTTCGAACGCCGCGGCCGTCGTGTCACCTGGCGCCCTCATCAAGGCGGATGTCGGAACGCTCGTCGACGGCTATTCGTCGGACGGGGCCCGTACATTCAGCTATGGTCCTGCCTCAACACTGGCTCAGGACGTGTTCAAGGCGCTGGAAAACGCTTTTGTAGCCGGTCTTGAACAGATCCGGCCCGGCAACACATTCGGCGCCGTCCACCAGGCCATGATCGCCTCGATGCGGCGGGACGGGCTTGGCGAATACTATCGCGGGCATTTCGGCCATTCTGTCGGCGGCAGCGTCGGTATCGAGGAGTGGCCGTTCTTCTCGGCCGATAATCCGGAGATTATTGAAGCCAATATGGTGGTGGCGCTTGAGGCACCGTTTTACGGGCAAAATTTCGGGGCCTTGATGATCGAGGACCAGTTCCTTGTCACGGATGCGGGGACGGAATGCATGAATTCCCTGCCGCGAGAGGTGCGCGACTTGAGTTTGATCTGACCATCCGCGGGGGCGTTGATGCCCCACTGCGGGATATTGATCAGGCGGCATCGCGGGGACGAGGCAACTTGTCTGGCGCACAGATTCTGCGTAGTCACTTTGTCTTGTGATGTGATGCGGGAAGGCAGGGCGTGACCACCAGTATTCGGACCATTGCCAAGGTTGCAGAGACGTCGGTCTCCTCGGTCTCCCGCGTCCTCAATAACAGCGGCTACGTATCGCCGGATGTCCGACAGCGTGTCGAGGCGGCGATCAAGGACCTGAACTATGCGCCCAGCAAGGGCGCCCGCATGTTGCGGGGCGAGGCGAGCCGGATGATCGGCCTCATGCTCCCCTCGATCGACGTGCCATTCTTTGGCATTCTCGCCAATACGATCGAGCGCGAATTGTTCGAGCGTGGCTATCACACGCTGATCTGCAGTTCGGCCGAAAACGAAGATCATGAAGCGCGTTACGTCGCGATGCTCCGGGGACAGCGTGTCGAAGGTGTCATCGTGGCCAGCGCTTATGGTGGCACGGCCCATCTCCAGCCGCTCGTGGATTCCGGCATTCCGATCATCGCCATCGACCGAGAGCTGGTCGGTATCTCCGATGACGTGTTGATGGCAGACCACGCCGAGGGAGGGCGCATCATGGCCCGGCATCTGGTCGGGCTCGGTCACCGGTCTATCGCGGTGGTCGGCGCGCCGGGACATAGCCAGCCGATCCAGCTGCGTCTCGGCGGCGTTCGCGAGGTCATGCAAGACCTGGCTTACCCGCCCGCAATTGAAGCGATCGGCGAGGAGCACAGCTTTGCCGCCACCTATCGTTTGGCCCGGGATATCCTGGAGGAGCGTCCTGACGTCACCGCGATCATCGGCACCACGGATATTGCGGCTGTCGCGGCGATCCATGCGGCCCGCGATATCGGTCGAACTGTGCCGGATGACTGCTCGGTGATCGGTTTCGACGATCTGCCGGAGGCAAGCTATGTCCTGCCCCGCCTGACCACCGTCGCGCAACCCATTCGCGAGGTGGCGCTTGAAGCCACCCGCAGGCTTGAGGAACGGCTGCTTGATCGCCAGCAGGGACGGGATCGGCGCCCCGTCACGCGGGTCCGGTTGCCGGTCCACCTGATCGAACGGGAATCCACCGGGCCGGTTTCCCCTAAACACACCGGCTGAGGCCGTCAGATCGCTTCGACACCAATCCTGTATTGCGTCTTGAGCGGGGTGCCGGCGCGGAAGGGATAGCTGGTTTCGACGCCCGCGAGGCGCAGCGGATTGGGGCGACTTGAGACGCCCACACCCAGATCGAACGCAGCGCGGACGGGTTCGATCCCAAGTGCCAGGTGCCGGCCGTTCCACGGGCGGTGCGTGCGGCCGCGGTTGGAAATCCAAAGCATCAGGCTCGGGAAGATCTGCGGGTCCCACTGGAGGGTCACCCGATAGCGCTCGGCGTGACTGGTTAGGACCACACGCCCGCAGACATCGGTAACAAGCAAGAGCGTTTCTGATTGGCCTTCTGCGGGAAGATGCGTCAGCGACAGATGCCGATCATGCCGGCTCCTGAGACCATCGAGACTTTCAAAGTGACGGTTGGGCTGGACCAGAGATACAGGCGGGTGCTCATCCAGAGGATGAGACCACGCCGTTCCATGGGGGCCGACGTCCAGAGTGGCGCCGCCTTCGGTTTCTGGAAGTCTGAAGACAGGGTGCAGGCCAATCGGAAGGTCACTGTCCCGGCGCGGTGTGATGGTCAGGCTGCAGAGGATTTCCGGCCGGCCGGCCACGCCTTGGACATCGCGCTCCAGTGCCTCGATCGGATGATCAATGGGATAGCGTATCGTTCCCGACACGCGGTCTTCGGACGGTGCGGATATTTCCCAGTGATGGTTCGCGCCGTATCCGTGGGGATGCAATTCTTCGGGGAGGGTTCTGATGCCGGTCCGGGCGGCTTTGATGGACCAGGGAGCGGGCAGAGACCCGGCTGGTGGCGAACCGAAGGGTATGCAGAGCCAGTCTCCCCGCAGCCGGCGCAGGATGCCGGGTTGATCGCCCATGTCCTCGTTTTCCCACGGCGCGACATGCAGGGGAGAGATCGAGCGGCCGTCCTCAAGATCGAAACGGACCGGGGCCAGCATGCCGCCCAGGCTCTGCAGGGTGGCTTCCCCGCGATCCCAGCGCATCGATCTGCGCTCGATGTGTTCCTCCTCAGCCATGTGCCGCCTTCGGTCGGTCTATGATCAGGTTGATAAAGACGGCGCCGAGGATCAGGACCCCGCGCACGACCTGCTGGGCGTAGGGGTTGAAGCCCCAAAGTGTCATGGCGTTGAGGAGGACGCCGAGAAAGAGTACACCGACAAAGGCGCCCCAGATCGAGCCCTTGCCACCAAACAAGCTGACGCCGCCAATGATGACGGCCGAGATCACCTCAAGCTCCATGCCCTTTGCTATCGTCGGGTTGCCGGAGTTGAGGAGCGAGGAATAGACGATGCCGCCGACCACGGCGAAGAGGCTGGTGATGACGAGGCACCAGGTCCGGGTGCGGTTGACATGCAGACCAGACAGGCGCGCTGCCTCAGCATTGCCGCCGATCGCGTAAACCGACCGCCCAAAGCTCGTGTAGTTGGCGAGCACATGGGTTGCGACGAAGGCGATCAGCAGCAGATACACGGGGAAGGGGATGTGGAAGATGCGGCCGCTGCCGATGAAATAGTACCAGGAGGGGAAGGATTCGATCGGGGTGCCGTCGGTGATCAGGTTTGCCAAGCCGGCGAGCGTTGCCATCATTGCCAGCGACGAGATGAAGGTCGGCACCATAAACCGGTTGCGCAGCCAGCCGTTGAAAATGCCGATCGAGGCGCCGAAGGCAAGCGTTAGCAGGACCGCGACGATGACATGCCAGATGCTGGGCTCGAAGGCCCCGCCTGATATCACACTCACCAGCCAAGCCAGGACGCAGGCCGAGGCTGCGACCATTGAGCCGACAGAGAGGTCGATCTCGCCGACGATGATCAGGAGCGTCATGCCGAAGGCGATCATGCCAGGCACCGCGATAGTGCGCAGGATGTTCAGCTGGTTGTCGATGCTCATGAAGCCGCGCGCGGTGAAGGCAACGAGGATGTAGAGGGCGATCAGAATGATCAGCATCGAATTGCGTCGTGCGAAGGTCGCGAAAGTAGTGCCCGAACGGGTCATCGGTCTCTCCGAAATCAGGGGGTTATCTGCCGCGTCATGCAGGCGGCATAAAGGGTCTTGGGATCGAGTCCGTCATTGACGAATTCTTGCGTGATGCAGCCTTCGCGCAGGATCAGGATCCGGTCGCAGCATTCGACGAGGTCTTCCAGTTCGGTCGAAACGACGATGCTTGACAGGCCTGCTTCAGCCTGTGCCCAGATGATCTGGTAGATCTGTTGCTTGGCCTGCACATCGACGCCGCGGCCGGGTTCGTCGAAGAGCAGGATGCGTGGCTCGTTGTTCAGCCAGTTGCCGACGACCACCTTCTGCTGGTTGCCGCCGGAGAGGCTGGAGACCGGCAGCATGGGATCGCCGATCTTGATCGAAAGATCGTGGATCTGCCGCTCGACGGCGGGCCGCTCCCGTTGCTCGGTGACGAAGCCGCGATGGCTGAAGCGCTGCAGGGCGGCAAGGCAGAGATTGGCATGGATGGAGAGGATCTGGACCAGTCCGCTCTCCTTGCGGTCTTCGGAGGTGTAGCCGATGCCGAGGCGCTTCATCACCGGGATCGAGACTGTCTCCACCCTCTTGCCGTCGATCCATACCTCTCCGTCATCGAAAGACCCCGCGCCATAGATCGCGCGCAACAATTCGGTGCGACCGGAACCAAGCATGCCGGCGATGCCGAGGACTTCACCCGGGCGCAGATCGAAGCTGACATCGGTGAGCATCGGCTGAACACGCAGGTTCCGCACACTGAGGATCGGCTCTCCGGCAGCGACCGCGCGCGGCGGGCGCGTTGCCGGCGTGATGTTGCCAAACATCATTTCCAGGATGACGGCAGGAGTGGCATCCGCCATTGGGCAGGAGCCGGTAAACTGGCCGTCGCGCAGGGCTGTGACCGTATCGGCGATCTCGTTCAATTCGGCCAAGCGGTGGGAAATGTAGATGATCGTGACCCCGCGATCTCGCAGGCGCCGCACCAGACTGAAGAGTTGCTGTACCTCTGCCTGGGCGAGGGCCGAGGTCGGCTCATCCAGCTGCAGGATCGAGGGGTTCAGGGACATCGCCTTGACGATCTCGACGAGTTGCTGGCGACCGATCGAGAGGTCTGCAACGGGCTGGGCAGGATCGATGTCGCCGGCACCCATTTCGTCGAGCAAAGCCTTGGCCTGGCGCAGCAGCCCGGGCCAATCGATGAAGGGGGTATTCGCGTGCCGGGGCAGGCGGCCGAGATAGATGTTTTCGGCAACCGAGAGATGCGGCACGAGGCTGAGCTCCTGATGGACCGTGACGATCCCGGCTTTCAGGGCATCCGAGGGGTGAGCGAAGCTGCAGGGGCGGCCGTCAACGCGGATCTCGCCCGATGTCGGCTGGACCGCACCGGCGAGCATTTTGATGAAGGTGCTCTTGCCCGAGCCGTTCTTGCCGAGCAATGCGTGCACCTGGCCTTTCGCGAAGGAATGGCTGAAGTCGTTCAGTGCCTTGACGGACCCGTAGTGTTTCGTCAGGTGCCGCAGTTCGAGCGCGTTTGCCATCGTTGCTCCATGCATTCGAGGGGGCAATCGGGGAATTGCGGGGTGCAGAGCCCCGTTGTGCTCTGCACCCCATTCCAGCGGGATGGAGGTCTCTCCGCCGGCCTTACTTCAGCGACTCGGCGAAAGCCTTGACCGCGTCGGGCTCGCTGCGTGACAGGAGTAGTGTCGGGACGGATGTCTGTTCCGCGACCGTTTCACCCTTCAGGATGGCAAGAGCGGCGGTGACGCCACTGGCACCCATCTCGAAAGGCGACTGCGCCGTCACGGCCTGCAGCACGTTGTCGGATGAGAGCAGTCCCTTGGCGAGCTGTTCCGAGCCGTCGATGCCGAAGACATAGATGGAGCCGGCCTTACCGGCATTGCGCACGGCCTGCATGGCGCCGATGGTGCCGCCTTCATTGGCCGCGTAGATGACGTTGACGTCGGCATTGGCCGTCAGGATGTCGGTTGCGACCGAGACTGCCTTTTCCGGCAGCCAGGCATCTTGTTCGGTCACCACGTCGATGGTGTTGCCTACTGCCGCTGCTTCCTTGAAGCCTTCGGTGCGCTCGCCGCTCTGTTCCGGCAGCAAAGACTTGAAGCCGAGGATCGCGACCTTGGCCTTGCCGCCGAGGGTTTCCTTGATGAAGCTCGCAGCCGCCTTGCCGGTGGTGGCACCGAGATCCTTGTTCGACGTCGAGAAGGTGGCCTGGGCAATGCCAGCTTCCGTCAGGCCGCCATTGACGGCAACGACAACGATGCCGGCGTCGCGGGCGCGTTTCAGGGCAGCTGCGGAGTTTTTCGCCGAGACCGGGGCGATGACGATCGCGTTGACCTTGCGGGCGATATAGGTGTCGATCGCCTGGCTTTCCTTCGCCTGGTCGCCGTCGATGTTGATTTCCAGCACTTCGGCGCCGGCCTTTTCGCCGGCGTCGCGCATGCCGGCCTGCAGCGACTTCATGAACTGGTCGCCCTGAAAGACGATGCTGGCGATGACAGGCTTTTCCTGCGCCGTGGCTATGCCAGCAGTCGCTGTCAGGCCGAATGTGGCTGCGATGATGATCTTCTTCATGGTCTTTCCTCCCTTTGGGTTTCGGTGACGACCACGGCCTCCTCGCCGCGGTCGGCCTGCTATCCGGATGCCGGGACCTGGTCGCCAATTTCGGCGAGCAGGACCGACATGTCGGGTATGCCGTCGGTGGCAGTCGCGCCGCCGAGACAATGGACCGCTGCGCGATGGGCGACAGCGGAAATGGTATCGATCGACCAGCCTTCGTGCAGGCCGTAGAGCACAGCGGCGCAAAATGCGTCTCCGGCGCCGACAGGGCTAGCGATCGCGGTCGGATCTACGGGGTAGGCGGGTGTTCTGACCGGCGCGTTGCCGGGTGTGAACCAGATGCAAAGTTCGGGCGCATGGATGACAACGCCTCGCACGACACCGCCGTCCAGCAGTTTCTGTCCCGCCGTTTCCACTGATGACATCAGGAGCGCGCCCGCCTTGTCGCGGACGGTCACGCCAGTTGCGCGTCCGGCCTCAGTCTCGTTGACGATGACGTAGTCGCAATGTGGCAAGGCGACGGCCACCTGTTCGGCGAATGCGGGATCTTCGCTGGAGACGAAGTCGACGCAGGTCGTGAGCCCCGCATCCCGCGCGGCCTTCAGCAGGCGGGCCGCTCCCGATGAGCCATGTTCGTCGTTCCTGTCCAGGGCCGGCAGGAGCATCAGATAGCCGAGGTAAAAGATCCGATGGCCGCTTGCTGCATAGTCTGCCGGATTGACGTCACTGTCGGTCAGCAGATCATTGGAGCCGCCGTGATAGAAGAAGGTGCGGCTCTGGCCCGGAACGTTCATCACATGGGTATGCGCCGTGGCATGCCCGGCGACAGTCTGCAGGCCTTCGACGTCTATGCCGAGGGCGGCGTGTCGATCACGGACATAGTCGCCGTCGCGATCGTCACCCAAAGCACCGGCTACCGACAAGCGGCCGGGGAACCCCAGGGAAGCGAGGTCCGTCACGACATTGGCCGCACCACCGCCGACCCCCATGTCCTGATGCAGGATATGGGCAAGGCTGCCCTGTTCGGGCCAATAGGACAGCGTATGGATGCGGTCGACGATAAAATTGCCGACGCAGACGATGCCGCCCGGCTCTTGTCTCTCGCGTCTGTCTCGAACCTCCTCCCCGGTTCTCATCAGACACTCCCCTCGTTCCAGAGGGGCCTGAGCGGTGGTTCGTCCTCCTCGATCTCAGCGAAACGGCCAATGGGTTCGAGGAAGTAGTTGTCCGTCCGGTCGTCATTGACCTGGCTGACTTCGCCGACGAGGACGGGACCCTTGCCCTTTGCCCCATAAAAGCGGTGGTAGAGACCGGTGGGGATGGTCACGCTCTGGCCGGGATGCAGGATCAGAGGCTCCCAGGTGCCGAGCCGGTGTCCGATGCCGTCAACGAGGACGGTTATGTCGGATGAAGCTGTTCCGCCTGTCTCATCCGCCGCGCAGAATTCGATGACGAGATCGCCACCGGCCCGGTTGATGATGTCTTCCTGCTTGGCCTTGTGCAGATGGGCGGGGGTCAACTGCCCTTCGCCGATGAAAAGCAGTTTTTCGGCATAGCTACGTTCGCCATCGACGCCGAGCAGGCCGTTGCGCAAGCAGAAGAGCACGAGGCCCTGTTCGGCAAATTGGCCCGAGCCGAAGTCGGTGACGTCCCAGCCGAGCTGTCTGCTGCGCAGGTAGTGTGAGGCCTCTGGATTGGCCGAGAAGTCTGCGGATGTCCAATTGCCCCAGGCCGGCAGCGACCAGCGCCAGGTCTCGAGCATTCCGATGGCGAAGCGCAGCGCCGCGTTGATTTCAGAGCGTTTCATTTTCGCTCCTCAAACGTAATCGACGGTGACGACGCGGTTTTCGAGACCGGACTGGAGCGCTGCGGTGAGGACGGCATGATGGGCTGCCGCTTCAGCCGGACTTGCGCAGGGGAAGCCGTTGGCGTTGCCACCTGCCAGTTCATCGACGAAGGCTGCCCACATTTGCTGGATTGCGTCGGCAAAGCCGAATTCGAAGATCTTGCCGGTGATGGCGGGGAAGACCGAGCCGTAGCCGAGGTCTTCCGTGTTCCAGGATTGGGTGCCGCCCTCGTAATCCATCCATTGCCATTGGCGCGGCTGCTTGGTGGAGAAGAAGGCGCTCTTCTTCATGCCGAGTATGCGAATGTACCAAGTGTTGGATTCGCCGGGGGCTATGCGCCAAGTCTTGAGAACCAGCGGAAAATCCTGATCTCCCGTTCGCACGCGACTGCTGATGGTGGCATTGTCCCAGGTGGTGCAGGGCACCATGTTGCCGTTGCCATCAGGACGCTCGGTCACCCGCTTCACGAGATTGGCGTGCAGCGTCTCCGGCCGCCAGCCGAGACGCAGAGGCACGTGCAGCACATGCATGCCGAGATCGCCCATGCAGCCATAGGTGCCGTTGACATGCTCCATTCGTTTCCAGTTGATCGGCTTCATGGGGTCGATATCGGAGGAATGCAGGAAGCCGGCTTCAACCTCGAGGATCTCGCCCATCTCGCCGCTTGCGGCAAGTGCGATCACCTTCTGGGCTCCGGGGAAGTATGGCATCTCTGAGGAGCAACGAACGGTCAGCTCCGGGTGCTCGGCGAGCACGGCCATGATGGCCCGGTTCTGGTTCCGGTCCATGCCGAAGGGCTTTTCGCCCAGAAGATGTTTTCCTGCCTTCAGGATGTCCGTGTAGAACTCCGCGTGCAGGACATGGGGGACTGCGCAGTAGATCGCATCGACATCCGGATTGGCGAGCAATTCACGGTAGTCGGTGGTGGCCTGACGCACCGAGGGGACGTGGGTTTGAAACCACGCCATCAGCTCTGGACTGGTGTCGCAGACAGCATTGATTTCCGGCCGCGCCTTGGCGTCCGTCAGGTGTATCCAGCGCGCGGCGGCGCTGGCAAACTCGCGTCCCATCAGGCCGCAGCCGATGACGCCGAAACGAAAAGTCTTCATAATGTTCCTCCTCCCGTCGCTCAGCCTCAGTTGAGGTGGCGCGACGCCTCCTCGGCAGTTGCGTCGTCATGGACGATCGCCATCAAGGCACGGGTCATGCCGCCCGGGTTGGCGTGCTGGATTACATTGCGGCCATAGACGATGCCGCGTGCGCCCTGTTCCATGAGCACCTTGGTACGAGACAGGATCTCCTGGTCGGAAACTCTGCCGCCACCCCTGACGAGCACGGGCAGGCCTTGCGCGATCTCGATCACACGATGGTATTCCGAGACGTCGTCACAGGGGTCGGCCTTGATGATGTCGGCACCGAGTTCGGCTGCCTGGCGGACGAGCGGCAGGATCTTGTCGATCGCGCCATCGACCATGTAGGCGCCTTTGGAATTGTCCTGCATCACCAGCGGCTCGACCATCAACGGCATGCCGTAGATCTCGCATTCGCGCTTCAGGCTGTTCACGTTGCGCACGCAGGCGCGGTAGACCTCCGGCTGGTTTGGCAGCATCAGCAGGTTGACCACGACGCAGGCCGCATCGAGCGCGATTGCCTGCTCGACCGGGCGGTCGATGATCTCGGAGAACAAGGCGCTCGGGAGCGGGTTGCCGTAAATGTTGGCGATGTCGGTGCGCAGCACGAGGGCAGGGCGGGCCTTGCCGGGGATCGACTGCAGCATGGGCGCGGTGCCCGGCGGCAGCTGGATCGCATCGGGGGCTGCGGCGGCGATGATGTCGATTGCCGTGCGCATGTTCTCGATGCCGGCGAGGAAGGTACGCTCGTTGAACATGCCGTGGTCGATCGCCACGTCGAAGCAGTTTCCGGACGTGCCGAAGAGGCGGTTGATCCGCGCCAGTTTCATCGATTTTCCTCCCGATGTGGTAACGTTTTCATGGAGGCTAGTGGAGCATGTCGTTGCAGTCAACTCCTTATGTGGGAACGTTACCACAATCTCTCGCATTGACGTGTCTCCGGTGTCGCGACATCAAGTGCGGTTCCAACAGTACGCCCGGGTTTGCTCAGTTCTGTTTCAAGATTCGGCAAAGCAGTTTGGCGAGATCCTCGTGCAGCTTTTGCCGATCATCGCCAATCTCGGTAAAAAGGGTGGCAAAGTTGCCGGTCGAGGATATGAGGCCTGTGGACGCAATTGCCATCGTCAGCGATAGTCCCGGATCGGGCTGGTTGTCTGTATCTCTGATGAGGCCCATTTTCCGCAGCGACGACATGATCAGGTCATGTGTCGGCTTCATAAGAGTTCCACTAATCAGTTCTTTACGCTCCGGGCTTATATTAGAGATAATTTCTGAAAGCAGCACTTTCGCAAATGCGGGGCGCTGAAAGATGTCGGCGACCAGGCTGGTGCAGATGAACTGCAGGCGCTGGTCGATGGGCAGCGTCTCTGCGTGTCTCAGGAAGTCTTCGGTTTGCTGGATAGATTCTTCGGCGACAGAGGTTACGACGGCTTTCCAAAGCCCGAACTTCGAGCCGTATCGGTAAGATATCAATGCGACGTCCACGCCTGCCCGCGTTGCTATCAGGCGAAGTGGCGTTTTGTCGAAGCCGTGCTCGGCGAAACTCGCCAATGCCGCTTCCAGTAGACTCTCGGTATCGTGTTCGTCGCCCTTTCTAGGCCGTCCTCTCTGTCGCTCCGCTGGTGTCATTTGCAAAATTTCCTCCGAATTGACTTTAGCCTAATTGTCCGACATATATTCAATGGATGATGAATAAAAGTCCACCCCTCTGCCAACCTACCCTGGAACCCCACATGCTCAACCAACCCAAAGGCCTGCGCCACCAAGGCAGATTGTGGACGGTGTCGCTTCTTGCGACCCTGTCCATGCTCGCGCTTTCCTCCTGCGAGGACTCGTCGAAGAAAGCCGAAGCGGATGTTCCCCTGGTCACTGTCGAAGTCGCCAAGGTAGACCAAGATGTCTTACGTGCCGCTGGAACCGGCGAAATCAAGGCCCGGGTGGAGAGCGATCTCTCCTTCAAGGTCAGCGGTCGCGTCATCGAGCGGCACGTGGGGGTCGGGGACCGGGTCAAAGCCGGGCAGGTGCTCGCCACGCTCGATCCGACCGAGCAACTGGCAGATATCGAGTCCGCCAAAGCGGGCGTCGCTGCTCAGGAGGCGACCCTTCGCAAGTCCAGTTCCGTGCTAAACCGGCGCAAAACGCTGATCCAGACGGGTGCCCTATCGCAGCAGGAAGTGGACAGCGCTCAGCAGGAATTCCTGTCGGCGGAAAAGGATCTGGATGCCGCGAGGGCGGCACTCGAAACGGCTCAGGAAACCCTGAGCCAGACCGAACTTACAGCCGATGCAGACGGTACGATTACCGCTCGCGGGGTTGAGGTCGGTCAGGTCGTGCAGGCTTCCAGCACCGTATTCACGCTCGCCCATGACGGTGATCGTGACGCGGTGTTCAATGTGCAGGAAAATGCCCTGAGCACTGGTGCCAGCCCGATTTCCCTCACGGTCAGCCTGTTGTCGCGGCCCGAGATTTCGGTACCGGCGACGGTTCGTGAAATCAGCCCGACGCTTGATCGCTCTCTTGGGACAGTTCGCGTCAAGCTCTCGATCGAGAACCCGCCGCCTGAGATGACCCTTGGTGCGGCCATCGTTGCCGATGTGGTGATGGCGCAGCAGGATCGAATTTCCATTCCATGGCAGTCGATGTTCTCGAAGGAGGGCAAGTCAGCCGTGTGGGTCGTCGACAAGGATTCCCTTACGACGACGCTCAAGCCGGTCCAGGTCGAGCGCTACGACGCCGACCGGGTCATCCTCGCCTCCGGGATCGAACCCGGTGAACTCGTGATCGTCGACGGCGTCCAGTTTCTGAGAGAGCAACAGAAAGTCGCCATTTCCAAAGGAGCGGTTCAATGAGAGCTCCCGCAATTCTCCCGCTCATTTTTCTCGCCGTGGCTCTGTCCTCGTGTTCCGAGGAGGCGCCTGAGGCAGCCGAGCCGGTTCGTCCGGTCCTTTTCGTCGTGGCAGAACCGCGTGCGGCCGTCATTTCCGGCTTCACCGGAACGGTGGAGGCCAAATTCAGCACCGACCTCGGCTTTCAGGTTCTGGGCCGGATCACGGCCCGACATGTGAATGTCGGTGATCTCGTCAAGAAGGGACAGGTCTTGGCGAACCTCGACGCTACGGCGCTGCAATTGAGCGTCAAGCAAGCGGATGCGGATCTGGCCTCGGCCGTCGCCAAGCTCGACTTCTCTCGGGTCAACGAACAAAGGCAGAAGACGCTGGTGGCCTCGAATGCCAGCACACGCGAGCAGTTGGACGAGGCTGTCCAGTCGCGCGAGGCGGCGGAAGCGACCGTCGTTCAGTTGCGGGCCAGCCTCGACAAGGTTCGCGAGCAGTTGAGCTATGCAGCTCTGACTGCCGATACCGATGGTGTCGTGTCTGCGGTCTCGGCCGAAGTAGGCCAGGTGGTCTCGGCAGGAACGACCGTCGTTACGATCGCGCGCCTGGAGGCGCGCGATGCGGTCGTCGACATTCCGGACCGCTTCGACGTGCTCACGACGATCGGCACGCCGTTCGAAATAACGCTGCAGGCCAACCCGCTGCAAAAGGTGCGCGGCACGGTGCGTGAAACGGCGCCTCAGGCCGATGCCGCCACCCGCAGCCGGCGTACGAAGATTGCCCTGGAGTCGCCGCCCGACAGCTATCGCCTCGGCAGCACCGTGTCCGCCTCGCCGATCGCCGGCACGGATGACCATCTTTGGTTGCCGCAGAGCGCGGTCGGAGGTGAGGCCGAAACCGCGTTTGTCTGGGTCGTCGACGTGGAAAAGCGCATCGTTTCCAAGCGTACCGTCGAGGTGAAGCCCTCTCCGGGTGGCGGTTTCGACGTCATCAGCGGCATCAGCCGCGGCGACCGCATCGTCTCGGCCGGCGTGAATTCGCTTGCCGACAACCAGCCCATCCGATTCTCGAACGAGACCTCGCTATGATCAAGTCATTCAACCTGTCCGAATGGGCGCTGCAGCATAAATCGCTCGTCTGGTACTTCATGATCCTGTCGATGGTGGCGGGCATCCTGTCCTATATCAATCTCGGCCGTGAAGAAGATCCGGACTTCAGCATCAAGACCATGCTGATCCAGGCCTCCTGGCCGGGCGCATCGGTCGACGAGATGACGAGCCAGGTCACGGACCGGATCGAAAAGAAACTGCAGGAGCTGGAATCGCTCGACTACACGAAGAGCATCAATACGCCCGGCCAGACGACGATCTACGTCAACCTGCGGGAAAACACCAAGGCTGTGGACGTGAAGCCGACATGGGTGAAGGTCCGCAACATGATCGGCGACATCGCGGCAGACCTGCCGTCAGGTGTTCAGGGTCCGGCTTTCATCGACAGCTTCGGCGACGTGTACGGCAATATCTATGCCTTTACCGCCGATGGACTGACGCAGCGTCAGTTGCGTGACTATCTCGAAGCAGCCCGCCAACAGATCCTCGCGGTTCCGAATGTCGGCAAGGTCGACTTGATCGGGGCGCAGGATGAGGTCGTCTATCTCGACCTGTCGACCAAGCAGATGGCGGCTCTCGGGATCACGCAGCAGCAGATCGTCGAAACGCTGCAGAACCAGAATGCCGTCGTCGCATCGGGGACCCTCAGGACAGGTTCCGAGAGCATCAATCTGCGTGTATCCGGGCAATTCGCCTCGGATGATGCTTTGCGCAACATCAATCTGCGCGTCAATGATCGCTTTTTCCGCCTCAGTGACGTGGCGACGATCACGCGGGGCTATTCCGATCCCCAGCAGCCATTGTTCCGGGTCAACGGGCAGCCGGCGATCGGGCTTGCCATCGGAATGAAGGCGGGCGCCAACCTGCTGCATTTTGGTGAAGCACTGACGGAGAAGATGGAAAAGGTCATCGCCGATCTGCCCATCGGCATCGGCGTTCATCACGTGGCTGATCAGGCTGTGGTGGTCGAAGAGGCCGTCGGCGGTTTCACCAAGGCCCTGTTCGAAGCCATTGCGATCGTTCTGGTGGTCAGCTTCATCAGCCTCGGCATGCGCGCCGGTCTGGTGGTCGCCGTTTCCATTCCCCTCGTGCTCGCCATCACCTTCGTTTTCATGGAATATCTGGGCATATCACTGCAGCGTATCTCGCTGGGCGCCCTGATCATCGCGCTTGGCCTGCTCGTTGACGACGCCATGATCGCGATCGAGATGATGGTTTCGAAACTCGAGGAAGGGGAGCCTCTGACGAAGGCAGCGACCGCTGTCTGGACGTCCACGGCTTTCCCAATGCTGACCGGCACGCTTGTCACGGTCGCGAGCTTCATTCCCGTCGGCCTCAATGACAGCGCGGCCGGTGAATTCACCTTTACCCTGTTTGTGGTCATCGGTGTTTCCCTGATCGTCTCGTGGATTGTCGCCGTGCTCTTTGCACCCTTGCTCGGCGTGTTGATCCTGCCAAAGACCATGAAGAAACATGGCGAGCAAAAGGGAATGTTTACGCGTGTATTTGGTGGCCTGCTGCACACGTGCATGACCTGGCCGAAGCTGACCATTCTTGCAACCATGGCAATGTTCGGTGCGTCGATCTACGGCATGGGGTTTGTGCAGCAGCAGTTCTTCCCCTCATCCGATCGGCCAGAACTGATCGTCGATTGGACTGCCCGGCAGAACTATACGCTGGCCCAGACCAAGGCGGAGATGGATGCTTTCGAAACGGCCCATTTGGTCGGCAATGAAGACGTGGAGCACTGGACATCCTATGTGGGCCAGGGCGCCAAGCGCTTCGTCCTGTCTTTCGACGTGCAGCCGAATTCCAACAATTTCGGCGAAATGGTCATCGTGGCCAACGACATCGAGGCTCGAGACCGGCTCATCGACAGTCTGTCGAAGGCGGCTGCCGTCGAATATCCGGGGACGGACGTCTTCGTCAAAAAGATGGAACTCGGGCCGCCCGTTGGCCGTCCAATTCAGTATCGCGTCTCGGGACCCGACCCGCAAAAGGTGCGGACCTTTGCTTCCGAGCTTAGCGAAGTCATCGGTCAGGACGCACGGCTGGGGCGGATCGTATCGGACTGGAATGAGCCGGCACGTGTCGTGAAGGTCGATCTGCTGCAGGACAAGGCACGCCAGCTGGGCGTCAGTTCCTCCGATATTGCCTCTGCCTTGAACAATCTGACGGGTGGATCGACAATCACGCAGATTCGCGACAGCATCTATCTCATCGATGTCGTGGGGCGCGCGCCGAAGGCCGAGCGGGAATCGATCGAGACGCTCCGCAACCTGCAGCTGCCCGGTAGCAACGGCGAGGCCGTACCGCTCGCCGCGATCGCCAACTTCCGCTACGAGCTCGAACAGCCGATTATCTGGCGTCGGGACCGCATGGCAACGATCACGCTCAAGGCTGCGATCCTGGACTCGACACAGCCGGCGACCATCGACCAGCAGTTGAAGCCTGCCATTGCAGCCTTCGGGGAGAAATTGCCTGATGGCTACACGGTGGAAGCCGGTGGTTCCGTCGAAAGCAGCGCCAAGAGCCAGGCCCCGATCGTTGCCGTAGTTCCGCTGATGCTGCTGACGATGACGACCATCCTGATGTTCCAGCTGCAGAGCTTCCAGCGCCTGTTCATGGTCTTCATTGTGGCGCCGCTGGGGCTGATCGGCGTCGTGGCCGCGCTCTTGCCCAGTGGCGCGCCGCTCGGCTTCGTCGCCATCCTCGGTGTTCTGGCTCTGATCGGGATCCTGATCCGCAATTCGGTCATCCTCGTGGTGCAGATCGACACGCTGCGGAAAGCCGGCAAACATGCCTGGGATGCGGTTCAGGAGGCGACCGAGCACCGGATGCGGCCGATCATGCTGACGGCTGCGGCTGCCAGCCTGGCGCTGATCCCGATCTCGCGCGAGATCTTCTGGGGTCCGATGGCCTATGCGATGATGGGTGGCATTATCGTGGGTACAGTGCTGACGCTGCTCTTCCTGCCAGCGCTCTACATCGTCTGGTTCCGGATCAAGCGACCCTCGGACGAAGATCGCACCGAAGTGCAAGGAGACGTGGCGACCGGCCAGATCTGATCGTCGTGATAACAATGGGGGCTGCAGTGGCAGTCCCCGCCTGTCTTACGTCGAGATGGCGGCCGCATCAGCGGCCGCCATTTGCGTTTCCGGGTTCAGCGCCGCATCTGCAGTGCTGCGGGCCGTACGAGCACCGAGAAAAAATCAACTCTCAATGGCCCTGCTTTCGGCAAAGATCCGCCCGATCTGATCGCGGAATTGATATGATCGCGCTTCCTTGGTTGGGGGATATAGGTTTGACTGGCGCGAACCCCAGGAGGACTTTCCATGACCTTGCGTATCAACCAGACCGCTCCCGACTTCACCGCCGAGACCACCCAGGGGACCATCGGGTTCCATGAATGGATTGGCGACAGCTGGGCGGTCTTGTTCTCGCACCCGAAGAATTTCACACCCGTCTGCACCACGGAACTCGGTGCCATGGCCGGTCTCGCGGACGAGTTTGCGAGGCGCAATGTCAAGGTGATCGGTATTTCCGTCGACCCAGTCGAGAGCCATTCGAAGTGGAAGCAGGACATCAGGGTCGCGACCGGCTTCGATGTCGACTACCCGTTGATCGGGGACAAGGAACTCAAGGTCGCGAAGCTCTATGACATGCTGCCGGAAGACGCGGGCGACACCGCAGAAGGCCGCACACCAGCCGACAATGCGACCGTGCGGTCGGTCTATGTCATCGGGCCGGACAAGAAGATCAAGCTGATCCTGACCTATCCGATGACGACGGGGCGAAACTTCGACGAGATCCTGCGGACGATCGACTCGATCCAGCTCACGGCCAAGCACCAGGTGGCGACGCCGGCAAACTGGAAGCAAGGCGACGATGTGATCATCACCGCTGCCGTTTCCAACGAGGATGCGCTCAGCCGCTTCGGTGCTTTCGAAACCGTTCTGCCCTATCTGCGCAAGACAAAGCAGCCGAGCGCCTGAGAATTTTGGCCGACCTTCTCCCGCCTCCGTCCGTCACGTTGCTGGGGGCGGGAGGGAGCGCACCGCCTATCGCAGAGCTGTTTCCGCGCATGCAGGCAAGACACCAAGATAACCACGGCAGAAACCCTGCCGTGGTTATCTTGCTTTGTTCTGCTCCGATCGAAACTCCCGAGAATGCGGGGAAGAGCGGGGTCGTGGAATGGATTTCTGCGGCTGCGCAGATCGTTAGATCCGTCGACTGGGCAGCCTCCGGTAGCCCCGGGAACGTGCTAAGCTTCGAGCTGAAAAGAAATCAGTTTTCTCTTCGCTCTCGGACTAATTGACTAAGTCTATCCATTTTGTAGGATTTCTATTGTCCAACTATGGAGGAACTGATGTCTCTCATATCCAAGAGCCTCGTGGCTGCGCTCGGTCTTGCCCTGACGCTGTCCTGTACCACGTCGACTTTTGCCCAAACGACGCTGCTCAACGTCTCCTATGACCCCACGCGCGAGTTCTACAAGGAATACAATGCAGCCTTCGTCGAGCACTGGAAGGCGGAGACTGGCGAAGATGTCTCGCTCCAGCAATCGCATGGCGGCTCGGGCAAGCAGGCGCGCGCCGTCATCGACGGTCTCGACGCCGACGTCGTGACGCTGGCTCTTGAAAGCGACATCGATGCCATTGTGAAGCAAACCGGGAAGATAAAGCCAGACTGGCGCGGTCGCCTCGAAAACAATTCCTCACCCTATACGTCGACCATCGTCTTCCTGGTGCGAAAGGGTAACCCCAAGGGTATCCAGAACTGGGGCGATCTGGTGAAGGGCGATGTGCAGATCGTGACGCCGAACCCGAAGACCTCGGGCGGGGCGCGCTGGAACTATCTGGCGGCCTGGGCGTGGGCTAACGAGGAATTCGGCGGCGACCAGGAGAAGATCAAGGCTTACATCGGTGAACTCTACAAGCGGGCGCCAGTTCTCGACACCGGTGCGCGTGGCGCCCTGACCAGTTTTGCGCAGCGTCAGATCGGCGACGTCCTGCTGGCCTGGGAGAACGAGGCCTATCTTGCCGGGAAGGAGTTCGGTCCCGAGTCCTTCGACATCATCGTGCCGCCGATCTCGATCCTTGCCGAACCTCCGGTGACCGTTGTCGACGCCAATGTCGATGCCAAAGGCAGCAGGAAGCAGGCCGAAGCCTATCTCGCCTATCTCTATTCGGAAGAGGGGCAGAACCTCGCTGCCAAGCACTTCTATCGGCCTTCAAAGCCCGAACTGGTAAAACCGGAATTTCTCAAGCAATTGCCTGCGATTAAACTGGTTTCCATCGACGATCCGCTGTTTGGTGGCTGGGCGAAGGTGCAGCCGGAGCACTTTGGCGATGGCGGTGTATTCGATCAGATCTACAAGCCCCGCTGACACCAGGGCCTAGCCCGTTACCATACCCGCATCGGATTGCCGATGCGGGTTCTTCTTGAACGGTTCCTGGCGACTGCCGCACCCTATTGTGGCTTGGGTCGAGGTCGGGATGTTACTCGCCGGCGACAAAGGTCTCCGTTGCCGCATTTTCCTTGGCGACGAATTCGGACAGAGACATGTTGTCGAGGATTGTGGCGATCGCGTCGCGCACTTCGGTCATCGAGACCCGCACCTGGCAGGTTTCAGGATGCTGGCAGTCGTCGCAGGTTTCGAAGGCCGTGCGGCTTGCACAGCGGATAGGGGCAAGGGGGCCATCCAGCGCGCGGATGACCTGACCAATCTTGATATCCTGAGAAGGCTTCGACAGCGAGTAGCCGCCATTCGGTCCCTTTTTGGAGCGCAGGATGCCGGTGTTGCGCAGATCAAGCAGGATCGTATCGAGAAATTTCTTCGGGATGTTGTTGCGGACTGCGATGTCAGAGACGAATGCGGTTTCGCCCGGCCCCAATCGCGCGAGGTCGACCAAGGCCTTCAGTCCGTATTTGCCCTTTTTCGTCAGCATGTCAGTGCCTGCTGTCCCGTGCCACGTGCGCGTGTGCACATAGACAATCATTTCACAGTTCGTAAATAGTTTTTGAGGGCCCCTTTCACAAGCAGCAGAACTGCCATTCCACCGATTTCGCTGGAGGTTCCCAGACTTTGGCAGGACCTGTCAGCAAGCGGTTCGCATGGAGGACCGCTTAAATTCTACAGATTCAGTCAGGAATGGAAGGATTTTCCTTTCTTCGGCAGTTTGCGTCGCTATGAATTGACGGCATATCGTCGTCGGAGCGGCGGTTCATCGGGAGCATGTTGATGGGTACAGCGAGCAAGCGAACATGGCGCCAGCCGAGCATTTTGCCCGGTTTCGGCCTCACCCTCGGCTATACGCTTGCTTACCTGACCCTCATTATTCTCATCCCTCTGGCCGCCCTGGTTGTTCGCGCCAGTTCGCTCGGCATTGATGGTTTTCTCCAGGTTCTGTCCGATGAACGGACGCTGCTCGCGCTCAGGATCTCCTTCGGTGCGGCGCTCATTGCGGCGGTCTTCAACGTCATCTTCGGCGTGATCGTCGCCTGGGTGCTCGTGCGGTATGATTTCCCCGGACGACGCCTGCTAGATGCCATTGTCGACCTGCCTTTCGCGCTGCCAACGGCCGTGGCCGGTATCGCGCTTGCAGCCTTGTATGCACAGAATGGCTGGATTGGTGCGCTGTTCGCGCCGCTCGGCATCAAGATCGCCTTCACGCCCGCCGGCATCGTCGTCGCCCTCATCTTCATCGGGCTTCCGTTCGTCGTGCGGACCGTTCAGCCCGTCATGGAAGAAGTGGATCGCGGGGTCGAAGAAGCGGCCGCGACCCTGGGCGCCACGCGCTTGCAGACCGTGCGCATGGTGGTTCTGCCTGGTCTGGCACCCGCCATTCTGACCGGCTTTGCGCTCGCCTTTGCCCGCGCCGTCGGAGAGTACGGCTCGGTCATCTTCATTGCAGGCAATATTCCCTACGTCTCGGAAATCGCGCCGCTCCTGATCGTCATCCGGCTCGAAGAGTTCAATTATGCAGGAGCCACGGCCATCGCCGCGATCATGCTGGTCATCTCTTTTGCCATGCTCTTGCTGATCAACCTGCTTCAGGCCTGGAGCCGCCGGAGGTTCGCCAATGTCCGCTGATCGCCACATGCGCTTTCGCGATCCTGCCACTGAATCTCCTCTGGCTCGAGCTGCGCTGATTGCGATTGCCGTCGGTTTCATGGCGGTCATCCTGCTTTTGCCCTTGCTGCTCGTGTTCATAGAGGCCTTCCGCAAGGGCGTTCCCGCCTTCTTCGAAGCGCTCGCGGAGCCGGACACCTTTTCGGCCATCCAACTGACACTCACGGTGGCGGCGATTGCCGTTCCTCTCAATCTGGTTTTCGGTGTCGCGGCCGCCTGGGCGATCGCCAAATTCGAGTTTCGCGGCAAGGCCTTCCTGACAACGCTGATCGACCTGCCTTTCTCGATCTCGCCGGTCATATCCGGTCTGGTCTATGTACTGCTCTTCGGTGCCAACAGCGTGCTGGGACCCTGGCTCAAGTCCTATGGCATCGAGATCCTGTTCGCTATTCCGGGCATCGTGCTCGCCACAGTCTTCGTCACCTTTCCCTTCGTGGCGCGCGAACTCATCCCGCTGATGCAGGAGCAGGGCACGGGCGACGAGGAGGCAGCCCTTTCGCTCGGCGCCTCCGGCTGGCAGACCTTCTGGTATGTCACGCTGCCGAACATCAAGTGGGGTCTGCTCTATGGCGTGCTGCTCTGCAATGCGCGCGCCATGGGCGAGTTCGGCGCTGTGTCGGTGGTCTCAGGCCATATTCGCGGACTGACCGAGACCATGCCTCTGCATGTCGAGGTTCTCTACAACGAATACAACTTCGTCGCGGCGTTCGCCGTATCGACCCTCCTGGCAGTTCTCGCGCTTGTCACGCTCGCGCTGAAGACGATCCTGGAAATCCGGTACAGCGCAGAACTCTCCGGCACGCGGAAGCACTGAAAGGGGTCCCCATGGAAGTCGCCATCAACAACATCAGGAAGGAGTTCGGCCAGTTTCCGGCGCTTCACGATGTTTCGCTTTCGGTCAATAAGGGCGAACTTATCGCATTGCTCGGACCTTCCGGTTCCGGAAAGACGACATTGCTGCGATTGATTGCCGGACTGGAACAGCCGACGGAAGGGCAGATCTTCTTCGGCGACGAGGATGCCTCGTTGAAGTCGGTACAGGAGCGTCACGTCGGCTTCGTGTTCCAGCACTATGCCCTCTTTAAGCATATGACCGTGGCCGAAAACATTTCCTTCGGTCTGCGCGTGCGCCCCAGCGGCGCGCGGCCGAGCAAAGCGGAGATCAAGGCGCGGGTCGCGGATCTTCTGGCCATGGTGCAGCTGGAAGGTTTGGACAGACGTTATCCCGCCCAGTTGTCCGGCGGTCAGCGGCAGCGTGTGGCCCTGGCGCGCGCCATGGCCATCGAGCCGTCCGTGCTACTGCTCGACGAACCGTTCGGCGCGCTCGACGCCAAGGTCCGCAAGGACCTCCGCCGTTGGCTTCGGGAATTCCACGATCGTACCGGCCACACCACCTTCTTCGTGACGCATGACCAGGAAGAAGCGCTGGAGCTTGCCGACCGCGTCGTCGTCATGAGTCAGGGCAAAGTCGAGCAGGTGGGCACCGCCGATGACGTCTATGACCGACCCAATTCGGCCTTCGTTTTTTCCTTCATCGGCGAATCCTCGCATCTGCCGATCACAGTGAAGAACGGGAACGTTGTGTTCCAAGGTGTTGTGATCGCGCCTGCCGGCAGTGAACCCGCTGGCGAGGGCCAGCTTTATTTCCGCCCGCAGGATGTCGTGCTTGCCGATGGTCAGGACAGTATCTTCGGGACAGTGACCGCGCAGCGCCGTCTGGCCGGCACACGCATTGCCGAACTGGACGTTTCGGGCGAGGGGCCGGCGCATCACATCGAGATCGAAATCCCGCTCAGTGCCGAAGTCGCCATCGGCGCCCAGCTCCGGTTCAAGCCGACGAAGTGGCGGATCTTCCGCTAGGCTGACGAGGACAGCGTGAGCGGCGCGATCGAGCCGCGGCCGCTTGACGTGGTTTACCTTAAAAGCAGTGCACAGCGTCTGCGAGTTGCATCAAGCGGACAAGGCGGGCAGTGTATCGGCACCGAAACGACGACGGGCGCCATGCTGCAATCCAGCGATTTCCATCACTGTGTCATCATCATGGCGCATCCGGACGACGAAATCCTATGGGCCAGTTCAATCCTGGCTGCGGCGAAAAAGGTTGTTCTGTGTTTTGGTGACACGGCGGATGCCGCCGTCAGCCGCGGCCGGGTCGCCTTGCTGAAGGAATTTCCGCTGGCGTCCGTCATCAGTCTGAACCTTGAGGAATCGCGCAGCTTCCTGACGACGGATTGGGATCATCCTGTCGAAACAGACCATGGCATCCAGTGCGGGCGCGACCGAGAGGGCTATGCTCGGAATTATGCCCGTCTTTCCGCCGCCATAGAACAACACGTCTCAGCAGGCGATGTTGTCGTGACGCATAACCCGTGGGGCGAATACGGCCACGAGGAGCATGTGCAGGTTTACCGCGCCGTATCGGCCCTGAGGAAGACCCGAGACTTCCGGCTTGTCGTTACCGGTTATGCGGGTGACCGCGTTCTATCCTTCATGCAGATGAATATGCCCCGGCTCGGACCCTCTGTTACCCTGCCAACCGACAAGGTCTTGGCGCAATCCTTGATGCGCCATTACCAGAAGCATGACAGCTGGACATGGGACGACGGCTACCAGTGGCCGGATCAGGAGTTGTTCTACGAGATCCAGTCCGTCGATGCGCCCCTGCGCCCGATTGGTGGCACCATGGCATCTCTCCCTGTCAACATGCTTTCGATCGACGGGCATCTACCGCTCTGGCACAGGCTTCTTCGTCGCGTGAAGCGTCGGTCGTTGAATGCGCTGGAAGCCGTCGCGAGATCGCTGCGCAGCACGCCATAAGGCCGGCCTTGAAGACGCTTCCGCAGAAGGGAGCCCCACCTCGGGCAACGGTCAAGTCGGCTTTTCGACCAGCTCTTTGTAGATTTCGATCAGCTTGTCGGCCCAATCGTCAGGCGTGTTTGCCATGGCGATTGCCCCGGCAAATGCCCGTTCACTCATCCGACGCATGTCGTCTTGTGGCATGTCCCTTATGTCGTGCAGGGTTGCGGCAAAGCTATCGACATCCTGCGTATTGCAGACGAAGCCAATGCCCATCCGGATAACTTCGTTGGCCAGAAGCGCCATTTCCGTCAGGATCAATGGAATGCCGCTCGCGGCGGCTTCGACTGCGACGAGGCCGAACGGTTCCGGTAGGCGGGATGGGATGACAAGCGCACGGGCCGTCTTGATGAGGTCGCCGATCTCGTTTGCCTGGCGCCAGCCGTGAAAGGTCATTTCCGGATATTTTGAGGTCAGTGTTTCCCGCATCGGACCGTCACCGATGACCTCGAGCTTGACGCCTGCGGCCCGCGCGGCTGCGAGCGCGTCCTGCGGGCCCTTTTCCTGCTCCAGACGGCCAATGAAGAAGAAGTTTCTGTTGTCTTCCACAGGAACACGAGCGCCAACAAAGGGCAGTGCCGGGTTTCGCATTGTCCGCAAGCTCTCGGTTGGGTAACCGGCACGTTCGAAGCCGTTTGCCATCTTCTCGTGGATGAGGAGAAAGCTGCCCCAGGAAATATCCGTGCCCATCGCCGAGAAGAGGCGGGCCTGACGCAGCACGCGCCAAAGCTTATGGGCATAGGAGCGGCGATCGCAATTTGTTGTGAGACAACTCCGCCCCAGAGGGGCCAGCCCGCACTGGGTTTCGCTCCGATAATTCATGTAGGCGCCATTCGGGCACGCATGGAAGGAGTCGTGCGCGTGGATCAATGTGCGGCCGGCGACGCGGCGCAGGGGGATGAAAATGGAGGGCGACAGGATCTGGGACCAGATATGAACGTGATAGACCGTGCCGGGCGTGTCGTTCTGCGTGATCCAATCGCTGACGAGGGCGCTTGCCGAACCGTTGTCGATACCATTGATGGCCGTTTTGAACGGGTTACCCTTCAGGAGCTCCTTGTGGCCCAGCCGTACGACGTCGACTTCAAGTTGGGAAAAGAGCGGGTTGTCTCCCTCGTCGCCGACGATGATGGTGACGGGGACATCACGGGACCTCAGCAGTCGGACCAGCATGAGGACGAGCGTCGTTGCTCCACCACGTGCGATGGAGAAGTCATTGATGATGACGACGCGCTCGACCGGTTGGCTCACGGCTTGCCATCCTCCCGCAGCAGTTCGCTGGCAGGCAATAACAGACATGCGCACACGCACAGGCCGAGTGCACACTCCGGGCTCATACCAGCCTCTTGATCGGCAACCAGGCTCAATCCCATTCCCTTAACAGTTGCGGCCAGGACCGGAACGAGACCAACGACCCGGTAGAAAAGACATAGGCGCTCTTTCTCACGATAATGATAACCAGAAGCACGGTTGCTTGCGACTTCCATGGCATCCTCAAGGCAGTCTTAAGAAGGGCCTAACAGACAGTCTACGAGCCCTCTGCGGGTCTTTGCCCGCAATCGCCTTGTGACCCTCAGCCGGCGCGGGGGACGCTGTCCATCTCTTCGTCAAGAAAGAGGGGAAGCACTGGCGTGAGCGCGCGGGCCTCCAGGGACAAGACTGTGTCTTCAACATCCTTGCGGTTGAACCAGTTGCCGATCACGGCGAAACCGCCAGCCGCGGCTTCGATGGCAGGAGCGGTCTGCTGTTGTTTCCAGGGGCCGGCATAAACCAAGACGAGGTCGAAATGTAACCCGTCCGCTTCCAGCCAGTCGACCAGCGTCTGCGACTTGGAGATGCCCTTGGTCGAAACGCGCGGAGAGCGGCGTCCCGCCGGCATGAGCCACAGCCCGGGCGTTCTGTCCGGATTGACGAAGTCTCCCTCTATCCGCTGAAGCGAGATGGCGTCCAGCAGTCCCGGCCTGCCATCTGCTGCGGTATGCCGTGTGAGGTTGGCCTCGCTCTCTGCATCGACCAGCAGCAGGTTCTTGTCCGTGCCGGCTACTGACTTTGCCAGGTGCAGAGCCGTGCGATGGCCGTTACGGTGAAGGGGGGATGCATAAATCACAATCGTATGATTAGGCCGGTCATGGGTCTGCCCAATCAACTGGCGCGCCACCGCAGCATATAAATCGCCTTCGTCAACCACAGGCCCTGTGACCCGCGTCCGACGGTTCTTGATGCGGATGGGGAATTCCTCTGGTTCGGGCGTGTCGTTATCGGCCGAGGGGACAGGCCCGGCGTCAGGTTCGCGTCTCAGCCATTCCCAGAAAGTCCTACGACGGCGCTTGCGCTCGGGCACCTCTGTGGCGAAGGGCGCAGGCACGGAGGATGCCGGTGCCGCCTTCGCACCCAGATCGACGGTCGTTCTGACTTCGCGTGCTAAAACGAGGCCGCAGCCGACGAGGAAACCAAGGACCGTCGCACCGGCGACGATCAGCGAGCGGCGCGGTCCGGCCTTGCTAAGTGGTACCTGCGCGGCCGAGATGATCTGCGGATTTTCGCTGACGGTGCGTTCCTGGCCCGATAGCTGACGCGTGCGCAAGAGGAAGGATTCGTAAACGAGCCGGTCACTGGCCAGCTTGCGTTCGAGTTCCCGCAGCTGAACCATGGATTCGTCGGAATCGTTCAGGCTGGACTTGAGTGCGGAAAGGTTCTTCTGCAGCAGTTGTCGCTGGCTTTTCAGTTTCTCTGCATTGCGCGCGAGGGAGGTCTCGAAATCCTTCAATTGTGTATTCAGAAGCGCGGATACTGCCTGGGTGCGGGCGCGGGCGCTCTGAAGGGAAGGATGGCGATCCCCGAAGGAGGATTGCAGCACTGATTGCTGCTCAAGGGCTGCATGGTAGCGCGTCCGCAATTCTATGATGGCCGGGGTGAGTGACGTGTCGGGCGTATAGCGCAGGTATTCGGGATTCGAGCGCGCGAGTTTCAGTTCCGACATGAGCGCTTCATTCTCGGCGATCGTGCCGGAAATGCGGGTGATCTCGGAATTGGTTTCGGCGATCTGCTGCTCGGATGTCGGGCGCCCCCCGACGTCGACGATGTTGTGCTCGGCCTTGTAAGCCTGCACTGCGCGGTCGCCGTCTTCCACTGCCTTTTCCAGGCTTGCCAGTTGCGCCGAGAGATCTGTCGTCGCTTGGCGCACAACGCCGTTGTTCATTTGAATGCGGGTCTGGATATACGTGTCGGCGATAGCGTTGGCGAGACGTGCGGATTTGGCCGGGTCACGGGTCGTGACTGAAAGGTCGATAACGAAGCTTGCCTTGTTGAGGTCCGCGACGATTGCCTTTTGCAGGGCGACCAGCGCAAGCTGGCCACGCTTGCCGCGATCGTTTTCGATGGGTTTGGCAGCGCCGAACTCCGGATCGTCGGCCAGGGACTGGGACTCCACGACCGCACTCAGAACACGAACGGAGGTCAGGATATATTGCTGGTTCAACGCCCGGGCTTCCGTCGCCCGGTTGTCGCTGTAGATCTCACCCTCAACGATCCTCGATCCTTCCGGGTCGACGAGAATGCTAACGGTCGAGACGTAATAGTTTTTCAGCATCAGCGAAAAGCCGACTGCTGCCGCAGCAAACAGCACGGTGATGACGGCAATTCCTATCAGACCGCCACGCAGAACGGAGAAGAAGTGGGCCAAATCGATCTGGGGGATGGCACCTGTATTCTGCGTTTCTTCGCGCTCCATGGGAGGGATCGAATTATCGACCATGCTACTTACCGCTCAAAGTTTGGCTGAATGTCCGGAATCATCACTGATCCGAGCGAGCCTATGGGCGATGTCTTAAGATATTATTTACCGTGATTCACCGGTTTCGGCAGATCCTCGATCGCACTGCCGGCTACCGGTAGCCCAAGCACGTCTGCCAGTTTGCGGGCGGCGGTTTCCCAGGTAAAGACGCCGGCTCGATTTCGGCCGCTTTCTCGTAAGTGAGCGCGCAAGCCGGGATCGCCGGCGAGACTTGAAATTGCGTCGACCCATTGATCGGGCTGATGTGGATCGGCTTTCAGGGCAGCGTCGCCACAAACTTCCGGCAGCGCTCCGCAGGGGGCGACAATCGTCGGACAGCCGAGGATCATGGCTTCGAGTGGCGGCAGGCCGAAGCCTTCCGTCGTCGAAGGACAGGCAAAGGCCAGCGCGTGGATCATCAGGGCTGCGAGTTCTGCGTCACCGATCCGTCCGACAAAGCGGACATTCGGGGGGACTTCGAAGCCGAGGTTTTCGAAGCTCGTTTTGTCTGCTGCTCCGAACAGCACCAAGGTCATGTGCGAAAGCCGATGATCGGCGAAGGCCTTCAATAGAACGCCGATGTTCTTGTGCGACTGTGTGCTCGACAAAGCCACGACATAGCAGCCTTCGTCGAGGCCGCTTGCTGCAACGAAGCCATGGGCCGGGGCATGGGCCAGAACATGGTCGCAGCCGTTGTGAATGACCGTTATCTTGTGGGCAGGCGCAATCCGGTAGCGAACCAGCTGTTCCTTCGAATATTCGGATACGGTGAGGATGCCGCGATTTGTCCGGCCGAGCAGTGGCTGGATGACCCGATACCAGAGCCTGAAGCCCAGCGAGTAGGATGCCGGCGTCAGGTACACCTGCGCGTCGTGGATCATCGTCAGCGAGTCTGGATGGAGGATCGGCCCCATGTTGCAGAGGTTGACCAAAAGTGCATTGCGGGCGATCCAGGGAAGGTTGATCTGCTCCCAAGGAAACTCCCGAGGCAGGCCGCTTGCAAACCCGCGCTTGATGACGCGGATCAGCGAAAGTGGAGGTGTCCGTTCGGCGGTCGTCGGCGCAACGATTGTCACATCCGGAGGGGATCCGGATATCTGTCGACTGGCCAGCAGCCGCTCCAAGGCGTGAATCAGCTCTTCGGCGACACGGTGGACGCCGGTCGGTGCAACTGTCAGAAACTTGCCGTTGAAGACAATCGGTTTCACGCGCTCTTGTTCCAAACCTGCGGCCCCATCGCGCTTTTCTGGTTCTGACGGTCGATGCAGTCCGTTATGGACTTTTTCAGCTCGGCGCGGAAGCGATCTGGTTCGAAGCTCATGGCATGCGCACGCAGGATTGCAGGATCGAACATGCTGCTATCAGCCTCGAAGCGGGCCAACGCCGCGCTCAACGATTCCACCGTCTGTTCATCGAAGAAGAGCCCGGTCTTTCCCTCGACGACTGTTTCCAGTGCGCCTCCGCGCGCAAACGCGATCACTGGCCGACCGCTCGCCATGACTTCCAGAGGTACGATGCCGAAATCCTCGACGCCGGGATACAGGAGCGCGCGGCAGCCTGAGAAGCAGCGTTCCATCTCGGCATCCGATACGGCGCCCAGGAAGCTCACGGTTGGTCCGGCCGATTGCCTAAGCTTGGCGGTCGCGCCATCGCCGATCACCACCAGCGGCAGGTTCATCTGCGTGCAGGCGGCAACTGCGAGCTCGATCTTCTTGTAAGGCGTGATCTGACCGGCGCACAGATAGAAATCCTTCGGTCCGTCGGCGATCTTGAAGCGACTGACTTCAACCGGCGGGTGGATGACCTCCGCGTCGCGGCGATAGAATTTGCGGATCCGCCTGGAGACATAATCCGAGTTGGCAATGAAATGATCCACGCGGTGCGACGTCGTCACGTCCCATTGTCGCAGTCCTGGTGCGGCTAGAAACAGCATTGTACGGGCAAGCAGGCCGGCTTCTGCCATGTATTGCGGATAGAGATCCCAGATGTAGCGCATCGGGGAATGGCAGTAGCAGATGTGCAGCGCATCGGGACGGGTGATGACGCCTTTGGCGGGACCGGCTTCGCTGGATATCACGAGATCATAGGCGGTCAGATCGAGCGATTCCAGTGCATGCGGCATGAGAGGCAGCATCTTCTGATAGTGCTTTCGGCCACCGATCTTCTGCAGGAACGAGGTCGTGATTTTGTGACGCCGGAGCTTGGGAGACAACCGGTCGGGATCTGCAACCAGCGTGAAAATGTCCGCATCAGGGTAGAGATCGCAAAATGCCTCGAGGACCTTTTCCCCGCCGCGCATTCCCACGAGCCAATAATGAACCAGTGCGACCTTCAACAGAGACTCCATGGAAGCGGTTGGCATCCAGACGTGGACAACGAAATGTCATAGGCAGCAGCAACTATAGAAATGCAATAAACAAAACCGCCCGCCTTCGCCTAAAATCCGAATCTTCACGTAATTACTGTCCAAATCCGGAATGGATGCGACTGAAAAAGACGAAGTTGGTTAATGCCGGCTTTGGGTTGCCAAGGCTGCAGAGACGCAAATAGGCTGTGCTTCTGAGTGCAGCGACCTCCGGGCTCGGATCTTCTTGTGTCTCACCTCGGGGCAAGACCAAGAATTAACCATTTTCGCTGTTTTCGGGTGCGCTGGTCCCGGATTCATACAGAAATTACACCAAATCCGCATTCTATCCCGGTTAATTGGGTCCACCCTGCCAAATGGATGGGCGGACTATTCGTGTCTCTGTGCGACCACATCGGTGGGGCGGGGCGGCACCTTTGCGGAATACAAGCCGGGTGCGTTATCACGCGCAACCGACATCGGATGCAGGAAGGCTTAATGCATGCACGGCGATGGTTTGAAAAATGTGCTGGTTTTCGGCGGTTCCGGGTTTATCGGAACGCGTCTGGTCGCCAGGCTTTCGGGCGAGGGCCATCGGGCGGTGTCGGTCGATATCAAGCCGCCACGCATTCGTCTGGATGGCGTCGTCTACCTCAATGGTGACGTCAGAGATCTGTCGGGCTTCGATCCTGGCATGAAGGTCGATCGGATCTACAACCTCGCCGCTGTTCACACGACCCCGGGGCATCCGGATTATCAGTACTACGAAACCAACATTCTGGGCGCCACGTCCATCACCGCGCTTGCGCGGCGGCTGGGGGTGAATGAGATCGTTTTTACCAGTTCAATTTCCGTCTATGGACCGGGAGAAGAAACGAAAAGCGAAACGACCCCGCCGGCGCCCGTGTCGCCTTACGGATGGTCCAAGTTCATGGCCGAGCGCATCCAGATGGCCTGGATGGAAGAGGATGTTGGTCGCAAGCTGGTGATCTGCCGACCGGCTGTTATTTTCGGCCCCGGCGAGGGCGGGAACTTCACGCGCATGGCGACCTTGCTCAAAAAAGGGTTCTTCGTCTATCCGGGCCGCAAGGATACCATCAAAGCCTGCTTCTACGTGGATGACCTGCTGGAAGCTTTGCAGTTTGCAGTCGAACGGCCCGAGCGCTTTGTGCTGTTCAATGGGTGCTATCCCGATCGCTACACGCTTGAGCAGATCGTCGAGACCTTCCGCGAAAACCATATGCAGGGTGTGAAGACTTTCATGGTGCCGCGCGCCGTCGTGACCGCCGCTGCCGCTGTGTTGAAGCCGTTTTCCGCCTTCGGTCTTGGGATTCATCCGGATCGTGTGACGAAACTGGTGAAATCGACCGATGTCGTGCCCGGTTGGCTCGCTTCGGTCGATCGAGCCATGGCCGGTCGGCTGCCATCAGCAATCGAGCGCTGGAATGCCGCAAGTGGTGGCCGTTTCGTCTAGCCGACATGAGCGAGGCCTGGACCGATATCGACCAGGCTTTGGGTACGCAGGCATAACAATCGGCGGTGAAACCGCTTTCGGGGAATGGCGTCTATGGTCAAGGATACTCTCACACTGGCGGTTGCGATCGCGACAGCGGGGAGACGCGACATTCTCACACAGACCGTCACCTTCATGAACAACCAGATCCGCAAGCCGGATGAGTTCCTTGTCTGCCCAGCGCGTCCGGAGGATGTGGATCTGGAAGGTCTATCCCGTTACGAAGGCGTGGTGCGCGTCGTTGACGGGGCTGTCGGTTCCTCACACCAGCGCAACGCGATGATCGAAGCGTCGAAGGCCGATGTCATGGTGTTCTTCGATGACGATTTTCTACCTTCCGCCTCGTACCTTGCGGAAGTGGAGGCTTTGTTTGCCACTGATCCCCGCGTCATGGTGGCAACTGGCGATGTCGTTGAAGACGGCGCGCTCGGACCCGGGCTTGAGTTCGAAAAGGGGCAGGCGATCCTGGCGCAGGACGATTTTCGGGGGCCGTTCTCGACGACGCCGACGTTCAATGCCTATGGCTGCAACATGGCGATCCGGCTTGCGCCGGCGCTGCGGAATGGGATCCGTTTCGACGAAAATCTGCCTCTCTATGCCTGGTTGGAGGATGTCGATTTCTCCCGGCAGATGGCTGCTCACGGATTGGTCGTGCACGCCACGCAGTTGCGGGGGGTGCATCTCGGCACCAAGAAGGCGGGCCGCAGCCCCGGTCGACGCCTCGGCTATTCGCAGATTGCGAACCGGATCTATATCCGGCGCAAGGGCAACATGAATTTCTTCCAGGTCTGGGACGGCAACATCCGCAACTTATGCGCCAACCTGTTCAAGAGCTTCAAGCCTGAGCCCTGGGTGGATCGACGGGGCCGGCTGTCGGGCAATCTTCTCGCTCTCAAAGACCTCATGACCGGGAAGCTTGATCCCAAGAAGATACTGGACCTGTAGACGCGACGCGTTCGGCGGGGCCGAAGGAAGGGACACAGATGAAATTCTCGCTGATCATATCGACCCTGGGGCGCAATGCTGATGTGGTTGACTTCGTTCGAACGATTGAGGCCCAGACATGCCATGATTTCGAACTGATCATCGTCGACCAGAACGATGACGAAGAACTTACGAGGGCCATCGAGACGCTCACGCCTTCTTTTCCGCTGAAATATCGGCATGTGCCGGGAGTCCGAGGGGCAAGCCGAGGGCGCAATCTCGGTTTTGAGCTGGCGGAAGGCGACTATGTCTGTTTTCCGGACGATGACTGCATCTATCCGCCGCGGCTCCTTGATGATGTTCTGACGCTGTTTTCGCGCAAGGGCGTGGATATCGTCTGTGGCCGGGCTGCGGACGAAAGCGGTCGTGACATCAATGGCCGGTTTGAAAGCGAAGAGCAGGCGATTTCTGCCGCGAACGTCTTCTCCACGCAAATCGAGTGGATGCTGTTTTTCACCCGCGCCGCCTTCGAGGCCGTCTCGGGATTCGATAAGGATGTCGGCGTCGGCGCTTCGACGCCGTGGCAGGCGAACGAGGGACAAGACATCGTCCTGCGGATGCTCGCACAGGGTTATCGCGGTTGGTATGACCCTTGTCTCTACGGCCACCATCCGGAACTTAACGTCATCCATCCGGACGCGCGTATGCGAAAGAAGGCGCGTGGTTATGCGCGTGGCATGGGCTATATTCTTGGCCGGCACGGCTATTCTCCCGGATTTCTTGCACGGTACGTCATTCGGTCAACCGGAGGTGCCCTTCTGTCCTTTGCGCGCCTGAATTTTTCCAGAGCGCTGTACTATGCTCACGTCACTACCGGCCGGATCGAGGGTTATCTGGGTGGTCGGCGCGATGCCGTGCATCTGCCACCGCAACGGGACGTTTCCGTCGAGGCGGGGCGGGCAGCATGATGCGGGTGGCTACAAACGATCTGGACAATCCCGAGAGCCTGGCCGAACCCACTGCGCTTGCTCGCCCTGTCTGCTTTGACGGACTTGCTGGCATGTATCATGCGGCTGCGGGCGATATCGCCGTGCTTTTGATTTCTCCCTGGGGATTTGAGGAGCTTTGCTCGCGCCTAACCTATCGGGTTCTTGGCGAACGGCTCGCTGCGCTCGGATATCCATGTCTTCGCTTTGATCTCCCCGGCACGGGGCATTCGACCCATTCCAGCTCCGAGATTGCCGATGAAGGCGCCTGGCGCCAGGCCATCTGTACGGCCCACGACCATCTTCGCAGCCTCACCCAGGCGCGAAAGATCGTCATTGTCGGTCAGGGACTGGGCGGCCTGCTGGCGGCCGATCTTGCGCAAAAGAGATCGGTCGATGGGCTTGTGCTGCTTGCGCCTGCGTTACAAGGACGTGGTCATCTCAGGGAGATCGCTGCCTGGACGGCCATGACGAAGGGCGAGTTCAAGGTCAGTTCGACAGACGGTCCGCCTGGTGGGTTCATGTCGGCAGGCTTCGTGCTATCGGCGGCCACAGTCAACGAGATCCGTCAGTTGAAGCCTCTGAGGTCTCTGCCTGCGGTGGTGCAGCAGGTCTTTCTGGCTCGGCGTCCGGGCAATGCAGGCGACGCCCAACTGGCGGAGGAACTGTCCGCCAATGGCATTGCCATAGACAGCATCGACTTCATTGACCATGCAGCTTACGTCGACAGCCCGATCTTCAGCGTCATTCCTGAGGATACGCTGGAGAAGGTGCTGTCCTGGATGGGCGCGAACTTCCCCGTTACCGCCGATCTTGCTGTTCCCACTCCGCCCGTGCCGGCAACGGCCCGCCTGGAAGGTGATGGCTATGCCGAGGAATTTGTCCGCTTCGGGCCATCGGATATGCTCTTCGGCGTATTTACCGCGCCAACACAGGGACAAGGTGGAAAGACGGCCGTTCTCATTCTCAATACCGGTGCCGACCATTCTGTCGGATGGGGGCGTTACTCCGTCGATCTCGCCCGCGGTTTTGCGCGGCAAGGATTTGCGGCCATGCGGATCGACAATGCCGGCATCGGCGAAACGCCGCTTTGGCATGGGCAAGAACGGCCGGTGATGTATTCGCCGCGAGCCAATGACGATGTCCGTTGCGCCATCGATTGGATGGTGGCTGAGGCCGGGATAGAGCGCGTCGTGCTTCTCGGGCGTTGCAGCGGGGGATATCCCGCCTTCGTTTCGGCTGTCTCGGACACTCGGGTTGGGGCTTCTGTTGTAATCAACTTGCCGAAGCTGCATTGGGAGCCGGGCGAGGATGTCATCAAAGCGATCCCACGCGTCATTCTGACCAGGGCGCAACAAGTCGAACGGCTTTTGACCGGAAAAATTCCGCTGGCGACCGTCTTGCGGAAGCTGTGGTCGCTCTCAAGCGAGAAGGCCGATCGAATGCTCGCGCCTGTGCTCGGCAATCGCTCGCGACATTACCGGTTTGACAGGACCGTCCGCGAAGGTCTCCAGGCGCTCACAGCGCGCAATGTTCCACTGATGCTTTTGTACAGTGCGGGCGATCCCGGTCACAACAACCTTATCGATTGGGCGGGCAAGGGCTTTGCGAAACTGGCTCCTCACCCGAATGTCGATGTCGAGATCGTTGAGGATGCCGATCACAATCTGACCCCGCTATCGACGCGTGACGAGGTGACGGACAGGATCCTGCAATTTCTTCGTCAGCAGGTTCCCAAGGATAACAGCGTTTCATCAGAGCTGCGGCGAAGGTAGACGTCCCAAATGTCAGGCAGAACAATGACTTCCATCTTTTGGGGATATAGGTGACGGGGTGACAGGCATGTCTGCAAGATTTGAAATCGTGGTAATCAGTCTCATCACTGCCGATGATCGAAGAAAAGCGATTGAGCAGAATCTGGAAAGTCGGGACCGTGTGTCGTGGCGCTTCTTCGATGCGTTGCAGGCTGACAGCGACGCTGTACAGCTTTCGAGCGACCCAGATCGACAGATCGCGCGCTATGGCAGGAGACTGGGGGCCAGCGAGATCGGTTGCTTCAAGAGCCACTACGCTGTGTTGCAGAGCTTCATAACCAAGGGGGATACCCCGTGGCTCCTGGTCCTCGAGGATGATGTCTGGCTCGATCCGGCTTTCGACATCCTGGAAGTCATTGATGCTGCCGAAATGCGGAACCTGGACTGCATTCGTCTTTTTGTGAAGATGTACAAGCCGGCAAGATTGCTGGGAATGTTGAGTGGTTTCCGCCAATTGATTCAATACAAAAGCGACCCTTACGGGATGCAGGCCTATCTTATCAGCAAGGCTGGTGCTGCGGCATTCCTCAATGGCATTCGGTCGATCGATCTTCCGATTGATGATGAACTTGGTCGCTTCTGGCGGCATAATCTTCCTCCCGTCAGCGTGTTTCCTTTTCCAGCCGTGGAGAAGGCTGTTCCGTCCAATCTGGAATCCGATCGCAAGACGCACGGAGCCTCACGCGTCCGTTGGCGTTTAAACCTCATCGCGTTTCGAGTTTCCGAAAAGCTCCAGAAGATCGTTTTCAACCTGCGGCACTGAATCCGCATCACCTGTTCCGGGGGGCTTACGCTTTTGGATCCCCGGAACGGTGTAGGAGGCGCGAGAGGAGTTTTGCAACGAAGCGAAGGGCAACGCCTTCCACTCCGGCCGGATATCCCGCGCGCACCCAGAGGCCGCAGACGCAGAGCCCATAGGTGAGACAGAACAGCAGGCCGGAGGCGAAGAAAGAAGCATACAGATGTGCTTCGAAATCCATGTACCGCTCACAAAGCAGAAGCACGATCACGCTTGGGATGATTGCCAGGATCGGTCGGATCGTGACTTTTATCTGGTCGGCAAAACTTATCCCGGCCACTGAGCGCACGAGTGCCAGCGACGAAGCGCTTACCACAAGCGATGCCACCGTGCGTGCGGCGACCGCACCCGCTGCACCAAAGAATATCACGCCCACGATGCCTAGGGGAATGCGGACCGCGAATTCGATGCCGGAGCGAACTGCCAGGCTTCGCGATCTGTCCAGAACCATCACCAATGGTGACATGGGTATCGCAGGGACACTGAGAATGCTGGCAATCGCCAGTCCGGCCAGAATGGGGGATGCTTTAATCCAATCCGGTCCCAGAAGTACCAGAATGACTGGCCCCGACAACGCGGCCATGAAAATGAAGATGGGCAACAAGAGCAGCATGAGGCTGGCACTGCTGCTCAGATAGGCTTCGCGAAGACGTCCCTTTTCCCGGGCCGAGGCAAACGCGGCCATCAATGGTGCGGCTGCCGGTTGGGCGATGGCTTGATAGGGGAGTGCTGACAGGTCGTTTGCAGCGGCAAATCGGCCGAAGGACGCGACGTCGATAAAACGCGGCAGCAGGATGCGGTCGATCTGCCAGTTCACGGCGGCGATCGTCTGGGAGACGAAATTCCAGCCGATCAGGTCGGAAAACAGCGGCCAGTCGGTCAGCGTCAGGCGTGGCCGCATCGGTGCCATGACGTAGGAGCAGATCATCATGACCGTCGGTGTCATCACCGTGCCTGCGGCAACAGCCCAGTAGCTGCCGCTCGTGACGGCGATAGCGATTGCGAGCGTGGACGCGATTGATTTCCCGATCAATTCGAGAATGCCCTTACGGCGGAAATCCAGGGCCTTTTCGAAAACGACCATTCGCGGACTTATAAGGCCGCGTGTCGCGGGGGCGAGCGCAAGCACGCAAACGAGCGAGACGAGCCGGTCGTCGCCGTAGACGAGGGCAATCGGGGATGCGAGTGCCGCCATGAGCCCGGCCACCAGCAGACCGCGCAGTAGACCAAGGGTGAAGGCCGTTTGATAGGTCCGCAGGGTTATGTCCTGAAGGCGGACAAGGGCCGAAGAAAGCGGCAACTCAAGCACCGCCTCGACGATGAAGATCAGCGTCATAGCCGTGGCGACAAGGCCGAAATCGGCGGGTCCGAGGAAACGCGCCAACATCAGCAGCGTCAGGAAATCGACCACCCGGGATGCGAGCCGCGCGCCAATGGTCCAAAGGCCGGCATGGATCGTCCTGTCGGTCAGGGGCGCCGTGTCGGGTTCCGGCATCAGGCTAGTCTCCCCGTATCGGTCGGTGATGACCGCCGCAAGATGGGCTGGGTGCGGGCTTGAGCGGGAACATCGGCCGCCGTTGCGGCAGCAAGGGCGTAGATGCAAGCGTTCATCACGCCAAAATCCGCCGAGGTGCCGGCGAGGATGCCCATGATGAGCACAGGCGGCATGTAGAAGCGGACGGCAGTCAAGATCACCGCGGCCTCCTGGTCGCCCGGCGCTGCGCGACGCAGATATGTCTGGATCAAGAAGCCATAATACAGAAGCCCTCCAGCGAGGCCCGTGTTGCTGAAGACTGCGACCAGTCCGTTCGAAGCGCGTGTGCCTCCCATGCCGACGCCCAAGCCCCAGGTGTCATAGAGAGCTTTGAGCGAGACCGCTGTCCACATGCTGCGCTCCTCGAAGGAATCGGACGAGGCTTTCTGGAAGATGATGGTGTTGATCAGTTCTATGAAGGGGTTGAAAATCGCGGGATTGAAGAGCGCGAGCAGGTAGACGGAGGCCAGCCCGAGGACGAGGGCCCAGAATTCGAGGACCAGTCCTTCGCGCGCCCTGCTGCCCTTCTCGGCCGTCAACAGTCGCCAGAACCACTCGGCCGCCGCCACGCAAGCGAAGACGGCAAGGCCACCATAAGCTGCCGAAGAAGTGGAGAGCAGAGCGAAGAGAGCGAGAAGCGCAATCAGACAGGGCGCGAGAACCAGCCTTGCCCATGGACGTACGATTGCGCGGCGCAGGAAATAGATCGCCGTCAGAAAGCCGACGGCGAGCGATCCGAATGCAGAGGCTTCCGGCATTAACCCGACGACGCGCTTCACATTGGCAATCTCGACATCTGTCAAATAGACGTAAGTCGCAGTGCGAAACATGTCGAGATATGGACCAAGGCCGGCGAGGTCGAGAAAACCTGTCAGTACCACCATGGCCCCCCCGACGCAGAGTGCGCCGAGCAGGTGCTGTCGGATGTCTCGCGCTTTGAAGGCAAGCGCGCACGCGAAGACTGTTATCACCGAAATCGACAGATAGACGATCTGTGAGATGTTTTGTGCTGTGGGATAAAGTGGGCTTCCGTTTGTCGCCTCCTCCAGGCGCATGGGCATGATGGTCACCATGCCGGCGAAGATCCGTGGCATGAAGAGGGTAGCCCAGATCGCAACGATCCAGAAAAGGGATAGAAGCAAGCATTGCGAGGGGCGCAAGGCGATGCCCAGCATGCGCGACAGGCCGTTTTTGCCGCCGCCATAAATGAAGATGATCACCAGCGCGATGATTGGCGGTGGCGTGAAACTCAGCCCTTGAGTGAGCGTCGGCGGAATGATGGCAAAGGAGCCGAAGGACATGGAGCCAAACAACAGGTAGAAGATGAAGGGGCCACGGCTGAGCACGGCCGCTACAAGCAGCACCCAGAACAGAATGATCGAAACAAACTCCATGTCGCTCTCTCGGCCTGTCTGGCACGGGCGGAAGCGCCCGGGCGCCGCCGCCGCAGATCGACGAAACCACAGTGCCGTAAATCTTTGCTTAAACTTTTAGCGGTCGATCTGATTGCTTCGCAATTCGCGGCTGAGACCGGGGTCTGTTTAACGATTAACGGTCGAGTCGGTTGGCGGCGACCCGGATCGCGACCCGCAGGCCGTCTGGTGCCCAGTCGAAATCAATCTCTCCGCCCAATTGCTGCGTCGCGCTCGTCCGGGCCAATTTGCTGCCGAAGCCCAGGCTCGAAGGCGCATGGATCTGGCGGCCGTGGATCGCCTCGGTCCAATCGAGGTGCAATTTGTCGTGGACGACCGACCAGCGAACATCAAGTGAACCCTCGGGACCGACGAAGGCTCCGTACTTGGCGGCATTCGTTGCCAATTCGTGGAGGATCAGCGCGAGGCTGGTCGACGCCTTCAATCCGATCTCGACAAGTGGCCCGGATAGCGAAATACGCGACTGATCCTCTACATGGGGTCTTAGGATATCTTCGATCAGAGTGCCTAACGTCCCTGTTTCAGGTGCCTGCGGACCTGCGGATATTGCCGGCTGGACCAGTTCATGGGCCTTCGCGAGGGCTCGCAATCGGCCTTGCAGGGTTTCCGCCATGGCCGGAACCGTAGCGGCCGACCGGGCGGTCATGTTGATCATAGCCGAGGTTATCGAGAAGAGGTTCTTGACCCGGTGATTCAGTTCTCGCAGCAGAAGCTGGCGTGCCTCCTCGGCGATCTTCAAATCATGGATATCGGTGCAGGTGCCGTACCAGCGGGTTATCTTTCCATCTTCGTCGCGGACACATTGGGCTCTGCCGATTACCCAGCGGTATTCGCCCGAATGGTGCCGCAGACGGTATTCGACATGATAAGGCTCTCCCGTCTCAAGGCTGTGCTGCCACACCTTCCAGGTATGTGCCCGATCTTCCGGATGAAATGGGTTCTCCCAGGCGAGCCCGTCGGTTTCGCCCTCCTTCAGGCCAGTATATTCATACCAGCGGTGATTGAAGTAGTCGTGAAGGCCGTCCGGAGTCGTCGACCAGATCATCTGGTCAATCGAGTTGACGATGGCTTCGAAGCGCTGCTCGCTTTCACGCAGGGCTGCCATGGCAGTTGCCGCTTCGGTGACATCCGTCGCCTGGACAAAGATTCCCAGCGTTTCGCCCTCTGCATCGATTATCGGCTGAAAGATGAAGTCGATATGCTTCTGTTGGACCTGACCATCTGCGAGGATGAAATCGACCAACACAGCGCGGCCGATATGCGGTTCTGCTGACGCATAAACTCCGTCGAGCAGGTCGATAAACCCCTGCTTGCGGACTTCCGGCAGTGCTTCCGAAACCGTCTTGCCGACCAAGCCACTCCGCTGAACCAGCAGTTCATAAGCCGAATTCACAAGTGTGAAGGTGTGTGAAGGCCCTTCCAGGATGGCGATGGCGGCAGGCGTCTGGGCGAACATGCGTCCGAGACGGCCGATCTCCTCCTGCGCCTGCCGACGGGCAAGGACCGCTGTCGTTGTTTCGTTACCCTGATTGAAAATGCCGACAATCGTGCCGTTCTCGTCGCGGATGGCGGTGAGGCTGTAATTCCAGTAGGTCTCTGTCTGCACCCCAGCCCGCATGATGGGCAGCATCTGGTCGTAGGTCGACAGTCCCTTGCCGGTTGTCATGACCTCGTCGAATTGGGGCCCCACGACGTCCCAGATATCGGCCCAGACCTCGCGCGCAGGGCGTCCCAAGGCTTCCGGATGTCGTTCGCCGGGGATGGGTGCCCAACTGTCATTGTAGAGGAGGCGGAGATCAGGTCCCCAATAGATCGCGGTGGGGAAGGCAGAGCTCAGACAAATTGACAAAGCAGACCTGAGCGACGGTGGCCAGTCGTCGATCGGACCAAGCCCATCCGACCAGTCGCGGTCGCGCATCAATTCGGCCATCTGGCCGCCATGTTTGAGAAATCCGGGAAACAGAGAGGTTTCATCGTCCGTGGAAGTCAAGTCATTCTGCCTTGAATACGATGTGCCTACCAAAGCGATCTGAAATACGCGAAACGCTGACACAAGTCCATGTCGTGATCTGCGCCAATAAAGGGGAGGCGCTAACCGAGATAGGAAGCGGATCGATCGACTTTTTTGAGCATCAGGGAACTTTTTCAGTGAGCCAATCATTTCGGTCACCAGCCCGCTTCAGGACAAAACTTACATGACCGTAGACAACTCCATTCAGCGGGATGCCCGTGACGCCGGTGATCGGCTTCTGGCCTCGCATCCGTCGGAGGATCCATTTGCCGCCGCATTCAAAGCGACGCGCATGCCAATGCTGATCACCGATCCGCGCCAGCCGGACAATCCCATCATCTTCTGCAACAAAGCCTTCGCGACCCTGACAGGCTACAGCATGGATGAGTTGATTGGGCGCAATTGCCGGCTTTTGCAGGGACCAGAGACGGACGCTGGAGCGATTAGCAGGCTGCGCGAAGCCGTGTCCGACGAGCACGATGTTGCTCTCGACATCCTCAACTATCGCAAGGACGGCAGCACGTTCTGGAATGCGCTCTTCGTCAGTCCGGTGCGGGACGCAAGCGGCGAGGTGATTTACTTCTTCGCGTCCCAGCTCGATTTCACCAACATCAAGAGCAAGGAAGTTCAACTCGCACAGGCGCGTCTTTCCGCGGAGGAAGAAGTAGCGCGCCGGACCAAGGATTTGAGCGAGGCGCTCCAGGCAAAGACCATGCTGGTCCACGAGGTGGACCACCGGGTCAAGAACAATCTTCTGACCATAGCTTCGATCGTCAAGCTGCAGGCGCGAATGTCGGAAAATGACGTGGTGAAGCGGACGCTGTTCTCCGTGCTCAACCGGGTCGAGGCCTTGAGCACCGTGCAGCGTAAGCTTTTCAAAAACAGCGATCTCGGTCGCTTTGACGTAGCCGATTTCGCCAAGGACTTGATCGAGGACCTGGTTGGAGCGTTGAAGCGGGACGATATTCGCGTCACGACAGACCTTCATCCCGTCTTCGTTCCGTCTGTGAAGGCTTCGCCGCTGGCGTTGATCGTCAACGAGCTGGTGCTCGACGCGGTTCGTCGTGGACTGAGCGACGGCGGTGGCGAAATCCATCTTCAGGTCAAACGAACCAACGGACATTTCGTCATCCGGGTGACGGATACAACAACGCCCGTGCCGGTTAACCCTGAAGAGGAGGCTTTTGGGAAGCTTATGCTGGAGGCCTGCGCGAAGCAACTTCGGGCCGGGGTCGAGCGGACAGTCGAGGGACATCGCACCGACGTGCTGGTGACCATGCTGGTCGAGGAAATGAAGGACGCTGACGTTTGAAGATCATGATTGTCGAAGATGAAGCCCTGCTGGCGCTCGAACTGGAGTTGGAAGTGGAAGCGGCCGGCCACGAGGTGGTTGGTACAGCTGCCTCACGCAGCGCTGCGTTGGACATCGTCGAAAACGCCGGCCCGCAGTTCGCGTTCGTCGATGTTCATTTGAGCGATGGTCCGTCGGGCATCGAGATTGGGCGGCATCTGGCTTCCAGCGGGATACCCTTCGTCTTCGTCACCGGTAACGTAAAACGCATTCCGGACGATTTCGTCGGTGCCATCGGTGCCATCGAGAAACCCTATACGATGAACGGGCTGCAGAATGCACTGAGCTATCTCACGGCGCGGGTCTCCGGGCGGTCGCCGGCAACACCGCCTCCGGGCCTTATCCTCGCGGAATGATGGCGGGCACGGTTTCGGTCGCTCACTTCCGGTATGGCACTTAACAACAAAACAGGCGGACGGATCTGTTGGGATCCGTCCGCCTGTTTTGATGCCTAATCCTATCCTTGGTCAGAAGGTGCGGAGTTCGCATTGCTTCCGCGGGCCGCCGCCATAGGGCTGGTAGGAATTGTCTTCCGCGCGGTAGGAACGGTAGCGTTGCAGGCAGTTCTGAGCATGGGTCGAGTTGATCGCAACTGGCGTTGCGCTCCCCGTGTCGTCCTGCACCAGCATTGCCTCCGCCTGGCCGTCATCCTGCCGCGGCTCACTGGCATAGGGAGACATGCATGTGCGTATCTCGCCATCAAAAGAGACATAGCTGTTATCGTCGGTACTATAGGAGCGGTAGCGCGCGTGGCACCAGGAGATATGTGCTTCCGACAGGACCGGCGAATCCTGATCCATATCGGTATCCGCCACTGCACCAGTTTCCGTGATGTCAACGTTCTGAACCAAGGCTGCCGTATTCTGCTCGACGGGTCCTTGCTGTTTTGCCGTCGTGCTGGCGATCACCACGTTGCTACCGTAGCGGGGGGGCAGTCGCTCATAGGCCTGCCGTTCGGGATCAACACGGACGGGGGTCAAAGTCCAGAGGTCGGCGACGTCGAGACCGGTAAAGCGTGGAGCATTCTCCTCTGGGATAATCACTGCCGATGCGACCACGACGCCACCCATCAGCAGCGTGACCGCAAGAGCGGTGCCGGCCAGCAGCGAAGCTACGGTTTTCATTGAAGTCTCCATCAAGTCTATTGCTTGCATGGAGAATGATTTGCCGCTCGCTCAGTTCCATTTGAGACTGGCCGTCTGCGCGATTGTGGTTACCGTGTGGTATTGACGCCACCGCAGGACGACACTGCCTGCGGTGGCTGAGTAGCTAAGCCCTCAGTGATTGTGGCGTGGTGGGGTCTTCGAGATCTGGCGGAAGGTCTCTGCGCCCTTGATCGTCGCTCCATCGGCAAGCTGAGTGACGGTCTGACGGTAGATCATCTGCCACGGTGTTGCATCGGCCGGGACGGCGGGAATACCCTCTGCCTTGCGCCTGGCAATTTCATCGTCATCGACCAGCATGTCACAGCGACCCTGGTTGAGATCGATCCGGATCGTGTCGCCGCTGCGGATCCAGGCGAGACCGCCGCCGGCCGCACTTTCCGGCGAGGCGTTGAGGATCGACGGGCTGTCGGCAGTGCCAGACTGGCGTCCGTCACCAATCGTCGGCAGGCTCAAAATGCCACGCTGGATCAGGTGGTCCGGTGGCTGCATGTTGACGACTTCGGCGGAGCCAGGCCAGCCGAGGGGGCCCGCACCCCGGATGACGAGGATGCAGTCTTCATCGATCGCGAGCGACGCGTCGTTGATGCGCTTGTGATAGTCCTCCGAGCCGTCGAAGACGACGGCGCGGCCTTCGAAGACCCCTTCGCGTCCGGGTTCATTCAGATAGCGCAGGCGGAACCCCTCAGAGATGACGCTGGTCTTCATGATGGCGAAGTCGAAGAGATTGCCCTTGAGCACGAGGAAGCCCGCCCGCTCGCGCATCGGCTCCGCATAGGGCTTGATGACTTCGCGGTCGACGGCTTCCCTGCCCTGGAGGTTCTCGGCCATGGTGGAGCCGGTCACGGTCGGACAACTGCCGTTGAGCTTTCCTGCCTGCAGCAGTTCCCACATGATGGCGGGCACGCCGCCGGCGCGATGGAAGCGTTCGCCGAGATAGGCGCCGGCCGGCTGAACATTGGCGAGTAGGGGGATGTCGAAGCCATGCACCTGCCAGTCCTCCGGCAGCAGTTCGACGCCGGCATGCTTGGCCATGGCCATCAGATGGGGCTGCGCATTGGTCGAGCCGCCGATGGCGGAATTGACGCGGATGGCATTGAGGAAGGCTTCGCGGGTCAAAATGTCGGAGGGTTTGATATCCTGCATCACCAGTTCAACGGCCCGGCGACCGGTGCGATAGGCCATCTGGCCTCTTTCTCGATAGGCACCGGGGATGGCGGCGCAGCCGGTGAGAGACATTCCAAGGGCTTCCGCCATGGCATTCATGGTCGATGCTGTGCCCATGGTGTTGCAGTGGCCGACCGAGGGGGCGGAATCGAGCGCCCGTTCGAGGAACTCCTCTTTCGTGATCTCGCCGGCCGCATATTTGCGGCGAGAGCGCCAGATCACAGTGCCGGAGCCGACCAGTTCGCCGTCGTGCCAGCCGTCGAGCATCGGCCCGCCTGAGAGCACGATCGCCGGAATGTCCACCGTGGAGGCGGCCATCAGTGCAGAGGGTGTGGTCTTGTCGCAGCCCGTGGTCAGTACGACGCCGTCGAAGGGATAGCCATAGAGAAGCTCTACGAGGCCGAGATAGGCGAGGTTCCGGTCGAGGGCTGCGGTCGGACGCTTGCAGTTCTCGAACAGGGGGTGGGACGGGAACTCGATCGGGATGCCGCCTGCATCACGGATGCCGTCGCGCACGCGTTTTGCGAGGTCGAGATGGTGACGGTTGCAGGGGTTGATGTCGCTGCCCGACTGGGCGATCCCGATGATCGGCTTGCCCGAGCGCAGCTCTTCGGGCGTGGTGCCGTAGTTCATGAAACGCTCGAGATAGAGCGCGGTCATGTCGAGATGGTCAGGATTGTCGAACCAGTCCTGCGAGCGCAGCCGGCGTTTGGGTTTTTCTGATCCGCTCATGATTGCAGGTCCTTCGGGCGATTGATCTTTTCCAGGTGCAGGAGCAACGCGCTGTGATCGGTGTCTCCATTGCCGTCCGCAACGAAGGCCTCGAAGGCGCTGCGGACGTCAGCTGTCAGCGGAAGGTCGAGCAAAAACTCATCTGCCATTGCCGCGACTGCATTCAGGTCCTTCAACTGTAGACGTGACGGGCCGCCGGGTTCAAAGCGGCGCTCGACCATGCGGGCGCCGTGCAGTTCAAGGATGCGGCTTTCGGCGAAACCGCCGCGGATCGCTTCGCGGAACTTCGCGCGCGACGCGCCGCCGGCTTCGACCAGCATCATCGCCTCGGCGACTGCGCCAATGGTGATGGCGACGATCTGCTGGTTGGCCAGCTTGCAGATCTGGCCGGCGCCGGAGGGGCCGACATGGGTGACGCGACCGAGTGCCGCGAAGACTTCGGCCAGGCCTTCGATCACCTCAGCGTCACCGCCGGCCATGATGGCGAGTGTGCCGGCTTCCGCTCCAACGACACCGCCTGAGACGGGAGCGTCGACATGGGCAATGCCACGCGCCGTCAGCCTGGCTGAGTGGTCCTTGGCCATCGGCGGTGCGATTGACGACATATCTACAACGACAGCACCCGGCTTGAGCGTTTCGGCGACCCCGGCCAAGAAGAGGACATCGCCGACGGCATGGCCGTCCGAGAGCATGGTGATGACGATATCGGCTTCACCGACTGCTTCAGCCGCGGTGTCAGCCAAGATTGCACCGTTGTCGACCAGGGCTTCAGCCTTCTTGACGTCGCGGTTCCAGACGGTCACCGGGAGACCTGCGGCAAGCAATCGTCGCGCCATCGGCGCGCCCATCAGGCCTGTGCCGAGAAAGGCTACGCTCTTTTTCGTGGCTGCAGTCACAGCTTGCCCCCAAGTTCGTCCTCGATGTGGATGCGGATGATCTCGTCGAAGGAGTTTTCTGCGACGAAGCCGAGTTCACGGGCGCGTTTGGCCTCGAAACCCGGAGCCCAGCCGGCGCAGATGCGCATGATCATTTCGTCCGGCTCACGGCGGATGAGCTTGACTGCCTTTTCGCCGGCGATCCGGCGGAGTGCCTCGATCTGTTCGCCCACCGTGGCGCTGACGCCCGGCATGGAAAGGTTGCGGCGCGGGCCGACCCTTTCCACGTCGATGGTCGCGCCATGCAGGAGAAAGCCGACGGCCGAGCGGGGCGAGGCATGCCAGTGGCGGACGTCGTCTGTCACCGGAAGGACGGCTTCCTGGCCGATGAGGGGTTCGCGCAGGATATTGGAGAAGAAGCCGGAGGCGGCCTTGTTCGGCTTGCCCGGACGGATGCAGATCGTCGGCAGGCGGATGCCGATGCCGTCGAAGAAGCCCTTGCGGGAATAATCGGACAGCAGCAGTTCGCAGATCGCCTTCTGGGTGCCGTAGCTGGTGAGCGGCGTCGTGTGAAAATCGTCGGGAATGGGGAAGGGCAGTGGCGCGCCGACGACAGCGATGGAGGAGGTGAAGACCAAGCGGGGACGATATCCGTCTTCGACATGGGCATGGCGAATCGCTTCGAAGAGGTAGCGTGCGCCATCCATGTTGATTCGGTAGCCCTTGTCGAAGTCGAGCTCGGCTTCGCCAGAGACGATGGCCGCCAGATGGAAGATAACGTCAGGACGGCCGGCGACAAGCTTTTCAGCAGCGCCGGGACTGGAGAGATCCGCGGTTTCCAATGCGACGCGTCCGGTAAATCCCACGGGAGCGTCGGGTGTGACAACATCGACCAGGGTCATGGCTTCGACGGGTTTTCCGTCAAGCGAGCCGTCTTTTGTCAGGCGCTGCGCCAGCTTCCGGCCGACCATTCCTGCGGCGCCGATAATCAGAACATGCATTGATTTTCTCCTCCACTTTCATTCATCCGCTGTGCGTTCGACGGGCACAAGGACCGATCCTGAAAAAACATTTGTAAGGTTGTCTGATAACCTTATATTCAGCGGTTGAAAACTGAATTGTTGTCTCGGGTGTCGTCTTGCGATGTCCGGCAGGAGAAGTGATATGGGCGTGAACGAAGGCGATGCGGGGCTCCTCGGAATGGCTGGGGCGGACGACGCACGCGTGGCGGATCTGCGCGCTCGGCTGGGCGACGACCTTGTGCTGTCTGGCCCCGATGTCGAGCGCTACTGCCGCGACTGGCACGGCGACGTCACGACCGGCGCCGTTGCTGTCATCCGCCCGAGAAGCACTGTCGATGTCTCTGCTGCCGTCAAGGTAATCGCGGACCTCGGCCTTTCGATCGTCCCGCAGGGCGGCAATACCGGCCTCGTTCTCGGCGCAACGCCGGATGATCCGGCGCAGCAGGTTGTCATCAGCCTTGAGCGGATGGCGGCCATCCGGCGGTTGGATGTCGACGATTTCTCTGCAGTCGTGGAGGCCGGCATGGTGCTGTCGGAATTCAAGGACAAGGTGGAAGCGGCGGGTCTCTACTTTCCGCTTTCGCTCGGTGCCCAGGGTTCCTGCCGGATCGGAGGCAACGTTTCCACGAATGCCGGCGGGATCAATGTCCTGCGCTATGGAATGACACGCGAACTCGTGCTGGGTCTCGAAGTCGTGCTGCCGGACGGGTCTGTCTTCGACGGGCTGTCGACGCTGCGCAAGGACAATCGCGGCATTGATCTCAAGCAGTTGTTCATCGGCGCCGAAGGCACGCTCGGTATCATTACTGCCGTATCATTCAAACTGATGCCGCCGGCCGAGCAGGTGGCGACCGCCCTGCTCGGACTGAATGCGCTCTCGGATGCCATCGCGCTCTACCGCCGGGCGAGACGGGATTGCTGCGATCTGATGTCGGCCTTCGAATTCATGCCACCGGTCGCCTTCACGCTGGCTCGTGAGGCAATGCCGGATCTTGCCATGCCGATGCCGGGCGACTATCCGGCCTATGTGCTGATGGAGATTTCCGGTTCCGGGTTGGTCGACATCGAGGACCTGATGCAACGGTTCCTGCAAGGCGTGATGGAAGACGGTTTGGTGCTCGATGGCGTCGTGGCCGGATCGCGGGCCCAGGCTCGAAATCTCTGGCTCTTCCGCGAAGGTATGAACGAAGGACAGGCGAAGCGCGGTCCGCATCTGCGCACGGATGTGTCTGTGCCGCTGTCGAAGCTGGCCGATTTCGTTCTTGAAGCAGAAGAGGCCGTTATGTCCGCGTTGCCGGATTGCCTCTGCGTGTCCTATGGCCATGTCGGTGACGGCAATGTGCATCTGAATGTGCTGCCGCCTGCAGGCTATTCCCGTGAGCAGATCGGAAACGCAATCTATAAGGCCAAAAGCTTGATCAACGAGGTGCTGTTGCGTTTCGGTGGGTCGATCAGCGCGGAGCACGGGATCGGAAGACTGAAGAAGTCTGACTTCGCCTTCGGTCTGCCGGACACGCAGGCACGTCTCCTGAGTTCGATCAAGCGGGCGGTGGATCCCAAGATCATCATGAATCCCGGTTGCCAATTGAATTTCACAAAAGATTCGTGAACAACCGGCGGGGTGGTACGGAGACCAGGCGGGCATGGCGATCGATATAGGTCAAATCAACCTCGGGCAGATCAAGCGCAGCGATCATCTGCCGGCGCGGATTGCGGCGCAGTTCGCAGCCGAGATCAATGAGGGGCGCCTCTCGCCGGGCGACAAGCTCCCGACAGAGCATGTGCTGGCCAAGACGCTAGGGGTGAGCCGCTCGGTGGTGCGCGAGGCGATTGCGCAGCTGAGGAACGAAGGTCTTGTGGAGACGCGGCAGGGCGTCGGTGCATTCGTCAGTGAGAGACCGGCCCGGCTGATCCGGATCAAGGAAGGCGATCTTTTCGATCCGCAGAGCTTCCGGGCCTTGTTCCAGTTGCGCGTGCCGTTGGAAATCGAGGCAGCAGGGCTTGCTGCCGTGCATCACACGCCGCCTGATCTCGCCCGGATCGACGAAGCACTGGCCCACATGACAGGGCCCGAGAAATGGTCGCATCAGAGCATTGATGCGGATCTTGCCTTTCATCGGGCCGTGGCGGATGCCACTCACAACGAGTATTTTTCGATGTTCCTCGGTTTCATTGCCGAGCGCATCAGCCTTGCAATCGACGCTGCACGGTCTCGCGCTGTGCTGGAGGAAATCGTCGAGGTGACGATTGCCGAGCACACCCGGCTGCGGGATGCGATCGCCAGTCGCAACCCGGCCAATGCCCGCGAGGCGATGCGCCTGCATATGCATGGGGCGGCGAGCCGAATTCAGCTGAGTCTGGAGCAGTTTTGAGTTGTATGTGGGCCGTTTTGGCCGGAGCAGACTGAGCATGGAGCGGTACGGGGGTAGACAGGGTCGAATTCCCTCCGTATTAATGTTTGTGGAGAGTTGTCAGACATCCTGACAATAGGGCAAGGCGGCAGGGGGTGTCGTCTACCCGAGGGACGTGGAGGAGGTCCGCTTGGCGGTTGCACGCAGTTTGAAGTCCGTTGATATTCTTCCAGAGGATGCCGCAGAGGCCATTCTCTTCGGTCGCGTCTGGTCCAATGCTGCCGGTGGGCCATGCCCCGTTTTGGTTCGTCGGTCGCGCGTGCTGGATCTTTCGGGCCTTTCAGCGACGTCGGCCGGCCTGTTTGAGATCGAGGATCTTGCCGCGCGCCTTGCGCAGACATCGGACTTTGCCGATCTCGGCTCGCTTGATGAATTTCTTTCCGGAGATGCCGGCCGTTTGCTGGCGCCGATCGATCTTCAGTCCGTGAAGGCGGCGGGGGTCACATTCGCTGACAGCATGCTGGAACGGGTGATCGAGGAGCAGGCCAAGGGTGATTCCGGCCGCGCCCAAGCCATTCGAGGACAGTTGGCGCCAGTGCTCGGCGACAGTCTTCGCGGTCTCGTTGCGGGCTCCGAACAGGCTGCCAAGGTCAAGGGCCTGCTGCAGGAGATGGGGCTTTGGTCGCAATATCTGGAGGTCGGCATCGGTCCTGACGCGGAGATCTTCACCAAGGCTCAACCGATGTCATCTGTCGCTTGCGGCGACACGGTTGGTATTCATCCGATTTCACAGTGGAACAATCCCGAGCCGGAGATTGTTCTGGCCGTACGTTCCGACGGCGCGATCCTGGGGGCGACGCTCGGCAACGACGTCAACCTGCGCGATGTCGAGGGGCGTTCCGCGCTGCTTCTGGGGAAAGCGAAGGACAACAATGCCTCTTGTGCGATCGGTCCCTTCATTCGCCTGTTCGACGGTTCTTTCACGATCGACGTTTTGCGCAAGGTGCGCGTCGCGCTCGTCGTGCGGGGCGAGGACGGTTTCGAGATGACGGGCGAGAGCCCGATGGAAGCAATCAGCCGCTCGCCGGAAAACCTCGTCTCGCAGTTGCGCAACCGCAATCACCAATATCCCGACGGCGCCGTCCTCTTTCTCGGAACGATGTTTGCGCCGGTCAAGGATCGCCGTGGCGCCGGACTCGGTTTCACGCATGAGGTGGGCGACCGTGTGGAGATTTCGACACCGAAGCTTGGGCGTCTGGTGAACTGGGTGGATCGTACTGATGCCTGCCCCGAATGGACGTTCGGAACCCGTGCGTTGTTTGCCAATCTGGCCCATCGTGGCCTTCTCGACCGGGCATGAGGACCTGATGACCAAAGCTGTCGATCTCTTCTACCGTTTTCTCGAATTTCTGCTGATCGTGCTGCTCGGCGGCATGGCGGTGATGGTCTTCGTCAATGTCATCCTGCGCTACGCCTTCAACTCCGGTCTGACGGTCTCCGACGAAATGGCGCGGTATTTCTTCGTCTGGCTAACCTTCATCGGCGCTGTTGTCGGCTTCCGCGAATATGGTCACCTCGGTGTCGAGTCGCTCGTCGCGCTTCTGGGGCGGCGTGGGCGCATCGTCTGCATGATCCTGTCCAATCTCGTCATTCTTGGGGTTTCGGCGCTTTTCTTCTGGGGAACCTGGCTTCAGCTGCCGATCAACTCCAGCATGAAGGCGCCGGTCACCGGCCTCTCGATGGGGTGGGTTTATGGCATCGGTTTCTTCACAGGGGCTGGCTGCAGCCTGATTGCCTTGGAACGGCTGTTCCGGCTGCTCACCGGTCGCGTCACTGACGAAGAGGTCGCGATGTTTGCCGGTGAACACATGGGCATCGAGAAGCTGGTGGAGCGCGCCTGATGACCCTCGTCGTCTTTATCGTTTCGCTCCTCGGTGTCATGGCCATCGGCGTGCCGGTTGCCTTTGCCCTGATGTTCTGCGGCGTTACCCTCATGTGGTACATGGGGATGTTCAACAGCCAGATCATCGCCCAGAACATGATCGCTGGCGCCGATACTTTCACGCTGCTCGCGATCCCATTCTTTGTGCTCGCCGGCGAGTTGATGAATTCCGGTGGCTTGTCACGGCGCATCATCGAATTCGCCATTGCCTGCGTCGGTCACATTCGCGGCGGTCTCGGCATTGTTGCGATCATGGCGGCCGTCATCATGGCCTCGATCTCCGGCTCGGCCGCGGCTGATACGGCGGCGCTCGCTGCCATTCTGATCCCGATGATGGCGAAGGCTGGGTACAACGTGCCGCGTTCGGCGGGTCTCATCGCCTCGGGCGGCATCATCGCCCCGGTCATTCCGCCGTCGATGGCCTTCATCGTTTTCGGCGTGGCTGCGAATGTCTCCATCACGCAGTTGTTCATGGCCGGCATCGTGCCGGGCATGCTGATGGGCCTTGCGTTGGTTGTGGCCTGGCAGATCGTGGTGCGCAAGGACGATATCAAGCCGCTGCCCAAGGCTCCAGCCAAGGAGCGTCTGCGTGCCACCGGACGCGCGGCCTGGGCGCTGGGCATGCCGGTCATTATCCTCGGAGGCATCAAAGCCGGGGTCGTGACGCCGACAGAGGCGGCCGTGATCGCGGCTTTCTATGCGATGTTCGTCGGCATGGTGATCTATCGCGAACTCAAGCCGCGCGACCTGCCGGGCGTCGTTCTGCAGGCTGCCAAGACCACGGCGATCATCATGTTCCTGGTCTGCGCCGCTCTCGTCTCCGCCTGGCTCATCACGGCGGCCAATATTCCGGGCGAAATCACCCGCTATATCGAGCCGCTGATCGACCGTCCCATGCTGTTGATGTTCGTCATCATGCTGCTGGTGCTCGTGGTCGGCACGGCGCTGGACCTCACGCCGACCATCCTGATCCTGACGCCAGTGCTGATGCCGATCATCAAGCAGGCGGGCATCGACCCGGTCTATTTCGGGGTGATGTTCATCATGAACTGCTGCATCGGCCTGATCACGCCACCGGTTGGCGTCGTTTTGAATGTCGTCAGCGGTGTCGGGCGAGTGCCACTTGGCAAGGTGGTGACCGGCATTACGCCATTCCTGATCGCTCAGGTGCTCGTCCTGATGTTGCTGGTTGTCTTTCCGGACATCGTCATCGTCCCGGCGCAATGGCTCCGGTAACCACAACCTGTTTCAACTGTCTCATTTATCCAAGGGAGGAAATACAATGAGAAAGCTTCTACTGACTACTACGGCTCTGGCATTCTGCGCGGGAGGTGCCGCACCGGCATTTGCAGAATTCAACGACCGTACCATCCGCGTTTCGAACGGCATCAATGCCGACCATCCGGTCGGCAATGGTATCGAAGCGATGCAGAAGTGCCTCGACGAGAAGTCGGGCGGCAAGCTCAAGCTGCAGGCTTTCTGGGGCGGCGCTCTCGGCGGTGACCTGCAGGCAACCCAGGCCCTGCGTTCGGGTGTCCAGGAAGCGGTCGTCACCTCGTCGTCGCCGCTCGTCGGTATCGAGCCGGCGCTCGGCGTCTTCGACCTGCCGTTCCTGTTCGCCAATGCCCAGGAGGCCTACACGGTTCTTGACGGCAAGTTCGGCGACATGATGAGCGAGAAGCTCGCAGCGGTCGGCCTCGTCAATCTCGCCTATTGGGAGAATGGTTTCCGCAACCTGTCGAACTCTGTCCGCCCGGTCACGAAGTGGGAAGACTTCGAGGGGATGAAGGTTCGCGTCATGCAGAACAACATCTTCCTCGACACATTCCAGAACCTTGGCGCCAACGCCACGCCGATGGCCTTCGGTGAAGTCTTCTCGGCTCTGGAAACCAAGACGATCGACGCCCAGGAAAACCCCTATGTGACGATCGATACCTCGAAGTTCTTCGAGGTGCAGAAATACGTGACCGAGACCAACCACGCCTATACGCCATTCCTGTTCCTCTTCTCCAAGGCGATCTTCGACACCTATACGCCTGAAGAACAGACCGCCCTGCGCGAATGCGCGACGGTTGGACGCGATGTTGAGCGCAGCGTGATCGCGGATCTCAACAAGCAGTCGCTGGAGAAGATCAAGGCGGCCGGCCTCGAGGTCAACACGTTGTCGGAAGACGAACAGAAGCGCATCCGCGAAAAGTCGATGGTCGTCTACGAAAAGCACAAGGAAGAGATCGGCGCCGACGTGGTCGATTCCATCCTTGGCGAATTGGCAGCGATCCGCAAATAACCTCCCTGGTCGCAGTTTGGCGGCTGCAACCAGACAAGGCCCGCAGTGGGAAACCGCTGCGGGCCTTGGTATTTTAAGAGAGTGCGGTCAGCTGCGCCTGCTATTCCGGGATCGCTGGAAGCACTGTTTCGCGCTTTTTCAGTTGTTGTTCACGGAAGAAGATGAACAGGCCTGAGCCGACAATCAGGGCGGCACCGACCACCATGGTCAGCCGCGGGACTTCGCCGAAGAACCACCAGCCGAACACGACCGCCCAGAGGAGCAGGGTGTACTGAAGCGGGGCCACCGTCGCGGCGTCGGAGATTTTCAGTGCACGATTGACCAAAATGTGCGCGGCCATGGCGACGATCCCGAGAAGGCCGAGCAGCAGGATTTCCGTCACCGATGTGAGCGGCGTCCAGTCGAACGGGGCAAAAGCCAGCCCTGCCAAGGCCGCGCCGCCGGTCTGGAACAGGACCAACGTCTTGTCCGGCGTCGAGCGAAGGCTGCGCCCGGAGAGCATCATGAAGGCGAACGCTGCCGTGCCGATGATCGAGATGAGCGCGGGGGCGGTGAACATGGCGCTCGACGGTTCAAGCGTGATGATGACCCCGATGAAGCCGACGGCAATTGCCGTCCACCGGCGCCATCCGACCTTTTCACCAAGGAGGAATGGAGCCGCCGCTGCGACATAGATCGGGGCCGCGAGCCAATAGGTCATCACGTCGGCAAGCGGCAGATACATTACCGCGTAGTAGAAACAGAAGAGCTCAAGGGTCGAAAACACCACCCGTGCGACCTGGAGCCAAGGGCGCTCGGCTTCCATGATCGGTTTTGGTCCTGCCATCCAGAGAAACGGTGCGAGGATCAGAAGAGCCGCGACACTGCGAATAAGGATAACCTGTCCAATGCCATAGCTCGCCACTAGCCATTTTCCCATGGCATCATTGAGCGCAAAAAGCAGCATGCCGAGCAGCATGACCGCAGGCCCGGTGAAGGCGCCAAACAATGAGGAAGACGGTAAAGCGGAGGGGGTGGTGGTCATGATCTCTCCCAAACATTTGCCGATCCACGCTCTTATCGATCCGTAGGGTCGCGGATGGCATCGCAAACAATCTATCTACATCCGACCATAGATTTTCCCGTGGGCGCGCCTCCCGCGCGATCATGGTCAGAGTTTTGGTATTGTCACGTCACGCGTCGAATTGCGAGTGCAGTAGCGCCATTTCCGGTACCTTCTCTTCCGCGTTGGAGGCTTTGTTCACCGGGAGCCGAGATGGGGGACGGAAGTTCTCTCGCCTCTGGAAAATTTAGCATATAGATTTAGTCGGGAATGTTGATCTCCGGGCAAATATGACGAGACTGTGGCCTGAAGGGTCCAGGTGGGATTTCCATCTGTCCTGCCAGGAGAAAAGCATGTCGCGAACCCGCGCAAAGAAGGCCATCCCCGGCCGTTTCTGCCGTCCTGCCGATGCGAATGGTCGATGCATGGCGATTGTGACAACCGGCGCGTCAATCGCCTTCCTCGCCGCTGTTATCCTCGCCCTTTGAAGAAATAGGCTCGCGCATTCGGCGCCCTGTGTTTTCAACATAGGGACAGCCAGAAAATTCCCGCGAACGTTGCCAATGTCGATGCTGCTGCTGCCATATGCACCCGCGCTGAAATGCGCAGCAGGTGCTGCCTGTCATCGTCTGACGCGTCCTTGGTCGGTTGAAGCCACCGCTTTGCGATCAGGTAGAACAGGGCGAGAGCCGACAGCAGGATACCCAAAAGAACAGTTCGAAGTACCGAGATCGGGCCGAGGGGAATGTCCTGCCAGCCAAGTTTGCAGCCGGTCGCCTGCGCGGCGTAGAGCAGGAGAAAGGCACCGGACCACAGTGTGAAGCCGGCGAGCAGGCCAACAAATGGAAAAGTCCTCATCCGCTGCCTCCGATCTGGCTCAGGCTCTGAAGGGTGAATGGATAGGCAAGGCCGACAAGTCCTGCAGCGGCCGTGTAATCGTGCCATAGCCTGCCGATCCGCAAATCGAGCGAGCGGCTCTCCGAGATGTATCCGCCAAACCAGCGCCAGAACCCATAGCCGGCGAACAGACCGCCGATGGCCGTATGGAGGCCTACATAGATCGCGACGGCGAATGCAGACGCCGATGCCGCATGCAGGGTGGGATCGGGGATCGCCAATATGATTGTGGTGACGGCTACGAGCGCGACCAGGCATCCGGCAAGGGTCACGCCCAGTCCAAGCGGTGTTCGTCCAGCTCTACCCGTCGCCATCCGTGCGCCAATCACCGCAATCAGAAGGCCAGCAGCTGCGACACCAGATCGGCCGGCGAAGGTGAAGTCCATGTCCGGTGCTGGCCAGTTGGGGGCGGAAAGCCAGAGGAAGAACCCGCCGAAGAGCAAGGATGTGTAAAGTGTCGCATTGGCTGCGAGAGCAAAGACGACGGCCCACCAGGAGGGCGGCTGGGCGACCTGCTGGTGATGCGGGGCGCGTTCGTCATGGCCTATCTCTAGCTCGGGAATATCCTGCTTCAGCCCTGTTGACGGTGTCCATCGGAGAAAGAGCCCGACGATGACCAGCATGGCGATGGGAGAAAGCCAGTAGAGTTTTGCCAGCAGGCTGGCAAAGAACACGGCTGTTGCGACGGCGGTCCAGAAGGGCAGATAGGTGGGGCGCGGGAGCACAACCACGTGGTCGACTTTGCCGGTCACCATGTCGACGGCAAGTGTCTCCATCCAGCCGTTGCGCATGAAACCCAGATACCCGCGTCCTGCCGCGAGATGTGGCCCCAGGCTCTGTGGCTCCAGTTGGTCAGCCCTGCGATCAATCATCGGTAGGGAGCCGAAGGTATAAGACGGTGGCGGGGTGGGCGTTGCCCATTCCAGAGTACCGGCATGCCAGGGATCGCGACGAAAGGCACGGCCAAAGCGGATCAGCAGGATGAGATCGAGCGCGACCAGCGCAAATCCGATCGTCATGACGAAGCTGCCCATCGACGATACGAAGTTGAGCACTTCCCAGCCTGCTTCCGGAGGATATTCGAAGACCCGGCGCGGCATCCCCCTCAGACCCGTCAGGTGCATGGCGAAGAAGGTGGTGTTGAAGCCAATGAAGACCAGCCAGAAGGCGGGCTTCGACAGATGCTGGATCGGCTGGCGCCCGGTGATATGCGGGAGCCAGTAGTAGGCAGCCGCCATCATCGGGAAAACGAAGCCACCGACCAGAACATAATGCAGGTGTGCCACAACGAAGTGGCTGTCATGGGCCTGCCAGTCGAAGGGCACCATCGCCAGCATCACACCTGTCAGGCCGCCCAGCACGAAGACGAAAAAGAAGCCGAAAACATGCAGCATCGGGACCGAGAAGCGTGGCCGGCCATGTGCCATCGTCGCCAGCCAGGCGAAGATCTGGATGCCCGTGGGGATGGCGACGAGTGCGCTTGCCGCGGAGAAAAAGGATAGCGCCACATGGGGTATGCCGACCGTATACATGTGGTGGACCCAGAGGCCGAAGGACAGGAAGGCCATGGCAACGATGGCAGCAACGATCAGATTGTAGCCCTCCAGCGTGCGCCGCGAGAGGACCGGAATGATGGTGGATAGCGCACCCGCGGCCGGCAGGAAGATGATGTAGACCTCCGGATGGCCGAAGAGCCAGAACAGGTGCTGCCAGAGCAGGGGATCGCCGCCACGCGTCGGGTCGAAGAATGGCAGATCGAATGCGCGCTCCACTTCGAGCAGGATCGAGCCGAGGATCAGCGGCGGAAAACCGATCAGCATCATTGCCGCAACGACCAGCATATACCAGGCGAAGATCGGCATGCGGGTGAGCGACATGCCGGGCGCCCGGAGCTTGAGTATGGTCACCATCAGTTCGATCGCCGCCGACAGCGCCGAAATCTCGACGAAGGTGATGCCGAGCAGCCAGACATCCGCGTTGATCCCCGGTGAATAGGGTTTCGATGAGAGCGGCGTGTACATGAACCAGCCGCCATCGGGCGCGATACCGAAGACGAGGGCGGCGATCAGAAAGGAGCCGCCGAACAGATAACACCAGTAGCCGTAGGCCGACATGCGGGGGAAGGCGAGGTCGCGAGCACCGAGCATCTTGGGAAGCAGGTAGATCGCCAACCCCTCGAAGAAGGGAATGGCGAAGAGGAACATCATGATGACGCCATGCATGGTGAAGACCTGAGCATATTGCTCGGCGTCGAGGAATGCACTGTTGCTGGAGGCGAGCTGGGTGCGGATCAGCATGGCGAGAACGCCACCGATGGCGAAGAAGACGAGGGCTGTGACCATGAAGCGTCGACCGACGACATTGTGGTTGACAGCGGCGAAGCGTTTCAGCCCCTTTCCCGATCCCCAAACCGCATCCACCTGGTGATGCAACTCTATCGGCGAGCCGGCAGGCGTCGAACGGGTATCATATCGTGTGTCGCTCATTCCTGTGCCTCAGCTGTCGTTTTCGTCACGCCTGAGAGGCGTTGCCGATACGTCTCCAGGGGATGAGCCTCCACGGTGAAGCGCATGGCGGTATGGCCGGTGCCGCAATATTCAGCGCAGATGCCACCGTAGCGTCCAGGGACGTCGGCCTTGATGCGCAGCTTCGTCGTGTGGCCCGGGATCGCATCGATCTTGCCGGCGAGGCGCGAGATCCAGAAACTGTGGATCACGTCTGCGCTGGTGACGCTGACTTCGACCACGCCGCCGACCGGAATAAACAATGTCCCTGTCGTTGCGACCTCCGCATCCATGTCCGGATAGCGGAATTCCCACTGCCACATGCTGCCATGTGCCTCAACCCGGGCCATGACCGGCTCGTTCTGCCAGGCGCCGAGCAGGAATTCTCCTTTCGCCATGCCATAGATCATCAATGCAAGCAGCACTGGAACGGGAAGAATGAGCCCGCCGAAGATCATCCAGCGCTGGGGTGAGAGGCCACTGCCGAAGCCAGGGCGACATAGCACGAGGCTGAAAAGGGTGAGCACAAGCGCGAAGATGATGGTGGCGCCCGCCAGCATGACCCACCAGAGACGTGCAATCGCCCCGGCATATGGGCCGGCTGGGTCGAGCGCCGAGAGATCTCCAGAACAGCCTGCCAGAGCGAGAGGCAAGGCGAGGCTGATCACCAACCGAGGGAACCATAGCCCCATCAGGCGCTTTCCCGTCTGAAACGGAGAGGTTCCATGAGCGAAGCTGAGACGAGCACCACCCCCAACCCGGTTATCGAGAAACTCGAGCAACAGGACACGACCTCGGCGATGGCCGTGGCGGGCCATCCGCTCCACGCCATGAGCGTGCATTTTCCCATCGCGCTGGTGTTCGGCACGCTGGCGGTCGATGTCTTCTATTGGTGGAGTGCCGATCCCTTCTGGCTGCGGGTTGGCTTGTGGACCTCCGGCACAGCCTTTGTGGCCGGCATTGCAGCCGGCATCGTGGGGACTTCCGAACTTATCCTTGTTCCCGGCATCCGGGCGCGCGTTGCAAGCTGGGCACATGCCATCGCCGCAGTCACCTTGATCTCCGTCGCAGGCGCAAACTGGGGACTGCGTCTGCTCGAGCCCTCGGCCGTCCTGCCGCATGGTTTGCTGCTGTCGGTGCTCGCAGGCATCCTGACCGGCGTCGCCGGCTGGCATGGTGGAAAGCTGATCTTCGATCACGGTATCGGCCTCATGGTGTCGCCCAAGGATTGAATGGATCGAGGAGACGCTTCAGCCCGCCGGGTTCCCCCATGACGCGCGGAAGGGAGACGTCGGGTGCCTCTTTGGCAAGAACGAGGAAGAGAATAGCCGTCACCACAGCACAGCAGCTTGCGGTCGCCAGGACGAACCGCCACGTCGGATAGACCTCTCCGTCACGAAACAGGCGGATGATGACCAGTCCTGAAAAGACATGGAACATGGCAAGCAAGGCGACAAAACCGAGCTTCCATGAAAACCAGGGCGCAAAGACCTCTCGCAGGAAGCTGAGGGCGATACCGCTCGACACCGCAACGAAGGCCGCTGGAGAGATGATGGCTACATAGGCAAAGCGGACCATACGCTGCATGCGATACAGCGATTCATCGCTCGTTACATGGGCCCGCTGGACATAGAGACTCGGCAGGCTGATAAGCCCGGCGGTCCAGATGGCGATGGCTGCGATATGCAGGAATTTCAGTAAAGCTATCATTCGCGAACCGTCCGCCTTTCTGCATCCTTCGGCGTGAACAGCCGCGACAGCACGATGACGGCTACGAACAGGTAGGGAAGTGCCGCCGGAACCCACATCAGAAGCCCCGAAAGCTGCTGGTCCGCCAGAGGCAGCATTCCATAGGGCTGGGTCGTTTCCAGATGGGCGATAAACATTGGTGCCCGCGCGAAAGTGAGGAGTGCGCCCAGCATGCCCATCTGCAAGGTCGTGCCGAGCAGCAGCGCAAGTGCTGCGCCAACGGGTCGTTGGGGGGCGAGAATGTCCCACCAGAGCCAGAGCGCGGAGCCGATGAGGGACAGTTCCATCAACCAATAAGCAGCCGGGGAGCCGAGGGCGAAAAGATATGGACCCGGCGCGTGCCAGAGCCACATCAGTCCAGTATGGGCCAGAAACGACAATTGCGCAGGAAGGGCTGTCGATCCGCGTCGGCGCGGCGGGAGAGCGATAATGATGAGCGGCGCCAACACCGTGACCAAAAGGACGTGATGCAGGACGCGGGCCGAAAACAGGGCGGATGCCAGCGCGCAGAGCGGCGATACGAATGCAATGAGGGCGACAAACAGTGCGGCGAACGCCGCGATGCGTTGTCCTCGGGTCTCGCTGCTCAGCAGCAGCAGGAAAAAGCAGCCAGCGAAAGCGCTCAGCAGAACGGGATCAAGGTTCCATCGGCCCCAGAGGATGTCGGGAAGCGGCGCCGGGCCGCAATAGATATCGAGGCCCATGATCTAACCCCCAGATCCGGGCAGGGTCCACACGGCGCTTGAGATGATCTCGCTCGGGCGGGACACGCTCCTGATATCCGTACTATCACCCCACTGCTGCCGCGACGTGCCCGCCATTTATGCTCCCCGAAGTTTTCTGACCTCCGGGCGCAACAGTGCCGAGCGTGGTTTTGTTCCATTGCCCGTCGCTGCAATTCTTCAAGTTTCTGGCAGGGAGATTTAGACGCTCTTCGAGCTCAAGACTTCACTACGCCGTCTGTGTCAGACGATTCCAGTTGTTTGCGTAATTCGGCAGGCCGTCGATCGTCTCGCACACTTCATGCATCGGCACATCCACCCGGATCCCTGTCAGCATGGCAGCACCGATTGCGGTTCCAGTGGTGGCTTCAGAGGCATGGACCGGACGGTTTGCCAGAGTGTGGAGGGACGCCAGATAGACCGGATTTGCCGCAAAGGGACCTTCCACGATGATGGGGCCAGCGGAAGCGAGCAGGTCCAGACACGTCATGGTCATCAGAGCCTCGTAGAGGCTCGCTGCGACACGACGTTCGGCGGGCGAAGCTGGCTCCTCAACCCAGCGGGACACGCTGTTGGGAAAGGGACCGGTCTCCTGGACCACACTCGGCAGAAGCATCACGCCCCGGTCTATCACAGCTCGAAGTGCATCCCGGTCCTCTTCCGCAGTGGTCGAAGGAAGGTCGCGGGTCAACTGGTCCCATTCGCGGCCGCCCATGAAACGGGCGGAGGGCACGGGGCTACCATTGGCGTCGACATTGACCAGCGTATCGCGGGTCGCATCCAGATGCGGGGGCTTTGCGCCGACGGCGAAGCTGATCACCCAGGTTCCGGTCGAGACGACGGTGCAGGGGCTGCCGAAGCCGATCAGATGCGGGAGCAGTGAAGCGTTGGAATCGTGGATGCCACAATAGACGGGCACCGGCTTCGTCAGGCCGAGTTCACCGGCAATCTCGGGACGGATCGGACCAAGTGTATCGAAGGCAGAGCGGACGGGCGCCATCAGCGCGCGGATGCCAAGCCGCTCGGCCAGTGGTGAATAGCTGGCCTCGAAAGGCAGCCACAGGTCTGTGTGGCATCCGAGTGAGGTTGCCTCGTTTGCCGCGACACCGGTCAGTCGGTAAGCCCAGTATTGCGGATACGTCAGGATTGTCTCGACGCGGGCGAAGGCCTCCGGGAACTGACGTTTCTGGAAGTGCAGTTGGGCACCCCAGTTCAGACCGCCGGACAGAGCGGGCGACGATGTCTCTGTGAATTCCGGCCGAAGGGCGGCATAGGCTTCCTGGACGTCTTGCGGATAGGTATGTTCGTAATCAAGGACGGGCAGAGCGAGTTCGCCGCGCTCGTCCAAAAGCACGCCTGAGGCACCATGGGTGGTGATTGAAAGCGCATCGAAGCCCGGCTCTTTGACGAAGTCTTTGAGCGAGGCGAGGATGAAGCTCCAGAGGCCAACGATGTCGAAATGCGGATAGGGTGGCCCCGGCAAAACCGTGTTCGCAGTCTTGCGGACGGCGATCTCGCGTCCCGACATGACATCGACCACCACCACCTTGGCGTTGGTCTTGCCGATATCGATGACCGCGATGTGTTTGAAGGCCTGCGTGCTCATGGCAGATGGAAGACCGGCACGAGATCGATGGCCACCGGCGAATTGTCCGCATTGGATTGCATGATGTCGGCCATGTGTGCCCACCAGCGCTTCATCACCGGATGGTTCGGCAGATCCGCCATCCCGTGATCCACCTGCCTGGAAAGCACGCCGAAGAGGATGTTCGTCTCGGGGTCGAGATGGATTGAATAGTCGCTGACGCCTGCCTTATGCAGAAGGGCGACAAGCTCGGGCCAAATTTCGTCATGGCGCTTGCGATATTCGGCTTCCATGCCGGGGTTGAGCTTCATCTTGAAGGCGTAACGTTCCGTGGTCATGCGCCGCTCCTGGACTGGCGTATACGCCGGGCGACGATCGGCAGGGCGATGGTGATGATCAGCAGCAGGCCGATAAAGATCGACATGACGATGCCGGGCACGTTAAGCAGGCCGAGGCCGAAGGTAACAAGGCCCATGACGAAGGCGGCGATGACGACACCGGCAATCGTGCCGGATCCGCCAAGGATCGAGACGCCGCCGAGTACGACCATGGTCACGACTTCAAGCTCGAAGCCTTGGGCGATCGACGGGCGGGTGGAGCCGAGGCGGGATGTCAGGCAGACGGCAGCGATGCCGCTCATCAGGCCGGTCAGCAGGAAGAGGATGAACTTAACCCGTTCGACCGGAATGCCGGAGAAGCGCGCGGCCAGCGGATTGGTGCCGATCACGTAGACATGGCGGCCGAAATTGGTCCGGTGGAGAAGAATGGCGAAGGCCACAGCCATCACGAGGAAAAGGACGAACTCGAAGGAGAAGACCCAGACCACGTAACCCTGGCCGAAATAGGCGAAGTCGGCGGGATATTTGCCGAAAGCCTGGTCGCCCAGGATGATATAGGAGATGCCGCGGAACAGGCTCATCGTGCCGATGGTGACGACGATGGACGGCAGTTTCAGGCCGGCAACGAGCAGGCCGTTGAAGGCGCCGCAGGCGAGGCCGACGGTGATGCCGATTGCCACCAGTCCAGGCGTGCCGACACCCATTTGAACCGCGTAACCCATGGCAGTCGAGGCGAGCGCGATGATGGCGGCGACGGACAGGTCAATTTCGCCGGCGATGATCAGCAATGCCATGGCAAAGGCGATCGTTGCCTTTTCGGTGAAGTTAAACGTCGCGTCGGAAAGGTTCCAAGCGTTTAGGAAATAGGGCGAGGCGAGCGAATTGGCGATGAAGATGACGACCGCCACGCCGAAGAGCAGGACTTCCCAGCTGGCGAGCAGCCGACGGAGGGGCGTTTCGAGGCGGTCGGGAATGACGCGGGTTTCGTGCGTTTGCCTGGATGACGTGTTCATGCCGGCACCTCTGTCTTTGCTGCTCGGTCACGCAGGATGATGCGACCCTTCTTGCGCTCGGCACGGGCGTTGAAGACGACGGCGAGCACGATGACGATGCCGGAGATCGCCATCTGGGCGAAGGGCGAGATGCCGATGACCGGCAGGGCGTTCTTGATGACCCCAAGGAAGAGGGCGCCGAGCACGGTGCCGATGACGGTACCAATGCCGCCGGCGATCGAGATGCCGCCGATGACGCAGGCCGCCACGCTGTCGAGTTCGAAGCCGGCGGCGATATCGACATAGGCAACCGCATAGCGAGAGACCCAGAGGTAACCCGACAGGCCAGCCAAGGCACCGGAGAGAACGAAAGCGAGGAAGCGGGCGCGACCGACATCGATGCCGGCATAGACGGCGGCGACGGGATTACCGCCGGCAGCATAGGTCGAACGACCGAAGGGCGTGCGCGCGAGGATGAAGCCGACCAGGATGACGACGGCGATGGCGATCCAGGAGAGGATCGGCAGGCCTAGGACTGGCAGGCGCGGTACGCCGAGGAAATCCGGCTGCATCTGGTGCGCATTGACCCAGGCGCCACCTGATAGAACGAAGCTCATGCCGCGATAGATGGTCAGCGTGCCGAGCGTGACGACGATCGGCGGGATGCGCAAAGCCCAGACGAGGAAACCGTTGATCGCGCCCAGCATCGCGCCGATGCCGATCGCAAACACCACGAGGAGCGCCAGCGGCAGGCCGGGAAAAGCGCTGTCGAGCATGGCGACGGCCATGCCGGTGAAGGCCAGGTTTGCTGCGACCGACAGATCGATCGACTTGGTCAGGATGACGACCATCTGGCCGAGCGCCAGGATGATCAGGATCGAGGTGTCGTTGAAGATCGTGGCGAGATTGCTCGGCGAGGCGAAATTGGGTGCGCGCGAGGTGAAGGCGAAGATCATGCCGATAATGATCAGGGCCAGCAGCATTTCGCGGTTCTTGAGGAGGTTCTGCATGGTCATTCCTTACGCGTTGCCGGTTGCGGCACGGACGAGCGTTTCGGCCGTCAGTCCGTCGCGCTCGTAGATGCCCGCCTGCAGGCTCTCGCGCATCACCATGACCCGGTCGGACATGCCGAGGATCTCGGGCAATTCCGAGGAGATCATGATGATGGACAGGCCCTCGGAGGCAAGCTCGGAGATGAAGGCGTGGACGGCTGCCTTGGAGCCGATGTCGATGCCCTTGGTCGGTTCATCGAGAATGATGACCTTTGGGGCCGTCGCCAGCCACTTGCCAATGACCACCTTCTGCTGGTTGCCGCCCGACAGCGTGCCGACGGGAACCGAGAGGGCTGCGGCGCGCAGGTCGAGCCGTTCGGCATAACGCCGGGCGAGCTTCAACTCGTTGGCGGCCTTGAGAAAGCCCGAAACGGAGGTGCGGACCAGCGAGGGCAGGGACATGTTCTGGTAGATCGGTAGTTCCAGCGCCAGACCATGGCGCCCGCGTTCTTCCGGCACGTAGACGATGCCTGCCGAGATCGCGTCCGCAGGTGTGTCGATCCGGATTTCGCGACCTTCGAGATGGACGGTACCAGAGGCAGGTCGCGTGATCCCGAACAGCGACTGGCAGAGCTCCGAGCGACCGGCACCGATCAGGCCGTATATGCCGAGGATTTCGCCCTTGCGCAGGTCGAAGGAGATGTCGCGGAATTCTGTCGCATGGCTATAGCCACTGACATTGAGGACGGATCCCCCGATCGCAACTTGCATCTTCGGGAAAATGTCGTGGACGTCGCGGCCGACCATCTGGCGGACGATCTCGTCCTGGGGCGTGTCCTTGAGGATGCCCGAGCCTACCATGCGGCCATCACGGAAGACGGCGTAATTGTCTGCAATCTCGTAAAGCTCGTCGAACTTGTGGCTGATGAAGAGGATCGCCTTGCCCTGGCGCTTCAGCCCGTCGACGATGCGGAAGAGATCGTCGATCTCCTTGCGCGAGAGAGCCGCCGTCGGTTCGTCCATGATGACGATGCGGGCATCGACGGAGAGCGCGCGGGCGATGGCGACGAGGTGGCGCTGGGCGATCGAGAAGTCCTTGAGCTTCGTCGTCGGATCCATGTCGCTTTCCAGCGCCTTCATCAGCGCGCGGGACCGCTCATTGATCTGGCGCCAGTCGATCAGGCCGAAACGGGTGCGTGGGGCGTGGCCAAGGAAGATGTTCTCGCCGACAGTTAGTTCGTCAAAGAGCACGGTTTCCTGATGGATGGCCGTTACGCCCGCATCGATCGCATCCTGGGCGTTGGAAAAGGTCGTGGGCTTGCCGTCGATCAGGATCTCGCCCTCGTTCGGGCGGTAGATGCCGGTCAGGATCTTGACGAGGGTCGATTTGCCGGCCCCGTTCTCGCCAATGAGTGCGGTCACCTTGCCCGGATAAAGAGCAATGTCGATCTTATCCAGGGCCTTCACGCCCGGGAAGATCTGGGAAATGCCCCGCATTTCGAGAATGGGCTCTGCAGCCGGGATCGCGCCCGCCGCAAGCTTGGCAGATTGAACGGTCATCATGTGCTTACCGAATGAGTAAAATCCCGGCGGCTCGAGCCGCCGGGTCTGGTTTGCCGAGATCAGAAGATCTTCGAGAACTCTTCTATGTTCGACTTGTCGTAGACGAAGGGATCGGCCATCGCGGCTTCGCCACCGTCGCCGACCTTGATCTTGCCCATGCGGCCTGCTTCGACTTCTGAGCCAGGTGCTGCGTCGGTTTCGCCCTTGACGAGGCGATAGGCGATCTGGGTCGCGGAGTAACCAAGGTCGATCGGATTCCAGATGGCGAATTCCTTCGTTGCACCCGACTGGATGGCGCCTGCCATTTCAGAGGGAAGACCGAGACCGGTGACGTAGACGTCGCCGATCTTGCCGGCATCCTTGACGGCCTGCGAGGCGGCGAGAACGCCGACGGTGGTCGGCGCGACGATAACCTTGACGTTGGTCTGCGAGGTCAGGAGGCCGTTGGCTTCGCGGTAGCTCTTGTCGGCGAGGTCGTCACCATAGACGGTGGTGACCAGGTTGAGGCCGGGGAAGTCCTTCAGCTGGGCCTTCATTTCCTCGATCCAGATGTTCTGGTTGGTCGAGGTGGTGGTGGCCGACAGGATGGCGAAGTCACCCTTACCATCCGGCAGATGGTTTGCTGCGAGCTGCAGGCACATCTTGCCGATCAGGGCATTAGACGAGGGGTTGAGGTGCATGATGCGGCCTTCGGCTGCGACGCCGGAATCCCACGAGATGACCTTGATGCCGCGGTCCATGGCCTTCTTGAGGGCCGGAACGACTGCGTCCGGATCGTTTGCCGAAATCGCAATGGCGTCGACGCCCTGCGCGATCAGCGAGTTGATCACTTCGATCTGGCCTTCGGCGGTGGTCGAGGTCGGGCCGGTGTAAATCACTTCAACGCCGCCGAGTTCCTTGGCGGCTTCCTGCGCGCCCTTGTTGGCAGCTTCAAAGAAGCCGATGCCGAGCGACTTGACGACCAGTGCGATCTTCATGTCGGCGGCCTGTGCAGCAGAGCCGATGGTGGCGAGCGCGATGGCTGCGCTTGCCAGAAGTAGTTTCGTCAGTTTCATGGTTTCCTCCCAGGTTGATAAACTGTTCTGTCCCTCCCTCCCGGTCACCTCCTCTAGGCGACCGACGAGGTATCCTCCCTTGCCGAAGAAGCGATTGGCTTCACGGTCATGAGCTTTACGCCGGCGTCGGTGACCATGGCGGCCGCCTCGTCGGATATTCCGTCGTCTGTGATGATCGTCGACACCTTGTCGAGCGCACACAGGATCAGGCTGGATCGTTTGGCGAACTTGCTCGAGTCCACCATGACGATGAGTTCTTCCGCCTGGCGCATGAGCTTCTGCTCACTCTGGATGACGAGCGCATCCGACTCCATCACGCCGAGTGCGTTGATGCCCTGTGCGCCAATGAAGATGCGGCGGGCATAGAAATTGCGGATCGCGTCGTTCTCGAAAGGGGACAGGATCAGGCTCTGGTCGCGATAGATCGCGCCGCCGGGAACCGACACCGTGCATTTCGAGTGTTTCACCAAGTGTTCGGCGATGGCGAATGAATTGGTCATCACCTGCAGGCGGCGGGCCGACATGAAGTGAACCATCTGGAACGTCGTGGTGCCACCATTGATGATGACGGAATCACCTTCTTCACACAGGTCGACGGCGGCGCGCGCAATTGCGCGTTTCTTGTCGATGTTGACCGATTCGGACACGCGGAATGGTCGAGCAGCGAGGTTTCCCAGCTGCGGCGGGTGAACGGCTTCGGCTCCACCCCGCACACGCCTCAGCTTTCCCTGCACGTGAAGAGACGCGATGTCGCGGCGGATCGTGGCTTCAGAAGCCTCGGTCAGCTCGGCAATATCCTGCACCGTGATCACAGGCTTTTCCTGGATCGCGCTCAGAATAATGCGATGGCGTTCGCGTTCGTGCATGGGGTCCTCCTGACCGTGATTTATTCGCAATGTTTTTACGCTGTCAATCACAAACGATCAAAAATAATAATATTGCAGCGCACAATGAAAAGAAATGATCGAAATTGATTGACAATCGGAGGAAGGCTGCGCGATATCTGCCTGCAACAAAGAAACAGGCTTTCGGAGTGAGGCCTGTGAATCAATGCCTGGGAGGATGTCATGTCGGGCCAAACCAGCCTTCTCGAAAGCCGTTGGGACGATGCTTATGCGGCGAAGCTCGATGAACCGGGCAAACTGCTCTATCGGTCGAACCTGCTCGGTGCCGACAAGCGCATCACAAACTACGGCGGCGGCAATACCTCTGCCAAGGTGATGGAAACCGATCCGCTCACGAGTGAGCAGATCAAGGTCCTGTGGGTCAAGGGTTCGGGCGGCGATGTCGGCACGATCAAGCTCGATGGCTTCGCCACGCTCTACCAGCACAAGCTGGACGCTCTGAAGGGCATCTACAAGGGTGTGGCCGACGAGGACCGCATGGTCGGCTTCCTGCCGCATTGCACCTTCAACCTCAACCCGCGTGCCGCTTCGATCGATACGCCCTTGCATGGCTTCGTGCCGTTCACGCATGTCGACCACATGCATCCGGATGCGGTCATCGCGATCGCGGCTTCAAAGAATTCAAAGGAGCTGACGCAGACGATCTTTGGCTCGGAGATTGGCTGGCTGCCCTGGCGCCGCCCCGGCTTCCAGCTGGGTCTCGATCTTGAAGCCTTCGTCAAGGCAAACCCCACGGCCAAGGGCGTTGTGCTGGAAAGCCACGGTCTGTTTACCTGGGCGGATGATGCCAAGGACTGCTACCTGCTGACGCTTGAGATCATCAACAAGGCGATTTCCTGGTTTGCCAAGGAGACGGCGGGCAAGACCATTTTCGGCGGTGCCGTCGCCAAGAGCCTGCCGGCGGAAGAGCGTCGCGCGATCGTGGCACAGCTTATGCCGGAAATCCGCGGCCGGATCGGCAAGGCGGAGCGCAAGCTTGGCCATTTCGACGATCAGGATGCCGTGCTCGAATTCGTCAATTCGAAGGACCTGCATTCGCTTGGTGCGCTCGGCACGTCCTGCCCCGACCACTTCCTGCGCACCAAGATCCGTCCGCTGATCGTCGATTTCGATCCGGCAAAGCCCGATGTGGACGGTGTTCTGGCAGGCCTCGACGCGGCCCTGGAAGCCTATCGCGCCGACTACACGCGCTATTACGAAGCTTGCCGTCACGACAACTCGCCCAAGATCCGCGATCCAAATCCGGTCATCTTCCTGGTGCCGGGCGTCGGCATGCTGTCCTTTGCCAAGGACAAGGCGACGGCCCGCATCGCCGGTGAATTCTATGTCAACGCGATCAACGTGATGAAAGGCGCCTCGACGGTTTCCGAATATCAGGGTCTGCCGGAGCAGGAAGCCTTTGATATCGAATACTGGCTGCTTGAAGAGGCCAAGCTGCAGCGCATGCCGAAGCCGAAGAGCCTGGCGGGTCGCGTGGCTTTCGTTACTGGCGGTGCCGGCGGCATTGGCCGGGCAACGGCCGAGCGGCTGCTTGCCGAAGGTGCCTGCGTCGTGCTGGCGGACATCGATGCGAACGCGCTTGAACAGACCATGGGCGACTTTGGCAAGCGGCATGGCGGTGACGTCGTGCGCTCATGTCAGCTTGACGTGACGCGGGAAGATGCCGTGATCAAGGCGTTCGCAGAAGCCTGCGTCGAGTTCGGCGGTGTCGACATCCTCGTGTCGAATGCCGGCATTGCGTCTTCGGCTCCGGTCGAAGAGACGACGCTTGCCATGTGGGACAAGAATATCAGCATTCTCGCCACGGGCTATTTCCTCGTGTCTCGTGAAGCCTTCCGGCTGTTCCGTCGGCAGAAGCTCGGTGGAAACGTCGTCTTCGTCGCCTCGAAGAACGGTCTGGCGTCCTCACCGAATGCGTCCGCCTATTGCACCGCCAAGGCTGCCGAGATCCATCTTGCCCGTTGCCTGGCGCTTGAAGGGGCGGATGAAGGCATCCGGGTCAACACCGTCAATCCGGATGCGGTCCTGCGTGGCTCGAAGATCTGGAATGGCGAATGGCGCGAACAGCGTGCAGCCTCCTCGAAGATCGAGGTTGATGATCTCGAAGAGCATTACCGCAAGCGTTCGATGTTGAAACTGAATGTTTTCCCGGAAGACATCGCGGAGGCGATCTACTTCCTCGCCTCCGACCTTTCGGCCAAATCGACCGGCAACATCATCAATGTCGATGCCGGCAACGCGCAAAGCTTTACGCGCTGATCTCCCAAGCCGCTGCGGCGCGAATGCCGCAGCGGGGATCTTACTTGCGCAGGATCACCCAGAGCGCATGAATGATGCCGGGGATATAGCCGAACAGGGTCAGCAGGATGTTGAGCCAGAAGTGCAGGCCGATGCCAACCTGGAGGAAGACGCCGAGTGGCGGCAGGAGGATGGCGATCAGAATGCGCAGAATGTCCATGATAACTCCGGTTGTCCGTGGGTTTGGCAGATAAACGCGCTTGGAACAAAATCGTTCGCGCGGAGTGGAGGAAAAGATGAGCTATAACAGGATTGCCGCGGACATCGTCGCTGCAGAGAACGGGAAGCGCGAAGCAGCGCTCGCTTCCGACTACGAGGCGTTGGGCGCTAAACTGGCACGCACCGGCATCGATATCGATGCCATCACCGACAAGGTGTCCGAGTTTTTCGTCGCCGTTCCATCCTGGGGTGTCGGCACCGGTGGCACGCGCTTTGCCCGCTTTCCGGGACAGGGTGAGCCGCGCCACATCTTCGACAAGCTCGATGACTGCGGCGTGATCCAGCAGTTGACGCGCGCAACGCCGACCGTGTCGCTGCACATCCCCTGGGACAAGGCTGATCCGCGGGAACTCAAAGCAAAGGCGGAAACGCTCGGTCTCGGCTTCGACGCGATGAATTCGAACACGTTCTCCGATGCCGCCGATCAGGCGCATTCCTACAAATATGGTTCGCTCAGCCATGTCGACTCGGCGACGCGGGCACAGGCCGTCGAACACAATATCGAATGCATTGAGCTTGGTGCCGCGCTTGGCTCCAAGGCGCTGACCGTCTGGGTGGGTGATGGTTCCAACTTCCCCGGTCAGACCAATTTCACCAAGAGCTTCGAGCGTTATCTCGCCGCCATGGCTGAGATCTACAAGGCGCTGCCGAATGACTGGCGTCTGTTCTCCGAGCACAAGATGTATGAGCCGGCCTTCTATTCGACCGTGGTGCAGGACTGGGGCACGAACTACCTGATCGCGCAGACGCTCGGTCCGAAGGCGCAGTGCCTCGTTGACCTCGGGCACCATGCGCCGAACACGAATATCGAGATGATCGTCGCGCGACTGATCCAGTTCGGCAAGCTCGGTGGTTTCCACTTCAACGATTCCAAGTATGGCGACGATGACCTGGATGCAGGCTCGATCGAGCCCTACCGTCTCTTCCTCGTCTTCAATGAACTGGTGGATGCGGAGTATCGCGGTGTGTCGGGCTTCCATCCCGCTCACATGATTGACCAGAGCCACAATGTGACCGATCCGATCGAGAGCCTGATCTCCAGCGCCAACGAAATTCGCCGCGCCTATGCGCAGGCACTGCTGGTCGACCGCGCAGCCCTTGCCGGTTATCAAGATGACAACGATGCGCTGATGGCGACCGAAACGCTCAAAGGCGCCTATCGCACGGATGTCGAGCCGATCCTGGCGGAAGCTCGCCGTCGCGCAGGTGGCGCGATCGATCCGGTGGCGACCTATCGCGCCAGCGGCTACCGCGCCAAGGTTGCGGCCGAGCGACCTGCGGTGAAGGGGGGCTCGGGCGGTATCGTCTGAGAATAAGTCACCCACTTCTATGAGAAACGCCCGGGCGAAAACCCGGGCGTTCGTTTTTTCAAGCGGTCTCCCGACGCGTTGTTATCTTATTCTTCGCGCTGGCCGGTGAGGCTCAGCAGCAGCTGGAACAGATTGACGAAGTTGAGATAGAGCGAGAGGGCGCCGAAGACGGCGAGCTTCTGCTGGCTCTCCTGGTCCATGTTCTCTGCATACTGCTCCTTGATGTTCTGCGTGTCCCAGGCGGTCAGGCCAACGAAGACGAAGACACCGATGACCGAGATGGCGAACTGAAGGGCGCTGGAGCCCATGAAGATGTTGACCACCGAGGCGATCACGACGCCGATCAGACCCATCATCAGGAACGAGCCGAACTTCGACAGGTCACGCTTCGTGGTGTAGCCGTAGAGGCTCATTGCACCGAACATGGTGGCGGTGATGAAGAAGGTGCGCGCGATCGAGGTGCCGGTGAAGACCAGGAAGACCGAGGCGAGCGACAGGCCCATCACGGCGCAGAAGGCCCAGAAGGCGATCTGTGCGGTTGCGGCTGACATCGTCTGGATGCGGAACGAGAAGAAGAAGACGAAGGCAAGCGGCGCCAGCATCACGACCCACTTCAGCGGGGTCTGGAAGATCGGCACGTAGAGCGCCGGGGTCTGGCTGACCACGAAGGCGACGATGCCGGTAATGACCAGGCCAAGGCCCATGTAGTTGTAAATGCGCAGCATGTGCTGGCGCAGGCCTTCGTCGAACAGTGCTGCGGACTGGGCCTGGGCGCCGTAGCCGAAGCGGTTCTGGATGGGATCCATGGATATTTCCTCCTTGGTTGGATCAGTAAAGGGTACGGGCGAGCTGGCGCGCCTGTTCGGCCAGCCTGTCCGGATTGGTTGTCTCGGAGATCAGCGCATAGGCAACGTCGCCGATCTGCCAGTAGGCGGCCTGTGTATCGCCTTCCTGCTGCATCAGGACCTGCTGCACCGCAAAGCTTCCCGGGCGGACGGCAAAGAGCGATAGCCGCTTGCCTGCCTCCGGCTCGACTTCGAGCTCGACACTCGGGCCATAGGCCGAGGGAAAGATCTGGGCGTCCTTGATCGCCCACACCTCGGGCATGTCGGGCAGCACGATCGCGGTCGCGGAGCGTATCTCGGCCGCATTGAAGATGCGGGTCTCTGCTTGCGATGGCATCTGCCCGCGCAGTTCTGCGGTTTTGTGGGCGCGGATCGCTTCCTCGACGAATTGCGGCGGGGGAACGGAGGCAACAACCTCGCTCACGCCACCCGGCGCAATCCAGCCATGGGCTGCCCATCCCGCACCGACCAGCACGAGTACGGCCGCAGCGCGGCGAACGAATTCCAGGGTGCTGCGGCCGTTCAGCGCGTTTTCGAGCCGGCGAGCGACCTCCCGCGTTTCCTGACGGGCAGTCACCGGCAGTCCGGCCAAAGCCAGGCGCAGCTCATCCCGCACCCGAAGATCCGCCATCACCTTGGCGGCGGTGCCTGGGTTTTCAGAGAGATAAGCCTCGACCTCGATCCGGCGCGCCACGTCGAGCTGATCGTCGACATAAGCGTGCAGGTCCGCTTCGATTACGGGATCATGGCTGGTCATCGGGATTTCCTCCAACGATTCGGAGATGGGGCACAGTGCCTTCCGCATCGCCGCGCTCCATGGCGCGCAACCGCGCCCGGGCCCGGGAAATGCGAGACATCAGCGTGCCCACGGGAATGTTCAATACATCGGCAGCTTCCTGGTAGGACAGCTCTTCGATGGCCACGAGATGCAGCGCTTCGCGCTGGTCTTCCGGAAGTGAAAGAAATGCATTGCGCACCTGGGCAAGGCGGACCGAATGTTCCTGGCCTGCAGGTGCCACCAGCTCAGTCAGTTCCGCAACGGCTGCATGTCGACGCTCGGTTGCACGATTGCTGCGGGTCCGGTCGATATGCGTGTTGTGCAGGATCGACATCAGCCAGGTGAGAGGGCTGCCACCGTTGCGGAAGCTCGATTTGCGCTCAAGCGCACGGACCAGGGCGTCATGTACGAGATCCTCGGCCTCGTCCGGATTGCGGACGAGCGAACGGGCGTAGCGCCGAAGGGCTCCGAGCTGGCCAATCACGTTGAACGGGTTCGCTTTCGTCGTCATGCTTCATATACGGAGTCGGCGACGGGTTTATTCCATGGCTTGAAAAAGATTTTTTCAGGAGGCCATTATCCAGCCCACGCCCTGCATGGCGGCAAAAACGAGACCGGCCGAGGCGAAGAGCGCGACAACGCCAAGGGCGAGCCCGAGCATGGTGACGAGACCATCGCGCTCCATCAGGCCTAGAGCGATCATCACGAGGGCTCCGACAGGCAGAAAATTGCCGAAGGGGATTGGTAGTGCAACGGCGATGGCGAGCAGAAGAACGGGAAGTCCAAGTAGCGCCTGCGCGCGGGGGCCTGCAAGCCTGCGCATGCGGTTGCGCTTGAGCCGTCTTTCGATCCGGCTCACGAGCGGGCCTGTGTAGCGGACGATCAGGTCGATCGTGCCGGCCGAAATCTGTCGCCGCCCGAGGAATCCCGGAAGCCAGATGCGGTTATAGCCGGCGAGGATCTGCAAGGAAACTAGCGCCAGGCAGGAGCCGAAAACAAAACCGAAGGGACCGGGGATGGGCGTCAGGGCCGGCAGCGACAGGATCAGGATCGCAAAGGCGATGCTGGCGCGCCCCATCGTCGCCAGTAGCTCATCCAGGCTGACGAAGCCGGCCTCTGCCGCATGTTGTGTGAGGCGCAGGAGACGTTGTGAAGCGACGCCACCGGGGGTGGGCGGAGGCTGATTCATGTCGTCTTGCGGCATGATTGTTTCTATCCCTGTTGCCCCGCAGATGTAGGTGGGCAATCCGCCCAGACAAGGCATGTCGCTTGCCGAATGATGTTGTTGATGCGCCTAAACGACTACGCCGGGCAACACGGAATCCGGTGGAGCGTCCGCCTGTCAGTCGATCCGCCGCTTCGGATCGAGCTCGACACCCTGTTCCGTGGGTTCGGTTTCTTCTTCGCGGTTCGCGTCCTGCCGCTTCCGTTCCGGGGCAACGGTCTTATGCTCGCTTTCCCGCGTGTCGGGCTGCAGGCGATGGGAATTCGTGCTCATGTCGTTCTCCTCTTCGGGTGATCCCACGAACCGAACGGCGAAGCTGGCCTCGGGTTCCGAACGTGCGGTGAGGATGGCGAAGGAACCGTTTGCCGGGAATTTCTGTTTCCCTGTATCAACGGAGGTTTTTATGAGCACTTTGAAGAAGACAGATGTCGCGGGTAAGAAGTCAACGGCGAAGGATCTGCCCGCAGCCGGGCCGCATGACAAGCCGGAACTGCAGGATCAGATGAAGACGCCGGGCGCCGGGTCGTTGCCGAAGACCGGGTCGCAGGAGGCCGATGTCGGCTCCGACTGAGATATTTATCTACCCGCTGACATCAGCGAACGCAAAAGGCCGGCGGTTTCCCGCCGGCCTTTCGTTTGAGACGTTTTTCGTCAGATATTCTCGGCCACCGCTTCGCGGACCGCGCGCTCTTCTTCCTCGCGCTCCCGCTTGTTGTAGCGGATCGACGACCAGAGCGAGATGCCGATCAGGGCCGCGCCGCCGAGACCGGTGATCACTTCCGGAATATGGAACAGAGTCTGCACATACATGATCACCGAGAGGATCAGGATGGCGTAGAAGGCACCATGTTCCAGATAGCGGTATTCGGCCAGGGTGCCTTTTTCCACCAGCATGATGGTCATCGAGCGCACATACATGGCACCGATGCCGAGGCCGATTGCGATCACAAAGAGGTTCTGGGTCAGGGCGAAGGCGCCGATGACGCCGTCGAAGGAGAAGCTGGCATCAAGCACTTCGAGATAGATAAAGGCGCCGAGGCCGCCCTTGGCCGCTTCGGTCATCGTCTTCTGCGAGGCATCGAGCAGACCGCCCAGGACCTCGACGGCGAGGAAAGTGACGAGACCATAGATCGCCGAATAGACGAAAGTCGTTGCTTCCTCACCTTCGAGCAGGTTCGAGAACAGCAGGATAAGCAGCAGCACAACCGCGATCTCGATGCCCTTGATCGAGGCAGAGCGGGCCATGTTCTTCTCAAGGATCTCGATCCAGTGCACGTCCTTCTCATGGTCGAAGAAGTAGGTGAGGCCGACCATCATCAGGAAGGTGCCACCGAAGGCCGCGATCGGCAGATGCGCGTCGTTCATGATGCGGGCATATTCCGCCGGCTCGCGGGCAGCCAGAATGATCGCTTCGATCGGGCCGATCTTGGCGGCGATTACGACGATCAGAAGCGGGAAGACGATACGCATCCCGAAGACGGCGATGATGATGCCCCAGGTCAGGAAGCGGTGCTGCCAGACGGGCGTCATGTCCTTCAGCTTGTTGGCGTTGACAATGGCGTTGTCAAAAGAGAGCGAGATCTCCAAGACAGCCAGTACACTGCAGATGAAGAAGACCGTTGCCATGCCGCCGATCGTGCCGGTCATCTGCCAGCCGAGAACGCCGCCAAGGATGAGGCCGATTGCCGTGACGATGAAGGCCCAGCGGAAATAGCCGAGTGTCGACTGAGTGCCTGTTGCTGCTGATGTGGTCACGATTGTACCTCCGTCATCAGGAGGCATGAAGCGAGAATGCGATGCGTCTTGCACGCCTTCGCTGGAAGCATGATCCGAGTGTTCATTGTGTTCTGAATCCGCCGGCTGACGATTGCTGGCGGTACCGACATCACGAGAGCGCCGTAAACTCTCGCCAGAGGGGCCCGGCACCAGGTTCGATCGCAAGTCTTGAGCTTGCGTCACATCTTCTTCTCACCGAAGCTCACGAAAAGGTCAAGACGTGTGGTGATCTATCAAACAGATGTGGCGGCGGCGGCCGTTTTCAAGATTGGTCGCCGGAAGAACCGAATGCCCACAGTAGCGTTACATCAAAGAACGGAGCGTCGGAGACGACCAATGGACATATGGGACGCCGACCGATTTTTAACTGCACAGGAGCCAGTTTTCGCAACCGCTCTTGCCGAATTGCGACGGGGTCGCAAAGAGAGCCACTGGATGTGGTTCATCTTTCCGCAGCTTCGTGACCTCGGCCGATCTGCAACGGCGCGCCACTTCGGGCTTTTCAGTCAAAATGAGGCCCGCCTGTATCTGGCACACCTGATCCTCGGTCCGCGTCTCGTGCAGGCGACCGAGGCGGTGCTGGCTATCCAGCATCGCTCGCTGGCGGAGATCTTTGGTTCGCCCGATGATATGAAGTTCCGATCCTGCATGACCCTGTTTTCGCTCGTAGTCGACGATCAGCGGGCATACCCTTTCTCGCAGGCGCTTGAGCATTTTTGCGAGGGTGAGCCGGACAGGCTGACGCTTGATCTTGTGGCCGACTAGGCTGGTCCCACGACGATCCGGGGTCGTATCGCCAGCGTGTTGCTGACGGTGCAGATCTCTTCTGCGCGATGGGCTATTCGCCATTGGTCATCCCTGTCGAGACTTCCGTCAAAGACAAAGAGGACCGTCAGCGTGGCAAAGCGTGAGGGGCCGTCCATGGCTTTTTCACCGCTCGCCTTGGCACTTACGCCTAGCAGATCTCCCGCCAGCCCCAATTCGCGTGCGGCGATCCTTGCGCTCATGCTCATGCAGGCGGCCAGAGAGGCCAGCAGAAGGTCGAGCGGATTGAACCCGGGTTCGGATACGCCGGTGACAATGTGGATTGTGCCACCGGTTTCCGATCGGACATGCGGATATCCCGTCTTTCCCAAAGTCGCCGTCGCGCCGATCGGGCGCGTTCTCAAATCGGCCATCCATTGCTCCCTGTAAGGTTCGGGAACAATAGGTTTGCGCTGATTGGCTGACAAGGATCGCGTCAGATGTTGTTGCCGATCCGGGCAGTGCCCGTTTCGCCATTGTCGCGGGTCCATTTGAGCTGTTTCTGGTCGATCCGCTGAAGCTCGAAGCACATTGGGGCGCCCTTGTACCAGCTGGTGAACTGCTGACAGAGGCGGTCACCCTTGATCCACCAGCGGCCGGTGTCATTTGGCTTGGCAAAGCGCCCGAGCCCCAAAGCTTCCCCCGATCCGTCAACCTGACCGTTCGGCCGGTAGTTGAGCGGAAACTCGCCGCCCAACGGTACGGCAAGATAAATGCGCTTGCCGATGATATCCTCGCGTATATCGTCCGCGGTGAAGCGTTCGTTGGCGAAGGTTGTCGCGGAGGTGAGCGCGAGTGTCAGAAGCGTCACCAGACTAGCAAATACGCCGGAATGCATGGCCTTGTTCTCCCGAACGAGTGTCTCTCTGCTTTTGTTACGGACGCACCTGGCCGGTGGATCACGTGCTCATCATTCGCGGATGAAGACTGTCACCGAAGCCGCGCGCCCTTCTGCGTCGATAACGGTCAGTGTTGCCTGGCCTTGGCCGGAGGCATGCCATTCGCCGGTTCGGCGGCGGGTTGATTCCGTCATCGGTTTACCGTCGACCAGCCAGCGGAACGGTGCGCGGCCGGCCTGCATCTTCATGACGAGCGGAAGCGGGGTGCCGGCCGCATCACGGCCGAGTTCCAGCTGCGCGCCTTCCGGCGGATAGACGATCTGTGGCGGTTTTTCCCGGGCAGAGGCCGACACGAGGCCATTCGGATTGATCGAAAAGCGCCGGAGGCCGGCCGGAAGATCAGTGGCTGCGAGACGCGTGGCGCCTGTTGGAGCGCGAGGCAGAGCTGTTCCCGCCAGGCCCGACTTCGCAAACGCTTCGAACAGGATCGGTGCCGCGGTCTTGTAGCCGGAGATTCCAGGCACTGCCGCGTTGTCGGGGCGGCCGATCCAGACGCCCAGCACATAGCGGCCGTCGTAGCCGACCGACCAGGCATCGCGGTAGCCATAACTGGTGCCGGTCTTGTAGGCGATGCCGGCTGGCGGGCTCCCGGCGGGGGGCTGCACGGCGCCTAAGATGTCGGCGATCGTCCAGGCGGCGGTTGGCTCCAGTAGCGGTTGGTCGTCGATCAGGCCGGGCTTGTCGCGGATGCCGTCGCCGAGCCTGACCGGCTGCTCGCGGTTGGCGAGACCAGCATAGAGCTGCACGAGACCTTTGAGGGTGACCCCTGCACCACCGAGTGCAATGGCAAGACCGGGTGCTTCATTGGGCGGGAGTTTGAGTTTCACTTCGGCGCGGCGCAGGCGGACCATGAGGCGGGACGGGCCGACACTGTCGAGCAGTCGGACGGCCGGCACATTGAGTGACAATTGAAGCGCCTGGCGGATACTGACATCGCCCTGATACTGCATGTCGAAATTCTTCGGTCGGTAGCCGAAGAAATCGGCCGGGCGGTCCTCGACGATGGTTTCCTGCGCCACCAGGCCGAGCTCTATAGCCAAGCCATAGATGAAGGGTTTCAGTGTCGAACCCGGCGAGCGCTCGGCGCGCGACATGTCGATCCAGCCGGAGCGGCTGGTGTCGAAATAGTCGGCCGCCCCCACTTCGGCGACGATCTCGCCGGTCGTGGCATCGGCCATAACAAGGGCGAGCGAGACCTTTGGGTCGAGCTTGCGTCCGGCTTCGGCGGCGAGGGTTTCGAGCTTTTCCTGGACGGGACGGAGCAGGGTTGTCTGGTGACGATCGGCGGTGAGATTGGCACGTCTCGCGGCTTCCGCCAGATGTGGCGCCAGCGCCGGAAGCTGGCGTCTGGCTCTCGGCAGATCCGCGCTCAGTGCAAAGGCCACTTCTGATGGTTCGATGATGGCGGCTTCTTCGGCGCGTTCGAGAACCCGCTTGCGGGCTTGCAAGGCGTTGTCGGCGAAGCGGTCGGGGCGACGCTTCTCCGGCAGCTGCGGCAGGGCGACGAGCAGGGCTGCCTCCGCTGTCGTCAGCCGCTTCGGTTCCTTGCCGAACCAGGCGAGGCTTGCGGCCCGCACGCCTTCGAGATTGCCGCCATAGGGGGCATGGGTCAGGTAGAGATCGAGGATTTCACCCTTCGACAGCCGGCGTTCCAGCTGCAGGGCGCGGGCGATCTGGATGAGCTTGGCGGTCAGCGACCGCTTGCGCCGGGGTTCGATCAGGCGGGCGACCTGCATTGATAGCGTCGAGGCGCCCGAGACGATGCGGCCGTTGGTGACGAATTGCCAGGCAGCGCGCCCGAGTGCCAGGACATCAACGCCCGCGTGATGCTCGAAGCGGCGGTCCTCGTAGGCGACCAGCATGCGGATCAGGGCGGGATCGACATCATCAGCCGTGGTCTTCAACCGCCAAAGGCCTTCGCGGGTGGCGAAGGCCCTGAGCAGTTGTCCGTCCCGATCGAGGATTTCCATGGACACCGAACGCGCCGCCTCGATCGGCGGTGGGAAATGCTTGTCAGCCCAGTCGAGGGGAAACAGCGAAAGCCCCGTCACGGCAATGCCTGCGGCAATGACGATCAGGGGCTTTCGAAAGCGTGCCATCAGGGGGCTGCCGAGACCGTCATGCCGCCGGCTGCCGTCCTTGCGGAGAGCTGTGGCCGATACATGTCTTCGACGGCTGCTGCCGGCAGGTCGTAGGTGCCCGGTGTCACCGCGCGCACGACATAGGCCAGCGTGATGGTGCCGTTCTCGTCTTCAGCCCGGTTTACGGCCGCAACAAAGCGGTCGCTGCGGAATTCGAGATGGGCGGTTTCCGTCTGGCCGATCCAGTCGAAATTGGCCAGCGCTGCGCTATCGACTAGGCTCGGATTGTCGATCTCGAAGCCGGCCGGCAGGAGGTCGGTGACCAGAAGCTGGGCCGGCCATTCATCCTCTTCGGTGACCTGCAGCACGACGACATAACGTTCGTTCTGCACGGCTTCGGTGATGTTGGCCTCTTCGCCATCCAGCGTGTAGTAGGTCCGGCTGATTTCGAAGCCTTCGCCACCAGCGGCCGGAGGCTCGACCGGAGCGGCGACCGTGGTGATCGCGGCACTGATCGGATCGCTGCCATTGTTGGTCACGGTGACTGGTGCCTGGAGCAGAGCCTCACCCGGAATGGTCGCGGCATAGGTTCCCGGCCGGTCTGCGCCGTTGACGTCGATCTGCAGGCCGGCATCGTCTTGCTGGAGCGCGCGGGCCGCCAGCAGCATCCAGGTCTGTTCCTGGGTGCTGAGCGTCTGCTTTGCCTGCCATTCCTGGTTCACCACCTTGGCCAGGATCGGCACGACCGGAGGCATCGGCCGGCTTTCGGCGGCCAGTGCCAGTACGCCGGCTGCGTCGCGCAGCGACGAGCCGTAATCCGAGCGGCTGAAGCTGACCGGTGTCAGGCGTGCCCGTTCCGACATGCCGGATGCGTCGGCGAAGACACTGTTTGCCCGCTGCGAGTCGCCATAGAGCGACAAGGCTGCTGCCAGATGTGCTTTCGACAACGGGGTCGGGAAGTCGCCCAGCATCGTGTCTGCGTAATAGCGCAGGTCGCTCAGCGAGGCCTTGCGGCTGCGGGCCAGCACGTATAGCGAATAGGCGATCTCGTTGCCCCGTGTGCGGATGTCGTTGTCATAGGCGATGCGGTTCTGCAGGTTCTGCAGCGCCTGGACGAGCGCCTCTTCCGGCACGTCGAACTTGCGTTCACGGGCACGGGTGAGGAAATCCGTCACATAAGCATCGAGCCACAGGCTTTCCGAACCCGGAGCCCAGAGGCCGAAGGAGCCGCTGGAGGATTGGTAGGAAAGGACGCGGAAGATGGCATCCTGGACGCGCTTGGCGATTTCAGGATCTTCCGGAAGGCCTGATATCTTCGCCAGTTCGTCGAAGTATAGCAGCGGCAGCGCGCGGCTGGTGGTCTGCTCGGCGCAGCCATAGGGGTAGCGGTCGAGCGCCATGAGCAGGCCCGGCACGTCGAGGCCATCGGCCCGTGTCACATTCAGGCTGACGGAAGCACCTTCAAGGAGACTGTCGGCGAGCAGATTGCCGTCCACGGTCAGGCTCTTGCCGGGCGCCACGGCGATGACCTGACGCTGGGTGATCGGCAGGGTCGCCGGCCGGACGGGAAGATCGAGCGACTGGCTGACGCTGATGCCACCGGTACCCGACAGCGCCACGTCGATTGTGCCCTGACCCGGATTAACCGCCGACAGGGGCAGGGTCAGGGTCGTGGTCTTGCCGGAGGCGAGGGTGACTTCGTTGGACGCTTCGCCACCCACCGTCACGGGACCGTTGCCGGTCGCGACCAGCGTGTAAGTGCCATCGGGCGCGTCGGTTGCGGCGATGTCGAGACGCAGGCTGCTTTCATCGCCGGGGGCGAGGAATTTCGGCAGGCTGGCGGTCACCACGACCGGGTCGCGGATGATCACATCGGCCTGTGCATGGCCAACCCCGGTCTTCGACCAGGCATGGACCATGATGCGGGCGGTGCCGTTGAACTGCGGGATGTCGAAGGACACCGTTGCCTTGCCGCTCGCGTCGAGCTTCACCGGGCCGGAGAAGAAGGCGACGAGCTTTTCCTTGGGCGGATTGCCCTGGAGAGCCACTTCGCCACCATCGCCACCCGTGCGCAGCGTTCCCGTCGCGCCGAGCGAGCCGTCGATCAGGCGGCCATAGAGGTCGCGCAATTCAATGCCGAGGCGGCGTTGGCCGAAATAGTAGGTTTCCGGATCGGCGGCCTCATAGCGCGTGAGGTTCAAGATGCCCACATCGACGGCGGCGACGGTGACATAGGCTTCCTCGCCAATGCCGGCTCCCGCGACCTCGATCGGGATTTCCAGCGGCTGGCGCGGAAGGGTCTTCTCGGGCGTTGCAATCTTCACTGCGAGCTTGTCTGCGCCCGGATTGACGCCGAGCCAGGTCACGCCAATGGCGCGGGCGGGCATGCGGCTTTCCTGGGCATCGCCCGGCCGGAACAGGGTGGCTGTGACATAAGCTCCGGCACCGAAGTCGGCGGTCACCGGAAGCTCGATTTCGGCACCTGCTGCCGGCACGTCCGCGACCTTGGAGGTGATCAGGGCATCGGTTCCGACTGTTACCAGCACCTTGCCTTCGAAGCGTGGGGAGATCTTGAGACGGGCTGCATCGCCAACCTTGTAGGTCGCCTTGTCCAAGCCGACTTGCAGCGCATCCGGCGTTTCGGTCGAGCTTGCGGAGACGAACCAGCCGGCGTCGAAATCGACGCTGGAGACGGAGCCGCCCTGTTCTACTTCAAGGCGGTGGCTGCCCCAGGTGACGGGAAGGCTAAGCGCCGTGCCATCGGCCTTGATGTCCACGGTGCCATCGGCCACCAGCTTGGTGGTGGTGATCGGCTCGTAACGCCAGGATGAGCCTTCGCGGTACCACTGGTAGTTCCGCTCCAGCTTGACCAGCTTCCACTTAGCTGCGGCCAAATCCTGCTTGGCTGCATCCGGACCGATGGCGATCAGGTTGAAGGCGGCATTGCTGTTTTCGGCAACGTCGCCCTCGAATTCCGGCTTGATGCCTATCATCGGGCCTTCCGGAGTGACCGGCAGGGTCAGTTTGCGTTCGATCGCCCGGCCGCCGCCTTCGCGCAGGCGCAGCACGACATCGGCATTGAGCAGGCGCGTCGTGGACGGCATATCCGTGATCGCGACATCGATGCTCGCTAGTCCGTCCTCATCGAGGGAGTCGAGCGTGTCGAAAGGCACGCGTACACCTTCAACGTCCTCCTCGTCGGAGAGGCCGAAGCTGTAGCGCGGGTAATCCGGGTGACTGCTGGTGGGTGTGACGACCAGTTCGCCTTCGAGCGTGAGGCCTGCAGCGGGTGCGCCGTAGAGATAGCGACCTTCGACATTGACCGTAGCACTTCCATCTGGGGCAAGGGTCGTCGCGTCGCTGGCGAGTGTCATGTCCAGCCGGTCCGGGACGAAGTCGTCGACGAGGAAGGAGGACTGGGCAATGGCCGGCTTCTTCGGATCGGTGTGGATCGCCACGTTCCAGGTGCCGCGCATGGAATTGGCAAGCAGCGGCAGCTCGACGGCATAACCGCCCAGGCTTTCGCTGGAAACGGCCATGCGGCGGAATTCGACGCCATCGGGGCGCAGGAAGATGAAGGTCAGCGGCAGGCCGCTGATCGCATCGGCTTCCGTATCGCGGGCGAGTGCCGCCACATGGACGGTTTCGCCCGGGCGATAGATGCCGCGTTCGGTCCAGGAGAGGATGTCGATGGGGCCAGGGGCCGGGCGACCGGTGACGCCACGGTCGGAGAGGTCGAATCCGGCGCGGGTCATGTCGAGGAAGACGTTGTCATCGTCGCTGGTATGGGCGGTAATGACGGCCGGCGCCATGGCAGCCCCGGCTTTCAGGAGCCCGGCATCGAAACGGGCCTGGCCATCGGCGTCGGTCTTGGCCGTCGCCAGGATCTCGTTGTTCTTCGCGAGCAGTTGCAGCTCGACGCCTTCCAGCGGTGCCGCGGTTGCCAGCGACCGGGCAAAGACATGCAGGCCGTCGGTGCCGGCAAAAGTCGAGAGGCCAATATCCGAGACGACGAACCACTGGGTGGCGCGGCTGTCCCAGTTCTCGGCGCTGCTGTTGGCGGCGACGGCGGTCAGCACATAGATTCCGGGTTTGCGGGTCGGTAGTGCTTCTTGCAATGGGATGCTGGTGGTGACCTCGTCGTTCAGCTGGTTGGCGATGTCGACGGTGCCCTGCCAGACCAGTTCGCCGATCTCGTCTTCCACGCGGCTTGCCGTGTAGCCGTCGAGCTGGGTCAGAAACTGCGAGGCCGCCAGCAAGGGTGCGATATTGCGATCGCCGATGCGATAGAGGGCGAGCTTGGCGCTGTCCGAGTTGATCGATACGAGCGGAATGCCCTGGCGCGCCGTGGACGGCAGGACGAAGCTGTCGCCGGTGAAGCGGACGGTGGATGACCGGTCGCGGACATAGACTTCGAGCTCGACGGGGGCTTCCAGATTTTCCTCAACGGAGGACGGCAGGCCGGCACGGATCGCCAGCCGGTAGCGACCGCCATGCTCGAGGCCTTCGACGCAAATCTGGTTGTTCTTGGCTTCAACGGCCTTCGGCGGTTTGCCGTTCAGGGTCACGTATTGAGCATAATCGACTCCGCGCTTGATCAGTTGCTCGGAGAACTCGACACAGGCGCGCGGCGAGGCCGAGTCGGCATCGATGGTGTTGCCCACGACGCGGAAGCCCTGGCGGGACCGCAGGTCGTCTAAGGCTGCGCGCACCTGCACATTGGCGGACAGCTCAAGGCTTGCCTTGTAGGCGTTGAGAGCCGCGCGGTAGTTTTCACTCTTCTCTAGTGCGAGTGCCAGCGTTGCCAGGGCATCGGCGCGGGTCACGGCACCCCGCGTCAGACCATAGCCGTTGATCGCGGCCATCGCGGCTTCGTTGGCATACGTGTAATTGTTTGAAACCGTATTGGCGACGCGTGCCAGTTCCAGCCAGGAGGCGGCATCATCGGGATCAATCGAGAGCGCGCCTTTCAGGGCGGCCATGGCGCCGTCGACATTGCCGCCAGCAATGGCTGCGCGGGCCTCGTCGATCAGGGTCACGCGACCGGCGCCTTCCCGCTCCGGCGGCAGAGTCAGGCTATCACGCTGGTTGCGCGCATCGGTCTTGAGCTGCTCAGAAACGAATGCTAGCGGGGAGGGCGCGCCGATATCCTCTTCGGCTGCCGTCTCGACAATCTTTCCGGCGACGGCGCCGACGAAGCTGTTCATCTGGTTGTAGTCGGATTTCAGGAAACACCACTTCACCTTGGGATTATAGGTGAAGGCGCGGCAGGAGCCGTCGGCAATGCAGCTTGCCTCGCACTCATCCAAAGAGACGTTTTTCTCTGTCCTCAGATCGAAGCCGAAGTAGTCGGCGTCGCCAACGGTCACGACCGTGCGGCTGTCCTGTGAGGACGCCTCAAGCGGCAGGGCAAGGAGTGACAAGGTCATCGTGAGAATGACCGACAGACGTCGCATGAACATAGCTCTCTCCCCGAGGCCGACTTAAACTTCAGCCTTATCGAAACTACTCTTGGATCATGTCAGGGGCTTGTCAATCGGCAGCCGACACAGTCTCGCGATATCCGTAAAGTCAGTACGATGGGGGCGTATCAGCCCCGCGATCCGGTCCGGGCGGAGCTGCTGAAATCGCGCGCCTGATCGATGATCCAGGTGGAGAAGGCGCTGGCCGGGCCATAGGCCATGCGCGACAGCGGCCGGACAAGGTAATAGGCGCTGGCGCTTTTCACCTCGTGTTCATAGGCGCGCACCAGCTGGCCGCTCGCGAGTTCCGGCTCGATCAGGAATGTCGGCACGAGCGCAATGCCGAGGCCTGCCAGGCAGGCCTGCACGACGTTGGAAAATTGCTCGAAGCGCATGCCGCCGCCACGACCTTCCTGCATGCCCAGTGAGGCGAACCACTGCTCCCAGGCGCGCGGGCGGGAGGCCATGTCAAAGAGTGGCTTGGTGAGCAGGTCTTCGGCCCGGTTGACCGGGTTGTCGGCCAAGAAAGCCGGGCTGCAGACGGGGGCGACCAGCTCGTGCATGAGGAACTGGCAATCGGTGCCGGGCCAATTTGGTTCGCCGATGTGTATAGCGGCGTCGAGCCCTGAACCCTCGAAATCGAACTGCCCGATGCGGGTGGCAAAATCGATGATGACGGCAGGGTTCCGGGCGAGAAAGTCCGGCATGCGCGGCATCAGCCAGCGCGTTCCGAAGGTCGGCAGGATGGCGAGCCGCAGATGGGTGTCGCCGCGCGTCGCCATGGCCTCCAGCGACAAAGTCCGGATCGTTGCCAGCGCATCGCCGATCCCTTTGGCATAGGTTCGGCCAATCGACGTCAGTTCCACCCCGCGGTTGGTGCGGTCGAACAATTTGACGCCGAGCTGATCCTCAAGGAGACCGATCTGGCGGCTGATGGCGCCTTGGGTCAGGGCGAGTTCATTGGCGGCGGCCGAAAAGCTTCCGAGCTTGGCGACGGAATCGAAGGCGGCGAGAGCGCTGGTCGATGGCAGGAAACGGCGTTGATGTGTTAGCATCGGCTATGACTAGACCTAATAGCAACATGAGTAAACATGGCTTGTTTATTGCTCCGATATGAGCAATCTGTGCTCAACAATCAAAAACGGATGCGATGATCATGAGCGAGATGCAGCCTTTTTCCTGGAGTGACCCCTTCCTGATGTCCGAAATCCTCACGGAGGACGAGCGGATGATTCAGCACGCGGCAGCCGCCTTTGCCAAGGCGGAGCTCGCCCCCCGCGTGGCGGACGCCTATCTGGGTGAAACAGTGGAGCCGGAGCTGTTCCGGCTGATGGGCAAGGCCGGTCTTCTCGGCGTGACGCTGCCGGAGAAATACGGTGCCGCTGGCGCGAACTACGTTTCTTACGGACTTGTGGCCCGCGAAATCGAACGCGTCGATTCCGGTTACCGCTCGATGATGAGCGTGCAGTCCTCCCTCGTGATCTATCCGATCTATGCCTATGGCTCGGAAGAGCAGAAGGACAAGTATCTGCCGGGTCTCGTCTCGGGCGAATTGATCGGCTGCTTCGGTCTGACCGAACCCGATGCCGGTTCTGATCCGGGCGGCATGAAGACGCGAGCCGAGAAGATCGAAGGCGGCTATCGCCTGCGCGGCTCCAAGATGTGGATCTCCAATGCGCCGATCGCCGATGTTTTCGTCGTCTGGGCGAAGTCAGAAGCGCATGGCGGCGAGATCCGCGGCTTCATTCTCGACAAGGGCATGAAGGGCCTGTCGGCGCCGAAGATTGGCGGCAAGCTGTCGCTGCGCGCGTCGGTCACCGGCGAGATCGTCATGGACGGTGTCGAGGTTGGCGAGGATGCGCTGTTGCCGAACGTGTCCGGCCTCAAGGGTCCTTTTGGTTGCCTCAACCGTGCCCGCTACGGCATTTCCTGGGGCGTGTTGGGTGCTGCGGAAGACTGCTGGCACCGTGCGCGCCAGTACGGACTCGAACGCAAGCAGTTCGGCAAGCCGCTCGCCGGCACGCAGCTTTTCCAGAAGAAGCTGGCGGATATGCAGACCGAGATTTCACTCGGCCTTCTCGCATCGCTCCGCGTTGGTCGTCTTATGGACGAACACCAGTTCGCACCTGAGATGATCTCGATCGTCAAGCGCAACAATTGCGGCAAGGCACTCGACATTGCGCGCATGGCGCGCGACATGCATGGCGGCAACGGCATCCAGATCGAATACCACGTCATGCGCCATGCGCAGAACCTGGAGACTGTGAACACCTATGAAGGCACGCATGATGTACATGCCTTGATCCTCGGTCGTGCGCAGACCGGCATCCAGGCATTCTTCTGAAATAATAACCATGACAGCCGCAATATCCTTGAAATCAGGGGATGCGGCTGACGCATTCATGCGCCATACCTTTGGAATTATATCCGAATTTAAGCATTTCTACACTTGTGAATCCCTAGGGTTCGTGCTCGAAAGCCACACATGACACGGTGGGTCTGAGAAGTATGATCCTGCCGTGGGATCGGGGCGAAACCCGCGGTATGATCGCCGCTCGTGGAGGAAATGGCATGTACGCCGTTACGGTTCTGAATGCTGCAGCCCTCTCGGCTTTTCGGGCAGAGCATCCGTGGCTCAATTTTCCAGACGTCGTGTCTGAGGTCAGCGTCTATTTTGACGATAATGGCGGGCCGACACGGCTGACTGCGGTCCAGGGCAAGGCGCAGGGCGCAACCGTACCTGTAGATGTCAATGCGTTCGGAGTGGATACGATCCTGGCGCTGGTTCGCTATGCGCCACAGGGGACGGCCGGCTACGAGGACTGCCCCGAGGAAGAGGCGGTCTGGGCGATCCTGGAAGACTTGCCGGTGTCCGACGGCTCGATCCCTATGGACGAAGTCGAGGCCGCTCGTACATCGAAACTGCAGGAAGCCTATGAGATCCTGCGGGAAGTGACCCTCGACAAGCTCAAAGCAATTCTCTCATCAATGAACGACGACAAGGAAACATCACGCCTGCGTGCCTCTATCGCAGCCATTCCGGACTCTCTGGAGAAGGTGGATGACGCGCACAAGGCGCATTTTCTAGAGGTCGACCTCTGGCGGCTGGTCGCTGTTCTGCGCGACGAACTGGCGCTCCCTGCAGACTACGAGATCCCGGATGACGTGGATGAGCCGGGATTCAGCCGCGACCTCATCGACCAGGCAGAGGCGACCGCATTGTCAGGCCCCGTGATTCAGACCCTCTTCGAACTGTCGCCGGTTGCCTTCTCTATCTCCAGCATTGGCCAGCGAAACTCCCGTTATGTGCGCGTAAACCAGGCCTATCTCGATCTGATCGGAAAGAGTTGGGACGATATCCGTGGCAGTGAAATGGTTGCCTCCGGCGTGGTGTCGGGCAACGAGGCCCGGGCGGAGCGACTGAGGCTTCTCGATCTGGATGGCGGCTATAGCGGCCAGCGCGGTCAAATTAGCGGCGCTGACGGGCAGGTGATCGATGTCACGATCTCTGCCCGGCGGATTTCTGTCGCCGGGCAGCTTTACGATTTCGAAGTGCTGACGCGGGTCGACGAGCACTAGTGGGGGGCAGCCTTAAGCTCTGCGGAAGAGAGCGAAAGAGCGCGCCTCCATGTTGAAGTTTGTCGCTTCGGCGGCCACATCGCCTGACCGGTCCGGGTCCGAGGTGGTGAGTTCCAGGGTCCAGTCTCCTCCGCCGGTCTTCGGCATGATGAATTCCATGTCCTGATCGACCGGATTGAACAGCATCAGTATTTCCTGCCAGACATCGGCGTCATGCTCCAGATCCTGCCGCAGAAGCTTGAGTGCAAGCGGATTGCCATCTAGCCAGTGTTCGGGCTTTTGGGCGCCGCCGGTCATGTTGTACCAGTCAATGATCATGCCATCGCGCCAGTTTTCACGACGCAGCAAGGGCTGTTTGGTCCGTAATGCAATCAGGCGCGCGGTGAAGGCGCGGAGATCTTCGCAAGACTGCGGCAGGTTCTCCCAGTGTAGCCAGCTGATTTCGCTGTCCTGGCAATAGCCGTTGTTGTTGCCCATCTGCGACCGGCCAAACTCGTCCCCGGCCAGAAGCATGGGCGTGCCGTGGGAAAAGAAAAGCGTCGCCAGAAAGTTTCGCTTCTGGCGCTCCCGCAGCGCATTGATGCCTTCGTCGTCTGTCGGGCCCTCATGGCCGTAGTTGTGGCTGCGATTGTCGTTGTGACCGTCATTATTATCCTCGCCATTGGCATCGTTGTGCTTCTGGTCGTAGGAAACAACGTCATTCAGCGTGAAGCCGTCATGGGCAGTGATAAAGTTAACGCTCGCCCAGGGGCGGCGCCCTCGCTGGTCGTAAATGTCCCCGGATCCCAACAGGCGGGCGGCGAAGTCGGGCGCACAATTGTCACCATTCAGCCAGTACTCGCGAGTGGAGTCGCGATACTTGTCGTTCCATTCAGCCCAGCCCGGAGGGAAGCCGCCCACCTGATAGCCACCCGGGCCAATGTCCCAGGGTTCGCCGATCAGCTTCACGTTTGACAGGACGGGGTCCTGCGTTACTGCATCGAAATAGCCACCACGCTGGTCGAACCCCTCGGGCTCGCGGCCGAGAATGGTGCCGAGGTCGAAGCGGAAGCCGTCGACATGCATTTCTTCCTTCCAGTACCGCAGGCTATCCATCACCATCTGCAGGACGCGGGGGTGGGAGGTGTTAACAGTGTTTCCGGTGCCGGTGTCGTTGATGTAGTAGCGGTGATTGTCGGGCAGGGTCCGATAGTAGGAGAAATTGTCGATGCCCTTGAAGGAGAGCGTTGGGCCAAGCTCGTTGCCCTCCGCCGTGTGGTTGTAGACGACGTCCAGGATCACCTCGATACCGGCATCATGGAAGGCGCGGACCATGTCGCGGAAACCGGCGATACCCTTCGGGCCATAATAGCGGCTGGCCAGTGAGAAGAAGCCGATCGAATTGTAGCCCCAGTAATTGCGCAGTCCCTTGTCGAGCAGGTGACTGTCGTCCGGAAACGCGTGGATGGGCAGGAGCTCCACCGAGGTAATGCCGAGGCTCTTGATGTAGTCGACTGCCGCCTGGTGGCCTAGACCTTCGAACGTGCCACGCAGTTCTTGCGGGATCGCGGGGTGGAGCTGGGTAAAGCCCTTGACGTGTGTTTCATAGACGATCGTCCGCGCCCAGGGCACGCCCGCAAAGCCGTTGCTGGTCTGGTTGGCCGAGGGATCAACGACGCGGCACTTGGGGGTGTAGGCGGCGCTGTCGAGGTCGTTGAAGGTGAGGTCTTTTTCCTCACTGTCGAGGTCGTAGCCGAAATGGGCCTTGTTCCAGTCGAAGTCACCGACCAGTTCCCGCGCGTAAGGGTCGAGCAGCAGCTTGTTGGGATTGAAGCGGTGCCCGTTGGCCGGATCATACGGACCGTGGACGCGGTAGCCGTAGAGCTGACCGGGTTTCACATCCGGGAGATAGGCGTGCCAGACTTCATGGGTGTATTCCGGCAGGGTAATCCTTGCCGTCTCGATCTTGCCGCTGTCGTCGAACAGGCAGAGTTCGACCCGCTCTGCATGGGCGGAGAACAGAGCGAAGTTCGTGCCTTTCCCGTCGAAATGGGCGCCAAAGCGGTGCCAGTCCCCGGCTTCGACGTGGAAGTGCTTGCTATTGATGTCCATGAAATCCTCGGTGCGTGCGTTGACCACCCGTAAAGCGGCTGCACCGGCCTTTGTTCCGCCCTGTGCGTTGGAACATTCATGTGTTGTTGCGGTTTTTCACTCTCATCTACAGATTCCGGAGGATCGCAGCATGCCCGCAAAATCCAAGGCGCAACAAAAGGCGGCCGGTGCCGCCCTTGCCGCAAAACGTGGCGACATCGATAAGTCCGAGCTGAAGGGAGCTTCGAAAGGCATGGAAAAAAGCATGAGCGCGCGCGAGCTGGAGGAGCTGGCTGCGACCAAGCGCGATGGCAAGCCCGAACATGCTGGGGATAAGGCATAATGCATAGGGCTCGTGAGTTTGCTAACCAAACGGCCCTCGTTACGGGAGCCGGTTCAGGGATCGGACGGGGTGCTGCCATGATGCTTGCAGCGCGAGGCGCCTATGTCGGGCTTCTTGGTCGAACCGAAGACGAGCTGCACGACACCCTTGCGGACATCCAGGCTGCCGGCGGAAACGGCATGGTTATCGTCGCTGACGTGAGCGAGGACATGGCGATGAAAAACGCCGTGGATACCCTGCTCGCCGAGCGTGGGGCCTTGCATCTTGTTGTCGCAAACGCCGGAATCAATGGGACCTGGGCACCGATCGATGATCTCGCGCCGGAGGAGTTCGACAAGACCATCGCGATCAACCTGCGCGGCACCTATCTGACCCTCCATCATTGTGTGCGAACCATGAAGGAAACTGGAGGGGCGATCGTCGTCGTGTCGTCGATCAACGGCACAAGGACCTTTACGACGCCCGGCGCCACCGCCTATTCAGTAACCAAGGCAGCTCAGCTTGCCATGGTGCAGCAGCTTTCGCTGGAGCTCGGCCGTCATGGAATCCGGATCAACGCAGTCTGTCCTGGCGCCATCGAGACCAGCATTGATGATAACACCGCAACGCGTGGACAGTCGGAGACGGAGGTGCCCGTCGTGTTTCCGGAAGGTGACATCCCACTGACCGGCGGGGTGTCAGGGAAAATAGAAGACGTGGCAGAAGTCATAAGCTTTCTGCTGTCGCCGGCTTCCCGTCATGTTACCGGATCACCCGTCTGGGTCGACGGGGGGCAGAGCCTACTGCGCTAGACAATAGCTGCCCTAATCCCCTTCGCGTCGAGGGATCTTGTCTTCCAGCAGGGTGACGAGCCACAGGACGCTCAGCGCAAATCCAGTGGCGATCAATGCAATCTGCCAGAAGCCCAACCCACAGGACAGGCCGATCGATCCCGCAAACCAGAGGCCGGCGCCCGTCGTGAGCCCTTTCACCCGCCCCTGGGCATAGACGATCATGCCGGCCGCCAGAAAAGCGACGCCGGCAGTCACAGCCTCGACCAGACGCAAGGGATCCAATCGGACTTCCTCTCGGTCGAACGCTGGATGGTGCGCGATTTCGATCGTTAGAATGGCCACGATCGCAGCTGAAAGACAGACCAGGATATGGGTGCGAAGGCCGGCGGCGTGGCTGCGCCACTCGCGTTCGAAGCCAATGGCCGCGCCGCAGGCCAGCGCGATCAGAAGGCGGATGATGATGGATGACAGCTCAAGCGATGTCTGCGTCCCAAACGTGGCGAGTTCCTGTGGCATAAATCGATCCCAAGGCGGATACCGCCGACGCCTGCCGGTGGTTGCCTAGGTGCGAGGCAGCGGTCAGTGTTGCTGATCCCGTGTTGCAGTTGAGGTATAGGTGCTGGAGACCGGATCACTGGCTGGGAAGGTGTCTTCGAGGCCTTCCTGAAGTTCGCTCTCTTGCTCATCGCCTTCTTCGCGTTCCTGGATAAGGCTTTCTACAGCCGCACTCGGTTCAGCGTCAGGATCCAGATCCTCTCGTGCATCAGCTCCGCCTTCCGACACCGAGCCGAAGGTGCTGGCCTGAAGTAATATAACCTGGGCCTTCTCAAGGGCGTTTTCCCGCGTCAGGCCACCGCTGGCCGACTGCGCCATGACCACGGATACCCGCTCGCCGCCGTCTCCCTCGAATTCCACGGTGAAAGAGGGATCGACAGCGGTCGGCTCATGAACTTTGGTGGCAACGATCTGCATGAATATTCTCCCGTTCGTTTCGACAGAAAACGCGGGCTTGGCGACGTTGTTCCATTTGCGCATTGGAAGCCATGCGGAGATTGCGGGCAGGGAACAAGTTCAGCCTGATCTATCGACTTAACATATTGTTTACCATATCAATTATCAATTTACGAAAAACTGAACAAAGCTCGTTTGCTTGCGTTGTGGTGGCACAAGGAGAGCGAAAATGCGACAAGCACTTGCTATCGACACCATTCTCATCGTGGAAGATGACGTGTTCATTTCCATGGATGCGGCAGATGCCGTGTCTCGCGCCGGGGTTGCCGTGATCACGACAGAGACTGTTCGTGACGCGCTTGAGATTTTGTCCACGGAGCACATTTCGGGCGCCATCCTCGACTTCCAGGTCAAGGATGGGTCTGTAACGCCGATCGTTCAGAAGCTGCGGCTGGCCGGAATACCATTCCGTATCGTCTCAGGCTCCGCGATCAAGGAGATCGAGGCCAACGGCATCCCCGAAGGACTGTGTGCCTCCAAGCCGGCAGACTACAGAAAAGTGCTCACCGCACTGATGAAGGACGTGCCCGCAGGTCGTTTCCAAAGCCGCCACTGAGACAGGTCAGCGTTTGGCCATCAGGCGCTCGAGGGTGCGTTCAACGACGTCGACCATGACCATGGTCTGGTGGTCCACCTCGATATTGAGATGATCACCGGCCTTGTAGCGGGGAAAGGTCGTCTGGCGCAGGGTCTCAGGGATGAGGTTGATGGTAAAGACATCTTTTTCCGCCTCTGCCACCGTGAGGCTTGCACCGTTCACCGCCAGATAACCGCGCTTGAAGACGTATTTCGCCCAGTCTTCCGGAACCTTGAACCGGATGAAAGCGCCCGGCATATCCATCTTCGCCGCGACCAGTTCTGCCGTCGTCGCAATATGGCCGGCGATATTGTGCCCGCCGTTTTCGTCCGTCGGCTTGGCCGATCGTTCGATATTAACCGGATCGCCTGCTTTCAACGTTCCTAGATTTGTGCGCTCCAGCGTTGCATCCATCGCATCGAACGTGACCTGTGTGTCCGCGATCGAGGTGACAGACAGGCAGACGCCTTCCACGGAAACGCTCGCGCCCAGCTGCAGATCGGTCATCAGCCGTTCGGGCAGGCGAATATGAAACGTCGTGTAGCCGTCGTGGCGGACGACGTTTTCGACGGGGGCGACGGTCTGGACGATACCGGTATACATGGGCGATTTCCTTGCGAACTTGCCGGAAGGTAATGTCTCCCGAAGCAAAGACAATCCCCAGGGCGCGATCAGTGCGTCCGCATTTTGTGAACGGTCGGGGAACGGGCTGCCTGGTCTGCGGTTGGTATGATATGCTGCTATCGCAGCTCTTGCCGGCAGCAGCCGGCTTTGGTTAGATCAGCCGCATTCTAGGGCGGCCCGCCAACCCCGCTTCTCATTTTGATGGTTTCCATGACCAAAATCCTGTGTCTCGCCCTTAATCCAGCGATCGACATCTCCAGCGATGCGGAGGTCGTTCTCCACACGCACAAGACCCGGACGCACAACCAGCAGCAGTTTCCCGGTGGTGGTGGGGTGAATGTGGCCCGTGTCATCGCAGCCTTTGGCGGGACTTGTGAGCTGGCCTTCCTCTCGGGCGGTGCCACCGGGAAGTTGCTGGAGGCGATGTTGCGGCCGCTATCGATCATTGAACGTCCCTTCCCAATCCATGATCCGGTGCGGGTGGCCTATGCTGTCCATGAAACTTCGACCAATCTCGAATACCGTTTCGTTCCGGAAGGGCCTCTGGTGACGGAGGCCGAGCTCGCTCCGGTGATCGAAGCTGTATGTTCCAGCGATGCCGATTACATCGTGGCGAGTGGTAGCCTGCCGCGGGGCGCGCCTGATGACACCTATGTTCGCCTAGCAGACGCAGCCGAGGCGCGGGGCGCGCGCTTCATCCTCGACACATCAGGGTCGGCGCTGGCAGCAGCCCTCTCTTCGGCGCGGATGTTCCTTGTGAAGCCCAGCCTCGGCGAATTTGAAGCCTTTATTGGCGAGAAGTTGGGTCACGATCGTGTCGGCCCCGTAGCCCAGGAATATGTTCGGCGTGGTGTTGCCAAGTACATCGCGGTCACCCTCGGCGCTGATGGTGCGATCCTGGTGTCAGCGGATAGGATCATCCGGCTTCCGGCTATTCAGGTTCCCGTCAATTCCGCGACCGGTGCCGGCGACAGCTTCGTCGCAGGGATCGTCTGGTCCCTGGCGGAAGGACATGACATCGAGGACGCTTTCCACTTCGGGCAGGCCTCGGGAGCAGCAGCCGTCATGACGGCAGGGACTGAACTGTGCCGCCGGGATGACGTGCTGCGACTGGTAGCCGCGGCGAGACGCTAGCCTTCATCAATAGGTCTCGGCTTCTTCACGTGCAAACCTGCGCGGGGGAAAATCCGCTCGGGGCGCCATTATTACTTGTCAGTAAAGATCAAGTTTAATATGGGAGGGGAGAGCGCGGGCGCCTGATGGTGTCCGCTCATTTCAGCACCATCTCATAGGGAGCTCCCAATGCCTCTCATCCATTCGGGACCTTCGATCTTGCGCATCGGCGTAACGCTCGCGGCGCTTCTCATGGCTTCGGTCGCGACAGCCCAGGAACCTGCAAGCGGTTCTCTCCCCGCAGCGACGGCGGCGCAGCCTGTTAATCCGCAGACGCCAATCAGCCCTGCTGAACCTGCGGTCACCCCGTCAACCACCGCTCCGGTATCACCGAATGCCCAGGCTTCTCCGGATGTTCCGGCTCCTGCAGCCTCCGCGCCCGTTGATGTCGCGCCGCAACCCGCGGCGGCTGCCACAACTGTTCCGTCGACAACCAGTGCGTCCGAAACTGCGGCGCCGGCTGAGGTCGCTCCTGTTGCTGCGTCGCCCGAGCCCGTGGAGCCTGCTGTGGCCGCTTCGGGTGCAGCGGTCGAGCCTGCCGATGTCGTTTCCGCCAATGACGCGCTTCCGCACGACCTGTCGCCGATTGGCATGTTCATGGCCGCCGACTGGATCGTCAAAGGTGTGATGCTGGCGCTGGGTTTTGCGTCGCTTGTTACCTGGACCGTCTGGCTGGCCAAGACACTGCAGCTGTTCGGCGCACGCACGCGCGCCACGCGCGGCCTGAGGGCAATTGTGCAGGCGAAGAGCCTTGCGGATGCGCTCGCCGTGCTGGAAAATCGTGGTGGCGTCGTTGCTTCCATGGCGCGGGCCGCACAGCATGAGATGATGCTCTCAGATGGTGCGATCGATCGCGCCGGTGCAGACGGCGTGAAGGAACGCGTCGCCTCGGCGCTCGGTCGGATCGAGGTGCGCGCCGGACGCCAGATGTCGAAGGGGACTGGCGTGCTCGCCAGCATCGGGTCGACGGCGCCGTTTGTCGGCCTGTTCGGCACGGTCTGGGGCATCATGAATTCCTTCATCGGGATTGCCGAGACCCAGACGACCAATCTCGCCGTCGTCGCTCCGGGTATCGCCGAGGCACTTCTTGCGACCGCCATCGGTCTCGTGGCAGCCATTCCGGCTGTCATTATCTACAACGTCTTTGCACGCTCCGTGACCGGTTACCGGCAGCTGGTCTCCGACGCCGCAGCCGGTATCGAGCGTCTCGTGAGCCGTGACCTCGATTTCCGCAAGAGCGCTTTGTCGGTTCGCAGCGGCAATCTGCAGGCAGCGGAGTAAGATCATGGCTGGCGGCATTCGTGACACGCAGTCAGGCGACGACCTGGCGGAGAACCACGAGATCAACGTGACGCCGTTTATCGACGTCATGCTGGTTCTCCTGATCATCTTCATGGTGGCGGCGCCGCTCTCCACCGTCGATGTCAATGTCGACCTGCCAGCATCTACCGCGAAACCGGCAGAACGGCCGGACGAACCGATCTACGTTACCCTTAAAGAGGACATGAGCCTCTCGCTGGGCAACGATACGGTCTCACGCGAGGTGCTCGGCGCGTCGCTCGACCGGATCAGCGAGGGCGACAAGGATGCGCGCATCTTCCTGCGTGCTGACAAGACGGTGGACTACGGCAAGTTCATGGAAGTGATGAACCTGCTGCGTGACGCCGGCTACTTGAAGATCGCGCTGGTCGGACTTGAAAGCCTGCCGATGCCGCAAGGTTCTGCCGAGCCAGCAAGTCAGCCTGCTGCGGAGCCGCAGCCATGAGCGAAGATCGCCGTTCCACAGGACGTGTCCTTGGCGAATGGCTGCTGTGGACAACGGCAGGTGTGCTGGTGGTTACGGCCCATGCCGGTGCCGTTGCCTACCTCATGCGTGAGCCCATGGTTGCCATGGAAGACAGTGGCCCTCCACCTGCGATCATGATCGAGCTGGCACCCGAGCCGGAAGCCGTTGTCACCGAGGAGACGGAAATCTCGACGGAAAAGGTCGATGCCGAAGAGGTGAAGACCGCCTCCAGTGAGCCGCTGCCGGAACCCGTCGAGCCGCCCCCGGTGCAGCCGCTGCCCGAGCCGATACCTGAACCGCAGCCGGAGCCGGAAGTCACCGAGCAGATTGTCGAGCCGCCGCCGGTCGTTGAACCGGAACCTTTGCCGGAGCCAATCGAGGAAATCGATCCGATCGAAGAACTGGTGATGGCACAGCTTGAAAATGTCGAAGTGCCGATCCCCATGGTACGGCCCCCCAAGCCAGAGCCGAAGATCGAAAAGCCGGTTGAGCCGAAGAAAAAGGTTGTGAAGAAGCCGCAGGCGCCTGCACCCGCCTCGCAGGCTGCGCGCACAGCCAAGGCTGAAGTGGCCCAGGCCGACCGCAATGCCGCCAACGCTTCCAGCAGCGGTGCCGGGCGCAGCGTGTCGCCGGCCAAATGGCAATCGCGGCTCATGTCGCATCTCGAACGCCGGAAGCGTTATCCTTCCGAGGCGCGCAGCAATCGTGAGGAAGGAACCGTCTATGTGCGGTTCCGGATCGACGATTCGGGCAATGTGCTGTCGGTCTCGCTGTCGCGTTCGTCCGGGTCTGTCGCACTCGACAATGCTGTAGTGGCGATGGTGCGGAACGCCTCACCAGTGCCGGCGCCGCCGCCGGGGGTGAACAAGACGATCACGGCTCCAGTGCGGTTCAACCTGCGCTGATCTTGACCGGTAGGTCTTCTTGGTGACCTGACGAGTGAAGATCCATGACCAAATGTTTGAGGGCCGGCGTATAATCGCCGGCCCTCATTGTTTTATTCGATGTCGAACTTCACGCCCTGGGCGAGCGGCAGAGTGCGGCCGTAGTTCACAGTGTTGGTCTGGCGGCGCATATAGGCCTTCCAGGCATCCGAGCCGGATTCGCGACCGCCACCTGTCTCCTTTTCACCACCGAAAGCACCACCGATTTCGGCACCCGACGGGCCGATATTGACGTTGGCGATGCCGCAATCAGAACCGCGGTCGGAGACAAAGGCTTCCGCCTCGCGGATGTCGTTGGTGAAGATCGAGGACGATAGGCCCTGCGGCACGTCGTTGTTCAGCGCCAGAGCCTGGTCGAAGTCGCTGTATTTGATGACGTAGAGGATCGGCGCGAAGGTTTCGTCGATGACTGGGCCGACCTGTTCCGGCATTTCGACAAGCGCCGGACGTACATAATAAGCGTTGGAAGCGGTCTCGCCATGGGCGCGATCGCCACCATGGACCTTGCCGCCGGCGGTGCGGGCTGCGTCGAGTGCGTGCTGCATGCGGTCGAAAGCGCCCTTGTCGATCAGCGGACCGATCAGGTTGCCGGCTTCCAGCGGGTTGCCGATGGTGACGGAACCGTAGGCCTTGATCAGGCGGGGCACGAGGGTGTCGTAGACGCTCTCATGCACGAAGAGGCGGCGCAGACTGGTGCAGCGCTGGCCGGCCGTGCCCATGGCCGCGAAGGCAACGCCACGCAGGGTCAGGTCGAGATCCGCCGATGGGCCGACGATGGCGGCATTGTTGCCGCCGAGTTCCAGGATCGAGCGACCGAAGCGGGCAGCGACGCGCGGGCCGACGGTGCGACCCATGGCGGTCGAGCCGGTCGCTGAAATCAGCGGAACCTTCGGGTTGTCGACGAGGATTTCGCCGATGTCACGGCCGCCGATCAGCAATGTCGAGAGATTGGCCGGTGCCTTGCCGCCCTGGGCGATGTAGCGCTTCAGTGCCTTCTCGAAGATCGCCTGGGTGGCGATGGCGGTGAGCGGGGTCTTTTCCGACGGCTTCCAGACGGTCGGGTTGCCGCAGACCAGCGCAAGCGCTGCGTTCCACGACCAGACGGCGACGGGGAAGTTGAAGGCGGAGATGATGCCGGTGACGCCGAGCGGGTGCCAGGTTTCCATCATGCGGTGTTCTGCGCGTTCGGTGGCGATCGTCAGGCCGTAAAGCTGGCGGGAGAGACCGACGGCGAAATCGCAGATGTCGATCATTTCCTGGACCTCGCCCAGACCTTCCGAGGTGATCTTGCCGACTTCGATCGAGACGAGACGGCCGAGTTCGGTCTTGGCGGCGCGCAGTTCCTCGCCGAGCAGGCGGATAAGTTCGCCGCGCTGCGGGGCGGGTACGAGGCGCCATTCGAGGAAGGCCTTGTGTGCCGCGTCAATCGCCTTGCGGGTTTCGTCGGCCGAGATCTCGGCGACTGCGGCGATGTTTTCGCCGTTGATCGGGGAGCGAACAGTGAGCGTGCCGCCCGTGAGCGTCTTTTCGTCGACGCCGAAGCTTGCCATCAACGAGGCGATTTCGGCTGAAAACGTGAGAGTGGCGAGGGTCATGATGGTCCTTCCGTCAGGTCTACCTGGGTCTTGTCTGGTCAAAATCGGGCGCCGGCCAGATGCGCCAATTGGGCGCCGGCTTCGTACCATGCTTCCTTGATGCTGCGGAAGGGTGGCGCTTGCGGGTCGGTGAGTGGCAAAGGCAGTTCGTCTTCGCTGATCTGTCCAAGTATATGGGTGGCCAAGGTCTTGCCGAAAACGGTGCCGGGTGAAATGCCCCGGCCATTGTAGCCGGAGAAGCCGATCACGCCGGGTGCAAATTTGTGGAAGCGGGGCAGCGCATTGGTGGTCATGCCGATCTGGCCATACCATTCGCTTTCGAATGCGATATCGCCGACCTGCGGGAAAATCGCCTTCAGGGCACGATGAGCCCAGCTGCGGTGAATGGAGAGGCCCGTTCCACGCAACGCACCGACGCTGCCGAAGACCATGCGGCCGGCCTTGTCCATACGGAAGGAGGAGAGAACCTCCTTGGTGTCCCAGCAGCCTTGGCGCTCAGTGAGGATCGATTTGCGCAGATTGTCGCCGAGCGGCACCGTCGCGAAGTTGAAGTAGGGCAGATGCACCTGTTCCTCGCGGACCGCAGCGAAGGGGCCCTCGCTGTAGGCGTCGGTGGCAACGACGATCCACTGGGCCTCGACCGCACCCTCTGCGGTGCTGACGCGCCAACCTTGGGCGGAGCGTTCGTAGCTATCAACCGGGCTCGACGTATGAAGGACAGCGCCAGCTTTCAGAGCAGCATGGGCGAGGCCACGTGCATAGGCGAGCGGTTGCAAGGTGCCGGCGCGCTTGTCGAGGAGTGCACCCTGATAGGCCCGCGTTCCGATCTTGTGTTCGGTTTCGGCGATGTCGAGGATCTCGACCGGTGCGCCACGGCGTTGCCATTGTTCGGCGCGGGCCTCGATTTCCTTCCGACCGGCGGTGCCGACGGCGCAGTGCAGTGTGCCCTGCCGCTCCAGTTCGCATTCGATGCCGTGGCGATCGATAATCTCCATTACGGCGCGGGGCCCGTTCCCGAGCAGATCGAGCAAGCGTTCGCCATGCACGGGGCCGAGTTCGCCGGGGAGATCGTCGGGCATGACCCACATACCGGCATTGATCAGGCCAACATTGCGGCCGGCGCCACCGAAGCCGATTTCGCGTGCTTCGAGAAGAATGACCGAGGTTCCGGCTTCGGCCAGATGTAGTGCTGTGGATAGGCCCGTATAGCCGCCGCCGATCACGACGACGTCGGCCTTCGCGGCCCCCTGAAGCTTCGCCGTCTTCGGCGAAACAGGCGCCGTCTTTTCCCAGAGGCCGTGTGAGCGTGGATCATCGAGCATGGCAGGTCCCCGGAGGACAGAGGCGGAGGAGGCCGAAACGGGACAGTGGGAGGATCGATCCGGCACGAATGCCATTCTCCCAGATCATTCCACTTCGTATCGTCTTGCGATTTCTAGAAGAGCATTCTACCCCATTCCAGCGATAAATTCTCAAGAGTTCATTCCTAGAAGGTATGACCATGCTCGCTGCCCGCCGCTTTCTGCCATCGCTCTCCCTGCTCACCGCCTTCGAGGCGGCGGCCCGGACTGGTAGTGTCACGGCAGCGGCGCGCGAACTCGACCTGACGCAGAGCGCGGTCAGCCGACAGATCAAGGCGCTAGAGAGCCAGCTCGGCGTCGAACTCTTCCTGCGGGAACGCCAGACCATCCGGCTGACGGTCGCCGGCGACAGCTACGCACGCGAGATCCGCGAGGCCTTACGGCGTATTTCCAGTGCCTCTCTGAACCTCAGGGCCAATCCTCATGGCGGGACGCTGAACCTCGCGATCCTGCCGACTTTCGGCGCGCGCTGGCTGGCGCCGCGGCTCGGGCGCTTCCTCGAAGCCAATGCGGGGATCACGGTCAATCTGGTGACGCGGCTGTCGCCTTTCGATTTCCGGCTGGATTCCATCGATGCGGCCATTCATTTCGGCGATGCGGTCTGGCCGGGGGCGGAACTGGCGCTCCTGATGCAGGAGCAGACGCTGCCGGCCTGCAGCCCCGATTTCAAGCTGGCGCATGGGATCGAGCAGCCCGAAGACCTATTGTCGGTGCCGTTGCTGCATCTGACGACGCGTCCGGATGCCTGGGAGCGATGGCTGACCGAAAACGGGGTCGCCTTCGGCAGCGTGCATGGCATGCTGTTCGACCAGTTTGCCACGGCCTCGCAGGCTGCCGTCGGCGGTCTGGGCGTTGCGCTCTTGCCGACCTTCCTCATTCGCGAAGAGTTGAAACGGGGGGATCTCGTTGCCGCCGTCGACCGGCCGATGCAGAGCGCGCAGCGCTACTACCTTGCCTTCCCCCGCGAACGCGCGGCCTATCCGCCGCTGGTCAAGTTCAGAACCTGGATCCTGGAGGAACTGGCGCGCGAAATGGCCTGCTGATCAGGCCGCCATACTGGCTGCGGCGAGCGCAATTGCAAAGGCGAGATGGGTGGCATGATGCAGGGTCTGGTCCAGCCCGAGCATCCACCAATAGCCGCTTTGGTCCGGGGTAAACTTGAAACGCGCCTGCAGAAGCGACTTGCTGCGATCGATTGCTGCATGGACGACAAGGTCTACGATTGCCAGCCAAGCCATTGCTGGAAGAATGAAAAGGCATATTGCCAGCGTGCAGAGGGCGTGGATTGCGACATGAGCGCCAAGCGGGGCGACCCACCCCGTCTGCCTTTCCTTGCCCTTCGCCATCCAACCGGTCTGCAACACGAAGTCTGCGACGAACTGTTTCAGGATGAACAGAGCGGTGGCCCAAATCAGCACATGGGCGGAGATCTGCTCTGGTATGATGGGCATGCGCTTTCCTTCGAGATATCTCTTGGAACAACGATAGACCACAGTTCGAACCGCTGTGAAGCGGGCATTTGCTTTACCCAAAGTTGGGCTTTTCGCTTGGTTGCGGCGGAAGCCGCAATTTTCCCGCTTCGATTAGCGAATTAGAAGGATCTACCTCCGCTCCCTACTGTTACCAGCCCTCGGAGAGGACAGTCTCAAGGGCTTCTGCGAAGAAGTCGGCGCTCTCCCTGGCGAGACACAATGGCGGCTTGATCTTCAGAACGTTGAGATGATCGCCTGTCGGCTGCATGATGACGCCGAGATCCAGAAGACGGTCGCAGATGGCGGCTGTTTCCTCTGTGGCCGGCTCCAGTGTTTCGCGATCACGGACGAATTCCAGTCCCAGATAAAGGCCCATGCCATGCACCGCGCCAACCAGCGGGAAGCGCTGGCCGAGTGCTTCGAGGCGTGCCTTGAGGTGGTCGCCAACCTCGCGGGCATTCCCTTGAAGGTCTTCGCTCTCCATGATGTCCAGGACGGTCATGCCGACGATGCAACTGACCGGGCTACCGCCGGCGGAGGAGAAGAAATACCCCTCGCGTTCCAGACTGTCGGCGATTTCCCGCCGGGTGATCACAGCACCCAGTGGCTGGCCATTGCCCATGCCCTTGGCGATGGTGATGATGTCTGGCACGACGCCCTGCTGTTCAAAACCCCAGAAGTGATGGCCGAGGCGTCCATAGCCGACCTGCACCTCGTCCGCGATGCAGACGCCGCCTCGTGCCCGAACCATGGCGTAGACCTGCTCGAGATAACCTTCCGGCAGAGGGATGCCGCCTGCATTGCCATAGACACTTTCGGCAATGAAGCCGGCCAAACCTTCGCCACGAGCCTCGATCGCTTCAATGGCGTCCGAGACGGCCGCGACATAGCCCTCAGTCGCGCCGTTGCCGCGGAACTTGCCGCGATAGGTGTTGGGCGAGAGCACAGGGTGAACCCAGTCCGGCCGGGTTTCCAGGGCTTGCGGGTTGTCGGCAATCGAGGTGGAGACTGCGTCGCTCGCCACCGTCCAGCCGTGATAGGCCTCAAGCAGGCTCAGAATGTTGCGCTGACCGCTATGAGCCCAGGCGAGACGCAGTGCGAGATCCACCGCTTCAGAGCCTGAATTGACAAGGAAGACTGTATCCAGTCCCTCCGGTGCCAGGGCCGCAAGTCTATCGGAGAAATCTGCGACGGCCGCATAATGGAAGCGGGAGTTGGTGTTCAGCAGCGACCACTGCCGCCCGACGGCCGCGGCCAGCACGGGATGTCCGTGGCCGAGAATGCTGACATTGTTGACCATGTCGAGATAGGCACGGCCCGTGACATCGAATAGATATTCCTTCCAGCCGCGCTCGATCTGCGGCGGATGGGCGTAATAGTTCTTCTGCGGCTTCGCGAAGCTCTTGTTTCGGCGCTCCAGCAAAGCCTCGCTTTGCGGTGCCGGGGCGTTGACTCCGACCCCCAGGAGTTGTGACGGCGAGGGGCAAAGCCTGCTCCAGACGCTGCTTTGCTGAGGCCTGGTAAAAAGCGGCGGGATGAGGTCTGTGTCGCGGCAGAGCTGGATGCGCAGGCCGCCGATACCGCCAGCCGCACCGGCGACCTCGCCGATGGTGTCGCCGGCCGTAACGATTGCACCTTCTTCCAGGCCGCATTCGATGCCGTCGAGATGCAGGGCAAGATCGGGCGTGGACAGAATAAGATGGTGACCATTGCGCTTCAACGCTGCATCGAAAGGTGCAACGGCGCGCGTGCCGCTCGGCAGGCACATATCGATGTGCAGGGCAAAGGTGGCTGGCGCCCGCTGTGACAGCGGGCGGGTATAGGACAGGCGATACTCGCCGTAGCGCGTCGAGGAGAAGCCGGTTTCCATCGCCGCCCGCGCTAGCAGCTTCCAGTCGATTTCCTGATCCGCCCAGTCGTCCCTGCTGAGATCAGGGCTGGTGACGCTAAGATCTGTGAGGCGCAGGTTTTGCGGTGTCACTTCCGGGAGAAGCGGGGTGACGAATGCCATGTCGTTCGCGGGAGGTGAAAGTCCTGCGATGTCGACGATCGCGGCCTCCATCAGCGAGTGCGGTACCGAGGTGGCGGTTTCGAAGATTTCCCACTCATGGGCAGCATTGCCGAGAACGTATTCGTTGTCCGGATCGATCGACAACTGCTGCTCGCTGCTGGCAACGAGGACGCCGGCGCGGGCAACGATGAGGGGCCAGAGGGCGACCAGTTCGGCTTCGGTCAGGGGGTAACGGGCGTGGAATGCCTGCACCGCAGGCAGGATGAAGAAAGGATCGCCGTTCGCATGGTGAAGCAGAGCGGCGCAGGCGACGGCGAGATCAGCGACGACCCATCCGTTGATCACGTCGCCAAAGTCGATCACGCCAGCCGGCAAGAGCCGTCCCGACGGACCGGGGCGGGCGACGATGTTGTCGTCCGTGATGTCATGGTGGATGGCATGCAGGCGCAAGTCCCCTGCAACTGGCTGCAGGCGTTTGACTGCGACAATCATCGCTTTGGCGATCCGGTCGCGTTGCGCTTGGTCGGTTACCGATTTCAACAGGTGAAGGGCGACGGGGCCGGCGCGGCGCAGATCCCATTGCAAGTCGCGATCGAGCCCGGGATGGTTGAAGTCTCGCAGTCCCAGCGCAATCCGGGCGGTGACATCGCCGAGGGCCGCTACCTGCTCCGGCGCAAGGAATTTCTGCTTGGTCAGTGGCTGGCCGTCGAGGAAAGTCAGGACCCGCAGCCAGTAGCGGCTTCCAGCGATCTCGCATTCGGGGATGTAGTCGCCGGTCAGGGCGGCAACCGGCTCGGGGATGTCGAGACCGAGATCCAGGCTGCGCAGATGCATCATTGCGAGGTTTTGCGCCTCGAGTTCCGCATGGGGATATTCCGCGCGCGTCACCTTCAGGACGAACCGCTCTGTACCGGTGTCGATCAGAAAGTTTCGGTCCTGCTGGCTGCCGAGCTCGCGGATATCACCATGCAAACCGTAGAAGTCGCCGAGGATCGTTTGCGCATCGGCCAGGGAGACATCCGGGCGCGGGAGTTCTGTACGTTGAAGAAGCGCCGAATCTGGCATCTGGGGTCTCCCGCGGGAATCATGGTCCCGAGACTAGCAGAGCAGCGTCAAGCGTCCAATCCAGGGTGGCAGGGCAGCGTGTACTGCCCTGCGGGGCTTCACATCAGCCCATGCGCTCCGAGGCGTAGGAGCCGGGGCTTGCGGGGAAGACGACCGTGCGGTTGCCGTTGATGAAGGTGCGGTGGTGAATGTGGGCGTGGATGGCACGCGCCAGCACCTGGCTTTCAACGTCGCGGCCGATCGAGACATAGTCGTCCGCCGACTGGGCATGCGTGATGCGGGCGACGTCCTGTTCGATGATCGGACCTTCGTCGAGGTCGGCGGTGACGTAGTGCGCGGTGGCCCCGATGAGCTTCACGCCGCGCTCAAAGGCCTGCTTGTAGGGGTTTGCACCCTTGAACGACGGCAGGAAAGAGTGGTGGATATTGATGATCTTGCCCGACATCTTCTGACACATCTGATCCGACAGGATCTGCATGTAGCGGGCGAGCACGATGAGTTCGGTACCGGTCTGCTCGACGAGATCCATGATGCGAGCCTCGGCCTCAAGCTTGTTGGCCTTGGTCACCGGGATATGGTGGAAGGGGATGTCGTGGTTCACGACGACCTTCTGGTAGTCGAAATGATTTGAGACGACGCCAACGATCTCGATCGGCAATGCGCCAATTTTCCAGCGGTAGAGCAGGTCGTTCAGACAATGGCCGAAACGCGAAACCATCAGCAGGACTTTTTCGCGCTTCGAGGAGTCGTACAGGTTCCAGTTCATTCCGAACCGTTCGGCGACGGCAACGAAACCTTTTTCGATCGCCGCCTCGGCAGTGCCTTCCTCCGAGATGAACGAGACACGCATGAAGAACTGGCCGGTGTGGAGGTCGTCGAACTGGGAGCTATCGACGATGTTGCAACCCTGCTCCGCAAGATAACCCGAAATCGCCGCCACGATGCCGCGCGTCGAGGGGCAGGACACTGTCAGTACATAGCTCTTCATCGGTTCTCTTCTCCCTGCGGATCTGCCGCGCGTCTCTATCGCATTTGCGGCATCTCGGAAAGCGCCGCCTGTGCAACCGTTTGTTTGCGAAGTGGAAGGTTGCCCGATGCCGTATGTATCTCTCGTCCGTCGGCGACCGCCCGCTTCTGTCTGGACTGCGAGATTAGGGGAGAGGGCGGAAAACTCCGTTCCGGATGCGTCTTCCAAAGACGCATCCCCGTCGTCGGTGGGCTCCTCGTCGCAAAAATAGAGATTGGTCCTGAATGTCGGTTACGGCGCGATGCCCGCGGGCAAATGTGCACCATCGTCGGCTTCAGCGACCGCCCTTGCTCAGGCATTCATAACATTGGTCAGGAAATGGCATAGCCGGTGCGGCTGCCGAGATGGGTCAAGGTGCCGACGGGGCTGACCGCCGGTTCAGTGCCTTGTCGCGGCAACAGGCGAATGGATCGAGGTCTCCCGGGCGCCAGATGGAACCAGTCATCGCTCGGCAGGTGATGCTCAAAATCGAAGTGGACGGACTGGGCGAATGTATCGGTCGTCAATTGCAACAGCCAGCCGTCGTCGTTGGCGCTCAATGAATGCTCGAAGCTGGCCGAATGAAGCGCCTTGCTCCGTCCGAGGGGAAAATGGAAAGCCTCGGCGACGATGGTGCCATCTCCCGAGAGGAGCCGGGCGACGGTGATGTCGTGTGACGGTGGACCGAAGCGGAAGGCGTAGGTGGTGTCGAAGAAGGCGCCGAAGAGGTCGGTCGCGGCCAGTTTCACCGTGTGGCGAGCATCGAGGATAAGGTCGCGGCTTCCCTTGACCACGGCATGACGTCCGTCACGCAGGCAGGCGATCTCCAGCTTGACGGTTTCAACATTCGCCGTCTCGTTGACCAGATGGATCGAAAGGCCGTTGGTGCCTTCGTCCGTCAGCAGCAATTGCAGCGGGCGGAAGGCACGTTTCAGTCCAAACCACACCGATTTCGCCTCGCCCGTCGCATCAATGACGCCCCAGCCGGGGCCTGGCTCAAGGTCCTGCAAAGTCCAGACCAGCGCGCCTCGGCAAGAAGACCCGGTCCGCCGCCATTCTGCATAGGTCTCCGTCACGACTTCGGTCGTGACCGCGCGGGAGAGGTCGAGATACATTCCCGGATCCTCGCGTCGAAGGCGGGCCGGGTCCACGTCATACAGCGCCTGCAGGTAGTGATCGCGCACATCCTCGAAATCCCAGGATGCGCCACGATCTCGGGGCACCCGGGCTTTCCAGCGGGGATCATGGACCGGCGCCACCGGCAGATGCTGGTCGAGGGTGCGCTGCTGCGGGACATGCGCGAAGGCCAGGCATTCAGCGGCGAAGCGGACAGTGGCGCGCCGGGCGTCTTCCAGCGGCCGCTGGTAGGCTCCGACACCGTAATAATGCGTCACGCCTTCGTCTGGCGAGAAGGGCATGGCCCCGCCTGACGGTGAATTGGCGACATAGGCGCAGTCGGGACGGCTTGCCTGCGATAGGCTGGCGAGAGTCTCATTGAAGAACTCACCGTTCCAGGCCGATGCAGGCAGGCCGAGCATGGCGCCCTGCTGGAAGACCTCGCTACCGCCGCAGATGACCGCGAGCGAGGGGTGACCCTGCAGCTTGCCAAGGAAATTGCGGACTTCCTGGCCGACTTTGCCGGCGAAGGCCTCGTCGGCAAAGGGATAGTCGAAATTCGCCAGTATGAGGTCCTGCCAGACCAGAAGGCCGAGCTGGTCGCAGAGGCTAAAGAATTCCGGGCTCTCATAGGTCATGGTTCCGCCGATACGGATCATGTTCATGTTGGCTTCGGCCGCTTTGGCGAGCCAGGGTGCATAGGCTTCGGCTGATCCGGGCAGGCGCAGGATGTCCGCATTGGTCCATACGGCGCCCCGGCAGAAAACGGGAACTCCGTTGACCCGAAGGCCAAATCCCTTGCCGTCGTCATCATGCTCCACTTCGATGCGGCGGAAGCCGACGAGGCCGAGCGGATGACTGCGTCCGTCGATGGATAGCGTGACGTCGTGGAGGGTTGGATTGCCATGGGTGCGGGGCCACCAGGGGGCAATGGCGGGCAGATCGAGGCGTGCTTCGAGCAGGCCGTCTGCGGTGGCGGTCAATTTGGCACGCTGGCCACAGCACAGGATGGATACGTCAGGGTTTTCCTCGATCCGCAGCCGAACCGTGAGCTTCCCCGTGCCGACGTCGTCGAGATCGGCCTCGATTGCCAGATCCATAATGCGATTCTGCGCGGGGCGGATCAGGAGGATGGGGCGGTAGGGACCGACGGGATGAATCTCCGGGCACCAGCCGGGCATATGACCGAGCGGGGTCGTGCGAACGAGACGCAGCCCCTGCTGGTCCATCATCTGCGGACGCCAGCGGGCGCGGGGGCCACGCTTTTCGAGATGCGGCTGAAGGGCGCGAAAGCATAGGACGATGTCGTCATGGCCGCTCAGCTCGACGGCGACGTCGAGGCTTTCGAACATGCTGTCGCTGGTGGCCTTCAGGATGCCGTTGACATAGATCTCGGCAATCGTTGCCAGACCTTCGAAGCGCAGGATGACCGGCCCCGGTGTTTCCCCCTCCAGCGAACGGAAATACCATGCGTCCTTATCATGCAGCGGGTGCGGCTTCTGCGGATCAAACAGGCCGGCATCGGTTAATGCGCCAGCCACTGTGCCGGGGACAGTCGCTGCGATGCGGGCTGCTGGGCGATGGACTTGCGACGGGTCGGCATGGCGACCTGCTTCGGTGACGAGCAGCGTCCAGCCGGCTTCCAACGGACGGACATCCGCTCCCAGATAGATCGTGCCCGTCATGCTACTTCCTTCAAATCAGTCGGCTGCCAAGATCATCCATCAGCCGGTCCCATGCCGCAACTGCCGGATCAAGAGCCGAGGCGAGCGGATCGAATTTCTTGCGGGCGATCGCGCGGGCCAGCTGGAATTGCACGGTCTTGGCGCTCTCGCTGATCTTCAAAGCTTCCGCAATCGCGCTTTCATGCCGATCTGCGTCAAGCCAGGCCAGATGGCTGGCAAGCAGTTCGAAATTGGCGCCGAACTGGCGCAGCGTGTTGAAGGCATATTTGTGGAAATAGCCGAAGGGGCGCTCGGCAATGGCTTCCACTTGAGCCGGGAAGACCTTCGCAAAATCGGTGATCGGATTGGCCAGTGGTCGGCGGGCAAAATGGCGTCGCAGCAAGGCTGTCGAGGTATTGCGCTGATGGGCCAGTGTCGTCTGCCGCACGGGGAATTTGGCGAATTCCGTATACGGAAGGAACCGCAGGCTACCCTCCGGCTGGTTGAGCTGGAAGACGCCGTCGAAATCCTCCCCCTCGACGCGGAAGAAACCGCCATTGTGGAAATATTCCATGCTGCGGCCCGCGACGTCCAGACGGTTGATGCCCACCGTCGTCTTGCCGTGCTCCTGATGGTAACCCACCCCTTGCGTATCCGGCATGAAATAGCTGTCCATCTCGACCAGGCAAAGGCGGCCGCGACGGATTTGCTCCGCCACATGGGTCTCTAAACGGTCGAAGATCGCAAGTTCGGTGACGCGGATGTCGTAAAGGCTTTCGAGGTCTTCGAGCGGCACCTTGAAGAAGGTGAACTGGTCGCCCTCGAATTCCTGGGTGAGCGTGAAGCCCAGCATGGCTTCCGGGCTTAAGCCCTTTGCCGCCAGCACCTCGATCCACAGATCAACATAACAATTCGTCTCGGGCCACATGCGCTCGCTGGAATGGAGCGCATGGGACACATAGTTTGCCGGATCGAGCCCGGGAAAGACTGCCGTCATAACGCTCTCAGCCCCAGAGCGTCTTGCGGACGTTTTCGGGCCATTGTGCAACGTCGAGGCCGTGCTGTGCGAACAGTGCCAGTGCGATGCGCTCCAGACCGAAGCCGACGCAGGCGGTGAAGGCGACCGAGCCATCGGCGAGGTTGAGGCCCCACTTCTGGCCAAAGGCATCCTGGTGATAGTTGAAGCTCATGCAGGCCGTCTTGTTAGCCTGCGACGTCACCGGGATCAGGAGCTCAAACTTCAGGTTCTGGTCGCGCTGGTTATTGGCCATCAGGCGGCCGGCGCGGCCGAAGAAGGGGTCGTTGGCGACGTCGATCTCGACGTCGAGGCCGATCGACTTCATCATCTCGACGCCGCGATCCATCCAGGTCTGCCGGAAGGTCGTGACATGGGCTTCCGTGCCCATGCAGACATATTCGCGCATGCGGAAGAGCTGCTGGCGTGCCGGATCCTTCGAGGGCTCATGGCGGAAGCAATAGGACTGGAGGTCGAAGAGGCCGCCCTCCATGGAGATCGGGCCGCGCTTGGCAACCGTCGGATAGAGCGGATAGCAGGCGGCAGGCGTCAGCGCGATATCGGTCGCCTTCTGCTCCTTCGTCCAGTCCTTGCCCTCTTCCATGCATTGCAGAAGGCTCATGTGGTCATGGTCGGTGCCGCAGAAGGAATGCACCGTGCCGGCGAGTTGCGGGAAGCTCTTCATGTAGCCGCTGGATTCGAAATAGGCGCGGTTCATGCCAGGCGGGAAGCGGATCGCTTCGGCACCGTCTGCGCCACCGACGCGATCGATCAGCCGTTCAAAAGCGGCGATGACGTCTTCGAACTGGCCGCTGCGGCCATAGAGGCCGTCGACGCCCGTCTCGATCAGAAGGCCGCTCTCAAAGAGACGGTCGAGAAAACTCACCTGCATATCCATGTCCGTTACCCCAACAATCCGGTTTCTTGTTTATGGACGAGCAGCATTGTCGACGTGTTGCCGAGAATGCGGTCATTGGAAATCATCAGTTCTGCGGAATGGGCATCGCGCAGATGGCGGCCGAGGCTGAACGGGGTGCCGTTCTTGTAGCCCATGATGCCGCAGATCCTGAGCGCCCGGTTGATGACAGGCAGGATCATCTCCGAGGAGGCGATCTTGACGTTGTTCATGGCAACCGCAAAGCCCATGGAGGACAGGCGATCCGGGTCCTTTAGCGCCTGCTCGTGCGAGACAAGGCCAGACTGGATGTTGGACCTGATTACCTGGAGCTGGCTCGACATCTCCGCCAGTTGCACGAGGCCCGGAGGCTGGGTGCCGGGTGCCTTGCGGGCGGCCGCACGAATGAAGCTCTGCGCCTTGGTGAAGGCATCGACCGCGATGCCGTACCAGAGTGCGCTCCACAGAAGATGAGAGCTAGCCAGCATGGACTGCGCGGCGATTTCAGCGAAGGGCTTCGGCAGGATCTGAACTGCGGGCGCTTCACCCTTGAACAGGAAGCCGTCCGAGCAGGTGCCGCGCATGCCCATGGTATCCCAGACATGCGTCTGTTCCAGCGTATACTGGTCCTTGAGGAAGACCGTCATGACCTGGTCGGTCGGCGGGGCGTCCTTGTGGGCACGTGAGGTGATGAGGATTGCGTCGGCATGCTTGCCGTAAGAGATGACGGTTGCGTCCTTCTCCAGGCGGCAGCGGTCTCCCTCGACCTCAATCGCGCAGATGGAATTGCGCAGGTTGCCGCCTATGCCGCCTTCCGTGGTGGCGGAGCCGAGCAGAAGCTGCTCGTCGCAGACCTTGCGCATGAAGCCGCGATGCCACTCGGCTTCGGTGCCGTGCGAGACAAGGCTCGACACCTTGATCTGATGCATGGCGTAGATCATCGCGCTTGCGGCGCAGGCCTGGGCCATGATGGTGCAGAGTTCGGCAATCTCGGCGGTTGATCGACCTTCGCCGCCGCAGTCTGCGGGAATCTGGATGCCAAGGAGCTTTTCAGCCTTCATCGCCTCGATCGCTTCGAGCGGGAAGCGACCTCGCCTGTCGACGTCGTCGGCATAGACGGCAGCGATGGCGGCGACCCTGACGGCGCGGGCCTTAAGGCTCATTTCTGACGACTTGCTCGAGAGGTCCATCAGGCGACCTTTCTGTCCTCGAGAATGGTGTTCACCGTGGTCTCGATGGCCGCGATGCTGGCGAAGGACTTGCGGTTCAGGAGATGGTCCGGAAACTCCATGTCGAAGGCCTCTTCAAGGCCAAGCATCAGCTGCACCGAGGCAAAAGACGACAGGCCGGCGGCGTAGAGGTCGGCTTCGTTTGCAAGGGTGTCTACCGCGACCGGAAGGCCGCCGAGTTTCGTGAGGAGTGTGCGAATGGTGTCATTCATCGTTTTTCCCTTCCCAAGCCATGGCTCAATTTTTATTGAGCGATTTCTTACAGAGGAAAGACGAAGTTTCCGCTAATGAACTCCGTAAAATCCGAGTGAATGCCAAACGACGCATGTCTAAAACCTGCTTTTATTGAAATAAAAGCCGGTTTACCAAGCTTCCTTATTCTTGGTAGAGCCGTTCATCTCCGTGGCGATCGAGGATGATGTATCGATTTGGTTCAATCTGGCGCAGCGCGCTTGCGCCCGCTTCGACCTTGCCGTGACCGTCCGGCAGATCAAGGATATAGTGAGGAATGCACAGCCCGGAAATCCGGTTGCGGAGCTCACGCATGATGGCTTGGCCTTCCGCGATGGTCAGTCGGAAATGGCCGGTGCCGGGCGCCATGTCGGGATGGTGGAGGTAATAGGGCTTGATCCGCATTTCGACGAAGGTGCGCATCAACTCTGCCAGCGTGCCCGCATCATCGTTGATGCCTTTCAGCAAGACGCTTTGGCTGACCATCGAGATGCCGGCGTCGATGAGCCTTGCGCAGGCGGTGCGGACCTCGGGTGTCAGTTCTCGTGGATGGTTTGCATGAAGGGCAACGAAGACGGTCTTGCCACCTGATTTCAGGGCCTCGATGAGCTCTGGTGTGATCCTAGCGGGGTCGACGGCCGGCACGCGGCTGTGAATGCGGACGATTTTGACGTGATCAATGGTCGAGAGCGCCTGCATGACGTCGCGCAGACGCCGGGGCGACAGGATCAGCGGATCACCGCCGGTGAGGATGATCTCCCAGATGCCGTCTTGGCTGCGGATGTAGTCGAGGGCGGCATCGATCTGTTGCGATGAGAGTGTGCCGTCACCATCAGGGCCCACCATTTCACGGCGGAAACAGAAGCGACAGTAAACCGGACAGACATGCAGCAGCTTCAGCAGAACGCGATCCGGGTAACGGTGCACGATGCCTTCGACCGGCGAATGGGGGTGATCGCCGATCGGGTCGGGGCGTTCGTCGGGATGTTCGATCAGTTCTGCTGCCGTCGGCAGATATTGGAGAGCGATCGGGTCCAGCGGATCGTTTGGGTCGATGAGGCTTGTCACCGTTGGCGTCAGAGCGATGGCGTAGCGCTCGGCAACGGCATCAAGCGTGGGAACGCTTTCGGCGTCAAGCAGGCCTGCAGAGACCAGATCCGCAAGTTTGCGCAATGTGGCGTCAGCCAAGATGGGTCTCCGTCACCGGCGCCCAGATCACGTGGTCGATGCGCAGCGCGCCGGTTGCCAGCATCACCAGACGGTCGAAGCCGAGTGCGATGCCGGAGGCTTGCGGCATGATGGCAAGCGCTGCGAGGAAGTCTTCATCGAGCGGATAGGTCTCGCCGTAGACGCGCTGTTTTTCGACCATCTCAGCCTCGAAGCGGCGGCGCTGCTCGTCCGGATCGGTCAGTTCCCCGAAGGCATTGGCGAGTTCGACGCCGCAGGCATAGAGCTCGAAGCGCTCGGCGACGCGGGGATCGTCCGCGCAGGGCCGGGCGAGGGCTGCCTCGGCGACAGGGTAACGATCCAGAATGGTGGCGCGGCCAAGTCCCAAATTGGGCTCGAGCTTCTCAACGATGATCCGGCTGAAGAGATCGGCCCAGGTGTCGTCCTCAGCGACCCGTAGCGCCTTCGACCGCATCTGTGCTGCCAATGCCTCGCGATCGGTGGTGCCGTCGGCTGCTATCGCGTCGAGCAGGTCGATCCCTGCATAGCGGGTAAAGGCATCGGCGACGGAAATACGCTCTGGCGTGGCGAAGGGATCGGCCACCTTGCCGTTGAAGGCGAAACGATTGGTGCCGGTGGTTCGGGCGGCGATTGCCAGCAGGTCTGCGCAGTCCTGCATCAGCGTCTCATAGGACTGGCCGACGCGGTACCATTCCAGCATGGTGAATTCGGGATGGTGCAAGGGCCCGCGTTCGCGATTGCGATAGACATGGGCGAAACAGGCGATGCGGGTTTCCCCGGCGGAGAGAAGTTTCTTGCAGGCGAATTCCGGTGACGTGTGCAGATAGAGCGGCACGGCGGAACCGTCATGCCCCAGCGCCTTTGTCTCGAATGCATGCAGATGGGCTTCATTGCCGGGGGAGATCTGCAGCGTTGCCGTATCGACCTCGACGAAATCTTCAGCGGCGAAATGGCTGCGGAACGCGGCCTGGATCCGGTTGCGTCCGATCAGGAATGGCCGCCGATCGGCGTGGGCCGACGGGGTCCACCACGCAGGGGCTGAACGGCTGCGGTCAGACATTCCGGATTCTCGATCCATCTCTCAACACGGGCTGGCTATTTTGCCGGATTTGGTTTAGTCCCGCCCGAGAAATTCGAAGACGTCAGCAGGGACGGCCGTCCTTTACGACGGGTCTCACGCAGATACAAGGAATTCCAATGGTCAAGGTTATCGCCTCTTCTGTCCGCAAGGGCAATGTTATCGATGTCGACGGCAAGCTCTATGTCGTGCTCACTGCGGAAAACTTCCACCCCGGCAAGGGTACGCCGGTGACGCAGGTCAATATGCGCCGCATCGTCGATGGCGTGAAGGTTTCCGAACGCTGGCGCACCACCGAGCAGGTCGAGCGCGCCTTCGTCGAAGACGTCAACCACCAGTTCCTCTATGAAGACGGCGAAGGCTTCCACTTCATGAACCCTGACAACTATGATCAGGTCGTGGTCGACGTCGAAACCATGGGTGACCAGAAGGCCTATCTGCAAGAAGGCATGGTCTGCATCCTGTCGATGCATGAAGGCATTGCGCTTGCCATCCAGCTGCCGCGTCACGTGACGCTTGAGATCACCGAGACCGAACCGGTCGTCAAGGGTCAGACGGCATCGTCGTCCTACAAGCCGGCAATGCTCTCGAACGGTATCCGCACCATGGTGCCGCCGCATATTGATGCCGGCACCCGCGTCGTGATCGCGACGGAAGACAATTCCTACGTCGAGCGCGCCAAGAACTGAGCGTGGTCGCCATCGAAATGCGGCAAGCCCGGTGCATCATGCGCCGGGCTTTTTTCATGGGGCAGGCGGAGATTTCAGGTCTCAATGTCCAGCGGCGAGGGGATTGCCAAAGGACGAAGATTCACGGCGCCCCCTGGCGGCAGACGGCGCCCCGTCACCGCGTTCAAGCATCTGGATCTGCTCCTTCAAGTGCAGCCTGATCTTCTTCAAGGCACGGACCCGAATTCCGTCTGGCTGCGGGCGACGCTGCTCTTCGTCGATCTTGGCGGCAACAATCGAGTGACGGGCTCTCAGAGCTTTCAGCAATTGCATCATATTCGTCTCCTTTCAGACAAAACGAATATGGCGACGCTTCTTCCATTGGTCCAATTCATTGATTATATTATTCTCATAGTCATTCCCTATGAGGGTCTCATGCCGTTTCGACCGAGCCATCGCCAGCTGGAATATCTCGTCGCCCTGGGTGAGGCAGGGCATTTCGGTGACGCGGCTCGACGATGCAACGTTTCCCAACCGACACTTTCCGTGCAGGTGGCGCTCCTGGAGAAGCAACTCGGCGTCACGCTGGTGGATCGGATGCCGGGCCATGTCACGCCGACACCGGTGGGTGCGGAGATCATCACCGCCGCCAAGGTGATCTTGAGTGGTCTTGATGAAATCCGGGCGTTGGCGGTCAGCTCGAAGGGCAATCTCGGCGGTGCCATCCGGCTGGGGGTTGCCCCGTCCTTCGGCCCCTACTTTCTGCCCTATCTATTGCCGCGCCTGCATAGGCAACACCCGGACCTCAAGCTCTATATTCGCGAAGATCGGCCACGGCAGCTGGAAAAGGCCGTGTTGCAGGGTGAAACGGATTGCGGTGTCGGGCCTGTGCCGTTTCACGAACCGGATCTGGTATCGCAAGTGATTTGCCGCGAGCGCATCTATCTGGGCGTTCCCAGCAATCATTCTCTGGCGGAGCATAAGACCGTGCCGATGGCGGCGCTGGAGGGAATGCGGTTGCTCACACTCGGTCCGGGGCACAGGCTTCTGGACGATGTGCGCAAGCTGGCGGAGATGTCAGGAGCAATTCTGGCGGAGGATTACGAAGGCTCGAGCCTCGACGCAATCCGGCAGATGGTGTCGATCGAGATGGGGCTGTCCCTGTTTCCTGAGCTCTATGTGCGTTCGGAATTTGCCAAGGACGAAAACATCCGCCTGCTGACGATCTCTGACTGGGGCGGGACCCGTGACATTGCGTTCTTCTGGCGCAAATCGAGTGCCAGAGGTGGCCACTTTACGGCGCTTGCCAAACTCGGGCGCGAGGTGGCCGATGGTCTGTTCGCTGGTGGTCCAGTGGGGGAAACTGATCCCCGGTGATGCCGGGGATCAGTTTGGTGTCAGGCAATGCCGCCGAGGCAGATGTACTTGATCTCGGTGTAGTCATCGATGCCATATTTCGAGCCTTCGCGGCCGAGGCCGGACTGCTTGATGCCACCGAAGGGGGCGACCTCAGTCGAGATCAGGCCGGTGTTGACGCCGACCATGCCGTATTCGAGGGCTTCCGCGACCCGGAAGATCTTGGCCAGGTCCTTCGAATAGAAGTAGGAGGCGAGGCCGAACTCGGTCGCGTTGGCGAGCTCGACAACTTCCTCTTCCGTCTCGAACCTGAAGAGCGGGGCGACCGGACCGAAGGTCTCTTCCGTTGCCACCTTCATGTCGGTCGTCACGCCGGTCAGGATGGTCGGCTGGAAGAACAGGTCTCCCGCCTCTGCGCCGCTGCCGCCGAGCGCGACCTTTGCGCCCTTGGACACGGCGTCGGCCACATGTTCCTTGACCTTCTTGATCGCGTTGGCATCGATCAGCGGGCCGGTGGTCACGCCTTCGGCAAAGCCGTCGCCGACCTTCAGCTGCGAAACCTTCTCTGCAAGCTTCTTTGCAAAGGCGTCGTAGATGCCCGACTGGACATAGAGACGGTTGGCGCAGACGCAGGTCTGGCCGGCATTGCGATACTTGGAGATCATCGCACCTTCGACGGCGGCATCGAGATCCGCATCGTCGAAGACGATGAACGGTGCGTTGCCGCCGAGTTCCAGGCCGAGCTTCATGATTTGGTCGGCACCCTGGCGCATCAGGATACGGCCGACATTGGTCGAGCCGGTGAAGGTCAGCTTGCGCACCTTGTCATTGGCGCAGAGTTCCTGGCCGACCATTGCCGCGTCTGTAGCAGTGAGGACGGAGAACAGGCCAGCGGGCAGGCCCGCACGCTCGGCGAGGATGGCGAGCGCCAGGGCCGAAAGCGGGGTCTGAGCGGCCGGTTTCGAGACCATTGCGCAGCCGACGGCGAGCGCCGGTGCCACCTTGCGGGCGAGCATGGCATTCGGGAAGTTCCACGGCGTGATGGCGCCGACCACGCCGACGGGCTGCTTGATCACCATGATCCGCTTGTCGGCCTGGTGGCCGGGAATGGTGTCGCCATAGACGCGCTTGGCTTCTTCGGCAAACCACTCGACATAGGATGCGCCGTAGAGGATTTCGCCGCGGGCTTCAGGCCAGGGCTTGCCCATTTCCATGGTCAGGATGGTGGCGAGGTCGTCGGCATTGGCGACCATCAGGTCGTTCCATTTGCGCAAGACCGCCGCACGCTCCTTGCCGGTCTTCTTCGCCCAGGCCTTCTGGGCGATGTAGGCGGCATCGATCGCCTTGGCGACTTCTGCGCGATCGAGATCCGGCAAGGTGGCGATCACTTCACCATTCGCCGGGTTCGTCACGTCGAAGGTCTTGCCCGAGGCGCTTGTCGCGACCCAGTCATGGCCGACCAGCGACTTGTCGGTCGCCAGTGTCGGATCCTTCAGTTTCGAAGACAGAGTGGTTGAAATGCTCATGCTTATGCTCCTGCTGCAACTTCGCGGATCGAGGCTTCGATGATGTCGAGCGCTTCGCTGAAGACCTCATCCTGAATGGTGATTGGGGCGAGGAAACGGACGACGTTGCTATAGACGCCGCAAGTGAGCAGGATCAGGCCCTTTTCGAGGGCCTTCAGGCGCACTGCATTGGTGAAGTCGGCATCCGGCTTATGGGAGTTCGGCAGACCGAACTCGACGGCGTTCATGAAGCCGAGGCCACGGATGTCCATGATCTGGGGGATGTCTGAACGCAGGCTTTCGAGGCGCTGCTTGAGGCGGTTGCCGAGCTGGTTAGCGCGGTCGCAGAGCTGTTCTTCCTCAATGACGTCGAGCACGGCATGCGCTGCGGCGATGGCCAGCGGGTTACCCGCATAGGTGCCGCCGAGGCCGCCGGGGCCGGGTGCGTCCATCAGTTCGGCGCGGCCGGTAACAGCCGAGAGCGGGAAGCCGCCGGCAAGGCTCTTGGCCATGGTCGTCAGGTCCGGCACGACATCATAGTGCTCCATCGCGAACATCTTGCCGGTTCGGGCAAAGCCGGTCTGGACTTCGTCGGCGACGAGCAGGATGCCGTGCGCATCGCAGATTTCGCGCAGCGCTTTCATCAGCGGACGCGGCACGTCATAGAAGCCGCCTTCGCCCTGGACGGGCTCAACGATGATGGCCGCGACGCGCTTCGGGTCGACATCGGCCTTGAACAGCTTGTCGAGTACGTCGAGCGACGTCTCGACGTCGATGCCGTGCATTTCAAGCGGGAAAGGAATGTGGAAAACGTCGCCCATCATCGGGCCGAAGCCGACCTTGTAAGGCACGACCTTGCCGGTCAGCGCCATGCCCATGAACGTGCGGCCATGGAAGCCACCGGTGAAGGCGATGACAGCGGAGCGGCCGGTCGCGCAGCGGGCGATCTTGATGGCGTTCTCGACGGCTTCGGCGCCGGTCGTTGCGAAGATCGTCTTCTTCTCGAAATTGCCAGGCAGCATCTTGTTCAGGCGTTCGGCGAGCGCGACGTAGTTCTCGTAAGGCACGACCTGGTGGCAGGTATGGGTGAAGCGGTCCAGCTGGGCCTTCACGGCCTCGATCACCTTCGGGTGGCGATGGCCGGTGTTGAGCACCGCGATGCCGCCGGCGAAATCGATATAGCGATTGCCTTCCACATCCCAGATCTCGGAGTTCTCTGCCTTTTCGGCATAGATCTGCGTGGTCATGCCGACGCCGCGGGAGATGGCGTCATTCTTGCGAACTGAGATTTCGGCGTTCTTCATCGTTTTCGTCCTGTGCGAAGGGTTGCCAGCGGCGTCGATCCTGTGCTCGATCGCGCGGTTTCATATTTCCTACATTTTTTCTGTAGACTTGCAATATGGTTTGTCGCCATTATCACCCGTGACTGCGACATTTCGTTTGGGGGCAGCGTGGACGACATCCGGTTCAAGATAGCAGAAGCTGCGAGAATGGCGGGGGTTTCTCCATCGACGTTGCGGCTTTGGGAAACGCAGGAGCTGGTCCAGCCAATCCGGACGGCAACGGGGCAGCGGCTCTATGATCGGATGCTGATTGACCGACTGAAACGAATTGCGTGGCTGAGGACCGAGCGCGGTCTCAATCCCGCCGCCATCCGGGAGACCTTGAAGGAGGAAGAGGCGGCAACGGCTTCCGGTGAGGAGGATGCAGGCGAGGGGGAGGAAGAGCCCGGAGATGTCGCCGATATTCGCCCTGGATCAAAGATCCGTCGGCTGCGGCGTGACAGCGGAAGGACACTCGAGAGTGTCGCCCAGGCGACGGGCGTTTCGGTATCACAGCTCTCGACCTTCGAGCGCACATCACAGGGTTTGTCGTTCACGGCCCTGCACGAGGTTGCGCGTCATCTGGGCACGACGCTTGCTTCCCTCAGCGGACAGGAAGAGAGCGTGGGGGACGAATCCCTGATCCGGGACGGGAAGTGGCCATCCTGGCCGACAACCTCGTCCGGGGTTGCGGTCCAGGTTCTGGCCGAGGGCCGAAACCAGATGGAATGCAATCGCTTCCAGTTGGCGCCCGGCGCTTCTAGCGAAGGCGCCTATCAGCATGAGGGCGAAGAGTTCATCCACATGCTGTCCGGCAGTCTTGAGATCATCCTTGATGGTGACAAGTTCTTCGAACTGCATGCGGGGGACAGCTTCTATTTCGAAAGTCGTCGGCCGCATTCCTGGCGCAATAGCTCGAGCGGTGAGACGGTGCTCATCTGGATCAACACCCCGGCGACCTTCTGACTGTCTGCCAAGAGAAAACCCGGCCACCGTTTCCGGTGCCGGGTCCTGAAGATATTCGTTTTTCCAGAGTGTTATTTACTTGCGACGACGGTCTTGCCGTCCCAAGCGTATCCGCCGCCGATGGCGACGTTCAGGTTGACGTAGTCCGTTGCCATCTGCTGGACGGCCTGCGCGAGGTTGGCCTGAGCGCTGGCGACATTGCGCTGGGCGTCGAGCACATCGAGCAGCGAGGAAGCGCCATCACGATAGCTTGCGGTCGCAAGCTGCAGAGCCTCCTGGTAGGAGCGGACGGTTGCCGTCAGTGCCGACACGGTCTGGCGTGTGCGGTTGACCGAGACCATCGCGTTTTCGACCTCTTCGACGGCATTCAGAACCGTTTCTTTCCACGCCAGATAGGATTCGCGGGCAGACGACTCCTGCGCGGCGACATTGGCGCGGCGAGTGCCGGCATCAAAGATCGGCAGGTTCAGGCTCGGACCGAAGCCCCAGCTGTTGCTCGCACCAAAGGCATTCGAGGTCGAAACATAGGCCGGCGTGATGGAGCCGCTGAGCGTGATCGAGGGGTAGAGTGCCGCTTCGGCAACGCCGACTTCAGCGACAGCCGAGGCCAGGCTGCGCTCGGCTGCGCGGATGTCCGGACGGTTGCGGATCAGGTCGGCCGGGACGCCTGCATTGACGCTGCGACGGGCATAGGGCTGCGGTGCACCCTTTTGCATGTCGGCAACCAGAGTTGCGGCCGGCAGACCGAGCAGAACGGCGATCCGGTGGGTGGACTGCCGGAACGATGTTTCCAGGCCGGGGATTTCAGCGAGCGTGGAGTTGACCAGGCCCTCGGACTGAACCACGTCGAGGCGCGACGCAGCACCTGCTTCGAGCTGCAGCTGGGTGAGCTGCAGCGTCTCGCGGCGAGATCCAAGGTTCTGCTTCGCGATCGCGATACGTTCCTGATAGTAACGCGCGTCGACATAGGCAGTCACGACACTCGAAAGGTAGGTCAGCTTAGCAACATCGGCGCTGGCGTAGGCCGCATCAAGGGTTGCCTTGGCGCTTTCCTTGGTCCGCTTGTACTGACCGAACAGATCCAGCAGCCAGGAGACGCTGACGCCGCCGGAACTTGTGGAGGTCGTCGGGCTGTCTGTGGTCAGGGTACCCTTCGCGTTACGCTTGGCGGTTTCCTGTGAGGCCGAAAGATCGACCTGCGGGAAGGCGCCGGCATCAGACGCGCGGAAGCTGGCTTCAGCCTGCGAAATCCGCTCGATTGCCTGCAGCACATCGAGGTTCTCTCCGAGACCCTTTTCCACCAGCGAGTTCAAGCGCGGATCATTGAAGGCAGTCCACCAGGGGGCCAAGGAAACGTCGCCCGAGGCCTTCATGCTGCCTTCGGAAAATTTCACCGGCAGGGCGGTCTGGGGAGTCTCGTGATCAGGTCCGACGACGCAACCAGAGAGAAGGAGCATTACAAGTGGAGCGGCTGCGCGAATGGATGGCATCACGTTTTCCTGTGTTCGTCCCCGGTCGACCTTGAGGGCAGGTGTAGCACCCTCGCCGAGGACCGCATTGTTCACGCAGGCCAACCCGGCAGCCTACGCAATAGTTGGTTAACATAGTTTGTCAATCTTCACGATGACAGCGAATCTTTCGGTTTTGCACCGCCGGAAAGCCTCCGGACAATGACGAAAAACGACGGTACGAAGAAGATTCCGAGGGCCGTCGCGGTCAGCATGCCGCCGAGGACGCCGATACCGATGGAATTCTGTGCAGCGGAGCCCGCTCCAGTCGCAATCGCCAAGGGAACGACGCCCAAAATGAAGGCGAGCGAGGTCATGATGATCGGCCGCAGTCGAAGCTTTGCGGCTTCGAGTGTTGCATCGATGATACTAACTCCGGTGGCTTGGCGGTCCTTTGCAAACTCCACGATCAGAATCGCGTTCTTCGCCGCAAGGCCGATCGTGGTCAGCAAACCTACCTTGAAATAGACGTCGTTGGACTGGCCGAAGAACGATGCCGCGGCGACGGCCCCAAGCACGCCCACCGGAACTGCCATGATGACGGAGAAGGGGATGGACCAGCTTTCGTAGAGTGCTGCGAGGCACAGGAAGACGATCAACACCGAAAGGGCGTAGAGCAGGGGAGCCTGGGAACCTGACAGCCGTTCCTGATAGGAAATACCCTGCCAGGCGACGGTATAGCCGCCCTCCATCCCCGCCGTTAGTTGTTCCATGGTATCCATGGCGGTGCCGGAGCTCACGCCAGCGCCGGCTGCACCCTCAAGCGAAATTGCGCCAACGCCGTTGAAGCGGCTGAGCGTCGGAGCGCCGCTGATCCACTCCGTCTTGATGAAGGAGGAGAACGGTACCATTTCGCCGTCGCTGTTGCGGGCTTGCCAGTCGTTGATGGCGTCTTCGCGCATGCGATACGGCGCATCACCCTGGACATAAACCGGCTTCAATTCGCCGTTGAGGGTGAAGTCGTTGACGTCGCGGCCCGCGAAGATCGTCGACAGCATGCTGTTGACCGTCGCGATGTCGAGACCCATGGCGCCCATCTTCTCCTGGTCGAGCAGGAATTTCAGCTGGGTTTCAGCCGGCGGATTGTTGGAGCGCAACGAGCTGACGTTCACATTGCTGTTGCCGGCCTGAATCAGTGACTGCGATGCAGCGGTCAGCGCTTGCGTACCACGTTTTCCGCTGTCGACCAGATACATGGAGAAGCCGCTGGAATTGCCGAGACCGGGGATCGCTGGCGGCTGGAGCGGGAATACCTGGGCATCGCGCAGGGTGAAGAAATAGCCCATGGCGCGCTGAACGATGGCCGATGCCGCCAGTTCAGGCTTGGTGCGCTGGTCAAAATCCTTGAGCTTAGCAAAGACGAGGGCATAATTCTGACCCGACCCGACGAACGAGAAACCGGATACGGAGAAGACGTCCTGGATCGCGTCTTTTTCCTTCTCAAGATAGTAATTTTCGATCTTGTGAATGATCTCGCCAGTGCGCGTGACTGCGGCCCCGTTCGGCAACTGGACGATGGTCATCAGAACGCCCTGGTCTTCCTGCGGCAAGAAGGAAGTGGGGAGGCGTAGGAAGAACCAGCCCATGCCGCCAATGACCACGGCGAACATCAGCAGGACACGAAGCGGACGCTTCAGCAGGTAGGCGATCGACGCGACGTAGCCGCCCGTCGCGCGGTCGAAGTTACGATTGAACCAGGCGGCCGGGCCGCGCTTTGCCTTATGGTGATCGACGGGCTTCAGCATCGTCGCGCAGAGTGCTGGGGTCAGCACGATTGCAACGAGCGCCGACAGAAGCATGGCCGAGACGATGGTGACCGAAAACTGGCGGTAGATGATGCCTGTCGAGCCGCCGAAAAACGCCATCGGAATGAAGACGGCGGTGAGAACGAGCGCGATGCCGACGATGGCGCCCGTGATTTCTCCCATGGATTTCTCGGTCGCCTCCAACGGCGACAGGCCTTCTTCCGTCATGATGCGTTCGACGTTCTCGACGACGACGATGGCGTCGTCGACCAAGAGGCCGATGGCAAGGACCATGGCGAACATGGTCAATGTGTTGATCGAATAGCCGGTCAGGGCAAGAATGCCGAAGGTTCCCAGCAGCACCACAGGCACGGCGATCATCGGGATGATGGTGGCACGCAGGTTTTGCAGGAAGATCAGGAGCACGAAGAAGACGAGCACGATCGCTTCGATCAGCGTGTGCACGACCTTCTCGATCGACAGTTCGACGAAAGGTGTCGTGTCATAAGGATAGGTGATGACGACGTTTTCCGGCAGCGAAGGGGCAATGCTATCCAGCTGCGTCTTGACGCGTGCTGCTGTGTCCAGTGCGTTTGCGCCCGTTGCCAAGTTGACGGCAAAGCCCGTTGCCGGGTTACGGTTCGAGCGGGTGTTGGTGGAGTAGCTTTCCTGGCCGATTTCGATGCGGGCGACGTCGCTGAGGCGCACGGTTGCGCCGTCGGTTTCGGTGCGCAGGATGATCGATTCGAAGTCGGAGACCGATTGCAGCTGGCTCTGCGCCGTAACCGTGACGTTCAGCTGCTGGCCTTCCTCTGCCGGAAGGCTGCCGAGGGCGCCGACGGAAACCTGGGTGTTCTGCGCCTGGATGGCAGTGGTCACGTCGGTTGGCGTAAGCTGAAACTTGTTGAGCTTGTAAGGGTCAAGCCAGACGCGCATGGCATAGCCGGTGCCGAAGACCTGAATGCTGCCGACGCCTTCAAGACGCTTGATCTGGTCCTCGATCTGGGTGGAGAAGATATCACCGAGCTGGACGTTCGAGCGCGCAGCATCGGTCGACACGAGCGCGCCGACCAGGAGAATGCTCGAGGTCGAGCGGGTGACGGTAAGGCCGTCCGACTGCACGACATCGGGCAACTGTGACTGCACAAGCTGGAGCTTGTTCTGGACCTGGACCTGCGCGATGTCGGGGTCGATGGAATTGCCGAAGGTCAACGTGACCGAGGATGAACCCGTACTCGACGAGGACGTCATGTAGGTCAGGTCATCGAGACCGGTCATGCCGTCCTCGATGATGGTGGTTACGGACTTCTCCACGGTCTCGGCGCTTGCACCCGTATATGTCGCGGAAATGCGCACCGTGGTCGGGGCAATCTCCGGGTATTGCGCGATGGACAGCGTGGAGATGGCAAGAGCCCCTCCGAGCATAATGATGATCGCGATCACCCAGGCAAAGATCGGGCGACGGATGAAATATTTGGCCATTGGTTGTTCCTAACGCCTGTGTTGCCTTGCTATCGCACGCTTATGGCTGTGCGGCAGGGGCGGCATCCGGCGCCGCGGTGACTTCGACCAGTCCCTTTTCGTTGACCGTGGCATCGACTGGCTGGACGGGAGCACCGTCTCCGATCCACTGGAAGCCGTCGACGATGAGCTTGTCGCCGTCGTTGATGCCCGAGGCAACCAACCAGTTGTTCCCCGAGACCTGGCTTTCGTCGAAGACGCGTGTCTCCACCTTGCCGTCTGCCGTGACGAACTTAGCCGAAAGCTCGCCGTTCGGATTGCGCGTCGCGGCGAGCTGGGGAATGAGATACCCTTCTTCAGTGCCGACATTGACGGTGGCGCGCACATACATGCCCGGCAGGATCAGGTCGTCGGGATTGTCGAAGACGGCGCGGATGGAGAAGGTGCCGGTGGTCTGGCTGACCGCCAGCTCCGACATGTCCAACTTGCCGACCACGGGGTAGTCGATGCCGTCATCCAAGGTCAGGCGAATGTCGGTGATCTCGCCGTTGTCGCGGTTGACGCGCCCAGCCTTGATCGCTTCGCGCAACCGCAGAAGGTTGACGCTGGATTCCGTCAGTTCGATGTAGATCGGGTCGAGACGGCGCAGTGTCATCAGCGCGTCCGTCTGGTTGGCCGTAACCACGTTCCCGATCGAGAAGTTGGAAGCGGTCGTGGCACCTTCAAAAGGCGCCCGGATCTCCGTCAGCTTCAGTTCGATATCTGCGGAACGAAGTTCCGCTTTGGCCACCGCCACATCGGCTTCAGCCTGAAGAAGGGTGACGCGGGCATTTTCAAGCTCGACCTGGGTTGCACCGCTGCCAACCAGTCGCTCCTGACGGGCGAGGTTCGACTTTGCCGTGGGAACGCTCGCTTCGGCCTTGCGAAGGCTCGCTTCGGCCTGGGCAAATGCGGCGGCGTAGGTGTCATCCTCGATCTTGTAGAGCAGATCACCGGCTTTGACTTCGCTGCCTTCGCGGAACGAGATCTCCTTGATCACGCCGCTGACGCGCGGCCGGATCTGTGCCGTCTGGAATGCAGACGCGCGGCCCGGCAGTGTTGTCGTCAGCGGATATGCCGCCTTCTTCATCGTGACGACGCTGACCTGCGCCGGCGGACGCTCGCCGCCGGGGCCTCCCGGGGCCGCACCCTTCGCAGAGTCGTTATCACTACAGCCGGCAAGGGTGCCGATGCAGACAAGGAAGGCAGAGGCAAGTCGGAAACGTCGCGTCATGGAACTCTCACTGATGCAAGTCGGGCGGGCATAAATTGGAGGCTAGTCGTTCGCCGATGACATGGGAACCCATTTCGTCGACCCCCGCGATCTCTGCCGATCACGGTTCGCCATTGGGAAGTGACGTATGTCAAACTTCATCACTTGGCAAGCGGCGACCGCAGTGCAGCATCAATGAGACCAACAACTTCACGGCATCGTGTTGCCAATATATCAGCCTTTTCATTGGCGATCATGACGGGATGAATCACACAGGCCAAGGCGTTGAAAGCAGCTTCAGCGAAACGCTGCACATCGGCGACCGCATATGTTCCCTCGTCAATGCCGGCCTGGATGATCTGAGCGATGGTCTCGATCATCATCGCCTGGAAACGTTCGCCGCAGTCCAGTTCTTCCTGCACCGTCACAAGAATCATTTCAAAGATGTAGGGTGCATCACTGATCTTGTTGAGGTGAGACTGCATGACATCATGGGCGAGGGCGAGCAGACGCTGGGGAGCGGGCGCTTTCGCGTCCAGGGTCTTCAGTACCTGGAGTGTCTTTTCGATCGACCTCGTCGCGATGGCATCAACCAGACTGCCCTTGGTGCGAAAATGCTTGAACACATTCGCCGGGGACATGCCCAGGTCGGCGGCAATGTCGGCGATGGTCACGCTGGAATAGCCATGAGAGCGAAACAGGGCTTCTGCGGTGTTCAGGATTTCGGCGCGCGTTTCATCAGCGGAGCGGCGCGGACGTTTGCCCGTGTTGCCATCTGCCGCGGTTGAGGCGTGATCCGAAACATATGCGCTGGAAGCCCGATCCATTCCTATGCCTGCTTCTCCTGGAGATAAGGGGCGAGATTGCCGCGTACACGTGCCCAGGGCGTGACGTCGCTGTCATCCGGCACAAATGTTTCACCGGTGATTGCTTCATAAGCATTTATATAGACGCGAGACGTCTGCTCCACCAGTGTAAGCGGAATTTCGGGGATTTCGTCCTTGTAGGGGTCGCAGCGCTCGACAACCCAGGAGCGCACGAAATCCTTGTCGAAGCTCTGCGGACGCCGCCCTTTCTCGAAGCTCTCCTGATAAGTGTTCGCGATCCAGTAGCGGCTGCTGTCTGGCGTGTGGATTTCGTCGGCGAGAATGATGGTGCCGTTTTCGTCGGTGCCGAACTCGTATTTGGTATCAACCAGGATCAGTCCACGTTCGGCAGCCAATTTCTGGCCACGGGCAAAGAGGGCGAGGGCATAGCGTGATAGCGTTTGCCATTGCTCTGAGGTCAGGAGCTTCTTCGAGACGATCTCATCCGGCGTCAGAGGCTCGTCATGGCCGCCGTCGAACTCCTTGCTCGTCGGCGTGATGATCGGTTCGGGCAGCTTCTCGTTGTCGCGCAGGCCGTCGGGGAGGGTGATGCCGTACATGCTGCGCTCACCCTTCTTATAGAGAGTGAGGATGGACGTTCCCGTCGTGCCGGCGAGATAGCCACGCACGACGATTTCCACGGGCAGGATATCCAGTCGCTTGCCGACGACGACATTGGGATCCGGATAAGCGACCACGTGGTTGGGGCAGATGTCTTTCGTCTGTTCAAACCAGAAGCGCGCGGTCTGCGTCAGGACCTGACCCTTATAGGGGATGCAGGTGAGGATCTGGTCGAAGGCGCTCAGCCGGTCAGTCGAGATGATGATGCGGGTGCCGTCCGGCAGGTCGTAGTTCTCTCTGACCTTGCCGCGGTAGTAGTTGGGCAGTTCCGGATAATGGGCTTCGGAGAGGATGCGCATCGAAGACTGTCCTCGTTCTTTCCTGATGGTGTAGCATTCGGGAGGAGCCGGTTGCGGCCCCGATTGCCTTCGCGGTAGCGCAAACCTACGTGGGTTTCAAAGAAAAAGCGCATGGCCGGGCCATGCGCTCTCAAAAGTCCCCGTTGATCGGCGGTTATGCGGCGGATCGATGAAGGCGCGAAGTAAAGAAGGCGTTGTCCGTTGCCTTGCGCCAGGATTTGGCGGCGGCAAGGACGGCGAGATCCACGAGAGGCTCGACGATGATCACCGACATATAAGCGACGCCGAACGTCGCGATGTTGGCGAAATTCGTGGCCTCGAAGCCGTGGCCGTAGAGCGCCCAGAAGGCGACCCAGGCAACGATGCCGCCCTGGTAGGCCGTCGAGAGAACCAGCGCCTGCCTGTATCCGACATCAACATAGGCTGTCTTTGCCGGGATCAGATGTTCGGCGAGCTTCGACAATGCAAAGAGCGGCACGATGAGCGTCGTGACGTTCATGCCGTATTGCGGCAGGTCGAAGGGCGCGAAAAACAGGCCCTGCAACAGCAGGCCGAGTGCGAGGCCGATCGAGGCGGCGCCGGCACCGAAAATCAAGAAGAGAGTCGATCCGAGGATAAGGTGCACCTCCGAGACGCCGACCGGATGATGTGGGAGGATCTCGAAGAAGGAGAAGACGAGAGCCGTGGTCGCGAGGCTGCGGCCGGCAAGGCTTACGAGGCTTGCGTCCTTTCGCAGCGTGTCGGAGGCCATTTTGCCCACGAGCCCAAAGGAGAGGGCTGCCGTTGCGTAGCTGAGTGCGAGTTTTGCGCCGTCGACGACGCCGGGTTCAATATGCATGTCACAAGTCCTTTCGTCCGCGCCCACCGCGCGGGAAGAGTGATTGCCGCGATTGCGGCGCCAAGTGATGGCAGGTCTCCTGGCTCACGGGTCAGGGCTTAAGTCCGCCTTATCAGCCGTCAGTGGCCAATGGCATTCGGACGTCGCTCGCCGTTCACAGTTGCGGGGGCAGCCACGGTATCGGCCCCTGATGGGTAATCCTCACCGTATTCCCTCTTCGTCCACCCGTCCGGATTGTCGGGGCGGAACCATCACACATCAATGTGTAGGGTGATCGACTTCCCCTTGTCCAGCCACTTGCGACCTTGCGGCACCGCAAAGCGGCATGGACTTGCCGAATGCCAATTTGACGCATTGAACCCGCGGGCGTGCTGCCGATACACGGAATGCATGACAGGCTAAGGAATGGAGTGTGCGCCATGTTCGCGAAAATGATCTACCACGTGCCGGTGTTCGGCTGGATGCTGAAGGAGGCCGTGAACGGAACGGCCACGGCGAAGGTGCTGTTCATTGTCAACCTGCTGCTGCTGTGGCTGCTCGCGATCGTGACCTTCGGCTATCCGGCAATCATTCTGCCCGCCTTGTGCGCGGTGCCCATGATGTTCGTTCTGCTGATCCTTATTACGAAGGGGTAAGCCGCGCGCTTGGGGGCAGTACCGGCGGTCCATCGGCCAAGGGCGCGATTTTGAATACTGCAGACGGGCCGGTCGTTCGGCATGTCGTGCCCTCTTTAAGAGACCGTTCACTCTTCCTATATGGGGGTGGCTAGGGAATAGGGGCGACTGCTGCGGCTTTGTGCAGGCTGCATTTTAAAGCGCCATATTTTTCGATGCGAAATCAGCTACTTAGAAAAAACGACAGTTTTTTGACAATTGGTTGTTGACGGAAAAAGGAAGCGGCCGTATAAGCCGCTTCACCGAACGAGAGACGGCGGGGCCGACGAGGCGCCCGACACTCTGGTTCAGAGAAAACCTCTTCTAAATTGGCT